>Ga0335078_10000006_pt1 | contig 439848 bp, 389 predicted proteins | sample Lox_Sample_32_FD_206711 | JGI IMG/M metagenome (GOLD analysis project Ga0335078, IMG submission 206711) | Soil microbial communities from Loxahatchee National Wildlife Refuge, Florida, United States - Lox_Sample_3.2 | ecosystem: Environmental > Terrestrial > Soil > Wetlands | place: USA...
CGTATGAAGCCCGCAAATTCGGCGTGCACTCCGCCATGCCGCTGCGCACCGCGGCCAAACTATGCCCGCAGGCCATCTTCGTGGACGGTCATCCCGACCGCTATCGCGAATGCTCCGAGAAGGTCTATCGTGTGCTCACGACTTTCTCGCCGCTGGTGGAAATGGCTTCGATTGATGAAGCCTACCTCGACATGACGGGTACCGACCGCCTGCACGGGCCGCCGCTCCGTTCGGCGCAGAGCCTGCAGCGCCGGATGAAGGCGGAAACCCAGCTCAACTGCTCGATCGGCATCGGGTCTTCTCGCCTGATCGCGAAAGTGTCATCGGCGAAGGCCAAGCCGCGAGGGCTCATGTGGGTGATCCCCGGGCAGGAGGCGAAGTTTCTGGCGCCGCTCGATGTCCGCGACATTCCGGGCGTGGGCAAGGTCACGGAGAGAAATCTTCAGGCGCTGGGCATCAATCGTGTGGGCGATCTCGCCCGCTTTGACGATTCATTTCTGGAAGAGCGTTTCGGCAAGTGGGGTCTGGCGCTCGCGGGAAAATCGCGCGGGGAAGATGCGGGAGGTTGGTTCGACACGGAAGTCGGTGCGGAAGTTGGCCCCAAGTCCGTCAGCCATGAGCATACTTATGGCGAAGACAGTGCCAACCTCGAACAACTGGAATCCACATTGATGCGACTCTCGCAGATGGTGGGGCGGCGGCTTCGCGAACACCGGCTTCATGCCCGCACTGTGCAACTGAAACTGCGCTATAAAGATTTCACTACCATCACGCGCGCTCATACTTTGCCCGCACCGACACAGCTGGATACGGAAATCTTCCAGCAGATCCGGTCGCTGTTTCACAAGCACTGGCGCAAAGGCGCCGAGGTGCGGCTGCTGGGCGTGCATGTTGCCTCGTTCGAGGAGAGCGCCAGCCAGGGAGACCTGCTCGAAGATCAGCAGCGTCAGCGCTGGCAACAGGCGTTGTCGGCGGCGGACCGCCTGCGCGATAAATTCGGCGAATCCAGCATCAGCCTGGCGACGGGATTAAAAGGCGGCTTCCGCGAACGCACACACGAGAATCCCGCCGGCCTGCCAGGGAAGGGGAAGTAGGCTACTGGGGGGACGGGGGCTGGCCCAGGTTTGATCCCTGCCAAAGCTGCGATAAAGGCGGCTGCCCCACCTTTGCTGGTTTTGCAAAGGTGGGCGCCACAAAGCCCCGATTTCAGTGTTCGCCCCTCGCCGCCATGCCAAAACCAGCTCCGTCGTGCCCAGCTTTCGAAAAAACCGCGAAAGCTGGGGCAGCCTTTTTCATAACTGCGCCGGACAAAAAGCAAAGCTGCGCCAGCCCCCCGCGTCGTAGTTTTTCTTCTCTGTGACAAAGGCCGCCCACGGGCGGCCTTTTTTGTGTGCCCGTGGCGACAGCCCTCGGCTGCCACAAACCCCGAACAGGTTCCAATAGCGGGACAGCACGAAGAAAATCTACGCGACGCTATCTCCTTGAGTTAGGGTTCGTATGTGATTGATGAGCACAGAGGGCGAGGTTTATCGTGCCCAGCTTTCGAAAAGACGCGAAAGCTGGGGCAGCCGTTTTCATAGCTGCGCCAGGCAAAAAAGCAAAGCTGGGCCAGCCCCCAGCCTTTTTCATAACTGCGCCGGACAAAAAGCAAAGCTGCGCCAGCCCCCTGGCTCTTCCATGAATGAGGAATTCCTACTTCTTCTTTCCGCCCAATAGCCCGCCCAACCCATTGAGAATGTTCGCCGGGGATTGTTGTCCTTTTCCTCCGAAGCCGCCCAACTGGTTGCTCAACATGCCTTTTACGTCCGGCACAAACTTCGGGTCCGATGTGGTTCCTTGAATAAAGAAGGGAATCGTCCCGGCCCCTTTGCTTCCCAAGCCAGCCAGCTGCGTAAGCCCGCCGGCCACGCCACCGCTAAGCTTGGCGCTCATCTTATAGTCGAGTGCGTTCTGCGGGCTGATGGTTCCGTTGCCGGTCACTTCGCCGAGCGAGGGGATCGTCAGATTCACATTCTGGGTGCTGATGCCCTCCGGCGCCACGCGCGCGTTGGCGCTCAGGTTCTGAATCGTGGTATCCGACCCCGTCTTCGCACCGCTGAGGGCGGAAATGGCCGCCATCTTCGATCCCAGGTCAAAGTGCGCCAGTTTCGTGTTGACCAGGCGAACCGGGCCGGTGATGACCAACTTGTCCACCGGACCGACGATGGTCAAATCTGTCGAGAGCGTGCCACCTTGCAGTGACGACCCGGAAGGCAAGATCACTCCAAGCGCGGGAAGCATCGCCTCCAGATCGTCTACTGGCATGCTGTCGGCGTTGAGTTTCAAATCCAGCACTGTCGCCGCAGGTTCAGTTTTATAAGTGCCGGTGAGGTGGGCCAGGGCCTTGCCCATCGCTACGTCACATTGGGTCAGTTGGCCGGCCATCTTTTGCAGTTCGTAATCCGTGGTGTATTTCACTTGCACCGCGCGTCCGGCTGGAGATCCTTTGGGTGAAAGCTTCAGCTTGTTCACCGTAATCGTGCCGCTGGTGCGCGCCTGTCGGCCATCCGACGCCACCGTGCCGTCGAAGTCGGCAATGCCGGCGATGCCCGACGATGGGTCCGCGATACCCGCATTCGCCAGGTCCAGATGCTTCACGTCTACTTTTGCAGAAACGGGAGTGAGCGAAGCGTCCGTCGAATTAATCGCCCCGGCCTTGCCGTCGAGTTTGATGGTGCCTCCTGCCGGAAGGTCGGCGGTGAGTATGAAGGGGAAGGGCGAAGTGAACGAGAAATTCTCAACGGTTACGTTCACCTTCTGGTACACCTTGGGTTTGGCGTGACTCGCAAGATCTTCCATGCTGACGCTGCCGTCTTTGACGCTGAGCTTGCTGACTGACAAATTGGCAGTGGAAGATTCCTCAGGCGCAGACGCCGGCTTCGTGGCTTGCACTGCGGGCGCGGGACTTTTTTCGCTTGCGGCAGGGGCGCTTGAATGGCTGGCCGCTCCCAGGCTGGAGAAATTCCATTTGCCATCGGCCGCTCGCACCAGTGAAACCTGCGGCTGATCCAGAGTGAGATCGGTGACATGCAACTGCTTCGAGAAGATCAGCGGCATCAGCTCAACGCCAATGTTCAAGGCTTTGGCGCGCACGAACGGCTGCTTGCTGAAAGCAGGATCGTCCGCGATCGAAAGATCGTCGGCCGCGACCGTCCCGCCGAGGATCGCAAGCTTCAGATTGCCCACGTTCACCTGCCGGCCCAAAGACGAAGAGAGTCCAGTTTCAATCTGCGGGCGGAACAGGTTGACGTCAATGAGGAAGGGAAGCGCGACCACAATCACGAGCAGAACAGCGATTACAATACCGGCGATTTTCAGTGCCTTCATGATGCTCCTCCTCGGGGAGACGGGATGCTCCCGCGCACGAGATTGGATGCAGGAATTTGCCGGGCCAGTGTACCACTCGCGCCATGGCTGCTGGCCTGGGCATATTTACAGGGGCGATCATGTGCGCCCGTGAGACAACTGGCGAGTGGACGCTTCGCTTTAGCTGCGTCCGGCCACCTGCGCCGGTTGCCGCGACGAACTGACCGTGGCGAACGCCTGGTCGAGATCGGCGATCAGATCGTCCACGCTCTCGATCCCAACCGACAGGCGGATCAACTGCTCCGTAACTCCCATCTTCTGGCGCTGCTCGGCGGAAATCATGGCGTGCGATGTGAGCACCGGAATGCTGACCAGCGAATCCACTCCGCCCAGGCTCGGCGCGAGCGTAAAGAGCGACAGAGCCTCGGTGAACTTGCGCGCGTCTGCGCCCGTGCCTTCGATATCAAAACTCACCATGCCGCCGCCCGCCCGCATCTGCTCCATGGCGACAGGCCGCTGCGGATTTCCTTCGAGAAACGGATAGTAGGTGCGCCGAACGTCGGCATGTTGCGCCAGGAACTGCGCGATCCGCAAGGCGTTTTCATTCTGGCGCTGCACCCGGACGGCGAGCGTCTTGATTCCGCGCAGCAGCAGCCAGGCGGCGTGCGGGTCCATGTTTGGGCCGAGCGTGGTGCGCGTGTCGTGAATTTTCTCGATCAGTTCCCGCCGGCCGGCAACCAGGCCGCAGATCAGATCCGAATGTCCGGCAAAGTATTTCGTGCCGGAATGCATGATCAGATCAATGCCATATTCCGCCGGGCGGCAATTGATCGGCGTCGCGAACGTGCTGTCAATCATCGAGATGAGATTGTGGCCCTGGGCGATCGCCACCGCTTTTCGCAGATCCACCACGCGCAGCGTGGGATTCGTCGGAGACTCGAGATAAAGCATCCGCGTGTTCAGCCGGATGGCGCGCTCGTGTTGATCGTATTCCGTGGTATCCACGAACGTAGTCTCAATGCCCAGCTTCGGAAGCCATTGGCTGAAAAACTTTGTGGCGCCGCCGTAGATATCGCGCTGGGCCACCACGTGGTCACCGCTTTTCAGCAACGCCAGAACCGTAGTTGTGATCGCAGTCATTCCCGACGCAAACACCAGGCTCGCGTCCGCGCCTTCCAGTTCCGCAACCGCCGCCTCGACAACCGTGTTGGTGGGATTGCCGTAGCGCGTATAGAACATATCGGTATGGGTGGCGCGCAGCTGCTCGTCGTTATCCGTAACCTCGAACGTGGAAGTCTGATAAATCGGCGTGGCCAGCGGCGCATGCTTCTTGTGTAAGTCCGTGCCGCCACGGACGGCCTGCGTTTCCTGGCGTTGCTTCTTGCCTTTCATGGATTCTCCGTTCTTACTCGACTGCGCTCAGACGACCCGAGGATTGTCTCTGTCTAAGCTCCCGATAAGTTAAGACTATCGTTCAAGCGTCGGGCGGGCAAGGCTTGGAGTGCTCCTGTCCGCGTATAATTCCGCTTTTCATGGAAACCGGCCTCAAAGACCGTGTGGTGATTGTGGCCGCCTCCAGCCAGGGCATTGGCCGCGCGACGGCGGAAGCGTTCGCCGCCGAAGGATGCCGCCTGGCCATTTGCGCCCGCAGCGCCGACGCGTTGAACGCCGCCGCGGAACAGATCCGGAATCAACATCGCGCTGAAGTATTCGCGAAACCAGTAGACGTGGGCGATTCCCGACTGATTCGCGAGTTCATCCACGAAGTCGCCGCGCACTTCGGCGGCGTGGATATCTGCGTCACCAACGCCGGAGGTCCGCAGGCCAAGGGTTTTCTGGCGACAACCATCGAAGAGTGGAAGGCCGCCGTCGAACTGAATTTCCTGAGCGCGGTTTACTTCGCCCGTGAAGTGATTCCCCTCATGCAACGCAAGCGCTGGGGGCGGATTATCACCATCACTTCGGTCACGACGAAACAGCCGGTGGCCGATCTGGTGCTTTCTAACGCGGTCCGCGCCGCGGTGGTGGGATTGATGAAGAGCCTGGCCAATGAGTTTGGCAAAGATGGCATACTGGTGAACAACGTGGCTCCCGGCTTCACCGCGACCGATCGTCTGAAAGAGTTGGCGAAGAGCCGGGCCGCGGCTTCCGGTAAATCGGAAAAGGAAATTTTCGACGGATGGGCGGCCGATGCGCCTCTGAAACGCCTGGGCTCACCGCGGGAAATTGCCGATACAATCGTCTGGCTGGCCTCTGATCGCGCCTCTTATATCACCGGGCAGACAGTGCTTGTAGATGGCGGTTTGTACAAGGGACTTTAAGGGGCTGGGAACCCCCAATGTCACTCCCTCGCTTTGCTCGGGATGACAATCCGTAGTTTTTTCACAGCCCAGTAAGGGGAATCGAGAAAAAGATGGCGACAAAGAGAAAAACCAGCACGAAACGCGCGGCCAAGCCTACTCCGCCTCGTCCCGGTGCAAAGAAAAAGATCGCAAAACGGCCGTTGCAATACGTCTCCTGGAATGCCTTGGAACTGGAAGACCTGAATCCACTGCTGCAGCGGCATTTTGGGCGCGCTGAAATTCTGGATTGATGGCAGAGTCGTCATCGTGAACGCCGGCGATGTACTCGTCATTCCGCCCCACATGCCCCACAAAGCCGAAGCGCTCGAAGATACCGTAGACATGGACGTGTTCACTCCGCCGCGCGCCGACTGGATCAACAAAACCGATCAGTATTTGCGCAAAAAGTAGATGGCGAAATCTGCTCCCGACCGGACCGCGCCACTGCGCTGCATCGCCTGCGCCACGGTTAGCGATACCGCGGGGCAAACTTTTCGCTGCGCCCACTGCGGCGATCTGCTGGAAATTTTCTATCCCGGGTGGTCTTCCGGCCTCACGGCCGGAGCGCTCAAGAAATTGTGGCGGGAGCGGCGCACTTCTTCACATCCTCTCGACCTAAGCGGCGTCTGGCGCTTCCGCGAATTATTGCCCTCTCTTGACCCCGACCGGATCATCACCCTGCGCGAAGGCAATACGCCGCTGTACGAACTGCCGCGCTGCGCGCGCATTGCCGGAATGGATCGCCTGCTTGCCAAACATCAGGGCATGAATCCCACCGGATCATTCAAAGACACGGGCATGACCGTGGCGGCCTCGTGCGCTAGACAAGGGAAATTCCGCTGGGTCGCGTGCGCCTCAACCGGCAACACGTCGGCCTCGATGGCCGCGTATGCCGCTCGCGGAGGAATGAGCAGCCTGGTGCTGATTCCAGAGGGAAAAGTTGCCTGGGGCAAGCTCTCGCAAGCGCTCGACTACGGCGCTCTGACTTGCCAGCTGAAAACCGACTTCGACGGCTGCATGTCAGTTCTCAATCAAGTCGTGCAGCGCGCACCCGTCTATTTGTTGAACTCGGTGAATCCGTATCGCATCGAAGGCCAGAAAACTGCCGCCATCGAACTGCTGGAGCAACTTGATTGGCAGCCGCCGGATCACATCATCGTGCCAGGAGGAAATCTGGGCAACTCTTCCGCGTTGGGCAAGGCCATTCTGGAGATGAAGCAACTCGGCTTGATCGCATCTTTGCCGAAGATTTCCATCATTCAAGCCGAAGGCGCTAACCCGCTGGTGCAAAGCATGCGCGAAAATGACGGGCACAAGCTGATTCCCGTGCAGGCCGAAACTATGGCCAGCGCCATTCGCATCGGAAATCCGGCATCATGGAAAAAAGCGGTGCGCGTCCTGCAAGCGACCGGCGGAGCAGTCGAGCAAGTTAGCGAAGCGGAGATCGCTGTATCAAAGGCGGAAATCGGCGCCGATGGCATCGGTTGCGAGCCGGCCTCGGCGGTGACCCTGGCCGGATTGAAGAAGCTGACAACACAGGGTTTCATTAACTCAGGCGAAACCGTGGTCCTGATTCTGACCGGCCACCTGCTGAAAGATCCGGAATTCACCTTGAAGTTTCATCGAGGCGATCTGTTCGCGGACCCACCGCAGGAACATATCTTCGCTCCGCTGCGGCACGCGCCGGTGGAGCTCGATGCCAGCGTGGATGCCGTGCTTCGCACGCTGGAGAACGCCGAAAAAGGCTCTCGATCATAAGGCCGTCAATGTCGCCGCACGCAGCTAAGAAACGGATCGCAACGCCGGGCCTGGAAATCATTCTTCCGGCCACCTCCGCCAATCTGGGTCCTGCTTTCGACGCGGCGGCCGTGGCCCTTGGTATTTTTCTCGAGGTGACAGCTCGCCCGGCGGAGGAGTTCAGCATCGTCGCCAACGGGCGCGATGCCGCCATCTGCGGTGAGTTGGAAAATCACCTCATACTCACCACTTACCGCGAGGTTCTGCGCGAAGAAGGCAAAGCCGCGCCGCCGCTTGCGCTGCACATCGAAAACGAAATTCCCATCGGCAAGGGATGCGGTTCGTCGGCGGCTGCCCGTCTGGCCGGTGTCGCTTTGGCGGTGCATTTCGGAAAATTGCACTGGACATACGAACGGATTATCGCCGAAGCCGCCCGGCGCGAAGGTCACCCCGATAACGCTGCCGCCTGCTGGATGGGAGGCTTGGCGGTGGCGCGCCTAAGTGGCGAAGACGACGTACAGGTTGCGCGTATTACTCCGCGAGGAAGGTGGCCAATACTGCTAGCAGTTCCGCAAGCCAGCCTCTCTACCACCGAAGCCCGCCGGGTTCTGCCCGAACAATATTCCCGAGCGGATGTCGTCACCAACATTCAGAATTCCATGCTGCTGCTCTCCGCGTTTATCGAGGGAATGCCGGAGCTGCTTTCGTCCGCGCTTGAAGATCGCATTCACCAGCCTTACCGCGCCGCCCTGTGTCCGCTGCTCCCCGCTTTGCAGGAGCTGAGTGGAAGATCGGGCATTTTGGGTGTGGCCCTGAGCGGAGCCGGGCCGTCCGTACTGGTTCTGCTATCGCGGGACGCGAATGGCAAGCAGGCGGCGGCGCGCATTCATGAACATCTCCAGGCGCGCGGCCTGCGGGCGGAACTGCTTCCCACGGCGATCTCGCCGCGCGGGGTCAGGCAAAGGATCCTCAGAGAGGGTTAGTCCCGGTGGCGATGGTCCGCCGCCATGCTGAACAGGTGTTGTTCGAAGCTCAAATAGGGTTCCCGGGCGAAGCGTTCAGGATAAGAGTTCACGGCGCGCAGAAAAGTGTCAATTTCCTGCCGTACTTCAATCTGCCGCTCGCTATCAGATCGGCCCACACTCGATCTTTGCTTGTTCGTCATTACCGTACTGCTCCCTACAGGCGCTGCATTTCCGGGTAGGCTTCGCTGCCGAACAAGCGGAGACCTGCCCATCGAAACCACGGGCGTTCCGTTCAGCGACTTAATCTACAAGTGAGGAGATGGGCTCAGGGTAAGTCTGGCTTTTGGACAAGTAAATGGCACTTCCGTGCCATATGGAAGAGCCAGGGCCGGCTGGGCGGCCAGCCCTCGCACATCAGCGGCTCGCCGGCGGCACAATGCCGTTCATTCGCAGATACACCGCCATTTGGCCGTAGTGATCAAAGCAATGACCGACGATGAGAGTAGCCATTCCTAGCCGTGTGGTTTGACCGCTGCCGAACGGGCTTTTGATCGGATCCACGAGATTCGTCTCATTCACCGAAGCAGCCGCCTTGTGGGCATAGGCGAACGAGTCTTTCAGGAATTTCACGATTTCCGCCTTCGTTTTCACCGAATCCGGTCCATTCTCGCTGCCCAGTTCTACCGGCGGCTTCTCCACGAGAATAGCCGCACCCACCATGTAGTTCACGGTAGCGATATGCTTCACCTGCTGCGCAAAGGTGCGCACGCCCTTGAATTCACCGCTGGTAGGCGCGAAGCCATACTTCTCCTCCGGCATGGCCTCGGCGGCGGAAACAACTTCGTTCTCCACTCCACCCAGCCCCCGATCCAGAACTTGCGAGACGGTCCGATGCTCGTCCGACTTGGCCATCTGCCCCAGAGCCACACTGCTGCAAATCAACAGAAGCACAGATGCCCAGAAAGCTTTGCTCTTGTGCATTGCAATCTCCTTGAAAATTGAGGTTCGAAAGAAATTATTCCCGCACCACTGACGGCGCATATTGGAGTTCACGAGAACTTAGCGGATAGCGTCGCACACTCGCCAGTCCGGCGACAAGCGCAACAGCCGACCACAAGAGTGTGTTGGGTACGCCGATGCGGCTCGCCAGCGCTCCCCACGCTGCGCTGCCGATGGCCATGCCCCCTTGCAGCACCAGCAGGTAGAGAGACAGGGTTCGGGCGCGCAGGAACGATGGCGACATGGTTTGCGCGGCCACGTTAAGGCAGGCCAGAATTCCGATCCACGCCGTGCCGCTGACAAAAAGAACCAGACTCAACCACCCGAACGCCTGCACGCGGCCGCTGGCAAATGTCATGGCGGCAAAAACCAGAATGGCGAAGCTCACGACGCCGTCCACGGAAAGCGTGCTGCGCAGATGCGGCAACACCGCCGCGCCGGCCAGCGCGCCCAATCCGAACGAACCGAGCAGCAAGCCATATCCCCCGGCACCGTAGGGGCGCGCTATGATCGGCAACATCGCCAGCAGCGAACTGGCGCCGAGACTGAACGCGCCGGTTCGCACCAGCACGCAGCGCACTAAGGAGGACTCGCGCACGTAGCGCAAACCGCCAAGGATGGCCTCGCCCACTCGTCCTGTGGCGACGTCGTCGAGCCTCGGCCGCTTCCAGCGATAGAGAAAGAAAATCACGCCGAAGAACGACGCTGCGTTCAGCAGGAACGCAACCCCCGATCCCGCAAGCGCAATCACCACGCCACCCAGCGCCGGGCCCACGGCTCGAGCAACGTTGAAACCCACGGAATTCAGAGCCACTGCCGGAGTATGTTGTTCGAGCGACACCACTTCCGGGGTGATCGCCTGCCACGCGGGATCGTTCATCACCGCGCCCAGCCCCAGCACGAACGTAAACGCCAGCAGAACCCAGGGCGTGACATGCTCCAGCAGCGTGAAGATTCCCAGCAAGGCTGCCGCGGCCACCATCCATCCTTGCGTGATCAGCAGAAAACGCCGCCGGTCCACCATATCCGCCAGCGCCCCTGCGGGTAGAATCACCAGGAAGACCGGCAGCGTCGTGGCCGCCTGCACCAGGCCGACCATAAGCGGGGACATCGTGAGCTGCGTCATCAGCCAGCCCGCGCCGACGTTCTGCATCCAGGTGCCGGTATAGGAAATCACCGCCGCAACCCATAGGGAACGGAACAGCGGTTCCCGCAAGGGAGCCCACGCGGAGTGATTCGTCGCCGGTAACGTGGCCGACGGTGGCATGATCAGTGGCTCGCGACCTCTTCGGCCCTGGCCGATACGGCATCGCCGAAGGGCCAAACACGCTGGCGCCACGCCCGCAACAGGTAAATTCCCGTGCCGGTAATCAGGATCAGCAGCGCATAGCGAATCTGGGTCAGAGAATTAGCGCGGGAAATCAGAATGAAAAGAAACCCCGCGGTTGCGACCAGAGCGGGCACGGGATAAAGCCACATACGGAACGGCCGCGGCAAATCCGGCCGCCGTATGCGCAGGACAATCAGGCCAATCGCCTGCACCAGGAATTGCAGCGCAATGCGAATCACGACCATCGCCGCAATCACATCCACGATCGAGAAGAAGCAAAACAGCAACGCCACGCCGCCCAGCGCGAGCAGGGAAACATCGGGAAACCGGTATTGCGGATGAACCCTGGCGAACACCCGAAAATAATTGCCATCCATCGCCGCGGCGTACGGCACTCGCGAGTATCCCAGGGTAAGCGAGAAAATCGAAGCGAAGGCCGTCCAGATCACCAGCAGCGTAACCAGAACCCCCGACCATGGTCCGTAAAGTCTGCGCATGAAAACCGAGATCACATACAGCCCGCTGTTGTCGCGCCCGTGCGGAGTGATCTCTTGCCAGGGAATCACTCCCAGGATGCTGATGTTCATCAGCAGGTATAGACAGGCCACCAGAAAAATGGATAGCAGAAGCGCGCGCGGGATGGTTTTGCTGGGATCGCGCACTTCATCGCCGAGGAAACAGACGTTGTAGTAACCCCAGTAGGTGTACGTCGCCATCAGCACCGCCGGGCCGAGTCCGAGAAAAAAGTCTCGCGACAACGTGAACGCGCCCGGGGGAAAACTGAAAGCCTGCCTGGCGTTGAAGTGCGTGAGGCCGGCGACGATGATCCATGCCATCGTTCCCACCGACCCGATCCACAGCAACTTCGAGAGCCATCCAATGCTGGTGATCTTGCGATAAAGAAGCACAACTGCGAGCGCAATTACGGCCGTGGCCACGAAAGTGGCGCCGGTGACCAGCCAGCGCAACTGCAGCGCTCCGAGGAACGGCAGCGCAATGCCCCAATCGTGTACCGCATATTGCCGCTCGATATTCGGCCACAGATACGACGCATAGCCTGCCAAGCCGAGAGCGCCCGTCGCGATGGACATGGGTGCGCTAAACGAAAGTTGCCAGATGAACAGAAAAGAGATCAGCCGGCCCGCGCGGTCCGGGCCGTAACTTTCTCGCAGATACCGGTAAGACCCTCCCGATCCCGGCAACGCCGCGCCCAGTTCGGCCCACACCAGCCCATCGCACACGGCGAAAATCGCGCCCAGAATCCACCCCAGCATCGCCTGCGGCCCACCCATGGCGCTGACGATGAGCGGAATGGTGATGAACGGCCCCACGCCGATCATGTCAATCATGTTGAGCGCGGTCGCACTGCCCAGCCCGATCCCGCGAATCAGATGCGGCGAGCCTTCGGGTTGGGATGGATGTGGCTGCATCGGCGGCGAAACTCTGTCGGCACTAATTACTCGCGATCGCTTTTTCGTGTCCCGCGCTCAACAGGTTCACATAAAGCCGGATCGCGCCCGGAACTCCGGCCGGCAACTGCCGGAAGAACGCGTATCCCGTGTAGATATACGTCCCCTTGCCATATCGGGCGCGCAACAAGCCGCCTTTCTGCGGAGGCTCTCCGGGATCATGGCAGGCGCACAGCGGTTTGAAATTACTGTCCCACTGATCCATGAAGTAAAGGCCGCGTTCCTGCACCCAGCCGCCGAAATCGCGCGCTGTAATCTGGTTGGGATAGTGAAACACGCTGTCGTCGGGAGCCAGAATCTCCACCGGCGCTTCTTCCACCGAAACCCGCACCCGGCTCAATTGCGCCGAATACGGCGTGAAGTTCCCGCTGTTAAAATCGCCAACCCCGGCGTTGTACTGCACGATCAGCGTGCCGCCCGCCGATACATACTCGAGCAGCTTCTTGTTATTCGCGGCCAGATCCTTCTGCGTGTCATAGGCGCGGATTCCCAGCACCACCGTGCCGTAGCGGCTGAGGTCTTCGCTGGCAATTTTTTCCGCCGGGATCAGGGTCACATCCATCCCCAGTTGCCGCAGAACAGGCGGAATGTCATCTCCCGCCCCCATCACGTAGCCCACTTTCACGTCCCTGGGCACGTTCACATCAACCACGCTCACGTGCTGCACCGCAGGTTGGTAGTAATAGAAGGTGTCGAGGTCGTCGCGCGTAACCACACTGTAACCCTCGCTGAATGTTTTCGGGCCGGAGAGAAACACGGCGCGAATCTCCGCCCGCCCTTCGCTCAACCGGTCGTGAAAAACGGTAAACTCCGCCTCGCGCGTATTGCCCGGCGACTGAAAGCGCAGCGGCAGTTTGTCGGGTTCAACGCGCCATCCGGCGGGCGCTTCCAGATGAAGAATGCCCATGCTCACGCCCGGCAGATTCGTTGTCACCGCTACTTTGACTTTGCACTGCGAGTCGCCTTGCGTGGGAATTACCTGCTGGCCCGGTTCGAGCGCCACCGAAAACGCCGGAGTGACCGCAACGGCCCGCTCGCGATTGCCGTTATACTTCACCGCGGCGACAGCACGAATCACACCGGGCTTGCCTTGCAATAGATAAGTCGCGTGGGCCTGCACCGGAGCCGGCGGGAAGGGAAGCGTCACATCCTCGGCATCGTCAATCGTGTTGATCGTATCGGTCTCAGGATCGGCGCGATGCCAGTACGGCCGCGTGAATTGCGCATCGCTGGGAACATTCACCTGAAAATCGACGGTGAAATCCCTTCCCGGCGCGCTCGACACATGCGACATTTTCCTGGCGGTCCAGCCCTCGGGCCGATCAAGCGCAATCGCCTGCATTGTGACCTTCATCTTGCTGGAAAAGTGCGCTGTCAAGTTGAAATCCTGCCCCGGCGTTGCCGTGAATGCGTTGTCCGCATCGGCTTTCGCCGTTACAGCCGTGCTTACTTGAAAATTAATTCCGGCCGCCAGATTGGCGGCCTTCTCGAACTGATCTTCCTTTGTCGCCAGCGCCTTCAGCAGCATTCTCCTCGCCGGCGCCGAAAGCTGTGAGCGCTGGATCTGCGTCTCCAAGTCGCGCACTCGCTGCAATCCCGAGAGCAGGGCATCCGCGGTTCTGTCGGGATCTTTATCCACCGATGCGGCTGCGCTCGCCACCTCGTTCTGAACCTCGACTAAGCCGCCGGGCAGAAAGCGGACCTTGTTTTCTTCGTCGCCCAACCTGGCCGCAAGCCCAGGCAAGGTCGTATCAATCCCGTCAAAGAAGTCTTTTTCGTGAGTCTGTTTATCGCTCGGCTGCGGCAGAACCGAATCCACCAGCTTGTAAAACGCGAAGCGATCGCCAGGTTCGATGGACCATCCGGCTGCGCCCTGAGAAAGCTGATGGCGCAATCCGTCCATGGCAAACTGCGCATAGGACACGCCCAGCACCGGATCCACCGCGCCCGTATTCAGCTTGACCGTGTAATTCTCGTCCCCGCAGCTCTTCGCGCCGAACCCGCAGACGTTTCCGATATACAGCTTCTTCGCCTGCCACGGCAGCAAGCCTCCCTTGATCTGTTCCGAAAAGCGATTGGGATCAGCGGCGGCGCGAAACGCCTCCCGCGTCAAAATGGACGAAGCCTGATGATTTCCATGTCCATCGCGCTCGGTTCCGCTGAAGCGCGCCACCAGCACATCCGGCTGAAACCTCCGGATCACGAGCACCATGTCGCCGAGCGCCACATCGTGCCCTTGCCACTTCTGGAAAGTTTCATCCGCGGTCTTCGAGAAGCCGAAATCGGCCACGCGCGTGAATCGCTGCTCCACTCCGTAATACCGGTCGGCTGCGGTCAGCTCCAGCGTGCGCAGCACTCCCAGCACATCGAACAGATTGCTGCCGACTTTGTTCTGTCCGCCTTCGCCGCGGTTCAGCGTGAGCAAAAGTTCGCTCGCACCCATCCCCCGCGATTCAAGCGTCAGCATGCCGCCATCCTCATCATCGGGATGAGCCGTGGTCTGAATCAGGCGCGCCGTCGTATGCAACCGTCGCAGCATGAGCTTCAATCCGGCCGTGCCGGTGTCCTGCGGTAGCGGATCAAACGTGGATACTTCCTGCGGCGTCGAACCCTGGTCAGCTTTGACCGGCTTCTGCGCCAGCGAACCGGCATAGACGGCCAACACCACCACTAAAGCCTGCGCCAGCCGTACTAATCTTCCGCGATCAGAATTCGTCATGATTAAGGGATGGTTTCTCTCGGGGATGGGAAACAAGATTTTTCGTGAAATTCCGCCTGTCCAATAGACCGCCGGCTGCAGAAAAAGATAGCCGCCGGCCCGCCCTCACTGCGGCTTCCCGACGCTTTCCCGGCACTGGTGAGCATCGGTTAAGACCTTGTCGAATTCCGGGCTGCTGCGCAGCTTGGCCAGCAGCGGATCGGAGAGCAACGCCGAATAGGCGCAGTAATTCTGCTCCACCGCGGCCTGCAGCATGTGAATCGCGGCGTTTTTCTTGCCGCAGAATGCGAACAGCGATCCCTGATAATACCAGGGCTCGGGATCGGTCCCCGCCGGGAACGTGGTCTCCGCTTCGTGCGCAATTCGGTCCAGTTCCGATGCCGGGCGCAAGCCCAAACACGCCTCCAGCAGATCGCGATGGTAACGAGGATTGGACGGCATCCGCTTCACCGCCTCCCGCGCTTCGGCCAGCTTTCCTTCTCGCAGCAGAATCGAGGGCGTGATATACATCGCCCATTCCGAGCCGGCATCCAACTGCACAAAATCCATGGCGCGGCGAGTCTGCCCCAGTTCCATGAAGGCCCAGGCGCAGGAGCGGAAGAAATAATTGCGCGGATCCAGTCCCAGCGCGATATCGCACTCCCGCGCTGCGTCTTCCTGCATCCCCGCATAACGCAGAACGTAGGCCAGGGTGAAATGAGACTGCGCGCTTTCCGGGCGGCTCCTGACCAGCGCTTCCGCCGCCGGATAAGCCTTGGCCAGTTCTCCGCGCTCCACCTGGTTGGTGATCAACTGGCCCGCCGCCATGATGCGGTTCGGATCCAACGCCAGTGCGCGCTCGCAGGCGGAATTGGAATGCTGGAAGGCCTCTTCGCCGCCGTTGGAGTAGTTGGCATCGTAATAGTACCGTATGCACAGTTGGTCCCACGCGGGCGCATAGCTGGCATCGAGGGCCACGGCGCGCTCCAGCATTGCGATCGCCTCCTTGTTGGGATCGGAATCGTGCGCCGCCGCCACCGCGCGCAGGTAAAGATCGTAAGCTTCCTGATTCTTCGGCCGGGTGCCGGTATCGAGGAATCCACTGGCCGCGCCCACCACCGGCAAAAGTCCCTGCCGCAGTTGCTCAGCTAACTGCGATTGCAGCTTGATCAGGTCCTGGCTGTCGGCGCTGAAATTTGTCTGCCACAGCAGCCGGTCATGCTTGACTTCGGTCGCTTCCAGCGTGACCAGCAGGCGCGTCCCTTGCCGCATGAAGTGCCCGGTGATTACGGTCGCCACGTGCAGTTCGCGGCCAACCTGCTGGGGATCGAGGTCGGGCGCCACGTATTTCCGCGTGACCGCCGAAGGCCGCACATCCAGGCTGCGGCTGTAGGTCAGCACGTTGGCAATCTCGTCGGCGAAAGCGAAGCGCAGATAATCCACGCTCATGTCGCCGTTCATATTCTGTAGCGGCAGCACGGCCACGGTGTTCTTTCCCACGCCCGCGTCGGCATTGCGATGTTTGAACCACCACGTGCCCAGCGCCGCCACCAGCGTAATCAGAATTCCGGCCATGCCCAGAAGCAGATATTTTTGCAGCGGACTGGTACTGCTGAAAGTGCCGGTGACCAGCCGCAAAGGCGGTTCGCGCGCGCCCACCTTGATCAGACCCGACTCCGTGTCTCGCTTCACGCGCTGCAGATCGGCCTTCATCTGCGCCGCGCTCTGGTAGCGCTTGGCGCGCTCTTTCTCCATCGCCTTGCCGATAATGCCCTCGAGTTCGGCGGGCAGCGTGGGATTCACTGCCCGCGGCGGCGCCGGCTTCTGATGCAGGATGGCATCGAGCGTCGTGACCACGTTGTTTCCCTGGAAGGGCTTCTTGCCCGTCGCCATTTCGTAGAGCACGACACCGAAAGAAAAAATGTCGCTGCGCGGATCCAGTTCTTCGCTGCGCGCCTGCTCGGGCGACATGTAAACCGCCGTCCCTGGAACCACGCCCACGGCGGTCAGCGAATCTTCGTAGGGCGAATCCTCCGTCGCGGGCACACCGTCCTGCGAAAGCTTGGCCAGGCCAAAATCCAGCATCTTGACCTGCCCGCTCTCGGTCAGAAAAATGTTGGCTGGCTTCACGTCGCGATGGATGATCCCCTTGGCGTGAAGTGCCTCCAGCGCTTCCGCGACCTGCCCCGCGATGTCAATCAACAGATCGAGCGCCAGCGGCTTGCCCTGGATGCGCTGCTTCAGGCTCTCGCCTTCCAGCTTCTCCATCACGATGAAGGGATGGCCTTCGTTGGCCTCGATGTCGTGGATGGTGCAGATATGAGGATGATTCAGCCGCGAGGCGGCGCGGGCCTCGCGCTCGAAGCGGTCCAGAGATTTCTGGTCGCCGACCAGGTTATCGGGGACAAATTTCAGCGCGACGCGACGCCCTAGGCGCGTGTCTTCGGCTTCATAAACCACCCCCATGCCACCGCCTCCGATTTTGCCCAGAATGCGATAGTGGGAGACTGTTTGGCCGACCATGCGAGCGCACCACGCCGTCGGCGCTAATGTTAGGCCGCCGCAAGCCTCGGGTCAACCGGCGATGGGGTTGGCGGGTGGCCCACTCAAGCCATTTTTTGGCTTGAGTGAGGTAGTGGCTGCGGATTCCATCAGCGGCACCTGGTCAAGGGCCCCACTCTAGTCGCAAAGAACGCGACTAGAATAGGCCACCCGTCCATTCATGAGCGGGCTGGTGGCCCCGGTTCGCGTCCATTCTGTGGACGCTAACCTGGGCACATGAAACATTGTCTCCTTGCCGCAACCACCGCTGCGCAAATGCCTTGCTCTTTTATCGCCTATCGTCCAGGTTCGCTCGCGTGGCCGCTCGCGGAACCTGGCCACCGACGTTGCACGGTTTGGCCCAAATTTTCAGCCTTGCCAGAACGCCGCCGCCGAGCCTACCCACTCCATGTTCTTGTTGTGATCCACGCCCATCATCATGCCGCGTCCCATGCGCACGATACACATCACGGGCTGCAGTTCATCCAGCCAGATATACATGATGCGCACTTCGGCCTTGGTGCCGCCGAAGGGCGTCTCGATCACCGGCTCAAAGCTCATCCGCTCCTGCAGGATGTACTGCGAGCGCTTGTCTTTGGGGATGTTCGCCAGATCGTCTTTGCTGGGATTGATCAGCACGCCCAGCCCGGCAAAAGAAAACAGCGGCTTGATGACGTAGTTTTCCAGATCGTCGGGCACGCGCTCCACGCGATCAAGGAATTGGGTCTTGGGGACGCATTCGTGTTTCAGGAATGGGAGAGAAAACTTGCTCATCCGGAAATACCAATTAGGGTGACCGGCCCACTCGACGGCAAGCTCTTCGGTGAATTGAAACGACAGCTTGAGTTTCTTGCGCACCAGTTCGTCCACGATGGCGCGGTTGTAAATGCGTCGGATGGGCGTGCGGTGGCCTTCACGATCGTAAAACAGTTCGTTGCCGCGCTTTTCGATGTCGGTGATTGCGACAGTGGGGATGGAAAACAGTTTTTCGGTGAGCAGGAAGTCCGGTCGCGTCTTCTGATGCAGCGGATCAATCTCCATGAGAATCACGTTCTGCGGATCGTAATCGCCCAGAATCGCGCGCCGCAGCAGGTTTTTATAAGCCTCCCAGTCGAGGCCTCCGAGCAGATAGTTCAGATTCTCATCCAGTTCGTAAGCTTCCTGATACACCTGCGACAGCATCGCCTGATAGGCATACAGGGAAGGGAAGCCCTGCAGCTCGACGAGCTTGGGCTGCAGTTTGCCGGCGGCGTCGCGCACCAGGCCGAAGTCCACGCAAACGAACAGCGGATGCGGCGCTTCGTGCGGCACGTTGAAATCGGGCGGAATCGCATGGAAAGAAGCCTTGCGGTATTCCAGGCTGCCCAATTGCTGGATGAGTTCCTTGCCGTATTGCGACATCTGGTCGAGCAGCGATTTCGGGAAAAAGCAAGGGGTTTCGCAGATGCGGAAATCCACGCGCATGCCGCAGCGCTCGTCCATCAACCTGAGAAACGCCCGATATTTTTCCGGAGTGAAGTTGGCGTTGAACCGTTGGCGCAGGGCGGGGATCATAGTCGCAGTAATTTGTCATCCTGAGCGAAGTATCTGCTTCGCGTCGCGAAGCAGATACGAAGTCGAAGGACCCCTATGATGCGTGTTCTCTCGACCTTGCTGCAAGGCGTTCTCTCAGAGTAACCCAAGACACTATCGGAGTTCCGTTCTGATGTTGCAGAGATCCTTCGACTGCGGCGGTTCGTCCGCGAGCGGATGAACCGCCTCCGTTAGGATGACATTAGGTACTCATGCTTCGATCAAGAATTTTCCATCGCGCATGATCTGCTCGCTGTCCACCCAGATGTCGAAGTTCCTGCCCACAACGTCAATGTGCGACGACGAATACCATTCCGCGCCCGTATGCTCACCATACGGATTGCCAAATGCGATGTGGATGCCGGGAAATTTTTCGTCCTGCAGAATCTGTCCAATTACATCTTTCAACTCGATGTTCGTGCCCACGGCGAACTCACCCACGCGGTCGGAATTCTCGTCGGCATGCGTGTAAATCCAGAAATCGCTTTCCAGTTCGCGGTTCGACGAGTGGACCTCGGTCAGACGGTTGCCTTTGATGCGAATCGTCAGCGGAGTCTCGCGCAGCCCGTGGTACTTGGCGCAGAGCCAGTCGCCCACTACGCCGTCAATCACAAAGGTTCCGTTGACTTCGCCGGGAGTCGTGAACACCTCGCCGCCGGGCAGGTTGCCCCATTTGTCCGGGCTGATAATGCCGCTGGTCTTCACCCAGCGATAGTTCGGATTCAGATCGGCCACCAGATCGGTTCCGGCTGCTGTTTTCGCGCGAACCTGCCTCGCCGGCCGCAACTTTTCCACCACCTTGGTGCTGATGCGATCCACTTTGAGGAAGTCGGCCCGCATGCCTTCCAGCATGATCTGGTGATTGATGTTCACCATGTGCGCGTGGCGGATTTTGCGGCGATTGACCACGTTCGTCATCTGCATGCGCGAGCCCAGTTCGTTGGCTTGCGCCTGCACGGCGAAGATGCTGACCTGGCTGATTTCCAGATCGTCGAGAATTTCCTGCGGCAGCCCGCTTAACGGCCGCGGCGCCAGATCCTCGAGCACCCAGGCGCGGTACGGTGCGCGGATTTTTTCCAGTTCATGAACCAGGCTGGCGGCGATCTCTTTCGTGGCTTCGTCGGTAATGACGCAGACTTTTTCATTCGGCTGCACGCGCAGGCATACGTTCACCGCGTTGCGCGCGCCCGGAGTGAGTTCAGGATCGAAAGAAAGCGAGTTCAGTTGCCGGTTGGATTGCGTGACAGGAAGGTTCATTACCCTACTTTTCTAGCGGAAGCCGGAGTTTCCACATCGGCCAGGCCCGCTTCCGTCTCTTCAATAATGTAATCAACAACACTCTTCAGGTCGTTCGTTTGCTGGAAAACGCGCAGCTGCCGGTCGGCGCCGGTGCCCGTTTCCAGTATCTCATGGATGTAATTCAACTCTTCCCGCGAGTCAAGCTCATCGGCCACGTCGTCCACAAATTCCAGATATTCGTGGATCAGGTCGCGCGCCGGGACTTCTTTCTGCTTCCCAAAATCGATCAATTTGCCATCGAGCCCGTAACGCGCCGCGCGCCATTTATTTTCCATCAGCAAGGCGCGCCGGTAAAGCCGGAATCCCTGGTTGGCCGCGTGCAGCTTGTAAAGCTTGGCGATGGTGGCCTGGATGAGCGCGGCCAGCGCGATGGTTTCATCCAGCCGCATGGGAATATCGCAGGTGCGGAATTCCAGCGTGTTGAAGAACGGATGCGGGCGGATGTCCCACCAGATTTTCTTGGCGTTATCAATGCAATTGGTCTTGATCAGCAGATTGATGAAATTCTGATACTCGCCCCAGCTGGGGAAGTAATCGGGGATATTGGTGCGCGGAAACTTGTCGAACACTTTGCAGCGATAGGATTTGAGCCCTGTGTTCATGCCCAGCCAGAAGGGCGAATTGGTCGAGAGCGCCAGAATGTGCGGCAGAAAATAGCGCGCGTGATTCATCAGATGAATGGCGGTTTCGCGGTCTTCGACTCCTACGTGAACATGCAGGCCAAAAATCAGGTTCGCCCGCGCCACCAGCTGCATATCTTCGACAATGTTTTTGTAACGCTCATCGGGCGTGATCTCCTGCACGCGCCAGTCAGCAAAGGGATGGGTTGCGGCTGAGGCCAGGCGCAGGCCATTGTCTTTGGCCAGCGCGACCATATCCCGGCGCAGCGCTTTGACTTCGGCCTTGGCAGTCTTGATGTTGGTGCAAACCGAGGTCCCGACTTCCACCACCGCCTGGTGCAGTTCCGCCTTGACCTTTTCCTGCAGGCGTATCCGGCCCTGCTCCATCATTTCGGTGTGGATGTGGGAGCGCAGATCGCGCGTTACCGGATCAACCGTCTGATATTCCTCTTCGATCCCGATGGTGAAGGTGGGTTGCATGTAAAGACTGCCCGACCGGCAGCCGGAACAGTATAACAATCCTAGCCAATTAAGAGCCGATTTTTTGTCACGAATTCCATCTTGGAGCGTGTATGATTTTCTCGTGATACGACGCCTTTACGTCCATAACTTCAGGTGTTTGGAGAATTTCGATCTCCCGATCGCTGGGAAGTCGTCGGCCCTGCTTATCGGGAAGAACGGATCGGGCAAGACGACGGTTGGGTCCGCGTTGGAGATACTGCAGAGGATTGCAAGGGGTGCGAACCGGGTGGGCGACCTGGTAAAACCGATGGACCTGTCGCATGCGCGTAACGAAGTCCCGATGAGATTCGAAATTGAGGTGGAGCTTGGCGGAAACGTGTACGGCTATACCATCGCCTTCGACTACCCAGAAGGCTTCCGGGAACTCCGTGTCCGCGAAGAAAATCTCGTAGTTGACGGTAAGCCCATCTACAAGCGAGAAGGGGCACAGGTCCATCTTGCCAAGGCCGGACAGGAGACAGAAGCGCAATTCCGGGTCGACTGGCACCTCGTGGGACTGCCTATAATCCAAGAAAAATCGACGAATGATCCACTGTTCGTCTTTAAGCAGTGGCTTTCTCGCATACTTATTCTGCAGCCTTTGCCGAGTCTTATCGACGGTGAGTCAAGGGACGAGACGCTCCAACCGAATCGCCAAGTAACCAATTTCGGGGCGTGGTTTTCTGGACTCTTGGCACACACACCAGCAGCTTATGCCAGGATCGATAACTACCTCAAAGACGTGTTTCCGGATTTGAAGGACATTAAGAACCCACTCATAGGCGCCGAGGCCCGAAGCCTGTCTGTACATTTCTCCGGCGAGCGTGGCAGTCTCACTCTACCCCTTGGCAGTTTGTCGGACGGTGAAAAGTGCTTCATGATATGCGCACTTGTGCTCGCGGCAATTGACGTTTACCAGCCAATGGTTTGTTTTTGGGACGAGCCGGATAACTACCTCGCCATTGACGAAGTCGGACACTTCATTTTGGTACTTCGGAAGGCTTTTCAAGCGGGGAGCCAGTTCATCGCGACTTCGCATAACCAGGAGACCATCAGCCGATTTTCGGACGAGAACACGCTTTATCTCTACAGAAATAGCCATCTCGAGCCCACAATTGTGCGCTCGGTGAGTAATCTGCGAGCTAGCGGAGGCGTTCACGGCGATCTCGTGAACGCATTGGTTCGAGGCGACGTCGGAAACGCTGACCAGCCGAGCCATGAGCGTCAATAAAGACAGGGCGCACGTCATCGTACTTCCCGAGGACGACGCGAACCGCCAGTTGGCAAACGGGTTTCACCTCCATCCTTTGTTAATTCGACCAAGGCAAATGCAAGTGCTTCAGCCGGCTGGTGGTCGGAGCAGGGTTCTGGATCTTTTCGTTGCCGAACTCGCCCCTGAGATGAAGCGTAACGGTCACCGACTTGTGGTTCTTCTCATCGATTTCGATGGCACCGTAAGTTGGGTGAATGTAGCAAAGGGGAGGATTCCACCTGACCTGGCTGACAGGGTTTTCCTTCTCGGTTCGTTGACTCGGCCCGAACAGTTGCGACAGGCGGGCCTCGGTTCATACGAAGATATCGGCCAAGCGATGGCTCGGGATTGTTGCGGCGGTACTGACGAGATTTGGAGCCACGCACTGTTGCAACACAACATGAACGAGATTGGACGCCTCCGCATTCACGTACGCCCAATTTTGTTCTGATCCCCCCGGTTTCTTCTTTAGACTGTCGTTCTCTGCCTTCATTTTCCGCTTTCCATCCACTTCCAGGCCGTCCGGACAATATCGTTCAGCGACCGTTCCGCCTTCCAGCCCAGCAACTCCTCGGCTTTGCGCGGGTTTGCCACCAGTTCCGGCGGGTCGCCCGGCCGCCGCGGCCCAATCCGATGAGGAACCGCCTTCCCGGTGACTTTCTCCACTTCCTGCATGACTTCCTTCACCGAATTCCCCTGGCCGGTGCCAAGATTCACCGCGAAGGATTCCTTGCCGCTGGCCAAATGTTCGAGTGCCCGCACATGCGCATCCGCCAGATCGTTCACGTGAATGTAATCGCGAACGCAGGTGCCATCCGGCGTGGGGTAGTCCTCTCCGAAGACCTCCAAGTGCCGCCCTGTGCCTTTCGCCGCCGCCAGGGCCAGCGGAATCAGATGGGTTTCGGGATCGTGCAGCTCGCCGATCTCCCCGCTCTCATCGGCGCCCGCCGCGTTGAAATACCGCAGGCTGGCGAAGCGCAGGCCGTAAGCGCGGCCGTAGGCTTCAAGCGCCTGCTCGAAAAACAGCTTCGTCACGCCGTAAGGATTCACCGGCTGGCGCGGGATGTTCTCCGGGATCGGTACTTTACCGGGAACGCCGTACACCGCGCAGGTGGAAGAAAAAATCACCCGGCGCACGCCGCCATCCACGCAGGCGTTCAGCAGCGCGATCCCCTTCTCCACATTGTTATGAAAATATTTGCGTGGGTTTTCGACCGATTCGCCGACATAGGCGTGCGCGGCAAAGTGCATCACCGAATCCACGCGGCGCATCGCGGCCATTAGTTTCGCGGTGTCGGCGATATCGGCACGGATCAGCTCGAACCCCTTGGCCAGAAACTCATGCCCGGTAGAAACATTGTCGTAGAGCACCGCTTCGTGGCCCAGCTTTCGCAGAGTTCGCGCAGCATGGCTGCCAATGTATCCTGCACCGCCGACGACCAGGACTTTCAAGCGTTTCCTCTCCGGAGATTCATCCTCTCATGCCTCAAGCCTTTTTGTCCCGAGGCCGACTCGGATGACGAAAGTACCGTTTACCCGGCAAAACCACGCCGCTACTGTGTAGCTAGAACCGTCCAGCAGGATGTAATGCGTCCGCCCGCGAAAGCTGCGAAGACGCGCAGGCTAGGGGCTGTTCGGCAATTCCCATGGCAGCTCCAGACTCGTCGTCCGAACTCACACAGCCCATCCGAGTGCTGGCAGCCGATAGCACGCGCATGACCAGCCAGTTGCTGGCCGATGCCCTGGCGCGCGACAAGCGTTTTTACGTCATCGAAGTGGAGCCCACCGAAGCTGCCATTCTCGCAGCCATGGACAGCGAGAAACCCGACGTCGTTCTGCTTAGTCCGCTGTTGGAGGATAATCCCAAGCTCGGTCTGCAATTAGCCCGCCAGTTGCGCACTTCGCATCCTGCGGTTCGTGTGGTGATTCTGCTTGATGCTTCAAAGCGCAGTGCGGTGCTTGAAGCCTTCCACGCCGGCGCGCGCGGGGTGTTTTGCCGAACCGAATCCCTGAAGTCGCTGGCCAAGTGTATTTATTCGGCTCACATCGGACAGGTGTGGGCCAACAGCCGTGAACTCGGATATCTGCTCGACGCCGTCTCCGAATCCATGCCCATGCGCCTTGCGGATTCAAGCGGCCTTTCGGTGCTCTCGAAACGTGAGCAGGATGTCGTCCGCTGCGTGGCCGACGGCATGTCGAACCGCGAGATTGCCCGCCGGCTGAAACTGACCGAGCACACGGTGAAGAACTATCTGTTTCGCGTGTTCGACAAGTTGGGAGTTTCCAGCCGCGTTGAAGTCGTACTGTACGCGTTTAATCTAGGACAGATAGCTCCGGCGGCGAAAGACTCAAAGCCGAATACTGCCACTACCGGGCGGCCGCACAACGGTCAGGATGAATCACGCCGCCACTAGCGAATGAAATCCGTGTTCTCACCCGCCGTGAAAATTGCTGCTCTCTGCCTCTGTGGTTAAGGATCGTTTTTGTCTGAGTTTTCGGCGTCTTCTGAGCTCGATTTCTCCGGCCGCAACAAAGGAAACAGGATCACGTCGCGAATCGTGTGCGAATCGGTCAGCAACATGGCCAGCCGATCCACGCCCACGCCCACGCCGCCCGTCGGCGGCATTCCGTAAGAAAGTGCGCGGATGTAGTCTTCATCCATCTGGTGCGCTTCTTCGTCGCCGCGTTCGCGCTCTTTCAGTTGCTGCTCGAAGCGGCGGCGCTGGTCTTCAGGATCGTTCAATTCGCTGAAGCCGTTGGAAATCTCCATCTGCCCGGCGAAAATCTCCCAGCGCTCGGTCCAGTCCGGCTCGTCGGCTTTTTGCTTAGAGAGCGGTGAAATGGCGGTAGGGAATTCGTAGATAATCGTCGGCTGGGTGAAGTGAGGTTCGGCAACAGCCTCAAAGAGCTCAGCGATCGCCTTCCCTAGAGGAGCGCCTTGCTGCAGTTCGACACGAATGCGACCGAATGCTCCCAGCAACGAGTCCCTCGTCCCCGCTGGAGTGTTGTTCTCGGCGATCTCAAGTAGGCCTCTCATTGAAGTCGCATGGGTAAACTCCGACTCGGTCGGCTTCCGCGGGATGTTTTCCGGCCAATAATGAATGATCGCCTCGCGCATGGTCATGCGCCGCCAATTCGCTTCCGCCCAGTCAATTTCCGCGTCGCCCCATTTATTCCTGGTGCTGCCGTTCACGTCAATTGCAGCCTGCTCGATCAACTGCTGCGTCAGGTCCATCACTCCACGATAATTCGTGTATGCCTGATAGAACTCGAGCATGGTGAACTCAGGATTCCACCGCCAGCCCAGGCCTTCGTTGCGGAAGTTGCGATTGATTTCATATACGCGATCGAATCCGCCGACAGTCAGCCGCTTCAGGTAAAGTTCAGGCGCGATCCGGAGATACAGGTCCATGTTGAGCGTGTTGTGATGCGTCACAAACGGCCGCGCCACCGCGCCGCCGGCAATCGGCTGCATCATCGGCGTTTCGACTTCGACAAATCCGTGCGCATCGAGAAATCGTCGCATGGACTGCACCAGCTTGCTGCGCTTCAGGAAAACTTCGCGGACTTCGGGATTCATCACCAGGTCCAGGTAGCGCTGGCGGTAGCGCAGTTCCACGTCGGTCAGGCCATGCCATTTTTCCGGCAGTGGCAGCAGGTCTTTCGAGAGGAACGTAATCGTCTCGACATGGACGCTCAATTCGCCGGTGCGTGTGCGGAACAAATACCCGCTGACGCCGATGTGGTCGCCGAGATCGAGCAGCTTATAAAGCTCGAAGGCCTGGTCGCCGACCGCGTCTTTCTTGACGTAGATCTGCAGCTTCTGCCCGCCCTGCTGCAAGTGCGCGAACCCGGCCTTGCCCATCAGGCGGATGGCCATGATGCGTCCAGCGACGCGGACGTTCACGTGCGGGCTCTCCAGTTGCTCGGCGGTTTTGTCCGAATACTCGGCCAGAATTCCGGGGATGGTGTGGCTAAAATCGAACTGGGTCGGATAAGCCCGCTGTTCCAGCGCTTCGATCTGCTTCAGTTTTTCCAGCCGCAGCTTATAAATGTTCTCGTCGAGTGCCAATGGAGTCCTTCGTCGCGCAAAGATGAACGATGATTATAAACAAGGAGGTCCCGCCAGTTTTACGTGGCGACAGCCGCCCTCGGCTGTCGGGCGGAGCAAAGCTCCGCAGAAAGCGTCGCAACCGGGGGCGAAGTTGAGCCTATGCCGCAAGACTTTTCACTTTGCAACAATTCAAAAACGAGTCCTTGACTTCGCTTCGCCTCGATGATATTCCTCTGCCGACCGCGCTGGACGGTGTGTCCCGGGCTACAGGTTCCCCAGAAGACTCGTCACTCGACCGAAGGAGGCTTTCACGGTGACCAACAGAATGCATGGAATGACATTCTTGGTGGTGCTTGCGTTGGCAACTCTCGCACAAGCCCAGACTTTCACGGTACTCGCTTACTTCAGCGGCTCGAACGGCCTTTATCCTGATGCGGGCGTAATTCGGGATCCAAACGGCAACCTGTATGGCACAACTACGCGCGGCGGCGACCTGAATTGCGGTACAGGGTACGGGTGCGGCGTGGTGTACAAGCTGGGCACTGACGGAACTGAAACCGTGCTGCACAGCTTCTCCGGAGGCGCGGACGGGAGCACCCCCGCAGGGGCGGTGATTCGGGACAAGGCTGGCAACCTCTATGGGACCACATTCGAGGCGGGTTCTAGCAACTGCGCCTACGGTTGTGGCACCGTGTTCAGGATCAACACTGCCGGGAACGAGACGGTGCTGTACAGCTTTACCGGCGGCTCGGATGGTTGCAATCCGTACCAAGGCCTCGTCATGGGCAAAGGCGGAAACCTGTATGGCACTACCCACTTTTGCGGCTCTTCCAACTACGGGACGATATTCAAGGTTAACAGTGCGGGCAAGTTTACGCTTCTCCACGGCTTCGCCGGCTCCCCATCAGACGGCGCCACTCCCGAGTTTGGACATCCGATAATCGACCAATCTGGCAGTCTCTATGGCGTGACCGATTCTGGCGGGGCTTCCGACTACGGAGTGCTGTACAAGTTGAGCAAGGGCGGGAAGCTGACCATATTGCACAGTTTTGCCGGCGGCACGACGGACGGCTGCAATCCGTACGGCAGCGTACTGCGGGACAAGGCTGGAAACATCTACGGGACCACTAGTGGGTGCGGCAATGACCACAGCTACGGGGTCATATGGAGGGTAAGCAAGAACGGCAAGGAAGCCATTTTGCACAACTTTGCGGGAGGCCAGTCGGACGGGTGCTTTCCGTTAGGCGGCGTGGCTCGGGATCCAATGGGCAATCTGTATGGACTCACCACAGACTGCGGCTCTCAAGGCTATGGAGTAGTGTACGAGCTGAGCACGAACGGTACGCCAACCGTGCTGCACAGCTTTGACGAGCTAGACGGGGCCTATCCGCTCGATGGAGTGCTGCGGACTACCAAGGGCACGCTGTTCGGTACTGCCGGGGGCTTCGTGAATTGCTACTATGCTTACGGAGTTTGCGGGACAGCGTGGAAGTACGTACCCTGAATGGAGTCTGCCAGAGTCAGCAAAAGCAGTTCTCGACTCCACAGAATCGTCCGCATGCAGGCGATTCTGCTGCACTCGCAATGACCGAACCTAGGGGTTAGGCGCATCTTGGCGATGTTCGCGATCTTTGCGGTTCAACCCGCACCGCGAAGGCCGCAAAGCACCCGAAGAAGTCTCCCCCTTCTTGCCGCCCGCCCCTCCCGGCGTTACTATTGCTGTCGGGACTCACGCCTCATGCCGCAAAACTACGTTCCCATATTTATCTTTGTCGCCGTCATCGCGGTTCTCATTCCGCTGACTCTGGTCATCGCCAAGCTGGTGCGTCCCGATAATCCCAGCCGCGCCAAGCTCATGCCTTACGAGTGCGGCATCGATCCCATTGACAACTCGCGCGGCCGCTACACCGTGCGCTATTACATTATCGCCATTCTGTTCGTGGTCTTCGACGTGGAAACGATTTTTCTCTTTCCCTGGGCGGTGAAGTTCAAGGCGCTGGGCATGTTCGGGCTGCTCGAGATGATGATTTTCCTCGGCATCCTGATCGTGGGTTACATCTGGATCTGGAAAAAGGGCGCGCTGGAGTGGGTGTAGAAAACTGTCGTTGGCCGTTGGTCGTCAAGCATTAGCCATCCGGTGGCCGGACGAGAGTGCGATCGCAACCGATGGCGCGTACTTTGTCATTCCGAGCCGTCCGCAGCCGCGCCAGCGCGACGAGGGCGTGCCGAGGAACCTGCTTCTTTGGCCGATTCTTATGGCAACCGCTTCCCCCGCCGGAGAAAGTTTCACCGCCAGCCGCTGGACGCGCGGCAACCTCCTCTTCCCTACACAGATTCTCATCACCCCGCAGCGCGTCACCCGCATCAAGCCGCGCCTGTTCAGCAGCAACGAAGAAAGCATCGGCATTCACCAGGTGGCTTCCGTCCACATCCGGACGGGAATTTTCTGGTCCGATGTTCTGATCGAATCCACCGGCGGCACCGACCCGATCAGCAGCCACGGACACCGCAAAGCCGACGCCCAACGCATGCGCGATCTGATCGAACAGTATCAGTCCGCGCATCGTCCATAAGCTCGCGACCGTCCCCGCAACCGAAATGGGCGCCGCCGCACAAAGCGATGCCGACTCCGTTGACAGTCCCTTGCCAAGCTGTTATCACTTAACGTTCCTCCAAACCGTCCGCTGCACCGGGGGTTCAACCTGTCGTAGCTATGCCCGAGGAGACCAAATCGCCTGCGCCTCCGCCGAGCGGCGAACCAAAACCGCCTGCAGGAAGTCCAACGCCCGCCGGTGTTCAATCCACGCCAGCGGCGAAGCCTCCGGGTGCCGCGACTGAAGCCCGGTCCGCAAGCCATCCCGCGCCGCCCAAACCCGCCGGGCCCGCTCCGACCGCCTGGGAATCTCCGCTGGTGGCCATGCTCAAGGCCCGCCACGGCTCCGGCATTCGCGAGACTAGCACCTACCTCGGCCAGAACTATATGGTGGTGGACTCGTCCATCATCACGCCAGTTCTTCAGGTCCTGCGCGACGAGGAGCAATTCGATTACTGCGTGGACGTGACCGCGCTGCACTATCCCGACCGCGAAAAACAATTCGAGGTCATCTGGATTCTCTATTCCTTCGCGCGCAACGAACGTATCCGGGTGAAAACCGCGATCGCCGACGGCGAATCAATCCCGAGTTCCGTCGCCATCTGGGCGACCGCCAATTGGCTGGAGCGCGAAGTCTATGACATGTTCGGCATCAAGTTCGACGGCCACCCCGATCTTAAGCGCATCCTTCTGCCCGAAGATTGGAAAGGCTATCCGTTGCGCAAGGATTACGGCATCATTCAGCAGGATCAGGAGTGGGTGCAGATCAATCTGGGGATCGAGAGCGGCCAATGACGCCTCCTGCGGCAACCGATCCCAAAGCCTACTTGTCACACCTGGAGTTGGGCCAGCCGGATAAGACTTTTCTCGATTCTAACGAACTCATTATCAATATGGGGCCGCAGCATCCGGCGACCCATGGCGTGCTGCGCGTGATTCTGAAGCTCGACGGCGAAAAAGTTCTGGGCACCGAGTGCGTGATCGGCTATTTGCACCGCGGCGTGGAGAAGATCGCCGAGCATCGCACCTACACCATGTTCAACCCCTACGTGGACCGCATGGATTATGTCGCCGCGGTCTCGAACGGGTTGGGATATTGCGAAGCGGTCGAAAAACTGCTGAATATCGAAGCGCCGCCGCGCGCCAACTTCATTCGCGTCATCCTTACGGAACTGAACCGGATGGCAAGCCATCAGCTCTGGCTGGGCACCCACGCGCTCGATATCGGCGCCATGACGCCGCTGTTTTACACCTTCCGCGACCGGGAGGAGATTCTCAAGATTTTCGAAAAATATTGCGGTGCGCGCCTCACCACGCACGCTTTCCGCATCGGCGGCTGCCTTTACGAAACCTACGAGGGCTTCGAAGACGATGTGAAAAAGTTCCTCGACTTTGTGCCGCCCAAGATTGACGAATACGAAGAACTGCTGACCACCAACCGCATCTGGCTCGAGCGGACTAAGGGCGTGGGCACGATTTCAGCCAAGGATTGCGTCGCGCTAGGCGTTACCGGGCCGGTCCTGCGCGCGAGCGGAGTCAAATGGGACTTGCGCAAGGCTCAGCCCTACGCTAACTACTCCGAATTCGACTTCGATATTCCGACCGGCCAGAACGGCGATACTTACGACCGATATTCAGTCCGCATGGAGGAAATGCGGCAGTCGCTGCGCATCATCCGCCAGGCGGTCGAGCGCATCCCCGAAGGCCCGATCATGGCGAAAGTGCCAAAGGTGATGAAGCCGCCGGTCGGCGAGATCTACCACTCGATCGAAGCGCCCAAGGGCGAACTGGGATATTTCATCGTGAGCGATGGTTCGACCCAGCCCTATCGCGTGCGGGTGCGGCCGCCGTCGTTTGTGAACCTGCAGGCGCTCGACATCATGGTGCGTGGGCAATTGGTCGCGGACGTGATCGCGGTGATTGGCACGCTCGACATCGTGCTCGGCGAGGTGGACCGCTGATGCTCGATTACATCACCTCCTATCTGGGCAGCAGCACGACGCCGGGCCAGGCCGGAAATTTCTTCTGGGCATTCGTGTACATCATGGTGGTGTTCGGCGGCGTTTCCCTCGCGGTGGTGGCCATGAACTGGCTGGAGCGCAAGGCTCTCGCCCACTTTCAGATTCGCCTCGGCCCCATGCGCGTCGGCCCGCACGGGCTGCTTCAGCCCATCGCCGACGCCATCAAGCTGCTGACGAAAGAAGACATCATTCCCGACCAGGCGGATAAGTTCGTTTTCTGGATCGCGCCGCTCATCATTCTGTGCGCCGCGTTCGCCGTGTATATCGTCGTGCCCTTCGGCCCGACGCACGCCATTACCGACTTGAACATCGGCGTGCTGTTCATGCTGGGCGTTTCTTCGCTCGCTGTGCTGGGCGTGGTGATGGCGGGATGGGCCTCGAACTCCCACTATCCGCTGATCGGCGCCCTGCGCTCCAGCGCGCAGATGGTTTCCTACGAAGTGGCCATGGGCATGGCCGTGGTTTCCGCCGTCCTGATGACCAGCCTCAACCCCACCGGCACTGGAACCCTGAGCATGATCGGCATCGTGCAGGCGCAGCAGGCGCAGAAAATCTGGTTCCTGTTCAAGTTCTTTCCGCTGGGATTTATCGCGTTCGGCATCTTCGCCGTTGCCATGGTGGCGGAGACCAATCGCGCACCGTTCGATCTGCCCGAAGCCGAATCCGAACTCACCGCCGGATTCCACACCGAATACAGCGGCCTGCGCTGGTCGTTGTTCATGCTGGGCGAGTATGCCGCTATGATTGCCGTCTCCTCCATCGCCGTAACCTTGTGGCTGGGCGGCTGGCTGCGGCCGTTTCCCAACACCCTGACTGGCGACACCTGGGATCTGGTCTTCTCTCTTATACCGGGGCTGGTTTTCATCGGCTTGGCAGTGATTGCGTTCGTCGGCGTCGTGCGCATGCCGAAGCATCCTTACTTCCGGATTCAGACCATCGGCCTCGCTGGTTTCGCCGCGGTTCTCGGCCTGATCGGCCTGGTTCTGTTTGCGCCTCCGGTGCGCGATCGCATTCAGGATATTTTCTGGTTCGTCGCCAAAGTGGGCGTGTTCATGTACCTGTATATTTGGTATCGCGCCACCTGGCCCCGTTATCGCTTTGATCAGCTAATGAAAGTTGGATGGAAGGTGCTGCTACCGATCGCGATCGGCGTGCTCATTTGCACCGCGATCCTGGGGGTATGGCTCTGATGCAACCCGTAGCCACAACCTTCTTCTTTTATTTTCTTTCAGGTCTGACCGTGCTCAGCGGCGCGCTGGTGATCACGCGCAAGAATCCGGTGCACTCGGCGCTGGCGCTGATCTTAAGCCTGCTGGCGCAGGCCGGGTTGTACCTGATGCTCTATGCGCCGTTCGTCGCCGGCGTTCAGATCATTCTCTATGCCGGCGGCATCATGGTGCTGTTTCTGTTCGTGATCATGCTGGTCAATATCGAGCGCTCGCAGAAAGAAGAGCAGTTTAATCACCAGTGGCTGGTGGGAATTCTGGCCGCGGCGGCGCTTGGAGTGCTGTTCGTGCTGGTGTATGTGCGTGGCAGAGATTTGTTTCCGGCCCGCATCAATCTACCGCCGGAAAGCAGCAATACGCAGCAGATCGGCATGATGCTGTACGGACAATATATGTTCGCCTTCGAGATCGCCTCGTTGTTGCTGCTGGTGGCGATCATCGGCGCGGTGGTGATGGCGAAGAAAAGAATCTAGCTCTTAGCTGCTCGCTTCTAGCTCCTAGCTAGAAGCCAGAAGCTAGAAGCTAAATGGCGCCAATAACCACACTTCACTATCTGGTGGCCGCCGCCGCCCTGTTTGTGCTGGGCGTGATCGGCGTGTTGACACGGCGCAACGTCGTCATCGTGCTGATGTCCATCGAACTTATTCTGAACGCCGTCAACCTGAACCTGGTCGCGTTTTCGCGGATTTGGGGACTGCACGGCCAGGTATTTGCCATTTTCGTAATCACAGACGCCGCGGCCGAGGCAGCGGTCGGCCTGGGCATCCTGATCGCTTTCTTCCGCAACAAGGAAACGGTCAACGTGGACGAAGTAGATTTGCTGAAGTGGTAAAGAAAGCTGCTAGCTTCTAGCCCCTGGCTACGGGCAGGAGCAACTAGCAGCTAGGAGCTAGTAGCTGGAAGCGATGTTTTTTCTATCCCACATCTGGCTGATTCCGCTGCTGCCGGCGTGCGGCGCGGCGATCATGTTCTTCTTCGGCCGTAAGCTGCAGAAGGCCACGGTCAGCGCAGTCTGCGTCGGCGCGGTCGTGCTTGCGTTTCTGTGGGCGTGCGGCGCGGTTTGGCAATATTCCGACTATGCGCGCGAAAACCCCGGCAAACCGTATCAGGTCATCCTCTATATCTGGCTGGGGACCGACGATGTAGGCGCGAGCGTCCCGCTCGCGCATCCCCCACTAACCTACATCACTTACGATGGCAAGCCTGCGGCGTTCCACGCCGACGCCGGTTTCCTGCTCGATCCGCTCTCCGCCATCTGGCTGCTGTTTGTCACTGGCGTGGGCATGCTGATCCACATCTACTCCGTCGGCTACATGGCGCACGAAGGCGGCTATTATCGCTTCTTCGGCTACTTGAATCTGTTCATGTTCTCCATGCTCACGCTGATTCTGGGGAACAACTATGCGTTGATGTTCGTCGGTTGGGAGGGCGTGGGCCTGTGCTCATACCTGCTGATCGGATTCTATTTCCATCGCCACTCCGCCAGCACCGCGGCCAACAAGGCATTCATCGTGAACCGCATCGGCGACGCAGGATTCCTGCTCGGCATGTTCACCATCGCCTGGTATTTCGGATCGCTGCGCTTTACCGATATTAATCATCTGGCCCACAGCGGGCACTTTGCCATCGGCGATCCCATCATCACCGCGGCGACCTTGCTCCTATTCGTCGGGGCCTGCGGAAAGTCGGCGCAACTTCCTCTCTACGTCTGGCTGCCGGATGCCATGGAAGGGCCGACGCCGGTCTCCGCTCTCATCCACGCTGCGACCATGGTGACGGCTGGCGTGTATATGGTGGCGCGCTCGAATGCGCTGTTTGTGCTCGCACCGACTTCCATGAAGACGGTCGCCATTGTCGGCGCACTGACCGCGATCTTTGCGGCTTCGATCGGCCTGGTGCAGAACGACATCAAGCGCGTGCTCGCGTACTCGACCGTCTCGCAGCTTGGCTACATGTTTCTCGCGCTCGGAGTGGGAGCATTCGCCGCCGGCGTGTTCCACGTCTTTACGCACGCGTTCTTCAAAGCGTTGTTGTTCCTTGGCTCCGGCTCGGTCATTCACGCCATGAGCGGCGAGCAGGACATGCGCAATATGGGTGCGCTCTCCTCGAAAATCCCTGTGACCTTCCGCACCATGGCGATTGCCACACTGGCCATCGCCGGCATCCCGGGATTCGCCGGCTTCTTTTCCAAAGACGAAATTCTCTGGCAGGCCTGGTCGTCGGAAGGCGGCGCCTATCGCCTGCTTTGGCTGATCGGCTTCGTCACCGCGCTCATGACGGCGTTCTATATGGGCCGCCTGATCGTGCTCACCTTTTACAGCCAGCCGCGCATGAGCCACGAAGTCGAGCATCACATTCATGAATCGCCCAAGTCGATGACTGTGCCGCTGGTAATTCTGGCGTTCTTCTCTATCTTTGCAGGATGGCTGGGCCTGCCGCACAGTCTCGGAGGCTCCGACCGCTTCGCCAAGTTCCTGGAACCGGTGTTCGCGCGCGAAGAACATGTGCTCGCTACCGAAGAGCCTACGAAACTCGCCGCCGCCGAAAAAGAGCAGGAGCATACCGACCCGATGGAGTATGCCTTAATGGGGCTTTCTGTCGCCGCCGCCTTCGCCGGGCTGGGCATGGCTTGGCGAGCGTACAACCGCGCCGACAAGGGATATACCGAACCCATTGCGACTGCCGCGCCGCCGGTTTACGACCTGCTCTATAACAAATATTACGTGGACGAAGCCTACGACTATGCCTTCACCGGCCGCCGCAAAGTCGGCGACGTGCGCTTGGGCGCGATGGGATTGGGCGAAGCGTGTTATTGGTTCGATCGCGAAGTGATCGATGGCACGGTCAACGGCGGCGGCTGGATTACGCGGTTGTCGGGCACGCTTTCCAGTTGGTTCGACAAATGGATCATTGACGGCGTGCTGGTGAACGGGCCGGCGAATTTGTCGCGAGTACTTTCGTATCCCATGCGCATGCTGCAGTGGGGATTGGTGCAGTGGTACGCATTAGTGATGGTAGTGGGATTGGTGTACCTCGTCTGTGTGCCGTTGGGGTATGTGCGGTGGTTTTGGATTACGGTCGCAGCTTCTGTGTTGCTGACCCTAACTTACATCCTCGTGCGATATTTGCGGCGACGCTTTGCGACACAGATGTGAAAACTAGCAACTGACAACTGAGAACTGCTCTTATGCAGAACCATATTCTCTCGATCATCTTATTCACGCCGCTCATCGGCGCGATCCTGTTGCTCTTTGTCCCCAAGGACAACAAGCACGCCATCCGCGTGATCGCTAACATTTTCGCGCTCGCCGGATTGCTGGTCTCGATTCCGCTCGTGCCCTGGTTCTGGGCGCAGCGCTTCGAGCCGGGATTCAAGTTCGTGGAAGGCATGGCTAACAACTGGATTCCCTCCATCGGCGCCGGCTATGTGCTCGGCATTGACGGCATTTCCTTCCTGCTGATCATGCTGACGACGCTGCTCGGCTGGATCTCGATTCTCTCGTCCTGGACCGCAATCGAGAATCGCGTCAAGGAATACTACATCTGGTTCCTGGTGCTGCAGACCGGGATGCTTGGCGTCTTTATGGCGCTGGATTTCTTCCTATTCTTCGTCTTCTGGGAAGCCATGCTCGTGCCCATGTATCTGCTGATCGGCATGTGGGGTGGGCCGCGCAAGCTTTACGCCGCTATCAAATTCTTTCTGTACACCCTGCTCGGCTCCGTGCTGATGCTGCTCTCCGTCCTGTTCCTTTACTTTTACAATTTTCACCAGACCGGCGTTTACACCTTCAGCATTCAGGCGTTGTATCAGACCGCGCCGCACATCTTCCACGACCCGGCCTATGGTCCCTCGTTCGCCATTATGCTGTTCCTGGCATTTTTTGTGGCCTTTGCCATCAAGGTGCCGATGTTCCCGTTTCACACCTGGCTGCCCGATGCGCACGTGGAAGCGCCCACCGCCGGTTCGGTCATCCTGGCCGGCGTTCTGCTGAAGATGGGAACCTACGGCTTCGTCCGCTTCGCCTTGCCCTTTTTCCCTGACGTCGCAATGCACCCGAAAGTGCGCGGCTGGATGATTGCCTTGTCCATCATCGGCATCATTTACGGCGCCCTGGTCTCGCTGATGCAGAAAGACATGAAGAAGCTGGTGGCTTACTCTTCCGTGAGCCATCTCGGATTCTGCACCCTGGGAATTTTCGCCTTGAACCCGGCGGGCCTCAGCGGGTCGGTCTTGCAGCAGATCAATCACGGCATCTCGACCGGCGCGCTCTTCCTGATCGTCGGCATTCTGTACGAACGCCGCCACACCCGCGAAATCGCCGAGTATGGCGGAATTTCGAACGTCATGCCGGTTTACGCCACCATCACTATGATTATGTTTCTCTCTTCCATGGGATTGCCTCTGTTGAACGGTTTCGTCGGCGAGTTCACCATCCTGCAGGGCACATTCATGGAAAACTGGCGCTGGGCGGCCTGGGCCGTGCCCGGCGTAATTCTCGCCGCGGCGTATTTGCTATGGCTGTATCAGCGCGTGTTCTTCGGCACCGTCACCAACCCGAAGAATGAAAAGCTACATGATCTGACGCCGCGCGAAGTGCTGACATTTGCCCCGCTGCTCATCGCGGCATTCTGGATCGGGCTTTATCCCAAGCCGTTCTTTGAGATTCTGCAGCAGCCGGTCAATCAGTTGGTGCTCACAGTCAGGCCGGATTACCCCGGGCTGGGAGGTGCAGTGAACGCCTCGAAACAGAATGCATCGCAGCCCGCCGCGGTTGCCGCCGTGGATCCGGAAAACGGGAAGGGAGCGAAATAGTGCCGGGCGGCATCTCACAATTTTTCACTTCGACGGATTACCTGTTGTCGCTGCCCATTCTTCTGCTCACACTTTTCGCCCTGGGAATTCTGTTGATCGATCTGATGCTTCCGCGAGAATGGAAATGGGTGAATGCGGTCACCGCTTTCGTGGGCGTGCTTTTTTCTGCCTATGGCGTTCACAAGATCCAGCTCACCCAGGCTCAGTTCCTGCGCGGCGCGTACCCCGCGCCGCAATGGGCCTTCATGCACTCCATGGTGCTGGATCACTTCTCGATTTACTTCTTCTATCTTTTTCTCGCCGGCACTGCGATCACCATCCTGATGTCAGCCCGCTACCTCGAGATCGAGCACGAGCATCACGGCGAGTTCTATTCGCTGGTCCTGTTCTCCGTTGTCGGCATGATGGTTATGGCTTCGAGCTTCGACATCGTGCTCACCTTCATTGGGCTGGAACTGATGGCGATCTCCACTTACGTGCTGGTCGGATTCCTGCGCAGCGACCGCCGCTCTAACGAAGCCTCGCTGAAATATCTGCTGCTGGGCGCGTTCTCTTCGGGAATTTTCGCCTACGGGCTCTCTCTGTTTTACGGTCTCAGCGGTAGCACCAATCTGCACGCAATCAGCGCGCAGATGAACACGTTCCTCAACGAGCATCCCAAGCCCAGCGAACACGCCATTGTGATCGTGGCTCTGCTGGCGACCGCGACCGGCTTGTTCTTCAAGATCGCCGCGATCCCCTTCCACCAGTGGTTGCCGGATGCCTACGAAGGCGCACCCACCAGCGTCACCGGATTCATGTCCGTCGCGGTGAAGGCCGCCGCCTGGGCGATGTTGCTGCGCATCTTCCTCTGGGGCCTTTATCCGCTGCGCGCGTATTACCTGCCGTTGCTGATCTTCGTTTCGGTCGTGACCATGACCGGCGCAAATCTCGCCGCGCTGACGCAGAATAATCTGAAGCGGCTGCTGGCGTATTCTTCCATCGCGCACGTCGGCTACATGCTGCTCGGCCTGGTGGCGGCGGCTTCCGCTCTCCCGTCCGACCCCGCCGTCTTCGACGGCATCAAGGGAATTCTGCTTTACCTGCTGGTTTACACTTTCATGAACCTGGGCGCGTTCGCCGTGATTACCTCACTGCGGCAGCGCGACGTGATCGGGGACGAAATTGACGACATCGCGGGACTATTTTTCCGCGCCCCGACCGAAGCCATCCTGATGCTGATTTTCCTGCTCTCGCTTGCCGGTATTCCGCCGCTCGCCGGCTTCTATGGAAAATACTTCATCTTCCTCAGCCTGATGGAAAGCGGCCATTACCTGCTCGCCTCCCTGGCCGTGCTCTATGCCGTGTTCGGGCTTTATTACTACATGCGCGTGGCCAACGCCATGTTCATGCGCGAAGCCGAGGACAAGTCGCGCTTGCCCATCAGCCTCGCCATGCGCGCCGTGCTCGGCGTCACCGCGCTGGCTACGGTAGGCATTGGCCTGTTCCCCGAGCGCTTTATTCAGTTGGTGACCTGGTCGCTGCACGGATAGAAGGGGAGAAGCGAGCCCTTGCCGGAGCAGAGTCGGTCCGGACGATCACTCAGAGCTAAGTTATTGAAAATACGTTGGGGCCGATCGGGAGGGCAGGATGCCGCTCCCAGGTTCGCGTAGAATGCTCTGTAATCGCATTCTGAAGGCCCTGGAAGCGCAAGCGCGGTCCGGGATGGCTCGTGTGTCGTGAAGGCGCCTCGCGATGCCTCCTGGAGCGATGTGCTAGATTATTAGCTTTAAGATATATTTCATTCCCAAAATGGGAATTTTATGCGAACGCCAGACAACGACGACACCCCAGGCGGAAAGAAGAGCTTTGTGGTTCAGCTGGCAAAATACAGTGAGCTGGCATTTATCTTTCCCGCCGCAACCGTTGCCGGCTGGCTGCTCGGCCTCGCTTTGGATCACTGGCTGCATACGACGTGGCTTTACCTTGTCGGATTGATTCTCGGCATCATCGGCGGCTTTGTCCAACTGATCCGAACCGTGAGTTCGTCGGATTCGGAATAGAAATTTTTCGTGTGGCAACGGCCGACCAACCCTGCCCTGAACAGCCATGGGCCTGCGGCCGACCAAAGGGTATGAAACTCGCCCCGCCTCGAACAGTCGCTCCGCTCAACATGACAATTTTGTAGGAGCTTCGACCGAGCGCAGCCGATGGGGCCGTCGGGCGGAGCGAAGCTCTGCGCCAGGTCGGTCGTTGAATCGTTGTATCCTGCACTGTATGCCCGAGGGATCACGTTCCGGCGCTGGTCAAGCAAAGCCGGCGAGCAGAGCGGAATGGTTCTACGCCGGCGCCCTGGCGCGGATTCGCCGTTTCATGCTGGGCTGCGCCATCATTGTTGGCGGAGCTACCTGGCTGCATTTCGGTTGGCGGATCGCTCTGGGCTTCGCTTGTGGATGCGCCATCGCCTATCTGAATTTCTACTGGCTGGAGCGGGTGGTTTCGGCGCTTGCGGACAGAGCCACGCAGAGCGGTTACAAACAATCCAGCGGCGGCGTGGTCTTCCGTTTTCTCTTCCGCTACGTTTTGATGGCCCTCGCCGCCTATGCTATATTGACTGTTTCTCCCGCAAGTCTTTATGGGCTCTTTGCGGGCTTATTTTTGCCCGTCGCGGGAATTGCCTGCGAAGCCGGTTACGAACTTTATGCGGCGCTGGCGCGTGGAGTGTAGTTGAGGCTACTAGCGGCGTGGCTTCTAGCTCGAAGCTCAGCGTTTCGTATCAGGGCACGGCTTCAGTCGTGCCGTAAAGAATGGGAAGAACGTGGGCTTTAGCCCCCGAGGGAAAGCAGGTCTCTCCACTGAGTTTCCCTTCCGTTCCGGAAGGGAAACTTCGGTCGAGATGACAAGCCGATAGCTAGAAGCTAGCAGCTGTCTTTTATGCCTGAACAACTCTGGTTTACGGCGTTTCTGAATCACATGCTGGCGGGGCCGATGACGGCCTTGCTGCATGCCCTTGGATTGCACCCCAAGTATCCCCAGGCGCCGATCACAAATTCCGCCGCCATGGAACTGCTGGTCTTTGCCTTTCTGATCCTGATCTTCCTGCTGGTCCGCTCGCGGCTTTCCGTGGACAAGCCGGGCGCGTTGCAGCACATCTTCGAAGGGGCACACGGTTTCGTGCAAGGTCAAAGTCACGAAATCATCGGACATCACAGCGAAGGCTTCACGCCCTTCCTGATGGCGCTGGGGTTTTTCATCCTGATGTGTAACCTGATCGGCCTCATTCCCGGCTTCGAATCGCCCACCGCCGTCCCCGTAGTGCCGCTGGGTTGCGCCATCTGCGCATTTGTTTACTATCAGGCGCAGGGATTCAAGCACGCCGGCGTCGGCTACCTGAAACATTTTCTCGGGCCGGTTTGGTGGCTGGCCTGGTTGATGCTGCCGATTGAGCTGATCAGCCATTTTGCCCGCATGCTCTCGCTGACCATCCGTCTTTACGCCAACATGTTTGCCGGCGACATGGTCACGCTGGTGTTCTTTTCCCTGGTCCCGATCGGCGTGCCGATCCTGTTTCTCGGACTGCACATCTTCGTGTCGCTGCTGCAAACCTATATTTTCGTGCTCCTGACCACGGTGTACGTGGCAGGCGCGGTGGCGGAAGAGCACTAGAGCGGCGACTAGCGGATCGTGGTTAGTTCAGGAGCAGCTGTTGATTTGAAAGGGCACGGCTTCAGCCGTGCCGCAGGGGCTGGTTTTCAGCCGTTCAGCGTGAGGGCGTCTGCACGGGATGACGTCAACCACCCACTGACGGTAATTCTGAGTCACAAGGAGAAACACCAATGCGTCGTACATTGAGCTACATCTTCATGGCGATGGCCGTGCTTTGCTTCGCCGTTCCTGCCTTTGCGCAGGGCGGGGAAGCGGCGGCGGCCTCGAGCGCGGTCAACTGGGTGGCGATCGCCGCCGGATTTTCCATGGCCTTCGCTTCCGGCATCTGCGCGCTGGCGCAGGGCAAAGCCACGGCCGCCGCGGCTGAAGGACTCGCCCGCAACCCCGCCGCCCGTCCGGGCATTCAGTTGGCGCTGATTCTGGGCCTGGCGCTGATCGAATCGCTCGCGCTCTATACCCTCGTGATCATCTTCGCCAAGGTAAAGTAAGACTTCCTTTTCGGGGCAGGCTTCGCGGCCTGCCCCAACTTCTGCAGCAACAGGTTTGTCATCCCGAGCGCAGCGAGGGAGCTGCAGTTGCAACTGCTCCAACCTTAGGGAGTCACTTCAAACACCGTGCCAGCGCCTACAGAGCCGCCGCCGCTAGTAGCGCCAATCAGGTTGCCAGCAGCGTTGCGGACCACGCCGCCGGTTGGGCCCGCGCCGTCATCACGTGCGTCGAACAGGTGAAGGGTCTTTTCTGTCCACCCGCCGCCAGAGGCGGGACTCAGCTCGAAGACCGTCCCAGCGGACGCTCGATACCCTTGGGCGGTGCCATAAACATTGTTTCGCGCGTCCACCAGCAGCACGCAGTCGGGTAGGGCTCCGTCGGACTCACCGGCGAAGCTGTAGAGCTTGGTTTCACTCCATCCGCCCTGCCCATCTGGTGACAATTCGAATGCAGTGCCGAAGTAATCAACTCCGCCGTTCTCAGTCGTGCCATAGAGGTTTCCGCCCTGGTCAAAAGCGACGCCTGCAGCCGGATTATTTCCGTCGCCAGTGGCGCTGAAGTCATAGAGGGTGGTTAGTGTCCAGTTGCCGGAAGAAGGCGTTAGCTCGAAAACTGTTCCGCAGCCCGTGTTGTATCCGTCATCGCAACCGCCTCCGCCGCCGTAAAATGTCGTGCCGTACAGGTTTCCCGCGGAGTCGAACAACAGGGTGCCCGAGGGATTCCCGCCGTCGTTGCCTCCCGTGAAACTGTAAAGAATCTGTTCCGACCAAGTCCCGTTGGAGTTGGAAGACAATTCAAACACGGTTCCCGGGCCGTTTGCACCGCCGTAATATGTGGTTCCATAAAGATTCCCGGAGCTGTCGGCAACTAGGCCGGCAAATGGCCAGCAGCCATCGCTGTTTGAAAAGCTATGAAGCACTTTCTCGCCCCAGGTTCCCTTTGCGTCTGGGGAAAGTTCAAAGACAACACCGCATCGGTTCCCGCCTCCGTTCGATGTAGTGCCGAATAAATTGCCGTCCCGATCGCGCAGGAGCCGGCCCCGCGGCCAGTGTCCGTCCTTACCATTAAAATTGTGGAGCACAGTCTCCCTCCACTCGCCGTTGGCGCCGGTTTGAACCTCAAACACGGTTCCATAACCGTAAACCCCATCGTGGCTTGTCGTACCAAACATTCTGTTACTTCCCACCAGTATCGGTGGGTCATTTGGTTCGGATCCGCCGCCGCTGCGAAACCCTTCCAATACTTGCTCTCGCCAGGTGCCAGAGACCTTGGTCAATTGAAAAACTACCGCCGCGTCATGAATAATGCCGCCTTCAGTCGTCCCATAGAGCTTCCCCGAGGAATCCAAAAGCAACGTGCTGACCGGTCGCGTGCCCATGCGGTTGTGCTCGAAGCTGTACAACACGCTTTCCGTCCAGCCCGACGAACCCGGCGAAAGTTCGAACACGGTTCCGCAGCCATCTACCGGGGCCCTGCGGCACTTTCCGCCTCCGCCATGCTGTGTTGTGCCGTACAGGTTGCGGTTAGCGTCAAATATCAGCCCACCATAGGGGTTAACGCCGTCGTCCCCGCCGTTGAATTTGTAGAGAATAGTTTCAGTCCACTCTCCTGACCGTGACGGACTCAGTTCGAAGACTGTGCCGCAGCCAACCGCGTAACAGTTCTCATTCCCCGTGCCCCCCACAGTGGTTGTGCCATAGAGATTACCTGAGTCGTCGAGTAGCAAGGCGCCCCTGGGAGAGCCGCCATCGCCGGGGTGCCCGAATCCGTGAATAACGGTGAGCTTCCAGCCATCATGGTGTGATCGTAGTTCGAAGGCTGCTCCTTCCGAATCTGGACCGTCCCATGAGGTTGTGCCGTAGATCGTTCCATCCGGCGCGACGGTTACCGCGTTGGGATATAAACCATCGGCGCATCCCGGCAGGGAGCAAAAGGAATGGAGCAACTGCTCGGTCCAGTGGCCCCCGGAGTTGCTTAACTGAAAAACCGCGCCGCCGCTTCCTGATGCCGCACCGTATTCAGTGGTTCCGTAGAGAGTGCCGCTAGTATCGAGGACGAGCGGGGAATTCGGAAAACCACCATCAGTTTTGTTCGAAAAAGTATATAGAATGCTCTCTTTCCACTTGCCGTCAGAGTTACGCGTGAGATGAAAAACGGTGCCGTAATTTGCGGCTCCTCCACCGTAGGTTGTGCCGTACAGGTCTCCTTCCGGTCCGAACGTGACACCTGCCTCCGGCCCCGATCCCTCAGGGTACCCTCGAAAATCGTACAGAATCTGTTCTCTCCATTTGTTGCCGGGAAGGGACTTCAATTCAAAGACTGTGCCATACCCATAGGCACCGCCGCCACTGGTTGTGCCATAAAGGTTACCGGTAGGATCGGAGATCAACTGCGGACTCGGGTACGCGCCGTGCAGGTAGATGCGGAATTGGTACAGCAATCTCTCCGTCGCTGACCAGGACAACGAAGTCAGCAGCAGGATCAGAGCAAGGCATTGCAGTGCCGGGCAAGAGCGCAGCAGGAATCGCGTGGACATTTCGGGCCTCCAAGACATTGAAATTACGGTGGGGAAAGTTTCGGGCGACTACGCGCCCAGAATGCTACCATCCGGACCGGCACGGGTCAATGGCCCGCCATCCGCTACACTAGAGTCAGTGAAGCCTTCTTCCATTCTGCTGAACTTTCTTGTCGTATCGCTGACGACCGCGATTTGCACAGCCAGTCCGGTTCCCGATGTCCAGACCATCGCAAGGGCCATCGACTCCCATTACGACCATCTGCGCAGCCTGCAGGCTGATTTCACCGAGACCTACCGCGGCGCCGGCATCGAACGGACTGAATCCGGGACACTTTGGCTAAAAAAACCCGGCAAGATGCGCTGGGAATATCGTTCTCCGAGGGAGAAATTGTTCTTGAGCGACGGCAAGGACGCCTGGTTTTATGTCCCGGGAGAGCGGCAGGCGCGGAAAATGTCGCTGCGGAAGCTGGACGATCTGCGGTCGCCGCTGGCCTTTCTCCTGGGTAAGACCAAGCTGGAAAAGGAATTGCAGGGGCTGTCGCTGGCTGGGGATGTGACTCCGCTCTCGCCGTCGGATGTGGTTCTAAGAGGTGTTCCGAAGGCGCTGGCCGGCCGGGTGAACCAGGTATTGATCGAGGTCAGCCCGGACCGCTGGATTCGGAGGATTGTGATCGAGGAAGCGGACGATTCGGTCACGGAATATCGCTTTAGTGATCAGAGAGAGAACGTGGACGTAGCTGCCGAGCGCTTTCACTTTCAACCTGAACCGGGAGTGGAAGTGATCGAAGGAGACCTGGGGCCGAATTGAGCGGCAAGTATCCCGTTATGTGTGCGTTAGGGGTATTTGGTAGAGAATCTCTTTCCCTTCGGCTGGAGTTCGTTACCCTCGATACGCGGCGGCGGGGAAACGGGAAGTCGCTAGCGATTTGCAATGTTAGACTTGGAGTGAAGGACACGGCGGTAACCGGAATCTCATGGCGGAATTCGTAGTCAAATTGGCCGATGAGCGGGGAAATCTCTTGCAGCAGTTGGAGCATGGATACTCCGAGGCCGAAGTACGCGACCGCTTTGTGCAGCAGGGTTTTCTGGTCTATTGGGTGAAACCGCGAGGGGTTCTGTCGGGCGACTTGAGCCTGGCGCGGCGCAGGAGGATCAAGCAGAGCCAGTTTCTGATTTATAACCAGCAGTTTCTGACCCTGATCAAGGCCGGATTGCCGATCCTGAACTCGCTCGATCTGCTGATTAAGCGGCAGAGGAATCCGTACTTGCAATCGCTGTTGCAGAATGTTCGCGACCGGGTGAAAAGTGGGGAGTTGCTGTCGGACGCCTTTTCCGCGCAAGGTGCGTTTCCGAAAATTTATACCACCACGCTGATGGCGGGCGAGAAGAGCGGCAACATCGAAGAGGTGCTCACGCGCTATATCGCTTTCCAGCGCCTCGCGCTGACCTTCAAGAAGAAATTGGCTGTGTCGCTGGTGTATCCCACACTGCTGGTCACCGTGGTTTTCGCCATGCTGATTTTCCTGGTCACCTACGTGGTGCCGCAGTTTGCCAAGCTTTATTCGGATATGAACGCGCAGTTGCCGGCGGTGACGCTGGTCATGCTGAACGTCGGCACACATGCCCAGCAATACGCTCCCCTGATTGCGCTGGCTGCGATCATCGCGGTGCTGGCCTTGTGGCAGTGGAAAAAGACCGACCGGGGCGCGGAGCGCTTCGACGGCTTCGTTTTGAAGCTTCCGTTGCTCGGCCAGATCTGGCTGAAGTACCAGGTGGCGAATTTTTCCCGCATGCTTTCCACCCTGCTGCAGGGCGGCATGCCGCTGGTGCCATCGCTTGAAACCGCTGGAGCTTCGATGAGCAGCCGCAAGATTTTGAACGGAATTTCGGGCGCCGCGATTCGGGTGCGCGAAGGGCAGCCGCTCGCGAAGAGCCTGGAAGAGCTGAAGATGTTTCCCGAGCTTTCGGTCGAGATGATCGAAGTGGGCGAATCCACCGGCGCTTTGCCGGCGATGCTGACTTCGGTGGCCGAGTTTTACGAAGAAGACGTGCAGACCGCGCTGGGCGCGGCCATGGCTCTGATCGAGCCGCTGGTTCTTATTGTTATGGCGGTGTTTGTGGGCGGCATTCTGATTTCGCTGTATCTGCCCATTTTCACGTTGGGATCGAGCATTCATTAGATGGGCGGCGAGATCCCTCGCGCCGCTGGAAAAAGCGCGGGGTTTTGGGATGAAGCCGTCGTGAGAAAGAACGACGATTCAAGATTTAACCCTCAGGTTCAGTAGGCAGGCAGAAGATGGCTAGTATGACGGAAAACAAAACAGTATTTGTGGGTGGCAATGGCGGGGTGACGGTGCCGGGCGCGCCCAGTGAAGAGCTGGAAAAGGCGCAGGATGTGGCGCGGCGCTATCGCTGCCAGTTTGTGGATCTGCACAATTTCCAGCTCCACCACGATCTTTTCAAAACAATTTCCCCGCACCTGATGTTCCGCTACAGCTTCGTTCCCCTGGAAGAGACCGAAGACGGGCGGCTGGCGATCGCCATCGCCGACCCCAGCCAGCTGATGATGATTGACGAGATCAGCCTGCTGCTGGGCAAGCGCATCCTTACCAAAGTCGCGACCCTCGGCCAGATCAGCGAGATCCTCAAAAAGACGGAGCAGTCGAAGCGGGTTCTGGAAGACGCCAGCGAAGGCTTCGCGCTCGATGTGATTCACGAAGACGAGGGCGCCGGCGACGAAAGCATTTCCATTGACCGGCTGACCGCGCAGCAGGGCGACATCAGCCCCATCATCCGCCTGGTGGATACGACCATCTTCACCGCGCTGCAGCGGCGCGCCAGCGACATTCACATCGAAACCCGCGACGATTCGGTCTGCATCAAGTTCCGCATTGACGGCGTGCTCACGCAAGCCATGCCGCCGATCGCCCGCGAACATCACTCGACCATCATCTCCCGCATCAAGGTTATGAGCGAGCTCGATATCTCCGAGCGCCGCGTGCCCCAGGACGGACGTTTCCGCGTGAAATACGGCAGCCCGGAGCGGCCCATTGACTTCCGCGTCTCCATCATGCCTTCCATTCACGGGGAAGATGCCGTGCTGCGCGTGCTCGACAAAGAGTCCATGAGCGAGAAGTTTCACAAGCTCACGCTCGATGTGGTTGGCTTTGACGACGAGGACCTGCGAAAATTCCGCCGCTACATCAAAGAACCGTACGGCATGGTGCTGGTGACCGGCCCGACCGGTTCCGGCAAAACCACCACGCTCTACGCCGCCGTGAACGAGATTAAGACCGACGAAGACAAGATCATCACCATTGAAGACCCCGTGGAGTACCAGATTCGCGGCATCACGCAGATTCCGGTCAATGAGAAAAAAGGCCTGACCTTTGCCCGCGGGCTGCGCTCGATCCTGCGCCACGACCCGGACAAGATCATGGTGGGCGAAATCCGCGACACGGAGACGGCGCAGATCGCCATCCAGTCCGCGCTGACCGGCCACCTGGTGTTCACCACCGTACACGCCAATAACGTGGTGGATGTGATTGGACGCTTCCTGAACATGGGCGTCGAGCCGTACAACTTCGTTTCCGCGTTGAATTGCATTCTGGCGCAGCGGCTGGTGCGGTTGATCTGCGAATCCTGCCGCACCGAGATGCATTATTCGCCGGAGGTACTCGAGGCCAGCGGCCTCGATCCCGAGCAGTGGTCGAAAGTGTCCTTCTATGAAGGGCAGGGCTGCATCGAGTGCGCCGGGACGGGCTTCCGCGGGCGAACCGCGATTCACGAACTGCTGGATTTGAGCGACCGGGTGCGGGAGATGATTCTGCTGAAGAAGCCGACCTCGGAAATCCGGCGGGCGGCGCGCGAAGAGGGCATGCGGTTCCTGCGCGAGTCGGCGCTGGACAAAGTCAGGATGGGCCTGACCACGCTCAAGGAAATTAACAAAGTCACGTTCATTGAGACGTCGCGGTAGGTTTTTACTGGTACTGTCATCGTGAGCGGAGCATGTTTCCACGCGCAGCATGGAAACATCGCAGTGGAAAGAGCGCGCACTGACCGCGCCAGCGAAAGGGCCGCACTGGGATGAAAGCTAACCGTATGCTTCGCTCAGAATGAAAATGCTTCGGAATAGCAAGTAGTCCGGAGTGGTGATCAGAAGTCGTAGGGTCAATGGCTGCAGTGCCCTTCCAGTTATTGCACGAACGGGCTTCCCGGCGGTTCAATTGTAGTCAGGGGTTGGCGGTTGAAGTGTCCGAATATGAGTGGAACGTTCAAGTCGAATCCCAAGCCGAAGCTGGCCTGCGAAATCGCGGCTGATCGTGTGCTCGCCGGACGCGTCTCGGAGCGCGGCGATCTGGTGGAGATGTGCGCCGCGTCGGAGTTGAAACCGGGCAGCGTTGTGCCCGATCTGCTGGAAGCCAACCTGCGGGAGCGGAGCAGCGTCTTCAACACTATTCACGAGACCCTGGGCCAGGTCAGCGGGCGCGGGCGCGACGTGATTGCCGTCCTGCCCGATGCGGCAGTGCGGGTGATGCTTCTCGATTTCGAGACGCTTCCCGCGAACCGCCAGGAGGCGGAAAGCATTGTGCGCTTCCGGCTGAAGAAGTCGCTGCCTTTCGATGTGGATAAGGCCAAAGTCTCGTATCACTCGCAGCCTTCGACCAACGGGGTGCGCGTAGTGGCGGCGGTGGCCCTGACCAGCGTGCTGGAAGACTACGAATCGGTGTTCCGCGAAGCGGGCTACAGCCCGGGGGTGGTTCTGCCTTCGATGCTGGCGGCCCTGGGCGCGGCCGAAGCGGACCGTCCGACCTTAGTCGTTAAAGTGGATCCGCGCACCACCAGCATTGCGATCCTCGATAATCATCAACTGCTCCTGTTCCGCACGCTCGAAAATGCGCGTGGGCCTGCCATTACCGGGGAACAACTGGCGGAGGAAATCTATCCTTCCATCGTGTTCTTTCAGGACACCTATCACTTGAACATCGAGCAGATTTTCGTAGCCGGCTTATCCGATGCCGCGGCCGCGCTGGCGGCTTTGCGCTCACCCGGCGTGGAAGTGCGGGAACTGGTCAACCCCGCACAGCTGGGCGGGGGCGCGGGCTCGCTTGCGAAAGGGAAGATGGCGGGCGTGGTGGGGGCGTTGCTTTCCTGATGCGTGTAGATATCAATCTCGCGACCCAGCCGTACGAGGATGCGCGGCGCTTCTGGTTTCGCTGGGGCGGGGCGTTGGCCGCGCTCGGGCTGGTCACGCTGGGGTTGCTGTATTTCACCATTCACGGCTGGGTGGATGCGCGCCGCGACCGGGCGCTGATGCGGCAATATCAGGCGCAGATCGCGGTCCGTGACGCCGAAAAGGCCGATGCCCAGGCTCTGATGAATTTGCCGCAGAACAGCACGACGCGCGATCGTTCGCAATTTCTGAACGATCTGTTCTACCGCAAGGCGTTTTCCTGGACCCAGGTGTTCGAAGATATGGAACAAGTAATGCCGCCGCGCCTGCATGTGGTTTCGATACATCCCGAACTGGCGCCGGGCGATCAGATCGAAATCAAGCTGGCGGTGGCCGGCGACTCGCGCGATCGCGCTCTCGAACTGGTCCGCAAGATGGAAGGCTCGCAGCATTTCCAGCAGACGCAGATCGAGCAGGAAACGGCGCAAGGCAACAACGGAGGCGCGTCCGGGGACACCGTGGTATTCAACATCAGCGCTCTCTATGTGCCGGGGAACGAGACTGCGATGAAGCCAGGGAGCGCGCGCTAATGCCCGACCTTAAAGACACACGCCGCAAAGTGAAGATTGCGCTGATTGCGATGGCAGCAGCGGATGTGGCCGCCATTGTTATCTACTTCTCGCCGCTGGTCGGCTCGGAGCTCTCGCGGCACGAGGAGATGACCAATCTGTGGAAGGAACTGCAGGTCAAGACCCGCGAGGTCGAACCGCTGCGCGGGCTAGACAAGAAGATTCCCGTCGCGCGCAAAGAAATTGACGGCTTCTATGCGGAGCGGCTGCCGTCGGAGGATTCGGCGATCTCGGCGGATTTCGGGAAACTGGCGGCCGACGCCGGGGTCAAAATCGGCAGCGTGAAATACACCTTCAAGGATCCGGAGCCGGTGGGCGTGCGGCGGGTGGAAGTGGAAGCCGACCTTGCGGGCGACTACTTGCAGCTAGTGCGCTTCGTCAACAGCCTGGAGCGCAGCCAGATGTTTTTCCTGGTGGATAGCGTGGCGCTGGGCGGCGAGCAGGCCGGCATTGTCCGGCTGCAATTAAAGGTGGCAACCTACCTGAAAACGGGTGCGGCATAAGTGAAACTGGGAACGGAAAATAAGACCAAGCTGATTGTGCTGGGCGTGCTGATGTTGCTGGCGCTCATCTTTGTGGGCAGCGCCCTGTTCAGCTCCGGCGGCTCGCCCGCCACGGCGTCGGCGCCAGCCGCGCTCACTTCCCCCGTTACCCCGGCAACCGCCGCCCATGCCCGGATGCGCAGCAAGAGGCCTGGGGCCGTGCCCCACTCGCTCGATCCTTCTCTGCGTTTTGACTGGCTGAAGGCCAGTGAAGACACGAAATACGAAGGCACCGGCCGGAACATTTTCCTGGCCCAGGCCGAACCTCCGCAACCGGTGGCGAAGCCGAACACGGATGACGACGATGACGCCCAGAAAGGCCCTCCTCCTCCGCCCCCGCCGCCACCCATCAATTTGAAGTTTTTCGGATTCGCCAGCAAGCCGGGCGAGGCCAAGAAGATTTTCCTCTCGCAAGGCGAGGATGTGTTCATCGCCAGCGAAGGCGACGTGGTCAACCGCCACTACAAGGTGCTGCACATCATGCCGACATCGGTCGAGATTGAAGACGTGCTGAACAACAACCGGCAAAGCATTCCGCTGACCGCGGGATGAGGAATTGACAATTGTCAATTTGCAATTGATAAGGCATTACCCATCCATGGCTGTGCAGCCCCAGTTCCGGCGAGGTGTCCGCAACCAGCGGGGATACGTTCTGCTCACGCTGATCCTTGCCGTGGCGTTGCTGGCGATCGCAACCGCCATCATTCTCCCGAAAATTGAGTTTCAGTTGAAGCGCGACCGCGAGGAGGAACTGGTCCACCGCGGCACGCAGTATTCCCGCGCCATCAAGCACTACGTGAAGAAATTCGGCCGCTATCCCACCAAGATCGAAGACCTGGAAAACACCAACCAGGTGCGTTTTCTGCGACGGCGTTACAAAGATCCCATTACGGGGAAGGATTTCAAGATCCTCCATATGGGCGACGTGCAGATGATGATGGTGGGAGCGGTTGGCGGGGTGGCGGGCGGGGTCCCCGGCAATCCGCTGAGTCCGGCCGGACAGCCCGCGGCCAATGGAGCGCCCGGCGGGCAGGCCAACGCCGCGGGAGGAGCTAACGCCAGCCCATTTGCCGGCAATTTCGGCGCCATCGGCACCACGGTAAACCCGATGACTCTGAATAACGGAGGCGCGATGGGAGCAACCACTACGGCAGGATCGAATGCGACCGCCAGCGCTAACCCTAACGCCAACTCCGCATCAGAAGGCGAGGGAGATGACGGCGAGACAGGCGCGAACCCCGCTTCGCCCGGGGGGCAGAATCCATTGACCCCGACCAGTGGCCCGCTGGGACAGCAGCCGGGAGGGCAAAACGGCTCGCAGGTTTTCGGCGGCGGGCCGATGGTTGGCGTGGCTAGCCTTAGCGACAAGAAAACCATCCGCATCTTCAACAAGAAAGACCGCTACAACCAGTGGCAGTTCATCTACGATCCGAGCACCGACCGGGGTGGCCTGATCTCCACGCCGGCGATGGGAATTCCGCAGTTCCAGTCCATCCCGCAGAACGGCGCACCCGCCGGTCAGCCGGGCGTCGGGCAACCCGGCGTGGGTCAGCCAGGCCCAGGGCTGGGCGCGCAGCCGCCGGGACTGGGCGCCAGGCCGAATCCACCCGGATCGGGCATGCAACCGCCGCCTTCACCGCCGGATGAGAACGACCAGTAGGGTTTCCGAGGAAAGGAAAAAGCCTCATCGGGAAGCGATGAGGCTTTTCAATTTGGCGATAGCGGGGCGCTTAGACGCTGAATGACGATCCGCAGCCGCAGGTGCTTTTGACGTTGGGGTTTTCGAATTTGAAGCCGGCGCCCTCGAGCGTCTCGACGTAATCCACCACGCAGCCGTTCAGGTACATCACGGAAGTCGCGTCCACATAGACCTTGAGGCCTTCCATGTCGAAAACCTTGTCCATCAGCCCGGCGGCGGTCTCGAACGACATGGAATAGGAGAAGCCGGAGCAGCCTCCGCCCACAACGCCCACGCGCAGCCCGGCGGGCACGGGATTCTGTTGCGCCATGATTTCCTTCACCTTCGCAACCGCGTTGGCAGTCAGCGAGATCGGGGCGGTCTTGGGGCTTACTTCCGGGGTGGTTGTTGTGGCCATTTCTGTTATCTCCTTGAAATTGCTAACCGAAGTGATTATAGCAAAACTGCCCATCCGGGAAGGAAAAAAACTCCTATTTCCGGGTCTGTCTAAGTATTAGATGGCCGCCGGGTGGTCCTGGTCGCAACCCAGAAACAAAAGCCGTCGCAAATGGCATTCTGGCGCTATAATCTCCGCGTGAGCCCCCGGTCGGCGTAGCCGTCGCCACAGCGTCCTGGGGGCTCGGGATCAGCTTTGATCAGCACGGAGGCAGGGTTATGCAGATGCTGGTATGGCCGCTGATTGTGTGGGGAGTTCTTACCGCGATTCTGGTCATCCTCCTGATCTACCGCAGCACGCTCACCATGCAGGAAGATGATCAGTTGTTCCTCGGGGAATCCGAATCCCACATGGAGAAGGAACAGATCGAGCTCATGCACAAGGTGAACCGGGTCACTCCCATCGTGCGCTGGCTGGGCGCGGTCTCGGGAGTGATGATCCTGGTGATAGCCGGCTTTGCCGTGTACCAGGGATTGCAGCAGATGCAGTGAGCTGACCGCGCTGCTTCGCCCATCAGACTCTTAGCCGGAGCTAAAGGAATACCTGCGTTTGCCGACCGCAAACGCCGAGCGACCGGGGTTCGCGGACGCTGGCGCATTCCCGCTATTCACCCATGATCTTGACGATCACTCTTTTGTCGCGCTGGCCATCGAACTCGGCGTAGAAAATCCGCTGCCAGGTCCCCAGGTCGAGCTTCCCGGCGGTGATGGGAACGATGACTTCGTGGTGAATCAGCAGAGCCTTGAGATGCGAATCGCCATTGTCTTCGCCGGTCTGATGATGCTTGTAATTCTGATTGGACGGCGCGAGCTTTTCCAGCCACTGATCAATGTCTTCGATTAGCCCCGACTCGTTGTCGTTGACGTAAACGCCGGCGGTAATGTGCATGGCCGAGATCAGAACCATGCCCTCCTGCACTCCGCTCTTTTTGACCAGGGCTTCGACCTGCGGCGTGAGATGAATGTAGGCGCGGTGGGTCTTGGTATGAAACTTGAGGTATTCGGTAAGCACTTTCATGAGCTTGTTCCTCTATTAACGCCGGAAACATGCGGTTGTCATTCCCGAATCCGCGCGAGATCCCTCGCCCCGCTGGTGAAAGCGCGGGGTTTCGGGATGACTTCAACTCGCGAGCGCGGATCGGCAACGCAGCCAACGGTCACCATGTGATGCTATAATGTATCACATGAAACGAGCTTCCGTCCGGGACTTGCGCTATGCCTTCAAGAAGGTTGAACGCCTGCTGCGTCAGGGTCAGGAAGTGGAAATCACCAAACGGCGCCGCGTAATCGCCAGACTGGTTCCAGAGAATCCGGTGCCTGCGACAACCCCGGACTTTGCCGCACGTCTGCGCACCATTTACGGCGACAGGGTTCTGAGCGTCAGTGGCGCGGATCTACTGACCGACGACCGGAGCCGGCATTGAGAATCTACGCCGACGCCAGTTTTCTGGTTTCGCTATATTGTCCCGATGCCAACTCGGCTGCCGCCTTGCACCTCATGAAGAGTTCAGCTGCCGAGCGCCTGGTTTCGACGCTCGGTGAATTGGAAACGGTGAATGCCCTGGGCCTGCGGCTCTTTCGCCGGGAAATCACAGCCGCTCAGGCGAAAGCGTCCTTGCAGGCATGGGATCAGGATTTGCGCGATGGCGCGTTCCTGATCCGGCCTTTATCGGAGGACATCCTCGCCAGGGCGCGCGAGCTCTCGGTCCAGACGACCGCGAAACTGGGCGCGCGCGGCGCTGATCTCTTGCACGTTTCAGCGGCAGTCGAACTGAAAGCCAATGTTCTCTATACCTTTGACCAGCATCAGAGAAAGCTGGCCCAATATCTGCGCCTGAAGGTCAATTGACCTTCCGCACGCGGTATGGAACCTTCGTTCGTCCGCGGTGACATTACCGAGGTTATGGACAAGCACCTCAGGATCACACGGGGAACTGGCGCACCTGCCCCATACTTCATGGCGGAGGTGTTTTTCCGCCGTGCTGAGGCTTGATTATCTGTCCTGTGTGTTGACCGTTCTTTCCACCATTCTTGTCGGAAAACGATGCTGGGAAGGCTGGATTCTGGCTGGCATCAACAGCGCCATTGTTTGCGTCATCGGAGTGCGGACGGCGCAGTTGGGGTTTGTTCCCGCCAACCTGTTCTGTATCGTGCTGTACGGATGGAATCTGCGTACCTGGAAAAAAGCAGAGACGCCCTAGTGCTGGCCTCGCGCTGCTAACGGGCGGACGCCTGAAGCTTGCGTCGGCGTTCCTGCTCGCCGCGCATTTCCTGCACACTTTGCACCACCAGCGGCGAGTAAAGCGCCGTCACCCAGCGTGGATTCTGCCACTCCGGCCCCGCACTCAAAGCACGTTCAAAATCTTGTAAAGCCTCATCGGGTTGCCGTGCCTGCCATTTGCACACAGCGCGCGCCATGCCTTGCGCTGCAGGAACCCTCTCCAGTTCGTACTGGACCGCCTCGAGTGTCTGCAGAGCGTCGGCCAACCGATGCAGCTCAATTTGGCTCCACGCCAGCCGCACAATTGTCGTAGTGTCACCGGGACGCTTCTGATACGCACGGGTGATCAAATCCGCGGCAGAGCCGAAGTCACCGGCTCGGTAATACCACCATCCGAGTTCTCCCAGCAATGGCGGATCCTGCTCGGCAGAAGCCGCTGCGATCCTGGCCGGTCCCGGATCGCCCGCCAGAAGCTCCAGGCCGGCGAGTGTCACGGTGAAGCGATTCGTGTTTCCCGCTACCGATCCCATCCACTGTCGGAATTCGGAAGCGGCACGATGCGGGTCGGCAGCCGCCAGAGCGTACGCGTATTGATTGGCAATCTCGGGCTGGGGACCGGACAACTCCAACAACCGGTGGAACGAAATGGCAGCTGCGGAAAAGTCTGCTTGCGCAAACTGTGCTTTGGCCAGGACCAGCATGGCTCGTGGCTGCGCGGTCCGAACCTTGAGCGAGTTCGTGGCCATCTGCGCAGCGATTGCGAACTTACCGGCTTGCAGGGCGGCTTCGGCACGGTCAGTCTGAAAAACGTAACCTACGGCGAGATCGCGCTCCGCTCGCGTCGGCCAATGTTCCGTCGCAATGATGGTTTGAATTTGCGCAATTCTCTCCGAGGCGAGCGGATGAGAACGAAAGTATTCTTCCAACGTTTGCTGGGCCACCGTTGAAAGCTCTTGTTGAGGCGTCCTGGCCCGGGTGTGGTACTCCTCGTAGAGTCGTTGAAAAGTTTCAAACATTCGGATTGCGCCGTTGGCGGAGTAACCGGCCTGTTCCGCCAGCCGAGTGCCTTCGCGGTCAGCTTCCAGTTCCTGATCCTTGCTGTATCCGGCCTCAAACACTTCAATTGGCAAGGCGATCAATTCGCCGAAAGGCACCTTCCGCAGCGCCTGCTGTCGTTGAATTCGCTCGGCGCAGTGATAGTGTTCGATGTGCTCGATTTCATGGCCGAGCACGGCCGCCAGTTCATCTTCACTGTCCATGAGGGCGATCAAGCCCTTGCCGATAAAGACATGGCCTCCGGGAAGGGCGAAAGCATTCGTAGAGTACTGGTCGGGGATGTAGTGGAACCGGTACGGCAACTGGCGGTGAGCGCCAGAAGCAAGGCGGCCGCCCACCTGTTCCACATAAGCCTGCACATCGCGGTCTTCGTCCTTCTTGTCCTTCCAACTGGAATCGTAGTGAGAGGCCAGTTGGTCGCCGATGGCGATCTCCGCCTGATCCGACATGCGCGTGAAACGCACCGGCAGGCGCGTCAGTTCCTGCTCGGTATCGCCAATCAGATAGAGAAGCGGCGCCGGGTCGGCGGCGACATCCACCTTGCGGCGTTCGCTCAGCATAATCGCCACTACGGCCGCTGCGACAATCCCCGTCAATGCCAACCACCGCATCATAAGTATTGCCGTATCGCCTCTCGGTTGCGGGTGTAGAGAAACGAAACCATCAGCAAAGCGGCGCCCAGCACAATGAATGTCAGATAGCGATCCCTGGGATTCAGGCGCCACACATCCACCAGCAATATCTTGCCCACGCACAACAGCAACAGGCCGAGTGCGGAAAGCCGAAAGCTGCGTTCAGCCGCCCATAGCGCGAACAGGAAGACGATCACCGCCTCCAGACCCCAGGCCACGGTCACCATTCCATGCCGCATTTCGAGGGCAAGAAGGATGGTCAACAGCACCAGCCCGATGAAGAAAAACACCTGTTCCGGCCGGGTATTCAGGAAATGCAGAAATTTGGTGATGATCCGTTGTGAGGCGGTCTCCGTCGTCTGGCGGAGCCGGAAACATACCGGCAGCGCGGCGAAGAGAAGCGCGACCACTGCTCCGACGCAAACGATTCGACTCTCCCACGGAGGAGCCGGGAAGTAGCTTCGCTGATAAAGATTGTGCAGGGAAGCGCGAACAAATACCGCGAAGGCCAGCAGCACAGCTTGCCCCAGGAAAAGGCGCAACTTGCATCGCCAGGCGATTGCGAGGAGGGCAAAGGCCAGCGCCGCCCAGGCGGCGGCGACCCAATCCGGCTCAAGCTCAAACCGCATCAGCGCGGCAAGGCTGACAGTGCCAAGCCAGCAGTGAAGTTCGGGCGCTCGGACCTTACGCTCAAAATTCACCAGCCGCCCATGGTCCTGCTGCAAGCGCCAATAGCCATAGAAAAACGCCAAGGCGATCGGCACGATGGTGTAGAAGCGTGGGCTGAGTTCACCTGGACTCCCCGACGCATCCAGGTTGACGAAGAAGATGCGAGTGAAGCCCGCGGCAAAAAGCAGATACGCCTGCGATCGCAACGCGAGATTTCCATAGCGGAGGGCAAACTCGAGCAATAGCAGTCCGCCGCACACCCAGGCCACCGCCACGCCGACCGAGCGCAATTCGTACCACACGAGCAGAGCGAAAATAAGGGATGCGGCAAACGTGTAGGCTCCATTCGTCCAACCACGCACGCTAGAAAACAGGGCGGAGTCGCCCCAATCGGACCGCCAGCTCCAGCCGGCGGTGACATACAAAGCGCCAATCACCAGGCTAAGGGTAATCAGACGCAGTGATATGCCGTGGAAGGTGGCAGAGGACTCCAGATTGATCATCAACCCGCGTATAACGGAGGCTGCGGCGAGCGCATGGGCCTGGTGAGCCAGAGCGCGTATCTCAAACCTGTGAGCGCTCAGGGCAAGAGCCAGACCGAGCGTTGCCCATGCCACCGCGGTCCAGGTATCGGGGAAGGCCGCCCACAGGGCGAGTGCGGCCATCAGGGCACCCACGTACGACAATCGCTCCATCAGTTGCCGATCAAATTCAACCGCGAAGAAATCCTTCCATCGGCGGAAGACCCAGTGCGCATCCGCATACGAGACTGCAGCCGCCACGGCGAATAGCAACGCCAATCGAAACTCGGCCCGCATGATAGCGCCATCCATGCGAATGCCATACACTCGCGCGGCATCGAAAGCAACCATTTGTCCGTTTACCAGAACGATCGCCAACAACCCAATGCGACGGAACACAATTTCCCTCGTCCAAACGCCGATCAGCAGCAGCGCCTCGGCTTCGAACAGCCAAAGCACAGAAAGTCTGGCGCCCGAATAGCGGAAGGGAAACGCCGCAATCAAGAGCACCACGCCGATGGTCGAAAGCACGATCACGGCCGTGCGCCGCTTCCGCGTGAACGGAAGCTGCCCCAGAGTGGTTTCGGCGGCTCCGATGGCAAGCAAGGCCCAGAACGCCCATTCGGGATGCGCCGATTGATATTTGAACAGCGCCAGCAGCAGAACCGTATTCAATAGCGCCGCAATGGTGGAAATGCGCTCCTTCGCTTCCGACGGATGGCGGAACAAATAAGACAGCCGGAAGATAGCCCAGTAGGTCAGCAGGATCGAGGCGCTAGCGGCAAATTCAGGGAATGGATGCCGATGTCCGTGCATCGGCTCGATGATCGGGCGGAGCCACAGATAGTGGTTCAGATAGCTGGCGAGAATGCCGAAAATCTCAAGTTCGAACCACTGTCTATATCCGACGATCACGACCAACGCCGCTGCCAGCACCGTACCGGCCGACAGGCTGTACACGTTGTCATGGCTGACAGTAACGGTGAGAAAAGCGAGCAGGAAGGTCAAGCCGGTTACGACCTGGGAATGGTACCGCAGCGTGTGCCAGACCATGGCGGCGGCCACTGCCAGCATCAATACCAGATCCAGCGGTTGCGACGAGAGCACTCGCGCTGCGGGAACGTGATACAGCGCATAGGTCGTGAAGAAGAGCAGAGCCCATCCGCCTCCAATGCCCGCGCGTGCCAAAGCCCGGTAACGCTCACCCCGCTCGAACCAGATTCCGGCCCCGAGCGCCGCCACACTGGTTGCGTACCCAATCAGAACCTTGCCGCCCGGACCGAGCGTTTTGAGCTGATACGCCAGGAAGAAAGCAATGCCCAGCACAAGGATGGAAATCCCCAGCTTATTCAGCCAGTTGGTCCCGAGAGTCTCTTCGAGATCGAGGGAAGAGTGGAAGCGATCAAACAGGGAACTGGTTCGCACCGGCGTGAACTGCGGAGGCGGTGGCGCAGGCGAGGCGGGCAGTCGGAAGGGTTGTGCTTCGACCGTGGTAGGTTCGGCGCGCTGTGGAGCCGCCGGTTCAATGTTTACCGCGTCAGGAGGCGTTGTCGGTTCCGCAACCGCTTCCGTTAAAGGCGCAGCCTCGATGGTCACTGGCCTTGCTGCCGGGTTTTCGGCCGCTTTCCGCGCCGCTTGCTCCAGAACATAGATGCGATTGGTCAGATCGCGCCATCTCGCCTGATCTTCGGCACGCTCGCGCTTGCGGTGAACATGGCCTCGCCATACGAATATCCACGGCCCAAAGAGCACAAACAAAGCGAGACCGATGTAGAACACGATGTCCAAATGAATTCCCTGGATTGCCGAGCGAATGTCGGGCGGGATTCTACTACCGAAGCGGCACAATCGCTAGAAATTTGTGGTAGTGCGCGAACTGACCTAGCGCAGCGTCTCTTCCACTTCCGACAGCCAGTCCGGGCGCTTGAGAACTTCGCGAGGTTTGGGGCCGTCGGCGGCGCCGACGATGCCATCGCGTTCCATCAAATCAATCAGGTGAGCTGCGCGGCCATAGCCGATGCGCAACCGCCGCTGCAGCAGGGAAGTGGAAGCTTTGCCGAATTCTACCACCAGCCTCACCGCATCTTCGAATAAAGGATCGCTTTCGACTTCGTCGGGGCCCTCGCCTGGTTCTCCGCCAATGTCTTCCCGTTCTTCCTTCGGAGGCTGCAGGAACTGTTCTTCGTAAACCGCGGTGCCCTGCGAGCGCCAGAACTCCACCACCGCCGCGATTTCTTTCTCGGTCACGAAGGCAGCGTGCAGACGATGGACGCGCGCCGATCCCGAAGGTAGATAGAGCATATCGCCGCGGCCGAGCAGCGCCTCAGCGCCGTTGGCGTCGAGAATCGTGCGGGAATCTACTTTCGTTGCCACGCGGAAGGAAATGCGCGCCGGGAAGTTCGCTTTGATCAGGCCTGTGATTACGTCCACCGAAGGCCGCTGCGTCGCCAGCACCAGGTGAATGCCGACAGCGCGCGCCATCTGGGCCAGGCGGGTGATGGACTCTTCCACGTTGCCGGAGTCGAGCATCATCAGGTCGGCCAACTCGTCAATGATGATGACGATGTAGGGCAGCGGCCGCTCCTCCGAACCTTCGCTGAACAGGCTGGGGGTGCCATCTTCGTCAAAGAGCTTGTTGTACTGATCAATATTGCGGACGCCCTTTTCTGCCAGCAGCTTCAGGCGGCGTTCCATCTCGCGAACCGCATTGCGCAGCGCATTCGCGGCCAGCCGCGCTTCTGTAATGATGGGCGTGTAAAGGTGCGGAACGCCCTCATAGTTGCCCAATTCCAGCCGCTTCGGATCCACCAGCACGAGCCGCACCTGATCGGGAGTGGCCTTGTACAGGATGGACATGATCATGGCGTTGATGGCGACGCTCTTGCCGGTTCCGGTGGATCCAGCGATGAGCAGGTGCGGCATGCCGTTCAAATCCGCGGTGACGATGCGGCCGTTGATGTCTTTGCCCAGCGCCAGGGTCAGCTTGGATTTTGTCCCGATGAACTCTGAAGATTCAATGTTTTCGCGCAGCCAGATGATTTCGCGCTCGCGATTCGGCACCTGAATGCCGACCGTGGACTTGCCCGCCATGCGTTCGACCAGAATGCTCTCGGCTTTCAGGGCGAGGCACAGATCGTCGGTGAGGTTGGTAATGCGGCTGTACTTGATGCCGGCTTCGGGCTTGAATTCAAACGTCGTGACCACAGGCCCGGGATTGATCTGCGTGACCTGGCCGTGTACGTCGAACTCGGCATACTTTTCGGTCAGCACTTTGGCCAGGAGCTTCAACTCGCCGGCATCCACGGCTTGCTGCTCGTCGGGGCGGTGGAGCAGGGAACTGGGCGGCAGCTTGAAGCCGCCCGCCAGGCGGGGCAAGGTCGTCTTCGGAGCCGGCGCACTATCGGCGCGCGCCGTGACTTCAGGGGCCGGTTCCGGCGCCGGTGCGTGCGATTGCCCGGCGTTCTGTTCGGCAAATGTGCGCTCAATGCCAGTTTGCGCCGGCGGTGTGGGCGGAGGACTCGCCGGCCTGGCCGGCACGATCTGAGTCGCAATCACCGGCTTGGGCGCAGCGCGGCGTTTCTCCAGTTCTTTGTGCATGCGCTGCCGGGCGCGGGCTTCCTGCCAATCTTTCCAGCGCTGCCAGAGGGCGATAGCGAAGGCAAACCGCGTAGGCGCCCAGGTCTGCAACGCCGCCAGAGAGAATGCCGTGCACATGTAAAGCGCCACGGCCAGGAAGCTGGCGCACACAATATAGGCGCCGGCGATGTTGAAGTAGTGAATGAAGAAGTCCGCCACGATGCGGCCGAGCAGGCCTTCGATCGGGATTACGTGCATCCAGCGCCAGTGACCGGGGAAAAGGGCGAGCATCGCGGGAACGAAGATAAGCAGCGAAACTCCGCCAAGCGATTTTGCGATCGGGGCTGGCACCCTGCGCGAGCGGAACCAGCGTGCACCCAGGACGGCCAGGAAAGCCGGGAACAGGAAGGCTCCCATTCCCAAGCCCTGCAGCATCAGATCGGAAAGGAGAGCGCCGACGACACCGATCCAGTTGCGCGCGGCACGCGAGCCGGTCAGCACCGAGGCGCTGTTCAGCGAGGGATCCAGCGGCGAGTACGATGCCATTGCGAGAAAGAGGAGGAGCGCGGAGACGCACAACAGCAAGCCGATCAGCTCATTGAGCCGGCGGTTATTGGTCGGAGAAAAGACTTGCGAAATGTACTTCATAGGCGTATCGAGCGCCACGCGGAGACACGATCCCGCGCGACCCATCTACGCCAGAGCCTTTTCATTATGGCAAGAAGAAGTCCCCCGCACAACAGGCTGTATCCAGAGTATCAAACACAACCTGTGCTACCCGGCGAGCTGTGAATACGATCGGTAGCCAGCGCTTACTGCAGGTGCCACAGGAACGCGAGAGCGATTACGATCACGCCGGCGACAATCCGATACACGATAAACACTTTCAGGCTTCTGGCCTGCAGATAGCGAATGAGCCAGGCGATGGCAGCGTAACCCACGATGGCTGAGACCAAGACTCCCACGATAAAGGGCGCGTGCATCCCCGGCGGCAAGCCCTCTTTGCGAAGTTCGTGCGCCTTGAGCAGCGCCGCCCCGGCGATGAGCGGTGTAGATAACAGAAAACTGAAGCGCACCGCCGCTTCTCGTGTCATGTTGCGAAACAAGCCGGCGGTGATGGTCGAACCAGAGCGCGACACTCCGGGAATCAGTGCGAAGGCCTGCGCGCAACCCACCGTAATGGCATCGGCCAGGCTGATTCGCGTGAGCGGCTTGGACAGGCGGCTAAGGCTTTCTCCCCACCACATCAGCAGCGCGACCACGATCAAGGCGCCGGCGATCAGATAGATGTGTTCGCGGAAGTAATCTTCCGCCGAGTGTTCCAGCAGCTTTCCAGCAATCGCGCCGGGAATTGTCGCGGCCGCCAGAAACCACAGCAGCAGCCGTTCTTCCCGCTGCTCGTCGGGGGTCAGGGCCTGGCCGGAATCGCCAGCTTCCGAAAATCGCACGACCCTTCCGCCGAACGCGGCGCGGATGATCTGAATCCAGGTGCGGCGAAAGTAGAACAATACGGAGAGCAGCGTGCCAAAGTGCAGTGCGACGTCGAACGTGAGTTCGTGCGCGGGCGAAAGCTCATTCCATCCCAGCAGGCGGCGCACGATGATCAGATGGCCTGAGCTCGAGATGGGAATAAATTCGGCCAGGCCCTGGATGATGGCGAGAACGATGGCTTGGTAGATCGGCAAGTTTCTTCCTTCCTGAAAAAGAGTGCTGCCAGTATCTCAGAAATCGGAGGGCAGCAGGATTGGCAGGTGCGGTTCGAGAATGCCGCAAGAGTTGTAGCGCCGGACGGGTGCCTCCACATTTCGCGCCTTTCGAACGTGGGATAACGATGTCAGTGGTTCGCGAACAACAGTGGCGGCTTGCTATTCCGCGTTGCCAAACGTCGGGACGCCTTGCTCGATCATGAACAGCAGGCGCTGGGCGCGCGAGGCCCAGTCGCCCTGCGACGCCTGCGTAATCGCCTTTTGCGCCAGGGCAATCGCCTGCGCTTTCGCATCGTCAGATTTTTTCTGTTGATTTTCTGTCTTGTAGATTTCGATCAGCGCCGACTTGCGCCATGCGGCGTCATAGAGCGCTTCCGCATCGGCGGGCGATTGGGGATGGTCGGCGACATATTTCTCGTAGATTTCCGCTTCTTTCTCAGGGCATTTCGAAGCCCCCTGCCAGTCGCCGCAAAGCTTGTTATCAATCAGGTGGAAGGCGGCGAGATCGGCCCACCTGGTGCCGGGAAATTTCTTGATGACTTCCTTCATAAACTGATCATCAATGCTATCGCGCATATAAGCTTCTTTTTCGCGAGCCGACGGGCGGGACAAGACGTCTTCTTTTTCGATCTGCCAGCGGATATCAGCGGACCGATACATGGCCTCGCCGGCGAGGGGGGAAGTGGGAAAATATTCGGCGGTGCGATAGTAGAGTCGCATGGCATCCTGCGCCGCGCCGCGCCGGCCGTGGCGGCGGCTGGCTTCATCTTCCGAGTCCACGGCTTCGCCAAAAAGAACTTTGTCGCCATTGGGCGTCGTAGTCCGTACGACGGTTTTGTCCTGTATCCAGCCGGTGATGGTTTTTTCCTCGCCCAGCAAGGCTTCGACGTGAACCCAGTCTCGGCTGGTGTCGAGGACGACGACTTCGCGGCCACGATCCACGTCGGCGATCTTGGTGGATGTGGCGTCCGGCGAAATATACATCGCGGTGGTACGGATGGGAGTTCCGCGCACGGCCTGGGCATATGCGGTAGCGGCGGTCAACATCAAGAAGATGGCGATGCCCGGCTTCATGATCGCGAGCGGCAGACTATGCGCCAACTTGGCTGATCTCCCTTAGCATTTGAGGCTCGATATTTCCGCCGCTGATCACGGCAACATTGCGCCTGGCCGCGGGCAATTCGTTCTTGCGAAATAGAAACGCGGCCACCGCGACGGCTCCGCTGGGCTCAGCGACCGTCTTGGGGTTCGCCGCGAGACGCTGGACGGCTTGCCGGATTTCGTCTTCGCTCACGGTGACGATGTCGTCCACATACTTGCGAATGTGCTCAAAGGTGATCGGCCCGAGGCTCTGAGTTCGCAGTCCGTCGCCGATGGTGCGGGAAACCTCCTCGGCGGAGAGTTCCACAATTTTTCCCGAGCGGAAGCTGGCCTGTGCGTCGGCGGCCAGTTCGGGTTCGACGCCGATGACCTTCACCTCCGGTTTGCTCAGCTTTATCGCGGTGGCCACGCCGCTGAGCATCCCTCCGCCGCCCACCGGAACCAGCACGGTTTCCACGTCGGGCAGATCTTCCAGGATCTCCAGCGCCATGGTGCCCTGGCCAGCGATGATTTTTTCATCGTTGAAGGGAGGGACAATCACATAACCGTGTCGTGCCGCTAAGGCCTCCGCCTTGGCCTGGCGCTCCAGGCTGCCCGGCCCGACCGTCACGATTTCCGCGCCGAGCGCGGCGGTAGCGTTGCGCTTGATGGGCGGAATGTTGTTTGGCATCACGATCACAGCTTTAATCCCGAGCGCCCGCGCAGCGTAAGCCACGCCCTGACCATGGTTGCCGCTGGAATACGTGATCACGCCGCGGCTATATTCCTCCGGCCGGAGCGAGGCGATCTTGTTGTAAGCCCCTCGTAGTTTGAAGGCGCCGATGGGCTGTTGGTTTTCCGGCTTCAGATAAAGCGAGCGCCCGGCATCCTGCACGGACCAGGGAATCAACCGGGTCCGGACCGCAACGCCGCGCAGGCGGGTCTGGGCTTCAATAATGTCGTTTAGAGTGACCAAGGTGTTGTGATGCCGAGTCCTGGAAATTTGCCTTCCCATTATAGGTGAGCGCCGCGTGAAGTGTGCCGTCGCCAGTAGCTCTTTGATCTTTCTTCCCGGCGTCATCTCAAGCGGAGCCGTTTTTCGGGCGGAGCGAGGTGGCGTCATCCCGAACCGCGGCGCAGTTCAGCCGCGCGGGCGGGATCTTCTGGACCGGCCGTGGTGAGATTCGTCTCCCATTGAATCCAGTACCCTCCCGACAATTCTCCGGGACAACGTCCGTCGGGCTTCCGTGGCAGACGGTCTCTGCATTTCTGCGAATCATGACCCACGCCAGGCTACCCGGCAACCGGTTCACCGTGGAGGAGGCAACACAGATTGTGGATCGCTGGTTAGAACAACCGAATGTGTGGATGCTGATGCCGGGAGATCGTCATTGGACGCTCTTTCGACAAATGATCGTCGAGGGACAAACCCCGGGGGCGCTGGTCAGCGACGCTCACCTGGCCGCATTGACACTGGAATACGGCGGAGTCTTGCACACGACCGATCGCGATTTCCGGGGCTTCGCTGGAAAAATCCATTGGCGTAGGCTCCTTCGCCCGCGCGAATCAGCTCGCCACCCGCCGCCCTTCAGCTTCGTGCTGCGCGACGTAGCGCAACAGCAAATCCCGGAGAGAGACCAGGCCTTTGATCTGCTTGCCATCGGTGATGGGAAGATGGCGAAATCCGAACTCGCGCATCAGGAATAGGCCATTCTCGACGGTTTCGTGAACGCCGACCGAGCGGGGATTGGCGGTCATGACCTCGGAAACCTTGGTGGTCCCGGGCATGCGTCCGATGGCCACGACGCGATTCATGACATCGCGCTCGGAAACGATTCCTACCAGTTCGCCGTCGCGCAGCACTGGGAGCGCGCCAATGCTGTGCTCCATCATGAAGCGCGCCGCCTCGAGCACGGTGCGGTCGGCCTCGATCGAATAAACGCGGCGGTCTTTTACGAGATCGTAGATCAGCGCCATAAAAGGCTCCTTTCGATGGGCGTACATGCGCGAAGTCCGCCCTCTTGCCCCCACAGCGGAGCGTGAAAACACTTTATCACGGTTGAGCAGGGCTGGGGAGCGGGGAAGGCTCTTCGAAGACGGCTTGCAGGGCGCCTGGAATTGGCTTGTTCGGATTTCGTAACAAAAAAGACTTTTTTCTTTACACGGTGCGCAGCTGTGCAACTATGCCGGAACCGAACTTCCCCTAAAACGCCACGGCCCTCCCCTTGGCTGCTTCACATGGCGTTTTAGGGCGGAGTCGAGCTAAGAATCAAGAGGCGGGTCGCCGGGCTTACCCTCAAGCAGCCGAACAACGTAGTCAATCTGCTCCCTTGCGGCGCGCGTTGGGTGGGCATCGCGGATCTGATCCTCAATGGATGAAAAGTCGCGCAGCAGGGTTTCGGGGTCGGAATGCGTGGACTCGGCGAAGGCAAGTAGCAGAACTCTTACCGCCGCCTCCAGTTTCAGCAGATGCTCCTGCTGGATGCGAAACGTCTTGACCAGCGATAACAGGACGCTCTGCAGGTCAGGGTCCATCGTCCCACTATGCCCGTAGTGTGAACGCCGCGCAGTGATCCAGATCACTGCGCGGGTGAACTCGGCACAGGGACTCATTTTTCACGCCCGAGTTGGGCTTCTCCCCGGCCGCCTGGGTTTGATCGTGCGAACTGCCCCGCCTTCTGCTATCGTCTTGAGTCTGTTTGGCCTCGAATTGAACCGATCGAAGAAAAGGGAGCCTTGATGCCCGACCCCGTCCGACCAGAACCCTCCCGAGCTTACCGCTGGCTGGTGCTGATTTTCGTCAGCATCGCCATGTTTGGCAACTACTACGTTTATGACGCCTTGAGCCCGCTCGCCGACGTGCTGAAGCAGCAACTGGGCTTCAGCGACTCCAATATCGGCCTGCTGCAAGCCATTTACAGCTTCCCGAACATTTTTACGGTGGTGATAGGCGGGATCATCATTGACCGGATCGGGCTGCGACGGTCACTGATGATCTTCGGCGTACTTTGCTTCATCGGCCCAGCCATTACGGCGGCGAGCGGCCATCTCTGGATGATGGCGACTGGCCGCCTGATCTTCGGCATGGGGGCGGAATCGTTGATTGTTGCGGTTACAGCCGCGCTGGCGCGCTGGTTCCGCGGCAAGGAGCTTAGCTTCGCGTTCGGCATTAATCTCACAATCTCCCGGCTGGGATCGTTTGCGGCGCTTAACTCGCCGACCTGGGCGCGCTGGGCGTTCGCCAGCTGGCGCTGGCCCTTTCTGATCGCGTTGGCGGTTTCTTCCCTGTGTGTGTTCGGAACGCTGGTCTATTGGGTGATGGAAGTTCATGCCGAGAAGGTCTATCACCTCGGCGATGTTTCGACCGACAAGGTGGTTTTTGCCGATCTGTTCAAGTTCAGCACGAGCTATTGGCTGATTGTGGCGCTTTGCATTACGTTTTATTCGGCGATCTTCCCTTTTCAGACGTTTGCCGTGAAGTTCTTCATTGAAGCCCACGGAGCATCGCGGGAGTTCGGCGGATTCCTGTCCAGTATGCTGACGGCGTTCGCCATGGTCGCCACCCCTCTGTTTGGCCTGTTGGCGGACCGGGTAGGCAAGCGGGCGCTGCTGATGATGCTGGGGTCTTTGTTGCTGATCCCGGTGTACCTGATGATGGCATACACGCAGGTGAACCTGTACGTTCCCATGGCGATGATGGGAGTGGCATTTTCCCTGATTCCGGCGGTGATGTGGCCTTCGGTAGCCTATATCGTGGACCAGGCGAAGCTCGGCACAGGGTATGGGTTGATGACCATGATCCAGAATATGGGTCTGTTCGGCTTCAACCTGCTGATCGGCTGGGCTAACGATTACAGCCATGCCAGCGCAACGAACCCTGGCGGATACCATCTGGGGATGTGGATTTTCTCGATCCTGGGTTTCCTGGGAGTGTTCTTTGCGTTTTTACTGCACGAACGAGAAACTGGACCGCATGGTCACGGGTTGGAGACAATAACCACCGGCAAGCGCAGCTAATAGGATATTGGCCAGTCGCGGGGACTTCAGCGCTTTCTCTGGGTCCGGTTGTAAGCGGCTGTAATCTAACAGGGCAGGCGGGTGATAAAAGCGGAAGGTCACCAAAGTCATGCCTCGAGTGGAAGGCTCGGAAAGCTCGAGCTGACAGCATTTTGTGCCATGACCAAGGTTCTGCAAATAGCCGCAAAGGGTACAACGAAAGGACATTTGGGCCGCATCAGATTGAATGCGGCCGGAAAAGGCGACTTGACGGACGCGAAAAAGCCACAAAGCGAGAGGTTTTCCGAAGCCGAGGCGATTGAGCGGGCGAAGCAGGGGGATGCGGAGGCTTTCGAGGCTCTGTATCACTTGCATAAGCGGCGGGTGTATTCGCTTTGCCTTCGCATGACGGCAAATACGGCGACGGCCGAAGATTTGACGCAGGAAGCCTTTCTGCAGCTGTTCCGCAAAATCGGGACTTTTCGCGGCGAGTCGGCATTTTCGACCTGGCTGCACCGCATGTCGGTCAATGTGGTGCTGATGCAGTTGCGCAAGAAGGGTCTGCCTGTGGTTCCGCTGGAAGAAACGCTGGAGGCGGACGGCGAAACCACCAAGAAAGAACCCGGAGCGGAAGACGCGCACCTGGCAGGCTCGATCGACCGCCTGCGGCTGGGAGCATCCATTGCGGCGCTGCCGCCGGGATATCGTATGATTTTTGTGCTGCACGATGTGGAAGGTTACGAGCACAATGAAATCGCGCAGATGGTGGGATGTTCAATCGGGAACAGCAAATCGCAACTGCACAAGGCACGAATGAAATTGCGGGAGCTCCTGAAGACGAGCAGAGCCGAAAAAGCCGCCAAGCCGTAAGGGAGCAGAAGAACATTAGCGGGGAGAGAGGTTGTATGACCTGTGAAGAGTTTGAGCGGGTCTTGCCGGAGCACGAGGACGCCCGCTCGACGGAGCTGGAAGCGCACTTGGCGGCATGTCCGTCATGCGCGCTGCTTGTAGTCGAGCTGGGTGCGCTTTCGCGGGAAGCCCGGAATTTACAGGCGTCGGAATCGCCCAGCCCACGAGTCTGGAATTCCGTTGAAATTGCATTGAAAAAAGAAGGGCTGATCCGGTCTCCGCAGACCGCGCCTGTGCCCCGTATGCGCATCAGTCCGCGGTGGAGGTGGCTGGCGCCGGCGGCAGCGGCATTGCTGCTTGCCGTTGGAGCGCTCTTGTACCAGCGCGGAGGGCGCAATCCGGAGCTGGCGCAGAATGCGCCGGCATCACATTCTTCCGGGGCGGCGCTGGTGGGGGAGGATGCGCAATTGGTGCGCCTGGTAGGGGAGCGGGCTCCCACCATGCAGGCAGCGATTGAAGCCGACCTGCGCAGCGTGGATGACTATGTTCGGGACGCCGAACAGTCGGCGCGCAGCAATCCGAACGACGAGGTTGCGCAAGAGTGCCTGATGGCTGCGTATGAGCAGCGGTCCATGGTTTACGAACTGGCTTTGGACCGTTCTCTGCCATAATTGGAGTGATTCGGGCGGCGGGTTCAAGCGCCGGAGTTGGGGAGATGTAACTTATGCGTCGCAGGTTATGGGCCGCGAGGGCAGTAGTGATCGTGATTCTGGCCGGGACGGTGGCCGCCGCCGCCGAAACGCGGAAGGAATTGCATTTCAAAGTCGGACGCCGGGCCAGCGTTTCCATCATCAATCAGTATGGATCTGTCTCCGTTAGACCTGCGGCCGGCAAGCAGGTCACGATCACGGCTATTCTCCATTCCGACAAAGTGGAAATTGATCAGAGCCAGAGCGGAAACCGGGTGGCGGTATTCTCCCATGTGCTTGCCGGCGCAGACGCTGATAGCGGGCGGGTGGACTACGAAGCCCTGGTTCCTCCGAATTCCAGCGTGACGCTCCATTCCGTCACTGGCCCGATCCATGCCGAAAGGCTTAAGGGCGACCTGATGCTCGAAGGCAACACCGCCACCGTGGATGTTCGTGATTTGAGCGAAGGGCATGTTCATGTCAAGACATTGAATGGCCCGGTGACTTTGACCAACGTCAGTGACGGTCATGTGGAGATCACCTCGGTCAGCGGCGACGTGGATCTGGTTTCGGTCAACGGTCCTCTGGTCCAGGTAAACTCCAACAGCGGACGCATCCGCTATGATGGCGATTTCGGAGGTGAAGGCGAATACGTGCTGACCAGCCACACCGGCGATATCGAAGCCACCGCTCCCGCCTACGCGTCCATTGATGTCATTGCCCATTCCATGCAGGGTAGAGTCGAGAATGATTTCCCGTTGCTGCCCGAGCACACCCCGTTTATCACCAGGGCGGGGAGTGCCTTTGCAGGTACGATGGGGAAGGCTGCATCCTCGGTAAAGCTGCTCTCATTCAGTGGTAAAATCCACCTCAAGAAACGCTGACAAGTTCATTGGGCGGACCAAGATCTGATCCGGCGACTCAATCCATGAGGAGCAAACCGGGATCACGTTCTGCGGCGCGTTCGGCTGCGCGGCGGGAAGGTCGGGAAGCCCGGCCGGTTTTCCTCGTGGGATTCATGGGCGCCGGGAAGACCAGCGTAGGCCTCGCCTTGAGCCGGCGGCTAGGTTGGCCGTTTGAGGATCTGGATGACCGGATCGTGGCTCGCGAAAGGCGCACCATTGCGGCAATTTTCCGGGATTCGGGTGAAAAGGAGTTCCGGCGCGCCGAACACGCGGCGTTGCAGGAGTTGCTCGGCGAGTTACAGACTTCGCAGCGGATCGTAGCTCTTGGCGGCGGGGCGTTCGCGCAGGCGGATAACATCGCGCTGATCGAGTCTTCCGAAGCGCAAACGGTTTTTCTCGACGCTCCCGTGGAAGAGTTGTACCGCCGCTGTGAGTCGGAACGGCGGGAGCGCCCGATGCGGCAGAGTGACGCGCAATTCCGTAATCTTTACAAGAAGCGCAGAGTGTTCTATATGAGGGCTATGCGCCGCATCGAGACGAACGGCAAAGATGTGGACGCGGTGGCGGCGGAGGTGGCATGTCTTTTAGGGCTGTAAGAGTAGACGGGTTGGCACTGGCAGCTTTTTGCCTGCTCATGGGGGCGGCAGGGACAGCCAAAGATTCCAGCGAGCAGGCGGTGGATTCCGGTTCCTTCGGCGTCTTCATGAACGGGCATCGGATGGCCACGGAGACTTTTTCCGTTCAGCAATCGGCGGATGGCAGCACCATCCATTCGGAGTTCAAATCCGAAGCAGGGACGGATAAAGCGCTGCAGACTTCGGAACTGCAACTGACCAGCGGCGGCGAATTGAAGAAATATGAGTGGAAGGAAATTGCCCCCGGGCAATCGCAGGCAACCGTAGTTCCCAGCGAAAGTTTTCTGACAGAGCGCTTCACCAACAATCCCCAGGAAAAACAGCACGAGCAGCCCTTCCTGATGCCCGCTTCCACCAGCATGTTGGATGATTACTTCTTCGTGCAGCGCGAGGTGCTGGCATGGAAATTTCTGGGCACCGCCTGCACCCGGGAAAAGGGCGAGCTGAAATGCCCGATCAAGCCGGTACAGTTTGGCACGCTGAACCCGCACGCCCGGGCGTCCATGCCGGTGAGCGTGGCGTTCGTCGGCCGGGAGAAGGTTACGATTCGTGGCGCCGAACGCGAGCTCAACCGGCTGGACCTGACCAGCGACTCGGGCGCCTGGACGCTTTGGCTCGACGATCAATACAAGCTGCAACGAATTCTGATTCCCGGAGAGGGCACCGAAGTGGTGCGCGACTAGCGACTCGCGACTTCGGATGGGTACAAACTTTGCATGTTGTCGTTAATTGACACACGCACGACGCGGGTTCTGTTCACGATCCTTCTCTTCACCCTGGTCCTGGGTTTCCTCTACGTTGCCCGCCGCTCCTTGATGGCCTTCCTGTTTGCCGTTTTCTTCGCCTACCTGATGGATCCCGCGGTATCCCGCCTGGAAAAATGGGTGCGTGGGCGCGGCCGCGCGGTCGCGGTGATCTATGTGCTGCTGCTCATCCTGCTGGGAACATTTTTCTTTTTCGTGGGACCGCAAATCGGCCGGCAGGCGCAGCGGCTGAGCGAAGCTGTGCCGAAGTTGCTGGAGAACGTCGGGTCTGGACAGATCGCCGAGCAACTGGGATACGAGCACGGATGGAGCAGCTACACCATCGAGCAGTCCAGGGACTTTCTGAAGAATCACCGCGCGGACCTTACCGCCATGGCCCAGAGGATCGGCTTGCGTGTGGCCGAAGTGGCGCAGCAGGCATGGCTGTTGATCGTGGTTCCGATCCTGGCCATATTTTTCCTGAAAGACGCCGGGACTTTCACCGAGGTTTTGCTTTCTTTTTTTCACGCCAGCGCGCAGCGTGAATTTCTGGAAGGCGTGCTCGGCGACCTGAATCAGATGCTGGCGCACTTTATCCGCGCGCAGTTGACGCTGGCGGCCCTGTCGTTGGTCGTCTATATCGCCTTCATGTCGGCCGTGCGCCTTCCTTATGCCCTGGTATTGGGGACGGCGGGTGGGATGATGGAATTCATCCCTGTGGTTGGGCCGCTGGTCGCCGCGCTGTTGATTGTGAGTGTGGCGCTGCTCACGAGCTATCCGCACTGGATTACGCTGCTGGTTTTTCTCGGGGTATGGCGCCTGGTGCAGGATTACGTGGTTTCGCCACGCATCATGGGGCGAAGCATGGAACTGCATCCCCTGGCTGCAATTTTCGGCGTACTGGCGGGCGGCGAGATCGCCGGCGTTCTGGGCGTGTATCTCTCCATTCCGGTGATGGCCAGCCTGCGCATCGTGTGGCGGCGCTGGCGCCTGTATGCCGAGAAAAAGCGCTTCGGCCCGCTCAACGAGTATTCGTTCGGGACACAAATCACTCGCGGCTCCTAAACGCGACGGCCCACCTTGGAGATTTCCTCAGCAACCGGGTGACGCTATCTGCATCAAAACACAAGCCATGAGGTTCCGCTGCGCGGCTTGACGCTTTTCTTTTCTATCGCTTATACGTATTTTCTGGCATGATTGGCCCGGATTCCCCGGTCATGCATGTGGCAGAGGTGACGCACTGCCACATTGCCTCATCTCATTCCTGGACGGTTACGGCCAGTCAGGAGGCTGGGAACGAAAGCTTTCATGCTAAAGCCTTACAGCAGCCAACACGGGGCGGTGCGCTACATCGTGGCGGTGCTGGCCGCGGTTGCGGCTTTGCTCGCCCGCAAGCTGCTCAACCCGCTGCTGGGAAGCGAAAACCCTTATCACACCATGTGGCTGGCGGTGGTTTTCACTGCCTGGTACTGCGGGGTTGCGCCTTCGATTCTGGCGGTGTTGATCGGACTTACCGGAATCTGGTACTGGTTTCTGCCGCCGTATCATTCCTTCGCGCTCACCAGTCAGAAGGAAATGTTCGGGGTGCTGGGTTTTCTGATTTTCTCCGCTGTCATTGTGACGCTGGGCGAATCCACCCGCCGGGTGATCCAGAAGCGAGAGCAAGCGGAAGAAAAGCTGCGAAAGGCGCAAGCGGAATTGGAAGATCGGGTACGTGAGCGCACCGCTGACCTGGAGCGAAAGAGCGCCGATCTGGCGGAAAAAGCTGCGCTGCTTGATTTGTCAAACGATGCAGTGCTGGTGAAGAACGCGCACGGAACTATCTCGTATTGGAATGAGGGAGCGGAACGGCTTTATGGCTGGAAGAGAGATGAGGCGCTCGGCCGCTCTCCCCATCAGTTGTTGCAGACGGTGTTTCCCATTCCACTGGATGAAATTCAAAGCGCCGACCAGTGGGAAGGAGAACTGCAGCATACCAAACGAGACAGCAGCCAGATTGTGGTGGCGAGCCGCTGGACGACGATGCGAGACCGGGAGGGCAATGTGCTGGGCTGGCTGGAAATCAATACCGATATTACCAGCCGCAAACGGGCAGAGGATGCCGCGAGAAAGCTTACCGGCAGACTTTTGACGCTGCAGGATCGGGAACGCCGCCGCATGGCGCGGGACCTTCACGACAGTCTTGGGCAATACCTCGCAGCCCTGAAAATGAATATGGCTCTGCTGTCAGCAGCCGACGGAAGCCAGGCGCCACTGGCAGCGGAATGCTCTGACATTGTGGACAAATGCCTGACCGAAACGCGAACTCTTTCTCATCTTCTCCATCCGCCTTTGCTGGATGAGGCCGGACTTGGCTCCGCGGCGCGGTGGTATGTGGACGGCTTCGCCCAACGCAGCGGCCTCAACGTAACTCTGGAATTGCCCCCCGAAATGGGCCGTCTTAATGGGGACGTGGAAACGGCTCTGTTCCGCGTGCTGCAGGAAGGGCTGACGAATGTACACAGGCACTCGGATAGCTCCGCGGTTGATATTCGCTTCATCCTTGGGGCGAACAAAGTTCGCCTGCAGATCAAAGACAACGGGCATGGCATGCCGAAGAAAACATTGAAGCGGCTTGTCGAAGGTGTTGCCGATGCCGGGGTGGGCATACCGGGAATGCGAGAGCGCATGCGCGAGCTGGGCGGCTCGCTCGAAATCCAGTCGGATGCCAGCGGAACTTTGCTGCGTGTCGAAATCCCGATCTACAAAAGCGAGCAGGTCGAACCAGAACCTTCGCAACCGGACTCGGTTTCTCTTTGAATCTGACGGCAGTTTCCCACATCAGATCAGAGTCGCGACTTGTACAATGGCCATAACTTTCCATGAGGATTTGCGTCCAACGCTCTCAGAGGAGCTGCCGGTGAAGTCGGAGTGTTTGCCCTTCAGCCAAATCCCGCATACCACTCGGCTGTTCTCTGATTTCCTTTGCCACCATGCGAAGGTACGGCAATTCTATCCGCGATCGGCACGATTGTCTGAGTGGATGATGGAAGAGGCCTCGGCGTTGAAGTATGATCCGCAGCGCCGTGAGGCGGTGGCGGCGATCCTTGAGAGGCAGAATCAATCCTGGGGCGCATCGGCAAGGGTTCAGCAAAACATAGCGCGCCTACGCTCCGGAGCGGCGACGGTTGTTACGGGCCAACAGGTTGGGTTGTTCGGCGGTCCGGCGTTTTCGCTGTACAAGGCGTTGACTTCGGTGAAGCTGGCTGCGCAGGCGACACAGGCGGGTGTGGATTGCGTGCCGATTTTCTGGCTGGCGACCGAAGATCATGACCTGGAAGAAGTGAATCAGGTAGCATTGCCGGGTCCCGACGGTGCGCTGCAGAAGCTGACTGTACCGGTACAGAGCGTGCCCGCGGCGCCGGTTGGCACCGTAGTTTTCGGGCCGGAGATTCAGGCCGCAGTCGAAGCCGCTGCGGGATGGTTGGGCGACTCCGAAGTCACAGCTTTATTGCGCGCAGCCTATCGCCCGGGCGAGACTTTCGGCAGCGCTTTTGCCCGTTTGTTTGCGCAGCTCTTCGCGGACTGGGGTGTGATTCTGCTCGATGCCTCCGCTCCCGAATTGCACCGAATTGCAGCGCCGATTTATGGTGCGGCGATCGAACGCGCTGCCGCACTGGATGAAGCCTTGTTGGCTCGCGGCAAAGAACTCGAGGCCGCGGGCTATCATCAGCAAGTCAAAGTCACGTCTTCCTCGACGCTGCTGTTTACGCGGCGCAATGGCGCGCGCATTGTCGTGCATCGTCGTCCGGATGGAAACGGTAACGAAGAATTTCTGATCGAAGATGAGCGAGTTTCGCAAAACGACCTACTGAATCGCATTGCGGCCGCGCCGCAGAATTTCAGCCCCAATGTTCTGCTGCGGCCGGTAGTCCAGGATTACCTGCTGCCAACTCTGGCCTACACAGGAGGATCGGCGGAGGTTGCTTACTTTTCTCAAGCAGCGGTGGTTTATGAAGCCCTTTTGGGGCACGTAACCCCGGTAATTCCCCGCTTCTCGTCGACCCTGGTCGAGAACAAGCCGAACGCCCTGTTGGAACGCTACGGGTTGACGTTTTTGCAGGTGGTTGATGGTGAAGCAGCGTTGCGGGAAAAAATGGCTGCCGCAACTCTGCCGACGGAGCTGCAATCGGCTTTCGAAGGGGCCGAAGCCTCGCTGGAAAAATCGTTTCACGCGATTCGCAGTAACCTGGCGCAACTGGATAAGACCCTGGTGGATGCCGCCAATAACGCGGAATCCAAGATGCGGCACCAAATCGAGAGCCTGCGCGCCCGCGCGGCGCGCGCCGAACTGCGTCACGCGGAAGTTCTGAGCCGGCACGCGGAGTTATTGAGCAACGCACTCTATCCCAATAAGGCCCTGCAAGAGCGCGAAATTGCAGGCATTTCTTTTCTGGCTCGGCACGGTTTGCCGCTTCTGGAACAGCTTTACAGCGCGCTGCAGACTGAGTGCTTAGACCATCAGGTGATTTCGCTGGAGTAGCCGCGGCTATTGCAGTTGCGTTGCCAGGATTTTCTTCGCTCCCTCCGCATTCGGATAGTCCAGCTGCACTTCAAGCGCTTTCTGATAGTTCTGGCGAGCGAGTGGTTTGTTGCCCAGGCTCAGGTAGGTTTCCGCGAGGCTGTCAAACGTGTTGCCGGATCGCGGATAAAGCTGAGTATTCAGCTTGAAGACGCTGAGCGCAAGGTCGCTTTTCTTCTTGCCCAGCAAGTTATAGCCAAGCTGGTTGATTACTTCCTCAGAAATCAGCGGCGACTTGGGATCGCTCTGTTGCACCCGAAGAAGCAGGGCGTCCAACTTCTGCGCATCCAGCGTGGAAGCCATGGAACCAAGCACCGCTCCGGCCAGTTCGCCGAAGGGATCGTTCAGTTCGAGATAACGATCCACACTGCGGGTGCCACCCTGCACCTGCTGCGTCAAGCGCTCAACGGTGGTTGTGTACGATGACGGCGTTTGCGCCAGCAGAGCTTTGCGATCAGAATCCGAATACCACTTTCCGCGAACCATGACGCCGCTGATCTGGCGGAGATTGTGAACGTCATCGAGCGGATTCCTGCTCACAAGAATCAAGTCGGCTCGCTTGCCCACAGAGACCGAGCCGAATGCGTCGGATTGCTTCAGCAGCGCGGCGGCGTTGGTGGTCGCGGTTTTGAGCGCATCGTATGGCGTAAAGCCGATGTCCTGGAAATTCTCGATTTCCTCGAGCAGGCTGAAACCGGGCACGCCCAGCCATGCGGCGTCGGTGCCGGCAAGAATTGGGACACCGCCGTCGTGCAGCGCCTTGACGAGTTTTTTCTGGAAGTCGTAATTCGGCATCATGCTGGGGATTTCTTCTTTCGTAATGCGTTTCTGATACGAATTCATCCCCGGCCGCAATTGCTCAATCATGCTGGGTGCGAGGTACTGCATGTCGGGGTTTTTCAGATAGTCATCGAGCGCGGTCAACTGGCGAACGATGTTGTGATAAGCGACCAGGGTCGCAATCACCGACACGCCCGATGCCCTAGTCATGGCGACGGCCTGGGGAATTTTCCCGGCGTCGAGCGAGTGAGTGAGTTCGTGTCCGGGATTGGGATCGTGGTTGAAGAAGGTGTACAGATACTCTTCCGCGTGCGCGATGTTTTGTCCGGCGGCGAGGGTTGCGGCGAAGCCGGGTTCGCGGGCAACGTGGCCGACCAGGACGAGATTCTTGCGATGGGCTTCCGCGGTGAGGGCGGAGTATTCGGCCGCGCTTACTTGATTGTAGATTTTGATGGCATCGTAGCCATCGGCGGCCTGACGATCCACCTCTTTGACCGCTTCATCGGCTGTGCGGGGATGGTCGAAGGTAGGGCCGGCGGAATAAATCGTGGGGCCGACCATCATGCCGCTGGCGGTCTGGGTGCGCCAGTTCAAGTCGGCGGGGCGGCCGTTGAGATTGAAGACCGTGGTGACACCGTTGGCCACATACACCCACAATTCCTGGGCGAAATAGAGGTGCACGTGCATGTCGGCCAGGCCGGGCACCAGATATTGACCGTGGCCCTGAATCACTTGCGCATCCTTCGGTGGTGCCATAGTGGCTGACGGACCGACGGCCTTGATTACACCGTCAGCGACAATGACCGTGTGGTCGGGCAGCACGATGTTGCGATCCATGGGGATGACGTGGACGTGCACAAACGCCACGGATTGACAGTTGGCAGCGGTCGCAAGAAAAAGCGTGAGAATGAAGCAGCAGAATTTACGCATGAAGGTTCCCTGCTGTGAGTGTACGTCAGCGGGATGATGGTCGTTCCCTGAGATGTGGGCGACGTCAGCAGGCGAGGCGGTTGGTGAAATGCTTATTGGATTTTTCCGTAGCCTGCTGGGAATTAGCAACCGACCCAGCGCTCCATCTTGGGTTCACCAAACCCAGGTGGCTCGATTCACCCGCGAAGGCCACGAAAGGCATTCTTGGGGGGAGACCCTGATTAAGTGTCACCCTCCGACAACACGCCGCGGGTCGGGGATTCTTTAGCTGAGAACGGGCTGCGGGAATCAGGGAAGTCAATAGGCGAGCCTTTGCGAGCTAAGTAGGATCACAGGGGATGAGTGTGCCTATCGCACGATGCGGCGTTTGCTGGCTGTTGCTGGTGACACTTCCCGTCGCCATGAACGCCGCCGATACCGGCGCGATGCTTTCCGGCCAGGGGCCGGTGTGGTTGAATAACAGCCCATTGCCGCGCTCGTCGGCGATCTCACGCGGTGATTCGATCCGCACCGAAGCCGGGGCGACGGCAAATATCAATGCCGCCGGAACCAGCGTTGTGATCCAGATGGACTCGTTGGTCAAGTATGAAGGCCAGGCGGTTTCTCTGGAACATGGAAGCATCAGCATAACGACCTCGACCCGCGCCGTTGCGCAAGCCACTGAGGTGAAGGTCGAGCCGATCTCGATCTCATGGACCGAATTTGAAGTGACCGATGTAGATGGGACCGTGCGGGTCACCGCCCGCAAAGGCGCGGTGAATATGCAGTGCGGAAAAGAGTTGAGAACAATCAGCGAAGGGGAGAGCCTAGTTCGTGACGAATCGGGGAGATGTGCCCGCAAGAAGGCTGGCGCCTATCCGCCAACGAGGGGCGATATCCTGACCAACCGTTACGCACTGGTGGGAGGCGGTGCGGTGCTGGCGCTTTGCGCTTCGTGGCTCTGTTTGTCATCGTCCGCTCCCTCGCCACCGCCTCCCAGCAACTCCAATCCCAGCCGCTAATGGTCGAAGGCGGAGGAACGGTTCCGAGTTGCGACCACACACAAAACGTAGAAGAGCGCGGCATTGGCCGGAATGTGCAGGTTGAAATCTACAAAGCTGTGCAGCAGGATTCCGGTGGCTCCCAGCACAGGCGCAAGGGTAATAGCGGCGTCAGGATCATGCGGCCAGGATTTGAGTTTCCTGATCGCGAGGCGACCGAGCACGACCAGAAACCAGAGCATGGTTGCGAAGCCGAGAGCGCCGGTTTCCACCAGCAATTCCAGATAGTCGTTGTGCGCGTGATCCACCCACAGGTCGGTTGAGAAACTGCGGAATTGAGGATAGACCTCGGCAAAGTTGCCGAGTCCGTATCCCAACAGTGGTTTCTGGAGAAACATCTTCAGCGCATCGCGGTCAATGTTGAGGCGAGTGTTGGAGGAAAGCCCGGTCGCGCGATGAACCGTGGCCAGACGTTGGGCGACCTCGCGCCCACCGAGCCATAGCGCCAGTCCGAAGGCAATCAGAACAAAGCTGGCGAGCGCCAAGGCTGTCTTGCGGGTTGCTTTCCGTGTGATGCAGAGCGAAGTCAACAAAACGATCTGCATGGCGAAGGCGATCATGCCGCCGCGAGATCCGCACAGGAAGATCGTGCTCGCCATTACGGATGCGGCCAGGCCGGCCATCGCTTTGCGCGATGGCGGCAGATGAGGGAGGAGCAGAATTACCAATGGGATCGGAACCAGCATCTCCATCAAGCCGGCATAGTGATTGTGGTTGACGTAGGGTCCGTAGATCCAGCCGCCAAAGTGAGGCGCAACTAACCAATAAACTTTTCCCTCCGATGTGAAACCTTGCGCCAGCGAAAAGATCGCAACGACCAAACCGTAGCCGGAGAGTATCCATGCCAGGCGGGCGAAGTGTGCATTCGCGCGTACAACTTGCAGAACCAGGAAGCAGATCGCGCCGTAAGCGAGATACAGCAATGCAGCGGAAAATGTCTGGGCAGGGTAAACAGTTTGCCCTGTCCAGAGTTGCAGGCCGATGAGCAGAACGAAGGTGGACGCAGGAGCGAACAGAGCATTGCCGGTAATTTGCAACTGGTGCGAGGCAGCTTGCCCCATGGCCCAGCACACGAAGATCACAGCCGCTCCAGCTTCGAGCATAAAAACCGCCCAGGGTTCGACGGCGCCAAATGCGAGCGGTCCAAACAGCAGCAGACCGACGGTGGCGTAGAAGAGAAGCGGTTCGGAGCGCGAGCGAGGGGAGCGGGTGATTGTGAGCCTGGCTACAGGCGCGATCAATACAGGAGAAGTCAATGTGCGTCCTCGGTCTGCGGGATTAAGCGAAGGTTGTCAATCCATAGCTTTCCGCGAATCGCGTGCCTAGCGGGGACGCGCAGCAAACGCAGGGAGAGAAGTCTCGCGTCGCGAGTGGTGGTGAAGGATCCTAGGACCTGTTTCCACGCGTCGGCATCCTTGAGGTCCTCGCTGGCGAAGTAAGTGTTGCCCTGGAATTCATCCTGAATGACAAATTGCGGCCCGCCGGCGCCCTGCACGTCGTCAGCCTTGAAGAAGGCCGAGAATGCATATCTTGTATTCGGCGCGATGGGAATCAACTGCCGGATGCCGAGGTCATCAAGGCCCTGACTGTCGAGCGCGATGGAAAGCGAGTTATGTCCCGAATGCGGTTGGTTTGGATCCAGGGCCAGGGTTACGTCTGGCTTTCTTTCGTACCGCCAATCGAATCCGGCGTTGAGCAGCGGCAGAGCGAACTCGCTGTTCACCACGAAATTCTGTGACGAAGGCTGATAGGCCGACAGATCCGAGAGAGATGCAGCTTGTTCCCACACCTCGCGGGCTTGGTCAGTATCCCGCTGATCGAGCAAATATCCGACGTAGTCGAAGACGTATCGCCTTTCCACGGATTGGTGAAGTTGTGCCATTTCATTCCAGACTCTCGCCGCCGCCGAGGATTCTTTCCTGGACACGAGGAAGGCCAGGAACTCGGAGTAGATTTCGGTTCGGCGAGGAATCACATCGCGCAGAAGCGCGTCCGCGTCAGGTCGAATTTGCCAGCAGCGTTCGAGCGCCTGGGGCGGAAGATAAGGATCATTTTCCAGGACGACGCGAAATTCCTGCAGTGCCGTTGCGATGTCGCCCGAGGCCCAGGACTGGTTAGCAGCATCCCAGGCGACGGCGGGGCTTTTCGGATCGTCGGCGAGCGCACGATGCAGGGCAGTTGCCTGGCCGGCGGCGTCTCCGACGAGCAGATAGGCGCTCGCAAGATCGAGCCAGTAAACAGCGCGATGGGGATTCAGCGCAGCCGCGGATTTGTAGAACTGCAAAGCCGTCTCCGGTTCAGAATGGGAGTACGCATGCCCGAGCCGATATTGAAATTCTGCCCGTGCCGGCTCCAGCAGAATCGCCTGCCGCAGGCTTGACGAATCGGGCTGCTGGGAGAAGTAAGAGGCGACGAGATCGCGCGTGACGAAGGCGGCGTAGCTCGCGGTAATGGATAAGGACACGCTGAGGAAGAGGGCTTTTCTAAATGCGGTCGGGAGCGCGATCTGCATCAGGGCGAAAGATATGTCTCAGCAATACGTCACAGTTATGCTCCGCGGGACGCTACTTTGTTTTGCGCACCGTTTTGCGTCCTCGCGGGCTCATCTTCGGCGTAATAACGATGCCCGTATTTTCCGTGGTATTCGTAATAGTAGTAATAGTCGGGAGAGCTAAGATCCACAGCGTTTAACAGCACGCCGCACACGCGAGCGTTTACCGACAATAGGACGTCGCGAGCGCGGCGCAGAGCCTGCTTCGTGGTTTGCCCGGAGCGGATGACGAGCACGACGCGGTCGGCGCTGGTGGAAAGGGCCACAGCGTCGGTGACCGAAAGAGTAGGCGGCGTGTCAATGACGATGTGATCGTATTCCCGCCGCAACTGGTCGAGGACATCCTTCATATTCGTGGAGGCGAGTAATTCGGCGGGGTTGGGCGGCGGCGTGCCGGCGGGCAGGACGAAAAGATCCGGCAGAATCGCCGATTGAATAATAGATTGCTGCAAGGTTGCGTTGCCGGTCAAAACGTTGCTAAGACCATTGCCCGGGCCGATGCCAAGGGTTTTGTGAATGCTGGGACGGCGCAGGTCGGCATCAACCAGCAAGACGCGCGTACCCTTTTGCGCCAGCACAATTGCGGAGTTGATGCTCGTGGTGGTCTTTCCCTCCTGCGGCAGGGCGCTGGTGATGAGAATGACCTTGGGCGGGCCGCCGAGTGAACTAAGCAGAAGGGAAGTGCGCAGCGCGCGGTAAGACTCCGCCATTTGCGACTTGGGACGCGCTTGCGTGACCAATTCGACGGCCTCCTTGGACGAGGCGAGAGCCAACCGCCGGCGCGTGCTCAATTCGCCGCTTCTCGATCCCAGAGGAATCATGCCCAGGGAAGGCAGGGCCGAGAGGGTTTGCGCATCTTCGGGAGTTCGCACGGTATTGTCAAGAGCATCGAGAGCGAAGGCGAGGCTGATGCCGGTTGTTAAACCGAGCGCCAGCGCCAGTGCCAGATTTCGCGGGAGGTTCGGCTCTGCCGGCGCGGAAGGAACCCGGGCAGCGTCCACAATGCGAAAGCTGTTTGACCGCAGGCCGGCGGTGACTCCGGCTTCCTTCAGTTTTTCCAGCAACCCTTCGTAGAGAGTGCGGTTGGTTTCGACGTCGCGCTTGAGCAGGCTGTATTCGATGGCACTCTCGTTGAGCTTATTGGCTTCCTGCTTTTGCTGTTCGAGCGCGGCGCGCAGCATGTTTTCACGTTGCAGGGCAGCGCTGTAGTCGCCACGCAGGCGAGCGGCGACTTTTTTCATCTCCACCTGAATTTGCGATTCCACTTCGTGCAACTGACTGTTGAGTTGGGCGAGTTTAGGGAAGGCGGGCCCGAACTGTGTGTTCAACTGCGCCAGCTGAATTTTCAGGTCGGCTTCCTGTTCCCGCAGTTTTTCCAGCAGGGAAGAACTGGCGGTGGAATCTTTGGCGCGGTTATCGGCGCTGGCAGCCGCGGCGATGGAATCGGAATCGCCGGACTGGACGAGGTGATAGACGGATTCCTTTTCCATGCGCGCAGATTCGGCCGCAGTCAGTTCACGATTGAGCTCATCGAGCTTGGCCGTGGTGATGTTCTGTTTTTCATCAATGCCGAGAATTTCATGGTCTTTCTGATATTTGACCAGCTTTTCCTGTGAGCTCTCGACTTTCATCTGCAGGTCCACCAGTTGCTTGGAAAGCCAGTCGGAAGCTTGCATCGTGGACTCGAATCGGGTCTTGAAATTCTGCTCGATGTAGGTGTTGGCGAGGGCGTTGACCGCCTTCGCGGCCAGGTTCTTATCTGGGCTGCGATAGTGAATTTCGATGATGCGCGTATTAGGAACCAGCGTGACCTGCAAGTTGCCTCGAAAGCTGGCCAATGCGGCGGAGGTTTTCTCCGAACCGGCCTGCGAGGTGTCAGCGGAGAGGTTCAAAGGCGATGTTGTAGTTTCTTCAGCCGATGGTTGGTTGAGGCCCAACTGGCGAATGACCTGCAGCGCCAGCAGATCGCTTTTCAGAATGCGAACTTCGGTGTCCAGATCGGTGGGATCGTAGTAATCGTTGCCGTTGCCTGCCGAGTCCCTCAGATTCAGAACCACTGGGTCCCACTTGTTGATGGCGATGCTGCCGACCGCATCATAAATTGGCGTGCTGCGCAAGGTGGAGAGTGCGACCACGCCGACTACCAGAAGCAGGCTGCTCAAAACGATCCACTTCCGCTTGATCAAGACGTGCAAATATTCATGCAGGGGAGAATCATGGACGGGAAGTGAAACATAGCCGGGCAGCTGGCCTGGTCTGAGGTCAGCCGGAAAGCCGGCATGAACCTCGCGCAGGCCCGGACTGTTCAGCGGTGTGAGGTGCGCTGAATCCATCAATGCTCCCGAGGCGTGGCGTCATTACTTCGATAGCGCAAGGTCTAGGATCGCATCGCGGCGCCCTTCTGTCTGCTGATTGTGTTGGTTCCTAGTGTTGAGAGGGATTCCTCCCGGCTGATCCGCGCGAAGGCCCGCTTATACTGGCCGCGTGGATCGCGAGGAGCGAAATTGATCAACTGGTCGGAGCAAGTGGTGCTGGTGACGGGCGGGACAGGTTCGTTCGGTCGAAAGCTGGTGGAGGTGATGGTGTGCGAATACCGTCCGCAGAAACTCATCATCTTCAGCCGCGATGAATTGAAGCAGCATGACATGCGTGTTTCCGGGCTCGATCATCCGAGCTTGCGCTATTTCATTGGCGATGTGCGCGATCCGCAGCGTCTGGAGCGTGCTCTTGCCGGCGTAACTGTCGTGGTGCATGCGGCCGCGCTCAAGCAGGTTCCCGCCTGCGAATACAACCCGTTTGAGGCGATTCAGACCAATATTCTGGGAGGCCGCAACGTTATTGACGCAGCCATCAATCAGGGCGTACGCCGCATTATCGCTTTGAGCACGGACAAAGCGGTGAATCCGATCAATCTTTACGGTGCGACCAAGCTGTGCGCGGAGAAAATGTTCGTGCAGGCGAACGCTTACGCGGGATCGCAGGACACGCGCTTCAGTTGTGCGCGCTACGGGAACGTGATGGGAAGCCGGGGCAGCGTCATCCCGATGTTCCTGGAGCAGCGCAAGCGAGGGCGGATTACGATCACCGATCCGCGCATGACACGTTTCTGGATCACGCTGGAGCGGGGCGCGAGGTTCGTGATCCGCTGCCTGGAGCAGATGCATGGCGGAGAAATTTTTGTCCCCAAGCTCCCGAGCATGAGGCTGGCGGAGATGGCGCTGGTGATCGCGCCGGGGTGTGAGATCGAAGACATTGGAATTCGGCCGGGTGAAAAGCTGCACGAGTCGCTGGTTTCCGAAGATGAAGCGCGGCACACGGTCGAGGTGAACGACATGTATGTGATCCAGCCGGCGCATTCCTGGTGGCGCACCGAGAACTGGAAAGATGCGCGGCCGCTTCCGGAGGGGTTCCGCTACACCAGCGACAGCAATCCGCGCTGGCTGACGGCGGAGGAACTGCATGAGTTGGTGGGCGAGAGTTTCCCGATGCTGATGCAGATGCCGGCCTCACCAAAGGTGCGCGCCAGTGCTTGAGAAGGGCGAATGACGATTACAGCAAGTTCAGAGATGCTGGCTATTCACGGAGGCAATCCCGTGAGGGAGACGTTGTTACCGTACGGACGCCAGTCACTTGACGAGAGTGACATTCAAGCGGTCGTGGATGTGCTCCGGTCCGACTGGCTGACCACCGGCCCGAAGGTTGCCGAGTTTGAAGAGGCGTTTGCGGCCTGGGTGGGCGCGAAGTTTGCCGTGGCTTTCAGTTCGGGGACCGCGGCGTTGCATGGCGCGGCATTTGCCGCCGGATTGGGCTCAGGCGATGAAGCGATCACTTCGCCGCTGACCTTTGCCGCGACGGCGAATTGTGTTTTGTATCAGGGAGCGAAACCAGTGTTTGCAGACGTGTTGCCGGACACGCTGAATCTTGATCCTGCCTGCGCTGAGCCGCGCGTCACATCGCGGACGAAGGCGATTCTTCCCGCCGATTATGCCGGGCAGGCGGCGGACCTGGATGCTTTGCTAGCGTTGGCTGAAGGTCATGGATTGGTCGTGATCGAGGACGCCTGCCACGCGTTGGGCGCCGAGTATCGCGGGCGGCGCGTGGGCAGCCTGGCGCACATGACGGTATTCAGTTTTCATCCGGTAAAGCATGTGACCACAGGCGAAGGCGGGATGGTAACGACGGACCATCCTAAGTTTGCGGAGACGCTGCGCCGATTTCGCAATCATGGAATCAGCAGCGAGGCGCGAGATCGGCAGTTAGTCGGCCAGTGGCATTACGAAATGGTGTTACTGGGCTTCAACTATCGGCTGACCGACATCGCCTGCGCCCTGGGACTTCAACAGTTGACCAAGCTCGAATCGAATCTTGCGCGCCGCCGGCACATCGCGGCGCGATACGATTCTGCCCTGGGCGATGTAGCTGGCTTGGCCGTGCCGTATGTGCGCGAAGACGTGAACCCAGCCCGGCATCTTTACCCCATACGGGTTGATACAGCCGCACTGTCTGCGGACAAGAACCAGGTATTCGCGGCGCTGCGGGCGGAGAACATCGGCGTGAACGTTCACTACATTCCGGTACACTGCCACCCCTATTATCGCGAGCGGTTTGGATACAGCGGCGGGGAATATCCGGTGGCCGAAGCGGCGTTTGCTTCTCTGATCTCTTTGCCGATATTTCATGGAATGACCGACAAAGATGTGAACGACGTGATCCGCGCGGTTCACAAGGTGTTCGCGCACTTTGAAGCATGAGTTCTGCCATGAGAAGAGGGGCATCGAGAACTGTTGCTATCGTTCAGGCACGCATGGGAAGCACGCGACTGCTGGGCAAAGTGCTGATGGACCTTGGTGGATCGAGCGTTCTGAGTCGCGTGGTGCACCGTTTAAAAGGGGCCGAACTCGTGGACGAGGTTGTGGTCGCAACCAGCGATTTGCCGGCCGACGATGCCATCGTTCGGGTCTGCGAGTGCCTGCAGGTTGGGTGGTTTCGTGGGTCGGAGACGGATGTCTTGGACCGCTATTGCCGGGCTGCAAAGGAATATCGGGCGGAGAGTGTGGTGCGTATCACGGCAGATTGTCCCTTGATTGCGCCGGAGGTAGTGGACGAAACCATCAGCCTTTATCGGAGAGCACGCGCGGATTATGCGAGCAACGCGTTTCCGCGAACCTATCCTCGGGGATTGGACACCGAAGTGTTCACCATGGGCGCGTTGGAGAAAAACTGGCGCGAGGCTCACCAACCGTATGAGCGCGAGCATGTCACGCCATATTTTTACGGACATCCCGAACTGTTTCGCACGGTCTCGCTGCAGGGTGCTCGTGATTACAGCCGGTATCGGTGGACACTCGACACGACAGCCGATCTTGCGCTGCTGCGCGCGATTTACGAGCGGCTCGACAACCGGGACGATTTCAGCTGGCGCGAAGCGATCGAGGTAATGGAGCGCGAGCCCGAGTTGGCGGAACTCAATTCGCACATCGTGCAGAAAGCGGTGTATGCGGCGGGATGACGCTGGGAACGCTTATGATTCGTGCCGACGCCAGCGTTGCCATAGGAACCGGCCACGTTATGCGTTGTCTGGCACTGGCGCAGAAATGGCAAGACAGCGGAGGGAGGGCTGTTTTCGCCATGACGGAGTCAACCCCGAGCCTGGGACGAAGCCTGCATACACAAGGGATGCAGGTGGTGGAGTTGAAGTCAAGCGCGGGAACGGCGGACGCCAAGGAGTTGGCCCGTGTTGCGCAGGATCATGACGCGACGTGGGTGGTGGTGGACGGCTACGCATTCGACTCGGAATATCAATGCACTCTGAAAAACGCCGGCCTGAACTTGACTTTCCTCGACGATTACGGACAGTGCGGGCGATATTCTGCCGATTTGGTGCTGGATCAGAATGCGAATGCGAAAGAGGCCATGTACAGGAATCGCGAACCGTATACGCGGCTTTTGCTGGGCGCCCGCTTTGCTTTGTTGCGCCGGGAGTTCCGGCAACGGGGGCCGTGGACGCGGGAAATTCCAGGGGTCGCGAGGAGGTTGCTGATTACCATCGGCGGCAGCGATCCTGACAACCTGACGCTAGGGCTGATCCAGACTCTGCAACGAAACTCGGCGTTGAATGTGGAGACGACAGTGGTTGTCGGCGGCAGCAATCCGGACTTGGGGAGGTTGCAGAGGACGGCGCAGGCTGCGCGCCGCCCGATGCGAATCGTAAGTGACGCACGCAACATGGCCGAGATTATGGCGCAATCGGACATGGCGATTATCTGTGGGGGAGGAACTCTCTGGGAGCTTCTTTATATGGGTTGTCCAACTCTAAGCTATTCGCGAGGGGCCGTGCAGGCGGGGATCGTGGCGGAGCTGGAGGCGGCTGGAATCATTCGCAACCTTGGTCCGGTAGGCGACTTTGACGAAGGCAAGCTTACGGACGCGGTCGAAGATCTGGCGGTGTCACGGCATGGCAGAGAGAAAATGAGTTTGCATGGACCCACCCTGGTAGATGGGCACGGAGTGGATCGAGTTTTTCAATGTCTGGCCACGGAGAAAGCGGCATGACCTGCGGCGTCATGTTGGAGACGATTCAGCGTAATGAGAGGGCGGATTTCCTCACCATGGCGGAGCAGCATTTCCGCGAAATCAACCCCAAGTTCGTTCCCGCACCCGATTGGCAGCATTCTTATTTCGAGAAGATTCGCCAGAATCCCGGGGTTCGCCTTCGCTGGATCGTGGTAGATGGACGGCATGCGGGCTTTATCGTTTCTGGCGTAGAGGAGCATCGCTTCCTGCCGCGCAAAAGCGGCGCCATTTATGAACTCTATGTTGTTCCTGAGTTGCGCAAAAAGGGAATCGCCCGCGCCTGCGCACAACAGGTGATCGACGAACTGCGGACGCAAGCGATTTCGAAAATTCAGCTGGAAGTGTGGGAAGGGAATCTGGCGGCGGCGAGACTTTGGCAGTCGCTGGGCTTTGAGAAGGTCACGGAGAGGTTTGTGTTATCGGGGCCGTCTGGCACAACAGAATGAAAGTCGCGATCTCGCAACCGACGTATCTGCCGTGGATCGGCTATTTCGACCTGATCGATCAGGTGGATGCTTTTATTTTCCTGGACAGCGTGCAATTCGAAAAACAATCGTGGCAGCAGCGCAATCGCATCAAGACCCCGAAAGGCTTGCAGTGGCTTACGGTGCCGGTTATGTTTCGCGGGCGCTTCGGGCAGTTGATCCATCAAGTGGAAATCCGTGAAGCCGGCTTCTGGCGCGATCATCTGCACGCGATTGATCTCAATTACCGGCGCGCGCCATTTTTTGACCGGTATTTCGGAGAACTGGGTTTGAGACTGATGTGCGAACCAGGAACTCGACTGGTGGACGTGAACGCGCGCCTGATCCGGTGGTTTCTCGACGTGCTTGGAATTCGGACGCGCATTTTGTTTTCTTCTGATCTGAAACAGCCGGGGAAGCGGACCGAACTGCTGTGCAACCTCTGCAGCACGTTGCGGGCAACGCAGTACTTATCGCCGCTGGGCGCGGCAGGTTACCTGTTGGAGGAAAAAGATCGGCCGCTGGGCGAAGAGATCGAGGTGGTCTTTCAGAATTACGAGCATCCGCAGTACCGGCAGTTGTTCCCTCCATTCTGTCCGCATGCGTGCGTTCTGGATTTGCTGTTCAATGAAGGTGATCGTTCGCTGGAAATTCTACGCAGTGGACGGCGGATGCCGTTTTCCCCCGCTCAGGTCGCGGGAGTTTTCGCGGAAGCGGGTGTGCCGCGATGACCTCGTTCAGAATTGGCGACCGCGAGATTGTCCCGGGGGGTGCGGTTTATGTGGTGGCGGAGATTTCGGCGAATCACAATCAGAGTTTCGATCAGGCGGCTCGGTTGATTGAAGAGGCGAAGTCATGCGGCGCCGACGCCGTCAAACTACAAACCTACACGCCGGACACGATCACGATAGCGAGTTCGCGGGGGTGCTTTCGCATTGGCGGCGGGACGATATGGGATGGCCAGACACTCCATCAACTCTATGCCGAAGCCCACACGCCATGGGAGTGGCAACTGGGATTGAAAAAAGTGGCTGACGATCTCAGGCTTGATCTTTTTTCTTCTCCCTTCGATTCGACCGCAGTGGATTTTCTGGAGACAATAGGCGTGCCCGCTTACAAAATCGCGTCCTGTGAGCTTGTGGACCTGCCGCTCATCCGCAAGGTGGCGCGCACCAGAAGGCCGCTAATTCTTTCGACGGGGATGGCAACGATTGAGGAAACGGAAGAAGCCGTGAATGCCGCGCGGGAGGCGGGCGCTCAGCAGATCGCATTGCTAAAGTGCACGAGCGCTTATCCGGCGCCGCCGGAAGAAATGAATTTGCGGACCATTCCCGAACTGGCGCGAAGGTTCGAAGTTCCGGTCGGATTATCGGATCACACGATGGAACTGGCGGTGCCGATTGCCGCGGTAGCGCTGGGCGCGAGCATTATCGAAAAGCATCTGACGTTATCGCGATCGCTTGGCGGACCGGATAGCAGCTTCTCGCTCGAGCCGCAGGAATTCAAGAACATGGTAAGGGCGATTCGAATCGCAGAGCGGTCTTTGGGCGAAGTGTGTTTCGGCGCTACAAGAAACGAAGCCGGCAGCCGGACATTTCGCCGTTCGCTGTTCGTCGTGAAAGACGTAACCGCGGGCGATGCATTCACGGAAGAAAATGTTAGGTCCATTCGCCCCGGAAACGGCTTGCACACGCGTCACCTCCCGCAGGTTGTGGGCAAGCACGCGGCCCGCAATATCGAGCGTGGAACACCGCTCTGTTGGGAATTGGTGGCGGAATCGTGAGAGTAGTCAGCCCATTGTTGAGGCGCGTGGTATATCCGGGGCTTGCGAAATCCGGATTCTTTCGCCGGGGCGAGTTCCTGGCGCCGGCGATTGTGACGTATCACGGCATGATACCTCCCGGGTATAAAGTCATTGACTCGACCCTGGATGGCAACCTTATCAGCGCGGAGTCTTTTCGCCGGCAGCTTGAATTCTTGACAACGCACTTCGAAGTGATCTCTCCGGACAAATTCCTGCGCTGGTGCGAGGGGAAACAGGAATTGCCGCAGCGCGCAGTGCTGCTGACTTGCGACGATGGCCTGCAGAACGTGCTGGAGATGACTCCGATTCTGCAGGAGTTCGGGCTTTCGTGCTTGCACTTCGTGACGGGCGCCAGTCTCTGCGAGGCGCCCACCATGCTATGGCACGAAGAACTGTACCTGATGTTGCTGGCGGCGAATCGTGACGCGACCTTGGATGTGCCCGGCGTCGGCAGATTCGCGTGCGTGGCCGGCAAAGAGAAAAGGCTGTTGTGGGGGAAGCTGGTCAGGAAACTTTCGAGGCTTGACGGAGAAGAGCGGCGAAGTGTTCTCGGAAAGATTCGATTGCAGCTCGCGCTTGATGAAGAGTGGAGTTCGGAGTACCTCGACCATACAGCTGCCAGCCGCCGGTTCCGGGTGCTGACGCGGGATGAACTCATGCTGCTCGACGCAAGCGGCATGTGCATTGGCGCACATACCATTTCGCACCCGGTGCTGTCGGAGGCGTCGGCGGAATTGGCATGGGGTGAGATTCGGCAGTGCCACCAGAACCTGGAACAGGCATTGGGTAAGCCGGTATGGGCGCTCGCCTATCCGTACGGCGACTTTTGCTCCGTGGGCACAAGAGAAATAAGAATGGCGGAAGAGGCAGGCTTCGTGTGTGCCTTCATGAATGTGGAGGCGAAATTCGGGACTCAATTAACTCAATTCGCGATGCCAAGGATTCACGTCACAGCTCAGATGAGTATGGCGGAGTTCGAGGCGCATATTTCAGGATTTCACGGATGGCTGCGGCAGCGACTGATGCCCTCGAGGTCTGCGGTTTTGGTGGGCGAGGCCTAGATTCTGGATACGACCTTGCGACTTGTCGTGCACAAAGAAATCCCGTCGGATCGAGATGTCGCCGGGCAGTGGAACGATTTGCTCGGGCTGACAGAGCGGCCTGAGATTTTCTACAGCTACGAGTGGGCACTCGCGCAGGCCCGAGCTTATCGCTCATTCCAGCCACTATTGATCCTGGGCTACGAGGGGGACTCACTGGCAGGGGTAGCCGCGTTGGCAACAGATGCAGCACGGCATGAGTCCTTTTTTCTTGCGGGTACAACCGCCGATTACTGCGATTTTATCTCGCGTCCGGAACACAGGGGGGAATTCATCAGCCTGGTTCTTGCCAAGATGCAGAGACTAGGGACGAGATTGGTTGCTCTGGCGAATCTGCCGGCCGATTCTGTGACCGCTTACGCACTGAAGTCAGCGGCGGCTATGAACGGATATTTGACGTTCTCGCGTCCGGCGTATGCTTGCGCGCAGGTTACGCTCGGTTCATCGCATGAACGTCAAGGCATCAAGCAGAAGATCGCAGGACGGAAAACGCTTCGCACTTATCTCAGAGGATTGAGCAAAGAAGGACCAATTGCGGTGGAACATCTCACCTCGTGGGATTCGATTCAGACCGCGTTGCCGGAGTTCGTAGAGGCTCATGTTGCGCGCTTCGCCGCCGTTGGACGGACCAGCAATCTGGCGGATCCCGAGCGGCAAAGATTCATCGAGGTGTTGGCCGAGTTGCTCTGCGCGAAAAGGGCGATGGTCCTGAACCGCCTTCGCGCTGGCGACCGTTCCGTGGCATGGTGCTGCGGATTTCAATTTGCCGGTAGTTGGCTCTATTACCTGCCGACCTTCGATGTGCGCCTGCGGCAGTTTTCACCGGGCTTTTGCTTACTGTCGAAAATCATTGAGGCCGCTTGCGACGATCCCGAAATCGAGCGCATAGATCTTGGGTTGGGCGCTGAGCCATATAAAGAGCGGTTCGCCACCGGCACACGACAGACGCTGCATGTTTCGCTGACCACTTCCGCTCTGCAGCGATTGAAGATAGACGCGCGCTACCGGACCGCCTCGGCTATTAAGTCCTCTCCACGCGTCGAGCATTATGTGCGCCGCCTATTGGGACGCAGTTCGCCGGGAGCAGAGGCGTGAACGTCTTGCTGCTCCACCCTGAGGATCCCCTGACCACTTTGCCTGCAGGTCGCTGGGATCTGATCGTGGATCTGGCGCGCGCACCGGCCGAACGATATCGGCAGTGGAGCCATCAGGTGGACTGTCAGGTGATCAGCCTGTATGACTTTGCCGAAGAAGTGGAGGATCTGTATCGCTTGCGGCAACTGCTGCGGCCATGGATGATGCAGGTGGTGGACGGTCACGGCATTGATTGGTGGGATGTGCTCTCGTTGGAGATGGCGCCCGCGATTCAGCAACTGATGCTGATCCGGCGGCTGGCGCAAGGCCTGGATGGCAACTGCCGGTTGTTTATGAAGCGATCACACTTCCTGGCCTCCGCTCTTCAAGACTTGCTTCGTGTTCCGCTGAGGACGGCGGAAGCGCCATTGCAGACTTCGCTGCGGCGGGTCCGCCGGTACGGCGAGAGGTTTGCACAGCTTGATTCTGCTGCGATGAAGCAAGTGATCCGGGACAAGATCGAGGCTCGAAATATTATGCCGCGATTTCGTCTGACGAGGAGGCATCGGGAGCGCCCGGCAATTTTGTTGCCCACAGCGTATGTCAACGGGTCGCGCATGGCGCTGGCGTACGCGGCCCAGCTTCCCGATTGTGAATTCATACTGGCCGCCACGAGGCGCTGTGGCCCGCATGTTTCATTGCCTCCGAATGTGCAGGCGAAATCGCTCCGCCCCTATTTTGGTTCGGTGGGAAAATCGGAAATCGCAACGCTGCGTGAGTCGTGGGAGAGGGTGCGGGGGCGGCTTGTCGGGTCTGACGAAATGTTTCGCGTTGCGGACAGAGTAGGAGTTTTCAGGCGCATTCCGGCGCTCTTGCGCTGGGGAGTGGGGCTGCGCGACGCCTGGAATCGGTTCTTTGAACACGAAAACATCAGCGGTTGCCTATGCACAGATGACAGCAACCCGCCTACGCGGATTCCGCTCCTTCTGGCGAAGAAGCGTGGTTTGCCGGCGCTCGCGTGCCACCACGGCGCCCTGGATTATGCCGCAGCGTTCAAAACGCACCATCCGGATTGTTACATCGCGAAGACTGAGATGGAGCAGGATTATTTGCTGCACATTGGGCAGGTAGATCGAGAGAAGATTATTGCAGCGGCGCCGCAGGTCCCAGACCGGGTGCCCAGGTTCGTGAATCACGCTTCAGAAAAAGACTGGCTGGTGTTTTTCACTGAGCCATATGCAAATTTCGGCTGGCGTGTGCACGAGGTGTATGCCGATCTCCTACCGCGGCTTTGTTGGCTGGCCCAAGCGTGTGGTCTGAAGTTGGTGTTCAAGCTGCATCCATTTGAAAGCATCAAGGGTTTCCGGAGGATTTTGGGACGATATTTGCCGAAACAGCAAGCTCAGATTGAAGTCATCAGCGGCGCGCCATCGGATCAGTTGTGGACGAGGATTCGCTTCGCTCTGACGGTGCAGTCCTCGATCGCTTTGGAATCCACCGCGCTGGGGATTCCAGTCTTTTTGTGTGCCTGGCTGCGGGATGGCTATTCCGGATACGTCGGGCAGTACGCCCGGTTTGGCGTAGGGCGGGTATTGGAGACGCCGGGAGAATTCAAGGAAATACCGCGGCTGCTGCGCACGCAGAACGTGACATCTTTCGCGCGACCGACGCGGTGGAGGACGATCGGCCCAACGGCTTTGGCAAGTTTGTTTTCTGGAAACCTGACTTTTCCCTTTGCCGATTGTTGTTAAGCGCCTGGCATGAGAGCGAGAAATCTATTCCGGCCGATCACCATTTTTACTCCGTCGTTCGCCGACGAAGACAACACGAATGCGCAGAATCTCACGGTGAAAGAGATCGTCAGCCGGCTTCCGCAGGATTTATTTCGTGTAATCATGTTCTGCGGGGAGAAGCCCGATGAGCGCATCGCTACCCGCGGAAATACGACGCTCCTTCCGTATTACAGGCATGGGAACACTGCGCACCTCCTGATGAAGGTGCTGCGTTTTGTTCCCGACATTTATTTCTTTCCGCGTGAAGGCCCGCTTGACCGGGCGTTTCTCTCCCTTCGGAAGGTTTTCGGGTTGCGAACTGCGGTGGTTACGTACGCCGTGTCGGGCGGTTTAGATCGAGATCAGGTTCCCAGAGCGCGCATCCGGAATATACGAGAGGCAAACGCCGTCATCGGAAACAGCCTGCTTGTCACAGAGCTCCTTCGGCGGAAGTTCGATGTTGCGGCGCGCACGATTTATGACGGCGTTGACCGCCGATTCTTTTTTCCACGAAATTCAGAAGCCCGCTCCAAGATTGTGTTGTACGCCGGATCATTTCGGTCTTACAAGCGCGTGGATGTGGTCCTGCGTCAGGCCGCGAGGCTGCCGCAAGTGGAGTTTCGCATCGCAGGAGGCGGAGAAGGAGAACAAGGCCTTCGTCGCCTGGCCGGGCAACTCGCCTGCGGAAATGTACGATTCCTCGGGCATCTGAGTCCACCGCAACTCGGAGCCGAGATGCGTACCGCCCAGGTGTTTCTCTTTCCCAGTGTTCTGGAAGGGCATCCGCAAGTCCTGGGACAGGCCGCGGCATGCGGGCTTCCAGCCATCGCAATGAACCACTATCGGCCCGAATATGTGGTGAACGGAAAAACAGGATTTCTTGTGGAAACGGACGACGAACTCGCCGCACGGCTGGACTTGAGCCTCGGGAACTCGCCTCTGCGGCAATCGATGTCCGAAGCGGCGGCGCATCACGCGCAACGCTATGACTGGGATGAGATCGTCGAGCAGTGGGCCGACGTTTTTCGGGACGCGGTGGCGTCAGGGAAGCGATCTCTCACCGCGCAGGCGCAGCACTCTTGAATCAACCGGACCCAACGCTGCGACCGAGTAATCCTCAGGCGCAGCGGGATGCTGGAATCGAACCCTCCACCAAAGCTGTAAGTCCAGTGCTGCGCTACGGCAGTTTTGTTTTCTCTGTCGCAGGCGCGCGCGTGGCCGGAATTCTGATCACGTCCCTGACTTTTCCTTATCTCGTGCGCCATCTCGGAGTCGAGACCTACGGGTTGTGGAATTACGTGCTGGCCGTGACGGCGTTTCTGAACATTCTCGCGGACCCGGGTTTCACGACCTATGCAGTTCAGCAAGTGGCAGCGCGGCGCCAAGGCGGATTCGAACTGCTGGCCGACATTTTCGTGCTGCGTTCGCTCAGTTCCGCCATCGCCCTCGTCATTCTGCTCATTTTCACGTTCCTAGAAGTTCGCCTGGATGTTCGCCAGTTGCTGCGTCTCTACGGAGGTGGCTTCATCGTGGTCAGCTTGCTATCGGCGGATCGCTTCCTGGGTGCCGTGGAAATGTTTCATGCCCGCTCCGTGCTCATCGTGACGCAACAAGCCCTCTATGCGGCGGGAATCTTTGTGCTTATTCATACGCCCAAAGATGTTGTGTGGTTGCCGATCAGCATTCTCGGCTCCTCCGCGTTGACGGCGGTAGCGGGCTGGACCGTGTTGTGGCGGTGCGGATACAAGCTGCACGCAACTTTGCACCCCGAACAATGGGGAGGAATCATTGTACCTAGCGCTCACTATGCCTTCTCATCATTGATGTCCACTCTCTACCACCGGTTCGGATATTTTGCGGTGCGTTGGTATTTGGGAGACCACGCACTCGGCTTATATTCTGCTGCCGCCCGGCTGGTAGATATATTGTCCCAATTCGTCACGCTGGTGCTCTATGTCTTGACGCCACGCATGGCACGGTCGGCCAAACTGGGTGCGATTCCACGCCGCCTGGCGCAGTTCACCGTGGGATTAGTGGCCCTGATCAGCATTCCGCTGGCTGCAGGCCTCAGGAGCACTGCGCATCTGCTGGTTCCATGGATACTGGGGCAGAAGTACCTGGAAGATATCGCTCTGTTGAAAGGGATGTCGTTCTATCTGATCACTGCGCCTGCCGCAAGCCTGTTGGCAGGCACGATGCTGTATGCGATGGGAAGACATCGGTCTTACTTAATTGCGACTTCCGGTGGAGCAGTCGCCGGGATTCTTCTTTATCTGGTGTTGACGCCTGTTTTTGGGCTGAACGGTGCGGGTCTTGGCTTTGTCCTGGCTGAGCTTTTTGTCGCGGCAATCGCCTACGCCTTGTTGCCGCGCGAATTGCAGGACTTGTGGAAGAACCCGATGATTCTGGTAGCGACCGGAGGTGCGCTTCTGATGACGCTGCTGCTCAAAATCGCCGGACCGTATGTGCAGAATCTTTTGCCGATGGTTGTGCTCGGAGCGTCGGTCTATCTGCTGAGCTGTGGTTGGTTTGTGCGGGGCTGGCTGGGCCGGGAATTGAGTAGCGCGGAGTGAAATCGTGCCCCGGCCCTCCGGCAATGGAACCTAGCTGAACATTGCGCCCGGGCCGGGTTTGTGTTTTTTTGAACTTGATGGATGGTCTGGCTGCTAAGGGCACGTACGGTACCATGCGGGTGCTGACGCTCACTCCTTTTTATCCGACGGAATCCGACGATGCTGCCGGTTGTTTCATCGCGGAACCGCTGCGGGCACTGGAGAATTTCGAAATTCAGTCGAGCGTGGTGCCAGTGCGGCCTTTCTACCGAGGCCGGCTGAGGGCGGCCGTGGATGCTCCTCGCGCGAATTGGACGCGGTATTGCTGCCTGCCGGGCGGAATCGGCTTGTCTTCGGCGGGTGCATTTCTATTTGCGAGACTGATCGCGAAGGTGCGGAGGCTGCACCGGGCCCAGCCGATTGACTTGATTCATGCCCACGCCGCTTTACCTTGCGGTCACGCGGCCGCCCTCCTGAACCGCCAGTTGCAGATCCCGTTTGTGGTCACGGTTCATGGCCTGGATGCGTATTTCACCCATCAGGTGCGCGGACGTACCGGCGAATTTTGCCAGCGCATTTCGCAGTCTGTCTATCGCGCCGCAGCCCGGGTGATCTGCATCAGCGATAAGGTTCGATCGCAAGTGCTCAACGGGGCCCTGGGGCACCTAAACGCCGAGGTGGTTTACAACAGCGCAGACCCAGCGATGTTCATGCCCGGACTGGATTCTTCGACAAGACCGGTAATTCTTAGCGTCGGAAACCTGATTCCGATCAAAGCGCACGAACTGCTGCTGCGGGCAGTTGCCGCCGTCCGGCAGGAATTTCCAGATGCCTGCTGTGAAATTATCGGCGAGGGGCCCGAGCGGGATCGTCTGAATGGACTTTCACGCGAACTGAATATCGCGGACAAGGTGCGGTTCCTCGGGCGCCAGAGCCGAATGCAAGTGGCGGAAGCGATGCGACGCTGCACGCTCTTTGTCTTACCCAGCCGCTATGAAGGATTGGGCTGCGTATATCTGGAAGCCATGTCGGCGGCAAAACCTGTGATTGCCTGCCGCGACCAGGGCATCGCTGAAATCATTCGCCATCGGAGCAACGGCTGGCTCATTGCTCCGGGTAATGTAGCGGAGCTGAGCGATGCGATTTCCCAGTTGCTGCAAGATGCGCAATTGCGGCGCGAGATTGGGAGCGCGGCTCGGCAAACCATCCTTGACGGCTTGACTCTGAATCACCAGGCGGCGCAGCTGGCAGCACTCTATCGCGAGTGTGTCGCGTGAAGCGTCTGGTGATCATCACAGAGATCATCGCTCCTTACCGCATCCCCGGTTTGAATGTTCTGGCGCGGCAAGACGGCATTGACTTACATGTAATCTTTCTCGCTGAGACCGATCCTACTCAGAGGCAGTGGCCGATCTACCGGCGCGAGATTCGCTTCTCCTATGAAGTTCTTCCCGGCTGGATGCGAAGATTCGGTCGGCACTATTGTCTGCTGAATTGGGGAATGGGCGCGGCTTTGCAGCGCGCGAGGCCGGATGTCATCCTCTGCGGCGGATACAACTACCCTGCGTCCTGGACCGCGATGCGGTGGGCGCGGCAGAATCGCATTCCGTTTCTCCTGTGGACGGAGAGCACGGCGAGAGATTTCCGCAGCCAGTGGACGCAGTCGTTGAAGGCAAGATTTGTCAGCCAGTGCGACGGGTTCGTGGTTCCCGGAATTTCCTCGCGCGAGTATCTGAGGAGATTCGGCGTCCGCGAGAATCGCGTATTCACGGCTCCAAACGCGGTGGACACACAGTTCTTTTCTCAGCGTCTCAACACTACAACCACACACTGCAGAACTTCGGGTTTGCCCCAGCGATTTTTTCTATTTGTCGGGAGATTAGTTCCAGAGAAAGGCATATTGGACCTGGTAAAAGCCTACGCCGCGTTGGCGCCGGAAGTCCGACGACGGGTCGGTCTGGTGATCGCAGGGGACGGTGCCGCGAGAAGGCATCTTGTGCAGGTTGCCTCCGCGGTCACGGCGGGATCGGTCCATGTTATTGGCTTCGCGCAGCGCGAGCTGCTGGCCGAGTGTTACGCGCGTGCCGATATGCTGGTCTTTCCCACGCACACCGACCCCTGGGGCCTGGTTGTGAATGAGGCCATGACGTGCGGTTTGCCGGTCATCTGCTCCAGCGCGGCGGGCTGCGCGGCGGATTTAGTGCGCGACGGGTGGAATGGCCGCGTGGTTGGCGCAGGGAATGTCAATCAGCTCGCGGCAGCAATGGATGAGCTCGCGCGCGATGAGGAATTACGGTGCCTCATGGGCCGGCGAAGCCGGGAGCGAGCGCAGCTTTATTCGCCGGAGGCTTGGGCTGCCGGTGTGGCTCAGGCAGCGGGTTTACAAGGAGCTCTAGCCGCGTGAAAGGGAATTGGCACAAGCTCGTCTTCCCGGTGGGAATTGGCGTCGGTGCTCTAGCGTTCCTGCTGTACGCGATCATTCGGCCCGGATATTTCAGCAGCGGAGGGCGACTGGGAACCATTCTGTTCCTGGAGGTTCTGCTGGCGGCGCTCTGGGACTACCGGGCAAAATTTCTGCCGCTTCTATTGGGAGTCTTTCTCTGGGCCGGTATGGCGCTGCCGATGAACGCGGTCTGGACCTCGGGCCGCTGGCTTGTCCTGGCCGCCGGAGCTTTCGCCGGTGCCCTTATCTGCATGCGGGACCGGCGCTTTCCCTTCTCGCGATTTCACTTGACTGCTTTGTTCTGCGTGATTGCGGCGGTAGTTTCCGCCGAAGCTTCCGCGTATCCCGAGCAGGCGGTCCTTAAAGCAGGGAGTCTGTTTCTGCTCTTCTGCTACGGATCGTTTGGCGTGAGGCTGGCAGTGATGGGCAGGGAGGAGCGATTCGCCGCCGGGCTGCTTATCGGTTGCGAACTCCTCGTGTATGGCAGCAGCGTCGCCTACCTGATTTTTCACCGGGAGATCTTTGACAATCCGAACTCGCTCGGCGCTGTGACTGGAGTTGTTGGCGCGCCGGTTTTGCTTTGGGGAATTTTCGTCAGCCAGAACACACCCACGCGTCGAAGGCGTACCTTTGCTTTCCTGCTGGCGCTGGTGTTGCTGTTCAGCAGCTATGCCCGGGCAGGGTTTGCCGCTGCCGCCGTTTCCTGCATTTTGCTGTGCGTCGCCCTGCGACGTTACTCCATCCTGATGAAGGGAGCCGTTGTGGTTGTGTTGCTCGCAGTCTTCACAGCCGCCACCGTGCCGTTGCCGGATCATCCCAAGGAGTCGCTGACTTCCGTTTTCCTCTACAAAGGCCGCAGGGGGGATGGAATCCTGGGGTCTCGGAAATCGGTCTGGGATAGAACAGTTGCGGTGATCCAGGAGCATCCCTGGTTTGGCAGCGGCTTTGGCACAAGCCATACGAGCAACAAAGAAAGCGAACCATTCCAAAGCTATGAATCGTCGTCTCGGGCGCGTCGCGAGCATGGGAACAGTTACCTCGAAATCACCGAGTGGGTGGGCTTCCTGGGCGATGTGCCTTTCCTGGCGCTGCTGTTCTTGATCGTAGCCAACGTCGCTAGGGTGTTTTGGTGGTTGAGACGAACCGGCAATGTTCGTTCACTAGCGGCGCCCGTCGGAGCGGTTTTGGCGGCCGGCCTGACGCACGCGGCCTTTGAGGACTGGCTGTTCGCGGTGGGTTATTATCTGTGCATTTTTTTCTGGGCGATGGCTTTTATCCTGCCTGACATCACTCCCGAGACGCCGGACCGTCCGGTTTACACCCTAGGGGTTGCGCCGCTTCCTGCCGATAACCTCCGGGTTGTCGCGGTCAGCCAATGATGCGCCTCTTTCTCAATTGCCTGGCAGCGAGCGTTGGTGGCGGTGTCACTTACCTTCGCAACGTCGTGCCGCATCTCTCAGCACGGACTGATGTGGAAACTTTCGTTGCCGCGCCCCGCAGCCTGCGGAATGACGTCGGGAAGTGGCCGCGCGTTTCGTGGGTTGAATTCGACCCCGCTCCGAACGCTGGTCTGAGGTTTTATCAGGAACAAAGACACTTGCCGAAGCTCGTCCGCGAGCGCGGCGCGGATGTCTTGGTTTCTGCCGGCAATTTTGCCTTGCGGAAGTCTCCCGTGCCGCAGATTCTCCTGTCGGGAAACTCTTTATACACGTCTGCAGATTTCTCGCGCGATCTTTGGTCGCGCCGCGAGTACAAGATGCTGCTGGTTACGCGTCTCAAAGGTATGCTCGCCAGGCGATCTATCGAATGGGCGGATCGCACGGCCGCGCCCAGCGAAGCTTTTGCCGAAGATCTGCGCCAATGGGCAGGAGGGCGAGTCGAAGTCATTTACCACGGTTTCGATCGAGAATCATTTTTTGCCAACGGCACGCCTTTGCCGTTGGCAGTTCAAAGTAAACTCGATTCCCCAGGGGACGCGGTGCGGCTGCTGTTCGTCAGCCATTACAACTATTATCGAAATTTCGAAACGTTGTTGCGAGCCTTGCCGTTGGTGCGCGAGCGTCTGGGCCGGCGTGTGACGCTCTTTCTTACATGTAGCCTGTGCCGCGATGCCAATCCCGGTTCCTACCGTGCGGAGAGCGCCGCGGCCCTCGTCCGCAAACTGGGGCTTGAGGATCAAGTCTGCGAGTTGGGCCCAATTCCATACCGGCTACTTCATCAGCTATATCGCATATGCGATGTGTATGTTACTGCCGCTTATGCGGAGACCTTCGCGCATCCGCTCGTAGAAGCGATGGCGAGCGGCATACCAATTGTGGCGTCGGATCTGCCTGTACACCGCGAAATCTGCAGCGAAGCCGCTGTCTATTTCTCGCGCTTTTCTCCAGAGGATTTGGCAGATCGTGTTGTGGGGCTTCTTCGGTTGTCATCACTACGAGAACGACTCGTTGAAGCTGGCAAGACGCGAGCGCGGGAGTTCTCCTGGCGGATGCACGTCGGGCAGCTTGTCGGTCTAGCTGCGCAACTCGCAGGCACGAAGCAAAGCCTTGCGGCATAGCGCGTTCCTCGCCGAGAGTTCCTCTTGTGTCATATGGAGGCGCAGAGATTCGGCGCTATTATGGCTTCATGCCTGCGGCAGTGCTCGCGAATCCAGACATTTCGCAAATCGCGCCACGCGTTGTCTCCTTGCCCGTGAGCGTTATCGTTCCTGTACGCAACGAAGCGCGCAATTTGCCACGCTGTCTGGAATCGCTGCGCGAGGCCGGGGAAGTTTACGTGGTTGATTCCTGCAGCAGCGACAACACTGTCGAACTTGCCCGCTCGTTTTCTTCCAAAGTGGTTCGGTTTCAATACCAGGGAGGCTGGCCGAAGAAACGCCAGTGGGCCATGGATACGCTTACGCTGGCCTACGAATGGATTCTGCTGTTAGACGCCGACGAGGCGCTCACACCAGAACTGGCGGACGAAATCAAGCAAGCGATTCGAAACCCCAGCGTTGACGGCTATTTTGTCGCTCTGCAGATGTGTTTCTTGAACCGGACACTTCGTCATGGCGGGGCGCGCTTCTATAAGCTTGCGCTGTTTCGCCGAGGCAAAGGCCGCTTTGAATGCCGGTTGCAGGATCAAGACAATTCCATGTGCGACATGGAGGTCCACGAACATGTGATTGTCGACGGCGCGACGGCAAAACTGCGCAATCCGCTGATTCACCACAACGTGGAGTCACTCTCCCGCTACATTGAAAAGCACAATGAGTATTCCAATTGGGAGTCGCGCGCGCTGCTGGAGCAGAAATCTGATTTCGACGTTCTGCCGCCGTCGCTTTTTGGCAGTCAGGCCCAGCGGCGCCGGTGGCTGAAGAAAAAGCTGTTTGCCGTGCCCGGATCCCCGGTTGCGCTTTTTTGCTACCGCTATTTCTTCCGTCTGGGATTTCTGGACGGCATTCCCGGACTGATCTATTGTTGCTTCCAGGCAACGCAACTTTTCCATACTAAGGCTAAGATTTACGAGTGGCGCATGAATCAGAAACGCTCCAGCCGAACATGACTTCCGCCCTCGCCCTGCCATGCTGATTCTCGGGTTAAACATGTTCCACGCCGATGCCTCCGCTGCCATCGTACAGGATGGCGAAGTCGTGTTCGCGATTGCGGAAGAACGGTTGAACCGCATCAAGCACTATGCGGGTTTTCCCGCGCTTGCCGTGAACGCCTGCCTTGATTTTGTGGGAGCGAAAATCACCGAGGTGGAGCACGTTGCCATCGGCCAGGACAGCGATGCGAACCTCACGAAAAAAGTTCAGTATGCGCTGGCGAATCCGGCGAAGATCCTGAATTTCATCCACCTGCGTCAGCGAAAGCAGCCGATGCGCGACCTGCGCACACTGTTGGCGAAGGCCTTGGCGGTGGATGCGGCTATGCTGCACTTCCAGGAGCATCATCTCGAACACCACATCGCCCACATCGCGAGCGCGTATTACTGCTCGCCGTGGGAAAAGGCTGCAGGCTTCAGCTACGACGGCTCCGGCGACTTTGTTTCCACGATGATGGCGCGTTGCGAAGGCGAACAGATCGAGGTGCTCGACCGCGTCTTCCTCCCCGATTCGCTGGGATCGTTTTACAGCATGATTTGCGAGTTTATCGGGTACAAGCAATACGGCGATGAAGGCAAAGTGATGGGGCTCGCGCCCTACGGCAAAGAGCCATATTGCGAGCGCATGCAGAATATTGTTCGCATGAGCGACGGGCGATTTCAACTCGATCTCAGCTACTTCAAACCGCTGGGCAGCAATGAGGGAATGCAGATCTCACCCGAGGGCACGGTTCGCCTGGCGCGGCATTTTTCCGATCGCATGGCAGAAATATTTGGTGAACCACGCGTTCCGCACGCGGAAATTACGCAGCGCGACATGGATCTTGCCTATGCCATGCAGCATCGGTTCGAGGAGGTGTTCTTTCATCTGCTCAGACATCTTCATCAGCGTGCGCCGCATTCCGAACTGGCCATGGCGGGCGGATGCGCGCTCAACAGCGTTGCCAATGGGAGATTATTTTCCGAGACGCCGTTTCAACGGACCTGGATTCAACCGGCGGCCGGCGATGAGGGCCTGGCCATCGGCGCGGCCCTGCACACGTATCATGCCCTGCTCAAGAAGCCGCGGCACTACGTGATGAAGAACTCGTACCTCGGGCCGGAGTTTTCCGATGGGCGAATCGAATCCGAGCTCAAGAAGGCAAATCTCCGCTACCGCAAGCTGGAGCGCGAGCCGCTGCTGGCTGCGGTTGCTGAACAGATCGCGGCAGGCAACGTCGTCGGATGGTTTCAGGGGCGCATGGAGTGGGGCCCGAGGGCGCTGGGAAATCGTTCCATACTGGCTCACCCCGGTTTGCCTGGAATGAAAGATGTGCTGAATGCGCGCATCAAGCACCGCGAATGGTTTCGTCCGTTTGCGCCATCAATTCTTGCGGAGCGCCAGCACGAATATTTTGAGCATGGCCACCCATCACCGTTCATGCTGCATGTTTACAAAATTCGCCCGGAAAAGCGGGAGCAGCTTTGCGCGGTGAATCACGTTGACAACACAGGGCGGTTGCAAACCGTGGGCCGCGACGAAAACCCGCTTTACTATGATTTAATCCTGGCTTTCGAGCGCAAAACCGGGATTCCAGTGGTTCTGAATACCAGCTTCAACGAGAATGAGCCGATTGTATGCGCGCCCGCTGAAGCTATTGATTGTTTTAAGCGCACCCGCATGGATGTGCTGGCGATTGGGCCTTATCTGGTTTTGAAAACAGGGAACTAGGACGGTGGCTGCTCACTCCATCCCGGCGATTGCGAACCCGACATCAGAATTGAAGCTGGAGCAGATCGCGATTTTTCCGGGGCTCCGCGCCCTGGCTTGGCACGGCGATGTGCTGTTTGCATCGCGTGGTTACAGGCTGTTGCGGGCCAGAATCGGCCAGCAAGCGAGCATCCGCTGGGAGCACGCGGCGGAGTACCGGCCCCCATTGTGGCGGCAATTCAGTTCGCGTCCTCGCCTCGCTTGCCGCTTTTTTCGCGATGGATTTCACGCGCTGGCGATTTTGTCATCGGGAGACTTGATCGGCGCCGTACCCGGGGCCATCGTGAGACTGCCGGTCGGCGACGATGAATTTCACATTTGCCGGCGCGTGCTCCGCGGTACGCGTCCGCTGCACTTCGCGGTTGCGCCGGGTGATCGGATTTTCTGGGGCGAATATTTCGACAATCGCAAACGGGACGAAGTGCATATCTACGCCTCGTCTGATCGCGGCGCGCACTGGGATGCGGTGTATACCTTCCCTGCGGGATCAATTCGCCATGTGCATAACATTGTTTATGACCGGTGGGATAACTGCCTTTGGATCCTGACTGGCGATGAAGGTGCGGAGTGCCGGATTCTTCGCGCCTCCTGTGATTTCCGAAACGTTGGCGTAATCTTCTCCGGCAGCCAGCAGACGCGCGCCGCTGCACTGGTGCCTATGGGCGATGCCATTTATTTTTCGACCGACACGCCAGTCGAACGCAATTACATCCGCCGGCACGACCGCAAAGGAAGTCTCGATAGGGTTGCTGAGTTGGCCAGTTCTTCGATTTATGGGTGCAAAGTCGGGAACTCGATTTTCTTTTCCACGATGGTGGAACCGAGCGCGGCCAATCTATCGCGAGACGTTTGGCTTTTCGGAAGTGGTGACGGCCTGCGCTGGCAAAATCTGCTGCATTGGAAGAAAGACCGTTGGCCGATGAGGCTTTTTCAATATGGAAATGCATTTTTGCCCGACGGCGAAAACGCGACGGGGCTGCTGGCAGTGGCAACAGTGGGGGTTGAGGGCGCAGATTCCGAGACCGGCGTCTGGCGAGTGCTTTGAGGGCGGCCATCGGGACTCTTCGCGCGCTCCCTCCGAATCGCGGGCGCTCACGGAGCCTGGGTATCTGAACTAGCATCGAAGTTGTCTGGATCTCATGCTAATGTCCGCTTGTGAGTCGCCTGCACTACTATCGGCGGATTCTCAGCGCCTATCTTTTCCCTGACCAAAGCCAGGTCAGCTTCTGGCATGACACGCCGCGGGTCAATTCTCATGCCAACTTCGACCGGCTCGGCGAATACTACATGCTGTTTGCCGAGAAAGCGGGATACACGCGCCATCACGATGCCGCAGGGATCCCCATGCTCGATTACCGCGGCCCGATCGGTTTGCAATATAACCCGATCGCCGTCGCGCAGTGGGGGCTCGGCAACTGCGATCTCTTTTGCCGGTGGCACGAGGCAGAACAAGGAAGAAAATTCCTGGCCGCCGCGGATTGGCTGTGTACGCATCTGGAACAGAACTCGTTCGGTCTGTGGGTTTGGAATCATCACTTCGATTGGGACTATCGCACGACGCTGAAAGCCCCGTGGTACTCAGCGTTGGCGCAAGGGCAGGGAATTTCGTTGCTGGTCCGGGCGCATCGTGAAACGCAGAGGGCTGTGTATCTTGAGGCCGCGAGCCGCGCTTTTCCCTCGTTCCTGGCTTCGCCGGAAGCGGGTGGTGTGACACCGACCGACGAGTACGGCAACGTTTGGTTCGAAGAATATCTGGTCACGCCACCAACCCACATTCTCAACGGATTGATCTGGGCAGCCTGGGGCGTATGGGACTATTTTCTGGCCACTGGGAGCAGCGACGCGCAGCGCCTGTTTGCCGGCGCTCTGCAGACTCTGCGAACAAATTTGCATCGCTATGATCTCGGATTCTGGTCGCTCTATGAGCAATCGGGCACGCTGCTGCCGATGATTGCCAGCCCTTTTTACCATCGGTTACACACTGTGCAGCTGCGGGTGATGCATCAACTGACCGGCGACGCGGTTTTCGCCGGTTATGCCGACAAATGGGATGCGTACACGCGCAGCCGGGCCAAGCGCACGCGCGCTCTTTGCTATAAGAGCGCATTCAAGCTCGGTTACTACTGAGGGGCCGAATCTGTGCTGTTACTGGGATCGTTAGTTGAGCGGCTTGCGATGAATCAATGAGAATTCTCTACGTCTCACAATATTTTCCGCCGGAAATGGGAGCGCCCGCCGGCCGTGCCGCAGATTTGTCGCGCCTTTGGGCGGATGATGGTCACGAGGTCACAGTCTTAACCGGTTTTCCCAATCACCCTACCGGCGTTGTGCCGCGCGAATATCGGAGCAAATTCCGGCGCCTGGTGAGCAGGGAAGATCTCGAAGGCGTAAATCTCGTGCGCACCTGGCTGTTACCCTTTCCCAACCGCAAGGCGCACGAGCGGATGCTGAACTACACGTCTTTTTGCGTTTCCTGTGCGAGCACGGGCCTTTTCCTTCGGCGGCCTGACGTCGTGATCGCCAGTTCGCCGCAGTTGCTGGTCGGCCTCGTCGGCTGGTGGCTGGCTTACTGCAAGCGCGTGCCATTTGTGCTAGAGGTTCGCGACCTGTGGCCGGAATCATTGGCCGCGGTTGGCATGGGCAACGGCAATTCTATTTTGCATCGCACGCTGGCGAAGATCGCAGGATTTCTGTATCGGAACGCGCATCGGATCGTCGTAGTCACGCCGGCGTTTGAAGATTATCTTGTCGAGCAGTGGCAGGTTCCGCGAGAAAAGATCAGCGTGATTGAGCATGGAGTGCAAACGGATCTCTTTAGTCCGCACGAGTCAGCGAATAATCCGATCAGACAAGAACTGGCGGCTGGAAAAAAATTCGTCGTCTCTTACATCGGCACGCTGGGCATGGCGCACGGCCTGGAAACGCTGGTGGACGCGGCTTCCCGCCTACAGGAATCCGCGCCCCAAGTCTTGCTTGTCCTGGTCGGTGAGGGCGCGGAGAAGCGGCGCATTATGAATCTGGCGCGTGGGTTGAACAATATTAAGTTCATTGATCAGCAGCCGCGCGAGAGCATCCCGGACTACATTCGCGCTTCGGACGCTTGTCTGGTTTTGCTGCGGAAGGCGGAGCTGTTCAAAACCGTTCTGCCTAGCAAAATGCTGGAATTCATGTCGTGCGCCCGGCCGTTGATCCTTGGTGTTGACGGTCATGCACGCAGAGTCATGCAGCAGGCCAATGCGGGCATCTTCGTGGAGCCGGAGAATTCCGCTAAACTGGCCAATGCCATTCTTCAGCTGTCGGCGAATCTCGAGTGGGGCCGGTTGCTCGGCCGCAATGGACGGCGCTATGCGGTCCAGCATTATTCGCGCCAGCGCGCCGCGCAAGCCTACCTGCATTTGCTGGATGGATTGCTGGAAGCCGATCGGGCTTATGTGATGGCCGCCTAGGACAAGCTACTGAACCGCGATGATGCTGACGGCTGTTGCCGCCTGCATTGCGGCTTCGAAAGTGCGCCCGGCGAATGCTTTGCTTGCGCTCGTCGGGACAAACAGAATATCGTCGGCCTGCATCGGCAAGTCGGGAGCCTTGGCATGCAGGATCTTTTTCAACTCTACCGGGGTTTCCGTCATTCCCGTCGGGCTCTTGCGAATGATGCGAGCGCCGCCTAGGTTGGCCGTTCTCGTCGTGCCGCCGGCTAAAGCGATCGCCTGCAGAACGGTTAACTGTTCGTGATCGATCAGGAATCCGCTCGGCCTGCTGACCTCTCCGACCACGTAAACCAGGTCGGCCTTGTGCACAATGATGGTATCTCCGGGATAGACGCGAATATTAGTGGCAGGACTTTCGCTGACGTTACGGGACAAAGGCAGAGTAATCGGCTGGTCAGCCTGTGCGCGATGCGTCACTGTGACGTTATGGCCGGCTTTTTCGGAGAGGCCGCCCGCAGCCGAGATCACGTCAAAGAGCCGCTGCTCGCCCACCACGCGATAAACGCCGGGCCTTGCCACCTCGCCCAGGACGCTGGCTCCCTGCGACTGTGATTCGCTCACAAAGACGCTTACGTGCGGATCTTTCACGAAGCCGCCATCCGCCAGCCGTTTTTGAATCAATGTCCCAGCCTCTTCGGCGGTCAGGCCTCCGACAGGAATGGAATTAATCAGGGGAAGGTAGATCTCGCCGCCACTGCTGACACGAGCCTTGGTCGAGAGCTCGGCGACGTTGTAAACGGTTACCTCAACGAGGTCACCGGGTCCGAGTCCTGGGGAAGCCGCCTCCGCGTCAGCAAGTTTCCTGGCTGCGCGGTTGTTCGCGTTGATGGATTGGTTTTGCCCAGACATTACAACAGCGCACAAAACTAACGCCACCGACACACTAATCAGATTTCTTGCCGCGTCCAATCGCAGGAAATGACCACGCAGATGCATCCGCATTTTGAAGAGAGTCTAGCACGGCGTTGACTTTGAGCGGCTTGGTTTCATGGGCTGTCCTCTAGAGTGCAAACATTGCGCCGTGCGTGAGGCTCACCCCGGACCTGCCTACGATCTGGGGGGATGGCGTACCAAGAAAGAGAATAGTCTTGGCAGCCTTTTGATCGTACGATTCCAAAAACTGGACAAATTAGCGTTACGGGTTAAGTCCAAGGTTGGGTCGCAGGCTTGCAGGCGGCTTGCGGTAAAACTAACGAGGTTAAGGTGGCGCGGAGGGTTCGGTGATAGTGTTCTACCTCGCGAACGTTGCGGCGTCGGCACTGATTTCGTTTGTCCTCACCCGATATGTCAGACATGTGGCGACTTGTTACGGATGGGTTGCCGCACCGGCACTGGATCGCCATCTGCACAGCAAGCCGCTGCCACGACTCGGCGGAGTGGCCATTTTTCTGTCCTTCGTGCTGAGCTTTGCAACCGCACTATGGTTTCGCCGTTACTCTCCGCAGTTCGATTTCGTGCCTTCGTTGCGGACTGCTACTGTTATTCTGGCGCCGGGCTGCCTGGTTTTTCTGCTCGGCGTTTATGACGACATCCGTTCCGTTGGACCTTACGCCAAGTTTGCGGTGCAGGCAATCGCAGGCGCGATGCTGTACGCGGGCGGTTTGCGAGTTGTGAGCGTGCCGGTGATTTTTGGCAGCCACCACCTTTCCTGGTTTGTAGATCTGCCCCTGACTATCCTGTGGGTGCTGGCGGTCACGAACGCGTTCAATCTGATTGACGGTGTGGACGGGTTGGCAGCAGGGTCGGCGCTGTTTTCCACCCTTGTCGTCTTTTTTGCTGCGATATACAGCGGATCGTCGGCTGTTTCCTGGATGGCCTTGTCGCTGGCGGGCGCAATCCTTGGTTTTCTGCGTTTTAATTTCAGCCCGGCGACGATTTTCCTGGGCGATTGCGGCAGCCTCTTCATCGGTTTTGTATTAAGCGCCCTGGCGTTGCAAGGCGCCACGAAGGCGCCGACGATCATTGCCGTGGCGATTCCCATGGTTTCGTTCGGCCTGCCGATTCTGGAGACGGGTTTGTCGGTCGTCCGCCGCTTTCTCAGCGGACGCCCGCTATTCAGAGCCGACCGCGAGCACATCCATCACAAGTTGCTGCAGCGCGGCCTGACGCAGCGCCAGGTCGTAGTGACTCTGTATGCAGTTTCGGCGTTGTTCGCGTTGCTGAGTTTGTTCCTGCTTTGGCCGACGGGCGGCATGGTCGGCCTGGTGCTTACGGTGCTCTGTATGGGCGTCTGGGCGGGGGTGAAGCGCCTCGGCTACCTGGAGTTTGGCGAACTGCGCCGTGTGGCTCAGCGCACGATCGAGCGGCAGTTGCTGATCAACAATCTCGCGATGCGTCGAGCGACGGAGGAATTAAAGGCGGCTCGCGATCTGGCCCACACCGGGCGGATCTTGATGAGCGTGCTCGGCACTAATGACTTCGACGCTTTCGATCTGCGACTGTATTGCCTGCCGGCAAAGATTCACGCCGTTCGCGGCATGCAACTGATCTCAGGCTGGGGAGAAGCGGCGTGTTTGCGCTGGAAAAGGCCCGGCAGTCGCTTCAGCAAAGACTTGACCGCATGGTGCCTGACCCTGGATCTGGTGAGCACCAGGAATCGCCGTTGCGGCTCATTGACAATTTACCGCATTTACACCGACCGTGATCTGCAATGCGACATCAACCTGCTCACCACCGTGTTTCCGGTCGCCCTGGCGGACGCGCTAGACCGCGCCATGTCGTCAGCCGTAGAAGTCATGCCCGCGGTTGAACCGATCCCCGAGTTGGTCACGGCACACGCGGGATAACCACAATTCTCGCGACCATCTTGTTTATCCACAGCCTGAACCAACCCTGGCACTTCTTGTTGTTGAAACGCCCATGTAAGTTGCTACTTCTCTGAAAAGCGCGGGAGGAAGACCCAAGATGGCGGAAAGGCTCACCGGCCAGGACATCCATTTTGTCGAGTTGCAGACAGCGGTGTTTTGCGCTGAATGTGAGTTGATCAGCAAGAACAACACGCCTTATTGCATGGCGTGCGGAAGCCGGGCGGTCCTGAGTTTGTCGCGGGTACTGGGAGGCTCGCTGCGCGGTCAGCAGACCGCACATCTGATCGCGGACGCCGAACTGGATCGGCTGGTGCGGGAGTTGCTTCGGACAGTTCCGGCCTCGGCTTCCGAAAACCAGATTCCAGCTTCGTTCTCGTTGCTCGCCCCCTCGCGTCATCACGCGCGCGCCCACGAGGGAGGGCCGACCTGCCAAGCAACCCGCCGGTACACTTCCGAAGATGAAATCTGTCCTGGGCAGATTGACCTGGAGCCAGCTATTCACATCATTGCAGAGCGAGCGCAATCTTTGACTGGCGCGTCGGGCGCGGCGATTGCACTGCGTCACGGTGATGAGATTGTCTGCCGCGCTCGCGCCGGCCGCACCGCGCCCGACCTCGGTGTCCGCCTCCAGATAGACTCCGGCATTTCTGCCGACTGCGTCCGTACCGGCGAAGTCGTGGTTTGCAACGATGCTGAGAGAAATCCTCGCGTGGATTTGGCCAGTTGCCGGCACCTGGGGGTGCGCTCGATCCTGGCTGCTCCTTTGCGGCATTATCGGCGCACCTTAGGACTTTTCGAGGTTCTTTCGAGCGCTCCTAACGCCTTTGATCATCGTGACATAGCGACCATGCAGCTGCTTTCGAGCATGATGGTCGCGGCTCTGGCCCGGCTGTCGAGCCTGCGGGCGGTTCATCGCCGTTCGACATGAATTTCCCCCAGTGCGGTGCTTCTTTCCATGCCTTCTTCCACCGGAACTGGGGTAATATGTTCACAGCCTTTTGTATGGTGACCTTAGGGTCCAGCGCCGCTGAATCTGGCCGCGGAGTTGCGATTAGTACCCCTAATCGCCGACGCCGGGTCCGCCAGAAAGTTCATACGCCCGCGTATGCCAGCTTGAACGACAATTCAAGCGCGCAAGTGCGCGATCTCAGCGAGATTCTCGACATCAGCGAACAAGGGATGGCCATCCAGGCCTCATCTCCGCTGGAGGTGCAGCGCACGGTGGAGCTTTTCCTGGACCTTTCCGAGACGAGGGCGGCCATCCAAACGCTGGGCGAAGTAGTTTGGTCAAGCCCGTCGGGAAGGGTCGGGATCCAGTTCAAACCGCTCTCTGGCCTGCCCCTCCATCGGTTAAAGGAATGGATGTTCGTGAATGCGATTGTCGCCTGCGCGAACTACAAGGCCGAGCACGCCGGTGCGGTTCGCAAAAGCCGCACAGACGCCTCGGTGGGAGACTTGCGCGCCCAAGCCGACGGACCGAGCGAATCCGCACAAACGCCCCCGGATTACACTTCAGTTCTGACCGCCCTGGTCGCGGTAAAGCGCGAAGTGGAAGCGCTGGGCGCCGATCTCGACGCGGCCTTGCAATTAATCGCGAACCGGGCGCAGGCGTTCACGCACGCCAGCGGTGCGGCTATCGCGCTCACACAAGGCGCAGACATGGTTTGCCGCGCCAGCGCAGGCTCGATGGCTCCCGGACTCGGTTCGCGGTTGCGCGTGGATTCCGGTTTGTCTGGCGAGTGCGTTCGCACCGGCAAATTGCTGCGTTGCCAGGATTCTGAAACCGATGCGCGAGCGGATCGCGAGAGCTGCCGTGCATTGGGCATCCGTTCGATCGTAGCCGTCCCCGTCCGCTGGGGTGATGCGGTCATCGGGCTGATCGAAGTGTTTGCTTCTGAACCAGGCGCATTCGGCCCGAATGACGATATTGTAATTTCGCGGTTGGCCGACGTGATTGCCCGCGCCGTTCACCGCGCGGGATCTTCAGAAGAACCGTCGCCGAAACCCGCCGCCAATCCTGACGATGAATTTCCTATCGAAACACCGGCCGACATTGTGCTGCCTGGACTATCACCCTTTCGTAAGTTTCTTATGGCAGCCGCAGCGCTGACGGTCGCCTTTGCCGGAGTCTGGCTGATCGGGCCTTGGGAAGTGACGGGAACGCGCGCCTCGGTGTCCGTCCCGTCTGCGCAGACCGAGCAACCCCGCGTCAAGCCAGCGACTACGACACGCACCGTAGCCGCCGCGAGTAATTTGGAGAGCCTGCGAGGGCTGGCAGAACAAGGCGATCCCGTCGCGCAGTTTGCCGTCGGAGCCCGCTACGCCACCGGGGAGGATGTGCCTCAGGATTACACCGAGGCCGTGCGCTGGTTCTCGCTGGCCGCCGATCAGGGCCACGTGGTGGCGCAGGCTACGCTGGGGGCTTACTACTGGGCGGGACGTGGTGTTCCCCAGGATTTGGTGAAGGCGTACCTCTGGTCAGTGCTGGCTCAAGCCGGAGGGGACGAAGCCAGCAAGTACAGGGTGGCCGTTCTGGCGTCGCGCATGACGCGAGTCCAGATCCTTACCGCGCAACAGCAGGCGAATGACTGGATTCAGCAGCACCAGCAGAGCAAGAATTCGGCAGCATCGCGCTGAGGGAAGGGTCTGTCGCGCGGCGCCTGGCCGATGGCCGGGCGGGTTGAATTAGAGCTTTGCAGCGACTCCGTAATCGCTTCGCCCGGTCGCAACCGCGCCATAGCTCCGCTGGCGTATTCCCAATAGCAACTGCGTATCTTCTTCGGAAAGCTCGGCAGTTTTTTGCGTCGTCCAGGCTGTGACTTCCAGCAGCCGCTGATAGAGATCCACGTAGTAAGAGTCCGCTTGCATACCCTAACCCTCAGAGGAAACCTAAAAGAGATCGAACCTGAAGCTCCATCAGGCGATTACCCTATTTTCATAGGGCGGTTACTGTAGATCGTAATGAGCACGCGAAGTCATCCCTGAGGCCCGCGTTTTCACCAGCGGGCCGAGGGATCTTGCGTGGCCCCCAAAGGAATCTTTCGGCTCGGTGGGTTGGTCAGTTCCATTTTGCCGAGCAGGGACTTAGAATTAGCTAAGAGGTCGTGGCGTGCCTGCTCTTCGCGACATCGTTTACCAGAGCGTCCGCGAAGGCGAATTATACGAAAAAATTGATCGCAGCCGCATCCGCTGCTATGCCTGCGGCCATTGTTGCCCTATTCCCGAGGGCCAAGCCGGTGTCTGCAAGGTCCGCTACAACCGGGGAGGCAAACTGTATGTGCCCTGGGGTTATGTCGGCGGAGTGCAGTGCGATCCCATCGAGAAGAAGCCGTTCTTTCATGCCTATCCCGGCGCTCTCGCGTACAGCTTCGGGATGCTGGGTTGCGATCTCCACTGCGCGTACTGCCAGAATTGGGTGACTTCGCAGGCTCTGCGCGATCCGAACGCGGTGTCTCCCCCCTTGGAAGCGACGCCAGAGGCGCTAGTTCAGGACGCCTTGCGGCAGGGCGCCAAAGTCCTTGTAAGCACCTATAACGAGCCTTTGATCACGAGCGAGTGGGCAGTCGCGGTATTCAAGGAAGCCAAGAGGGCGGGCCTGGTCACCGGATTCGTTTCCAACGGAAATGGCACGCCGCAGGTGCTCGAATATTTGCGGCCTTGGATTGATCTCTACAAGGTGGATTTGAAGAGCTTCGATGACCGCCACTATCACGAATTGGGCGGGCGCATCGGGCCGATTCTGGACACGATCCGGCGCCTGCATGGGATGGGAATCTGGCTGGAGGTCGTGACCTTGCTCATTCCCGGCTTCAACGACTCCGAAGACGAACTGCGCCGATTGGCCGAGTTCCTGGCTGGCGTTTCGTCTGACATTCCCTGGCACGTGACCGCATTCCACAAAGACTACAAGATGGACGATCCGGAGGATACGCGGCCTGAAGATTTGATGCGCGCGGCCGAGATTGGGCGTCAGGCGGGGCTGCAATACGTTTATGCGGGCAATCTGCCCGGCATGGTAGGCGATCATGAAGACACCCGCTGCCGCTGTTGCTATCGAACACTAATCAAGCGCGACGGTTATTTCATTCGCGATTATCAGCTCACGGCAGATGGCCGTTGTCCCTATTGCGCCGAATCCGTGCCCGGCCGCTGGGCTGAAAAATTCGAAGGGCAGATCGCGGATCGTCCTTTCTCGCCACGCCGGCGCTCGCGTTTAGTTACAATCCTCAACTGAGACTCAGGACGCAGAAGTCGGGTATGGCGAATGTCGCCTGCAGCCTTCTGCGTTCTGATCTCTTAATAAGCGCTCATGCCCAGGCTGCAGATCTGGTTTCTTACCGCGATCTTGAGCTTTTCAGCCGCTTGCTCGCCGCGCGACTTCCTCACCCGGCGTCTCGCTGTGGACTTGATCGCCACATCGGAGACCTTCCGGAGCATGCAGCAGTTCTGGTTGCGCACCGGCGTCGTCTCCAACAAGGACTACATCTCACCGGAATATCTCGTGTTGCAGCGCCGGGGCTGGATAAACGGCAGCGCTGCCCGTTGCACCCCGGACCTGACGCCGGCTCCCTGCTGGGACGTCGCTCTGACACCGCTGGGAGTTGAAACTTTTCGCGACTTGATCCCGAGCAACGCCGCCAATTCGCAATATTTCAGCGTGCCGGTGGCGCGCCGGCAACTCGTCGGCATTACCGGAATCGCTAAGAACGGCGGTACGGCCGATGTGGACTTTCTGTGGAAGTGGATCCCGCTGAACGAAGTCGGCGCGGCGCTCTATGCCGGGGATGTACAATATAAATCCACCGTCACCTTCCGCCAATACGACGATGGCTGGCGCGTGATGGAGGGCAGCGGTGTGCATGCCGATCAGGGCCTAGACGACGCGCTCAAGGGCGCCGAACCGGCGCAATAATCTTTGGACACTGAGCGGGTCGCGATTATTTTGGCCGACGGGAAGCCAGCCCAGGCGATGGGCAACAGTGAGAGCAGGTTATTCGCCCTTCAGAAATAGTGCTGCTAGCGGGGGCAGCGTCAGGCTCAGGGAAAAAGGCCGTCCGTGTGCGGGCTTTTCTTCGGCCTGCACTCCGCCGGCGTTTCCAATGCCGCTGCCGGCATAGTCTTTGGCATCGCTGTTCAGCAGTTCTCGCCAGTACCCTCCTGTAGGGACTCCCAAACGATAGTCCAGGCGCGGCACAGGCGTGAAGTTGCATACTACAGCGACAACTTCTTTCGACGACCTCCCTTTGCGCAGCAGGGAAAGAGTGCTGGCCCGGTTGTCATTGCAATCAATCCACTCAAAGCCGGCCGCATCGTTGTCGAGCTCATGAAGAGCCGGCTGTTCCCGGTAAACCCGGTTTAGCTGCTCGACCCAGAGTTGCAGTCCGCTGTGAACCGGATATTGCAGCACATGCCATTCCAGGCTGCTGTCGTGCGTCCACTCGCGTACCTGGCCGAATTCATCGCCCATGAACAAGAGCTTCTTTCCCGGCTGGGCATACATATAACCGAACAGCAGCCGCAGGTTGGCGAAGCGCTGCCATTCATCACCGGCCATTTTTCCGATCAACGAGCCTTTGCCGTGAACCACCTCATCGTGCGAAAGCGGCAGCACGAAGTTCTCGGTAAAGCTGTACAACATGCGGAATGTAAGCTCGTTTTGATGGAACTGGCGATGGATGGGATCGTGGCTGAAATATTTCAAAGTGTCGTGCATCCATCCCATATCCCACTTCATGCCGAAGCCCAAGCCGCCGACATATACCGGCTTTGAAACCATCGGCCAGGCTGTGGACTCCTCGGCTACGGTCTGAATGTCAGGGTGCTCGCGGTAGGCTTCCTGGTTGAACTGGCGGAGGAACTCAATGGCTTCGATGTTTTCCCGCCCGCCGTATTGATTGGGAAGCCATTCCCCTTCTTTACGCGAATAATCCAGGTAAAGCATGGAGGCAACGGCATCCACGCGCAATCCGTCAGCATGATATTTTTCCAGCCAGAACATGGCGCTGGAGAGCAGAAAGCTGCACACTTCCGTGCGCCCGTAGTTAAAAATGTGCGTCTTCCAGTCTGGGTGGAATCCTTTGCGGGAATCGGCGTGCTCAAACAGATGCGTGCCGTCAAAATAGGCGAGGCCGTGGCCATCAGAAGGGAAGTGCGAAGGAACCCAGTCGAGAATTACGCCGATGCCATGCTGATGCAGGTAATCCATAAACCACATGAAATCCTGCGGTGTGCCGTAGCGCGCGGTGGGCGCAAAGTAGCCGGTCGTCTGATAGCCCCAGGAGCCGTAAAATGGATGTTCCATTATCGGCAGCAGTTCGACATGCGTGAAATACATTCGCTTTACATAATCCGCCAGTCGTGGTGCCAACTCGCGATAGGTGAGCGGGCGGTTGTGTTCTTCCGGCACCCGCATCCAGGAGCCGAGATGCACCTCATAAATGGATATGGGAGCCTGGAGAGAATTTTTTTCCTTGCGTTTCTGCATCCAGTCCCGGTCAGACCATTGGTAGTCCAGGTCCCAGACGACCGATGCAGTGCGCGGCGGCTTCTCGTGCAGCACGCCAAAGGGATCGGTTTTATCGGCAATGTGCCCGTGATGGCGTGAAACGATGTGAAACTTGTAGAGGGCCCCCTTTTCCACGCCAGGAATAAAGCCTTCCCAGACGCCGGAGCTGCCACGCGGATAAAGCGGGTGCGAGTCACGATCCCAGTCGTTGAAGCTGCCGATTACCGTGACTTCGCGGGCGTTCGGCGCCCAGACGCTGAAGCACGCGCCGGCTTCACCGTCTGCCGTGGTCAGGTGCGCGCCCAGCTTGTCGTAAGCGCGATAGTGGTGGCCCTCGTTGAACAGATAGAGATCCTGCGGAGTCAGCAGGGTGACATCAGGGCGGGTTCGGATCGCCGGTGGCAGCGTCTTTTCCATAGTAGCGAGTTTCGCCAGGAAGTCAGCGGACCTTCCACTAGTGTACCGGAAGAGCATGGGCGCGGCTTTGGCACTGACGTAATGCGCTACTCTTTCAGGTCCGCGTGGGTTACATGTTCGATTGGGTGGCCGAGGAACTGCGCCCCCAGGCGGCGGAATTTCTCCGCGGAGTCGGTAGCAAAAAAACTCAGGCGAGGCAGCTTGCGACGCTCTTTTTGCGGATCCGCGGGCAAGGGAGTGCGGCGCAGAAGGCGGTTGACAGCGTCGGCGGTAGCGTCGGCCGAATCCACGATGTTCACCTTGTACGGGACGGCTTTGCGCAACACCGGCTTGATCAGCGGATAGTGCGTGCAGCCGAGCAGAAGCACGTCCGCCGAGTGGAAATCGCCGGCGAAAGCCTCCTTAAGGTAAATGCTCGCCACCTGCTCGGTCACCGGGTGATGCGTCCAGCCTTCTTCCACCAGCGGCACGAGTAAAGGGCACGCCTTTTCTTTCGCGGTCACGCCGCGCTCTTCAAGCGCTTTCTGATAAGCATGGCTGCTGACTGTAGCTTCGGTCCCGATGACCACCACTTTCTTGTTCTTGCTTTCGCCCGCAGCGCGCTCAGCCCCCGGCTCGACGACGCCGACGACCGGAATACTCGCCGCCTCGGTGATCTTGTCGAGAGCTAAGGCCGTGGCGGTGTTGCAAGCCACGACGAGGATTTGCGCGTAGTGCTCTTGCAGATAGTGGGCGGCGCCAACGGCGTACTTGGCCACGGTCTCGGCGGATTTGGAGCCGTAGGGCAGCCGAGCCGTGTCGCCGAAGTAGAGATAGTCGGCGTTAGGCAGCAGCTTGAGCAGAGCTTTCAGCACCGTGATGCCGCCGAAGCCGGAGTCGAACACACCGATGCTGGTGCGGCGCGTGGTCACTTTAAGCCATGCCCACTCGCCGCCAATCGCGCTTGCTCGTTTCTACACTTCCGCAGCACGGCCCCGGCGGGATCGGTGCCCCATGCGGGCAAGTTCGCGGATGCCCGAGAAATGCGCAAATCTTGTCGGTGGCTTCCGGCGAAAGAATGTGCTCGAACTTGCAGGCTTGCTGCTCGATCTCCGATTCACTGTCCATGGCCAGGCTGTCGGTGAACAGGCGTTCGGCCAGGCGGTGACGCCGGATGATGTTGGCGGCGCGCTGGCGGCCGCGCGCCGTCAACTCCACGATCATGCTGCCATCGCCGATCGAAACCCCGTCCGGCTTGAGCGCATCGTGGCAGGGATTGCTGAACGGCCTGTGATTATGCGCCTCAGGCGGGTGCGGGCGGGCGGTGACAAGTTCCAGTTCAATCATCTTCTCTACGGCGATACTCACGGGTAGTGCGCCGTGCACCTCCATCCGGCCAACTTCCGCGATCTCGCCATGTTCTCCCAGAACCCACAGCTCCTCCAGCACTTCGTCGAACTGTTCCTCGTCCGCCATGGCGAAAACTTCCTGAGCTGCGATTTTTCCGTGATGTAGTTCGATGCGGCGGTCGGCGAGACGCGCTACGACCGGATCATGCGTAACCATTATGATCGTGCGGCCCTGCCGATGCAGTTCGCGCAGTAGGCGGAGGACGATTTCTTCGTTCACTGCGTCGAGATTGCCGGTGGGCTCGTCCGCGAGAATGATTCGCGGATCATTGATAAGGGCGCGCGCAATGCAGACTCGCTGCTGTTCGCCGCCGGAAAGCTGGGAAGGGATGTGCCGGGCCCGGTCTTTCAAACCCACGCGCGCGAGAGCGTCAAGCGCTTCCTGCTCGTCGGTCATGCTGTGAAAATACTGGGCCAGCATGACGTTTTCGACAGCGGTGAGATAAGGAATCAGATGAAATTGCTGAAAAACGAAGCCGATTTTCTCCGCCCGAACGCGATTGAGCTCCGCCGAGGAAAGCGACGCGACATTTTCGCCATCGAGCCAGATTTCACCGGAGGTTGGACGATCCAGACAACCGATGAGGTTCACCAGCGTGGACTTCCCCGATCCCGACGGCCCCATGACGGCAATCCATTCGCCGGGTTCAACGCTCAGCGAACAATGGTCAAGCGCGCGAATCGCCCCGCCGTTGGCTTCGGCTTTTGCGGGATAGAGCCGGCTGACGTTGTTCAGCTTGATCATCTCATTCTCCCCTCAAGATCATAGCGGGTTCGATGCGCCGCAGCAGGAAAATCGGAAGCACCGCGGCGAGCAGAGAGACCGCAATGCAGCCGGTGAGAACCGCGGGCAGAACTTCAAAGCGCGGCCCGACCGGCGCATGAAAGTTGACCCGGCCGATCCAGGCGGCGACGCCCACGCCGATGACGAAGCCGGCCATCGCGCCGCCAACTCCCAAGGCTGCCGCTTCCGCCGCGAAAAACCCGGCAATCAGCTGCTCCGAAGCGCCGAGCGCTTTCATGATGGCAAAGTCGCGGCGGCGGTCGGAGACCCAGCCGATCAGTGTGGAAAGCAGGCAGAGCGCAGCGGTCAAAATGATCAGAACAGCAGCGGCCGACAGCATCGCCCGCGTTTTTCCCATCACTCTCGCTTCGCCTTCGATGATCTGACGTACCGGCCGTATTTCGGCGTTGGGCATGGCTTGCGAAAGTCTGTGAATCAGCGCAGTCACTTCTTCGGGCGTACCCGAAGCCGCAATCTCGAGGGTGGATGGCTGCACGCCCGTCCACTTTTCAAAATCGTCAAGAGAAAGATAAACCCGGCTGTCTTCGGAATCGCCTGTCCGCAATGTTCCCGAAGGGTTCAGGGTAATGGGATTCCCGTGAAAGCTCAGTGGAACAGGCTTGCCGCCTGGGCTCACGAGCGCAGCTGCGCGCACGCCGATGAGCGCGTCCTGCGGACGGTTCGGCCACGCCGTCACAGACCACCAGCGATCGAGCTTGCGCACCTGATCAAAGTCAGTTCCAGCGACGACGACAGATTGACCTCCGGCAGTGCGCGCTACGATGTAAGCGAAAGGGACTGCCAAGCCGCGTCCGGCGAGAACCGAGTTCACGTTCGTCATGGCGCCTGCCGGCAGCGTCTCTCCCTCTTTCGCAACAACCACGACATTGGCGCCGTAATTGCGGAACTCCGTGCGCAGCTTGGCTTGCACACCCACGTAGAGATTGAGCATGGCGGTGGCCGTCGCCGCGGCCACCATCATGGCGGTGAATGCCGAGGCAGCGTGGCCGCGGCGAAGCACGGCCGCGCGCAGCAGCATGCGCAGGAACATGGAAGTGTGAGGCGCAGTGCGCCGGCGGTCGGATGTCACTTGGCGGCTCACGCTTCACCTCGCAACGCGTATACGGGATCGAATTTCACCGCGCGGCGGATGGCCATTGCGCTCCCTGCAAAGGTCACAGTCACGGCGATGGACAGAATCAGGGGAAACAACACAGGTTCGACATTGATCTGCGCATTGAAGATTGAATGGCCAATCTGGCGGGCAAGCAGCATCCCGCCGACGAAGCCCAAACTACCGCCGAGCAGGGCCAGCAGCGTGGCTTCGGCGAAGAACAGCGCCGCCACAGAGATGTTGCCCGCGCCGAGAGCCTTCATCAGTCCGACTTCCCCGCGGCGCTCGAAAATCGTCGTTGCCATGGCAGCGGAAACGGCAAGCGCTGAGGCCAACAGAGAAGCAACCGTGATGAGCAGCATCAAGCCCTCGATGCGGGCCAGCACCGTGCCCTCATTCTGCGCTACTTGGCGAATCTGCTCGGCGTGAGAGTGCGGAATCACCTCCTGCAATTGATAGGCGATGGATTGCACGTACGGGGAACAATACCAGCGATCGTACATCTCAGGCGGCATGGTTTTCGGATCACGGCGCGCCAGCGCATCTTCGGGCTTGGTCAGAGCGCTAACATAAACCCGCCGAACCGCGCCGGGCTTGCCGAGAATCTGTTGCGCCAGGGCGAGCGGTGCGACGATCTGATTATCTTCTGCTCCACCGGTCGAAAGTAAGCCAGCAATGGCCAGCTTGCGGCCGGCAACTTCAAGCTGATCTCCCGGCTTGCGGCCGAGCTTTGCAGCCAGGGTCTGACCTACGAGCACATCCTGCGAGGTGTCGTCTGGCCACGCGCCTTGCACCTTCCACCACGGGTGCGTGATCCGCACTCCGGTGACAAAGTCTTCCTTGCCGAAAGAAATCTTCTTGGAAAAATGAGTGCCGAGCAGTGTGACAGGCTCTTTTCCCGGGCCGATGTGTGCATTCACCGGCAGCATGGGGGCGAATCCCACGATATTGTGATGCCAGAACGTCCCGCGAATTTTGGGCAGGTCGGCTTCGTTAAGGTAAGCGCCATCGCTCGGCGGCTTCAGATCCACACCGCCGATTTGCACATCCAGGGTATCTTCCTGCGGCGTGATGAGCAGGTTTGCCCCGTAGCTGCGCAGTTCGCGGCTCATCTTGTCGCCGATATCCATGGCGACGGCAATCATCGCAGTGGCGACTGCCACACCCAGTGCAATTGCAATGCCTGCCAGAAGTTTGCGCCGCTTTTGCCGGCGGAACGATTCGTATACCAGTCGCGCGAACATAATTATTGACGGAACATCGGCGCGTGGGCGGCGATGTCCGCCTCCTGAATGATGATGGCGTCGGAGGTCTGTTGGGCCTTCAGCGGCACCGGGTTGCAGCCGCCGGGCATTCCGACCGACTGCGGATTGATGGGTGCAGCACAATTCTTGCAGACCACTCCGCTCGGTCCGCGATAAAAGCCGACTGCGCCACAGATTTCGCAGGCGTCAAGGACGGTGGCAATCTTGCCGTCTGGCTTCTGATAAAGCCAGAAGCGAATCGTTGTGCCGTTTTCAATAGCGGAATAGCGGTGCAGATCGCCGTCTTGCACCTGAGCCAGCGGAATGCTGAGCTGACCGTTCACAAACGTGACTTCAGTCGCCGGAGACAAGGCGCTTACGCTCTTGGCATAGATGAATTCCGCCGTCACAAGCACGATAAACACGAACGAGCTCGCGTAAACGGAAGCCATCCACAGGCGTTCTTTGCGGGCGCTCCAGCGCGCTTTACGACGTTCTGCGGGCGATGCCGTTTCCGGCGCAGGCTCACGCCGCTTCACTTCAAACAGAACCATCAATGCCGCCAGAGCGACGATCGTGATGAAGAAAAACAGATCATTGCGCACGATCGGGCCGATCAGCGCCATTTCGGTTCTCGATGAGGGGAGAACGCCATTTTCAGAGAGCTCGTGCAGCCCCGAAATGACCAACTGCGCAGCGACGAAGAACAAAATCACCGTGGTGACCCGGAAAAACTTTTGCAGGTTGATGCGCACACTGCCCTTGACGAACATCACGCCAAAGAAAACTGCGGCCAGAACGCCTAGCAGCGTGCCCAGGAAGCTGAGCACTTCGGTGGAGTTCAGCGACACGGCCGAGAGAATGAGAACCGTCTCCACGCCTTCGCGCAGCACCATCAGGAAAACGAACAGAAACAACCCGAAGGAAGCGTTCTTGCCGGCCAGCAGCCCGACTTTTCCTTCGATCTGACCTTTGAGCTTGCGCCCGGTTTTCATCATGAAAATGATCATGGTGACGACGAAGAACGCCGCCGCGAGCATGATCCAGCCTTCAAAAATGTCCTGGTTCCAGCGGGTGCGAGAGAGAAATACGGCAACGCCAAGACTGCCGACGAAGGCTGAAATCAGCGCGGCATACACAGACTTGCGCAGTTCGGGCCTCCCGATTTTGGTCAGGTAGGCGAGCGTAATCCCAACGATTAGAGCAGCTTCGACGCCTTCACGAAGCGTAACAATGAATGCCTGAAGCATCTAGTGCCGGCCTTCTATGATTTTGAAAATGAATTTCAATTTCGTTTTTATAGGATAGTCGGCAGGCGCAACCAGCGTCAACGCGGCGGGTCACGGGAAGATGTGACAGTGATCACAATACAGAGCAGTCGTTGGCCGTTGTCGTTGGCCGTTGGCCACCATGACCGCGCAAAGACCAGTTGCGACTTTGGTTTTGGGTGCGATGGATGGCTTGTTTTCAACGACGGCTTCAGCCACTGAGGGCGGGTCGCGAATTACAGCTGCGTCAGAAACTGTTTAGCATGGTGCAGGTGCGGGAACAGCCTCTCCTCAGCCTGAAACTCGGCCGAATGCACGCAGCGCCGGCTGCCGCGCAATCTTACTGGGTGCTTCAGGTGCAGCATCTCGTGATACACGATGTATTCCACCGCATAGCGTGGCACTCGCGGATGATCGAAGATGCGGCTCACGACGATGGTATTGTGCGCGGGATCATAATGGCCGAGGCTGTTGCGCGCATGGTCACGGCTCCAGGTCATCTGTGGGCGCGCCAGCAGGCCGTGAAAAAACCGAGCGTTGAGTTGTTCGAAGATGGCTTCCAGATCATAAGTTCGTCCCTGGGCGCTGGCGATGCGCTTGCGGCCGCGCATCTGCCGGACAAGATGGGCCTGCCGCGCGATGGCGTGGCTCGAAACATAGCGGCGATAGCGCGCGGAATGGTCGCGCTCGACGGGCTTGCGATACATCTTGGCGAGAAGAATGTGCGCGATGGCGCGCAACACGGCTTCTGGAGCGCCCTCCAGGAGATCGGAGACGCGAACGAATAATCTCCCTTCGCGCAGGCGAATGGTGTTCTTGATGTTGGCGAAGGCGTAAAACTCGACGGTCAGTTCGGGCAGCGTTGCGCGCGGTCGCAGTTCGCGATGCGTTTCCTGGAAGATTGAAAGAAGACCATCCATCACGTCGCGGATAGAGTAGCATGCGGATCAGCAAAGTGGCGCGGGCATTCTCGCCCGAGCACGCTGGACGTCGACTGCTGCGGACAGGAATGTCCGCGCCACAGGGCGTCATTTTTTCTTGTGCTTCGCCGCTTCTTCCTGCTCAGCAAGCAGTTGGCGATGGTCGGGGACACTGCTGTTCACGGCATCGAGCGCATCGGTTAACACAAAGTCGTATTGCCGCTTTTCTTCTTTACTGTTCTCGATCGAAGTCTTGATGGCGCGAAGTCTGGCTTGAAATTCCGTGTCGGCATCAATGACGGATTTCGCGGCTTTGCGCAGATCGGCCTTTCGCTCGACGAACGTATCCAGGTTGTCGTTGAGCTCGTCGTAAACGTCGAGAAAATCCTGCAAGCGATCATGCGTTTGCTGCGCACGGTTAGTTTCCTTGGGGTCGGCGCGCACTTGCTCGATCGCGGACAGGCGGGCTCGCGCGAACTGAAGGAACAGCTTCACCCGCTGATCGGGATCCTGAGCCGCATCACGCAATTGGTCAACTTCTCCGGGAGTGAGCGGATCGCGGCGGCGCTCCGCATTGAGCGGCAGGAAACAGAGCAACAAGAGAGCGGCGAGATAGCGGCGACAGTTCATTTGCCTTTGCCAAACATCTTGGATAACAGATCGGTGCGCAGATTCTCCAGGCGGTCGGCGGCAGCTTGCACCGGCGGCTGATCTTCGAAATTGAGGCTGCGCTTGATATCCCGCAGCCGGCTCGCCATTTTGCGAAGGTCAATTTCGATATTCTTCAGTTTCTTGTTGGATTGCAGAGCCGCGTCGTGGGCTTTTTCCGAATATGTGACCACGTCATTAATCGCGGCCTGCCCTGCATCCACTTTGCCTGCGGTGTAGGCGTCGTCGGCGGATTTGAGTTGGTGCTCGGCAATTCCGATGTACATTCCCGGACGTTCGTCGGGCTTGGCCGCATCCGCGCGAGCCGCCATCTCCTGCACCGTTTCCGGTTTCTGGGCCAGGGCCGCAACCGAGGCCGCGAAGAGAATCGTGATCAGAGTGGCCGGCAGACGCATAGCGCTTATTTTCTTGGTTCGATCGCGATCAGGCGATGGCGAGCCTGCCATTCCTGGTCCGGATATTGGCCGTTGGCGACCTCAAGAAACTTGTGATAATTCTCCGACGCCTGCTTGTAATCGCGCAAGTGGTCGTAAGCCGTGGCCCGCAAAAAGTAGCTGACGGGAACTTCTGGCAGAAATTTGGCCCGCGCATCTGCGGCGCGAATCGCAAGTTCGTAATTCTTGTTCTCGCTGGCCGCCGCTGCCAGGTCACCGTAAGCCGCGCCAAAATCAGGCTTCAGCTTGACGGCGAGTAGGAGTTCCTGCTCGGCCTCGGGAAATTTCTTGTCTTTGAGAAAAGCCACGCCGAGATCGTGATGCAGCTCCGCGTCGTTGGCGTTGGCGGCGAGCAGGGAACGATATTCCACTTCCGCCCGATCGAAGCGCTTCGAGGCGACGTCGAGTTCCGCCAGTTCCTGATGCAAGGCCGCGCCGTTCTCACCAAGCTTGGCCGCAGTTTGCAGCTCGGCGAGTGCCTCGTCATTTTTGCCTACGGCAGCCAGCGCACGGCCGAGCTGCAGGTGAGCGACGGCGTCGTTCGGATGCACGGTCACCAGCTTGGCGAGAACTTCGATCGCGTCAGCGAGACGCTGGCCGCGCATGTAAATGTTGGCAAGGCCAATAAGCGCATCGCTCGATGAAGGATCAAGAGTCAACGCCTGCTTGTATTCCTGCTCGGCGTCCGCGAAACGGTTCTCTTGTTCGAGCAGCGGCCCGGCGGCAAGATGCGGTTCGAGATCCTTCGGCGCAAGCGCGGCGGCCTGCTTGTAGGCTGGCAAAGCTTCGTCTGGCTTGGAACGTTCCAATACATGCCCAAGCGAGAGCCACGCGCGGGCGCGGCCTTCATCAGGATTGGCAGTGGGCTTGAGATTCGTGGCGGCACGGAGGAACTGTTCCGCATCGGGCTGGCCAGCTTTGGCCAGCATCAAGCCGAGATTCAAATTGGATTCGAATACATCGGCTTTGGCAGCGACCGATTTGCGATAGGCGGCGATGGAATCGTCCGCCTTTCCAAGCGCGTTGTCAACAAATCCCAGATCAAACCAGGCCTGAAAATTGGCGGGATCAGCCGCGACAACCTTTCGCAGAAGCGGCTCGGCGGCGACGTAGTCTTTCTTCCCGATCGCGTCCTCGGCCTGCGCCAGTTCCGGCTGGGTCTCAGGTTCAGCAATCATGTGATGGCGGACGGTCCTACCGGTTTGCGCTAGCGCAACTGCCGCCAGAAAAAGCGCCGTGAAAAGGCCCCGCACCGCTCTATTGGCCTGCATCGCGTGAAGATCCGTTTCCATTCAAGACTTGCGCCAGGAATTGTCCGGTGTACGAAGCCGGTAGTTTCGCGATCGCCTCCGGTGGGCCGACGCCAACAACGGAGCCGCCCCGTTCTCCGCCTTCCGGGCCCAGGTCAATGATCCAATCCGCGGTCTTGATGACTTCCATGTTGTGCTCGATCACCAGCACCGAGCCTCCTGCTTCAATTAGACGCCGGAAGGCAGCCAGTAGTTTACCGATGTCGTCAAAGTGCAGGCCGGTCGTGGGCTCGTCGAAAATGTACAGGACATGGCGCCGCCGCTTGCCCTCGTTGTCGGACTTGGACCGGCCAACCTCTTTAGCCGCGGGTTGCAGGTGCGCCGCCAGCTTCATGCGTTGCGCCTCGCCGCCGGAAAGCGTGGTCGCCGACTGGCCGAGCCGCAAATATCCCAAGCCAACTTCTTCCAACACACGCAGCTTATCCACGATTCTGGGCACGTTGCCGAAGAACCGCAACGCCTCTTTGACGGTAAGATTCAGCACCTCGTGAATGTTCTTGCCGCGATAGCGGATGCCCAGCACCTGCGATTTGTAGCGCATGCCTTTGCATTCTTCGCAGATCAGTTCCACGTCGGCGAGGAATTGCATTTCGACCGTCACGGTTCCATCGCCCTGGCAAGTTTCGCAACGGCCTCCGGGAATGTTGAAGGAAAAATGTCCGGCGCTGAGGCCCTGTTTCTTCGCCTCCGGAAGCGATGCAAACAATTCTCGGATGAGGTCGAAGGCCTTGATGTAGGTTATGGGATTCGAACGCGGCGTGCGTCCGATGGGAGACTGGTCCACGAGCGTGATTTCGTCGAGGAATTCCGCGCCTTCCACGCGATCCCACCCCGGCGCAGCGGGCATGGCGCTGTCAGGTTGGCGTTTCGCAGCCGCCAAAGCGGGATAAAGCACATCGTGAAGGAGCGTGGACTTTCCCGAGCCTGAAACGCCGGTGATGGCAATCAGCATGTGCAGGGGAACGGCCAGATTAATGCGCTTCAGATTGTGCGCTCTCGCGCCGCAGATCGTGATCTGCTGAGCTCCGGGTTTGCGCCGCGCGTTGGGAATTTGAATACGCAGTGCATGGGAAAGGTAGCGGCCAGTCAGCGAGTCAGGCATGTGCTGAATCTGCTCGTAGGTGCCCGCAGCCATGACCCTGCCGCCGTTTTCGCCCGCGCCGGGACCTAAGTCGAGAATCGTGTCGGAGGCGCGCATCACATCCGGGTCATGTTCAACCACCAGGATGGTGTTTCCCAGGTTGCGCAGGTCATGCAGAATTTTGATCAAGCGGTGCGTGTCGCGGCTGTGCAGGCCGATCGAAGGCTCATCCAGCACGTACAGCGTTCCCACCAGGCGTGAACCCAGTGACGTTGCCAGCTGAATGCGCTGCGCTTCGCCGCCAGAAAGAGTGGAAGCGAGGCGGTCGAGCGTGAGGTAGTCGAGGCCAACTTCGTTCAGAAACCGCAGACGCTCCCTGATTTCGATCAGCAACTTGTCGGCGATCCCGGCCTCCTGTTCCGTGAGTTGCAGAGTGCCGAAGAAGTTTGAGGCTTCCTCCACAGTCATGGCGCAGACATCGCAGATGCTCTTGCCGTTGATCTTTACCTGCCGGGCCTCGACCCGCAGCCGCGCGCCTTCGCAGGTCGAACAAACGGAATATCCGCGGTAGCGGCTCAGGAACACGCGCACGTGCAGTTTGTATTTCTTGCGCTCCAGATAGTTGAAGAAGCCGCGAATCCCCCCAAAACGGCCTTCGCCCGAAATAATCAGCTTCTGATGCCCGGGTTCAAGGTCGGACCAGGGCACGTCCAGCGGAATGCGCTTCTCACGGGCGAAGCGCTTCAGATCCGGGAAGAATGCACGGTATTTGGGCTTAGTCCAGGGTTCGATCGCGTCGTCGTTCAGGCTGAGGGATTTGTCGGGAATCACCCGATCCAGATCGAAATCAATGGTGTTGCCGAATCCCTGGCACCTGGGGCAAGCGCCGTAAGGATTGTTGAAAGAGAACAGCCGCGGCTCAGGCTCATCGTAGCGTAGGTTGCAAGGCTTGCACTCGAAGCGCTGCGAGAAACGCTTGCGCTCCGGGCGCTGCTCTCCTTGAGGCGCAGTCTCAAAGATGATTTCGCCAGACTCGCGATAACCGATTTCGATGGCGTCTACGATTCGGGCGCGGCCCTCCGAAGAGACCACCAAGCGGTCTACGAGCGCCCACAGCGGCCGCGAGAAATCAATCTCCAACAGCGATTCGGGAGTCGAAAACTCGAAAATCTGTCCACCCTGGTAAAGCCGGTTGAAGCCGCGCGTCCGCAGGTCGAGAAGGCGCGATTTTAGCTGATCGGAAAGTGCAGTCTTCTGTTCTTTCTGGCCGCCACGGCGGGTTTTGCCGGCCTTCTTGGCGTGCGCTTTGCTCTGGCCGGATTCGGCAGGAACAACGTTGGCTATGACCGGAAACAGTGCAAAAAGCCGCGTACTTTCTCCCAGCGAGACGACCGCGGAGGCAACTTCGTCCACGGTGTCTTTCTTTACTTCCGCTCCGCACTGCAGGCAGTAGGTTCGTCCGATGCGCGCAAACAGCAGCCGCAGGTAGTCGTAGATTTCCGTCGCCGTCCCGACGGTCGAGCGGGGATTGCGGGTGCTGTTTTTCTGCCGGATGGCGACGGCCGGTGCGATGCCGTCAATCACGTCGGCGTCCGGCTTCTCAATGCGCTCCAGGAATTGGCGGGCGTACGCTGACAGCGATTCCACATAGCGGCGCTGGCCCTCGGCGTAGATGGTGTCAAAGGCAAGGGAAGACTTGCCTGACCCCGAGACCCCAGTGACGACAGTCAGGGAGTTGTGGGGAATCTCAAAATCAATGTTCTTGAGGTTGTGAACCCGCGCCCCGCGAACAACGATGGTTTCCGTGGACATCAGATCAGAAACTGCCCCCCTGGCCATTTGCCGCGTCAGACGGCCACTTAGCGGCTCAGAAGCGGGTGCAGAATCGTTTATTATAAATCACCCAGGCGAGCGCGGTTGGCGTCGTATGGCGCTTTCATTACAGGTCATGAAAGGTACCCAACACGCCGTGGTTACGAAGTGAAGACGCCGGCGATTCAGAGCTGACTTCTTCCCAGAAAAGCAAGTAATATCGTAGGCACCCGAGGATTAGTCGAAGGCTGATTCGGGCGCCGTCTCATGGCCATTACTTTGACCGCCGCTGTTGCCCGGGCCACGTCCCGCATAGCGTGGACGCGCAGCCTTATTTTTCTGCAATCGGCGATACTCCTCGTCCTGCAGTATTCCGACCGCTATTCCAGCAAGAAGGGCAACGTCTATAACATCCTGTGGGTGCTGGTCTTCGGCTTTGCCACGCTGAATATCCTGGGCTTGATTGCCCGCCGCTTCGAGCCACGGCGAACCGGATTGAACTTTGGCGAGATTCTGGCGATTACCGTGGTCGTGGTTTCGGTATTCTTGCTCAGCTGGGAAATGCTTTATACCTTTCACATTCTTCCCATCAGGATCCAGGGTCACTGAGCGTGCGGTTTTGCGGTATGATTCACGCATGGCGGAGAATGAGGCTGCTTTCGAGGTCGCCTGCCCGTGCTGCAATGCCGTGCTGAAGGTGGACTCCGCTACCCACGCCGTGATCGCCCACACCGCAGCGGTTAAGCCAAGAACCTTCAATGACATTGAGGCTGCCGCCCGCGCGATGAAAGAGCAGGACAACCGGCGGGACTCTATTTTTCGCCAGTCCGTCGAGGCACAGAAACACGCTTCCGACCTGCTCGAGAAGAAATTTCAGGAAGCGGTAAAGAAGGCCAAGGAGTCACCCGATACCGGCAAACCCATCCGCGATTTCGATCTCGATTAACGGAACCGGGCAGTAGTTCCAAGCGACCCTGCCCGCCGGTTATCCCGGAAAGAGATTGTTACAATTTAGTAAAGTTTTTGTCACAGCCTGTGGATTTCTTGTCGTCCGAAGCTGGCAAGGCGAGTGTAAAATCAGTTCCCGATGTCCGAACTCCCCCTCCTCCTCGGTCATCGCGGCGCGCGTTCTTGCGCCTCTGTCCCAGAGAACTCTTTTGCCTCTTTTGACCTCGCTCTTGAACACGGCTGTGACGGATTTGAATTCGACGTTCGGTTGACGGCCTGTGGCCGCGCTCTGATTTGTCACGACCCCAAGGTTGAAGGAGTTGTTGTCTCCCAGGCCACCTGCAAACAGCTGGTCAACTTCTCCTGCCTGGAAGAGGTTCTGCAACGCTATCAAGACCACGCGTTTCTGGATGTCGAGCTCAAAGTGGCGGGCCTCGAATCGAAGGTGCTACTGGCATTGCGGCAGTTTGCACCGCAGCGCGGGTACGTGATTTCGTCCTTCCTGCCCGAGGTGCTAACCGAGCTGAGAACGCGCAGCGCGGTCGTTCCTCTGGGAATCATTTGCGACCGCCGGGACCAGTTGGCGCAATGGCGCGAATTGCCGGTGGACTATGTGATTTGCCATCACCGCCTGATTCGCGAGGTTTTAGTGGAGGAGGTTCGCGAAGCAGGCAAGAAGCTGTTTGCCTGGACGGTGAACGACAAGCGTTCTATGTTGCGGCTGGCCGAGTGGGGTGTGGACGCGATCATCTCGGACAAGACAGAACTGCTGGCGCAAACTCTCAAGTGACGTTGCTGTAGATCAGTTGACAGCCGGTTCCATTGCAGCGTTTCGATTGGTGGGCTTGCGAAGGAAGGCCGCCTGTTCAGCCTCAAAAGCCTCAACTTCGACTGCCGTTCGTCTCCCGTCCCAACCCGCCGCGCGCGCAATGCGGGCGGCTGCCTCGCGCGTGCATGCGGGCGACCAGCAGGGCCCCAAGGCCACAGGAACGCGGCGCAGAAGGATATCGCCCAGCGTGATCGCGCTTTCCTGCTTCAGGGCGTACAGGGCCTCGGCTGCGATGTGTGCCGTGTGTGGGCACAAGGCCGCACTCAGGTCGGGATTGTTAAGAGCCAGTCGGGCAATCATCATGGAATGGCTTCCATGCCATTCCAGGATCGCGCGGGCCGAAGGCTGGCCGATCCCGCCCGCCTCCGCGGTTTCAATTACCAGGCGCTCCAGCAAATGATCCAGCGCAACTTCGGGCCCGACGGCGACTGACGGAACCTGAGGATGCAAGCCTATTTTGGTGGCGCATTCGCGGGCCAGGCTGGCGGCGGTTGTGAGCTTTCCTCCGATCACGGAAAGCATCCGCGCAGCACCCTCCGGCGCATGGTCATGAAGATAGTGTCGTCGGCTGATGGCTGAGGCTTTCTTGTCAGGAGAGAAGGGCAGCGGCCGAACGCCTGCCAGGGCGTAGTGTATATCGGATTGTGAAACCCCGACCCGTGGAAACAGCCGAAGCAGCGAGCGCAACAGATACTCGATTTCGTTTGGCGAGGGCCCGGCCTGCGCGGGATCGCCGTCGTCCTGAACCTCCGTTGTGCCCACAAGAACCTGGTCGTTCCATGGGACCACAAAGATCGGCCGTCCATCCACAGCCTCGGTATAAACGGCGGCATCGGGCGCGCCCGCGAACCTGGGCAAGACAATGTGCGAGCCGCGAACGCCTCCCATCAGAGGATGTTGCAGTGAAATGCCGGAACTTTGGCAGACGCGATCCACCCAGGGACCGGTCGCGTTGATAATCCAGGTCGCTTGCACGTGCTCTTCCTGGCCGCTGTACTGGTCTTGAAGCCACACACCGGTCGCACATCCGTTCTGCGCCTCGATCGCCAAAACCCGGGTGTGATTGCGGGCGACAGCCCCGGCTTCAACCGCTTCAATCAGCCATTCAGCGACCAGGCGTTCGGGAAACTCGCATTGCGCATCTTCAAAGTTGAAAACCGAAAACCGGCGGTCGGCGTCGAGTAACCGTTCTAGTTGGCGCTGCTCGTTGCGAATCAACTCTTCCGCCAGGCCAGCCTGCAGCTTATTTCGGTAGAGACGACGGTAGAGCCATAATCCGGCGCGCACCGCAAGCGCACTGCGGCGGCTGTTTCGGTCAAGTGCCAGGAAAAACTGCAACGGGTTGACCAGATGGGGATATCGCCGCAACAACCACTGCCGTTCGCGCAGCGATTCGTGGACCTGGGCGATATCGCCATGCTCCAGATAGCGCAGGCCGCCATGAATCATCCGGGTCGAGCGGCTGGTTGTACCTGCGGCAAAATCGTGCTGCTCGACCAGAAGAGTGCGCTGTCCCAGGCGCGCGCATTCCCGGGCAATCGCGACGCCGTTGATTCCGCCGCCAATCACGATTACTTGGAATCGTTCATTCTCCAATGGCGGTCGCGGGTTCATGCTGGAGTTTAGATGCGAATACATGGCTGTCGCGGAGCCGGCACAAGTTCCAGTTTCGCTCAAGCCGCCCTGCTGCGGAAAGTAACGTTAGTTTTCAAGCGCAGGTAGGCTCAACTCGTTGCTGCGTCGTGCATGCATCATTTACAGTGGTTGCGCCCATGCCCACGACCGGAGAGCGTTTCGAACGTGCGGTTGCTATCATGGCGCGCCTAAGGGGCCCCGGTGGTTGCCCCTGGGATCGCGAGCAGACATTTGACTCCATCAAGCCCTACACGTTGGAAGAAACCTACGAAGTGCTGGAAGCCATTGATAATCGCGATTGGAGTGAACTCACCGGCGAACTCGGCGATTTGCTGCTACAGGTATTGTTTTACTCGGAGATGGCGCAGGAGCAGGGAACTTTCTCGATTGACGATGTGCTCGACCGGCTCTCGAACAAACTCGTGGACCGGCATCCTCACGTTTTCGGAGATGTGAAGGCTGAGACTTCGTCCGATGTTCTGCGCAACTGGGAGGCCCTGAAGGCAGAGGAAAAAAAGAAGCGGAAGGTAGCGCTGAAAGGCGAAGAGCTGGACTCGGTGTTGGCCGGCGTTTCTCACGCTATGCCGGCGCTTCTGGAAGCGCATAAGCTCACGTCGCGCGCGGCTCAGGTTGGCTTTGATTGGCCTGACATTGAAGGAATTTTCAACAAGCTTCGAGAGGAGACCGCGGAACTGAAGGAGCAGTTGAAAGAGTTTCCTTCTCCCGGCCCGCAGCCCGCATGCAGGGGCGTGGCCGGCGCCGGACGCCCCATGATCAGCGAGGACCTGCGTCACCGCCTCGAAGACGAAGTCGGGGATCTGTTCTTCGTTCTGGTGAACATCGCCCGCTATTTGTCTCTCGATCCCGAGTCGGCGCTGAAGAAGACCAACCGCAAGTTCAAGCGGCGCTTTCAGTGGATGGAGGAACAGCTTCGGGCATCAGGCCGATCTCCTCAGCAGACTCCGATGAACGAATTGGATTTGCTCTGGGAGCAGGCGAAGCGGCAGGAGCGGGACGAGCGGTGAACGCCGAGCCGATTCTGATTCGCAGTGTCCATGATCTCGACGAGATGCGCGCCTGTGTGGCTTTGCAGAAAGAAGTCTGGAATTTTTCCGATGCCGAACTGGTGCCGCTGCGCATGTTCGTCGTGGCGGAAAAAATCGGCGGGCAGGTGATCGGAGCCTTCGCCGCGGCGGAGATGATTGGGTTTGCCCTTGCGCTTCCCGGGTTTCGCGACAGCCGTTCGTATTTGCACTCGCACATGCTCGCGGTGCGCAAACAGCATCAGAATGCCGGACTAGGCCGCAGGATCAAGCTGTTTCAGCGCGATGATGCCCTGGTGCGGGGTTTTGCGCTGATTGAGTGGACCTTCGATCCGCTCGAGATCAAGAACGCATATCTGAATATCGAGAAACTCGGCGCCATCGCCCGCCGCTATAGCGTCAATCAGTACGGCATCACTTCATCGCCGCTGCAGGGAGGCCTGCCCAGCGATCGGTTGGTGGCGGAGTGGTGGCTGCGATCGAAGCGCGTCGAGGCCACGCTGAAAACCGGGAATAAGCCGAGCTTCGAGGCTCAGCAGGCGATCTCCGTCCCGGCGCAGATTTATGAATGGAAGGCGTCCGCTGCGACGCGCGCGCAAGCGAAAGAGGTTCAGGAGCGCAATCGAAAACAATTCCTGCGCGCGTTTAAAGAAGGCCTCACCGTGCTGGGCTATGACCGCGATAGCCAGGCAAACGGCAAATTCTTACTGGGGAGGTGGGAAGAGGACGCGTAGTCATCCCGAGGAGCGGGGTGACGATGAATCTGCTGTTGCGGTCAGCTCAGAAGCTGGCAGCTTTTCTGTGCTCTCTGTGGTTTCGTACCTATGAAGATTGAAGCCATAACGCTGCGCGAAATCCAGATGCCGCTGGTCCATTTCTTTGAGACGAGCTTCCACCGCGTCTATGAGCGCCGCATTCTGCTGGTGACGGTGCATTGCGAAGGTGTGAACGGCTGGGGAGAGTGCGTCGCCGGCGAAGGCCCGTTCTTCAGCAGCGAATGGATCGAGAGCGCCTGGCCCACGATCAAGCACCATCTCGCCCCGGCTGTCCTGGGCCGGGATCTCAACACCGCCAGGGAATGTGTGCCTCTCATGGCGCGCGTCAGAAACCACCGCATGGCCAAGGCTGCGGTCGAAAATGCGCTGTGGGACGCAGAGGCCAACGCAAAGCGGCAGCCGCTGTGGAAGCTGCTGGGCGGGAAGCTGAAGGAAATTCCATGCGGAGTTTCCCTCGGCATTCAGGATTCCATCGAGCAGTTGCTGGAAAAGATTGAGATCGAGCTGTCAGCCGGATACCGCCGGATCAAAGTGAAAGTCAAACCCGCTTGGGATCTCAACACGCTCGAGCGCATTCGTTCGCGCTGGTCCGACATCACGCTCAGTTGCGATGCTAACTCGGCATACCGACTCGATGATCTGGAACATCTTCGCAAGTTCGATCAGTTCAACCTGCTGATGATTGAGCAGCCGCTATGGAATGACGACATCTACTATCACGCCCGGCTGCAAAAAGAGCTGCGCACGGCAATCTGCCTGGATGAGTCGATTCGTCACGCGCGCGATGCGGCTCATGCGCTCGATATCGCAGCCTGCCGCATCGTCAACATCAAGGTCGGGCGCGTAGGCGGGTTCAGCGAGGCGCTGGCCGTTCACGACGCATGTTTGCTGCGGAACATTCCCGTATGGTGTGGCGGGATGCTCGAATCGGGTGTTGGCCGGGCGCAGAATATCGCCCTTTCCACGCTGGCAAACTTCCGCTTGCCGGGAGACGTATCCGCTTCGCGACGTTACTGGAAGGAAGATATTATTGAACCAGAGGTTGAAGTTTCGCTCAAAGGGACAATTGTCATTCGCGACGAGCCAGGTACAGGGTATGCAATCCGGGAGGACTTGATTGAGAAGCTTACCGTGCGCCAGGAAACGCTAAGGCCGTCGGCCAAAACCCTATGATGCTATTGTGATTTGTTCTCTTGCGGCAGGTTATCGGCAACCTCGGGACTCTGTTTTTTCAGCAGTTCCACGCCTTGCGTGAAGGTCAGGTTGAACGGAACCTGCCGAAAGTCGGAGCAAAGTTCCTGCGATTTGATATTCAGGTTCTTGAAAAGCAGCTCCTTCCCGGAAAATGCAAGATCCATGCGCGTGATTTCCCAATCGTCTTTTCCCACGTCGCCTTGTTCCACCAGGAAGTGACCGCCTCTGTCGAGATGCCCGAGAATCCCCCAGCCGAAGTTCACGTCCTTGAACAAGGTGCCGTCAATGCGGGCAATGCGATGTTGTTGGGCATCGATCAGGAGATAGCCCTGCATGCCCTGCAGCACCTGCTCGACGCGGCTCGGCGCGTTGTACTTTGGGTTCGGGCGGAACTTTAGCCGCACCAGCGAATCGCCTGCCCGCCCCACGCCTTGCTTGCCCGGTTCGGTGCCGTCAGCTTCATAGAGGAAAGCATCCGGCAGCGCTTTCATGATCCGCATCGTGTGCTCCGTCTCTTCCCTGTCTGCCTTTTGCCTTTTACGCAGCTCTTCGGGATTGCGGGAGAGCGCGTCCAATCTCAGCTCTTCCGCGCGTCGTTCGTCGGGCGAAATCGGTTTGTCGTTCCTGGCCACCAGCATTTCCGGCGAGACATCGCTGGTTTCAACGACCAGCCTCGTCTGCGAATCGTGGGATCCCTGCTTGCGATCCAGATACATGAACCTTGCGTGGCTGCTGGACTTGATCTCGTTCTGCACGGTCTGGCGCACCAGGTTCGTCGGCGATTCGGTCGGCATTTGGGCGGCGAGAGCCGTCAGGCCGACGCAGGCGGTGATTGCCGCGAGGCTCAAGGGTAATCGCATGGCAGCACGTCCCATCGTCCGTTTAGACGAGTTTCAGGCTAGGGCTGTTGTATCAGCCAACATCTGGCAAAGCAACCCCGGGTTAGCCGGGGATGATTACGGCAGGTCAATCACATTATTTTCTTCAAACTGTGACGCCTGGTTCGCTAAATGGTTTAGAATCCTTGTTTCCCCTGCGAAACGCAGTGAATGCCTGGAAGGAGGCTCTTCGCATGGATGTGCCAAAGACAGCGGATTTCGCACACATCGGGAAGTCCGTGGTCATCAAGGGAGAGCTTTCGGGCAGTGAGGACTTGTACATTGACGGCACGGTCGAAGGCACCATCCAACTCGAAAGCAACAGAGTTGTAATCGGACCTAACGGCTTGGTTCGCGCCAGCATCCACGCGAAGGGTGTGGTGGTCGAGGGCAAGGTGGAAGGCAATATCCGGGCCAGCGATCGGACGGACTTCCGCAAATCCGCGGTTGCCGTCGGCGACGTTGTCACGCAGCGGATTGCCATCGAGGATGGCGCGTATTTCAAGGGTAAGGTAGAGATTCAGCGCGAAGGAAAGCCTGCGAGTTCGGTCGAGCCCAAGGAAAATACGGCTGCCCAGGGTAGCGCCGCGTCTTCCGCTTCCACTCCACTTGCGCAAAACACGGCGGTAACCAAGCATTAGTTGTCTGCCCAGTTGGGTCCTTCGCGGCAACGATATATTTAGTGTGCGGAGGTTTCTGCAGACGGCGCAGGGAAGTTTTATATGGCATCGGTAACACAGGGCTTCATGAAACTATTTCGCAGTTCGACCGCCGGCAGCAGCCAGGAACAGAAATCGCTCCATGCGGGCCAGCGGCTGACCCGTCGTTCCAGTGGATGGGCTGAGGTCTCGCGGTCGCTCAAATCGGAAGAACCGTTGTGCATCCTCGATATCGGCGCGACCTCGGCGGCGAATATCCGATATTTGACCGCCATGGGGCACAGGATCTACAGCGAAGATCTGCTGGAGGCTTCGACCGATCCGTCGTTGTCCACGCAAAATGAACAGGGGCAGCCGATTCTGGATGCCAGACGATTCCTCGCCGATAATCTGGTGTACCAATCGGCGCATTTCGATATCGTGTTCTGCTGGAACCTGGCCGATTATCTCGACGAGAGCCTGGTGAAGCCGGTGGTCGGGCGGCTGTGGTCCATGCTGAAGCCCGGCGGAATGATGCTGGCCTTCTTTCATACCCGCGAAGCCGGCCCCGATGCTCCCTGTTACCGCTATCATATGACGGGAACCGATACACTGGAGATGCAACACATCGAGGCGCGACGCGATCAGCGCCGAGGCCCTACAGGCGTCTTTCACACGGCGATCGAAAAGAGCTTCCGCCTGCAGCGCGTCTTCAACAATCGTCACATCGAGACGCTGTTCCGTGATTTCGGTTCCATCAAGTTTTTTCTCACCCGCGATAACATCCGTGAAGTCCTGGTCGTGCGTTAAGCACACACAACTAGACCCAGACGTCTTCGTCTGGGCGGGCGAGCAACTCGCCTCGTTTTGCGAAGGCGGGAGCCCCTACCTCGTCCTGCGGACCAGGTGCTGCGTGATCGCCGGATTATGCCGCAACAGGAAGAGAATGGTGGATCGTACCGCCCGCGGCAGGCTCAGCAGTTGCCGAATTCTGGAGGACGACCGGAAAACGTGCGCGAACTGTCTTTCATATTCTCGACGATAGTTCGCAGCAGCTTCCGCAAGGGATGTTTGACTGCGCAAGAATGGCAGCAGGCAGCGCGCCGCTAGGGATCCGCTGCGCAGCGCCAGGGAAATACCATCACCCAGGAAAGGGTCCACGAAAGCCGCCGCGTCTCCGACGTTGAGAACGCCCTTACGTTCCGGTTCCGGCGCCCGGAAGATCAACGGCGACGTGGAAACTGGATCAGTCCGCGGACGCCAGCGGTGACTGCGTTCATGTAGCGCCGCATGCAGGGCGAAGACCTGAGGCAGCGTAGCAGCGATGTCCGCCCGCACCATCGCACAGACGTTAATGCGAGTCGGTTCTTCATCCCTCATGGCGACGGGCTGCACGCCACAGTAGCCTCCTTCGAAAAAATAGAGATCAACGGAATCGGCAGTGGGAGGTTCGGCAAAGTGGGCTTTGATCCCGAGCCATTTAGCGCCGACCGCCTCGGTCGAAGGTACAGTCAGATTCGACCAGCGGCCTGCGGCGCAGATCACCGCTCGTGATTCATACTGACCTTCTGCCGCCCTGACCAGGAATGGTCCGGCGCCCGAAATATCTCCCACGGCGTTTTGCTGGAGCGTGTGTGCCCCACCTTCTTCAGCAGACTCCCAGAGCGCAAAATCCAGATCCAATCGTGCGATGCTTGCGGCGGGCGGTGTAACCGAAGTCCGCAACGTGCATCCGTCAATGTGCATTTCCGCCTTGGTGATGCGCACCGCCTCCGTCAAGAGCGCCTGACGCCGAGGGTCGAGGAGTTCATGCAACAGGCTCAGAGCTTCGCCGGAAATAAATTCACCGCACACTCTGTGCCTTGGCAAACGTCCGCGCTCCAGCAACAGTACGCGCGCTCCGGCGCGAGCAGCGGTAATGGCTGCCCCACTGCCCGCCGGGCCGCCGCCGATGACGATCAGATCGTACCTGTTGTTCATGCGATTGCTCGCGACTTCCACGCGATCACGCCCATCCGAAACAGAGGGTAGCGGCGAATTTCGACCCTGGCCGCAGCCGTCTGGCTAAGCATTTGACACATCTCGTCGCGCGTGTAGGCTCGCCGCACCGAGACGGGAGCATCGTGATGCGTAAGGCGGCTGCGATAAAGCGGCAGGCTCGCATATGCGAGGCCCAGGTGGATCGGGTGCCGGACAAGATCGTTGATGAGAACTGCGATTCGACACACTCGCAGGCTCTCGTTCACGAACTGCACGATCTCCTGCGGCTCCAGGTGATGCACGAACAAGCAACAGCTCACCAGGTCAAAACTGGCATCGGCGAACGGCAGGGCGAGCGCGTCGCCGGCTGCGGCAAGAATCCCATTCGTATTCCCAGGCGGCAGGTGGGTATGCGCGCGATCCAGGAGAGCAACCCGCACAGCAATCCCATGTGCTCGAATTTGTGCCGTGGTTTCCCCCGGGACGTACCCGTTCCCGGCGGCAACCTCAAGCAGGGACAAAGACCGTATCTGTGTTCGCCGTGCGACGCTCTCCACCATTCGCCGCGTAGTCGAGATGCCTCCGAACCAGCGGTTGATTCGCCGCAGATCCTTGAGCGCGGTCGCGATCTCCTGCGGCGTGCCGGAATCGGTGTCGAGCAGTTCGGGGATGACTACCCGGTTCATTCTTGAGACTACGACTGATTCGAAAGACTTGTAGCAATTGCCAACAAGCCGGCATCATCCCCTGCGAGTGTTGTACCCGCACGGTTATGATGGAGCCGTTGTCACTGTGGAAACTGTAATGCGGTTACGGCACCGAATACGCGATACCGGCACCATTAGAACCTCCCTCGATGGTCGTGCCGTACACTTCCGGGGGCGGACCGAAGGTTACGCCAGCATAGGAATTGGCCCCGTCTGCTAAGCTTCCGGCGAAGGAATTTAGTACTCTTTCCGGCCAATAGCCTCTGCCATTCCTGGGTTCCAGGTCGAACACAGTGCCGCACCCGACGCCTCCGCAATTTTGAAGATTGCCACCCTGAGTCGTTGTGCCGTAAAGGTTGCCGTCCGCATCCACGATTAAACCTGCAAAGGGGACAGCTCCGTCGCCGCAGCCTTTCAAGCAGAAGGGGTATAACACCTGTTCGGTCCAGGGGGGGCCGTTCTGTTTCAGCTCGAAGACGATGCCTCCGTTGTAGGGACCACCAGCCGAAGCACTGCCGACGAGGCAGATGATGGTTGAGCAACCGAAATATTTCGGGTAGAGAATCACGTCAGCTGTCGGATTGGCGCCGTCTTCACCTGAACTGGCGCGGAAATTATAAAGCTCGGTTTCCACAAAGGGCGTGGCGTTCTTCACTGAGAACATTGTGCCCACCTGCGCATTGGGGTCGCCGCCCGTGAAGGTGGTGCCGTAGAAGTATGAAACCCCATATTGGGTGTTGCAGCACAACCCAGCATAGGGATTAGCCCCGTCGCATCCCGCCGGTACGTATGGAGTGCATGCAGGTCTCGCTCCCGTGAAGCGATGGAAAATGGTTTCCCGAAACGTCCAAGGCCGGCCACCTTTCAGCATGAACACGGTACCGCAGTAATCGTTGGCGTTCTCCATCTCGATCTTACAATTCCCCTTGCCGCCGCCGTATACCGTCGTCCCGAAAAGACTCCCGGACCCATCGGTGATAACCCCGGCAAATGGGTAAGATCCATCCTTCTTCCCGCCCGTGAAACTGTGCACGACCCTCTCTGTCCATTTGTTCGCACCGCCGCATCCGCCATCATTATGCGGGGCGCATAGTTCGAATACTGTGCCACAGCCCAACTCAACTCCGTCATTGCACTGGGATTGTCCACCATAATATGTCGTGCCGTAGAGTGTAAACGCCCCCCGGCTCCCCGCTCCCAGGAACAATACGCTGCCGAAGGGATAGGCTCCGTCCTTTCCACCAGCAAAGTTGTGCAGCTCGTGTTCTTCCCACAATGGATTGCCCGTGGTGCACGGATAAAGGTCGCTGTTTCCCGGTACATTGGGGGCGCACAGCACGAATACGGTGCCACAGCCGCTATCGGCATTGCAGTTGTAATCTCCGCCGTAAAGGGTTGTGCCATATAAATTGCCGTACTGGTCGGAGATTAGAGTGCTGTAGGGGGCGGCGGCCAGACCGTTAAAGTCATATAGCACGGTGTCGGCCGGCCACGCGCTGGGAGCTGAACAGAGCACGACGGCGCAAATCGCGAACACCACGCTGGCAGCATCTCTAAACCCAGTGCCTTGCATAGCCTTCCTCGCTTTGGCGGCCGCTGACACGTGACGGCCTTCTGCGGAAAGTTAACCGCCGCCCGGATTGAGTCTACACTTCGGCCAGTTCTTCTTCCAGCAATTGCTTGTTGTAAAGGTCGGCATAATGACCATTTCGGACAAGCAATTCCTCGTGCGTGCCCAACTCTACGATGCGTCCGCCGTGAAGAACGGCGATGCTGTCGGCGTTGCGGACCGTCGAAACACGGTGGGAGATGAAGATCGTCGTCCGGTCCTGCATGAGGTCGCGTAGATGGTTCAGAATCTTGTCTTCGGTTTGTGTGTCCACGCTTGACAGAGCGTCATCCAGAATCAGGATCCGAGGATTGCGGATGATGGCGCGGGCAATCGCCGTGCGCTGCTTCTGGCCTCCAGAAAGCGTGATGCCGCGCTCGCCCACAAGCGTCTTGTACTTCTCCGGAAAGCGCTCAATCTCTTCCGCGATGCTGGCGGCCTCCGCCGCGGAATGAACCTCCGCGTCGCGGGCGTTTTCCTTTCCGAAGGCAATATTCTCGCGAACCGTTTCGCTGAACAGAAACGTCTCTTGCGGTACGAAGCCGATATGCTGTCGCAAAGCGGCCAGGGGCAAATCGCGAATCGGCTTGCCATCAATGAGCACGCTTCCCGGAGCGGCATCGTAAATTCGGGGGATCAAACTTACCAGCGTCGTCTTCCCGGAGCCTGTCGGTCCCACGATCGCCAGGCTGCTGCCCGCAGGAATGCGCAGGTTCACGCCGTGCAGAACCGGGGTTCCGTTGTAGCCGAAGTTCAGATCGCGGAATTCAATCTCGCCTTGAACCGAAAGTGGCCCGCCGGCTGAGGTGTCGTAGATATCCGCCTTCTCGGCGAAAATCTCGTTGATCCGCCCCATGGATGCGGTTCCGCGCTGGAAAATATTTATCACCCAGCCCAGCGCGATGACCGGCCAGGTCAGTTGCACCATGTAAGTGTTGAAAGCGACAAAGTCGCCCACGGTGATCCGCCCTTGCAGAACCTCGCGCCCGCCCAGCCAGAGCACCAGAATGATAGCGAAACCGAGCATGGTTTCGAGCGTCGGCCAGAGCATGCCCATCAGGCGGACCAGCTTCAAACTGCGCTTGATGTATTCCTGGTTGGAGTTTTCGAAGGCGGAGATTTCTGCCTGCTCCTGCACGTAGGCCCGAATCACGCGGGCGCCGGAAAAGTTCTCCTGGGCGCGGGCGGAAATCTCGGAAAACATCGCCTGGATGCGCTCGAAGCGTTCGTGAATCTGCCGCCCGAAGTACTGAATCGTAATGCTGACCAGCGGCAGCGGCAAGAATGCGTAGAAAGTGAGCCGCGGGCTGATGGAAAGCATGAAGGCCAGAGCGCCCGCCGTGAACACAATCGTGTTCGCCGAATACATGATGGCCGGGCCCAGCAGCATGCGCACGGCGTTCAGGTCGTTCGTGGCTTTCGCCATGATGTCGCCGGTGCGCGTGCGCTGGTAGTACGAATAGGAAAGCGTTTCCAGGTGACGGAACAGGTCGTTACGCAGGTCGAATTCAATTTCGCGCGAAACGCCAATGACGATCCAGCGCGTCAGGAACTGGAAAATGGCCTTGGTTCCGGCCACTGCCAGCAGAAGCAGTGCGTAAGTCAGCAGCTTGTGCCGCGTCACGCCGAGATGAAGGTCATCAATGGCGCGCCGGATGACCTGGGGAAACAGAATCCAGATTCCGTTATTCAGAAAAACACATACCGTGCCTGCAACATAGCTGAGGCGATATTTTCTGAAATAGGGGTTTAAGGATCGCAGGCTCTTCGGCAGCATGTGCTTCCAGTAGATGCGATTCTACCAGCACAGGCTTCAGTTTCGATGATGTCCGTGGTCGTAATCTGGACGAAAAACGGCGAGGTAAGCCGCTACCAACAGAACCACCCAGCCGCCCAGAAAGAGCCAGGTGGCGGCGATCATCCACGAATACAGCCAATCCGGATTCACACCGCTTCCTTTGCCCAGCCAGCTCGTTCGTGACTTCGATGCATCAGCTCGCTCTTGCCGGTCAGGCTTCTGTAACGATCCAGGATTTCCCGCACTGCATTCAAGCGGCCCAGAGTCGTGAGCCGAGGGTTCCCGAAGACCTGCTCGATCTCCAACATCCAGCAGTCCACCGCCCGTTCCACTGCCATCGCCATTTCACCGGCGATCACATTGACAACTTCTCTTGAAACTGTCGCACTGGCCAAAGTACCCCGCCTTCCTGGACAAGTGAAATGAACGTTCCCGACCGGGAGGGGCGACCGGCGCCCCTCCGTCCTCCCCCTTCGGCGCAACTACTGATTCGGCGTTGACTCTGACGTGCTGCCATGCGCTTTCACGTGTTCGGCAAACCGCTGTTCACGCTTGGCCATAAACTGGGCCAGCTTGGTTTTCTGCTCCGCTGTTAGCACTTGATACGCCTGCGACGCGGTGCGGGCATGTTCCACCATCAGCTGCGACTCGACCTGCGCCGCCTGCTGCGCGATCGTCTGCGCCTTGGTCTCATCAAAGTTGCCGCTCATGATCAACTGCTTCATGGCCTCATGGCTCTGCTTTTCCTGCTGCCACAAAGGCCCCATTGTCGTCTTTTCCTTGGTCCAGATCTGCTTAATCTGGCTGCGCTGAGCATCGCTCAAATCCAGGTAGTCCCCAAACATGCCCAGCATGCCGCCGCCAAACATCCCATCCCGATGCCCGGGATGCATTCCCTGCGCGAAGCCGACCGATCCTGTCATCACGACAGCCAGTACGGTGGCCAGAAACCTGTATTTCGCCTTCATAAAATCTCCCTGAAATCACGCTTCCCTCTGAAGCGTTGAATTAGTGTCCTTAGATAAGAACACTTTTCTTACCATGAGGTGGTAAAGAATCGGTCAAGCCGGGTAAAGTTTTGTAAAACGGGATAAGCGCTTTTTTGACAATTCTTTACGTGCTGCTGGGAGCTCGGAACTACAATGGGAAACGTGGATCGCATTCTGGTCATTGACGATGACGTGGAGCTTTGCGGCCTGGTCGGCGAGTATCTGGAGCCGGAGGGCTTCGAGATCGAAGCGCTATACGATGGCGAACGCGGCTTGGACCGCGCGCTGAACGGCGGCCATCGGCTGGTGGTGCTGGATGTGATGCTTCCCGGCATGAACGGCTTCGATGTGCTGCGCCGCCTGCGCAAGGTATCGAAAGTTCCAGTGCTCCTTCTGACAGCGCGCGGCGAAGATGTGGATCGCATTGTAGGCCTCGAAATCGGCGCCGATGACTATCTTCCCAAGCCTTTCAATCCCCGCGAACTGGTAGCGCGCATCCGCGCCATTCTACGTCGCACGCAAAGCGGTGAGAAGCCTGCCGGCGAGCAGGTGCCTGACATTCTTCGCGTCGGAGACGTGGAACTCGATCCCGCGACCCGGACCGTCCGGCATAGCGGCAAGCCAGTGGATTTGACGTCCGTCGAATTCAATCTCCTGCACGTGCTTCTGGAGGAAGCCGGCCGCGTGGTTCCGCGCGAGCGCCTGGTGGATGCCGTGCTGGGCCGCAAGTTCTCTCCCTTCGACCGCAGCATTGACATGCACGTGAGCAAGGTCCGGCGCAAGCTGGGCGACCCCGATGATGGCGCCGAGCACATCAAGACCGTGCGCGGCGTGGGCTACATTTTCACTCATCCTCGTGAATCGGCCAGGAGCGGAGTGAAATGAGAAGCCTGTTCCTCCGGATCTTTCTCTCCTACTGGGTTGCGCAGGCGCTGTTCCTGGTCTTGGCGATCGTCGTCACGCTCGCGATCCGTCCTTCGAGCGAAATTGCTGAAGTGCAGGCCCAGCAGGGCAAGTTTCTGAAGGAATCGGTGCAGGCATATCAGGCCGGCGGTGAAGACGAGGCCCGGCGTTATTTCCGCTCCATTCAGGGTTCGCAGCGTGCGCGACGCTTCCTGTTTGACGACCAGGGAAGGGAACTGCTGGGCCGGAAGCCACCCGAGTGGATTGAATCTGTAGCGCGCGGTCAAAGGCGCACTGCGGACAGCATCTGGGGCCGGCTCGGCCCGCTGCGCCTGATGCGCGAGTCGGCAAAAATGGCCGACGGCCACGAGTACACGCTGGTTACGGAGCTGCCGGAGCAACATGTATTCTTTGGACCGCACGGAGTGCCGGGGCTGGCGCTTTTCATCGCCATTCTCTCCTCCGGGCTGGTCTGCTACATTCTCGCCCGCTACCTGACCTCGCCGGTTGTACGTTTGCGGGCGGCCACTCAGAAATTGGCCTCGGGCGATCTCAGCGCCCGCGCCGGCGTGCCGCACTCCCGGCGCCACGATGAAATGGCGGAGCTGATGCGCGACTTCGACCGCATGGCGGAGCGGCTGGAGAATCTGGTCAAAGCTCAAACCCGGCTGTTGACCGATATCTCCCACGAACTCCGCTCACCGCTGGCTCGCCTGAATGTGGCCCTGGAGCTGGCGCGCCAGCGCAGCGGCGTGGAAGCGAGCAGCGCTCTGGACCGTATTGATCGCGAAGGCCGCCGTCTGAACGAAATGATCCAGAGGTTGCTGACGATCGTCAGGCTCGAGTCCGGGGATGATTCCATCGAGAAGTCTTCTGTCGATCTCGAACAGCTACTCCGCGAAGTGGCCAAAGACGCGGCCTTCGAGGCCCAGAACCGGCGATGCGAAGTGGAACTCGAAGTCGCGGATCGTTGCGTGGTGAAAGGGAATGCAAGCCTGCTGCACAGCGCTATCGAAAACGTGGCGCGCAATGCCATTCGCTACACCCAGCCGGGGACCGGAGTCCAGATCCGGCTTGAGCAGGGGCATGGATCGGCTGGCCCGGAAGCGGTGATCCGGGTTACCGATTGCGGGCCCGGTGTTCCGGAGGATGCTCTGGACAAGCTGTTTCAACCCTTCTACCGGCTTGACGATGCCCGCGGCCGCCAGACTGGCGGTGTGGGCCTGGGCCTTGCCATCACCGAGCGCGCGGTTCGCCTGCATGCCGGCTCGGTGCGGGCGGCCAATCGTCCGCAAGGCGGCTTGATGGTGGAAATCCGCCTGCCGCTTGGTTCCATCGATTCCGGGGCGAGTGAGGCCGGGCCGGTGGGTGCGGCAGTCTCCAGCGTCGAGCGCAGTTGATCAGCTCTGATCTCCGGCAGTCCGCGCGGGCAACGATTGCTTGGTGGCCCAGGTCCCGCGAGCGCTTGTTGCGATCTGACCTGGGAGCGAACCGTGTTCACCCGTCACGGCCGTCCAATTCTACCGCGTGTCCTTGGCTCGCACGCCCCCAAGGGCAACTGTTCCGCGCTTGCCTGGTTCCAACTTGATTGAGCGGTTTGCTCTTCCCCATTATTCCTGATACACAAATGAGGGAAGATGCGAAGTCCCGCAGGCAGAAAAGCGCCGCTGGCGGCGGATGTGGCGGCTCTGCCGAACGCGGCGTGACGAAACAGGAGAAAGACCAACGATGAGGTTCAATTTCTTGGGGCTGGCTGTGCTCGCCGCCTCGATTTGCGCTTTGTGCAGCTGCTCTGACAGCAACAGCGCTGCGGTTTCGTCGGGAACCGGCATTCTCTACGTTGCCGCGCAGGCTAACAGTTCGATTTCTTCCTATTCGGTGAATCTCAGCAACGGAACGCTCACGCAGGTTGGAAACAGCATTGCGACCGGGACCACGCCTTTCGCCATGGCGGTGACGCCAGGCATAGACGCCCTGTTCATCAGCGACCGCGGCGCCAATAACGTATCCAGCTACGCTATCAACTCTGATGGATCGCTCACGGCCGGCAGCGGCACGACCGCGACCGGCAAGACGCCCATGGGCATGGCGGTGGATCCCGCGGGCAAGTTTTTGTTGGTGGCGAATCAGGGAACGTTTCAAGATCCCAAGTCCGGGACCATCTCCGTCTATTCGATTTCAGGTTCGAGTTTGAAACAGGTTGCGGGATCGCCATTCCCCACAGAGAGTCAGGGCGACTTGACGGGTAGCGGTCCCGTGGCGGTCGTCGTCAGCGCATCGGGGAAATATGTTTACGCCGCCAACCAGTTCAGCAATACCGTGGCGGCATTTTCTCTCAATTCTTCCTCTGGAGCGCTCACGCCGCTCGGCGCATCTCCCTACAACGTGGACCTTTCGCCTTCGGCAATCGCCATCGCTCCCAACGGCGGCGCGCTCCTGGTGGCCAATTCTGGCTCCAACGATATTTCCGCATTCCTGGTGTGCGACACACTTGTCGTATCCTGCGCCGATGTGAACAGCCCCGATGGCAGCCTGACCGCCGCCAGTGGCTCTCCGTTTCCGGCCGGCGGCGGGCCGGCATCGATCGCTTTTGATCCGTCATTTGCCTTTGTGTATGTAGCCGACAAAGCTTCGAACCAGATTTCGCAGTATTCCTACGGAGCCAATACTGGGGTTCTGAGTCCGCTTTCACCGCCGACCATTTCGACCGGAGCGACGCCTGTCTCTGTAACCGTTGGCTCCGGCACTACGGGAACGAATGTGGGCAATACCACGACCAACCCTACAGATTACGTTTATGTCGCTAATAACGGCGCCAGCACAGTCTCCATCTTCAACCTGAATACAACCACGGGATTGCTCGACGTGGTGGGAACTCCGGTGGATACCTTCGGGAATCCATCTGCGGTGGTGGTGAAGTAGGTTCTGAAAGACGGGTGGCCGCATCGGGACGAGGCTAACGACGCAGGACGAATTAGGTCGGCACCTTCAAGATCAAATATCCCCCGAGCAACGCGAAGATCACGTCAGGCGACCAGGCCGCGAGCGTAGGCGGCAGCTGGTTGATATTTCCCATGGCCTCGAATAACCCGGCAATGGTCCAGTAGGCGACGGCAATCCCTACTGCTGTGGCGATGCCCGTCACCGCGCCACGCCGCCCGGCCGACAGCGAGAAGGGAATCGCCAGCACAGCCATCACCACCGCAATCACGGGGAAGGCGAGCTTTTTCGCCAGCTGTACCCGCAGCCGCACCACCTCGAATCCGCTCTGCTGCAGGTCGTGAATATAGCGGCGCAGCTCCTGGTAATTCATCTCCGACGATTGCTTGACTTCCTTTTTGAAATAGGTTGGCGGTTCGCTGAGCGCCGGAAACGTGGCGACATCGAATACCTGATAGTTTTCAATGGCGGCGCCGCGCAGGTCGCGTTGCCATCCCTGGGTGCAGACCCAACGTCCCAGACTGTCTTCCCAATGCGCGCGATCGGCGTAGATGCGCTGCGTGAGCTGGAAGGTCGCAGGGTTGAACTCGAAGGCAGAAAGCCTGCCGAACTGATTCCGCTCCGAATCGAATAGCTGATAGTAATAGATATCGGAGTGCTGACCGAAAATCCACTTGCGGTCGGGGTTCAAGTAGGTCTGCGGCGGCTTGCCCTTGATCAGGTTGCGCAGCGCGTCCTGCCGCTTGTTGGCGTATGGCAAATAGAATTGATCGGAGAAGAACAAGCCGGTAGCGAGAATCGCGGCCGCCACCATGATGGGCACAATGACGCGATAAATGCTGGTCCCGGTGGCCTTGATGGCGGTGATCTCGTTCGATCGCTGCATCAGCCCGAGGGTGATCAGCACCGCCAGAAGGATGCTCAGCGGTGTGATGTTGTACAGGAAATACGGTGAAACCGTGATCAGGTATTCACCCACGACAATGGGCGAAATCTGATTGCGCAGAATGTCTCCCAGCAATTCAAAAAGGGTGAACACCAGCAACAGCATAAGAAAGGCTGCGAGAATCATGGCCAGATTCATGCCGAAATCCCGCAACACATAGTCGTCGAGGATCATCGGGAATCGCCCGCTGAACACGCGTCGCCGCGTCGAGGCACGCTGAAAAGCATTCTCCGCGCGGACACGTCGCCGGCCCCCGTTTTCCCCGAGCTTGGTCTTGAAGGGATGCCACTGGCTCCACAACGAGGCAAGCTCAAACGGCCGGCGCTCTGCCCGCCACAAAAGAAAGGCTCCGCCCAGGAAGAACACAATGTCAGCCAGCCACACTCCAAACGCGGGTGAGACTTTTCCCTGCCGGGCGAGCGACACTCCGACCAGCGAAAGCGAGTAATAAGCAAACACCAGCACGATGGTCAGGACAAAACCGGTGGATTTGCCGCCCTTCTTCGAGGACAACCCCAGAGGGATGCCCACCAGCGCCAGCACCAGGCAGGAGGTCGGCAGCGCGAATCGCCGGTTGAACTCGATCATGTACCAGCGGGCCGTTGCCGAATTCTTCATCCGCGCCTGCCGCCACAAATTCAACGTGCCCAGTTGCGACACGGGAACGAATTCCGGTTCCTTGGCACTGTCGGTGGCTGGGGCCTGAATGGGAATGTCGGTCTGCTCGAAAGTGGAAATCTGGTAGCGGCTGGGATCCTTGGCATCAATCTCGTGGGTCGAGCCGCTGGTCAGGTGAAGGTGAAGAGTGTCCGGTCCCTCGCTGACCAGAATGCCTTGCTGCGCCAGCGTAATTCGCGGCGTCGCGGCCGCGCTGGTGTCGGCAATGAACACACCCTTCCAGATGGCAGCGCCCTGCGCCGCCTTGACGTTTTGTACATAAAGCACGAGTTGCGGAAAGCCTTCATAAAATACGCGTGGCTGTACTTCAAACGAAACCTGCGAAGACTTCATGCGGTCTTGAAGGCGCGCCATCGCTGCCTGAGATCGCGGCGCCAGGTAAACTCCATTGGCCAGAGCCAGAAGCCACGCGGATACAGCGAAAATCGAAACCACACGCAGGAAGGTCCAGACGCCTAATCCGCTGGCGCGTATGGCGGTGATTTCGCTGTCGGCGGCTAACCGGCTCAAGCCGATCAGGATACCGACAAGCGCGCCCGCCGGAATGCTGATGGTCAGGGCGACGGGAACGATGAAGAAGAAGACCTCAGCCACGCTGGGCAGCGGAGCGCTGTTGCGAACCACCAATTCGAGAATCTGGCCAAGATCGCGGGTGAACAGCACAAACGTGAATACGCCCACGCCAATCAAGGCGTGGGTCGTGACTTCGCGCAGGATGTAACGGGTTAGGATGCGCACAGTCGAGGTTCAATCGCAGTCTAGCACGCTGGCCAAAAGGATGAGAGCGCTCTGCGAATCCCCATCGAATTCCCGAAACGGTTTGGCAGTTCAGCTGCTCCTCGAACGCCACGCTTCACCCTACCCCTCGGGCGAAGCGCTGGAACAGGGCGGAGAGACTCCCGATGAAATGCCCCACCGTGCTGTGCGTGGACGACGATGCTGGCATGCGCGAACTCTACGAGGCGCTGCTGCGCCGCTATGGGTATGAAGTCCTGGCGGCCAGCAATGGTCATCACGCACTGCACGTGTTCCAGGCGAACCGAAATGAAATCGACGCCGTAATCCTGGACTACGAGATGCCTGAAATGAATGGGTTGGAACTCGCCGTCCACCTGAAGAACCGGAATCCAACTCTTCCCGTCATCATGATCTCGGGCTCGCCCCCAATGCTTGAAGACATGATGCCCTTCGTGGATGCTGCTATGTCCAAGGGTGTCTCGGTCCGCAATATCGTGGACCGGTTGGAGCTGCTGATCGCCAGCTGAGGGCAGTCCCTGTCGGCGGCCCGCTCTAGGATTTTCCCTCGCCGCAGTAACCTCCTGCCGTGCCGAGAATTCGTCGAAGCTGCCGACCGCACGGCTTGCTCGGTTACTGCTGTCCGGAACCTGCGACCACTGTGCTAGAGTCGGTCTCGAGCACCAGCATGTTCTTCGCCCCGTTGGTCATCACCAGGCTGGAGTGGAGAGTTGGCTCACCGGAGATGCTGAAAGCCGCCGTCCCGGTGCAGTTGGGCTTGATCGTGTAGCTTCCGGAAACAGAGGCAGCGGTGAAAATCTGCCCGGCAATGCTGCCGGATTCCGTTCCACTGACGTTGCCCTTGCCGTCGAAAGTCAGAAGGCCATCGAGGGCGACCGCTCCCACGCCCAGGAACACGCCTTCGGCTTGAATTCCGTAGGTTCCCTTCACTCCCGCCACGGTGCATGTGGCCTTGCCTTCCGCCTGCGTCGTTCCTGACTGGACAGCTCCTGCATCGGTAGTCAGCGATTGCAGCGTAGTGCCGCCCGAGACAACAACCAGTGCAAAGTGCGATGCCTTGCCGCCTTTAGGCGTGATCGTCCCGGAGCCTGTGCAGTCCGCATTGATCGAGTAGGTCCCTTTCGCGGCTGCGCTTTCCACCGAGCCGTTATCACTCTCTATCTCGGTTCCGGTAAAAGTCCCTTTTCCGTTGGCGTTGATGTATCCGAGTACGGCGATCGGATTTCCGTCCTGGTCGAATCCGGTACTTAGAAACCCGTACTTGCCGGTTACGTTGGCGTTGGAACACTTTGCCGATGCCGCGAGGGTCAGCACCAACACCACAGATACAACCACTAAGCTGTTGCGTAAGTTTGTGGGAAGCATTCAGATTGCTCCTTTCCTGTGGCTTGCGCGTTTTGGGGGAGCGGACGAACCTGAGAGTTACTGCAAGCAGCCGGAATCTTAGCAACGGAGTATAGCCATGTCAAGGCGCAGGTACAAGGCCCACACAAGCCAGCGTCGAGCTTGAGTGGCCTCTAGTTCCAGACCATAGCTTTTTCGCAACCCAGCTTGATAACTTGGAGCGTGTCTTGCGGCAGGGCGAGCGCCTCGAGTTCGGCCTGCGTGAACCAGCGCGCCTCATCCGCGTCACCGGCCGCGCGGGGCTCGCCCACCGTACGGCGGCACAGAAAATCAATCAGGACGTAATGATAGATCGTGCGCTCATCGGCATCGCGCAACACGCGGTCAAAGACGCCCAGCAGTTCGCCGACTTCAAGCGTTAGCCCGGTTTCCTCCAGCACTTCGCGCAGTACGGCTTCGCGGAGGGTCTCGCCGACTTCGAGCAGGCCTCCGGGGATAGACCATTCGCCCACCAGGGGAGCATGTCCGCGCTTCACCAGCAGAACACGACTGTTCTCGACGATGATCGCGCCAACCCCGACCATCGGCGCGTCCGGATATTCCCGCTTCACCCTGCCACTATAGCTCAGTGAGGTTTGATGGAGAACCGCGGCGCGAATCTCGGCGCCAGCCTGCATGACACAAATAAAAAATTGGAAGTTATGGCGCCGCTATTGGGCCGAATTCCGAGCGAAGGCTAAATGTGTTGCCCGTATCTACTGTTATTCAGAAAAGGAAGCAGCGAATCTCTTCGCCGTTGCAGAAAATCAAAAAGCCCATCGGTTGTCTGCTTGGGGCGTGCTCGGGTCGACAATCCGATGGGCTTACCGTTTCTCCTTACTCACCCTTGTGCTTTCAGGAGCATTTGGCTAACTATAAACCGGGTGGGCATGGAAAGTTGCGCCGGCGAGAAAAAATTTTCGCGAGCCTTTGTAAATCTTTGTAAAGACAGAGGCTTATTCCGGTATGGCCGGTGGCCGCGCCGCCATAAGCTGGGTGAAGCGGGCATCGGTGCGCAAGCCGGCAAAGGCCGGATCTTTGTAAACATCGCCAATCCCTGCGTACCCCTCTTCCATGCACCGCCGCAGATACAGCAGTGATCGGTCGCTGTCGCCCCGCCCAGCGTAAAGCTTGGCCACCACGTAGTCGAAGCGCGCCCGCTCCTCGGGCGAGGGCAATTGTGCAGTCACTCCGGCGTGCGAGGTGCGCTCGAAGATATCAGGATCCAGTTCTAACGCCTGGCCGTAAGCCGTCGTGGCCCGCTCCCAATCTTTGATCAGGTAATAGGCTGCGCCCAGATTGCTGTAGTAGGAAGCGACATCGGACCTGAGCTTGATGGCTTTCTCATATTCCTTGATCGCGCGGTTGTACTTGGTTTCCTTGTAGAATACGACGCCCAGATTGTTGTCGGCGTCAGCGAGAGTGCGGTCGAGTCTGATGGCATGTTCGAAATCTCTGCGGGCTTCCTTGTAACGCTGCAACTGCAGCTCCGCAATCCCGATTTTGTTGTAAATCCGGGCGACGTTCGGCGTTTTCGCCAGAGCCACGCGGTAGTAATCGAGGGCGTCGAGGTAATCTTTCTCGGCGCGCATGGAATCGCCGCGAGTTTCCAGTTCTTCGGCGGAGGCAGTGGGGGCGGGAGGCTCGGCGCGCCGGATGGGCGGTGGAGCAACCTGCACGACTTCGGTCTGGGCGTGCACGACCGGGACGGCAAACAGCGCTGCGATCACGCAGCAGAACAGCGAACGGCCCCGCATAAGCTCACCTCCTAAGTCGTCAGGCGAACCAGAGTCCTCAATCCATTCACCCTTTGCCGCGCCCAAGTTCCTCCTCAATGAGGAGGATCGGCCGACGGCGGTTTCGCCACCGAGTTGGACGGTTTGTCGTCCTTAAAGATACCCGCGATCTTGCCGAAAAAGCCCTTTTTCTTGGCTGCTTCCGCCTGCGTATTTGGGTCTTGCTGGGTGGTTCCCGGAGGCGGTAGAACTTTATCGCCCCCTAATCCGAAGATGCGGGAAAAGACGCCTTTGATGCCTGACTGATCGCAGGTTTCGTTTGGTTCCGTTCCCGCGATGAAAGCGGCGCTGTAACTCTCCGGGCAGGACGGAGTCGCGAGCCGGTTCGTGGCCTTATCGAGTTGTACATCCACCACGCCGCTTGGCTGTGTGAATGGTTTCACGGCGGAATAGCTCGGCAGGGCCACGGCTTTCTTCATGAACTCCGCCCAGATGGGCGCGGCCGTCTGCGCCCCGCTCAGATGGATATCGCTGTAATCGTCGTATCCCACCCAGACGATGCAGAGGAGGTTGCTGGTATATCCGGCGAACCAGCCGTCGTGTGAACTGCCGGTTTTGCCGGCTGCGGGTGCGTTAAATCCCCGGGTACGGACCTCGTAGGCGGTCCCAAAATTCAGAACGCCTTCCATCATGTTGGTCATGACGAAGGCGACGCGGGGATCGAGCACCGGCCGCTTCTCCGGCTTGAAGTCCATCACGATGTCGCCGGCGCCGTTTCGCACCGAGTTCACCAGCACCGGGGAGACCCGCACGCCGGAGTTGGCAAACACCGTGTAGGCCGCGGCCATATCCAGAGGCGTGGCATCGTAGGCGCCAAGCGCCATCGCGGGCGTGGCCTTCACCGACGTGATGCCTGCTGCTTTCGCCAGATCGGCCACTTTGTCATAGCCCACTTCTTCAGCCAGCTTAACGGTCGCATTATTCAGCGACATGGCGAGGGCGTAACGCGCGGTCACATCGCCGTGGTATTCCTCTTTGTAGTTGCGAGGCTCGTAAATCTGATCGCCGTAGGCGAAGGTGCTGGGCGCATCCGTCACCATGGATGCGGGTGTGAATACGGGATTCGCACCGTCCACAGCGGTATTGATCGCCGCCGCATAAACGAACGGTTTGAAGATTGATCCGGTCGGCCGCTTGGCGACAGCGTGATCAAGTTGGCTAAAACCATAATTGCGCCCGCCGACGAGTGCCAGAACCTCGCCGGTGTGCGGATCCATGGCCACCAGCGCCACCTGCGCCTGCGGGCCGGGTTCGACGGTGGTCTCGATTTTCTTGCCTACTTTCACACGCTTGGTTCGCCGCTTTGTGACTTGCTCATCCACCAGCTTCATGCCAGTTTCCACGGCCTGCGCAGCGGCCCTTTGCAGGTCAGGATCGAGCGTCGTGTAGATGCGGTAGGACTGCTCATTCAACTCGCGCTCATTGATCCGGCTGATCACGGCATCGCGAACCAGATCCACGAAGTAGGGCGCATCGCTGGCCTCGACGTTGGGCGGCGCCAGTTTGAGCGGCGTGGCCTTGGCCTTCTCCGCCTGCTCGTGCGTTATGGCGTGCGTGTCCGCCATGCTGTCCAGTACGAGGTTGCGACGCTCGAGCGCGCGGTCAGGATGGCGATACGGCGAAAGATAGCTTGGCGCCTGAATCAGCCCCGCGATCAGCGCCGCTTCCGGAAGAGAAATATCTTTCAAGTCTTTGTTGAAGTATGCCTGCGAAGCCTGTGCAAAACCGCTGATTGTGAAGGATCCACGCTGCCCCAAGTCCACCCGGTTGGCATAGAACTCGAAGATCTGCTGCTTGCTGAATTTCTGCTCCAACTGCATCGCAATCAGCATTTCCACAATCTTGCGCTTTACGGTTTTCTGCGGCGTCAGGAAGAACGCGCGCGAAAGCTGCATGGTGATGGTGGAACCGCCCTGCTCGTGTTTCTGGCGGGTAATATCCACCCAGCCCGCTTCCGCCAGGCGGATGAAGTTCACGCCGCTGTGCTGGAAAAAGCGCCGGTCTTCGATGGCCAAGACGGCATCCACCATCACCTTGGGGATGTCGTCGTACTTGACCAGTTCACGCTTGGAACGCTGCTCGGCGTCGAACAGCGAAGTGATCATCTGCGGCTCGATCTCGTAAGCGTCGAGATCGCCCGATCGCCCGCTGATGCCTGTGACCTGGCCGCCTTGAACGTGAATAGTCGCCGGTTCGGGGCTGTGGTAAGACTGTGGCCCGGGCTTGATTTCAATGCCCCCGCTGGTCAGGCGGTAGTTGCCGAGAGGCGAGGCAGTCGAGCCTTCCGCATAGCCGGCGTGGCGGAGTTGAGCGGCGATCTCGCGCGGTTGAATATTTTGGCCCACGCGAATGGCCTTGGGAATCGCGTAAATCCGGGCGGAACTGTTGAAGACCGGGCTCTTGAATCGCTGTTCGATGATGCGGTCGTACTTGATGTAGTAATAGGAAAAAAAAGCTGCGACCAGAACACTGAGCGTGACGAAAACGGCGAATCCGGCGCGAACCACAGGATCGCGGGTGAACGATCCTCCGCCCCTCTTGCCTTTCTTTTTGCGTCCGGGAATTCGTATTTTGATGGCCACGTTAGGTTGTCAATGCCGGCGCGGGCGTCACGCCCGTGCGGTGTTGCTTTCATACACCGGCGTTAGTATGTGTCATTGCGCCCTTCGGGCGTGTCGCTTTGCTCTGAACTGGGACAGGCCACTGCATTACCGATCCGCGCAAGAGGCGATCAAGCTGCCTTCTCATCCCCTTTGTGTGAGATGGTCCTCGCAACACGCGAGTTATCCTGCACGCACATCTCTATTCTAAATCACGCGAACCACGCGGCTGTTTAGTTAAAAGGGGCTTCGGTTTTGAGTGGACGGATCGAAGTGCAGGTCGAGCGGGTATCCGGGCAACTCCACATGCACGGTGTAGGGAGCCAGAATGCTCAGCGATCCCGTGCCTTGCGTGCCATGGCGCTGGACTTTGATCTGGTCTTTGGCCAGAGGAATCTCGAGTTCCTGCGCTTTCTTGAAGATGGCATCCTGAATATCGGTTTCGGGCTTGGTGGTGTAGGTTTCCAGCGTGGCTTCGGTCTTGATCACATCCTGAAACTGATAGTTGTTGTAATACACGGGGATCAGCTCAGCACCCAAGTAGATGCTGACCACAATCACCGAAACGCCGACAATCATTTTGATCGTGCCCATCGCGCTCCAGCCTTCACCAGCGCGCGAGTGCAGGTTCAGCGCGCCGGCAGCAGACCCTTGAAATGATCCGCTATTGCGCTGATGCTAACATCCAGAGTCTGGTGAAGCGAGCGTTGAACCACTTCCACAGTACCTTCGGTAACCTTCTTGCCGACTGTGACACGAAAGGGTATGCCCACAAGGTCAGCATCTTTGAACTTCACCCCTGGCCTTTCGTCCCTGTCATCAAGTAACACGTCGAAGCTGGCGGCTTCGAGCTGGCGGGTGATGTCCTCGGCGGTGGTTCTGACCTTGTCGTCGCCCACGTTGGTGGGCGTGACCACGATCTGAAACGGCGCGATCGAAGGCGGGAGCCAGAAGCCGTTTTCGTCGTTGGCCTGTTCAATGGCCGCGGTCAGGATGCGCTCAATGCCGATGCCGTAGCTGCCCATGATCGGCGCCACTTCTTTGCCGTTGCGGTCGAGCACGCGCGCGCCCATGGACTCGGTGTATTTGTTCCCGAGTTTGAAGATGTGGCCGATTTCGACGGCGGTATCAATGCGCAGGGGCGAGCCACAGTTGGGGCAGGATTCGCCAGCGGCCACACTGCGCAGGTCGGCGTAGGCTGTGGGATGAAAATCCTTGCCCGGCGTGACGTTTTTCAAATGATAGTCTTCTTTGTTCGCGCCGGAAATCAGATTGCTACGGCCTTCGAGAGATTTGTCAACGAGCAGGACAGGAGCGTCAGAGTTCTTAAGCTCCTTTGCCCAGGCGATGCCAATCGGCCCAAGAAATCCTGCGGGGGAATCGAATAGCTGCCGGATTTCATCTTCCTGCATAGGACGGGTTGGCCGGCCGGCAACTGCGGCGGTGAATTTGGCGTCGTTCAACTGATGATCGCCGCGCATGAGCACAACGATGCCACGGGATCTAACCTTTTTCGTCTGGGCGTCTTTTTCTTCCGCCATGTAAGCGAGGGTCTTGATTTTGTTCTTTGGTGACACGCCCAGAAACCGCGCCACATCTTCAATCGTCTTCTTCCCCGGCGTGTGGACCAGCAAAGGTTTGCCGTCGCCTTCGGGCGCGAGGTCCTGAATCGCATCGAGCCTGGATGTTGCCTTCTCCAGATTCGCGGCATAGTTGCAGCTTTCGCAGCTTACGACCAGATCTTCGCCCGCCGGCGTGCGCACCATGAATTCGTGCGACTGCGTCCCGCCCATAGCGCCTGAGTCGGCTTCAACCACAACGTACTTCAATCCGCAGCGGTCGAAGATGCGGCAATAGGCGTCGTAGTGCTTCTGGTAGGAAATGTCGAGGCCGGCGGCGTCAATGTCGAACGAGTACGCGTCCTTCATCATGAACTGGCGCACGCGCAGCAGGCCGGATTTCGGCCGCGGCTCGTCGCGAAACTTCGACTGAATCTGATACCAGATTTGCGGCAACTGCTTATAGCTGCGCAGTTCCTTGCGGGCGATCTCGGTCATCACTTCTTCTTCCGTGAAGCCTAAGCAAAGATCGGCGCCCTTCCGGTCTTTCAGGCGAAACATGGTTTCGCCCATCACCGACCAGCGTCCGCTCGCCTCCCAGACTTCGCGGGGATGAAGGGCAGGGAGATAAAATTCCTGGCCAATTTTGTCCATCTCCTGGCGGACGATAGCGATGATCTTCTGGAACGAGCGATTGCCCAGGAACAGAAACGAATAGATTCCCGCAGCCAGTTGGCGGACGTATCCGGCGCGCACCAGAAACTTGTGGCTGGCGACTTCGGCGTCCGCCGGCGCCTCGCGCAGGGTCGGGATGAACAGTTCTGACCAGCGATGCATAGTTTTGAGTACCGAGTGGAGGAAGAATTGAATATTGTACGTGGGAACACGTCAACTTCGCCATGCAGAACCTGACCTACAGCCCGCTCCTACTTAAGAGGTCCTGCTCAGAAGCCTCTGCTGCCACATACGTATCGTGTTTGGGTCCGCTCCGTTCCAGTTGAACAGCTCAAAGATTCTCTTGATGATGCTAATGGCATGCTCCTCTGCCGATGCACGCAATTCGGAAACGCTGTAATCATTTTCGAGCGTGAGATCCGGCTCGACGGAAACAAAGTCGCCGTAGAGAATGGCGTCTCCCAATGCAATCAGCCGCCGGTTCTTGATGCCTCTCATTTCCAGCGAAACGTGAACGACTGCGTCTTCCGCTACGCGCGCGTAGTACCGCTTCAGGAATACGAACATCTCGGTCACGGTGTAAATGACATTCACAAAGCTGAGCACGTGGCTGCCCTGTAGGTCGTCTCTGTTGAATTGGGGACCGTCTTCCCGGTAACCGCCGCGCCAGACAAATAACCCGCTTCGATATGCCCGGTAGGCTTCAATGTGACGTGCCGCGAAGGCGAAGTTGGTGTATGACTGCCTGCCGCTCGCAAAGTTCGATTTCGTTTTGTCGTCGGTGTGTGGAAAGTCCCATCCTCGTAGCGCTACTCGTGCCTCGATCAAATGGTTGATCACAGACGCGGTGTCAGGCAGCCTATCGGTTTGGTAAACCTCTGGCATGGCCCTTAGTTCCCAATACCCATCTGTCCCCACCTCGGCCGGGAGCGTCTCCTTGAAATACGCATGGGCGGCCTCAATCTCCTTCGAATACTTCGATAGGCGCTCCTCGTTGGCAACCGGCTTCCCCTTCAGGAGGGCTTCAATAGTGCTCAACAATTGGTCACCCTTCTTAAGCAGAGCCCTGCCCATCAGACCGCGCATGTTCTCGGCAGAGGAGACTAATTCACTGGCGGCCTTCTCGCTGCGAATGTACAGCCCGCCGGCCTTCAAGATAAGTTTGGAGGGGTTACTGCTCGAATTTGCGTCCTTCTTGCAGATGATCGGGACATCTTGAAATTCGAGCACGCTCAGCACCACTACCCTCAGGCCGTCGATCGTAAACTTCTGCACGTCGCAGGCCGCCACAGGATCCGTGTAACGCTGCAGGAAATCGTTGAGGCTCGTGGTGTCAAAGGACGCAAAGTCGTCCTGACTGAGCCCAACTAACTCAAGCGTTTCATCCCGCACCCCAAGGACGATGCAGCCACCGTCCTGCGTATTCAGCATCGCCAGGATATCTTTGACTATTTCGCACTTTTCTTCCTTGCTCGCCGAGTTCCAGTTGAGACGCTCCTTGTAGTCAAGGTTCCTCGACTCGGACTTCCGCGCTATGAACTCTCTGAGCTGACTTTCGGAGATCATGATCCTGCCACCGCTTGCGGATTTCCACATCATTTACAATTCTAGCTTGCTATGAACCCGATAGACGACGATCCTGTGTTGCAGTTGTACGGCGATGGCAAAGAACCACGGGCCGACGAGCACGCGGACGAATACGTGCGCCGGATTCGCGAAGGCTGGGACGACCGCACTGCGTGGGAAATCGTGGAGGAAGAAGCCGCTCTCCGTAGGAAGAAGAACTCTTAATTGCCATCTCTCACCCGCCGAAGATTTCTGCAAGGCACAGCGGCCGTGGCTGCGGTGGGCGCTGCTGCGGTCGGAGATGACGCCATTTTCCGCGAACCTTATCATCCCATCCTCGTGAGCGTGGAGCTTAGGCTGTCGCGTTGGCCGGCGGCGCTGGATGGCTTCACTATCGTTCAACTCAGCGATTTTCACTACGACGAACACTTCTCTGCGCCGCCGTTGCGTTCGGCGATCAAGATCGTCAACGAATTGCGCCCGGACCTGATCGCGCTGACCGGAGATTTCGTGACCGTCCCAGTTCTCGGCGGCCATCGGCATATCAAGAAACGAGCCGCCGCTGCGATCGAGCCTTGTGCGCCGCTGCTGGCGCAGTTGCAATCTCGCTTGGGATCGTTCGCGATACTCGGCAACCACGACGTGGATTCCGATCCCGCGCGCATCATAGAAACGCTGCACGGCCACGGGATCACTGTACTGCGCAATGCCTCGCTGCCGGTGGAGCAATCGGGGAAGAGGTTTTGGCTGGCAGGGCTGGATTCGGTGATGGAAGGAAAGCCTGATCTGAACCTCGCGCTCAGCAGCGTGCCGCACGGCGAGCCGGCCGTTCTGTTGGTGCATGAGCCAGACTTTGCTGACCGGGCCGCGCTCTATCCGGTGGACTTGCAGCTCTCCGGGCACTCGCACGGAGGACAAATCTGGGTTCCTGGCATTGGCGCGCCGTGGCTGCCACGGCTGGCGCGAAAGTATCCACGCGGGCGTTACGCGGTCGGTCCGCTGACGGTTTACACCAACTTTGGATTGGGAACGATTCGCTTGCCGGTGCGCTGGAACGCCCCGCCGGAGATTACGCTGTTCACGTTACGACGTAACGCCGAGGCTGCTCGGCGGACGGAATCTGCACCGGCCTCCGGGTAATGGATGGACCCCCTGGGAGTCCGCCTTAGCAGAACAAAAAAAGCCGTGGCCGCAGTAGCCACGGCTCTACAAGAAGCGTGCGAGGACGGCGATCACACTTCGACGTGACAAGAATTTCCCTCTTGTTTCTTATTGACCGGCGGCAAGAGCACGGCGGATACTCTAGCCGGCGAACATTGTGGAGGACATCATGAGGCTAACCCGTCATCCCAGAAGACCGTCGTCACTGTCGAAATCCTGTCAACAACGCCTGGAGTCTTACGTCCTCGCCGCAACCGCTGCCGGGGTTGGGACGCTAGCTCTGGCTGCACCTGCCGAGGGCAAGATTGTCTATACGCCAGCACATCGCGTCATGAGCACATCGGACCCGAATCAGTTTCACAACCTGGACCTAAACCACGACGGAGTTGTAGATTTCAGCTTTGACGCCTACGTGGAGACGGGCATGAGTAGCCAGTTTGCCTTCCTGCGGTGTAACCCCCGGGCGGCAAACGACGTCTGGGGGGTCGCGTCAAGTCTCCGGGGACACGGAGATGAAGGCGCTTTTCTGCCGGGGGTCCGTATCGGGCCGGGCGGACACTACGCAAGCCACATCTCTATGGCTCGTGTTGGCGTCTTTACCAATGGATCGACCATTCAGGGGCCGTGGGCCAACCACGGCAAGGGCGTCAAAGATCGCTATCTCGGCTTGAAGTTTGCCATCAATGGCAAAATTCACTACGGCTGGGCGCGGCTGAACGTAACGGTTAAAGTTCAGGGCGGCGCCAACATCACCGGCACGCTGACCGGCTACGCCTACGAAACCGTCCCCAACAAGGCCATCGTCACGGGCCCAACCAAGGGCGCAGACGTCGTCACTCTCGCGCCTGCCGGCCTGGGCCATCTGGCGCGAGGCGCAGGCGCAATCCCGACGTGGCGAACGATTTCTTCTGGGACCGAATGAGTCGCACGGTTTTCGAAGCCCAGGACGCGCGTGTCACCTCAGTTGGTGGGTCGCTCACTCCTGTCTTCGCAACCAACCTCTACTCGCCGCTCAGACGAAGACGTCTTGGCCAGCGGGTTTATAGGGTTGCTCCATTCCGCCCGGTTACCAAGGGCACCTTCTCTGGCGCTGTTGGCGGCGCTAAAGTCGGCGCATGGCCTCCACGACCACAACTACTAAGAAGAAATACCGCTGCATGCAGTGCGAGATGACCGAGGACCGCTGCGAGTGCGAGAAGTACTGCTGCCTGTGCCAGTCGCAACTCGAGGTCCGGCTTTGCGAAGACGGCCTGTACTATTGCGAACCCTGCCGCGAGGCCTGCGACTACAAGGTTTCCGACTGACGGCGGGCGCCTGACGCCCGCCAGATACCGCCCACTCGCCACAAAAATATTCCCTTCGTTCGGAATCCAATCTGCACTTGCCAACGTCAAATTGGCATTGACTTTTCGCTCGGAACGAAGAGCGTCTCTCGGTAGGCATAATTCCTGGTTCGCGTAGTTCATGGCTGACGAAGGAGCCGTCTATGGCTACAACCATCTCGCCGCGAGTGTCGGGCACAGTCGCCGCAAAGCCCCTGGAGAGCAGACCGCGAGTCGCTCCCGGGCGAGTCGCTTCACTCGACATCATGCGCGGGCTGGTCATGGTGATCATGGCGCTCGACCATACCCGCGATTTCTTCACCAGCCTCCGCTTCGAGCCGGAAAACTTGAACCGGACCTATTACGCTTTGTTCTTCACGCGCTGGATCACGCACTTTTGCGCTCCGTTGTTTTTCTTTCTCGCGGGCACAGGCGCATTCTTCTACGCGCAGCGGCGCAGCACCGCCGCAGTCAGTCGTTTTCTCTGGACACGCGGCCTGTGGCTGATTGTTCTGGAATTTACGGTTGTCGGTTTTGCCTGGACATTTCTTCCCACCGGCGGATTCTTCGCCGTGATATGGGCTTTGGGCGCCTGCATGGTGTTGATGGCGGCGGTGGTGTGGTTGCCGGTCGGCTGGATCGCTGGGCTTTCCCTGGTGATGATCGGCACGCACGATCTGTTCGACCACGTTCGTCCGCAGCAATTCGGCCCCCTCGCCTGGGTGTGGACTATTCTGCACGTGCGCGGCATTGCCCACCTGCCCTTCGGCATTGGAAAATTTGTCCTCTTTCCGCTGATCCCGTGGGTTGCGGTGATGGGCGCAGGCTATGCATTTGGCTCGGTGTACAGGCTCGACGTGGAACGCCGCAGAAAATTGATCGCCCAGCTAGGCATCGCCCTCACTATTGCCTTTATTGTTCTTCGCCTGACCAATCTATATGGCAATCCGCCGGTTGGCTTTGGTGGGGTTTCGCAAGGCGATTGGCATGTGCAACCCACGGTGGAGAAAACTGTGATTCTTTTTTTCGATACCGAAAAGTATCCGCCATCGTTGCAGTATTTGCTGATGACGCTGGGACCCTCGTTTCTCCTGTTGGCCTGGCTGGAAGGGAAGAGCGCGACCGGTTTCGTGAGCTCCATTCTTCTGATCTTCGGCCGCGTTCCCATGTTCTTCTACCTGCTGCACCTCTACCTGATTCATTTGCTGGCGGTCTTGGTGGGACCGCTGTTTCACCAGCCTGTAGATTGGCTGTTTCACGGAGCGTTTTTCGGCGGCGTTCCCGATGGCTACGGATACAGCCTGCCATTCGTTTATCTGATGTGGATCACCGTTGTGGTTATTCTCTACTTCCCGTGCCGATGGTTTGCCGGAGTGAAGCAGCGCAGGAAGGATGCCTGGCTGAGCTACATCTGATCGTCGAAGGATGTCTCGATCAATCAGGTGTTCGATCGCGCGCGGGTTGTTCCCAGCTCCGGTGCAGTTGGGGAAAAAGTAATTTAGAATCGTGGAGTCGGGGCGTAGCGCAGCGCTGGTATCGCACCTGCCTTGGGCGCAGGAAGGCCCGGTCTATTCGCTCCCCTTTTTCTGACGACTTTCTCGAAAAAACAACAACTTGGGGAGTCTGCCTTTCGCTCAAAACGGATCTCCAAGCACTCCAATCCGAGGGGTTCTGACAACCTGGCTTTCTGCTTACGCGGCTCTGCGTCTAGTGACGATCTTCACTTCACAGCCGGTAGTTCGCGAGCATCGTTGGCTGACAGCACTTTGCCGCCGACCCCAAGTCTCCATCTTTCACCTTCTCAATCAGCACGACGTGAATTAAAGGCACTTCCCCCTTCCCCCTTCCCTTAACCGGATTCATGGCGATATCGATCATCATTCACAATCACCGAACGAGTGCTTTGTCGGGAGTGAAAATCTGTAACCGTACAGACTTAGTCGAGTTAGGATACTTTTCCAATAGAGCAAAGGCCTCCTGATAATGTCCGCTTGCTTCCGCAGCCTTGATCGCCAAAGCCGCCGCCCGATCGGTCTGGCGATTACCGAGGTTCTGCTGCGCAAGAATCCAGGCGCGCTCGGGATTTGAACCGGCACCGAGATAGAATTCGGCACCGTGGTCCGCGAAAGCCAACGGATGGAGGGCTATGAGCGCCTCGTAACGTCGTTTGGCCTCGGCGATGTCCTGAGCACCGCGCACCTTCTCCCCAGCCCACGAACGCAACACCCCTAACAACGCGAGCGCCTCTGGTTCACTACTCGATTGAGTGACCCGTTCGAGCCTCGCGATCGCCGAGGGAACATCACCCCGCACGGCCTCGATTTTAGCGAGATGGATGTTCGCCTGAACAAACTCCGGCAAATAGTCGAGGGCTCGCTTATACATCCTTTCTGCCCGTGCTTGATCTCCCGCTTGATCGCCCCACATCAAACCTCGTGCGAACCATATCCAGGCATGAGGGAATGGCAGCGTGGTATCGAGGTCAATGAGCGCTTCGGCATATAAGTGATCTGCATCCTCAAAACGACCCACAGCTGCATATGCTCCCGCCAGCGTGCTACGTGATGCGAATCCCCGATGAGCGTGTGGACTCGCCTCAAGTTGCGGAATCACCTCCTCCGCATGTCCAGTCGCAATGAGAATTGAGGCACGCAATGCGGCCAGCTCCTGTGTCTTCACGCCTGCGAGTTCGGCCGCTCGAAGATCATCAAGAGCGTCCGCGAACCGGTGCACTGCTGACCGGGTCCGAGCCCGTTCCAGAAGTTCCCGGCCTGTTGTGAACCGCTCTTCGCCGAGCGAACTCGCTCGACCCAGCGCATCGTAGTCAGAAAGGAACCTCGACCACAGGAGCAGGAGTTCCTCGACACCTTCCTCATCGTGAAGTTCCGCAATCTGCTGGTTGAGATTTGCAATCGCGATCACACTGCTGGTGGTGTTAAAGCTGGGCCTAATGGCATTCTGATTCCCTGGATAGTTCGGCGTTGGCGATCCTGCTGCAACTGCAGGTGCTGCCAGAAACGGAAAATCTGTAGCCGAGTGAACTTTGTCATCGTGGTGTAGACCGTCGTCGACGCCGCTCGTCGTGCCATTGGTCAGTAACGACCGAAATATGTTGCTTGCGTCGTAGTTTGGTGTGCGTCCTCCGCAATCTCCGCCCGAGGCGCCGGGCGTTTTGAACTCTGTGAGTTCGACCGCAAGAAACTGGTTGCAGACCTTCGATTTGCTATTCACCCAGACCCTGTCGTCGGCGAGAACTTTAGCGAGGCGTTCATAGCGGGCTGATGCCTTCGCCTTGTTGTCCGTGAGCCATTGATTGCCGCACTTCCCATCAAATCCGTCATAAAGTCCGAGCGTTTTCTCAATGGCGGTGGAGAATTGTTCCCAGCCGTCTCGAGCAACCCGGTTGTAGGCTTCCTTGCGCTGATCGCTCTCGTTGTCCGGTGCCAGAGGTCCGCCCACAAGCGCGGTCTTGATTAATGGTCGCGCCGTACGCTCGATCGGCTCACCCAGCGTCGGAACAGAGGGAGTCCTGCGCGACGCCGTGTCGGCACGTTGCGAGTCTGGAGCCTTGTGAACCGCGGCCCATACCGCAAGGAGATCCCCTCCCTTGTTCACAATATCGAGATCGATGGAGAGCACAAGCGACGACGATTCCCAGCCCGCAAGAAAATTCTTTGCGGGTCCTCCAGTGGTGTGACGCCACGTATCAAGAATCGAATGGGAGGTCGCCTCATCGAACTGTGGGCAACCGGCGCCGTCCAGTCGAGTCCCGTGCTGGAGAGCAGAACCCGCCACTCCATACATTTCTCTTGTCCCCTTCACGTTATTGAAAAAAGGATCGTCTCTCAGGCCGGCGAATACTTGAAATCGCTTGTTCTTGCCTTCTAGTCCTGATGCATGGCTGGCGTCACCGCGGACATAGTCAGCATCGCCCAACCAGCACTCGACAGCAGCCGCGGCGTCGAACCGACAAACAATCAGGGTGGTAGTCGTGGTTTTACCAAACTTCTTTCCGCTGTCGACGTGGAACACATATTGGAGACGATCGGAAAACTGATGGGCGACAATATCCATGATCAAATTCAATCGCCGTCCATCAGCCGAGGTCCAGGCAAAGATGTCGCCGATGTCGGCTGCGGGATCTGCGATGACTGTGGGAGTATCCAGGTGATCCGAGGCGGATACGCTTTGAAGCTCAGCAGTGACAAGCGTGCCGATCACAAAAGACATGCTCAACCACGAGATTGCTTTTCGTAGAAACCCATTCATGACACAGTCCTTTCTTTGCATCGTCTCTGCAAAATCCACGCGCGGAAATGGAAAGAACTAGATCAATCACACTCTCCATAACTGCTCCGCTTCTTCCACGACTACTTCCGGCATCTCTTCCGGAAAGAAAAGCTTCGCTCCCACGATCCGCCGCACTCCTCGGGATCTGGGAAAGATGTGATCCAGATAGTCCGGGCTCGCCTTCGAGAAGATGGTGTCGGCCGTGCCCCAAACAATGCGCGTAGGGAATTGGCAGCGCTTCAGATTGGCTTCAATGCCTGCTAACGGATTCGGAGAAAGACCCACAGCATAAGCATTGGTAAGCTCCTTGCGGTGTTGTGAACTGACCAAGGGGCTGAGATACATCGTGATGGCTTCATCTGTGGGGTGCGCCGGGTGCGCGTAGCACTGCCCTCCAAGACCCTTTTCCGAACGTGCCAGCGTCTTGTCCGCTAGCCAGGGGACCAACCACTCGTCGGCGAATTTACCAGCACGCGCCAAGTCAATGACCGGCAAAACCGCAACTGGCGGGCTATTGGGCTCCGTGTCACAGTTGGTCAGCAGCAACGAACGTACGCGCTCTGGGTATCGGGCCGCAAACAGTTGCGCCATTGCACCACCGCTGTCGTTCGCTACAATGTCAACGGATCGGACGGAGAGTTTTCCCAAAAACTGCACGAGCATGCTCAACTGAGCTTGAGGTGCTACGCTCTGCCGATCGGCGACTTCCGTATACCCAAGCGCCAGGAAATCCGGAGCGAGACAACGCCTCTTTGTTGAAAGTTCTGGGATGACTCCACGCCACTGAAAGCTGTTCAGTGGAAAACCGTGTAGAAATAACGCCGCCGGTCCATGTCCTCTGTCGAGATAAGCTATCCGCCCCTGGTCAGTAGCAAGAAACTTCCGTGCGGAATTAAATTCCGCAGCGGAGATTTCGCGCAGACGCGCCACGGATTTGCTTGCGCCGGCAAAGCACTCCGGCTCGCATCCGCTGAACGCCAACATAGCTATCGTGCCTGCGCTCAGGTAGACAAACTCTCGACGATTCATGAGCTTTCACCTTGGGTTACCTGTTTCACTCGAATTTCTATTGCCGCCGCGATTCTGGGGGGACCATATCGTTGCTGCGGTAATAGGCCACGACTTGACCGTAGTGTTCGGCCGAATGTTCGATGACTCGATAAGCCAGATCGCCAACGCGTACAAGCTGCGGCGAGCCATCGTTTACGGTTCGATTCAAGCCAGCGTCACCGGTTGCCGCCAGCACGCCGGCACCGTCCTTCACGCAGCGAATTACAAATGTCACAACATCGTCTTTCGTCACCCACTCGTTGCGCGGCGGATCGTCGCCGTAACGCGCTTGCTTTCCCTGAGCCACATCGGTGAAGGAATACATCGATCCGGCGGCGTGGAGCAATTGCTGAATAAACGAACGAGACTCTCGACTTGGCCTGTAATCGTATTTGTCCTCAGGCAGATCTTCTGCAATCGCGATCAGTTTTCGTCCGATTTCATTCCATTGCTCAACTAATGCAGATGACGGCTGTACAGTCGTCCGTTTCGCGTTTGCGGCCTGATCGATCGACTGCCAAAACAGTCGCAGCTGGTTGTCGAACTCCTGCCAGCGTTCCTCGGGGAAAAAAATCCTCGCGCCTTTCAGCTCAATGTATCGGCGAGTGCCCGGGATGGTTTCGGCAAGCCATCGGCCCCATTTTTCGTTGAAATACACATCGTCGGTTCCCCAAACAATCAAGGTCGGCGCCTCGAAAACCTTCAGCCGGTCTTCGACGGAAAGCGTATGTTTGCTATCGAACGCCCCGAGGAAACGCTGCAAATCCCGTGTGCGCTGCTCGCTTCTGACCATCGGACAAAGATAATCCTCAATCGTGTCATCGGTGACCCGTTCCGGATGCTCATATGCCGGCCCCAGAGCTTGCGCGGAACGATAAACATTCTTGTCCGCGATCATCGCGTTCAATGTTTTCGGCAATCCTCCCGCAGCTGCCATCGCCAGAAACGGCTTGAAGGCCTCAGGCGGCCAGTTGTCGTGGGTGTCCCCATCGGTCAGGGTCAGACTGCGAACCCGCTCGGGATAGAGAGCCGCAAAGATCTGTGAAATGCCGGTACCGCTGTCGTTGCCTACCAGATCCACTTGATCGATCTTCAGCGCGTCAAGGAATTCCTTGAGCATCTTCGCATTGGCGGTTGCCGACACGTCTTGATCGGGCTTGATTTGCGTGTCGCCGTGCGCTAACAGATCCACGGCGATGCAACGCCGAACATCTGATAAATCCTCCAGTTGATGGCGCCACAAATATCCATTCAGTAAAACGCCGTGCACGAATAGTGCGACCGGACCTTTGCCTTGCTCCAGATAGCTGACTCGTCCTGAAGGAGTATCCACGCTGTGTCGAACCATCCAAGTCTCCGCTTGTGCCTTTGTTTCGAACATCACAGAAACGCCGAACGCAACCGCCACAACGACTACCCACGGCATTAAATGGCGTTCGAGCCATCGGTGGCCGCAGAAGCTTGCGAGTGGTCTATGTTGTTCCAAGTCCCAGCTCCTAGCTTGCCGATCTGGCAGAGGCGTCCGCTTCCTTCAACTTTTGAGCACAATCCTCGCAACAGACCTCAACTGTTTTGCCGGCGATCTTGACTTTGATGGGATTGCCCTCCACTTTGCAGTCGCAAACAGCGCACGTTTTTTCAGCCATTGCTTTTCTCCTCGAATCCCCGAAAACGGGTTAGGAGCAGTAGGCCATGGCAACTGGCGAATGCGCTTTCAAAATCTTTAGCAATTTTGTGAAGGAGGTGATCTAGCGACCGAGCGCGGACTGTTTGAACTCGGAGGGGGAACGATCGTAGAGTTTTCGAAATGCTGCGCTGAAATGGCTGGGGCTTGAGAACCCGAGATCGAGGGCTAACGATGTCAGATCGTCATACTCTCCAAGCAGATCGAGAGCGCGGGCAAGCCTTAGCCGCAATTGATACTGATAGAGCGGCAGCCCTTCCACTTGCTGAAAGACCTGTGTGAGATAAACGGGAGAGCCGTGTACTTCCGCGGCAATCTCAGCCAGCGTCCAACGCCGCGCCAGATCGCTCGCCAGGAGAAGCTTGACCCGGTCCACCAAACGCTGACGTCCGTAGGTACCGCCCGCCGCTCGCGTTCTACGTGGTCCTAGCGACCGTTGCACCAGAGTCAAACTCAGGGTCTCGGCCTCGAGTGATTCGGCAATTCTCTCGCGCAGACTATGACGTAGGAGTGCCACGAGGGCTTGGGTCCTGGCATCAATTCGCAGGCGCTGCCGGCTAAAGGCCAATCTTGACCCATCGCATAACAGATCACGGGGCGCGAGTTCATGCAGTTGCGATTCGTCTAAAACCAAGGTCAGACTCGCATCGCCACCTGGCACAGGGTGGCTGACCCGGTAGCCTTCCATGGCGTTGAAAAAGAGTAGTTGGTTCGCTTCGGCAACAGCCTGATCCTGCCCGACATGCCGGACATAGATACCCCGATAAGGAAAAATAAGCTGCGTGGTTAGCGTGTACTCCTCTGGGCTCTGATTCCGGGAAGTCCCTCGGCAGTAGGTGTCCCGTACGGCAACGGTCGGAGACTTCAGAAGACAGTGAACGTCAAGCTCCGGCAGTTGCTGGTTTTGGTTTTTGACGCTCACACAATTATCCTTACGATCAATACCAAAGGATAGCACCTGAGTATCGGTCGATAAGGAATCTGCAGTTCGTCCGGTACCGCCGTAAATTCGTTGAAGCGCCGAGAAATTTGATTGCAGCTTCGTTAATTGAGAGGCTTATTGAACGAGTGCTGTCGGAATGGTCTGGAGACAAGAATGTTCTCCAACTCGTCTACCCGCGCGCGGCGCGGAATGATTCCGTCCGTTTAGGAGTCTTATTGATTATCTGCTGATTCAGGCTCCTGTTTCGCTCCAGGATAGGAGCGTCTGAAGCGAATACGGGGGAAATGGCTTTGCCCGACTGCCCCAAGACGATCTGCTGGATGGCTGACTGCAAGATCATGTCCTCTTCCACTGGAGCGTGGCGCTGTAGGTACCGGTAATATCCCGCCCTGCTCAACAGTGCCAACTGACACATTCGCTCGACGCTCAAGCTGCCTTGCAGCGGCATCCCGGATTTCTTCGTAGATGCACTCTCGCCAGAGACGTTGTTGTCCTGGTGTCGAGCCTCGATTCTCTGCAAGGCGCTTCTGAAAAAATCCACTTCCAACGTCTTTTCTTCGAGGGACCGTTTCACTCGGTTCAATTCCCTTCGGAGGTTAGACTCCCGAGAATTGCAAACCGGCAGGCCGTCACCTGCCCGAAAATACAGGGCTTCCTGGTCATTACGCCACTTCTAAAGCAATCGTCGATGGATACCGAGTCTTCGGGATAGGCGAACAATGTGGTCGCGTGCCAGCATTCGTTTAACGGCGCGACGACGGAACTTCTCGTCGTAGCGCTCCCTTGGTTTTCTGTCCACGTTGCAGGTCCTCCGTTGCAAAGTGTGCCAAGCAAAACTGTCTCAGCATAGGGGCTCACTCCATTGCTACAAAAATGAAGCAAAATGAAACCTTCCGTAGTGGTGACGTTTTTGGAAGTGGTTTAGAATCAGTGAAGCAATAAAGTCGGGGCGTAGCGCAGCCTGGTAGCGCACCTGCCTTGGGCGCAGGGGGTCGTAGGTTCAAATCCTATCGCCCCGACCAATGTTTTCAAGCTACAGCTTCTTGGTATCGGTTCCCCCTGAGGTCCTTCGCTGCGGTCGGGATTTCGCCCGCGGGCTCCCGCTGCGCTGACGCCCGCAAGAGCGGCTCAAGTTCAAATCTTATCGTCCCGACCAACTATTTGATTTCTCGCCAAGCCGGAATCCCGGACGCGCCACGCGCCAGATGGCCGAGACTTGCGGGTTCGGTAACGGTTATGACATCCGGACCGTGAACCTTGCCGGTAATGATCGGTTGGTTGGCGACCGTCTCATATGCGTAGCCCGTCAAAAGAACATGACATTCCTGACCTTTACACCTTACGCAGAGCCGGGCCCAGCCCATATGAATTTCCCCTTCAATGAAGGCAAGCTCCCCTTTCCCGATGGCACGATCATTGCCGCTTTGCACTACGGTCATGTCCCGCCGGAGGAAAACAACAAAGTCTTTGGCCGTCCCCAATCTTTCGTTCCAGGCCCCCCGACGAAAATTCAGTTTATGGCCAAAGATGCAAGAAAGTACGCCTCGACGGGCGGCTGGGGGTTCGGGTACTTCGACACGACCGGCAAACCTGGCGACGAAACGCTACTCAAAACCTGCTTTCCCTGCCACGCGAAGGCTTCTCGCGATTTTGTCTTCACGCGTTACGCACCTTAACCATCGTTTCTTAGGGAAGCTCTGATTAAGCCTCCAATGTAGGCGCGGGCGTCCTCGCCCGTGCGGGATCCAGGCGGGCGCTGATATTTGATCAGAGTTTCTTTAACGCCCTTTGCCGCTCAAAGTCACTTGTTGTGGCAAAGCGCCAGCGCCCGTCTCAACGCTCAAAGTCCCCGTTCTTACGCCGCTCGCGGTGGGCGCAAAGCTGACGTTGATCCGGCAACTCTGCCCGGAGGTTAGCTTCTCACCGCAGGTCTTGGACGGAATCACGAAGTCTCCTCTGACATTCACGGCCGCGATCTGCACTGCGTCGGTGCCACGGTTCGCCAGGATCACTGCTTCTGGAGGGCTTGTGCCGCTTGTCGCCTGGTCGGCGAAGTTCACCGTCAGCGGCGAGACGTCGAGCCACGAGCCCGCCGCGGTGAGAAAGACCTGCTGCACGCCGGTCGCGTCGGAATCATAGATGGAAACGGTCCCATCCCGCGAGCCCGCCGCCGTTGGGCGAAACCGCACCGTGACCACGCAACCTTCGCGTGGCATGAGCTTCGTGCCGCATGTATTTTCCTGCGAGAAATCACCCACCGTATCCAGCCGCCGAATCGAAATCGCCGCTTTGCCTTCATTCCTGATCTCCACAGTCTGGGCTTCGCTGCTCACGCCGAGCGCAGTCGGCGTCCACTTCAACCTCGAAGCTGAAAGCCTGACCCCGGTTGCGATCGCATAAAGGCCGATGACATGCGGTGATGCGGCATCCGAGTCCACGATCCTGATCTGGCCGCTGCGAGGCCCGGAGTCGCTCGGCGTCCACACTACCGCCAGCCGGCAACTCGCCTGCGGCGGCAGGCTTTCTCCCGGGACACACGGCGACGTAATTTTGCTGAGCGAGAAGTCGGTGGAAACACTGATGGCGGAGATCTTCACAGATTCCGTCCGGCTGTGATTCGTCACCTGCACGAACTGCGGCATGCTGCTCAAGCCCACCAGCAGCGTGCGAAATGTCAGGTAAGTCTGCGACAACTCTACCGAGCTTGCCACTCCGTTACCCTGAAGCGGAATGCTCAGCGCTTCTACGGGATCGTCCGCCAGCTTGATCGTAAGGTTGCCGTCGCGGGAGCCGATCGCCGACGGTGTGAAGCGAATGGAAATGCTGCAACTGGCTCCCGGCGCCATCACCTCGGGCGCAAGTGCGCAGTTATGCAGAAGCGTGAAGTCTTCCGAGTCGCTGGCGACTTGGCTGAGCTTGAGCTCCGATTTGCCCGAGTTCGTAATGGTGACGAACTGCGGCGCCGACGTAGATTTGACCGCTCGATCTTCAAACGAGACTATGCGTGCCGACGCCGTCAGGCCGGCCTGCGCCCAGCTCGAAACAGGCGTCAGCGCAACCGCAAACACGAAGAGCAAGAAACGCAGCCAATGACTTTTCATCGCAGTACGAAAAAGGGGGAGGAGAATCGCGGGCAGGCAGCTGTATCCAACCGCCTGCCCGGTTTGATGTCACCGCCGAGGCGTCACCTCTGGGAGGACCCCGTAGGAGAGGCCCCTTTGGCTGATGACAACAAAGTCAATTGCTGTTCGACCATCTGGTGCAGCGTGGTGTAGTCGAGCGCCCCGCTGATGAAATGGCCGTTGAAAAAGAAGCTCGGCGTGCCCGAGAGGCCCAGCTTTGTGCCCTCCTCCTGATCCTTCTTCACATTCGCCGCCTCCTGCGAAGAATCCAGGCACTGGCCGAACTTCGCCGCATCCAGATGCAGGGTCGTGGCCTGCTGCTTCAAGTCGGCCGGCTCAAACTTCTTATCGTGAAACAGCGCATTATGGTATTCCCAGAACTTGCCCTGCTCCCCGGCGCAACGCGCGGCCTCTGCAGCCTTCTCAGCGTAAGGATGCATCGGCAACGGGAAGTCGCGATATACAATCGAAACCTTCCCGGCATATTCATCGAGCAGTTTGTTCAGATCCGGGTTCACCCGCTGGCAGTACGGGCACTGATAATCGGCGAATTCCACCACTTGTACGGGAGCGTCGGAGCGTCCTTCGGTTACCGCGGCATTCTCCGGTCCGATATCCGCCGTGGGCGGCGCCAGCTGCACCACGATCGTGGACTTCAGACGCAGGCTCTCGATATAAGCCGTGCGCAGCTTGGCCTTCCGCTGGTCACGAATGTGATCCAGAATCTTGCCGCGCACCTGCTCGTACGGTTCTTTCGCATCCAGTCCTTCGTAATAGACCTCTAACTGGTCCTCGCTCGGATCTTTCACTTTGCTGTCCACTTCGCGCTTCAGCAATTCATCCGTACTGATGCCCTGCTTCTGCGCTTCTTGCTCCAGCAGTCGCTGCGAGATCAGGTCATCCAGCGCCTTCCGCTCCGCCTGATAATACTGATACTGCGCTTGCAGCAGGTGGTTGACTTCCTTCTGTTCCAGGTCCTGCGCGGTGATGACGCTGCCATTCACCGACGCCAGCACACCTGCACTCTGCTGCGCCAGGGCCGACCGGAACACGACCAGCCCAAAAACAAAACTGCACAAGAAAAGAAATCTCTTCGATCGAATCATTGGAGTCCTCCCTGATGGAACAAAGATGAAATGTAAGTGAAGCGCCAGGGATGCTTGGGGGATGGTCCCTGGCGCTTTTGCTGGCTAGTCGCCCACGCCACAGGTACAAATTCCGTGCCCGCTGCCGTCGGTGTAAATGGCGCTGCACTGGTTTTGCAGCCAGAACAGCTCATTATCACTGAGCGGAGCGGATTCGAACTCTTCTTCGGTCTCCGCATAGCCACTGGGGACGGTCTGGATATGCGTGGACCAGGATCGCAGCCCGGCCGCCGGTTTCGAGCCTTCATTGTCCGGACGGCACTGTCCCTTGGAATTCTGCGGTTGGGAAACAACCTTGATTACGCCATCGTTCGTGACGATATTCAGGTTGATCGGGTTCCCCAACAGGTTCTTGTTGATGGACAGCGTTCTTTCGCTGTCCGGTGAAAGTCTGCAACCACAGCATTCCACTTCCTGCTCATCATTGTTCAGGACATAAATCTGTGCGCACAGGTTCCCGTTGATCGGTTTTCCATCCTGATTAATCTTGCTCACTGCCGTTCCCGGGTTCACGATGTGAACCGTGCCGTCCGGTGCCCCTTTGACCAGAGCATTGCTGTAGTAATTCACCTGGTAAGTGTCGGACGCTTCGTATTGAGTCTGGGCGGACGCAATTGTTGCCGCCAGACCCACGACGAGCGTCGTGAGAACTCCATACATCAGCAAACTGGATCTCTTGGTTCGCAACATGTAACTTTTCCTCCTTGAAATTTGGCGCCTCGCTTGCCATACGCGTGCCAGGCACGCGGCCTAACCTCGAACCACTGAAGACCGATCACGATCAGTTGCAGGTCGTGGACGAATTGCCCACGCCTTCGCCGCAAATGCCGGCTCCACTGCCCACGGTCACGATCCCGTAGCACTCTTCCTGCAGACTGTCCAACTCTCCCTTGCTCAGGGTCGCCGTCTGATATTCGTCCTCAGTGAGGTTGCCGTCGGTCTGCACATGCGTGCCCCAGGAGCGAAGATCTACGGTCGGCTTAATGTTCAGCACGTACTGCCCATTGCCGCCGATGCCCCCGCCGGTCGGATCGCAGGGGACTCCGCCGAAGTTGTCGTTCGCCTCCGCCGAAACCACCTTGATGTCTCCATCGGTCGGTATGCGCCCGTCAAACGGGTTGCTGATCAGGTTCTTGTCCAGGCTTAGTTCTGCCAGCCCGTCGGTGCTGATGTAGCACCCGCAGCACTCTTTCAGTTCCTGCTTGTTGTCGTATACGTAGATCATCGCGCACAGACTGTTGGGCGGATACGAGGGCGCGTCCGCGCCCGGGTTTACGACCCGTAACCACGCATCGGTCCCTGCCTTGTTGTTTGCGTTCGAGAAGTAATTCACCTGGAAGGTGTCAGGGGTTTGTTTCTGAGCCCAACCCAGGTTTGCCGTGAGGAAACACGCGGCGGCCACAACCGCGATCGCCAGCCATCTGAAGACTCGGGTTCCGGACATAGTAATTCCTCCTGTGTTCTGATTGCGCCAAGGAATACGCCTAGGGGAGGGAATGCGCGGCGCCGTTCAGCGCACCTGCACTATAGGGGTTGCGGGCACGGAGAACAATTCTCTGCTTTCGTTACTGAGAACTTGTTAACTGATTGGACTAAGAGTTGTTCGTAGCTCCCAGCATCGCAGCAGGTTCTTTTGATCGGGATGGCTTGTCCTGAAGCCGGGAGAATTACCAGCAATCGTCCCCAAGCCCCGCGCTTCCTCTGGCGGGGCGAAGAATCTCGCGTGGAGTGCCAATGCAACAACGCCGGCGTGCCCCCGAGTCTCGCTTTCTTAGCGAGACCCCGGATAAGCGCCGCGTTCGCCGCCTATCCTACATATCCAACCCGACCATCTTTCCGATGATCCCGGTCCGGGTTGAAACTCCCATCTTCACCATCACCAGATGCACAAACGCCTTTACCGTGTTCGGGCTGATATTCATCCGCACCGCGATCTCTTTACTGCACAGCCCCTCGGCCAGCAGTTGCATCGTTTCCTGCTCGCGCGCTGTCAAGCCGAACCGCTGCGAAATCTCGGCCACGGTGCCTTTCCCATTAGATTTTCTTTCCAAGAGAATCGCCGTGGTCGGCCCGCCGCCGCCGTTTCCGTTCGTGCTCAAAGGAAACGCCCGGCACACATACGTCCGGTTGACCGAGCGAAACTCGTTCACGAACTTCGGCCGGTTGCGTATCTTCCGGTCAACGAGAGAAGTAAGTATCTTCTTCGTGAGCCAGCCATCAAAGCTGCCAAGTTTCTCTGCCGGTTCCGGGAAGGCAAGAATTTGTGCCGCTTCAAAGTTCGCGGCCACCAGATTCAGGGCCTCATCCACCAGAACCAACCCAGGTCGCGACGCCACACCATTCATCACAATTCCCCTGTTTGACGGAGGGCGGTCGCCTATTAGAAGGCCGGCCTCTCGCCAGTGGTTGCTGACTATGGATATTAAAGTTCCGCGATTTACCCGTAGCTCCCGTCGGGGGGTGGGCGAACTCCGGGTAACAAGTACTTACAGGGACGTTATAAGTAAAGATTCAAACGCCCTTGCCATTGCTACAGCAGAGCTGCCGCTCCTACGCTTGGCTGTTCACAATGCGCGCGAGAAGTTCCTGGGGGAAGGTGTAAAAATGTGTCGGCAAATTCTCAAGCATGGCTGGCACTCTTGTCAAGCGTCTTCTCGCAAGAAATCAGTGGAAATGTCCCCTGGTCATGGTTTGGAATAGTTGGGGGCATGGACCGTGGGTGCCCTGCTCCTTGCTTTTTTTTAAGCGGCGATGGCTTCGCCCACCCTTCGAAAATCGCGGCGCGTGAGACAGCCGCGCCTACGGCTCTATCGGTGGGCGAGACCGTAGCTTACGGCGAAGGCAGAGGCACCAATATTTACCAGCGGCGTCAACCGCTCCAGGCGATGATGCCCGGTCTTATGGAAAAAGTAGCTCAACCCCGCCACCCCTGCGGTCTCGCCGACAAAATTCAGCGCCAGTCCTGCCGTGCTTCCGCTGAAAACGCGCGTCACCGGATTCAACTCCCGCCCGCCATTCTGCAGATTGTTATAGGTCACGGCAAAGTCTGCTGCGGCGGATCCAGCCACAGCGGCAAAGAGCAGGCGGTTCTTTCGGTCCCAGAACTTATGCTGCTCCGGCGACTCCGGCAAAACTGCAGGTGAACTTACACTTATCGCGGGCGGCAGTTCCGGCGTTTCGGAATTCAACATGGCAAAGGTCTGTTGAGCGGAGGCCGCGCCACAAAGAATCAAGGCCAAACCCGCCAGTTTCCCGGCCCGCTGGAGCATGGTGTTCAGAAAGTTAGTTGACATGACTGAAGTAGGGGCCTCTCATTGCCCATCTGTACAAGTACTATCGGATTTGAAGGGGCTGGAGAATAGCCCGTTAGTGCTAATAAGCCCTTTGGATTGATTACGTTGGGGACTATTATCGAGTTACGGAGGTTACCTTCGGCCGATGACCGTCCGCCCATCTGTCCTACACTAACGAATCAGTCCACTGGCGGCAAAGAAACCATCTTGGTTCGGGCTGAGTCCGTGATAACCTGCATTTTCCGCAGTTTTCTGGCCTGAAACGATAGGTTTAGAGGCTGCGTCCAGCTCCCAATGCCAGGGAAACCAAGGCGCGTCAAAGACCCTGTACCTTCCTCTCCCACGGGGACTTCCGAGGTTTCGCCATCTGCGGAGACGCAACTTTCCAAGCCGGAAGGGGTTCAATCAGATGTGAGCAGCGTAGCTATGGATCGTGGGTTGCTCGCGCTCGCGGGCGGTATGGCTCGGAGCGAGACGGCGGCGTCGGGCTCGGTCGGCGAAGCCCTAACCGACGCTCAGATCATGCTGCGGGCCAAAGCCGGAGATGACTCGGCTTTCGATTACCTGGTCCAGAAATACCGCCGGCCGATGGTTAGCTTCATGTTGCGCATGGCGCGCAATGCGGCCGCCGCCGAAGATCTGGCGCAGGAAGTCTTCCTTCGCGTTTACCGTTCGCGGGCGAATTACGAGGCCAGCGCCAAGTTCACCACCTGGTTGTATCGGATTGCGACCAATCTGGCGGTGAATCATGCGCGCGATACTCGCCATGAGCGCCCCGAGCACACGGTGAGCATTGACGAGCCCGACGAGGACACCGGGCTTACCGTGGATGTGGCGGACACGTCGCTCAGCGCGGAAGAGACGATCGTGCGGCGCGAACGGCTGGCCGCGATCCGCCAGCGGGTGCAGGCCTTGCCCGAACGGCAGCGCATGGCGGTGGTGATGCACAAGTATCAGCAGATGGACTATCGGCAGATTGCGCAGGTTCTGAAGTTAAGTGAATCCGCCACCAAGTCGTTGTTGTTTCGCGCCTACGAAACATTGCGGGTGCAGTTGAAAGAGTTTTTATGAAGGACGCGGTTATGAAATGCGATCAAGTACTGGAACTGATGCCGGACCTGGCCGCCGGTGTGGAAGCGATTCCCTCCGACGTAAGCGAACATCTGAAGGGCTGCGCGGGCTGCGTGGGCAAGCTCGGGGAGTTCCGCCAAACCATGGCTTTGCTCGACGAGTGGCAGGTGCCGGAGCCCTCGCCATATTTTGACGTACGGCTGCGGGCGCGCCTGCGCGAGGAGGCGGCGAAACCTGTGAGCTGGTGGCATTGGCTGCGGCGCCCGGCGCTGGCGGCTTCGCTGGCTCTGGTTCTGATGGCCGGGGTTACATTTTTCCGCAGCGATGCCGGCCAGCATAATGAGCAGATCGCAGTCACGGCGGAGCCGGGTTCGGCCGTGGGAGATTTGCAGGCGTTGGACAAGAATAACGAACTGTACTCCGACTTCGATGTGCTCGATGATTTGCAGGTGCAGCAGGACGTGACTGCAAATCCGTAAGAATTGGCCAAGTGTTGGTGCGGGGAGTGAACGGGGGATAGCCGTGCGGTTGAGATCCAGGACAATATGGGTGGCGGTGTTTGCCCTTGCGGTCCCAAGCGCGGTCCCGGCGATTGCGCAAAGCGGGCGCCGCCCCGGCGCGGCGCATCCCAATCAGAATCATCATTCCGGACAGTGGCTGCGGCAATATCGTGGCAAAAGTCCCGAACAACAACGGAGAGCGCTGGAAAACGATCCGCAATTCCGCCGCTTGCCTCCGCAGCGGCAACAGCGGCTGGAGCAACGCCTGGATGATTTCAACCGGCGCCCTCCCGAGCAGCAACAGCGCATGTTGAACCGCATGGAAACCTGGGAGCATTTGACGCCGGAGCAAAAAGATCAGGCGCGGCAACTGCACTCGCAGATGTCGCAACTGAGCCCCGATCGCCGGCACGCGGTGCAGAACGCCATTCAGGCGCTGCGCGCGATGCCACCAGGCGCGCGCCAGAACCAGATCAATTCGCCGGCGTATCAGCAGCAGTTCTCACCGCAGGAGCGGGAGATGCTCAACGGCGCAACACGCTTGCCGCTGGCTCCGCCGGAGTCGGGCACGCCCGCGGCACCTGATAGCACCGTGCCGAAGCCACCGGGGCGGTAAAACCCGGCAGGGCGGGCACAAGCGTTTAGGGACGGGATTATTTCGTAACATCCCCGAGAAACCAATCCACTAGTCGACCGAAGACCGCTTCCAAACCTTCGGGTACCTGCTGGTTCGGAAGGTCCAACGCATGGTCAGCACCTTCGATTCGCTCAAACACGGCGTCTCGCTGTTTTGCGGCCAACTCGGCGCGCAGGACATCGAACCCAGCGATCGACTGCTGCGTGTCGGCTGTCCCGTGGGCAAAATAAAGGAGTGCATGCGATCTAAGGGTTTCCGCGATGACGGACGTCTTCATAAAGCTGGACCACTGACGGTACGTCTGCCCCCAACAGAACTTGGTAGCGCTGTCTGGATCTTTCAGGATTTCGCTCCAACACGCATATACTTCCTTTTCCACGTCCAATTTCTTACTCCGCATAAACTCGGCCATGTGGAATAGATACACTGGTCCGCCTCCTGACAAAGAGGCGGCGTGCGTCACCTGCGGCGATACGTTCGAGACGCGCATCGCTACAATGCCGCCTTCCGAAATGCCGATCACCAGTGTTTTCGAAGTATCGACGCCAGATATCTTCTGCGCCGCTTGGATTGCGTCCGCAAATGGTTGTAGCCCACCTGTCGAGCGTGAACTCGGCTAGGAACTCTGGACGGCAACTGCGAGCGTCACCGTCATCAGGCGGATAGTCCAGGAATTCGACACCCGGCTTTTCGACCGCCAAGATGCGGGCCCGTCCGCGAGCCACTGAATATAGAATGCCCTGTAGTCCACCGCTCATCCGCTTACCGTCGCTGACAAACTGAGATGAGCAGCCTGTTCCTTGGACCCAAACGATCAGCGGGACGGGATGACTGGGTGCGGGCTGAGTCGAAAGATAGAAGGTAATGCGCTTGCCATCTCCGCCATCTGCGATGTACCGCCGAAACGGCTTATCTCCCACAGGATAGTCTTCCGCTGCAGCCAGCGCAGAACAGAAAAGAAGATTGAGGACCAGAATCGAACAGGTCTTAAGCATGACGAGCACTAGCATAGACCTGTTCACAGCGCCGGCGCCAGATCCTCACACCGCAATGGAACTGATCCAGAACCAGAAAGCTATCTTGCTTCCACCGCACAACCTGATAAGAAGAAAGCATGCGAGGAAACGACGAGCAGCAGTTGGATGCGTTTAGCTACGTATGCCCAGAGCAGCGAGTACCCCACGATCACCCGTTGCGTCCTCTGCGCGTCATGACCGATGAGGCATTCAGAGAACTGCAACCACGATTCCGCAAGCTGTACGCGAAGACCGGGCGGCCCTCGATCGCACCGGAGAAGTTGTTGCGAGCGCTGCTCGATGGAGACACTAGTCTAGGGAACAAGGTGAAACACAGATCCGCAAGGCGCACCAATATTTTCGAAACATTCGGGTTCAGCGGATCCCCCGAAGGGCGTGCTGCCATAGAAATCGCCGTGCGATCCTAGGATCAAGCCCATCGCGTCGTAGAAGCTTGGATCCCCACTTTGATCTTCCGTGAAGTCGTAGAGATCAGTGATGCGCCCTTTCGTGTCTATCCTGAAGACACATCCCCCACCCAATGCGCAGTTGTTAACCTCTTCGATGCCGTACAGGTTGCCCTTCGAGTCTTTCACAAGATGGCTGGCGTAAAGCGAATTCCGCACCTGGCCCATGGTGCACGGGGGCTGGGTACACGGACTGAAGGTGAAGAGCACGCTGAACTTGCCGCTCGTATCCACTTTGAAAACGGTGCCCAAGCCGTATTCCCAATTTGTATGTTTGATGATATCGCCGCCGCTGTCCGCGATGCCGTAGAGGTTGCCAGCGGAGTCGATAATTAGACCCAGAGGATACGATCCGTCATGCGGGCCAGTAAAAGTGTGGAGTACCGTGAACTTGCCGCTCGGCTCCAGCTTGTAGATAGTTCCACATCCTTCTCCACCGCTCTCCCCCCAGCCGGGATAATAGCACTTGAGATTGCCGCCCCAGACAGCGGTACCATAGAGGCTTCCCTGGGCGTCAAGCACTACCCCTCCCTCTGGCTGTATTCCGTCCTTCCCCTTGAAAACGTGAAGCACTTTGAACTTGCCTGAGGCAGTGATCTCGAACAACGTTCCACAGCCCAATTTATTCTGGGCCAAATTGCAATTGGGTTCGCCCCCATAGGGTGACATGCCGTAAATATTGCCTTTCGCGTCTATCGCAACTGGCGAATCCAAGCAGCAGGCGTCCCCGCCATTAGCGACGTGAAGTACGGTCTCATGGCCATTTGGATCGACTTTGAACACTACGGATGCGCCGCCAACAAAGCCGTTCCCTTGCGTGGTGCCATAAAGATTACCCTTCGCGTCTCGGGCCAACCCCGCAAAGGGGCCGTATCCGTTGCCTCCCCCCTCGAAGCGGTAGAGCACCGTCTCGTTGCCAGCGCTGTCGATCTTGAACACCGTCCCGCAGGTGTCGTTGCCGCAGGTGGTGATGCCACCGAACTTCGTCGCGCCATAGATATTGCCTTGCGCGTCCTGGATGATGGGATTGGGATCTGCGCCGTCCGTCCCGGCGGCGAACGCATGAAGAATGGTGTAGGTCTGTGCCTGCGTTGACTGGGCGGCGGCAGCTGCCACCACAAGAAGCGTGAGCAGGGCGATAACGCGACCGTTACGAACGTTCATGGAAAATTGGTCTCGGAACATGGCTGACACCTCTGTGCTGGGATATGAGGGAATTCTCACGTTGTTGGTTGAGAAACCTCAATGGTCGAACGATAGTCCTATTCTTGTGCGGGTATGTCAAAAAAAAGCAAACAAAATGTCAAATTTCAATGACATGCTTCATGTGCTCGGTTAGGTCCGTGAAGCCTGGGATGGCAGGGGGCTGGCCCAGCTTTGCTTTTTTGTCTGGTACAGCTATGTATTAAGCCTTGCGCCGGAACAGGGACCGACCATTTCCACGCATGGAGCCTACCCGCGAGCTCCTGCCTACGGGTTGGCGCGCGTCCCTGCTTGCCGTGGATGGCGCGACGACCGAGCATGTTCCCCCTCAATTGCAGCGCGTCCCCCCCGACGCTTCGCACCTTGTGCTAAGTGTGGGAGGAAACGATGCCCTCATGAATTCCGCTTTCCTTTTCACACCGGCTGATTCTACATCTCAGGCCATAGCGGGCGTTGGCGGATGTTTCGTGGGGGTTTGAGGAAAGGTATCGAGGCGCAGTCGGAGCATGCAGGCAACTGTGTCTGCCGCTGACTCTTGCACTGTCTACAACGGCTGCTTTCGGGACGGCGATTTCCAGCGGTTGGCCTCAACTGCTAAGATGGTCTTCAATGATGTTATCTTAAGGGTCGGCATAGAGCTCGGTCTTTCGATTATTGACTTGCGATTTGTTTGTTCTTCGCCGGTTGACTACGCGAACCCAATCAAACCCTCCTCCCTCGGGGGCGCTAAGATCGCTCGCGCCGTCGTTCGTGCGTTGTTGGCAGGAAACACGGAGAATGCTGGTGCCCGAGTCGTAATCAGCCAGTGCCTCTCTCACAGCAAACTAAGGTCGCAGGCCATTCGTGCGCATGGACTTGCATCTATTTGTTGCCGCAAAGGTGCCCGGTGGCATCTAATAATTGTATGGAAAAGTCGGCGATCTTCGAGGAGAAATACCGTGTGATTGCGGTTGACGAGCAGAGCCTGGTTCTGCGCGGAGAGCGCAGCGGGGAAGTTTTGACCGTCACCAATGCCGACTCGGAAACCGTTCTCAGTGAAGAAGATTACCCACTGGGCAAGCTGATTGCCCTGTCCGATCCCTCCGCCCAAGCCGGGCACTGAAACATTCTTTTTTTTCTTTCAGCCATATTTGCGGACAGCTGGTTCCTCGACGGCGTTCTGCCCTCCGGCAAGCGGACGGCAGAACTTTGCTCGGAATGACAATGGGGGAAAGGGCGTCACAATAAAGCAATTCTCGGTAAGCGGGATACTCCGGAATTATTTCCGAAACAGATTCTTGGCGATGAAAAGCACATTGGCGGGGCGCTCGGCCAGGCGGCGCATCAGGTAAGGATACCATTCGGTGCCGAAGGGAATGTACACGCGCATGCGCCAGCCGTTCTGCACCAGGCTCTGCTGCAGATCTCGGCGGATGCCGTGCAGCATCTGAAACTCAAAAGCGTCGCGAGAAATCTTTTCGCTTAAGGCGAAGGCTTTGGCCTGATTGATGATGTTTTCGTCGTGGGTGGCCAGGCCATGATAGACGCCGCTCTTCATCAGAATCTTCATCAGCTTGACGTAGTTCGCGTCCACCTCGGATTTTTTCTGGAACGCCAGATCGGGCGGCTCTTTATATGCGCCTTTGCACAAGCGGATGCGAATGCGCCCGGCCAATAATTTCTCGACGTCGCTTTCCGAGCGGCGCATGTAGGACTGAATGACGGCGCCCACGCATCCGCGGTTCGCGGGCACGCGGTGCAGTTCGTGAACGAAATCGAGCGTGCGCTGGGTGTAGGGGGAGCCCTCCATGTCCACGCGAACGAAGTTCGGCGGATTCATCGCCGCGGCTTTGGCCACCAGGGCAGAGACCTGATCGCGGGCCAGTTTTTCGTCCACGTCGAGTCCCATGTGGGTGAGCTTCAGGCTGATATTGGCATTCAGCTTCTGCGCGGTGATGTCGTCGAGCAGTTGATGATAGAGCGCAGCCGAGGCGTGGGCTTCCTCGGCATTGGTGACATTCTCGCCTAGATTATCAACCGAGACGCTCAGGCCGGACTGATTGAGCGCGACAGTGGCGCGCAGCACGTCTGCAACCTGCGTGCCGGCAACAAAGCGGCTGGAGAATTTCTGTCCGATGGAAGAGCGCTCGGCCACGCCGCGCAGCCAGCGGCTTTCCGAGAGAGAAATAAAGAGCGCTCTCAGCACGAAGCGCTCGAGACAAGAAGGTTATGAAGGCCTTGGGCGCGCATGAGGATCACAGGAAGTTTTATCACAAAATCGGGATGGAAGCGCCGGAGGTTGGCATGGGGCGGGAGACTATTAGTGCAAGATCGGGGCGCGACGGCTACGGGAAAGGGCGCGAGCCTTACTCGTGCCAAACCGCACCCATGGATGTGCGGCTTCAGGGCGCTGAGGACCAGGTTCCTCAGAGGCTAAAGCCTGCTCAAAAGGCAATGCTTACGGCACGACTGAAGTCGCGCCCTTCCCACCCAAGACATCATCGCAGGCGATTGATCAGCGATGCCACGTATCCAGCGCCGAAACCGTTATCAATGTTGACGACGCTTACGTTGGAGGCGCAGGAGTTCATCATTCCCAAGAGCGCGGCAACACCTTTGAAAGCCGCGCCATAGCCGATGCTGGTAGGCACGGCAATCACGGGGACGCCCACCAGTCCGCCAACCACGCTGGGCAGAGCACCCTCCATTCCGGCGCAGACGATGAGAACCCGGGCGCGCACAAGAGTCTTGCGGTTGGCCAGCAAGCGGTGAATTCCCGCGACCCCCACATCATAAAGACGTTCGACCTGGTTGCCCATGGTTTCGGCGGTGACAATCGCTTCTTCGGCGACGGGAATGTCGCTTGTTCCCGCGGAAATCACGGTGATAATGCCCTTGCCGTAGATCTTGCGGTCGCGGATGAGAACGATCGTCTGCGCGGAGTCGTTGTACTCCGCCTTGCGGAATTTCCTGCGTACGGCGGCAAACTGCTTTTCGCTGGCGCGTGTGGCCAGGACGTTTCCGCCGCGCGCGGCGAGCCGGGAGAAGATTTGCGCCAACTGCGCGGGAGATTTTCCCTGCCCAAAGATCACTTCGGGGACACCGGCACGCAGCGCACGATGATGGTCAACCCGGGCGAATCCGAGATCTTCGAAGGGCAAATGGCGCAGGCGTTCGACGGCCTCATCGGGAGACAGCTTCCCGCGGCGCACTTGCTCGAACAATTTGCGTATGGATTCAGCGTGCAATCAAGCCTCGTGAGCTCGAGTGTCGGAGATGAGAATCTAGATTAACACCTAACGATTGTGATCCCGAGGCAACCCGCACTGAGGTAACGGGCTACTTTATGGCTTCTCGCGGAAGCTAGAGAATCACGCGGCTGCTACGGCTCTAAACTATTTCGCCTACAACTTCATCAAGATTCATCGTACACTTCGCACGTCCCCCGCAATGGCTGCTGCGCGTGACGGAGCGACTCTGGAGCGTGGGAGATTTGGTCGCACTCTGGGAAGCCTACGAACAGCGGAGGGCGGAAAGAGCGGCATGAACGCGAGAATCGTGATTTAAGTGGCGCGTGAACTCTCCATACTCTTTTTTTGTGCGACGATCGCCTTCCTCCTGGGAAACGGTTATTACAAATCCTTTCGCAGCGGTGTCCTTACAATCACAATGAAAGGCCACACCCGCACCTCTCGCCGGGACAAGGAACCGATCAGTTACTGGATTGGCATGGCTGTAGGGGGTGTCGCATTTCTCATCATGGTGTCCGCGACTGCGCTTATGGCGTTCCTTGTATACGTGGGTTTATCCGGGACCTCAAAGTAGCCCACTACCCGCACTGAGATCCCTCGCTCCGCTGGTGAAAGCACGGGGCTTGGGGATGACGGCCAAAAAGACCCCGCGCTGGATCGTTTTAAGTTGGATACACACACTACGAACATGCCAACGCGCCTCCCGCCGGAGGTAAACTTAAGGGCAGGCGCTTTCCCGCATCTCAGAGTAAGCGATGGAGCAAGCAATGAACGTGCCACGGAATCATGGTTCTTCGAGAATTCGGCTGATTGTCTTTGGCCTCATCCTGCTGGCGGGAATTTCCGCCAATGCGCAAACTTGCCTCACCTCCGGCGACATGGATGAACCCACACGCTCTGCCCTGGTGAGCACGGCGATGCGCTACTTCGACATGGCCGCGCGCGGCGATTCGGCGGACCTGCGGCTGAATGCGATTGCCAGCCTGACGGCGGATTTTTCCGGCATTGAGAGCGCAGTAAAAGACAATCAAACGGGCCTTGCCGGAGCGCAGCCCACGGCCCGACAACCGTTTCTGTTGAAAGCGGAGGGCAAGGAACCGTTGGCGCGGGCAGAGTTCCTGTGCGGCGTGTTCGGCAAGGACGGCCAGACGGCCAACAGCGCGGAATTTGTGATTCCTACCCTGCCTCCGGGGAATTACGGCGTCGTGTCGTTCGACGTGGCTTCGAGCAAGGGACCATATGTGGTGACGTTCGTCCTGCAGCAGCAGGGAAGCGATTGGAAAATGGGCGGCTTTTACGTGAACGCTCCGGTAAAGGGCCACGACGGAAAGTGGTTTGCCGAACAGGCTCGGGCGTTCAAAGCGAAAGGGGCGAACCACAACGCGTGGTTTTACTATCTGCAGGCGCGGCAGTTGCTGGTGCCGGTGCCCTTCATGGAGACGCAAATCACCGACAAGCTGGATGATGAATTTCAGAACGCCAAGCCGGCTGATTTCCCCAGCGGCAATACGGTGGATCTGTCGGCGGCAGGAAAAGTGTACAAGCTGACGGCGCTATTCCCTTTGAGCGTGGGACAGGATTTCGATCTGGTGGTGAAGTACGCGTCGGCCGACGTCTCAAACACTGCGCAAACATTTCAGGAAAACACCGCGGTGATGAAGGCGCTGGTGACCAGGTACCCGGAGTTTCGCGACGCGTTTGACGGAGTGGTGGCGCGCGCGGTGGAACCGTCAGGCAAGGATTACGGCTCGCTGATGGCGATGAAGGATATCAAGTAGTCGCGCTTGCTCGTATCAGCTCGCCCCGCTCGCTAGGACCACCGCCTTGAAAAAAAGTCAGTGACCCATGAGGACCACTGACTGTTGACGGGCGTAATCGTCGCTCAGGGTGTGATTCTGAATACGGTCCCGCATACGTGAGCACCGCCGCCGAAAGTCGTACCATACAGGTTTCCTTCAGCGTCGCGAAACAGCCCAGATTCGGGATTGCTACCGTCGTTGCCACCGGTAAACTTATGAAGTACGGTCTCCCGCCCGGTGCTGCTAAGTTCAAATACCGTTCCAGCGTTTGCATCTCTCCCGGTTCCACCGCTGTAATAGGTTGTGCCGTAGAGCTTGCCACGCTCATCTCGAATCAATCCGGAATTGGGGGTTTGTCCATCCTTGCCATGAAACACATATAGAACCGCTTCTTCGCCGTTAGGATTGATCTTAAAGACGGTTCCGCATCCGTCGTAGCAGGAGGAATTGCCCCCGTAAACGGTTGTGCCGTACAAGTTGCTCTCGGCATCGCGAACCACCCCGCCCGAAGGAACTGCCTCAAGTGGAAGACCCTTAAAACTGTAGAGCACACTGAGTTCGCCGTAGGGAGTCAGCTTGAATACCGTTCCCGCGTTGTAGATGCCTCCGTTGACGCTGGTCCCATAGAGATTGCCATCATCGTCCCGGGTTAACGGTCCGTTTGGATTCGCGACTTGGGCGCCGCCCTTGAATCCGTACAGAATGGTGTCATGACCGTTGGCGGTTAGCTTGAACGCCAACCCATATCCGTAAGGGCCATCGTAAAACGTGGTCCCATACAAGTTGCCCTTATTGTCTTGGATAAGACCCTCCGGAGGAGCGCCATCGATGGGGCCTCCCGCGAAGTTGTGAAGGACAGTCTCGTTGCCCGCCGCATCCAGCTTGAACGCGATTCCCGAGCCAAATGCTCCGCCAAGGATCGTATTCCCATAGAGGTTCCCACGGTTGTCACGGACGAGACTATCGTCAGGAACCGCCCCGTCAGACGGAAAGGCGCCAAAATTGTGCAGCCCAATTTCCCTCCCCGCTCTGTCGAGTTTGAATACCAAACCGGACCTGTAAGCCGCTCCGTAATCGGTAGTGCCATACAGGTTGCCCTGGGAGTCACCAATCACACCAGCTGAAGGGTTGCAGCCATCGATATAGTTGAAGCTGTGCAGCACGCGGAAGTTCTTAGCCGACGCGGGCAGCGCAACGAGAATTGCGATCGCAGAGCCGACTGCGATCAGTATGCAGAAAGTTTTCGATCTCATCTGGGCCCTCCGATCCGAAACTTATCGGACAGAATCTCAGCTTCGGTACCCGCAGGGAATTATATGCCTGAGGGATGGGGTTGCAAGATGAAGAAATTTGCACACTGGCTACGATAACGGGATCTGTCCGGCCAGCATGCATTCCTCAGGCGTTTTATCATCGCGCAATCGCAAGAAAACCGGAGCCCTCAGTTTCAATCCGCCTGCCGCCGTTTCGTGCGTCCACTCGGTGAACTTGATTTCGGCTACGCGCTCGGGCTTCACCCAATGCACGTGAGCAGCGTCTACCTCGCCGGTGAACGGGCTGCGGCCGGCTTCCAGCGGCTTCAAAATCTGCCAGATTTCCTTGAGAGTTTTGGTGTCGAACCCGGTTCCCGCCTGTCCGACGTGAATGAGTTGGCGCTTGTCGTTGTAGAGCCCGAGGACGAGCGACCCGAAATATTGGCGGCTGCCTTCGGGATCGGTGTAGCCGCCGATGACGCAGTCGATCGTCTGGGTAATTTTAATCTTGAGCCACTCGCGAGTGCGGCGTTCTTCGTAGGAGCTGTTTCGCTTCTTGGCCAGAATGCCTTCCAGCCCCTTGGTCTTGGCGACTTCGAATAACGCGATACCGGCGTCGAAGTGATCCGAGTAGCGGAGCGAGTCTCCGGACTCGATGATTTTCGAGAGCGCTTGTTTGCGCTTCTCCAGGCTCACGCGATGCAGGTCGTAGCCGTCGGCGTAGATCAGATCGAAGACGTAATAGAGCACCTGCAGATCGCGACGAGCGGCCGCGCGCCGGCCATGTTCACGGAAGCCGGTGCGCTGCTGCATCAGGCTGAAGGAGGCGCGGCCCTGTTCGTCGAGCGCGACGATCTCGCCATCGAGCACGGCGGTTTTGGCTTTGACGGATTTGGCGAGATCGTGCAGTTCGGGAAATTGGGCGGTCAGATCGTTGTGATTGCGCGAAAGCAGCCGGACTTTGCCATGTTCGACAAATGCGATGGCGCGGTAACCGTCCCATTTTATTTCGAACAGCCACTGCGGATCGTCGAAGGGCTCTTCGATGGATGTGGCGAGCATGGGAGAGATGGAAGCGGGCACGGGCGCTTTGCGCGCCCCGGGTAAGACGCTCCCCGCGGCAGACGATGTACTCAACGCAGAGGACACGGAGGACGCAGAGGGTTTCGCTTTCTTATCTTTTGCAGAGCGTTTGCCGGAATTAGCTCCTGAGGCTTCGCCTTTAGTTTTTCTACTTCGTGCCTCTGCTTTCTCTGTGCCCTCGGCGCTGCTCATTTGTCTTTTTTTTTGTCCAGCCTGGCCAGCGTGTCAGCCAGCCATGCGGCTTTCACCTTCCCGCGCGAGGCCGGCCGGCTGCTGGTCCACTCCCTGGACTTTTCGTCGCCGCCGATCTCAGCCAGGCTCCGCTTGGTCAACGCCGACGTATCGTATTTTTCGATATCGTAATGCTCCACGACGTACTCGTCGTGCTTCTTGATGAGCAGCCACTCGGTGCCTTTGCTTCCCGGACGGCGCGCCTTCATGTGGATCAAGGCGAAATCTCCGTTGAGCTTTTGCCCGTGCAGGCGGAATTTCAGGTCGCCTTTTTTCAGCATCTCGCGCGCTTCGGCGTCGGTGCCGGGAACATATTTTCCCTTCACGACCTGCGGTGAAAGCGGTTCCCAGGTGCCCACATCCCACACCATCACGGTGCCGGCGCCGTAGTTGCCTTCGGGAATCGTGCCTTCAAAATCAAAGTAAGAGACGGGATGATCCTCCACCTGCATCGCCAGGCGCTTGTCCGCGGGATCAAGCGATGGCCCCTTCGGCACTGCCCATGACTTCAGAACGCCTTCCATTTCGAGGCGGAAATCGTAGTGCAGGCGCGTGGCGCGGTGTTTCTGTACGACGAAGCGATGTCCGGATTTTTTCTCAAGCTTTGGCGGTGGCTCGGGCGTTTCTTCAAACCGGCGCTTGCGTTTGTATTCTTCTAAAGGCACGTGCTTATTCTATCTGTCCTGATGAAGCCTCTGCCTGTCCGGATTCGGACGCAGCAATTCCATGAGCGCACACATGCATTGTCCAGCATTGCCGAAACCCTCTATTGAATCAGCAACTTGCATAGAGCCTGAGTTGGCCCGCCAACTGCCATTCCAGAATGCATGGGAAGCGTCCAGACAACTCCACGACGCCAGTCAGATGTCATCTGCCCGCGCGTCCTGATTGCCGACGATCAGACGCACGTATTGGATGCACTTCAGTTGCTGTTGAAGAGCAACGGCTATCAGATTGAAGCGGTCACCGATCCGGCGCACGCGCTGCAAGCAGTGGCGGCACGTTCCTTCGATGTTGTCCTGATGGATTTGAACTACACGCGCGACACGACGGCAGGTGGCGAGGGTCTGGAGCTGGTCTCCCGGATTCGCGCTCTGCACGAGAGCCTTCCGCTCGTGGTGATGACGGCGTGGAGCAGCGTGGATTTGGCGGTCGAAGCGATGCGCCGTGGTGCCTCTGACTTCGTGCAGAAGCCGTGGCAGAACCGGCAACTGCTACAGAAACTGGGCGCGCAAGTGGAACGCGGGCATGCGCTCCGGCAGAGCGAACGACAGCAACACGACGAAGTGATCGAAGCCCGGGAAATGCAGAGTCATTTGCTGCCCCGGAGTGTTCCCAAGGTGACAGACTTCGAGATCGCCGCCATTTCAAGGCCTGTGCGTTATGTTGGCGGCGATTACTACGACGTGGTGCGCATCAGCGATACGCAAACCGCGATTTGCATTGCAGACGTGGCGGGCAAGGGATTGCCGGCGGCACTGCTGATGTCGAGCCTGCAGGCCGCGCTGCGGCCGCTGCTCTGGCAAGGGCTGGCGCCGCGCGAACTGTGCCGCAGGCTGAACCACATTCTGTGTGACATTACACCGCTCGGCAAATTTATCTCGTTCTTTTATGTACTGCTCGACAGCAGTGACAACCGTCTGACCTATTGCAACGCCGGTCACAATCCTCCGCTGCTGGTGCGGGCCAACGGTGTAACCATCGAGTTGAACGCCGCTGGCGCGGTGCTCGGCCAGTTTCCCGACTGGGTTTTCGAGCAAAGCGAATTCCGTATGCGCGCAGGCGACATTCTGTTGCTCTTCACCGATGGCCTGGTCGAAGCCTGTAATGAAGAAGACGAGTCGTTCGGAGAAGCGCAGCTTGTTAGCATCGCTGTGGAAAATCGCGCAGCCGATGCCGAGAGGATTAAGACACGGCTAATGTCCGCCGTTTCAGAGCATTGCGGCGGAGAGTTTCAGGATGACGCGAGCATGATTGTGCTGCGCGCGATCTGATTTCCCGCGAATTTCCCTGTAAAAATCGCCTCGGTGCACGCTTTTTATAGCACCTCCGTGGCATTGTGCGGTCTGAGCTTGTTTGCTAGTTTCCCTGTTATGAAGCACTGGAAAGTCAGCCCAATACGTCTCGCTGTCCTGACGTACGCGCTGATGGTGATCGTGACCCTGCTGGTGTTGCCCAACATTGATCCGCCGGATACGGCGTTTCAACGAGGCACATCTCCGGTCGCGGTACATTCGCAGGGGGCCGCATTTCGTCTCGTGACCCTGAGTTCTTCCCCCCAATTCAGTCTCCCGTTGGAATCCACTGAACGACGCCGTGAGCGGTTATCATGTGCTGCCCACGTCAATCACAACTTTTTACCACTCCTCCCTCATTACTTACGCTGTTAAACGTCATCGCCGCAAGCCGGGCTTGACCTTGTTTCTGAGTATCAGAATAAGGAAAGAGCAGTGCGGCGACCAGCAGAGACCCATTGGTGTCTCTGCGGATGAGCGAGCGGGCCGCAGACCCGTTACCTCCCCACTGTCTCTTCTTCACTGTTGACGATGAACGTTGCATCAGCAAAGGAGAGTAGTGCCATGGAGCAGGATTGCCCCATTTTTAATGTGGTTGAGGGTTTACAGGAAGCGTCGGCTAAGGTGGGCTTGACCGAGGCCGATGTGCTTGGGTTATTGTTTGCCGGCCTCGAGGTTTCGGACGTTGTGAATTACGTCGAGGCCGTCATGAGAAGCCGGGTTCACTAGAGGGAGTCTTGCGCTCGCTGCCGGGATCTCTTGGCTCGGGTACTCTGCACTGGAGCCAGCCTGCCGGCCGAAGGCTCTATACTAACGTTTGACAGTAGTATCGTATTGCGTTAGTATGGGGCGTGATCGCGAGTTTCCGTGACAGGGAAACGGAAAGGCTCTGGCAAACTGGCAGGAGTCGCCACTTGCCTGCGGACCTGCATGGCAGAGCTTTCAAGAAGCTTGCGATCCTGAATGCGGCGGTTGTGCTCGACAACTTGATGGTGCCGCCCGGAAACCGTCTGGAGGCGCTTCGCGGGGACCGCGCGGGCCAGCACAGCATTCGTGTCAACGACCAATACCGCGTGTGTTTCCTGTGGCGCGACGGAAATGCGTTCGATGTGGAGATCGCCGATTATCACTAAGAGCGGAGCGAGGTATGGCTAAGGCCAGGAGAGTTTTTGCGGTTCATCCGGGAGAGATCCTGAGGACGGAATTCATGGAACCCATGGGAGTAAGCGCCTATGCACTGGCCAAGGCGCTTAGCTTTCCTGGCATCTATGATGTTGTGCGGGGAGAGCGCGCGATCAGCGCCGACACCGCCATTCGTCTGGGGAGATATTTCGGTTTGCCGGCACAGTTCTGGCTCAATCTTCAAAACGACTACGACCTTCGCATCGCCGAGGGCAGCGGCGTCGGCCGCGGAATCAGGCCACGATCCGTCAGCCTTGACGCCGAGGTTGCAGGCACCCGCTAAGATTGCGCTGCTTGCGACCGTTTCCCCGCAGCCGGCTTTCGTCGGATGGGCCCCGATTTGCCTGACGTGGGATTCCTGCTAGTGTTCCAGACTATGGGAGCGCGCCAGTGCCTCTTCTGTCTCAACCCAGCAAACAGCAAGGAACATCTCTGGGCTGACTGGATTCTGCAGAGTTTAAAGCATAGAACGCCCATTCGCCAGAGTATCGGCTAAACAATTTAGTGGACCGTTAACGATTAGGTGTGTCTGTGAAACTTGTAACGCCGGATGGATGAGTGATCTTGAGTCTAAGGCAAAGGCAATCATTAGCCATCTGATGCATGACTTGTCATTGGCTCTTGACACTGCTCAGCAAGCAACGATTTCGGTTTGGGCAGTGAAGACTGCAATGGTGCTCGAAGCGACAAATAGGCGCTCCGTGTGTCCTTGGATCGCGGTGCGCTCTCAAGGGTTGACGGAAAGATCCGACTGGCGAGAAGAAAGGCGCGACGCCACTAAACCACCGAGTCAATTCATACTGGTGGCTTTGTTTCTCAAGCTCATCGAGAGCCGTAGGCCAGCGCCCCGTAGGCTGGTTTCGAAGGTTCCCTCCCAACCCTACGTTCGCAGGTACAATAAATACGGAAATGGGAACAGGTCATTTTATGACAGCCACACGAACGGTCCGTCCAGAGGACACACACACGCACGCGGTGTCGACAGAAATCCCGCCCGTGCCTTTGACGATTGAAGGCTACAGCGTGCTGCACCAGATGATGCGTTTTCGCTGGTCGGCTTGGCGTCCGCTGCGGCCCGCGCTCAAAACCGAGATCATTCACGAAGCCAGCGGCGCTCTGGCGAAGATGGAACAGAACGCTGCGGGCCAGTCGGGACTTTTTTCCCTGCTCGGACACAAGGGCGATCTCATGTTCGTCCACTTTCGCCAGTCGTTCGATCAACTGAATCAGGCGGAACTGCAGCTGGCGCGGCTGAAGCTCAACGAATATCTGGAGCCGACGACTTCCTATCTCTCAATGATCGAACTCGGACTATATGAATCGAGTATCAAGCTCTACAACGAGCTGGTGGACCGCGGCGTGGAACCACATTCCGAAGAATGGAAGCGCGCGGTGGCGGAAACGCTGGCGCGGCAAAAAGAAGCCATGCGCCCCCGCTTGTTCCCGGAATTTCCTAAGCACCGTTATGTCTGTTTTTACCCAATGGACCGTCGCCGGGGCGAAGCGCAGAACTGGTATCGGCTGCCGATCGAAGAACGCGCCCGCCAGATGAACGAGCACGGCCTGGTGGGACGGCGCTACGCGGGCGAGGTGAAGCAGATCATTACCGGCTCCATCGGATTCGACGATTGGGAGTGGGGTGTAGATCTGTTCGCCGACGATCCTCTGGTCTTCAAGAAGCTGATCTACGAAATGCGCTTCGACGAAGTGAGCGCGGTGTATGCGCTGTTTGGAACCTTCTATGTAGGCCTCCGCTGCTCGTGGTGCGAGTTGGGGAAATTGTTGAACGGTCGAGTATGATCGAGTACAAAGACGCCAGTCCCGAGGTGCGCGCCGTCTATGACGACATCATGGCGACGCGTAAGACCGACTGGATCAACAATTTCTGGAAGGCTCTGGCGCACGATCCGGCAACGCTGAAAAGAATCTGGGGCGAGGTCAAGCAGATCATGGGGCCAGGCGCGCTCGATCCGCTGACGAAAGAGATGATCTACGTAGCAGTAAGCGTCAGCAATCAGTGTAACTACTGCATCGCCTCGCACACTGCGGCTGCCAGGAAAAAAGGCATGACCGAGGCCATGTTCCACGAGTTAATGGCAGTCGTGGGTCTGGCGAATCAGACCAACCGCTTGGCTGCGGGATATCAGATCGAGGTGGATGAGCAGTTCAAGAACGGGCCCTTCCTAGCTGATCGCATGGCTTCATCTCGCGATAAGTGACTCCCTCGCAACTGGTTCCGGACAGAGCCGTCTATTTCGATCCCAAGGCCAACATGCCCAACGAAGCATCTTTCCGGCTCACGATCGGTATCGTCGACGGAGTGACCAAGTTGCTGATCTGATCTCGGTTGACGGCAGGTTCTGGGGGATCCTGTGGAGCGAGTTGGCTCTCGGACAAGTCGTCGCACGCTCCTGCTCGCAACGCCTTCCCCGGTACGGTCTCGTAAGCGAAAGCCAGAATTTTCGTTGTCGTTTTCTTTTGAAGGAACTCCGCCTCCAGCCGCGCCCAGCCGAAGTGATCTTTTCCTGCGATCGAGAATTTGTATCCCAGGTAGCCGCTGGCGCCGAATCCGAAGTTGCCCTTGTGCTGATTGAAGGTTCCGCCTCCAAGGTCTCCGTAGCTGAACAATATCCCGTAGGACTTGCCCTTCCCAAAGTGACCGCCCGGACCGATCTCAGCTCCGGATGACAAGGCAGCGGGAAAGCTGTTGGAAGCCAGCATGTCGTTCGCGCCTGGAGTATTCGGCCTGAAAAAGGCCCGATTCCAAAGGTATGTCCAGCAACTGCTTCGGCCACATGATTCCCTGTAGGTCCACGTCTGAGCGAGATTGAAGGGCGGATAGTTCTGCTTCGCCGGATTAATGGGAAAAGTCTCGTTGCCCTGAAGCATAAGACCTGGGTTCCCGCAAATCACGCGCGCGTCCGCTGATTCTACGCAGGCCAAGAGCGCTACACCGCCGGCGCTCGCCGCGACCGCATACGCGCGGAGTTGCCGCTCCAGACCTGCACGAAGTCTAACGGTTTTTCTTGACCGTGACATGCCTACACCTCCTTGAATGAACCGCCCCGCACCCGCTAGTCCGGTTAGGGGAGCGTAAAGACATAAGCTGCCCCGGGGTGCTTATATCCAACGCCGGCGCCCGGGGCTCCGGCCACGATTATTTTCCCGCTCATGCCTACGGACACGCCTAGGGTAGAGTTGTACCGAGCATCTGAACCTGTGATCGTGGCGTTTGACTTGGAGGTTGTTTTCCAGCCGCTTTTTGGCTCGACGTAGACAAAGGTTGCGTCCGTGTTACCGTCTCCAACTAGGGCGATGCCACCCTGTAAAGCCAGAGAATTTCCGAAAGAGTAGCTCGCGTTTGGGTCCGTAAGTTCTGCGGTCTCGTGCATATCCTGCCATCCTGCCTTCGGCTTAACAAACACGTACGCAGCGTGCCCAGAAGGCTCGGAGATCAGCACCGTATTCCGATTAACCACGGCAGCTGACCCGAAATAAAGTTGGGACCCGCCGTTGGAGGGAGTTAGTTCTGCCGTTTGAGTCATATTCGTCCAGCCAGCTGAAGGCTTCACGAACACATATCCTTTCCCGTAACCGGCTGAGATTTGTGGCGCTCCTACTACGACCGTGCCCCCGCTGATGCCCACCGCATATCCGAAATCGTCGCCCGACACTCCATCCGAAGCAGTCAGCTTCGCGGTCTCGGTCATGTCTTTCCATCCGCCGGGCGGCTTAACATACACGTAAGCGGAGCCCACGTATTGATGGTCGCGTAGTGCGCCGGCCACCACCGTGTCTCCGTCAATCGAAAGCGAGCAACCGAAGCAATCACGCGGCCGTGCGTCTGAAGCAGTTAGGATTGCCGTTTCGGTCATGTTCTTCCAACCCGTCGGCGGTCTGAGGTATAGGTACATTTTCCGGTGTTCGTACCCGCTGCCCGCGACGATAGTATTGCCGTTCATGGCAACCGAGTAGAGCGCGGCGCCGTCTGATGCCTTCAATTCAGCCGTCGGGGTCATATTTCTCCAGCCTCGCTCGGGCTTGACATACACATAGACGGCCGTATTGCCCTCGTTGTAAAAACTGGCGCCGACCACGATCGCATCCCCGCTCACAGCTACGGAAAAGCCTACGTTGCCCCAAAGGCTGTCGGCGGCAGTCAACTTTGCCAGTTGTATCGGAAGAACTTTGGAGACGTCCGCGTGGGCTAGCCGGGAAATCCGCGCCGTTGGTCGTCGAACCGACGCACTTGACCCGACGGGAAGCACCGCCAAGAGCAACGCTAGTACGAAATGGGTCGTTCGCAAAGCAAACCTCCTCACTGAGGGCGTAGCGCGCCTTACTTCCCATGTACTTCCAGCCAGAAACCTGCTGATGCCATGACGGTTCCCAGTAGTGAGGCGAGAGCGCGTTACAAGCAGCGCCTTACTATGACTCTCGGCGGGGAACCTGTCAATTGTCAATATGGACGTTGGACTCTCTGTTTTGAGCACGTGCAGCAGTCGCGAATCATTCTGCAACGCGGAAAATGAGGCGTTTACACTAAGAATTCCGCTCCAAACCATTTTTTCTGGAGCTTGTGAGTCTCGTGGAGGTTGTCTGGGTCTTACCGAAGCTAAACTCATGCCTCATCATATCCACCCGTCGCCCGCGAAAGGCCACGCCTTCCGACTGAAGGCGAAAGCGCTGCTCCAATCCAGCTTCACCGGGCAGTTTGATCATTCCTCCTGCGCCGAGCACACGATGCCAGGGGAGCCCTACGGAACGGCGCAACACTCCCACTACTTGCCGGGAAGCGCCGGGATATCCAGCCGCGCGAGCGACTGCGCCATAGGTGGAAACTTTGCCTGTGGGAATTTTGCGGATGGCGGCGGCAATGCGCGCTGACATAGTCATCGCCGCCATGGAAAGCTACGCTGCGGCGCCTTTGCGGAACGACTCTGCGGCCTGCTCTTCGCTCTCATAAATTTCGAAGACAGTCACGAGCTTGGTGACTTGCAGTAGATCGCCCACGCGCTGGGTAAGGCGGGCAAGTTTGATCGCGCCACCGCTGTTATGCGCCGTGGTATAGAGGGCGACCAGTGTTCCGAGGCCGCCGCTATCAATATAGTTAATGCCGGAAAGATTCAGCACCAGGTGGTTGTTTTCCTGGATCAGCTTCTTGATGGTGTCGCGCAAATAGGCCGACTCCTCGCCAAATACGATGCGTCCGGCGCAATCCACGATCAAGACGCCTTCCAGAGTCCGGGTACTCAGTCTGAGTTGCATAGGGCCTCCGCAGCGCAATATGCCACGCCAGAGGTTAACTCGGGAGCCATCGGTTTCGCAAGGGTATTGTAAGCCTTCCCTCTTCGGTCTCCGGGGCGTTCTCTATGTCACTCTCCCGGCTTGTACAGGTCAGCAGAATGCAGGAAATCAGGGGTGAAGCCGGCGGAATTCCCCACCGGCTTCGCCTCCCTTTCGCTATAGGGTCTGTAGAAAGACTACCAGATCCTTCTTCTCCTGATCGCTGAGCTTGGTTCCCAGGATCAGGTTAAAGAACTCCACCGTGTCATCGAGTGTGAGTAAACGGCCGTCGTGCATATAGGGCGGTGAGTCCTTTACGCCCCGCAGCGGGAAGGTCTTGATGGGGCCGTCGGCGGCGGCGATCATGCCATTCACCATTTGCGACTTATAGAACCGCTCGGCTTGCAGGTTGTGCATCAGGTTGTCGGTGTAATAAGGGGCATCATGGCAGATGGAACATTGCCCTTTGCCAAAGAAGACTTCCTGCCCGTGAAGCTCCGCCGGGGTTGCCTTGGCCGGGTCGAGCCTGCCGAGCACGTTGAGCTTGGGCGCGGGCGGGAAGTCGAGCAGTTCCTCGAATTCCGCCATGAAGTGAACCTGGCTGCCGCGCTCCAGAATGTTCACGCCCTTCTTGGTGGCGATCACCGGGTCGCCGTCAAAATATGCGGCGCGCTGCTCGAACTCGGTGAAGTCCTCCACCGTCTTGAGCGCCCGCTGCGATCCGAACAACCGCTGAATGTTGACACCCCGCAGTGACGGAGTCTCGATGCGATGGCGGTATTCCTGGGGACGAATATCGCCCACCAGGTGCGTAGCGCCGTTGGTGTGTCCGTTGGCATGGCAGTCGAGGCAGGCCACGCCCATGCTCGGCTTCATCGAGCGCCGGTCTGCTGTCTCATTGAATTGCTGTTGTGGGAACGGCGTGACCAGCAGGCGCAACCCTTCGATCTGCTTCGGATTCAGAATTCCGCGAAACAACTCATAGTAGTTTTGATTTGTGACCAGCTTGCCCTGCGAAACATCGCCCAGATCCGGCCTGGTCGTCAGGTAAATGGCTGGGGGAAATTCGGGCATGAAGTGATCGGGAAGGTCGAAGTCCAGATCGAAGCGTGTCAGGTCGCGGCCTTCCTGCTGCTTGACTTCTTCGATCTCGAAGTGCGGAAAGAGCATGCCGCCTTCAGGGTGATTGGGGTGTGAGAGCGGGAGAAATCCCTTGGGGAAAACGCCACGCTCGCGAATCTGTTCGGGCGTCATAGATGCGAGTTGCTGCCAGGTCACGCCCATTGGAAGCTTCACACGCACGCCACCCTGCACGGGCTTGGTGCGATCCATGGTAACGCCGGGAAGCGGGCGATCGCTCAAGTCATATCGCTCGGTAAGAAGATCCTGCTGGCGCCGCATGATGTCGGGTTTGGCAGCGCTCATTTTCTGCATTACGGTGGAAAAGTCTTCGTCCTGCACCGGCGCGTAACTGGTAGTGCCGCGCGGCGCGGGCAGATTTTGCTGGGCATGGATGACGTTCAATAGAGACAGAAGCAAAATGATGGAACTGACAAAGGCAAGCGTTCGGGTGATTCGGTTCATACGAGTTTCCTCCTGTTCCGAATTAGAACGGCAGAATCAATCGGTTTTAAGTTGGCTCGATGGCAAACAGTCTAAGATTTTCTAGGGCAGGGTGCAATAGAGTTTTGAGTTGGGTAGTGGAGCAGTTCGACCCCTGTCATCCCGAGCCGCTGCTCTTGGCGAGCGAGGGATCTGGGCGCGCCATGCGAATTGCCTCGCGTTCTTTGCCAGGGCAACTGAATCGCACGTTTGGCGCGCATCCCTGAAAAGGGGCAAACTGCGCCGCCACCCTGGGTTGTACACTGCAGTGCTATCGCCGGTAGTTGGCGTAAGCTAATCTGATCACGAAGGGGCGACGAGCGAGTTCAACACTCGGAGGCGCAGCGCAGAGCGCAAGAGCTGATTGCGCGGATGCGCCGCCTAAAGCATGTCCAATCGTCGGGCCCTTACACGCGGGACGAAATGAACGAGCGGTAGATTCTCAATGTCCTCTGCGTTTGTCATTCCCCCTAAGCGAACCTCACCTTCACATCCGGGCTCTTCTCCAGGTGGATCGTATCTATGAAGCGCACCTTGCCGGTGCGATAGGTCATAATGACCGATGACGTTCGCGTGCCTTCGCCGAAGAAGCGCACCCCGCGCAGCAGTGCGCCTTCGGTGACGCCGGTGGCGGCGAAGATCAACTGCTTGCCAGGGGCGAGGTCTTCCGCCTCGTAAATCTTGTTCTTATCTTTAATCCCCATGCGGGCGATGCGCTCTTCCAGTTCCGGCCGGTCAATCACCAGGCGGCCCAGCATATAGCCGTTGAGGCAGCGGATGGCGGCGGCGGTAATGACGCCTTCCGGCGCACCGCCTGATCCCATGACCGCGTGCACGCCCGTGCCGATGACGGCGGCGGCGATGCCGGCGGAAAGGTCGCCGTCGCCAATCAGCTTGATGCGGGCTCCGGCAGCGCGAATCTCCGCGATCAGTTTCTCGTGGCGCGGGCGGTCCAGCACGATAACGACCAGGTCTTCCACATCGCGTTCCAGGCGCTTGGCGATGTTTTTCAAATTCTCGGCGACTGGAGCGTCGAGTTCAACCGCGTGCTTGCACGAGGGGCCGACAACGATTTTCTCCATATAGCAATCGGGCGCGTTGAGCAAGCCGCCGCGCTCGGACGCCGCCAGCACCGTAATGGAACCCGGCGCGCCGGTGGCACAGAGATTTGTGCCTTCGAGCGGGTCCACGGCAATATCCACTTCGGGCACTTCGGTGCCGTCGGGAAATTCCGCGCCCACGCGTTCACCGATATAGAGCATCGGCGCCTCGTCGCGCTCGCCCTCGCCAATGACGATCGAGCCACGCATGGGAATGGAATCCATGGTCTGGCGCATGGCCTCGGTTGCAACCTGGTCGGAGAGCTTGCGCTCGCCCTGGCCCATGGTGTGGGCGGAGGCGATGGCCGCGATCTCCACCACGCGCAGAAATTTTGCCGACAGATCGCTTTCAATGTTCTGCCCGAAATTTCTGACCTTGCTCCCCGGCTGGGTGTTGGTTGCCATAAATGCCTCCGCTGCGACGCGATATGAAACCTTGAGACTATAGCGCGAACGGAAGAAAAGGGGAAGGCGGGCACTAGATCATGCGTGTGCACTTTCCTCATCTTACTTCACGGAATGGACGTCGCTCGGGTTCAGCAGCACCAGTACGCACCCGCTTGAGGGGTAGCAGTCCAGGAATCCCCGGCGCAATAGCCGCGCTGAGGTATCATCCGGCAGTCCAAGAGTGGGGCCGGCCGACCCGATTTTTTTCAGTAAAGAAGCGAGCTTTTCGGACCCAGTTACGACCTTAACGTCCTCGATCTTGGAATTCTGGTCAAGAAGAAGAAACACCTCAGCCGTGACCGCCCCGGGGAGCAGCCTTGGTAATCTAAAAGTCCGCATCTTGGTGAGCGTATCGGACAAATCACCAGCGCTAAGGTTACTTGAAGTCCCGGGACTGAGGTGGTCGAGCAATGCGCCGGTCTCTTTCATCTGCTCAGGCAATCGGGCCAGAACACGCGCATCGCCAAACGCCAGGCGGTATCGGGCCAGACGGTACATCCGGATTGCAGCTTCTTTCTTGTTCTCACGCTCGTAAACCTGGCCAAGGTGAGCTGCGATCACTCCATCTTGGGCCAAGGTCCACCCAGCGTTTAGGTATCGCTCCGCCTGACCAAGATTTGACATCTTGAAGTACACCCAGCCCAGCGTGTCCCAGTACGCGGCTATGAGAGCCGTACGTTGAAGATCTTCGACTTTCAAATCAGCGAGTGTCACGCTGGCCGAGGCTTCTTCCTCGTTACGGACGGCCTTCTGAGCATATTCCAGCGCCAGCGGCAGGTACTTGTTGGCGTCAGCAACGGAATAGGCAACATCGTTGTACAATTTCGGATCGAGCTCAACCGCCTTCTTCAGCGCAGGCATCGCTTTGGCATCATTGCCCGCGTTCATGTAGGCATACCCGAGCTGCGCGTACAGGTAACCGCGATCAGGCGCGACTGCGATCGCCGACTCGAGAGCCCCCGCTGCCTCGCCATAGCGTTTCAGTCCTGAAAGAGGGGAGCCGAGCGCATTCAGCCCATCCAAGTCGTCGGGATTGTCCTTGACCCAGCGTTGCAGCAAAGGAAGTGCCTGGTCGTACCGCCTCATTCCCATGAGTCCAGCTACGAGCTGTCGTTGGAGCACCGGCTGACCTGGATTGGCATCGCTCGCGTTTTGCAGCGTTTCCAATGCAAGGTCATTCTGTCCTTTGAACCGGTAAAGCTCTGACAGAAGAATTGAGGCGCGCACGAAGTTCGGATCGGCGTCGATAGCACGTTTTAGCGATGTAATAGCCGATGCAGCATCATTATCCTGGCTTTGCGAGACAGCATCGTCATAAGCGTGGGTTGCATCGGGGTTGTTGCTCATCGGCAAATCCTCGATTGCCCGACGTTGCTCGCTAAAGGGATTGGACTGCGCGCTGCTCGATGACAGATTCACGTACCGGTCATAATCGTCCGTCACCGCCTTGGCGAATTTCTTATAAGCTGCGTACTCGCTGAGCGGCACTTCGTGCACCTTGGTCACGAGGCGGCGATCGGTGGTGAGCACACCGCCCTTTCCAGAGTACGTCACGTGATATTCGGCAAAATCCTCAGTCAAATTGATGTTGCCGGGAAGTTGTGGCAAGTATCCCTTGGGCAACTCCATGTGCGAGACGTAGTGATACTCCTGCGGCGATCCCAGCCAGATGGGCGTTGAAGGTTCGGTATCGGGCGGGGCCATTAACATGAGCGGAAGCGCGCAGACCACGCGACGATTCGCCCAGTCGGGAAACTCTTTGCGCGTGTAGGTATAGGACCAATGAAACGGTTCGCTGGTCTTTTCGGGAGCGCTGGCGGTCACTTCACTGACTTCGCCGCCAAAGCCCTGAACCCGCGCCATCTGCTCTGCGAGATCCTTCCATTGCATCAGCGGAACCCGCCGAAAAGCGGCACGGATCACGACCTCCGCGTCCATGCCACTGGCTTGTTGTTCGGCTTTTCCCTCCAGCGTGCCGCCCTCGTTCAGCTTCGCGTCCATGGTGAAAGTTTCCACCGGATGTGTAGGAGGGTCGGCGGGTGTGGTTATCAGCAACGCCGGCTTGTCAGGCGGGATGACGAGCGCATGCTTATCGCGCAGAACGCTCATCAGGTAGCCAAAAGGAGCGACTTCAGAAGTAGTGTCGAGCCAGGTGAAGCTGCTGCCTTGAGGCACCGCTCCGATCAGGTGATCAAACTGCGCCGGCGAAGGCACATCCGGATCCACATCGCGCGACGAGCTGATCAGAGCGGGATACGCCTTAATCCCGACCGCGTCGAGCAGCGAAGCCAGCAGCGTCTGCTTGTCTTTGCAATCGCCGTACTGGTTGCCCAGAACTTCGGCCGCGGAATGAGGCTGGTAACGCCCGATACCGAAGGCCACTCCGATGTAGTGGAATTGGGTGCTTACATAGTTGTAGATGGCGTTGAGCTTGGCATTGTCATCGCTGGCGTTCTTGGTGATCTCTGCCGCTTTGGCGCGAATTTCCGCTGATGGCGCTTCGCGATCCTTCTGCAGGTTGTTGTACCAGGTGCCTAGCTCCTCCCAGCTCTGAAATGAAGATAGCTGGACATCCGGTGCTGCTGCCTTCCCACGAACTGCCTGATACAACTTCTGCTCGCTATCTTTCTTCTCTTCGTCCGGCAGTTTGTGTTCCAGCCGAGATGTGGTCCAGGTAAAGGTGCGGCGGGCAGCGTCGTCGGTAATGGCCGGCTTCAGAACCGGGCTCTTCCACTTGACCTGCCGGCCCCGTGGAATGCTGATTTGCAGCTGCGAATGCAGATTGATGGAATCCCCGGCGATAGAGCCGGCGAACCAGAACTGGCCGGGAATCAAAGGCTTGGTCATGTGCCAATGCGCTTCGTATTCGAGCACGTCGCCCACGCCCAGGCCTTTGACGGCAACATGCTTCTCGCGTAAATCACTGTAGAAGGGCGCCTGGCGCGTGATTTCAGCCGCCATATCCTGAATGTTGTCAGCCGGGGTCTCGATCACGGTGCCGTCAGCCTTCTTGACCCGTACATAAGGAATTTCGATGGTCTCGGTTGCATTCTCGTAAGACAAGAGGAGGACGCTGTATCGGTCCACGCCGGCCTGGGATTGGATGCGAATCCGCGTGGTGGCCCAGCGGTCATCTGTCCCGTCATTTTCGAAGTCAATCCGCGCAACATCTTCCTCAACGACGAAGGCTTCCTTGGAATAGTCGGGTTTAACGTCTGCTGGTTTAGCTGGCGCCGGCTGATCAACGCTGCTGAAAGCGAGGCTGCACAGCAGGCCAAGAATGAAGAAGCGCGCCCAAGTAAACATAGGTTGCATGTATTTAACTCTGTTCGGGGAAAAACGCAAGGGATTCGTATGGGAGGCGCGCGGGTTGCTCATACGTAGGATTGGAATCCCCGCCGCAAGCAAAGTTTTTTCCTTCCAGCGCAGACGATTGCAGTGATGATCGCACAGCCCGCGGTGCCAGCCCCTCTCGAAGTGTTTGCAAGAGAGTCAGTTCGCGTCTGACAGGCACCCCGCCAAGTCGTGGTCGTCAAATTGCAATGTCTATCAAATGGATAGACATAATTGAGATATCGCGATAGAATCGGGTGCTTTGAGCAGGAACCCAGCCGTTCCGGTTCCGGCAGAAACGAGGAAATCATGACCACAGAAAAACCTTCTTCGGCCGAAAATGAAGGCCGCGGACTTTCGCTTGATGCCTGGGCGGTAGTGAGTGCGCTGCTGCTGACGCTGGCAGTCAAATTAGGCCTTTTTCGTCCGGTGCCTTGGTAGGCCGCCAAAAAGGCGGCATGCGCTGACCAAATGTTCGGGGAGGGAAGTATGGCTTCGTCAATTTCATTGCCGCGCGCGAGCGCGGATAATCCGCTGCTCAGCCTGGTGCGCCTGGTTCCGGGCATTGTGTTTCTGGCCGGGATCGGCTATGCCGGCAAGGTTCTGGAGCGATCTATCAATACCCACGCCAAGGCGCATCACTGGATTTTTCCCAACATCGAGTATGTGCTCTGGGCCATTCTGATCGGGCTGGTGATCTCGAATCTATGGGAGATTCCGAAGATTCTGCAGCCCGGCGTGGCTACCTATGAGTTCTGGCTCAAACTGGGCATCGTGCTGCTGGGAGCGCGCTTTGTGTTGGCCGATGTGCTGAAGCTGGGCGCAATCAGCCTCGGGTTGGTGGTGGTTGAGATTACGCTTTCGCTCGCGCTCATGACCTTTCTGGGGCGGTTGTTCAAGCTCAAGCCGAAGCTGACGTCGCTGCTGGCGGTGGGTTCTTCGATCTGCGGAGTCTCCGCGATCATCGCGGCCAAAGGCGCGATTGACGCCGACGATGAAGACGCGTCGTTCGCGATGGCTGCCATTCTGGCGCTGGGAGCGCTGGCGTTGTTCACGTTTCCGGTGATCGCGCACGGCCTGCACATGAACGATGTTTCCTACGGACTGTGGGCCGGGCTGGGCGTGGACAATACCGCCGAGGCGACGGCTGCGGGCGCGCTCTACTCCGATGCCGCCGGGAAAGTCGCCGTGCTCGCCAAGACGACGCGCAATGCGCTGATCGGATTCGTGGTGCTGGCCTATGCGCTGTACTGGGCGCGGCGGGGACAAGCCGAGAACGTTACCAACAGGGCGGCATTTCTGTGGCAGAAGTTTCCGAAATTCGTGCTGGGATTTCTGTTCATGTCGGTGCTGGTGGGACTTGGTTTCTTCTCCAAGACACAAGTCGGGTCGCTGGGTAATTTATCGAAGTGGGCGTTTCTGCTGACGTTTGCAGGCGTCGGCCTGCGTACGAATTTCCGGGAAATGTCGAAGCAGGGATTGCGGCCGTTCATTGTGGGTGCGCTTGGCGAAGTGCTGATCGCCACCCTCACGCTCGGACTGGTCCTGGGCGCGGAGAGTATTTGGGGATTGAAGGGAATGTAGCTCACTCCACAGCTTAGCCAAATGTTAATGCCGGTCGTGGCATCGCCAGCATGCCGTGGCCGAGCGCAGCCGCACTTCGCCGTGAAGGCGCGCCGTGCAAAAAAGACGGCGAGGTGCGGCGAATTGGCATCAAGTGCAACATGCACAGAGACACGTACTGAAGTCACTCCAACTGAACCCTCTCCTCAGTTTTCGGTACAATCTGAGTTCCACCATGGCAAGTGTGAATTCAGCGGCTGCGGGAAAATTTGCGGGCATCGTCTCCAAACCGGGCAAGCTGGAACTCTCCCAGATTGTGGCCGATCTGTTGGATTGGTTTCGCAAGCATCAATATCAGGTAGTTGTGGATCGCGAGACGGCGCCGCACTGTCCGGGTGTGGAGATCATGGGCCGGGAGGAGATGTCGTCCCGGCCGCTGAATTTCGTGGTGGTGTTGGGCGGCGATGGAACCCTGCTCTCGGCCGCGCGTGCTCTCGCCAAGGCGGGCGTTCCGGTGTTGGGAGTGAATCTGGGCTCGCTCGGATTTCTCACCGAAGTGCCGCTGGAAGAGCTGTTTCCCACCTTGCAGGGAATTGAAGACGGGCGATGCGATGTGGAAGCGCGCGCCATGGTGCACTGCGAAGTGCTGCGGAAAGATGTGCGCGTGGCGAGTTATGACGCGCTCAACGACATTGTGGTAGGGAAGGGAACAATTTCCCGGCTGAACCACTGCGATGTTTACATTGATGGCCTGTTCGTTTCCAGTTACAAAGCCGACAGCCTGATCGTTTCCACCCCGACCGGCTCGACTGCCTACAATCTGGCGGCGGGTGGGCCGATCCTGATGCCGTCGGTGAATGCGTTCGTTGTGACCCCGGTGGCGGCGCATTCGCTTACCCATCGGCCGCTGGTGGTGCCGGATACGTCGCAGATTGAGATTGTCGCCAACACCGGCGAGGACGAAGCGTACTTGAGCATTGACGGGCAGGTCGGCATGCCCATGTACGACGGCGACCGCGTGCGCTGCAGCAAGTCAGCGCATCAGGTGAAGCTGCTGCGTATCCACGGGACATTTTTCGATGTGCTGCGGGCCAAGCTGAAATGGGGACAACGGTGAGAATGCTGAGGATGGCGGTTGTCTGGGCGCTCTCTGTGCTGAGCGCGTTCGCGCAGTCGAGGCCGTCCGCCGACCTGATTATTCGCAACGCGAAGGTGTGGACAGTTGACAAGGCGAATCCAACGGCGCAGGCGGTGGCGGTGCTGGGCGATCGCATTGTGGCGGTGGGGTCGGATGCCGATGTGGATGTGTTGCGCGGCCCCGAGACGAAGGTCATTGACGCCGGCGGCAAGCTCCTGCTGCCGGGTTTTAACGACGCGCACGTTCACTTCGTCGGCGGAGGAGAAGACCTTGGTCGGGTGCAGTTGAAGGATGCTGCCAGCATCGAAGAGTTCGTGCGCCGAGTCAAAGAGCAGGTGAAAAGCGCGCCCAAGGGCGAATGGGTTCAAGGTGGCGGCTGGGACGAGACCAAGTGGACTCCGGAAAAGCTGCCAACCAAGGAACTGATCGACCCATTTACTGGCAATGTACCGGTCTTTCTCGATCGCTACGACGGCCACATGGGGCTGGCGAACTCGGCGGCCTTGCGGATGGCCGGAGTGACCGCGCAGACCCCAGACCCTCCTGGCGGCGTGATCGTGCGCGACGCGCAAGGGAAGCCCACGGGGGCGTTGAAGGATGCGGCCAAGTTTTTCGTGCTGCGAGTGATTCCGCCGCTCTCTCATGATCAGCGAATTCGAGCCGCCAAGCGCGCGCTGGCACTGGCGGCATCGGTCGGCCTTACCAGCGTGCAGGAGATGAACGACGAAAATACCGACAGCTTTGCCAACCTGGCCGCGTACGGCGAGCTGTTGGAGCGCGGCGAGTTGACGCTGCGGATTTATGGCGCGCCGGCGATTTCCGACTGGCAGCAGTTGGCCAAAGTCGGCTTGCGGCATGCCTTCGGATCGTCGTTTCTTCGCACTGGCGCGCTCAAGGGATTCGCCGACGGATCGCTCGGTTCTCGCACCGCTTATTTTTTCGATCCCTACAGCGACGATCCCAGAAATTTCGGCTTACTGGCCGGCCAGATGCAGCCGCTTTCGCGAATGCAAGAATGGATGATGAGCGCAGACGCCGCCGGCCTGCAATTGTGTACTCATGCGATTGGCGATCGCGCGGTGTCAACGGTTCTCGATCTTTACGGCACAGTGGTCCAGGCACACGGCGAAGTTGACCGGCGCTTGCGTATCGAGCACTCCCAGCATGTGGCAGCCAAAGACTTTGACCGCTTTGCAAAATTGCATGTGATCGCCTCGGTGCAGCCCTATCAGGCGATTGATGATGGACGCTGGGCGGAGGCGCGCATTGGCCACGACCGGGCCAGCCGGACCTATGCCTTCCGCACGTTCCGGGATCATGGTGTGCGCCTGGCGTTTGGCACGGATTGGGATGTCGCCCCGCTCGATCCGCTGCTCACCATTTATGCCGCGGTTACACGCGCGCCCCTGGATGGGAAAAGTCCCGGCGGCTGGTTCCCGGAACAAAAGCTGACGGTGGCGGAATCGGTGGAAGCCTACACCATAGGCTCGGCCTATGCCGAGTTTCAGGAGAAAGAAAAAGGCTCGATCACGCCCGGCAAGCTGGCGGACATGGTTCTGCTGACTGACGATATCTTCTCGATTGATCCGGCCAAAATCCGCGACGTGAAAGTGCTGAAGACGATTGTCGGCGGAAAAGTGGTGTGGGACGGAACTGGCACCACAAAACGCTGAGAGCGCCAAGAACAACCGCCGCCGCCCACGGTAACCACTTCCTTGGACCGTTGGTGAGCTGTCCCAACGACGGCTCCAGGTTGGCCTAGGGCCAAAGTTGAGGCCGCACTTCAGGACATCTTGACGCCTTCCCGTTCTGCAACTAGTTTCGTTCTAGTCTAAGCACAGAATCTTTCTGTGGTCGCTGTGGCCTGATGGAGGGGTTGACACGCCTCCAACGGCTGCTTCGCTCATACGAGAGTGCGAAGCCAGACTCCCCTCTGGCCGTAGCCGTCCTGAGCAGTTCGCCCTTACATCTACTCCCGGTGAAAGATCTCCGGCGTGGCCCGGAGCGTTGCTGAATGCATAGGGAGGTTACCGAATGAGACGCTTGAAGGTAGTGGGCGCAGTTTTGTGTTTGATCTCGCTGGGTGTGATGCCCGGAATTCTGCAGGCGCAACACGATCCCGGCCCGCGTGGCGGTGCCGCGGGTGCAGGCGGGCCTTTCCCCGCGCTGAATGCGAACGAGCTACTGTTCTTCAATCAGGCGACCAGTCGCTTCATGGAAGTGGATTCAGTGTCGGGAAAGCTGACCGGGGAACCAGGAGCCGGTTTGGGGCCTACATTCAATGGCAATAGCTGCGCCATGTGCCACGCGCAGCCCGCGACCGGGGGAAGCAGCCCCGGTCCCTCCAGCCCGCAGAATCCAGTGCCCAACCCGCAGGTGGCCCTGGCTGGTCTGGACGACGCGAGGAACTTCATTCCCCCGTTCATCACGCCCGCGGGTCCGGTGCGCGAGGCTCGTTTCATCCGCAATGCGGATGGCTCGCCGGATGGTGGAGTTCATGACTTGTACACCATCGCCGGCCGTTGGGACGCTCCTGGCTGCAACCTTGCCCAGCCCAATTTTGGTCAGCAACTGGGGGCCAGTAACGTGATTTTTCGCATCCCGACGCCAACCTTCGGCCTCGGCTTGGTGGAGGCTACACCCGACTCAGCTCTGCGCGCGAACCTGGCGGCGAATCAAGGCCTGAAGTATCTTCTCGGGATTAGCGGCAGTTTGAACACCAGCGGCAACGACGGAACCGTTACCCGCTTCGGCTGGAAAGCCCAGAACAAGTCGCTATTGATCTTCAGCGGCGAGGCTTACAACGTCGAGATGGGAGTCTCCAACGAGGCGTTTCCTAATGAACGCAGCGCCGTCTTGGGATGCGTGTTCAACGCATTGCCGGAGGATGCCACCAATCTGCTGGACCCCAACGGCAACATCACCGGGACAGCGTCGGATATGTCCTCCGACGTGGTGAACTTCGCCGCCTTCATGCGGCTCTCGGCGCCACCCACACCCGGCACGATGTCCAATTCGGCGCAAAACGGTTCGAACCTGTTTAATGCAATCGGTTGCGCCCTGTGCCACTCACCCTCGCTGACGACGGGCTCATCGCGATTCACCGGGATGTCCAACTTCACCTACCATCCCTATTCTGATTTTGCCCTGCATCACATGGGCTCGGGCCTGGCCGATGGCATCACTCAGGGAGCCGCCGGCCCAGACCAGTTCCGCACGGCCCCGTTATGGGGTGCGGGCCAGCGTCTGTTTTTCCTGCACGATGGCCGCACTTCCGATTTATTGCAGGCCATTGAGGCGCATGATGACTGCGATCAGAGATACGACCATACTCACTCGCGCCAGAACTGTAGCTCGGAAGCCAACCAGGTTATCCGTAATTTCAACGCCCTCCGTGCCTCCCAGGTGCAGGACATTCTGAATTTCCTGCGTTCCTTGTAGCGGAGCCAATGCGTGCTGTCAGGATCGCGGAGGGTCTTCTGGGCCCTCCGCGGTCCGCCTTTCTTGTGCGCGAACCGCTCTAGGTTTCAGGGCGAAGCAGGTCAGCAACCGTCTCACGCCGCCGGATTACCTTGACTGATTTCCCGCTGACCAGCACCTCCGCCGCGCGTGGCCGGGTATTGTAGTTCGAAGCCAGCGCCATGCCGTAAGCGCCCGCGTCCAACAGCGCCAGCAGATCGCCTTGCTGAATGATTGGCAGTTCACGGTCGCGAGCGAAAAAATCTCCCGTCTCGCATACCGGTCCCACCACATCAATGGTCTCTCGCTCATTCCCGGCGGAGGAGGCAGCGGGAATGATCTCGTGATACGCGTTGTAGAGCGACGGTCGCAGCAGATCATTCATGGCCGCGTCCACAATCAGAAATTTCTTTGAGTTGTTTGTCTTCTTGTACAGAACGCGCGCCAGCAGAACGCCCGCCGGCCCGACGATGGAGCGTCCCGGCTCAAGCAGAAGATGCAGCTTCAGACCGCGCAAGGGCCTCAGCAGAGCCTCGGCGTAGTCAGCGGCCTGTTCGGCGAAGTCCGATGAAGCATCGTTCTTGTAATCGATTCCCAACCCGCCGCCCGCGTCCACATATTGAATCGCGTGACCGTCGGCTCGCAATGCCCGGACCAGTTCGGCGACACGCTCCATGGTCTCGGCAAACGGCCTCACATCGGTGATTTGCGAACCGATATGAACGCTGACCCCGGCAGCGGTCAAATATCGCTCGCGCGCAGCTTGACCATAAAGTGCCCGCGCTCCCCGCAACTGCACTCCGAACTTGTGCTGATGCAATCCCGTAGAGATATACGGATGCGTCTCGGCGGAAACATCGGGATTCACTCGCAACGCGACCCGGGCAGTTTTCTTCGCGCGTGCAGCACACGCCGCAAGCACGCTCAACTCCGAATCGCTTTCCACGTTGAACATCAGAATGCCAGCCTTCAAGGCTGCCTGCATTTCGGCGGAAGTCTTGCCCACGCCGGAAAACACAACCTTGTTCGCCGCCGCGCGATTGGCTCGCAGCACACGCTCCAATTCCCCACCGGAGACAACGTCAAAACCGCAACCCGCGCGGGCCAGCAGGCGGAGAACGCTGAGATTCGAATTCGCTTTGACCGAATAGCAAACGGTGTGAGGCGCGCTGCGAAAAGCGCGATCAAAAGCCCGCAAGCGCTCGCGGATGGTCGAGGCCGAATAAACGTAGAGCGGCGTGCCGTAGCGCTCCGCCAGCCGCGCGAGAGAAACATCCTCGCAATAAAGCGACGAGGCAGACGAGGACCTGCCCCCGGTCACGCGATAAAAAAAAGAAGGCAGGCGAACTGGAACCCGGCTGGCCGTGCGGATCACTTGCGCTTCCCGGGCGTGCCCTTCACTCGTATCGCTACCACCGTCTGATCGTCAAATGTCTCTTCTCCGGCGGCATGAGTGGCCACGGCCTCGAATAGCGATGTCACCACGCAGTCCGGTGAAGTGGCGGCACACTTGGTCACGATTTCTTCGGCTCGCTTGCGGCCGAAAAGCTCTCCTGCTTTGTTCGTGGCATCGAGAATGCCGTCGCTGAAGAACACGAACATATCGCCGGGTTTTGCCTGAAAAGCGAATTCGTCATAGTCCGCGTCCTCGAACAATCCCAGGGGTAGGCCGGTCGCCTCGATGATTTCGATTCTCCCGTCATGACAGTAAATCGGGCGTGGCAGGCCGGAGTTTGCCACCAGCAGCGTTCGGTTGCGATCGTCCCATACGGCGTAGATCAGCGAAACGAATTGGCCTTCAATGCGCCGCTCACCCAGCGAGAAGTTTACTGCCGAAAGCATTTCCGCCGGAGCTGGCTCAATCGGGGCGTGCGAACGCAGAATTCCACTGACCAGCGCCGCGTAAATCGCGGCCGGCGCTCCCTTGCCGCTCACATCGCCGATCACAATGGCGGTGCGGTCAAGCGAATAGCTGACAAAATCGTACAGGTCGCCGCCGATGGCCCTTGCCGGCACGAAGCGGGCCGCAATATCCAAGTTCGGCGGCTTCGGCACAGATTGCGGAAGCAAACGGAACTGCAACTCCCGCGCCAGCGCCAGGTCCCGCTCCAACCGTTTTTCCTGGCGTGCGATTTCTTCGTACAGCTGGGCGTTCTCGATCGCAATCGCAACCTGCGCCGCCAGCGTGGTCACCGTTCGTTTGTGATCGTCGGTGAAAAACCCCCGGCGCGTGTGTTCGAGATCGAGCACACCGATGACTTTATCCTTGTAGATCAAAGGCACGGCCAGCTCCGAGCGGGTTTCCGGATTCAGCCGTATGTAACGGGGATCCTTGTTCACGTCGGGAACCAGTATGGCTTCCTTGCGCTCCGCCGCATAACCCACAACGCCCCGGCCCAGCGGAATTTCATGCTTCAGCTGGATGTTTTCCTGAAAGCGCAGCGAAAAACGATGCTGCAGTTTTTCTCCGGTGGAATCCAGCAGCAGAATGCTGAACATCTGGTAATCAATGAGCCGGCTCAGCAATTCGCCGATGCGCTTCAATAGCTCATCCACGTTCAGAATCGAAGTCAGCTCGCGCGCGATTTCGTTCAGCAGAACCAGAGTCCGCGCCTGGCGGGTGGTGCGCGTGTAGAGGCGCGCATTCTCGATGCCCACGGCCATGCGCGAACCGATCAGCGTCAGCAGCCGCTTGTGTTCTTCGGTGAAGTGATCGGGCTGGGGCGATTCGATGTCAATGACGCCAATGAGCCGGTTCTTAACGATGAGCGGGACGGCCAGTTCCGAGCGCACGTTGGGCAGAACGGAAATATACCGCGCATCGCGCGACACGTCGCCAACCAGAATCGGTTCGCGGCGCTGCGCCGCAATGCCGGTCACTCCTTCGCCGACTTTAATTCGCAGCCGCTCGGCAACTTCCGGCGAATATCCCACCTGAAAACGGAAGTAAAGCTCCTGCGTCTTTTCGTTCAGCAAAAGAATGGCGAAAATCTCATAATCAATGACTTTGCGCACCAGTTCGGCCACGCGGCGCAGCGTGGTATCCAGATCGAGCGTAGTGTTGACCACGTCGGCCACTTCCAGCAGAAGCGGGTCAACTCTGGATTCGAAATCGAGCTTGGTGGCAGCCATTTCCACCCTTCCATGATATCAGCCGCGCCTGCGAACTCCGGCCCGGCGGGCGCGTTTTATCCTTCTCTGGGGACTACACAAATGTCAGGCAGATTGCGGTATTTTTCGGCATAATCCAGGCCGTATCCGACGACGAATTCATCCGGAATGCTGAAGCCGATATAGTCGGCCTCGATGGGAAGTTTTCTGCGCGAAGGCTTGTCGAGCAACGCCGCAATCCGCAGCGACCTCGGCTGATGGGCCAGGAGCATGCCCTTCAAGTAATTCAGCGTCAAGCCCGTGTCCAGAATATCTTCCACCAGAATTACATTGCGGCCTTTCATGGATTGATCTACGTCTTTCGTCAGCCGCACTTCGCCGGTCGAATCCCATCCTTTCAGCAATTCCTGGGCCGGGCTGGGCCGGTTGCCATAGCTGGAAACTCCTATGAAGTCGAAGGTGGATTCGAGTTGCACGCAGCGCGCCAGATCGCTGAGAAAAACCGCCGCGCCTTTCAGCACGGCGACAAAAATCACGGCCTGCCCGGCGAAGTCGCGAGTGATGTCAGCGCCCATCGCAGCTACACGATAAGCGATCCGCTCGCGTGAGATGAGCACCCGCAACCCTGACATGGTGGTTCATATTAAACTAAGCAATTGATAAAAGGCAGTCGTTGGTCGTTGGCGCTTGGTCAGCTCGGGCTGTTGAGCCCAACGATCAGGGATCAGCGACCAACCCGTAAAGGGCGTATGACGAAGGACGACAAAACGAAGAACAGCCAGCAGCTAGAAGCTAGTAGCTAGGAGCTTGTTTCCCCATGACCCTCAACGGCATCAAACTCACGTGGTTAGGACACGCTACCTTCCGCGCCGAGACTCCCGGTGGGCAGACGATTCTGATCGACCCCTGGGTGATGGGCAATCCCATGTGCCCCGAAAAAGAAAAGAGCGTCACGAAACTGGACACCATGCTGATCACCCACGGTCACGGCGACCATATCGGCGACGCCGTGGAAATTGCAAAGAAACACAACCCGGTCGTAGTCGGCATTCCGGAGATGTGCGGCTGGCTTGAGAAGAAAGATGTCAAGCGGCTTTCCGGGATGAACAAGGGTGGCACCCAAACCGTTGGCGACGTCAAAATCACCATGGTTCATGCCGACCACTCTTGCGGTATCCAGGATGGCGACGAACTGGTCTATGGCGGCGAGGCCTGCGGCTACGTGATTGAATTTTCCAATGGGGTCAAACTCTACCACGCCGGCGACACCAACGTCTTCGGCGACATGCGGATCATTCACGAACTCTACGCGCCGGACATCGCCATGATCCCGATCGGCGACCACTACACCATGGGTCCGCGCGAGGCCGCTTATGCCTGCAAACTGCTCCAGCCCAAGATCGTGATCCCGATGCACTTCGCCACATTCCCGGTGCTCACGGGAAAGCCGCGCGATCTGCAGAAGCTTCTGCCCGGCGTCGAGATCAGAGAAATGAAGCCGGGCGAAACCCTTACATAAACCGTCTTCCCGCAGAGTTGAACGGCCTGCTTTTTACGGAGAACTATGCCCACCAAGAATTCGCATCCACACTGGCGCATGCACGGCATCACGGCTGGGCCGGTCGAAGATTATCTTTACTCGATGCTGCCGCCGCGCGACGAAGTCCTGCTCGAAATGGAAGCGGAGGCGGATAAACGAAAAATACCCATCATCGGGCCGGCCGTCGGCCGCATTCTGCATCAACTGGCGCTGATCGCGCGGGCAAAAACCGTTTTCGAGATGGGATCGGCCATTGGCTATTCCACCATCTGGTGGGCCCGGGCCGTCGGCGAAGGTGGACTTGTTTCTTATACCGATGGCGATCACAAAAATGCCGCCGAAGCGCGCAAGTATTTCGAGCGGGCCGGCGTTGCCTCGCGCATCACACTGAAAGTCGGCGATGCACTGGAGTTGCTCTCGGAAGAGAAGCACGAGTTCGACATCATTTTCAACGACGTGGATAAGGAAGATTATCCCCGCGTCTTCCGGCTGGCGCTGCCGCGACTGCGCAAGGGAGGCCTGTTCGTTACGGACAATGTTTTGTGGAGCGGCCGCGTCGCCGACAAGAAGAACAAGGAAGCGTCAACCAGGGCGATCCTTGAATTCAATCGCCTACTCTACAGTTCGCAGGACTTATTTACCACGATTCTGCCGATCCGCGACGGTGTTGCCGTCGCCATCAAGAAATAATGGCGCAAGCGAGGCTGCCCCACGCTTGCGGCTTTCGAAACCCGGAAACGATCCGCTTTGGAAGGGTGCGGCTTCAGCCGCACCGAAAACATTCCAATGTCTGTCATCCCGGTGCAGTCTGGTCTTTCGCGTCGCGAAAGATCAGGCGGAGTCGAGGGACCTGCTTTTTCGCGCCTAGACCGACTTCACCGGAATCAGCGTCAGATCCTCCACCAGCCCGACTTCTTTCTGCAGGAACGGTTCGGCGTAGGTCACTCCGGCCAGCATCCCATAAAATCGAGCCATCGCTTCGAGGCGCGTCCTTATTTCCGCCTGCGCCGGAAATAAGTCTTTTCCCGCCTCTTGATCGCTGAACTGCGACTTGTAAGCCATCAGCGATTGAAACCGCGCCTCAAATTGTTCCGTAATGTCTACCACGAACGTGGGGCGAATGTCGTAATAAAGGGTTGCATAAATGATTTTGAACGGCCGGTGCGGCGGCAGGGCGCTGGTGTAGGCGCGGGCGTCCTCGCTGGTGCGCTCGCCGGCACTGAGCGCGAGCTTTGCGAGTCCCGCGACGAAGCACGCTTCATACCCCAGCACCGACGCCGTATAGTGATCCGGATGCCGCCCCTGCCAGTAGGGAAGTATGACCACTCGCGGGCGCTGCTCGCGGATCACACGCGCGACTTTCAGCCGATTCTCCCAGGTGTTCTCGACGCGGCCATCGGGAATGTCGAGCGCGCCGCGCCACGAAACACGCAGGATTCTGGCCGCCTCCTCTGCCTCTCGGGCGCGATCTTCCGCGGTGCCGCGCGTGCCCATCTCTCCCTGCGTTAGATCGAGTATGCCCGTGCGGTGCCCGCGCTCGGCCATCCTCAGCAGCGTGCCGCCGCAGGTCTGTTCCACGTCGTCGCGGTGGGCCGCGATGGCCAGGATGTCGAGCGGCAGCGTGGACATGTCAGTCGAGAAAGAATACAGAGAAGCGCGTGCCCTACGCAAACATCGGATTTGGCAAGTTTTGGTCAGAAAACTTGATACTCTCAATGCCGCGACCAGTCTCAACGATCTCAGGAGTCCGGGGAATCACTTGGCAAGGCTCAAAGAGGATCTGGAGGGTTTTTGGAGTATCCGCGTGAACGATCAATATCGTCTAATGTTTTACTTTGGCGACGGGAACGCTACCGACGTTCAATGTCGGGACATTCATTGATGAAAGGTAAATGGCTATGACTTTGCCCAAGCACCGGCTTGCCACACATCCCGGAGAAGTGTTGCTTGAGGAATGCATCAAGCCCCTGGAACTGACCCAGGCAGCTTTGGCAAAGGATCTCGGGATTTCCACGAACCGCCTCAACGAACTGGTTCGGGGGAAGCGGGGAATCACAGCCGACACCGCAATACGCCTTGCGGGACGCTTCCGGACGTCGCCAGAATTCTGGATGAACCTGCAAACCGCCTACGAGCTCACCGAGGCCCGCCTAGCAGCGAAGGACTAGCCAGCCGATTGTCAGTGAGTCAGCTCGTGTGTACACTTCCGGGCATGGGTACGTATCAGCAAGGAGTGATTCTTGCAGGGTACTGACACTGTCGGCATACGGCCTGGCCGACGACGCGAGCACGGTCAAGAAGGCCATCGAGCGGAGTGCCATGAATCAGGCTGGTACCAAGCCATTTCACTTGAAAGCTGTACTGGCGCCGAGTTTTGAGCGAGACAAAGACTCCGGCCGAACCGGTGACGTAGAAATATGGTGGTCTTCGCCGACACGGTGGAGGCGAGAGGTACGCTCGCCTGGATTTCACCAGATTGACATCATGGACGGCGGTCACGAGTGGCAAAAGAACGAAGGCGACTACTTCCCCGAGTGGCTCAGAGAAGTTTCGGTGGAGCTCGTCAGCCCTGTTCCGTTTCTGGATCAAGTTCTGGAGCAAGTGAGGGGATGAAGTACGATAACGCTTACGAGCACGGGGGAACCTCTGCGTGGAAATGCTCACTCCAAATTCCCCTGCTCCAGCACCACATTCTCCCGCACGATCAGACGGTTCGCCGCCATCTCCTTCAGCGTCGGCAGGACGCGGCTCACATGCTCATCCGTATCCACAAAAACAATGATCACCGGCAGCTTTCCGCCGGCGTCCACCAGATGCGTCGTCTCCACCCGATGTCGCCCCAAGAAACCCGCCACCGCGTGCACCGCCGTCGCAGCGTAAACATTTTCCTTGCGCAGATAATTAAGGATCTCGACATGCAGCGGCCGATGATGCCAGCGGTCGGCTTCGTTCAGGTAAATTGTGACTTGCACAGCCATCGCGTCTCGCATTTTACAGCACCCGCGCCAAGGCCATACCTGCCAGCGCTCCGCCCAGGCACAGCACGTTGTTGGACACGACGTTTATCAACATGGGCAGCCACTGGCCCTGCTCGAAGTAGGCCATAGTCTCAAAGGCATAGCTGGAGAAAGTTGTGAACGATCCGCAGAAGCCCACCACCACCAGCAAACGCCAGCGCGGATCGGCCAGCACCCGCTCGGTGGTCCAGATTACGAAGAATCCCACAATCAGGCTGCCAACGATATTGATGAACAGCGTGCCGTAGGGAAAGACCGGCCCCAATTCCTTGGCCGCCACCCGGCTCAGGTAATAACGGGCATTGGCGCCAGCGACGGCGCCCAGGGAAATGACCAGAAACTCGTTCACGATGAAGTTCTCCCTACAAAGAGTTTGTAGGAGTCATCAGCCGCGAGCGTTTACCACTTTGGCTCGGGCGGTTGCGGCGAACTCCATCGCCTTCTGTCTATTTTTATCACAGGAGAGATGAAAAGCGCAGAAATCCTGCTCTTGCGTCTTCTCAGCCTCATGTTCGATGTAGGCGCGAGCGTCCCGCTCGTGCACCCTCATCGCAACCCTGTCATCCTGAGGCGCGGTGGAGTCGTCCGCTTGCGCGGACGACTCCCAACGAAGGACCTGCGCAATTGTGTCGTCGAATCCCAGGAAGACCACTCTTCGCGAAACATGGAACGACGTCGTGCCATAAAGATTGCGTCAGTCCTGCTGCAACTTTGCCATTGACCGCCCCCTCGAATCCGCAGGATACTGTCATCCGCCATCACGGAGGCATCATGAAGCGCCCTGCAGACCTGTCTGAGCCGCTCTCTCGCCGTCTCAACTCCTACTCTCTCGCCGCCAGCGCGGCGGGAGTGAGCTTGCTGGCGCTGGCTCAAGCCGCGGAGGCCAAAATTGTTTACACCCCCCGACACGACGCCATTACTTGCAACCAGAGCGCGGTTTGGTTCGACCTCAACCATGACGGTACGACGGATTTCTGGATCGGCCAGTACAGCACCAGCAGTAAACCCGGAACGGCCAAAGCTTGCTGGTTAGTGGCTTCCGGGCTTGGATCGGGCGATCGCATTGCCGGCAACCAGCGACGGTCGCACTTCTATTCCGCTTCTGCCCTGAAAGCCGGCACGAAGATTGGGCGCAAGTCGAAGTTTCCCAACCAATCGGGGGCGTGGTTCCTGGCAGCGGCGAAATGCAGCTCAAGCGGCAACGATCTTAAATGCTTCAGCTCGGGACCGTGGGCAGGTGTCGGGACTCGCTACCTCGGCCTGGAGTTCACGATAAAAGGAAAGACTCACTACGGTTGGGCACGGCTTCATGTCGCTCCAACCAAGGGCAAGGCGAATGTCAATGCAACGCTCACCGGCTATGCCTACGAAACCGTCCCCAACAGACCAATCATCACGGGCAAGACCAAAGGCCCGGATGTCATCACGCTTCGAGGCACAAGCCTTGGCGACCTCGCCCGCGGAGCGGCAGCAATTCCGGCATGGCGGCACAGAGAAACGCAATGATGACCTCAAGCAGGTGCTTCTCGGTTGTGATGTTCACTGTGTGGCTCTTCGGCGTGAGTGTTGCCACGCGGTCAGCACGAGCACAGACGTTCAAGGTGCTACATAGCTTCACAGGTTCGCCGGACGGGGCAGCACCATACGATGGCTTGCTCCGTGATGCCACTGGTATTCTCTACGGCACGACGTACTCCGGTGGCGACTCAACTTGCAACTGCGGAGTCGTGTTTGAGATAGAAAGCGGTGGTACGGAGGATGTTCTGTATACATTCAAAGGAGCTACAGATGGGGCAAATCCCGAAGCGGGATTGCGGCTGAGTGGGGGTGCACTCTACGGTACAACTAGGTTTGGCGGGGGCCACGGCTTGGGGACGATTTTTAAGCTGGATACCAATGGAACCGAGACCGTTTTGCATAGCTTTGGCGGAGCCAAAGACGGGAGCGAACCTTTCGCGGGCTTGGTTCTAGACAACCAAGGCAACATTTATGGCGATACCTACGACGGTGGCGGGATGGGCTGCAATGCGGGCTGTGGCACGATATTTAAGCTAGGACCGTCTCGCAAGGAGACGATCCTGCACCGATTTCAGGCTGCAGAAGGCTCGGATCCGATTCGGCGGTTAGTTCGGGATCAGGAGGGCAACCTCTACGGCGTCACTGAGTTTGGTGGTGGAGCAGGATGCGGGGGCACCGGCTGTGGCACTGTATACAAGCTGAGTAAGAGCGGAGATTTAAAGGTGCTCCACACATTCGCGGGAGGGACAGCGGACGGCTGTCTTCCCCAAGGAAGCGTAACCGTCGACAAGAATGGCAACTTGTACGGCACTACCCTTGAGTGTGGCTCCAACGATATTGGAACCGTATGGAAGCTCAGCAAGAACGGCAGTGAAACCGTGTTGCACAACTTCGCTGGCGGAAAGACGGATGGAGCATACTCAGAGTCAACTGTGGTCCTGGACGCATCCGGCAATCTCTATGGCACTACCATCGCCGGAGGCGCTTACGACGACGGCACGGTATACATGCTGAATAACGACGGTACACTGAGGGTGTTGCATACTTTTACCGGAGGGACGGACGGTTTGGCACCCGAAGCTGGTGTGATCGGAGATGGCAGCGGGAATCTCTATGGCACAACCATCGATGGCGGAAATGCCAACTGCATCCCTCAGGGCTGCGGAGTGGTGTTCAAGATCACGCCCTAAGACTCCTCCAGGCCGAACGAGCGCGATTCAACTGTGCCTGCTCTGGCTCTGTTCCCCTACTTCTTCCTCTCCACCAGAAACCGCGCCAGGTCCTGCAACGTCTCTGCGCGTGGTCCAAATCCCTCAATAGCCCCTACTGCCGTCTCCGCCAGCGCGTCCGCCCGCTTCAACGATTCCTCGATCCCAAACAGCGCCGGATACGTTGCCTTCTCCGCCGCTGTATCTTTCCCGGCTGTCTTGCCCAGTTGCTCCGAAGTCTGCGTGACATCGAGCACATCATCCACGATCTGAAATGCCAGGCCAATCGAGTGGCCAAACGATCGCAGCTTAGCAATCGCCTCCTCCTCCCCGCCTGCGTACAACCCGCCGCTCACCACGCTGGCCGTGATCAAAGCGGCCGTTTTCGCCCGATGAATGTATTCCAGCATCGCCGCGTCCGGCTTGGTGTGCTCAGCTTCCAGATCCACCACTTGGCCGCCGATCATGCCTTCCACGGTGCCAGTGTCGTGCGCGATCTCTCCAATGATCCGCACCCGCGCCCCCGCCGGACAACGCAATCGTGCCAGCACCTCATAGGCTCGCGTCTGCAGCGCATCGCCCGCCAGAATTGCCACCGCCTCGCCGAACGCTTTGTGGCACGTCGGACGCCCCCGTCGCAGATCGTCGTTATCGAGCGCGGGAAGGTCGTCGTGAATCAGCGAATACGTGTGCAGCATCTCCAGAGCCGCGCCTAATTCGTCAATGCCATCCGGCAACGATCCGGCAATCATGCCTCCGGCTTCCATGCACAGGATCGGCCGTAAGCGCTTGCCCCCGGCAAACACACTGTGCCGCATGGCGCGATGAATGGATGTGGGCCGTTCCGTCGCCGGCGGCAACAGACGTTCCAAAGCAGCGTCAGTCCGCGCGCGACCTTCCTCCAGAGTCTGTCGGAACATGTGGGTGAGTATAGCAAGCATAGGAAACCCCGCCACAGCGTGGCCGAGGATTTGAAGCGTTCGCCGGCAACGGGAAGGGCACGAGTTCACTCGTCCCGCGAAATCGCCGAGAATGTGACTGCGCTTCAGCGCCTGAGGTTTGCTCTTCGAACCGCAGCCGGAATCTCACGCGCTACGATTCCAGGGGATGACAAATACTGTCCATTAACGTCAATGTTAGAGTGTGGAACCTGCGCGGCGCTCGCTGCCGTCGTCTCCGGAGGAGGAATGAGAGCATCTGTTTTCTATCGAATCGCTGCTGTTTTTCTTCTGCTTTTCGCGCTAGGACATACCCTCGGCTTTCGCCAGTCCGATCCCACCTGGGGAGTGGATGCCCTGCTTGTCTCCATGCACGCCATTCATTTTGACGTGCAGGGGTTCAGCCGCACGTATTGGGATCTGTTTGAAGCGGCTGGATTTTCCGTCGGCGTGTTTTATTTCTTCGCGGCGGTATTGGCGTGGCAGCTCGGTGGCCTTCCGCCAGCGACTTTGGCGCTCATGCGCGGCACTGCGTGGGCCTTTACTCTTTGCTTTGCCGCCATCACGGTTGTGAGCTGGAAATATCTCTTTATCCTGCCCATCGCTTTCTCACTCGTGATCACACTCTGTTTGACTGCGGCGGCATGGCTTTCGGCGACTAACAAATAAACTGGCGTCAACCCGAAGCGCGGCGTACTTCAATCGCGCGAGGGATCATGGCCATGTTTGATCGACAAAAGAAAAAGAACGCCTTTCCGGCGTTCTTTATGAATTTAGATTCCACTACGCGGCAGCGGATCGCACGTTGCTGTTTCCCATCGCGGCGCGAACAATGCTTCGGGTGTCGGACGAGGGGCATACGTCGCAAGCGCCGGCATTCATGGCCGCGCTCCACATTTCCTCATCGGCGCAACGATGTGTGCACACAATGCACGCGCCCGGAAAATCATGCGACAGACTCTCGACGTCCGGTATGGAGGCGGTCTCCATATCCAGGATCGCGACCCCGCTGCGATGCTTGCTAATGCTGGTGCGTAACTCGCTCAGCGATTGTACCACCTGCACCGAGCCGACTCGGGTGGACAATTCGGAGACAAGACATCTTGCAATCTCCGCGTTACTTTGGAGAAGGACTACGTTACGAGGCTTCATACTTCCCTCTGGCTTCTACCGCTTGCACGGTGAGACTGGCTGTGCCGGTACTCACTCGCAGTGAGCGACAACACAGACGTTGGAACTTAGCGGCGAACGACCGCTGCGGCGTTTATCTCCTGACGGGCGCCGTTTCGGTGATCTTTTCGGCCATCGGCTCGAACACTTCAGCTTGGAGCTTTCCGTTTTGCTTGAGCAGGATTTCTACTTTGCCTTCCGCCTGGTCGAGTTCCTTGCGGCAGGTCGCAGAAAGCTGCATCCCCTCTTCAAAAAGCGTCAGAGATTTTTCCAGGGCAACTTCCCCTTTTTCCAGTTCCTGCACGATTTTTTCCAGACGCTGGAGGCAATCTTCAAACTTGGCCAACGCAATAAGCTCCTGAGCGTATTCTAGTCCACAATGAGGGGAAATAGGTCCAGAGAAAAATGCAATTTACGCAGAATTAATAAAAGTTTATACCGAAGCGGGACGCGACGTTCCCAACGCCTCCAGCACATCCACCGCGGACGCGTACCGGCCCAGCGGCGCGCTGATCTGCGCCCCCTGGACCATCTCGCGCACTGCGATCAGCATCTCGCGCGCAATCGCGATTCCTTCCTCCCGTGCCGCCTCCGGCGTCGCCGCTCGCGACATCCTCTCCAGAATGGAATCCGGAACCGAAACCCGCAGCTCGTTCTTCATGAACTCGGCGTTGCGCACGCTCACCAGCGGCCAGATGCCGGCTATCACCGGAATCCGGCAATGCTCGATCCGCCGCAGAAAATTCTCCAGCAATGTAAGATCAAAGACCGGCTGCGTGATCACATACTCGGCGCCCGCCTCAACCTTGTATTCAAACCGCCGAATCTCATCATCTAGCGTCGGAATGCCAGGATTCGCGCCTACGCCGATCACAAACCCCGTGCCCACGCCAATCGGGTTTCCGCCAAGATCAAGCCCGCGGTTCAGATTGTGAACGATATTCACCAGCCCGATCGCATCCACATCGAACACCGCCGTGGCGTCGGGATAATTCCCCATCTTCGGAGGGTCGCCGGTGATGCACAGCAGATTCCGGATTCCCGTCGCAGCGGCTCCCAGCAGATCCGACTGAATGCCCAGCACGTTCCGATCGCGGCATGTGTAATGGAGAATCGGCTCAATACCGACTTCCTGCTGAACCAGCAACGACAGCGCCTGGTTGCTCATGCGCGCCGAGGCTCGCGGGCTGTCCGGGATATTGATCGCATCCACGCCGACCGATTTGACGAAACGGGCGCCCTCCAGCTCTTTCCGAATATCGGTGCCCTTCGGCGGAACGATTTCCACCATGGTCACGAACTCGCCGCCGGCTAACTTCGCCCCCAGCCCCGAACGCTTCTCCAGTGGCGTCGCCGGAGCCACCACCGCTGCGGCTTGCCCGGCGGCCGGAGCGGTGTTCACCCGCGCCCTGGCCTCGCCCACGCGCAACGCGGCCTTCATTACCCGGATATGATCCGGCGTCGTTCCGCAGCATCCCCCGACCAGCCGCACTCCCGCAGCGACAAACTTGCGCGCATAGCTGGCCATATATTCGGGCGAGCAGAGATAAATATTCCGCCCTTCGACCGATCGCGGAATTCCGGCGTTTGGTTGCGCTGCAAGCGGCAGGGAAGTCGCGGTTCGAATCCGCTCCATCGCGTCCAGCATCGCCACCGGCCCAACGCTGCAATTGCAGCCGATCACATCCGCGCCCCATTCCTCCAGCCGCGGCGTAAACGCCTCCGGTGTCGAGCCATCGAGGCAATTCCCGTCTTCATCGATGGTGACTTGCGCCACCACGGGAATCTTCGGATTCACCTCGCGCGCCGCCAGCATCGCCTGATGCAGTTCCTCGAGATAACCGAACGTCTCCAGGATCAGCAGGTCCACGCCGCCTTCGACCAGCGCCGTGATCTGCTCGCGAAAGGCCGTCCGCGCCTCTTCGAACGAAGTCTTGCCCAGCGGCTCGATGCGGACCCCAAGCGGCCCGACCGATCCCGCCACCCAAACGTCGAAACTCTTGGCTGCGTCCCGCGCCAGGCGAGCGCCGGCAACATTGATTTCGCGCACCCGGTCGGCCATGCTGTGCCGCGCCAGCCGGAAAGAATTTCCGCCAAAAGTGTTGGTTTCAATGATCTCCGCACCCGCCTGCAAATACTCGTGGTGAATCCCGCGGATCAGCTCCGGCTGCGATACATTTAGCTCGTCATAGCAGCGGTTGATGAAGATTCCTTTGGCGTAGAGCAGCGTTCCCATCGCGCCGTCGCACAGGGCAGGAGATTTTTGCAGCCGTGCCAGTAAGTCGGTGGCCATTGATTGTGAGAATACAAGATCATGCCGGCCTCTGCCTACTCGCGTTGTGGCGCGGGTGCCCGGCCTATCGCTCTTGTGCGAAGGCCGGGTTTTTGCGACTCACTTTAACCTGGCATCCGAGCCGCCTGGGTTCGGCGAGCGAGGGATCTGGGCGAGCCCCGCGAACTGTCGCGCCTCTGCGCGACAGAGTAAACGCGCGTTTGGCTCGCTTCCTTAGCACCCTGGACTCCGACCCCTCGTTCTCCCTCTGCTATAATCCGCTTTCTTGCATCTAAATCTCTATCTTTCATTTCCTTCGGAGCTTCCAGATTGAGGAAACCCCTTGTCTGTGTTGTGGTTCTGCTGGCTGCCAGCTTGACCATCATTTCCTGCGGCGGCAGCAGCAACTCCAGCAGCGAGAAACAAACCGTTAGCGGTCTGAAGTATCGCGTGTTTATCTCCAACCCGCTGTTTCCCACCGCCGCTGGAACGCAATCGGTCCTGAATATCGTAGATGCCTCCCGCGACGCGCTTTCCACCAGCTTCGTGAGCCTGCTGACCACCAGCCCGCAGGCCAATCTGCTGGCGCTTTCCCCAAGTTTGCGATACACCCTGGTTTTCAGCCCTTCAAGCGACCTGCTCGGGCTCATTGACAATTCCACCGAATCTGTCGCCCTAGAGGCCGATCAGAGCACCGAGGTGCCGCCCCTCACGCTGCCTGGCTCTACGCAAAGCATGTTTATCGCCAACGATAACGCCACCGGCTACGTCGCCGTTCCCAGCGCCTCGGTCCTCGGACAAGCGCCAGGAGCGGTCGTCGTCACCAGCCTATTGACCGGAACTATCACGGCCACGATCCCCGTTTCCGGGGCGCGCTTCCTCGTTCCCAGCCCCGACACGAACCACATTCTCGTGTTTGGCAGCGACCCTCAGTCGGTTACCGTCATCACGCCCGCTTTGATCGGGAGCAACGAAGACCCACGCTCCACCGTGTGCTGCTTCGATCATCCGGTCTGGGGAGTTTTCAACCCGGACAACCAGACCGCCTACATCTTCGATTGCGGCCCGGAACCGGGCTGCGGTGGAACCGCCGCTGGCGTGACCGTGATGACCATCGGCTCGATCGCCGCCGGAAGCACAACTCCGGTCAGCGCGGCCAGCTACGGCATTCTCAATGGCACGACGCTTTACGTCGCGGGCACACCGCCAAACACCGCGTGCGGCCCTGGCACGCAAGCCAAAACCTGCGGCACGCTCAACATCATTGACACTGGCACGATGACCGTGACCAACTCCAGCCCAATCCTGATTACCGACGGCTATCACGATCGCATGCAGATCAGCCAGGACGGGCAGCTTTTCATCGGAGCCCAGAGCTGCAGCAACGTGAACACAGGGAGTGAAGTGCGAGGCTGCCTTTCCATTTTCGATACCAGCACCTCGGCCGTCGTAATTCCTCCGCAGATTGGCGACGTAACAGGGATTCAGCCCATCCCGGGGCGCCAGGTCGCTTACGTGCTTCAGAATGGCAGCTTGTTTGTTTACGACACTACAACCGACAAGCTGCAAGTTACCGGCAGCAACGGATTCAACAATAACGGCCAGGTAGATATCGTCGGGCAGTTGTTCGACTTGAAGCTGGTGGATCCGCCGCGATAGGCCGTAGCGCCGCCATCTCGGCGGCTGTCCGGCGGGTGTCCCCGCCGTCATAAGAAAATGTAGCGCCAGCTTGCCGGCGCTTCAGCTTGCTGAACGAGTCGCTTGGCTGGCAAGAATGCAAAGGGCACCAGTTCACAGGCTGCGGGAAAACTTGCTGTGCTGATTGTTCTTGGGTGGCGCAGCGGTTTACCGCTGCGATAAGGGCCGAATTCTTCGACGGCTTTAGCCACTGAGGTTGAGCTCCGTGGAGCAAACTTTAATATTCGATCCGGAAGGTACGACCGCAACGCCTTGCCGGCTGTCCGGCGGGAGTCCCGGCCCGCCGCACGCGGCGTTCATACTCATCGTCATTCTCGCCATCGCAGCTCACGCGCAATCCACCGCCTCGGCCACATTTCGCAGTGACAACAAACCAGTCACCATGGAGCGCTTCGACCCCAAAGCCGCCGGCCTACATACCGGTGTCATGCTCGTCCACGGCGGGGGTGGCCCCGACGGAGACTGGCGGAAGAGCGGTATCATCGAAGCTCTTACCTCGGCTGGCTACGCTGTCTTCATCCCGCATTACTTCGACGGTGGCGGGCAATGGGTTCCGAAGTCGGACAATCCCGAGCAGTTCATCGCCTACATCCGCACCCTCAACAACGCCAGCCGTTATATCGTCCAACTATCGGGTGTGGATCCACGCAGCATCGGCGTGGTCGGTGTTTCGCTCGGAGGCTACTTGGTTCTCGGATTGGCGGAAGAAGTCCGCAGCCACCCGCCGGTGTTGCCTTCGCCTGAAATCAAAGCCGTGGTCGAGATGTATGGCGGCATGCCCGATTTCGCCGTTGAGCGCATGACCACGATGCCGCCGGTGCTGATCCTGCACGGCGAGGACGACGCGATTGTTCCCGTGGCCCGCGCCCACGATCTGGAAAAATTGCTGGAAAAGAAAAACCTTCCCTACGAGAGCAAGATTTATCCCCATCAGGGACACAGCCTGACCGGAGAAGCTCTCGCCGACGCCAACCAGCGCGCTGTCGCCTTCCTAACCGCGCATTTGCACTAGAGGCAGCATCCCTCAACCAACTCCAACGCTCGATAACACTTGTTACTTCGGGCGGAGCAAAACGGCGTGCCTTGCACGCCATTTTGTGAAGCCGAGAAACCTGCGGTTGAAATGCTGCCGCGCCGGGGAACGGTCCGACATCGGAAGGATGGGCCCGCCGATGCAGGCGCGAGCGTCCCGCTCGCGCCCAAGCGCTGTCATCCTGAGTCGCGGAGTCGTCCGCGCAGCGGACGACTCTCAACGAAGGATCTGCGCATTCCTAACCCCCCGGCGCGCTTTCCTTCGATCTCGGTTCGACCAGCCTCTTTGTCAGCAACACCAGACCCAACGTTTGCGTCCACTCCGAAACGATATTTCCCACCACCTCGCCCCACTTACCCTGAGGGTTCATGCGAGCAAATGCGATCACCCACACGATGCCGGTGCTTACCAGAAAGATCGTCAGCGAATGATCGCGCAACACTTTGCGAATCCCAAACCCGCGCTTCTCGCGGGGTTGGCGGCTCTCCGCTGATCCCTTCTCGTACCAGAACTTGGTGGCGATGACCGTCACCAGCACGCCGCTCCAATCCGCGATCGCATTTCCGAAAAACGATCCCCAATGCGTGCCTGGATCGCTGGCAACATACAACACAATCCAGGACCCGAGTATGAAGCAGGTCACCAGACTCAATGAATGCCGCCGCACAAAGCTCCTCTTCGCGCGCATTGCCTTTCATGCCTCGGCTCTTAGAGTGTGAATACGGCGTCACGGATGTATGACCGGGATTTCCTTGGAATTAGGGCCTAATCGGGATCTGGTTCTTCCGGTTCTGGCTGCTGCAGGTTCCGGTCTTGCCGCATGACTTCGCCGGCCGCGTGCAGCAGGCAGCGGCGCCAGTCGCGGCCCTTGCACTCGTGGCGACGGGCGGCTTCCAGCGCGGCGCGCGTCGCCGGATTCTGCCACGCGGGTTCGCGAGTGCGCAGCAATTCCCATGCCTCGCGATGCTGTTCCCATCGGGCGCGCCCAGATTCAATGTCGGGGAAAAAGTGCAGATTCTTCGCCCCCGCATAGGTATCCAGCGGCAGGACATACCAGGCATCCTTGGGAACGATATACGCCACCAGCACGTCAATGTCGTCGGCCGTATACGCGACGGCATGTTTGCCGTGGACGACATGGACCGGGCGGATGAGGTAACCCCAGGTAGTAAGCACCTCGGTACACTTGAGTTGCGTGCGCCACAGGCGAAAGCCGGAGTCGAGGATGAAGTCATAACGCTCGCTCGACGACCAGGGGCGAGAGACGTGAAACCCAAGATTCCCCGCCTTCAAAACGAACGCTGCTTCGGAAAGTTCCCCGCTGCGCTGGTTGCGTGGCTTGGGCGAAGAGGCTTGCGGCTCGGTGCTGTTTCCGCTCTTCAGCGAGGACGTGTCCGGGATATTCGCCGGATCCGCGTTGTTCGATGCTCGTGCCGTTTTCGATTTTGTCATAGGATATCTCCGGCGCGTGCTGTTTGCGTCCAAAAACAAAATGCGCAGCTATTGGCTGCGCAGTTTATATTCTTCCTAGTTATATTCTACCGGATTGGGCAGGCTAACTAAGCCAGTTTGGGAAGGTTTATTTCCTCCAAGGAATGAAGGCTCTAGGCGGTTTCCGCAGAAAAAGCTCCTTGACAGGGTTCTCCGCCGTTAAGGCCAGCATCCTTCGTTCGACCTGCGACGGCTTGTCGAAATCTGCTAATCTGTTGTTTTGTAACTCTGGCTACGCCGCGCCAAACTCTGAGAAGAACGAATGAACCTGCTGATCCTGCTGCTTCTGACCCTCTTGCCCTTGTTGGGCGTTCTCTACATCGTGGTTTACGGTTCCCCGACCACCGTAGATGGCCTGTTCATGTCGCTGATCCTGCTGGCGATTGCGGGCATCGTCGGTATGAACGCTCTCTACGAATTGCGCAAAGGAAAGTCGGGTACCACCGCGACGGGATCATCCCCGGGCAGGTTTCTTTCTTCGGGCGGCCTGGTGAGACGAGGCAAGGTGCGTGAGGTCGTGTTTTTCGAATCGAATGTCGGGCAGCCCAACAAGTCGGTGGTGACGCTTTCCGATGGTGGTGGCGCGGCTTCGCAGATGCTGGTCATCGAAGGCGACGCCCGCAACGCGCTGCCCGTCGGCCAGAATGTCGAAATCACGATGCGCAAGGATGGCGCGCAGAACGTAAACGTGCTGGTCAGCGTCAGCTACTCCTAAACACTTCATTCTCTGCCAATGTAGGCGCGAGGGTCGCGTTCGTGCCCTAAAAGCAGGACGATGGAGGATATACGTCGTGCCCGTTGGCGCGGACAACTCTCAAATGTTTGTCATCCTGAGGCGGAGGAGTCCGTCGCCTTACGAGCGTCCCAACGAAGGACTTGTGCCTTCCTGTTGTCTGCGTTCATCGCCTTCCAATCTCAATCCGGGATTACGAACGTAATCTTTCCGCGTGATTCCCCCTCGCAGGCGCAGCTTCCTCATTAGAAAATTAGTCGCAGGAGACGGAATGCAGCAGACCGCAGAAGAGCGGACCACACCCCCATCCATGTTGGCGCGCGCCGAACAGATTCAGCGCGAGATCCAACAGCTTTCCGGCCGCGATCTCCAACTCTGGTCCATCGGCGTGCTCGTCATTCTGGTCCTTACCGGCGGAATTCTCGCCCTGGTTCTGCCCAACGTAATGTGGGCTCAGCGTGTAATTCGTGTGGAACACGCTTACCTGCCGCAGCTGTTCTTCGGGCTGATCTCGTTGATCGTCCTGTTCAACATCTACCTCATCGGGCAGAAAATGGCGCTCAACAACACCCGGCGGGCGCTCATTAGCGAGTTGGTGCTGAATGAGCGGCTGGAAAGCCTGTCGCTGGTCGATCCGCTCACCCAACTATTGAACCGGCGCGCTATGAACGAGTTGCTTCCCCGCGAGGTGGCACGGTCGAACCGACTGTCGAGCGATCTCACCTTCATGGCGTTAGATATCAAAGGGTTTCGCTCCGTCAACCAGAAACTGGGCGCGGTAGAGGGTAACTTGGTTTTGCGCGAATTTGCCCGCATGTTGACCGTCAACTTTCGCGGCGGCGATATCGTCTTTCGCCAGGGCGGCGACGAATTCCTGATTGTGATGCCCGATACCAACGAACAACAAGCGGACTCGCCGATCCAACGGCTCAACCGCGCGATCGAACAATGGAACGACCATAGCGGCAAGAGCTACGAGTTAGCCTACAGCTGGAGTCTGGCGACCTACGTGACGGGAAGCGATCTCGATGATGTGCTGCGGGCGCTCGACCGCAAACTCTACCAGAAGAAACACAACCTCCTGCCCGTGTTCTAGGAAACCTCGCGAACTCCCTGTAAATTTACTTCTCGAAGTTCCGCCAGTGGCGACCGTCGCGCTCCAGCAGTTCGTCGGCTTCCTTGGGTCCCCAGCTGCCGGCGGCATAGTTGGGGAAGTCGCGCGGCGGCAGAGCCTTCCACACATCGAGCGCCGGGCTGACGACGCACCATCCCGCCTCGACCATGTCGGCGCGCTGAAACAGGGTTTGATCGCCGATCATGCAATCGTGCAGCAGCCGTTCGTAGCCGGTGCTCGGCTGAGTTCCGAAATAGTCGGCGTACTCGAAGTTCATGTCCACCGCACCCAGCCGCATGATCGGCCCCGGAACCTTGGCGGCGAATTGCAGGGAGATGCCTTCCTCGGGTGAAATGTGCAGCACGAGTTGGTTGGGCATCAGATTTTCTACCGGCGTGTCGCGGAACAGAACAAACGGCGCCCGGCGGAACTGAATCACGATGTGCGTGTTTTGCGCGGGAAGGCGCTTGCCGGTACGCAGATAGAAGGGAACGTCGGCCCAGCGCCAGTTGTCAATCTGCAGCTTCATCGCGACAAAAGTCTCGGTGCGCGAATCGGCGGGAACGTCGCTCTCTTCGCGGTAACCGGGCACCCGATGTCCTTCCATCACGCCGGCGCCGTACTGGCCGCGGATGGTTTTGCTCAACACTTCTTCCGGGCTCAGGGGCTGAATGGCGTGCAGGATCTTGGCCTGCTCGTCTCGGACGGCATCGGCGTGAAACGAGATCGGCGGCTCCATCGAGGTCAGGCTGATGAGCTGCATAATGTGGTTCGGCACCATGTCGCGCAGCGCGCCCGCGGTATCGTAATAACCGCCGCGTTGCTCTACGCCCACGGTTTCAGCCACCGAAATCTGCACATGATCAATGTAGCGGCGGTTCCAGATGGGCTCGAAAATTCCGTTGGCAAATCGGAAAGCTAGAATGTTCTGAACCGTTTCTTTTCCCAGGTAATGATCAATGCGGTAGATCTGTTTTTCCTTGGCTACCTTCTGCAGTTGCTGGTTGAGAGACTTGGCCGAATCCAGGTCGTGGCCGAACGGCTTTTCGATTATCACGCGGCGCCAATGCTGATTGCTGTCCTCCATCAGTTCGACGGCCGCCAGTTGCTCGACGATGGTTCCAAAAAAACGCGGCGCGGTTGCCAGGTAAAAAAAGTAATTCCCGTGAGTTGTGTGATCTTTGTTCACCTTCTCCAGGAAAGTTTTCAACTGGGCATAGACGTTCTTGTCGTCGAATTCGCCGGTAACGTAATAAAGGCGTTTCTGAAACCACTCGACGATGTCCGGGTCGGCGCCTGAGCCGGCGTAGCGCTTCACGGCGTCGGCAATTTCCTGGCGAAAGTCCTCATCCGACATGGACCCGTGGGAAACCCCGACCACGGCAAACTCGCGGGAAAGCAGTTCGGCCTTGGCCAGGTTGTAAAGCGCGGGAATAAGCTTGCGATGAGTAAGGTCTCCGGAAGCCCCGAAGATCACCATTACGCAGGGGTCGGCGGGCCTTCCGGTACGGCGGGTCTCTGTGCTCGGAGCTACCTCAGCTTGAACCATAGTGGTTGCCTTTGAGTTCTGTGTAAGCTGTCTTGTCCGCGGTTATTGCACCGCCAAGGATGCGAACACTAAACCAATGCCTGCCGGAACGCTTCCGACAACTTCGACAAGCCGGAGTTCAGGTCTTTTCCTAAATGCACCCGCAACGCGCGCCGGCCTCGTTCCGTAAGCACCTGGAAATCTCCGCGAGCCTGCGCGGCTTTTACCACGCCGAAGGTGTATTTCTGTTCCGGCACGGGAAGATCGGCGGCGTCATCGCAGGTGATTTGCAGGAACACGCCGGAGTTTGGCCCGCCTTTGTACGCCTGGCCGGTGGAATGCAGAAAGCGCGGCCCGAAGCCTAAACAAGTCGCAACATGTTTCTTGTCGCGCAGCATGTGCCGTATTTCCTGCAGGGCAGTTTCGTGCTGCGCATTCATGGCGATGAAGGCCAGCAGCGCGAAATAATCTCCCTCGCCGATGCGGTTGAAATGGGCACGCAGATAGCCATCCAGAGATTTGTCGCTGCCCGCTGCCTTGGCCAGGGCGTCGGCATTTTTCGCATCAGTGAATAAGGTTACCCCGCCATCCTGGAGAATCGGTTTCTCCGCGGGAAGGGAGCCAGTCTTTTCGTACTCGGTGGTCAGGCTGCGCGTCGCCACTTTGCTGGCTTCGACATCGGGTTGATTGAATGCGTTGATTCCGATGATGGAGCCGGCGACGGCGGTCGCAATTTCCCAGCGGAAAAACTCCTGGCCAAGATCGTAGGTGTCGCCGAGGGAGATGCGCACCACCGCTTGACCCGCCTGCTCCAGTCCCGCGATTGCGCTATCCTGCGCGGCGTTTGGCGCGGATTGCAGGCGCAAGTAAACGAAGACGCGATCGTTGCCGTAAACGGCAGGCGGCCCCAGTTGCTCGGCATCCACCGGGATAAGACCTTTGCCCTGTTTACCGGTGGATTCGGCAAGCAACTGCTCAAGCCACGCCCCCAGATCGGAAATGTCCGGCGATGTGATGATGGTAATTTTGTCGCGGCCATCCCTGGCCGCTGTGCCAAGGATAATTCCCAGGACCGCACCGGGATTTTCGTGAACCGGCACGGAAGAGGCGCAGGCTTCGACCATCTCTTCGGTGCGGTCGAGAAACTTCGCGGTATCCAGGCCCATCAATGCGGCCGGCACCACGCCAAAGTTCGACAGCGCTGAGTAGCGCCCGCCGATGCTGGGAAGGCCGTGAAAAACATGGCGAAAATGGTCGGCCCCGGCGACTTGCTCCATCTTCGAGCCGGGATCGGTGATGGCGATGAAGTGGCGGCCGGCTTTCTCCGCCCCCACAGCCTGCTTCGCCCGTTCGAAAAAATATTGCTTAAAGATATTCGGTTCCAGAGTTGAGCCGGACTTGCTCGAAACCACAAACAGAGTCTTCCCCACGTTGATTGAGCCTTCGAGCGCCCTGATCTGCGCAGGGTCGGTCGAATCCAGAATGCTCAACTGCGGGAAACCGGCGATCCTGCCGAAGGTCTTGGCAAGCACCTCCGGGCAGAGACTCGATCCCCCCATCCCGAGCAGTACGATGTCGGTGAACCCTTCGCCTTTTACCTCCTGCGCCACTGCCTGCAACTTGTCGCCATGCGCAATCTGGTCTTCGGTAACGCCCAACCATCCCAGCCAGTTGGCTTCATCGCTTCCAGTCCAGAGCGAGGCGTCGCGTTGCCACAGGCGGCGCACCTTCCCGTTGGCCCGCCAGTCGTCCATCGCAGTCTTTACGGCGGTGTTGAGCGCGTCGGGCAACTTATACGTCTGCTGACTGACTTTGGCCGTGATCTGCGACTTCGCGCTCTTCTCCACCGCTTCCAACAACTTGTCGAAAGCCTCGGCGAAAAGGCGCACGCCGTCGTCAGTAAGTTTGTCGGTTACTTCCTTCATCGAGATCCCAAGCCGGGCGACGGTTTCCATGGTGCGGTCGGCGGATGCGACATCTTCCGTGAGGCTGGGGCGAGGGTGGCCGTGGTCGCGGTAAGCGTCAAAGGTCGCGGGCGGGATGGTGTTCACGGTATCGGGGCCGATCAGTTCTTCGACGTAAAGCACATCGCTGTAGCTGGGGTTTTTTGTGCTGGTGCTTGCCCAGAGCACACGCTGGGTTTGTGCGCCCTTGGCGGCTAACGCCTTCCAGCGATTGGTTCCGAAAATTCGCAGATATTTCTGATACGTCTGCTTGCCATTGGCCACGGCCACCTTGCCCTGCAGGCTCTTCAACTCTTCCTGCTCGCGCTTATCGGTGGAAGCCTTGAGTCGGGCGGCGACGATGGTATCTATGGAATTATCAATCCGGCTGATGAAAAAGCTGGCAACGCTGGCGATTTTGCTGACGTCGCCTCCACGGGCGGCGAGTTGCTCCAGGCCAGCGATATAGGCTTCCGCCACACGTTCATACACTTCCTGCGAGAAAAGCAGCGTGACGTTGATGTTGATGCCTTCGCTGATCAGTTGCTGGAACGCAGGTATGCCCTCGGCCGTGCCGGGCACTTTGATCATCACATTTTCCCGGGCTACCGTTTTCCATAAGCGGCGTGCCTCTTGGATCGTCCCCTGAAAATCGCGAGCCAGATACGGCGAAACTTCCAGGCTCACGTAGCCGTCGCGGCGCTTCGTGCTGTCGTAAGTGGGGCGTAGAAGGTCGGCGGCGTCCTGGATATCGCGGATGGCGATGAGTTCGTAGCGCGCCTTGGCGTCAAGCTCGGTGTTCGAGCGCGTGGATTCCAGAATATCGGAGTAATCGGTGCTGCCGGCGATGGCTTTCTCGAAAATGGAAGGGTTCGAGGTCATGCCACGCAGCCCGTCTTCCTCGATCAGGCGTTTCAGTTCGCCGGTCTTGAAAAGATTTCGCCGGATGTAATCGAGCCATACAGATTGGCCGAACTTTTGAAGGTCTCTAAGAGGGTTGGTCGCTCGTGCCGTTTCTAATGTGCTGGTTGCCATACATCATCTCCAATTCTTTATGCCTGGAAGCAGATTCCCTGTCGCCGGCTCCTCGGAATGACAAGAGTTAAGGCTTCGCCTGCGCCATCGCGATGCGCGCCGCCTTCATAACATTTTCCACCGTGAAGCCGAACTTCTTGAGCAAGTCCTTGATCGGCGCCGAGGCTCCGAAGCGGTGCATTCCGATGGCAATACCGGCGGGGCCGATGTAACGGTCCCAGCCCAGCGTGGCCGCGGCTTCCACCGACACTCGCGCCTTCACCTCCGGCGGCAAAACTTGTTTCCGGTAATCTTCGCCTTGTTGTTCGAAAAGACGCCACGATGGCATACTCACCACGCGCGCCTTCACGCCCTGCGCCTTGAGCTGTTCGTAAGCCTCCGCACACAAGGAAACTTCGCTGCCCGTGCCGAGCAGTATAACTTCAGGCTTAGCGCCATCGGCATCGGCCAGGATGTATGCGCCCTTAGCCAGGCCGGACGCGGCCGCGTATTTAGCGCGATCGAGCGTGGGCACAGCCTGTCGTGTAAGCACCAGCGCCACGGGTTTGTGCTGCAACTGCATGATCACCTTCCACGCTTCGAGCACTTCGTTGGCGTCGGCGGGGCGAATCAGAACCAGTTCCGGCATGGCGCGCAGCTGCGCCAGTTGTTCAATCGGCTGATGCGTCGGGCCATCTTCGCCCAGGCAGATCGAATCGTGCGTGTAAATAAAAATCGAGGGAATCTCCATCAGCGCGGCCAGCCGCACCGAGGGCTTCATATAATCGTTGAAATTGAAGAACGTGCCGCCGTAGGGACGTATCTTGGAAACCGCCATTCCGTTCACAGCCGCAGCCATGGCGTGTTCGCGCACGCCAAAGTGCAAATTGCGGCCATCGTAGCTGCCGGCTTGAAAATCGCCCGCGCCGTCAAACTTCAGCCGGGTGCGGTCGGACGTAGCGAGATCGGCCGAACCGCCCATCAGCCAGGGCACATTCTGCGCCAAGAGGTTCAGGACCTTTCCACTGCTGTCGCGCGTGGCCATGCCCTTGGCGTCCGCGGGAAATGTGGGCAGATTCCTGTCCCATTCGGTGGGGAGTTTCCGTTGCTGCATCTGTCGGATCTGGTCGGCCAGGGCAGGGAACTGCTTGGCATACTCGGCAAAGGAAGCGTCCCATTCCTCGCGCAGTTCACGGCCGCGCTTGCCCATGCCCTGGCGAAAATTCTCGCGCACGCCATCGGGAACCAGAAACTGCGCATCTTCCGGCCAGCCGTAGGCTTTCTTCACCAGCTTCACTTCGTCGGCGCCGAGCGGTTCGCCGTGAGCTTCACTCGTGTCCTGTTTATGCGGCGAGCCGTATCCGATGTGGCTGTCCACGATGATGAGCGTCGGCCGGTCGAAGGTTTGGAGAAAGTTGTGGTACGCCTTGGCCAGAGCGCTCAAGTCATTCGCATCGGAAACTTCCGTCACATTCCAGCCGTAGGCGCGGAAGCGCTCGCCGACGTCCTCGCTGAACGACGCCCTGGCCGGGCCATCCAGCGTGACGTGGTTGTTGTCGTAGATCCAGCAGAGGTTCGGAAGCTTCAGATGCCCGGCGAGCGATGCCGCTTCCGCGCCCACGCCTTCCATCAGATCGCCATCACCGCAGAACGCGTAAACGTTGTAACCGAAGATCGCGAATCCGGGGCGATTGAAGTGAGCGGCTAGCCATTTTCTCGCGATCGCCATGCCGACGCTGTTGCCGATGCCCTGGCCGAGCGGGCCTGTGGTCGTTTCGACGCCGCCTGTGATGCGGTATTCCGGATGCCCGGGCGTGCGGCTGTCGAGCTGGCGGAAATTCTTGATGTCGTCGAGTGTGACGGCATAATCGCCCACGGGTTCGTACTCGGGATTCACTCCCCGAACCCCGGTGAGATACAGCATGGCGTACAGCAACATCGAAGCGTGGCCGTTCGAGAGGACAAAGCGGTCGCGGTTCGGCCAGGTGGGATCTTCCGGATCGAACCGCAGAAAATCCTGCCACAGGCAGTAAATCACCGGCGCCAGGGCCATGGGCGCGCCCGGATGGCCGGAGTTCGCCTTCTGCACGGCATCAATCGCCAGGGTGCGGATGGTGTTGATGCTCAGGGTATCCAGCTGCCTGCCGGTCAGCAAAGTCTGCTCGCTCGCCACCATAAAAGCTTCCTCCGTCGTACGGGTTCGTTATGTGCTGGCGTCTGTCTGCAATTGGATGAAGCGCGCTGTGTGCGGAGTTTTCCCCACCATCTCTCTTTACACTTTACTACTCTCGACGTTCCGCAGTTTATCAAGTTCCGGAGCGGCGCGTGCGAACCGTGGCGCGCGAAAACTCGCTTCCTGAGAAGAGCGGTGCAAATTCCGAATTCCCTATGAATTTAGGATGAACAGGACGGCGTAAGGATTCATGCTTGTGACAATGGCCCTGTGAATATTATTTGTTGAAGCCTTGCGATGGACGCCTGGTCCGCCCGGCCGGGTGCCCAGGGCAGGCCCTGGGCACCAAGCTTGGAACAGGATCATTCCATCAATCGCTCTGCCGTTCATACGCCCCCATATCGCAAATTCCAGATTGCTTATCGGGGCGCGGCTTGAAGCGCTGAGCGGTCTTCAGCAGATGACCTTTGCCATCCGTACAGCCATTTCAGCAAACATTCCACGTGGTCATCGCCCGCGCCCCAAGGGACCATGACCGCGGCGGCTTAACGGACCAGGGATTGATCAGGGCACGATTCTAAACACCGTACCTGTGCCGCCAGAGCCGCCGTAGCTCGTGGTGCCATAGGCTTTGCCCTGCCTGTCGAGGATCAGACCGGCAGCGGGATTGGTCCCGTCGCTGCCGCCCTCAAAATTGTGAAGCACAGTTTCCAGCCAGCCCCCGTTCTTCCCAGGCGGGGGCTTCAACCTGAATACGACGCCACAGCCGTAGTTGCACGTTCCGTCACCGCCAAACTCTGTAGCGCCATAGAAATTTCCTTTTCCGTCAAGGGCGAGCCCGGCGTAGGGACCGAATCCGCCCCTGCCTCCAGCAGGGAACTCAAGAATCACGGCTTCTCTCCACGCGCCGCCTTTCGTATGGGGCGGCTTCACTTCGAATACGGTTCCGCAGGTCGCGGCGGCGAAGCCGCAGCCCACATTCCCGCCAAAAATGGTTGTGCCATAGAGATTGCCTTCCCCATCCCGGGTCAGGCCGGCATACGGATTTGCGCCGTCGTTGCCGCTGCCAAAGCTGTGAAGCACGGTGTGGGTCCAGACACCGCTGATTTTGTGGGGCGGCTTTAGCTGGAAGACTGTGCCATCCAAACCAGCAACCATCGGCACGAAGGGCCTCCGCAAGACATCACCGGAATCCCCGATGGAAGGTGATGCCGACAGTTCCGGCCCGAATGCCGTGCCGCACCCGTATGCGCCGCCATCGATGGTGGTGCCATAGAGAGTGCCCCTCTCGTCCATAACCAGACCGGCGAACGGCCCAGTTCCGTCGCTACCGCCCTGGAAACGGTAAATCACCCTCTCTTGCCACGCACTCGAATTGGTTGGCGTCAGTTGGAAGACCGTGCCACAACCCTCAACGCAACCCGTGCCACCAAAGAAGGTCGTCCCATAGAGATTGCCCGCATTGTCGAAGATCAGGTGGGCATAAGGGAGCGCGCCATCGCTGCCCCCGGCGAAGCTGTAGAGTACGGTCGCGATCCATTCGCCCGGCGCAGCAGAAGGTTTCAGCTCGAAGACCGTGCCATATCCGAACTGGCCGCCACCCAGGGTGGTGCCGTAGAAATTGCCCGCCCCATCCGCAGCTAGATCCGCATAAGGCTCGGCCGCTGCGGCACCGCCAACGAAGCTGTAGAGTGGCGTTGCTGTCCAGGCATCTCCTTTGCTGGGAGGCGGGCTGAGCTGGAAAATTGTACCGTGCCCTGCCGGGCCGCCACTGGGAGCCGTGCCATATAGCTTGCCCGACGCGTCAAAGATAAGACCGCTCGAGGGATAAGCCCCGAGGTTACCATTTCCGAAGTCGTATATTATTTGTTCTTTGGGGCTGGCTGCCCAGGCACTGTACGCGAGCATGAGAACGGAAAGGAGAATCCTAAGTCCCCAACTCGTGGCAATCGGAAACTCCTCTTTTTCCTTCATCAAGTTCACCTCGTGGGGAGCGGCGAGAAGCCAGCCTGACAGCAACTAGCACATCACTCCGTATCCCAAGCCGCCGCGAATCCACGATGAACGCGACCTTCTTGCTTGTCGAGGATCATGCTCTGCATTTGTCTCTTTTACTTATCTTCTACACCGTAGTGCTCCACTTGTCAGTGACGTGGGCGAGGATGGTAATCACGGTGCGCGAGGTTTCGATTCTCGATCTCAGAAAGAAAGCATCCATCACGCAGAGGTGTGACCCATGCCCTTGAGAAAGCAAACCAGACCCGCTTAGCTTGGATACGGATCCCGAAAAATCTGTCGCTTGGGTCCTCGGCCCGAAGAAGTTTATTGAGGAATTGTTAGGAGTTCGGACCTCGCAAAACTGAATCCTGTAAGCGGGAACCTGTAAAGTTTTCCCCGATCGAGTTCGACGCCTCGCCCATAGATGTTGCGATCTCAAGGTGCGGGGAAAGAAGCCCAGACCGGAAAGACCAGTGAAATCCCTGACATGACAGGGGCAGGATGAACTGCACCCAGCTCACCCTTTTCTGCGCACTTGTCAACTTTGCGTTCATTTGCACGCTCTGAAGGGAGCAGAATCACATGGAAAATAAAGAGAATAAACCGTGGGACAGCGTGAGCAGGACTCTAGCGGTCACGAAAGGGTTTAGCTTCAGGTTGGCCTTAGTGGTGTTTGGAGCGGCACTCGTATCCGCGCAAACCTATATCACGCCAATTCAACACGTAATCGTAATCGTCCAGGAAAATCGCACGCCCGACAACCTGTTTAACGATCCAAAATTGATCGCTCACGGTGCGGACATCCAGGAGGCCGCAGATGCACATGCCACTCCGCTGTGGGTCTGCTGGGACCCGGGCCATGGCCATGGTTCGTGGTTGGACCAGTACAATCAAGGTTCCTGCAGCTCAACCGTGAGGTACATGAAGCATTGCAATCCCCCAGCTTTCACATGTCCACAAGATACTTATGTCAGAAATACGGCGAAGGACCGGACCATTCAACCCTATTGGGACCTGGCCGAACAGTACGGCTTTGCTAACTACATGTTCCAGACCAATGAGGGAGCGAGCTTCGCTGCCCATCAGTTTCTCTTCTCCGGGACCTCCGCGCCGGTCGCGTACGGTGACCCATCTGGTCTCTACAGATATTTCAACGCCGAAAATCCAGGGAACGGAGCCAATATGAATGCCGGTTGTATTGCCCCGGACGATTGGCTGGCGCTCGACATTGACCCTCGGGGCAGCATGTCGTTCGCGTACACTCCTCCGGACCCTCCGGGGTCGCCGGCCGGCTTCCCATGTTTCGAGCATGCAGCGCTGACCGACCTGCTGGACAACGCCGGCCTCGCTTGGAAGTACTATGGCTACACGCTGGCAAACTCTATCTGGAATACGCCCAACGCAATTGACCACATCTGTCAGCCCACCGGCCCCGGCGGAACCTGTCAGGGTCCTCATTGGAAAAACAATGACGTGGACTTATACGATTGGAACATCTTCGGGGATGTCTTGCTGCGTTGTAAGCTTGCGGCTGTCACCTGGGTTATGCCAGACGGACAGTATTCAGATCATCCCGGAGGCCTGGACAACGGGAGTGGCGGACCGGACTGGGTGGCGAATATTGTTAACGACGTCGGCACCAGCAAATGCCGAAACCAAGACGGCACCAGCTACTGGAACACCACCGCCATCTTTGTCACTTGGGACGATTGGGGAGGCTTTTACGACCATGTTGCGCCCTGGAAGGTTCTACTCGAAACCGACCAGCACGATTGCACAGAGTGGGGCTGCGGATTTGTGTATGGTTTTCGCGTGCCTCTGCTGGTGATTTCGGCCTATACTCCGGCAGGCTACATTTCTGGTTCCCCTAGCCAGGGTGGCGAGGTTCCGCCCTTCATCCACGACTCCGGCAGCATTCTAAATTTTGCGGAGTATGTCTTCTCCGGTTTTGGGGTGACACAAGGTGGGATTGGCCCGCCGGAGTGGCCTTTTGACGACTACTGGGCTCCCGACAGCTACCTGAGCGGGAACTGCCTTCGCACCAGGTGCCCGTACTCTCTTTTCGACTTCTTCGACTTCGGGGCCAGTCCGCGTCCGTTCGTCCCCGTTAAGATCCAACTCCACCATGAAAGTGACTTCATTGATTTAAAGGCATTTGGCGGGGTACACGAGGACCCAGACCTGGAAACCCCGTGATTGACGACCTGTCGGGCTGGCCCAGGTGATCGCGCTGGTTTTCTTCCTCGACCGGCACGCACAAAATGGGCTGGGCCAGCCACAAGTCCGCGGAACCTGGTGAGTTTTCTATCCTCGGATGCGGGCGACCCACTCAAGCTCGGGGTTGTGTTCAGTCCCACGGCATCAGCTCTCATCTTGATCTGTTCTTGGCCAGCGCCAACGTTGCCAGCGTGAATCCGCTCACCAGGATCGGAAACCACACCTGGGAAATCCAGGGCACCGGAATCAGGAACAAGACGTCAATATCTTTGAGCGATGCCGGCCAGCGCACCGTGGCCCAGAGCGCGGCATAGTATGTGATATCCCAGGTAGCGAAGGCCCACAGAAACACCGCCCATCGCTCGGCGGAGGTTCGCGCCGCCAGGAATGCCACAGACACCAGCATGAGCATGGTCGCCGCCTCGCGAAAGACCTCGATGGTGAGCAGGCTCCGGGGAAATTGCGCGATGGACCTGGCTTGCTCGTAGCCTTGCGATGACCGCCGCAGATCGGTGAGAGTGCCCATATATCCCGGCAGCAAGCCGATCGCGGCGCGCAGGTAAACAACGACCGCCCCTTCAACGAAACCGAACGCAACTGCGAACACAGCGATAAGCGTGAGCCGCCGCCAATCGAGCTGCACTTTTCCCCGCCGCAGGGAGAAGAAAGCGGCGATGGGCATCAGAAACAGCAGATTCACCCACCAGGGCTGAGCCCAAAATTGGATTCCTGTCATGAAAGTGGATTCTAAATTGAAGAGGGAATCGACGGAGACACGAGTGTAAGTTCCGAATCAAAATCCCTGCGCTAAATCCCGAAAACAACGCGTCCTAGGATGGGGCCGCCGAGCGAGTGGTGACCGCAGGTCACACTAGGGTTATCAGTTTTGTTCGTTTTTTGTAACAAAACCTTGATTTATGTGCGGGATTGGCCAAAGCAAGGTATTTTGCCACGACGCGTGATTCAGAGGGCCGAGGCGACGCTTGATGACTGACGCACCCGGACCCCTGGTTAGGCGGCTCGAAACCACAGAACCACAGCCGGCATCCATGCGCCCGTTCACCAGAGGTGCGGGATGCCGTTATTTCTTTCCGGCAACAATCCAGCCTCTCGGAGGCGACGCTACGCGGCCGCTACTGTAAGTTCGTGTACGCAGCACACGCCGCGTTGGTGGTGACCGGAGCGGTGTTGCCCGTGGCGGTGAAGCGAATCACGCCGTCGTTGTTGGAGCAGAAGCCGCGAACGCCGGTCGTGTTCAGTGCCGCCGGGATCCCGCCCACGGTATAGCCCAGATTCAAGCCGCCCGCAGCAACTACGCCCAGGCCGAAGTAGTAACCGCTCTTGGGAGCAGCCGGCGCAGTGGCGTTCGCCAACACCCAGTCAATCAAACAGGCGCTGGAAGAAGTGGGTGTCACCGTGCTGGGGCAACCGGTCGCAGCCGGCGGGCCCAGAGCCAGGATCGTGCCCGAATATCCGACCGTCGGATAGCTCGTAAGATATGCAACCTCGGAAGTGTTAATGGTCCGAATGGAGCTGACCGCCGACGACTCGTTGGCCGCAATCCGCGCCCGCAGCAGGTTTGGAATCGCGATGGCCGCGATGATCAGAATAATTGCCACTACGATCAGCAACTCAATCAGTGAAAATCCCCTCGGTCTCCGCATCTCGTTTTCTCTCGCCCCTTTACTTAAATTGCGTTCCTTCTTGCACAATCCACATCCTTGAACTTTGAACGAACTTTCCAATCCCGCTTGCGTGCAGAAAACCGTCTTTCCACGCTGCCTACAACGTTTCCGCGGCACGCAACGAAGCCACCGCCGACGGCTGATCTTCCGGCTCGGAAGCCTTTCGCGCGTACATGTCGCGATCCGCGGTATCCAGAACCTGATCCAGGGTCTGCTCGTCACTCCACTCCGAGCGGCCAATGCTCAGGCTCAGTGTGAAGCCCTCGAGATGCCCGGCGCCGTTCCAGTCGCGCACGTAGGCGGTGACTCGGTCCACGACCTTGGTCGCTCCGGAAAACGAAGTATCGGCCAGCAGAATCAGAAATTCATCGCCGCCATAGCGGATGACGGCATCCGATCCGCGCACCGAGCTGCGCAGCAGGGTCGCCACCTCGGCGAGCACAAAATCGCCGGTCAAATGACCGAAGCGCGTATTCACTTTCTTGAAGCGGTCCACATCCACCATGAGGAACGTCAGCGGCTTCCGCAGCCGGCGCGCGTGGGCGATGAAACGCCCCGCCATATCCTCCAGAGAGCGCCGGTTGTAAACCTCGGTCAGCGGGTCAGTGAAAGACTGCAGGCGCATCAGTTCGTTCTGGATGGTGGTGGAGATGACGGTTTCGCGGGTACGGCGCAGTTCCAGGCGGCGCGTGACCAGGTAGGTATTGAGCAAAACCAGCAGCACGAAAAGCCCGATCACCAGCTCCCGGGAAACGTTGATTTCGAAGTGAACGTTCTGCTGCTTCAGAAAAGCCGCCGGGATGATGAGCGTCAACAGCCCCACTCCGACCAGAACGCCAGCCAGGGACACGATTATCCAAAGCTCCCAATCGCGCTTTTCCAGGTGGGAAAGCTGCTGGGCAATGCCGGAAAAGATGTCATTGTTGGCTTTGGTCATGAGTCGCAACCGACTCAGGAAGTGTAACGTCTGCAGGGCATTTTGCCTGCAGTACGAAGGTAACGGCACGAAAGGACCAGGCGGGAAGGCCGAGGGTAATGGGAAAGGGGACGGGAAGGTAGGGTGCGAGCACAACTTAAGACCGCCTTATCCTGCACTCTGTGTGAAATTCTGTTTATAGTTACCGTTCGATCGAAAGAGTTATACAATCACAGCCGCTGCTGTCAGGCGAGGGAATGGCTCTCGCTACGATAGCAATGCTGTTCTTCGGTCACTGACAGCTGCAAGGGGACAACATGAAGTTTGTCACTCTCATTCTTGGGTTGTTCGCCTTTCCTGCGATTGCTTCACCGGCACAAACTTTCAAGACTGTGGTGAGCTTCGATGGCAGCAATGGCAGCCTGCCACTGTCTTCTCTAGTCCAGGGCACTGATGGATTCCTTTACGGCACCACAGACGAAGGCGGCGCCGGCGTTGCTGGCTCTGTATTCAGGGTTAACACGCAAGGGAAACTGGCCGCGCTCTTCAGTTTTTGCGGAGATTGCAGCAACGGAGGTTTCCCGACAGCGGGGCTGGTTCAAGTCTTGAGCCAGGGTTTTTACGGCACAACCTCGCTAGGAGGTGGAACCGGAGACGCCGGCACGGCATTCAAAATAGGTCCTGCAGGCGAACTTACCACACTCTACAGGTTCTGCTCTCTGAGAAACTGCGCCGATGGGACATCGCCACTTGGGCGACTGATTCTCGCCACCGATGGCAACTTATACGGGACAACCTCCGGAGGAGGCGCGAATTGCCCCGGCGGTATGGGCTGCGGAACCGTTTTTGAGTTACCACCGAGCGGCACAATGACAACTCTTTACAACTTTTGCGCCCAACCGAACTGCACCGATGGCAGCAATCCTGGCGCCGGACTGGTGCAGGCTACGAATGGGAGCCTCTATGGAACGACGGTAAACGGGGGCGCCAACGGTCAAGGGATCGTATTCAGGATCACAATGGCCGGCGAGTTGACCGTGCTTTACAGTTTCTGCAGCCTGGCGGGATGCGTTGACGGAATGGAACCATCCGGCGCGCTGATTCAGGGGGCAGACGGCAACTTCTATGGAACAACGTTCTTCGGAGGAGCTCACAAGGAAGGCACCGTCTTCAAAATCACTGATGAAGGCAAACTGACGGTGCTCCACAGTTTCTGCAGCAGGTCGGGTTGCCCGGACGGAGCGAACCCTGCGAGTGAGCTCGTTCAGGCCACCGACGGGCTGTTTTATGGAACAACTTCCGCCGGTATCCTTCGGGGCCTCTATAAGAACGGAAATGGCACTGTCTTCAGCATAAGTGCCACGGGAGACATTAGGACTCTGCACAGGTTTGATCGAAGCGACGGTGCTGGACCAGTCGGTGGATTGGTACAGGCAACCAATGGAAAATTCTACGGAACCACGCCCATTGATGGGCCCGGCGCGGATGGAACCATTTTCAGCGTGTCTGTTGGCCTGGGCCCCTTCGTCGAAACACAACCCAGCGCCGGCGGCGTAGGGAAGAAGGTCATCATTCTCGGGAGCAACCTGGAGGGCGCGACCGGCGTGGCCTTTAAGGGCACGCCGGCGAAGTTCAAAGTCGTATCAGGTTCTGAGATCACGACCAGCGTTCCCCAGGGCGCCACCACGGGGTTCGTCAACGTGACAACGCCCGCCAGGAAGCTCAAAAGCAACACGGTTTTTCGAGTGACGAAATAGGGGCCCTAAGTGATAGAGAATCGGACGCACTGGCTTACACGCGCTTCGCGAAGGGCGGGTGTGGGGTGGGTGGCCCGACTCCAACGAAACATGGTAGGCCCGAATGGACTCGAACCATCGACCTCTTCCGTGTCAAGGAAGCGCTCTAACCAGACTGAGCTACGGGCCTACGACGCAGGTTTTATTGTAGCGGGCGCGCTCACTCCCGGCAACGGGCGTCCCGCAGTTGCAAAGCAACCCTCTCCCGGCGAAAATCGCTGTTGTGGCAGATGCGACCGATCACGACGGTGTGCCGCCCCGGCGGAGCGCTTTCCGCGAGGGCACAATGGCGGTGGTGACGCTGGGCAATCCGCGGGAAAAATTCTGGGGCGCGATTTTGTTGCTCTCCCCCGAAGGCCTGAGCCTGTGCGGCATTGAACTGGCATCGTTCGACGATCTGGTCTCGCTGATCAAAGACGGCGAGCCGTTTTCGCCCAGCGTCGTGTTCTTTCCCATGCACCGGGTGGAGCGCATGGAACTGGATTTACCTGACGGCAATATTTCTTCCCTATCGCAGCGCTTCACCGCGAAAACCGGCCTTGATCCGGCCGCAGTGTTGTTGCAGCACAGCCCAGCCCATGACCGCGAGGAGCAGAAGTGAAGCTTTCACAACTGCTTTCCGCGCCGAATCAGCTGACGCTGCTGCGCATGATGTTCTTGCCTTTCATCGTGATCAAACTGGTGGAAGGACACTATGGCTGGGCTCTGGCGCTATTTATAATCGCCGGCCTAAGCGACGGACTTGACGGCCTGCTTGCCCGGACTCTTAAACAGCAAACCGTGCTGGGTCAATATCTGGATCCGATCGCCGATAAGCTACTGCTAAGCACGATGTTTCTGGTGCTCTCCATCCTGCACAAGATTCCCTGGAAATTTACTGTGCTGGTGTTCAGCCGCGACATTTCCATTCTGTGCGCGAGCGCGGTGCTCTACGCCATCGCCGGCCTGCGCGACTTCCGCCCCAGCATTTTCGGCAAGGCCAACACGTTTGCCCAGGTGGCGGCGGTGTTCTTCGTGCTGTTGCTGCAGATCCGGCACGATCGCTGGATCGGCATCGCGCGGCTGACGTTCCTGCGTGCGACCTTCGCATTTACGATTATCTCGGCGCTGCACTATGTGATTCTGGTGGGACGGCGGCTGCACACGAGCTCTCAGTGAGGCGGCTGGCCAGCGCTGGTTAGGGCTTCCACGGCCAGTTCCGCTTTCCTTAGGCCGGGAGAAATCTTGAGCGCCGCCTGAAAAGCTGCCAGCGCTTCCTCACGCCGATTGGCAGCGAGCAGCGCGTGTCCCAGACTCATGTAAGCGTTCGCCGAAGGAGCCAGTTCAACCGCGCGCGAATAATGAAAGATTGCGTCATCGAGATTCCCTTGCTTTTCCGCCAGATTGCCCAGACCGAACCAGGCGTTGGGCTGGCTGGGACTCAGTTGCAAGGCACGATCGTAATTCTGTTTCGCCTGCTCGTCGTCGCCAAGATTCAGATACGTCGTCCCGATGTTCGCGTAGGTGGAAGCGAGCAGTCCGGCATCGGAGGTCAGGCGAGTCGCGATCTTATATTGCGCAAGGGCGGCGTTCCACTGGCCGTGATCCTGTAAATACGCTCCGATATTGGCGTGGCTCATGGGATCGCGCGGATTGATCTTGGCCGCTTCTTCAAAGTGCGGATAGGCCGCGTCGGGATCTCCCGCCAGCAATAACGCGCCGCCCAGGTTGTTTTGCGCCACGAAATTTGGGCCGGTAATGGAAACTGTGTGCGCCCAGAGTTCGTAGTCGTTCGACCAATAGCTGAGCTGGTGCTCCGTAGTGGCTGCCAGTAGAATCAGGGCGCAGGCTGCCGGGATCAGGCGGGCGGGGAGGCCGAGTTTCCAGGCGTCGGCGAGATCAGCCAGGCCCCATGCGATCATGAGCAAAATTCCGATCAGCGGAATGTAGGCGTAGCGGTCCGCCATGGCCGCATCGCCAACCTGCACCAGGCCGATCACCGGAATTAAAGTTCCCACAAACCATAGCCATCCGACCAGAAGATACCGCCGCGAACGAAACCGGAACACAAGCACAGAAATTCCGGCCAGGGCGACCACCGAAGCGGCCAAGGAAAATATCGAAACCGCCGACGGATACGGATAGACCAACACCAGCTTCGCCGGCCAGATCGTCTTCCACAAATACAGAGCATACGACGTGACCGCATTCTCGATCCGCAGGCCGAAAGGAAATCGCACCGTCGAGCGCATGGCGCCGCCGGCTTGCTGCGCGTGCAGCGTGATCAAAGCACTCGCCGCGGAGAGCGCCAGCAGCGGAAGTTTCTCCAGGAACAATTTCCGGAATGATGCCTGCCGCCTTGAGAGCGGCCAATAGTCCCAGAGCAGAAGCACGAACGGAAGAGTGATCACCATCGGCTTCGCCATCAGTCCGCCGGCGAACAGCGCCGTTACGGTGAGGTATCTTCGCCAACTCGGTTTGCGAACGTACCAGCCGTAGGCTGCGATGGCGGCGAAGAAAAAGAATGTGCAGAGGACGTTCTTGCGCTCCGCAATCCACGCGACCGATTCAACGTTGATAGGATGCAACGCAAACACCAAGGCCACAAACAGGCTCGGGCCAGCGCGGCCAGTGGCCCATGCGAGCATCAGAAACAGCATCGCCGCGTTCAGGGCGTGAATCAGCAAGCTGCTGAAATGATGCCCGGCGGGGTTGAGACCGAAAAACTGACAATCCGCCGCATGTGACAACCACGCAAGCGGATGCCAATTGGCATATTCAGTCGCAGTGAATGCCCAGGCGATCGTGCTCCAAGTCAGCCCGGCGCGCACATGCAGATTTTCATAGACGTAGCGATCGTCATCGTAGTTGACGAAGGGATGGTGATTGACAGGATTGTAGGTTGCCAGCGTGGTGACAACGATCAGCAAAAAGAAGACGATATTGCGCTTTTGTGGCGACGCGAACAGACCATCGCGCTTTGCGGGAACGGGCAACAACTGAATTGTAACCACAGAAGACGCGGGGAACACAGAGGACTGATCCCGGATAGGCAACCGCTCTACGGGAAGCCTGATTAGTCCGACGCGGAGCAAAAGCAGGTTTCTCGACTCCGCAGAATCGCCCGTAAACGAGCGCTTCTGCTGCGCTCGAAATGACGAAGTTGGGGTTAATCAGAGTCTCTTTAGGTCTGAGGTTTCCAGCGCAAGACAGGCTTCCTGGCTGCGGCAACTTCATCCAACCGTGAAACGCGCGTGGTGTGCGGTGCGGCGAGCACCATCTGCGGGTCTTCTTCAACTTCCTCTGCGATCGAGCGCATGGCCTCAACGAACAGATCCATTTCTTCCTTGGACTCGCTCTCCGTCGGTTCGATCATCAGGGCGCCGGGGACGATCAGCGGAAACGCGGTTGTGTAGGGATGGAATCCGTAATCAATCAGCCGTTTGGCAATGTCCATGGTGCGGACGCCTTTTTTCGCCTGCACTTTATCGCTGAAAACGACCTCGTGCATGCTCGGAGTCGAATACGGAAGATCGTAAACGCCTTCGAGCCCTTTGCGAATGTAGTTGGCGTTCAGCACCGCGTCTTCGGTGGTTTGGCGCAATCCGTCAGGTCCGTTGGCGAGCGTGTATGCGAGAGCGCGAACGAACATTCCGAAGTTGCCATAGAACGCACGCACGCGTCCCACAGATTGTGGCCGGTTGTAATCGAATCCCAGAGTTCCGTCCGGTTTGCCCGCCAGAACGGGCTTGGGCAGGAAAGGCTCGAGCATCCGCTTGATCGCCACCGGTCCGGACCCCGGGCCGCCGCCGCCGTGTGGCGTGGAAAAGGTTTTGTGCAGGTTCAGGTGCATCAGATCAACGCCAAAATCTCCGGGACGCACCTTGCCGACCAGCGCGTTCATGTTGGCGCCGTCCATGTACAGCAGGCCGCCTCTGGCGTGGATCACGTCGGCGATCTTATGGATCTCCTGCTCGAAGACTCCCAGCGTGTTCGGATTGGTCAGCATCAGCGCAGCGACGTCTTCATTCATCTGCGCCGCCAGCGCCTCTACATCCACCATGCCGTGACTGTCTGACTTCAAATTCTCAACCGCATAGCCGACGGTCGCGGCTGTCGCTGGATTTGTGCCGTGAGCGGAGTCGGGAATCAGAATCTTCTTGCGCGGGTTGCCCTTCGATAGAAGATAGGCACGCACCATGAGCAGACCGGTCAGCTCTCCGTGAGCGCCGGCGGCAGGCTGCAACGTGATCGCGTCCATGCCGGTAATTTCGATCAGGCATTCACTGAGCGTTTTCAGAATGCGCAGCGCACCCTGGGAAATTCTCTCCGGCTGATAGGGATGTGCGTTCGCAATGCCCTCCAAGCGCGAGACCACTTCGTTCACCCGCGGGTTGTACTTCATGGTGCAGGAACCTAGCGGATACATGCCCAGGTCAATTGCGTAATTCCAGGTGGAAAGGCGAGTGAAGTGCCGGATGATCTCGATTTCGCTCACTTCGGGCATGTGGCCCAGATCTTTTCTTTCCGAGGAACCCAGAAGTTTCGCAGTTTCAATCTCGGGAACGTCGAGCGGAGGCAATTTCCATGCGGCTTTGCCGGGAGACGACTTCTCGAAGATCAAGCCTTCGTTCTGATTGACGTGGCGGGTCGCTTTGGGTGTGGGGTGCTTCATCGCGCCACCTCCTGCACGTCGGCTTCTTCCTTGAGGGAGCTTTCACTCTCGGCCATCACTTGGGAGGCGGTATCAATCGCCGTGCGCGTCGTCATTTCAGTGCAGCACCATAACGCCGCGTTGCCGAGTTCGGGATAGAACTTCTTCAGCGGCAGGCCGCCGACAAGCTTGTGTCCAAGCAGGCGGTTGTTGATGGCATAAGCATCCTCGCTAGTTTGAATCACAAATTCATTGAAGCGAGGCGCGCCGGAAAACAGCACTTTGCCATGCTTGCCCAGTTGCTCGGCGGCGTAGGCAGCTTTCGCCAGATTCTGTTTCGCCAATTCCCGCAACCCGACTTTGCCATACACGGTCATAAAAATGTTGACCATCAGAGCGACCAGCGCCTGGTTGGTGCAGATATTTGAAGTGGCCTTCTCGCGGCGGATGTGCTGTTCGCGGGTCGCGAGCGTAAGCACAAAGCCACGCTTGCCGTTGCGATCACTGGTCTGGCCGACGAGGCGGCCCGGCATCTGCCGTACGAATTGTTCGCGGGTCGCGAGCACGCCACAATAGGGACCGCCGAATCCCAGTGGCACGCCAAACGATTGCGCCTCCATCGCGATGATGTCAGCCTGGCGCGGCGGTTCGACTATGCCCAGTGAAACCGCCTCGGCAATTGAAACCACCAGCAGCGCACCCTGTTTGTGGGCGATCTCGGCGATCGCGCCGATATCTTCGATGATTCCGAAGAAGTTCGGCGATTGAATCAAAACGCATGCGATTTCCGACGTGACTGACTTCTCCAGAGCTTTCAGATCCACACGTCCGCTTTCGGTAAACCCGGTGTCGTGGAGCGGCATTTCCTGCTGCGAGGCGTAAGTTGCCAGCACCTCCCGATATTCCGGGTGTACGCTTCGGGCAACCACCACGGAATCCCTTCCGGTCAGCCGAGCGGCCATCATCACGGCTTCGGTTGCCGCCGTCGAACCGTCGTACATGGAAGCGTTGGCCACTTCCATACCGGTCAGTTCGCAGATCATGCTCTGGAACTCGAAGATGGATTGCAGCGTTCCCTGGGCGATTTCCGCCTGGTACGGCGTATAGGCGGTGAGAAATTCTCCCCGGGAAATCAGCGCGTCAATGATGACGGGGCGGTAGTGATAATAAGCTCCGGCCCCGAGGAACGAAGTGTAGCCGTCGCCATTTTCACGCGAGCGTTCGCGAAACCAGTCCACGATCTCCGATTCCGACATCTGGCGTGGGACTTTGAGATCGCGCTGCAGCCGATACTCGGCCGGGATCGGAGAAAACAGATCGTCGATCGAACGAGCGCCGATCGCCTTCAGTATGGTCTGGCGGTCAGCCGGAGATTTAGGTAAATAGCGCATAAGAAATATGATTGTGTAGCGCGGACATTCCTGTCCGCGTCTTTCGTCTCGACGTCCGCTCTAGTGTCCGCCCTCTTCGGCGACAAACTTGTCGTAATCGGCAGCCGAAAGCAGCCCGCCCAGTTCCCCTGGGTTTTTCAGAGAGACTTTGATCATCCAGGCGCTGTGCGCGTCTTTATTAATCTTTTCCGGCGCCGTGGCCAGCTCACCATTTACCTCGATGACAGTGCCGGAAGCAGGGGCGTACAAGTCTGAAACCGCTTTCACCGACTCCACGGATCCGAATGTCTTGCCGGCGGCGATTTCCGCTCCAACTTTGGGCAGTTCGACGAACACAATGTCACCCAGCGATTCCTGGGCATAGCTGGTAATTCCGATCGTCGCCGTCTTGCCGTCGCTTTTGATCCACTCGTGTTCCTTGGTGTATTTGAAATCGCTGGGATAGGTCATGATGGGTGTTGTGTGCTCCTGGCTTCGGTGCTTAATTTTTCTTCGGCCTCTTATAAAAAGGCGTCGGCACAACTTTGGCCTCGACACCTTGCCCGCGAATCTCGACGTTTACGGTCGATCCTAAATTTGCCAACTCCGGCGGCACGTAGGCGAGCGCGATGTTCTTCTTCAAGAACGGCGCGAATGACCCGCTGGTGACGTAGCCGACGGCGCGGCCCTGCGGGTCCAGAACTTTGTAGTTGTCGCGGGCGATGCCGCGGCCAACCATTTCAAGGCCGACCAGGGTTCGTTTCACTCCGGCCGGCTTCGCTTTTTCCAGCGCCCCGCGCCCGATAAAGTCCGGCTTGTCCATTTTGCAGAAGCGGTCAAGGCCGGCTTCCCAGACATTAATGGTATCGGAAATCTCGTGGCCGTAGAGCGGCAGCTTGCCCTCCAGACGTAGGGTATTCCGCGCTCCCAGGCCGCAGGGCACAGCGCCGAATTCCTTGCCGGCATCGAGTACTGCATTCCACGCCATCGCGCTCGTAGTCTCGTCGGCAGGAACGTAGATTTCGAAGCCGTCTTCGGCCGTATATCCGGTTCGCGCGATCAGAATATTCTTCAGGCCGGACACCGTCCCGCGCGTCACCCAATAGAACTTCACTGCGGAAAGATCGGCGTCGGTCAGCTTCTGCAGCAAATCCACGCCTTTCGGGCCCTGAATCGCGATCTGGGTGAAATCGTCGGAAAGATTCTCGACTTTGCAGTCGAAAGCCCGGGTATTGTCGCGCACCCAGTTGAAATCTTTTTCGCGCGTTCCCGCGTTGATCACCAGCAGATAGTCATCTGCTCCCAGTCGGTGCACAATCACGTCATCCACAAAGGTGCCCTGAGGGTAGAGCAACGCCGAATACTGCGCCTGCCCGATTGCCAGCTTGGACGCATCGTTCATCGAAATGTACTGCACGGCGGCCAGGGCCTGCGGGCCATGCAGGCGGATGTCGCCCATGTGGCTGACGTCAAAAATCCCAACGCCACTGCGAACCGCATTGTGCTCGGAGATAATTCCGCCCGCCGACGGATATTCCACCGGCATATCCCAGCCGTTGAACTCGACCATCTTCGCGCCCATGCGGCGATGGACGGGGTTCAGCGCGGTCTTGCGGATGATTGGCGTGGATGCGTGAATGGCTGACAAATTCTCCTCGGGGATACAGCCGCGACTGTGCGGAATGCTGAAACTAACTACCCTAACACGCTCAGACTGAGGGCTTCAACCTTGTCTCAATTGCCATGCGGCCTGCCGCGTGATGTGGAGTGCAACACGATTTCGGCCGGCGACGGAATACCGAGATATCTCAACGCCCCACGGAGATGCCAGCGCACCGGTTCGTCGCCAAGTTCCCAGACTAGCCCAAAATTCGGATGTGAATCTCGGTCCAGCGATGAAGTAGCTTCAATTGCTCACCGACAGTTCCCTGGTAATCGTGCCCCGATTGCGCTTACGTGCTACAATATGATGGTATTCGTGCTACAGAGAGGGAAAATTATATGGCCAAAGTTCGCGCTCCCATAGCCCGCCGCAAGCGCTCCCCTAGATCCGCCACAGGCTCGCGCAGATTTCACGATGTGCTGCGGATGGCGGAGGGCGAAGGCCTGCTCCGTGGCGAACGCACCAAGGTGGTACGCGGCCGCATGCCCGAAGCTTTGGTGTCTGAGGCCAAGAAACGAACTGGAATTGAATCGGACACGGAACTCATCGAAGTAGCCTTGGCGAATATTGCGGTTGGAGACACTTATGCGGAATGGCTTCTTTCCCGCCGAGGTGCCGTAGACTCCGAGGTCCAACTTGAGTTCTGAGTTTCAAGCCAGCCTGCGACGATTGGGACCCGAAAAGCAGAACAAATCACTTCGGCGGCGTGCTGACTCCGACCTGGAATTCATCGAAACAAGCACCTTCCGGCCTGCGAAACTGCTGTATGACACAACCGTCTATGTAGACATTCTGCAGGATCGCTTTCCCAAGCGCGGTGAGTTGATGTTGCGCGCCGTCGATACTTGGCATTGCCCGGTGACGGAGTCCGAGCTAGCGGCGGCATGCGGGCTGCTTGATCCCGCTCATCCTGGCACTCGCAAGACGATCGAAGAGATTGCTGGCCTCATCGACCGCCGGCCTGTCCAGCGCACACTCATGCCAGACCAGAAAACATGGCGAGAAGCGGGCCTACTCTCAGGTATACTGTCGCGCGTCCAAGCCTACGAAAAGAACCAACGACGACGTGTCCTGAACGATGCCTTACTCTATGTCACGGCCCGGCAGCACGGGTGTACCGTTTTAACCAGGAACGTCAGCGACTTCGACCTCTTGCAACAGCTTGATCCATCAGGTCGCGTCCTGTTCTACAGGATTTGAGCAATTGTTCGCCTCTCCGCAAAGCTGTCTGCCAAGGCTCCCGGATTTCATTTCTTTAAGTTGAGGGGAACCAGGTAGTTTCCGCTTTGGTCTCAATACTCGTCGGGATCCGTGGGCGGGGAATTGTCGCTCAGAAAATGGTTGGCGTCCAGTGGGGCCTTGATCGTATGAAAACGCAGCGGCTTCTGCTTGAAGTTGAAGCAGTCGGTGAGATCGTCCGAGTAGGCGTCGCCGAAACCAAGCGACGGCAGCCCGAAGACGGTTTCCACAAATTTCACGATGCTGCTGAAATCGTGGTTCACATGCGAAACGTAACCAGGCTTGACGTACGGAGACACGACCAGCAGCGGTACGCGGAAGGAATATTCATAAGAATTGCGGATCGGCGGGGCCACGTGATCGTACCAGCCTCCCCAATCATCCCAGGTCACGAAAATAGCCGTGCTGTTCCAGTACTTGCTGTTGCCCACAGCGTTGACGACGGAGGCAATCCACGATGGCCCGGAGCCGTTGTTGCCGTGCGGGTGGTCGGACGAAGGTCCCGGCGGAATTGACCAGGTGACGTTGGCCAGTCGTCCACCGGATATATCGTTCAGCACCTGTTTCGGCGAGGCCACGACGTTGCTCCAATCTTTACCGTAATAAATGTGGCTGATGGCGTTCGGCCCGGTCCAGATATAAGTCAGCGAGATGGTGTAATACTTCCAGGTCAGGCCCTTGTTGTCGAGCAAGTCCATCAGCGTGATGTGATCGAAGCAGGGACGCGTGACCAGCTTTTCCTGACCGAGCGGGTCAATCAGCTGAGTAAAGACTTCCGCGCTGGCTCCACAACCGGCGTCACCGTGGGCATTGGAATTTCCGAAAGTATTTTCCGAATCGAACAGCACGCTGTTTTTTGAGGGAGCGGACGTGGCCGCAATAATGTATTGATGCGCCGGATAACTCGGTCCCTGGTTGCTCTGGAACATGCGATCGGCGAAGGCGTACTGCTCGGCGATCGAGAAATAGGGTTTCACATCGCCCGCCCGGACGTACTTGAATTGCATATTCGGCGGACAATTGTCGCCGCAATCGCCGCTGACCAAGTCGGCTCCGTCCATCTTTCCGCCGTCGTACATATGGATGAAGTCAGGATGCAGATGCCCCAGGCCATAATTGTTATCGAGCGCCTGCGGCTCCAGCTTGATCTTTCTACCCTTGGAATTGATGCCCACGTTGGCGATATCGGCGCCCGGCAGCGCGTGGAACAGATTGTCGGGAGTGCGATTCTCCTGCATCATGATGATCACGTGCTGGATTACGCTCGCCCCAGGAGCCGGGTCAGCGGACTTGCCCTGATCGGATTTTTGAGGGCTCCGCAGAGCCGCAGCCTGCGAACTCCCTTGATTACCTGCTTTGGCTTTGGAAGAAGCTCCGTGCAAGGAAACAATCAGGACCAGCATACAAATAAGAGCGAGCAACGAACTTCGCAAACCAAGCCTCCAAGCATTCCGCGCGAATCCCGGCTACTCTATCAGAATCTCACCAAATTCAGAACTGTCAATTTCTTGCGTATTTTCTTCCGGATTGAAGGTGAAGTTGCTTGCACATGTGACTTCCGGGCCATATAGGCGCGAGCGTCCCGCTCGTGCCGGAAAAGGCAAGACAATGGAGGCCGGCGTCTTCGCTCGTCGCGCTTCGGCGGCCGATCCAGGCTCATTCTCGCCCACCCCGAGGTTAAGGCAGTGTTCACCGCCGAAGCGGCGTTCGCGGAAGTGCGCGAGTACGCGCCCATGCTGGCACGAAAGAAAGGTCTACCGGCAGATCTTCTGCTGTTGGCCGTTGCCAACCTGCCCGTTAGAGTCGTTGCGCCAGAGGGCTACGCTTCGAGCGTGGCCGATGCCCGTCGTCGAATCGGACGTCGCAATCCCGACGATGTGCCAACTCTTGCCCTCGCGCTCAAGTTCAGGCTTCCCATCTGGACCAATGACAAAGACTTCGAGGGATGCGGTGTTTCCAGATACACATCCGAAGACTTGCTGCGACATCTGGGAATTGTGAATCGCCGCTGAGACTTGCGTTCACTCCGCCCTCACCACCACGAGGGTCATATCGTCGTGCTGACTCGCGCCGGCAACGAATTCATCGGCGGCTTGCATGATGCAGGTGATGATCTCGGCCGGATTCATTCCCTCGCAGCTCTTGACCGTCTCAATCATCCGTTCTTCTCCCCATTCCTCATCCGCCGCATTCATGGCTTCACTGATGCCGTCGGTGAAGGCAATCAAGGTGTCTCCGGAAGCGATGGTCAACGCTGCCTGCTGATAGGGGAAACTCTCAAGCAGTCCCACCACCGTTCCACCCGTTTCCAGCCGGCACAGATTCCATCGGCCTTCCGCGCAGTGAAACAGCATGGGCGGATTATGGCCGGCATTTACGTATACGAGCTGCCGGGTCGAGGGATTGTATTGGGCGTAAAAGAAAGTCGCATAGCGATTGGCAGAAGAAGCCTCATACACCAGGCGGTTGACATTGCTTATGAGCGCGGCCAGATTCTGCGGAGCCCGTGTGGCTTCGCCGCGCAGCGATGCCTGCAGGCTGGCCATCATGAGCGCGGCGGCAATGCCTTTGCCGGAAACGTCGCCGATCGCGATCCCCAGTTGCCCGCCGGGAAGAGCGAGAAAGTCGTAATAGTCGCCGCCCACGCCCAGCGCGGGGCGGCAGGCGCCGGCATAATCTATGCCGGCAATGGGCGGAAAGTTCTGGGGGAAGAGCCGCTCCTGGACTTCTCGTGCAATCTCCACTTCGCGGTTCAAGCGCTCGCGCTGTGCTACCTCATCGGCAATGGCCGACATCAGCCGCGCATTTTCGAGGGCAAGCCCAGTTTGCGCCGCGACCGACTTGAGCAGGCGCAGATCGGCCCCGGAGTAAGGTTCCTCGGAGCGCTTCGGGCCCAGGCTGATAAATCCCAGCAACTTCTCCTGTGCGCTCAGGGGCAACAACAATTCCGCCTGCAGTTGCGACAGCTTGGCCCGATCATCGTCGCTCACCTCTCCGCGATACAGCCAGGAATTGGGATCGTCGAAGTAAACGCGGGCCGGCCCTTTTTCCTCCCGCAGCACGCGGATTGTCACCGCACCGGGCGCGAAGGCAACATCCGGATTCGGGCTGTACCCCGCGGCATAAGCCAGCTTGTAAGTCTCGCCAGCGCTCAGCAAAACCGCGACCTGAGGAACGTGCAGCGTGTCGGAAATCCGTGCCGTAACCGTTTCAATCAACGGCCCGGCCTCCATCATGCTGCGCACGTTGTCGCTCAGTTCGCTCAGCACTGTTTCCGCATTGTAGGCCTCGCGAAAAAAACGCCGGTCAGTCCACTGGCGAAGCCGTTCAGCAAAGCGGGGAATGGAGAGGCCGATGGAAATCGCGACCGCTATCACAATCATTTTCACAATCTGATTGGAGTGGCCTCCCAGAGCGAAGGCCATGGCAATCACCACCGCAATGGCGACGTACTGAAGAACGCGAATGCCGGTAGTCGCCAATCCGTATTGCAGGCCCTGGCGCAGCACCACGCGGACATCCATCGCCCGCTGTACCACGATGACGTACGCCAAAGTCAGCGGAAACATTACCAGTAAGAAGAGCGCCACGCCGGTCAGCCACTGGGGAAACATCTCGTTGACCAACTGGCCGCGCGCGGAGGCTACGACGCTCATGACGAACAGGGGTGTGAAGGCCACTGTCGCGCCCCAGTAGAGCAGTTGCAGCCTGCGGCTCGCATCGGGCGGGATTGGCATGGCCGACTTGGTGAAGATGGAGCCGAAGAATCCGAAGCCGACCATGCAGTAGAGATAAATCCGCAGCGGAATCTCGACGGGATGAAAGTGATCGAGCACGGCGCGTGCTGCCGCGTAGTCGGTCATCTCCAGCACCGACACGCGCACCAGTTCGACGACCTGAACGATCGGCGGAATGATGACGACAAGAGGAATCACTCTTTTCCACGCGCTCGGCCCGGCCAGGAACGGAAACGGCTCAGGGAAAAAGAAGCCGAACAGGAACATGAAAATAGGCCAGGAAGCCGCCAAGGTCATGCGGTAGATCATGGCCGCTTCGCGAAGGCCTCGCCCCCAGGCCTCGATTTCGTACGTGCCAAGAATCTGAGAAAAGCACAGCAGCAAGCCGAGTACAATCCACGCCAGCCGGTCACGAGGCCGCACAAAGGCGACCCAAAACCCGAGCAGCAGGCAGCCGAACGGCATGACGATGTTAAGAAGCAGGTCGAAGACTTTGCTCCCCAGCGGCTTTGCGGCTAGGGTTATGGGCAGCAGCACGCGATGGGTCTCGGCTCCGGAGCGCACCGTCACTTCGATATGGCCACCCGGGAACGCTTTTGCGTAGGCCTCGGCCAGCACAGCGGTGCCGGCGTAGGGTTGTCCGTTCACCGCGAGCAGAATATCGCCTTTGTGAAGGCCGAGTTGTTCGGCGTCGGGCTTTACGCTCTCCAGCTTTGCGCTGGCCGTGGCTGGCGAAATCAACGGCGCCGCCATGTTCCGGTCGCGCCACAGGTCGTAGCTGTATGGCACCTGGTACAGCAGCGCAGCGGCAAAGAGTATCCCCAGACCAACGTATGGCAGCGTAGGCCGGGAAACGTGGGGTGTGGCGAAACGGTTGCGCATGAGTAAGCCGCAACGATTGTACGCTGGCAGAGAGCCTAACACGTAGGCCTGGACGCGCTCGTCCGGGCATGGCGAGCGCCGCTGGCCAGCGGTTCGCATCAAGACAGCGGGTGCCCCAGGTCTCGCCGGTTTTGCGAGACCTGGGAGAGAAAGGCATCGCCCGCCCATGCTCACCCGGACGTCCTCGCCCGGGCTCCTTTAGAACAACCCCAACTGCTTCTCTTCCTCCGCAACCACCGGATGCGCCTTGCGGCTGTACCGCTCATACGCGTTCCGAATCCCGTACTTCTCGCGCAGCCGGTTCATCAACTGCGAAAGCCACTCGCGGTATGTCGCCGATAAGAAAGCGCGATCCTGATAGCGCTGGCGGTAGCTTTCAACCAGGTGCGGAAATTCCTTCTCCAGAAAAGGCAGGAAAACCGCCGCCGAGCAGGGCTTGAGGAAAAGGGAATTGGCGAAAATGTACTTCCCTCCTGCCTCGGCCACGGCGCGCACCAGCGCCTCCAGGTCGCGCGGCGAATCGGTGATGCCGGGCAATACTGGCGCGCAAATCACGCCGGCGTTCACGCCTGCCTCGTTCAGTTTTTTCATGGCATCCAGGCGCAGGTCCGGGCGCGGGGCACGGGGTTCGAGGATACGCGCCAACCCGACATGCAACGTTGTAATCGTGATGTTCACGAAGAGCCGATTTCCTCTCGAGAGGGCAAGCAGCAGCTCCGTATCCCGCAAAATCAAGTTCGACTTGGTGACGATGCCGATCTCCAGGCCGCTGTGCCGGGCCAGCTCTTCGATAATCGCCCGCGTGACTTCAAAGCGCCGCTCGGCTGGCTGGTAAGGATCGGTAGCGGTGCCGATCGCGATCTCCTCGCCCGGCTTCACCCGCCGTAGATCCTGCCGCAGCAGATTCGCTGCTTGCTGCTTGACGAAAATTTTCTGCTCGAAGTCCACCCCGTCGCGCAGTTCCATGAACTCGTGGGTATAGCGGGCGTAACAATACTTGCAGGCAAACTCGCAGCCGCGATACGGATTGATCGTCCAGGTGAAAGGCATGCGCTTGCCCGTGCACCGGTTCAGGAGCGACCGAACCGGCAGGGTGAAATACTCGATCTCATGCCCTTGGCGGAGCGATTCGCCGTTCGCCGCGAGGCGGGCGATGCCGATGAGCTTCGGCTTGGAATCCGGGAGCAGAGGAAGGGTTGCCATCTCACATTCGCCGTTTGTTCGCTAAGAGTACTGCGTTCCAGAGGGGGCGTCAAGCTTCGGAGGATGCAAATCCTTTCACCCTGTTGCGAACCTCCTGCCAACGATACAATCGTGGCGTATTGCAGTTAAGCAAGGAGACTTTCCATGGGCAATATAAGCCTTGACTCTACAGGGACGAAACGGTCCATTCGCAATGTTGTTGCGCTGACAGCCATGTTGATGAGCGGAATCCTCGGCCACGCGCAAATCTATCGGGCAATGCACCAGTTTACCGGCGGGACAGATGGTGGAGGCCCCTTGGCCGGCGTGATCGTGGACACGCAAGGTTCGATGTACGGCACGAGCGGCGCCGCCGGTTCGTGCGGCATCCTGTACAAGGTGGATAGCAACGGAAACGAAACCATCCTGTATGCGTTTCCCCAAGACAGATCCGGCGGCTGCGGCCCGCAAACCAGCATCGTCCGCGATAGTGCGGGGAATTTCTACGGCACGACCCACACCGGCGGAGTGGGCAAGTGCACCGCCGGCCAGGGCTGCGGAGTTGTGTTTAAGATAGACACAAATGGCAATGAGACGGTTCTCCACTTCTTTACCGGGTATCCCGATGACGGGGATTGGCCAATGAACGTTACCCTTGACAAGGATGGAACGATCTATGGCACCACCTACACCGGCGGCGCAAATCACTGGGGAACGATATTCAAGATTGACACGGCGGGAAAGGAAACGATCCTCCACAATTTTGACTTACGGGACGGTGCTTGGCCCTACGGCAAACTATTACTTGGTCCCACCGGAAACCTCTATGGCACAGCCTATCGCGGTGGAAATTCCGGGAACCATTGTGACGGCATGGGGTGCGGGGTCATCTTCAAGCTGGATCCCCGCGGGAATTTAACGGTCCTGTACAACTTTCAGGGAAAAACGGACGGCGGCAACCCCTTCGCCGGCCTTATTGAAGCCAACGGAACTTTCTATGGCACGACTGACAACGCTGGGTCGTTCGGGAAAGCCTGCGGCTTCACCTACGGTTGCGGAACATTGTTTTCACTGGCCAAAGGTAAACTGACGGTTTTACATATCTTCGGGGGACCGGGAGATGGACAGATCCCGCACGGCGGCGTTATCCGGGCGCCCGACGGGACCCTGTATGGAACCGCTGCATATGGAGGGGCCGAAGGTTTTGGGACGATATACAGTCTCACCGGCTCCGGGGCTGAAACCATCCTCTATAGTTTTTGCTGCTGGCACGGTAAAACTCCCGGGGGCGGTGTCGTACGCGATACCGCTGGACGCCTCTATGGAACAACAATGCTCGGCGGCTCGCACGAGGCTGGCGTGGTGTTTCGATTCACACCGTGAGTGAGCATCCGCAACCTTGAAGGCGCGGGCGTCTCGGCCCACGCAGTTCTGCGAGCTACTGTTTCCCGCCCATTTCCCCCGGCGGCGGAGGAATTGTGATATCCACGTCGGTGACGGATCCGAGCGAAGACAGCGGCTTATCGAACTCCGAGGTGTTGCCTACGACCAGCACGGCAAGCTGATCCTTATGCAGGTATTTCGCCGCAGCGCGCTCGACATCGGCCTTTTGCACTTTTTCGATGCCAGCGCGATAGCGTTCGAGGAAATCTGCTGGGTAGCCGTAAAACTCGTACGCCATGCGCTCGCGCAGAACTTTCTCCGGCGAGTCGAAGTTGAAGATGAAGGAATTCAGGATGGAATCTTTGGCACGCTTGATTTCATCGTCGGAGATCGGGTTGGACTTCAGATCGTCAATCTCGGCGTAGATTGCCTGAACGGATTCCACCGTGCTCGCGCTCTTCGTGCCCATCGCGAACCGCACCATTCCCGGGTGATCGAAGGACGTGCCGATTCCGCCGCCCACATCGTAAGCGAGCCCCTTGGCGGTGCGGATGTTTTTGAACAGGCGCGAGGAGAAGCCTCCGCCAAAGGCTTCGTTGAAAACCTGTACGGCAAAGTAATCCGGGTTGTCGCGGCGTATGCCCAACTCCACCATGCGGATGTTGCTTTGATTGACGTCGGATTTTGCGATGAGGTAATAGCCGGGTTTGGCGGGATCGAACTTGATCTCCGTGGCCTTGGCCGCGGGACCTTTCGGCCACGAAGCGAACGCCTGACGCAGGCGGGCCTCCATGGCGGCGGCATCGAAGTCTCCGACAACGCCCAGGATGATGTTGTTCGGCTGCACGTGCGCCTGGTGCCATGCGATCAGATCGTCGCGGGTGACGCCGGCCACGGTAGAGTATTCGGGTTCGCGGACATAAGGATTGTTCTTGCCGTAAGCGAGCTTTCCCGACTCGCGTGACGCGATTTCATGAACGTCGTCATTGCGGCGCGAGATCGCATCAAAAGACTCTTTTTGCGCGATCTCGATCTTATCGGCGCGGAACTCAGGCTCGCGCAGCAGGTCGGTGAAGGCCTTGAAAACGTCGTCGAGATCGCCCTTGAGACACGACCATGAAATCGAAGTAGAGTCGGAGCTATTGTTGGTCTCGACTTTGGCGGCGCGTACTTCGAGGAAGTCGTCGAGTTGATCTCCGGTCTGCGACTTGGTGCCGCCAGTGCGCCAGACCTCGCCGTAAATATCGAGCATGCCGGCTTTGGCGGTGGGTTCGTCGCGCGAGCCGCCGCGCACACGCGCGATGCCGTCAATCAGCGGCAGTTCGTGATCCTCCTGGAGGAAAATCACCATGCCATTGGGAAGTTCGATACGCTTTGGTTCCTGAGGATGAAATGACGGCAGAGTGGGAATGGGAATCTGCTGCCAATCGGATGCCTGGCCAGCGGCCAGCGGCGCGAGGACGGTAAGGGCGATCAGTAAGACGAGGAGCCGTTTCATTGCGCGCCCCCTTTGCCGGCGGCGCCAGGCGCCGCGGTTTCGATAATCCCTACGGTACGATTGGTCGCGACGAAGGTTTGGTTGGCGACGCGGCGAATATCGGATTTGCTGACTTTATCAATGCGATCCACCTGGCGGAACAGTTCCCGCCAATCACCGAAGCGCGCCTGGTAAATGCCCAACTGAAACGCCAACCCTTCGTTGCTGCCCAGGCCGCGAATCAGGTTCGCCTTGGCTCGCGTCTTGATCATCTTGAGCTCCTCATCGCTGATGTCTTCCTTCTTGATGCGTTCGATCTCGGCATGAATAGCATCGGCCATTTCCTCCGGCTTATGGCCGGGGAGCGGGATGGCGTAAAAGGCGAAGAGATGGGGATATTTGCGCCCGGGCAGACCGGTGAAACCGGCGGAGTCGGAGGCGATTTGTTTGTCGCGCACCAGAGCGCGATACAGGCGCGACGTTCGACCTTCCGACATCAGGTCCGCAATCGCATCGTAAATGGCGTCATCCGGACTGCGATCGTCGGGCCGATGGTAGCCTTCCAGATAAATGGGCTGCGAAGGATCATGCAGCACCACACGCCGCTCGGAATTCTGCGACGGCTCGGTGGTGGTCCGCTCGTCCGGCTTGTCATGCGAAGGGATGCGGCCAAAATACTTCTCGATCAGGGGCATGGCCTCCGCAGCTTTGACGTCGCCTACGACGGTGACGACCATATTCGAGGGGATGTAATAAGTGTCGAAAAATCTCTGTGCGTCGGTGGCGGAAAAAGAATTCAGATCCGACATCCAGCCGATGGTCGGCCGATGGTATTCGTGCGCCTGGAAAGCGGCGGTGGTGAACTGCTCGAGCAGCCGGCCGATGGGGTTGCTATCGGTGCGCATGCGGCGTTCTTCGATCACCACGTTGCGTTCCTTGTAAAACTCGCGCATCACGGGATGCATGAAACGCTCAGATTCTAGATAAGCCCACAGCTCCAGGCGATTCTCGGGCATGGAATAGAAGTAATTGGTTTCGTCCATGTTGGTGGAGGCGTTGAGATCCTCGCCGCCATTGCGCTCCACGAGCTCACCGAACTGGTTGGGGATGACGTACCGATTGGCCTCTTTGGTCGCATCCTGCCAGCTTTGCTGCAGCGATTTGAGCTTCTGCTCGTCGCGCCCCGTCGTTCTGTCGCGTTCCGCGATGTACGCAGCGTAGGCTTGCTCTACTTTCTGCAAAGCGATTTTTTCGGCGGCATAGTCTTTGCTTCCGATTTTGTCGGTCCCCTTGAAGGCCATGTGCTCGAACATGTGGGCCATGCCGGTTTCGCCCAGCGGATCCTGCGTCGAACCGGCGTCCACGTGCGTGTAGAAAGAAAAGACGGGCGCCTCCGGCCGCTCGCAGATGAGCACGGTCAGGCCGTTGTCCAGCTTCTTGACCGAGATGCGTTTTTCGAACGAGGCAATATTCTGCGCCGCGGCCAGCGCGGCCATGGCAAGGACGAGGGCGAGACACTTCAGGAAGCGATATTTCATCGGACCTCCACAAGGTTGGACGTAAATGAAGGCTAGAAGTTTGAAATTACGCGGTGCATGAGAAGTTGTCAATTTGGGGATGGGCGTACAAGCGGAGTCCGACCCAGGAAATGCATAGGTCCTTGGTTGGGAGTCGCTCGTTTGCGAGCGATGCCGCCGCATTAGGATGACTGGAGCATTGTAGTTACGATCGCCGCTTGAAATGGCAGACCAGCACGGTGGGGAACTCGCAGGCGGCCTCGAACCAATCAGCTTTGCCGGCACGCACGAAGATCGGTTTTTCGGGATCGGACAGAGCAAGTGAGACCTGGCGCACGCTCTCGAAGCCTTCGAAAGAAAATGCCTGCGATATCTCGTCGGGGGTGCGTGGCAGCATCTCGATCTGGGCAGCGCCATCCACATCGCGGAAGCCGGTGCGAAATCCTCTGGCGTACGCTTCGGGATGCAGATCGCTGACAAAAAGATCCGCGCCAGGCTTGCCGACCCGCTTAAGCTCACGAACCAGCGCCGGCAGGTCCGCAATATGGGCGATGGCGAAGGAGCAAATGATCAGATCAAACGCGTTGGACTGAAACGGCAGTCTCACGACATCCGCCTGAGTCAGGCGCCCGGCGATTGCGCATTTTTTGGCCGCGACGCGGAGCATTGCGGATGAGCTGTCAATTCCGATCGCGAGGGCCGGTTTCTCTGCCGCGAGCTTCTCAAGCCAGCGACCCGTGCCGCAAGCGAGATCGAGAACGTTTCGCCCAGTCAGGCCATCCAACAGCGGCGCGAGATAACGCTCCTCGCGGGCCAGCAAAGGATTGGGAGAGTCGTCATAGATTGGAGCCCAGCGTTCGTAGCCTTCGGAGACGGAAACGGTGTGCGGGCGCTTTGTTGGTAGCGGGCCGGCCACCGCGCTCACAAACTCTCTGCCTTCGGCTTGCGTAGATCAATGAACTGCTGGGTCCATTTCAGTTCCGCCGGTGCGGAGTAAATCCCAAGGAGATAGCGCCAACTGCTCAGCGCTTTTAGGGTCCAGCGTCCCCAGCGTGGCAGGCGGATGTCCTGGACGGTCGGCCAGCGCGATGAAACCACCAGTTCGAAATTGTCAATCAGTTGTTTTGTGCGTGGCCGCAGCCAGGGAGTCTGGGGGTCTTTCTGGGTGGCGAATCGCTGCCAGTGGTCAGTCGCCCACTCGTCGGGCGTAGTGGGAAATTGCACTTTGTCTTCCACCTCGCCATACATGCGGTTGCGCTGCGGAACCGGTGTGTAGTGCTCGACGATGATTTCGGCGTCAGGGTTCAACCGCTTCAACTGGCGGATAAACTTGATGCAATCGCGCGTGTCGCCTTCGGGATCCTTGGGATTGCCGAAGATGATGGAGAATTCAGGAATAATGTCAAATCTGCGGATGCGCGAGGCCAGGGCGACGGTATCTTCGGCGCGCAGGTCTTTGTTCATCTCTTTGAGAATCTCGTTCGATCCCGATTCGGCGCCGAAAAAAATCATGGTGCAGCCGGCGCGGCGGAGCGCCTCAAACGTAGCGTCGGAATACTTCATCATGATGTCGGAGCGGCCCTCGCACCACCAGCGCATGTTGAGCGGGGCCATCCGGTCGGCGAGTTCCCGGGTGTGATCTTCGCGCAGGAAAAAATTGTTGTCATAAAACTGAACCGCGTCCACGCCGTAGGTTTGCGCCAGATGGCGCAGAATGCTCTCGGTTCGCGCCGGCGATTCCATTTTTTCGCGGCTGCCGGAAAAGTTCACCACACCGCAAAAATTGCAGCGGTACGGGCACCCGATGCTGGCCTGATGAACCGCCGTGCGGCGGCCGAGAAACGTCGGCAGAAGATATCGCTCGGCCGGGATGCGATGGTAGGGATACCAGGGATAATCGTCGAGGCAGCGCATCGGCCGCTCGGGATTATGGTGCGGCGTTCCATCGCCGCTCTTGTAAGAAAGTCCGGCGACGGTGCCGACATCGCGCTGGCCGCGAATGGCCTCGAGAAGTTCGAGGAAAGTTCCCTCGCCCTGGCCGCGGACCGCGTAATCCACGTAATCGGCATTGAGAGCCGCGGCGGTGTAGTTGGTGGGAAAATAGCCTCCCCACACAATGGGGAGTTGCGGGTAACGCGCGCGAATTTCGCGGCAACTGGCAACCGCGCCGACGGTCTGCGGCCCCGGCATGACGGTAACAGCCAGCAGTTCGATTGGGTGTTCCTGGATGAGCGCCAGCAAGCTTTCCGTGGGACGAGGATCGAGGTTTCCGTCAACGATGGCGTACTCTTCTTTGCCTTCCACCGTGGCGGCGATCGCAAGCACGGACAAGGGGAATCGCCGGTTTTTCGGGCGGGTGGCTTTCGGGTTGTAAAAAAGGATCATGCGTATCCGCAGAAGTTTACACTGCTGCGTGCAGCTACGCTAGCAATCGCTTGTCTCTGAATTGTCAATGTTCTGCAAAATCGGTTGGTGGCTCAATTTGTAGCTCCTTTTTCGGAGTCATCCCGAGGAAGCCGTTTTTCAGGCGGAGAGAGGGACCTCCTAGGAACGCTGCTTGTGAGATCCCTCGCCGCGCTGGAGAGAGCGCGGGGGATAGGGGATGACGCCGGGAAAGGAAATTCGACTTGAGCCACTGGTGGTGGCCGTCTGAAAGATTTGACAATCCGCTGACAACTGTTTACCCCTCATCGCCAAGAATTTGATATGCTCTTGCACAAGCCGGGTGAGTGTGGGACAGCCAAACGCTATGGAGAGCGAAGTCAGCGTGGCCGGTTTGATGTGCCCGGTAGTGTGCTGACGTTTCCACCGCCAAACAGGGGCAAACAGCGTGGCTGACGTTCTACTGACGCATTCCTACCATCTTTACTACGACCGCAAGCAGACGCGGAAGATGCAGCCTTATCCTCCGCTGGGAACGCTCTATGCCGCCGCTTTGCTGCGCCGGGCAGGCATTTCTGTCGCGCTGTTCGACACCATGCTCAACGATCCGCACCACGGATTTGAGGCAGCGCTGCAGAGGCACCGGCCGCGCGTCGTTGCGGTTTACGAAGACAATTTCAATTTCCTCTCCAAGATGTGCTTAACCCGCATGCGCGAGGTGGCGTATCACATTCTCGATTGTTCGCTGAGCGCGGGCGCAACCGTGCTGGTGAACGGGTCGGACGCTTCCGATCATGCTCTGGATTATCTGCAGCGCGGCTTCCGCAGCGTGTTGCTGGGAGAGGCCGAGTGGACTTTGCTCGAGTCGGTGCAGCACCTTTTGCAGGGAGACGATCAGGGACTCACGCAGATTCCAGGAATCGCCTGTTTGAAAGACGGAACCGTGGCGCGGACCGAGGCCAGGCCGCTTATGCGCGATCTGGAGGTCCTGCCATTTCCGGCGCGTGATCTGATCGATCATGAGCAATATCGGGCCGCCTGGAAAGCGGCGCACGGATATTTTTCGCTGAACATTGTTTCCAGCCGAGGCTGCCCTTACCGCTGCAATTGGTGTGCGAAGCCGATCTACGGAGATAACTTTGCTGTCCGCTCGCCGCTCAGTGTTGCCCAAGAGATGCGCCAACTGAAGCACGAGGTGGGCGCAGAACACCTGTGGTTCGCCGACGACATTTTCGGGATGCGCGCGGGCTGGCTGCGCCAGTTCGCTTCGGAGGTCGAAACACTGGATGCGGCTATTCCATTCAAGATGCAATCCCGCGTAGACCTGATGACGCCTGCCAATGTGCAGGCCCTGCGCCGTGCCGGCTGTGCCGAGGTCTGGATGGGAGCGGAATCGGGATCCCAGAAGATTCTGGATGCCATGGACAAGGGAACGCGCGTGGAGCAGATTTCCCGGGCGCGCGAAAATCTGCGCGGCGAGGGCATTCGCGCCTGTTTCTTTCTGCAGTTCGGATATCCGGGCGAAACCTGGGACGACATTCAGCGAACCGCGCAACTGGTCCGGGATACGCGTCCCGACGATATCGGCGTGTCGGTTTCTTACCCTCTCCCGGGAACCAAGTTCTTCGAGCGCGTACAGGCGCAACTGGGCGAGAAAACGAACTGGTCTGACAGCGAGGACCTTGCCATGATGTTCCAGGGGGGATATAGCGATCAGTTTTATCGCGCTTTACACGACGCCTTGCACGCGCAAGTGGATTCGTGGAACTCGCCTGCGCTCCACAATCCGGAAGAATTATGGGACCGGGTTGTGCAGCTGGAAAAAACGTGCCGCAATCCCCGTCCTACGGTTCTGAGCAGCTTTCCCGGCGAGAAGCTGGCGCCATTGCAAACGGCAAGTTGCGCGGCGAATTTCGACGATCTTCTGAATGTTCTCCGCAGCTAATGGATATTCTGCTTACCCACGGGTATTTTCTCTACGAGGATCCCAAGGAACTCCAGATCATGAAGCCGTACCCGCCGCTGGGAATTCTTTACATATGCGCGCATCTGCGCAACAAAGGCGTGCAGGCGGAAGTGTTCGATTCCACGTTTTCGTCAAGCCAGCAGTTGTTTGACTTGCTGCAGAAAGGCCCACCGTCGGTGCTCGGCATCTATGCCAATCTCATGACGCGGCCGAACGTCATCGAAATCCTGCGCGTGGCGAAGCAGGCCGGTTGGCAGACGGTCGTGGGCGGCCCCGAACCAGGCGCATATGTGGATGAGTATCTGCAGGCGGGCGCTGACGTGGTCGTGATTGGCGAAGGCGAAGTTACCCTCGAGGAGTTAGTGCCAACGCTGCGCTCCTCTTCGGTGTACAACCTGCATCATGTCGACGGCATTGCTTTTCGGGCCGGGGATGGATCGGTGGTGCGCACCAAGCCGCGCGCCCAGATCAAAGACATTGATGCCCAGCCCTGGCCCGCTCGTGAGGCAATTGATACGGCACGGTATGTGGACGTCTGGCGCGAACACCATGGCATGGGCTCGGTATCGCTGATCACGGCGCGGGGGTGTCCTTATCATTGCCGCTGGTGCAGCCATGAAGTCTTCGGCAAGACGCACCGCCGCCGCAAGCCTGCTTCCGTGGCCGACGAGCTGGAATGGCTGATGAACCGGTACCGCCCGCAAATGGCGTGGATGGCCGATGACGTTTTCACCATCCATCACGGCTGGTTGTTTCAATATGCCGCTGAACTGAAGCGCCGTGGATTGAAGCTGCCGTTCGAATGTATCTCCCGCGCCGACCGGCTGAACGAACAGGTAACCGCAACCCTGGCGGAGATGGGTTGCTTCCGTGTGTGGATCGGCTCGGAAAGTGGCTCGCAGCGGATTCTCGACGGCATGGAGCGCGGCGTCACTGTCGAAGAAGTGCAAAACGCAGTCGCGCTGTGCAAATCGCACGGCATTCAGACGGGAATGTTTCTGATGTGGGGTTACGAAGGCGAAGAAATCGAGGACATCGAAGCCACCATACGGCACGTCAAGAAAACCGATCCCGATATTTTCTTCACCACGGTGTCTTATCCCATAAAGGGCACTCCGTACTTCGCTGAAGTTGAAGGCCGGGTGCAGAGCGCGCAGGCGTGGAGCCAGGGTTCGGACCGCGACTTTCGCATTCGGGGAAGGCATTCGCGCGGATTTTACAAGTTTGCCGATCAATTGCTGCGAAACGAAGTCGAACTGGAACGTCTGCGCCGCAATTCCGGCGGCGACAAAGCCGCGGCCGCGGCTTTGCAAGGCAAGATCGCTGACTTTCGCGCCAGCCTGCACGCGGCCGCTGGCGAAGTTGAGGCCTGACCATGTCGGTGACCCAGTCACAGCCAATTTCAGCGCCCTTTGACGCCATCGCCGATCGCTACGATGGAAGCTTCACTGACTCCAAGGTTGGCCGCGCGCAGCGCACTGCAGTGTGGATGGAGCTCGAAAAAGCATTTCACGCCCCAGACCGGGTTCTGGAGATTGGCTGCGGCACCGGCGTAGATGCGTGTTTTCTGGCGAAGCGCGGAGTCCGGGTTCTGGCCTGTGACATTTCGGAGCGAATGATTGGGGTCGCCGCCCAGCGCGTTCGCCAGACCGGGAACGAACATTTCGTCGAAGCGCGTCAGTTGGCCGCGGAGAACATCGCGCGATTAGCCGGCACTGTTTTCGATGGTGCCTTCTCAAACTTCGGCGTGCTGAATTGTGTTCGCGACCTGGACGCGTTCGCCGCGAAGTTGAGCATGCTGCTTCGGCCGGGCGCGCCCCTGTTGTTGTGCTGGATGGGGCCTGGCTGTCTCTGGGAAGTTTTCTGGTATCTCGGCCATGCAAAGCCAGGTAAGGCTTTCCGCCGATTGCATGCGCATGCCGTAACCGCTCGGCTCGCGGAGGGAAGCACGGTTGATGTGACTTATCCGTCGGTGCGAGCGCTGGCGAAGAAGTTTTCCCCGTTCTTCGAGCTGAGATCAGTCAAGGGCATCGGCGTTGCTGTGCCACCAAGTTACATGGAACCGTGGGCGAATCGCTTTAGCCGGCTATTCGATCTCGCCGTGCGCGCCGAGTCGCATCTCGCCTCATCCCCTGGGATTCGCCTTCTCGGCGATCACGTCCTGGCACAATTCGAGCGGCGGGCGGATTGAATGAGATCTCTCGTTTCCATCTCGGCCACCGGCGAATCTGCCGATGTCACCGCCCACCGGATCCAGAAAATGCCGGTGGTGGTGCTTTCTGCGCACAATCAGTGCAACTGCCGCTGCGCGATGTGTGATATCTGGCGGATTCGTGAGCCGAAGCAGATCACGCCGGCAGACCTCGAAGCGCAACTGGATTCGCTTGGCGAACTTGGCGTTTGCTGGGTGGTGTTTTCGGGCGGCGAAGCGCAACTGAACCCCGAGTTGTTTACTCTCGCGCAAATGCTTCGGCGGAAGGGGATTCGCATAACGCTGCTCACCGCTGGGTTGCTCCTCGAATTTCAAGCCCAAGAGATCACCGGCGTCATTGACGACGTGATCGTGTCTCTCGATGGTCCTCCCCAGGTGCATAATCAGATTCGACGGGTTGCGAACGCATTTGAGCAGATGGCCGCGGGAGTTCGGGCAATACGAAATTTCCGGCCCGATATGCAGGTCAGCGCGCGTTGCACGGTGCAGAGGGCAAATCACGCGCACCTGTTCGCTACCGTCGAGGCAGCGAAGGAAATCGGCTTGAACTCGATTTCATTTCTCGCTGCCGATGTGACTTCCAGTGCGTTTAATCGCGAGCAAGGCTGGCCCGCGAAGCGTCAGGAGACAATCGCGCTGAGCGCCGAAGAAGTGGAAGTTCTGAGCCGAGAGGTCGAGCGCCTGCATCCAAAGCACGCTTCGGGATTCGTCGTGGAAAGTCCAACGAAACTGCGCCGTATCGTGGATCATTTTCGGGCGCACCTCAGGCACGCCGAGCACGTCGCCCCCATCTGCAATGCTCCGTGGGTTTCGGCCGTCATCGAAGCCACAGGTGATGTTCGCCCGTGTTTCTTTCATCCCGCGTTCGGAAACATTCATGACAAGCCGCTGCACGAGGTCGTGAACAGTCCTGCCGCGCTGCAGTTTCGCGCGAACCTGGATGTCGCGACCAATCCTACCTGCCGCCAGTGCGTGTGCTCATTGCACATTCAGCGGAACGAGCGAACGGCGCAAGCCTAAACCGGTTCAAGAAACAGCGGGTTTTCTCGACTACGCAGGATGGCATGTCAACATGCTACTGCTCCGCTCGAAATGGCAACGATTATTGGGACATTTATTGCTTGAATGTGAAGTCTGCCTTGGTCGCGCCCGCGCCGACCGTCACTTTCTGCATCAGCGTTCCCAGTTTTTCCTGCCATGCTTTGATGGTGTATGTGCCGGGCGGCAAGTCCTTGATCTCGAAGCTGCCGCTCTTGTCGGTCACGGCGAAGTAAGGATGTTTGAGCACGGCAATATAGCCGCGCATCCAGGGGTGCACGTTGCACTTTACCGTGATGGCGATCTCTTCGCGCGGGAACGTTTCTTCGATCGGCACGCCATGCGGCTGTGTCTTGTTCCATTCGCGGTTATTATTCGGCATGGGGTGGATGTTGTGTGTCGTCTCGTCGTCATTAACGACATCGAGTTTCTGATTGGCCTGCAGCGCCAGCACATGGGGTTTGTACTGGCAACCTTTCTGCTCGATCACGGCCGGCTGTTGCGGCGGAGTAAAAGTGCGATCGCCGAGCCCGTCAGCCACGTAAACAACAACGTTGGCAACGCCGCCATCCGCGCCCACGACGATGTCCTCGGTCAAGAGCGGCGTAGGATGCGCTTTGGCGCAGAACGGATCCTGGGACATATCAATGCGTGTCGGCTTGGGCGCCATGCCCGTGAATTTCACCGTGCCGGTCAGCGATCCGGAGTCCGCCGCGCCCGCACAAATAGCGCTTGCGAAGCAGAACGTTATGCCGAGAGCTAATGTAACTGCGATAGATTTCATCTTCATGCATCACCAAGTTTCTGTCCTCGTGCTGCCGGGGACGATATGAGATCTTGTTTACAAATTTCTAGAAGCAGATTCCTCGCGACCAAAAGGCCGGCGCTCGGAATGGCAAAGTTTCCTGCAGAGCGCTCGCCATTATTGACCTTTGTTCTGGTCGTCCACTGCCGCCTGCATTCTTTTCGTCGTATGCAGCGAGCGGATGTAATGCACCACATCCCACATCTGGTCGGGCTTCATCGCATCGGTGAACGAAGGCATGGGAGTGCCGTCCAGCCCGGTCAACAGGTCGCGAAACATCTCGCGATTTGTATCTCCGCACTTGAAGGTTCGCCCGCTGGTAAAGTCGAACGGCGTGATGGGGAAGCCCTTGCTGTCGGTGAGCGACGGCACCGACGGCCCGTTGCCGCGGCCCTCTTTTCCGTGGCACGCCCAGCAATTCATGCTCTGAAACAGCTCCGCCCCGCGTTTAATGCTATCGGTAGAATCCGGAGTCTCGGGCGGTATGGAGACCGGATCACCGGGTTTTTCTTCCTGCCACCGCGTCGAAAAGGTCTTGATATATGCGATCAGGTCAACCCGGTCCTGCTTCACCAAAGGCCTCCACGACGGCATGCCGCTGGCATGAACCCCTCGGCTGATCGTGTCGTAGAGATCCTGATCGAGCGGCAAAGTGCCGCTCGGCGTGGACCTGCACTTGAAGGTCGCCTTGGTGAAGTCACGCGGCTTGGGATCGAGATACGGAGCGCTCTCGCCGGTGCCGTCGCCATAAGGGCCATGGCAGAAAATGCAATAACGCTGGTAGAGTGCCTTGCCCCGTTTCGCATTGCCAGTCAGATTGCCCACGCGGGCCTGCTGCGACTGGGCGGCGGCGGCCAGGAAGACGAGCATTACGGCACTATATTTCCAGGCAATTCTTGTGCGCATCGCGAGTCGCCTCCTTTAGAAGTCGAAGTCAAATCCCATCAGATAACTGTTGCTGATGTCGTCCTTGCCGGAAAGCGGCGCCGTCCCGGCGTTGAGGATGCGAGAAAATTCCTGCGTCCAGGCCAGGCCGGCTCGCGGGCTCATGATCGGATACCAGCGATAGCCGGCAGTCCAGGTGTCGAGGTTCCCAGCGTTCGCGCGAACACTCGGGTTGGCCTGGCGCGACATGCGGATCAGTTCGTATTTTCCGATCAGAATGAAGCGCGGGTTGTAGTCGTAGTGGGCCTCCACGAAGCCGCCATTCCAAGTCGGGCCAACCGCTCCCACCGGAAGCAGTGACGGCTGATTCGAGGGAACGGAATTGCCCAGGAAAACATTATCCGAGCCGTGCAGATAGAAAGTGCTGAAATCGAACTTGCCCACGTACCACAGGCCGTACGCTCCCACGCGATAGAAGCTGCGATTGCCCGTGCCTGTCCCCGGGATCGGATGTCCGCCGACGGTCTGATAGTAGGTGGGCGATTGCCCGAAATAGCCGTACGCGCCTACTTTTTGCAAGCCCAGCCCGGGAACTTCAAACCCTTGGGTGACATTGGTGTACACGTCGTAAGTGTTGCCTGCGGGCAATCCCGGTTGCCCGTTGCTGCTGCTGAGCACGGAAACCGAATAACGGGTGTAATCGTTAGCCGAGTGTCCCAACAACTCGACTCCCAGCATGTCGTTGCCAATGCCGCTAAAGAAATTATTGTCGCCGGGCGGAGTGAAGAAATAGTTGTAGTACACACCTCCCGTATTACTGCTGGTCAGCACCCGTTCCTGTGAGATCGGCTCATCGAGCTCAAATCTCCCCATTTTCACATTCAGCCAGGGTGACCCAAGAAGATTGTCGAAACGCACCCACGCCTGTGTCAAACCTGCGCCCGACGTGGTGATGTACGGATGGACGAAGAAGGAAATGTTTTTGTAGAGCGTGCCCGCGGTGACGATGTTGATGCCGGACTGATCAAATCCGGATGTGGCAATCCCGGATTCCGTCTGTCCTGCTTTTGCGTCTCCGGGCGTCTTATCCACCAGCACACGGTCGTTGCTCTCTCGATGCCAGACTGCGTTGGTGCGAAACATGATCGGCCAATATCCCGGCTGTTGAAAAATGGGGGCATCGCGATCATTACCCAGTTGGTAGCCGTTGTCTTTGAAAGTCTGGCCAAAATTGTTCAGCATCGGCCACGCCTCGTGGCACGCCGAGCAGGGAAGCCCATACTTGCGCGCGAAAGCGGGAATGGCATGTGCGGCGGGAACCGCCGCCAACAGCAATCCCAGGAGCAAGACTTGTACGCTCAATTTCCTTGCAACCGACCGCATGTTCTCCTCCTCAGCCTGATGGGAGACAATTCTCCCTGCTTGAAATCAGTATTTCTGGAAAGCATCGCCCTAAGCTGCCGCAGATTCTAACGCTAGTTGCGAATGTTTGTCACGAGCGCGCCGCTATGCCGGGCTAAGGAGCAGCCCGCGGCATCACGGCAGCTCATCTGCTGTTTAGTACTGAAAAGAAAGTAACGAAAGGAAGGAGATCAGAATGTCATGTAGCCGTCAAATCTGGGTCACATGTTTGTCATGCATCGCTCTCAAGTTTTTCTGAGATGGTTGAAAAATAACGCCCCTTATTTGCCCACGGTAAACATGTCGCCGTTATTCTCGGTATAGATTTTTCCATCGCGGCCGAGCGACACCGGCGTGTACGCCGCGCCGATAGCTTCCTGTAGAAATACCTTGCCCTTCAGCGTGCCACCCTGCTCAATCACGAACAGATTGCCATCTTCGCTGTCGGCATACACGTTGCCTTTGTCGTCCACCGCGGGCGCGTTCACGCACCACTCGTAGTTGTCGACGCTTTCATACATCCATTCGGGGACAAGGTCGGAGCTGAGCTGCGTGATGTAATAGGGACCACCGCTTTCGTAGTGATTATCCTTGGTGATTACAGAATACGTTCCATCATGGGTATAAACAGCAGGCGTGTCATCCCATCCGAAATCATAGGAAGTCAGAAAATTCCCCGAGGAGTCGAATTTCAACATATTGCCCCGGCTGGTCAAATCGCTGGTCGAACCGTACAGAATGCTCCCGTCAGGTGTTACCACCGGAGAAGCCGAAGACAAGTCGGAAACGTCGCCGATCAGCGTGTTCAACTGCAACGATGAATGCCAGATCGGCGTCAGATCGGATTGGACCGCATCCATGCAGGCATATTCCGGATAGAAATGGGCGCGGCTCAGCGTGTACACGGTTTTGCCATCGGCTGAGATCGCGGGCGCAATGTTAAGCCCGGGCCGCTGCGAACCGTAGTAGGTTGGATCGCCGCAGTCCGGCGAACCATTCACCAATTTCGTATAGCTGACCTTCGTCACTGCGCCTTTCGGGGGCACCTTCACCAGATAAGAGGCATGCACGTCTGCGGTCCAGGGATTGGTTCCATCCAGGACCACGACGTTGTAATAAATGTCGCCGCTTTGATCGGCAGTCAGAGGACCGGAAGTATAGGCATTGGGATCCGACTTGAACGGCCGGAAGTGAGCCAGTTGCTTGCCGTTCGCTTTATTTACCTTGTACAAAGAGCCCGAGAAGCCGGGTACGAACACGTAATTGCCCGAGAGCACTGCGTGGAAAACCGGCTCCCAACCATATAGTCCCGTGCCACCGCCGCCGGCTCCACTGTTGGGTTCGGGTTTCCAGTCCGTCTTGAAATTCCACAATTTCACCAGTTTCCCATTGCTCCAATGGAAGGCCCGCTCATTCCAGATTTCCTGGTTCCAGGCATCAGGTCCACAAGGATACGGCTGCCCCGAGCCCGGAGGATCGCAGGAAGTATATTTCCCGGTCTTCATTTCGATGAACACGTCGTTGCCGTCAATCAGCGGGGCCTGGAAGTGATCCAGAAGTTCGCCGTAGGTCTTGGCCTTCTCTTGATCCACGAACGGATCGAAGGTGATGTCGGCTAGTTTTGTCGTCGGGCTCTGCCCCGCGATCGGAATCGAACCCGTATGCTGCGGCGTGCGACCCCACTGTGGCCACGCCGGTTTGGCTTGAGCCCGAGACTTGGCGACCAGCCCACCCACACACAGCAACGCTTCAAGGCAGAAAACAAGAATGACGATCGTTCGCTTCATGGAGACCCCTACAATCTTGCAGAGCGGCTCGGTCGGGAAACAGTGGTGTGACAACCGAAGGCAACAGTTTCCTCGGTGCGACGCCCGCTGTCAATGTGAAAGGGTTTGCACACGGAGGCTGTGCCTTGATGGGTGCGCTATACCGGAACCGTGGCCGCCGGCTCAGGCTGTGGGCCACGCCGCTTGCGCAGTTCGCTCAAGAAACCTTCGTGGGTCAGTTCAGTTTTTCGGCGGAAAAGTCCCAGCAACGGATCCTCGGTTTCACCGGGCTGCGGTTCCCCGGGTTCGGTGTCAATCATGCCTTCTGGCTGCACCGTAAGCTCTGGCGACTTGCCGTGGCTGTTCATCAGGGCATGAATGAGTTTTTGCGACTGCTCGCGCTGCTCTGCGGTGCCCCGCGCAAACTCCACGCCCATGCCGACCTCGGGTTGCATCACCCGGACAATGCCTTCCACTTGCATCTCCGCCTCCGCTATCCGCATCGCGATCGTCACCTTGGTGCGAGCCGGGAACGGCCCCGGCAATTCCAGATAACAGCCGCCCAGGCTCAGATCGGTGAGCTTGCAGGGAACCGGGGGATCGTCTTTCTCGATTTCCGGCGAGTGCCGCGCAAGCCAGGTCTTTAATCGCGCGCGCTGCTCCGGCGCCAGCTCCACAAAACGAATGCCGATCTGCGAGCCGCCGTTGTCCCAGGCAATTTCGCCGCGGCATTCGATGGTGGCCTCGTCCCCAGGCAGAGTGAATTTGATGCCCAACGCCCCCGATCGTTGTTCCCGCCGCGAGGCGTAAACCGCCATGCCGCCTTCGCTCAGATCACAAGTTGTCGCTTTCTGTTGGCCGCCGCCGTTCGCCAGATTCAACATGACGGGAATTTCAATAGTCACGCGGGTATTGCGGCGGCGCTCGCACTTCATCAACGCCCGCGCCGCGCGGAAACTGGTTCGGGCACGCTCCTGCGTCACCGGCTTGTACAGGACGAAATGTGCGCCCAGGGTAAAGGCGCTGCGTACCGCTTTCTGGCCGTCAATAATCGCCACCGCCACCGCGTGTTTGTTGCAGGGGGCGGAGCGCACGCTCTTGAGCACGCTGGCCGCCATGTCTTCATCGCTGCAGTCCACAATCACGGCTTCGAATCTCTGGCGAGTCAGGCGGCACACCGCGGCGTCGGCGGTTGCGCATTGCTCCACGTTGATCTCCAGATCGCTCAGGACGCGGCGCAAAACCCGCATGATCGTTTCGTCGGAACACAAAACCAGCGATTGCAGACTCATCTCGGCCCAGATTCCCGCATGAAGACTTAGCCGCCGATGACAGCGGCTTCCCGGTCTGTCTCTTCTTCGTTCAGCAGGTGAGCCACACTGCGCAATTGCTCGGCAGCGGTCTGCAGCGCTTCGATCTGCTTTCCAAGTTGCGCCTGCTCGGCCTGTTTCTTGCGAAGCACCTCATGAATGTCCTTCACGGCACAGCCTCCTCAACGCACTGTAGGGTGCTTGCTTAAGACGGTCAATGAGTTGGCTCGGGAACCGGGTTACTCGCGTAACCCGTAACTGCTCCCGAAGGTACGCGCGCCGGGTTGGGAATCGGAGAGGTGTAGGAGGTGGTATCGTTCCAGGAAGTTGTTCCTTTTCAAGCGTTTGATTCGTAAAATCTCAAGTGGTAATCAAGATTCTTGTTGACTTTTGATAGAGAACAGCCCTAGAATCACTGCCTTCCGGTTAGCCTGGGAACGCAGAAGCAGTCTTGAGAACTTCTGCGCGAGTGGAAAGCAAGCGTGAATCCCTTGCCAAACCGTTTGAATCTAACTTTCTACCTGTAATTTTATTGCGAGATAAGGACGTTCTTCTCTATGGCAAAACGACGCGGCAATCCGAATTGGGGTAAGCCGGAGCCCATTGGTCCCATCACCCCGACTGTGACCGAGTTCGAGCAGGTGGTGAAGGAATACAAGCTCTCGCCCGACCAGTATCTGCGATCCACCCGTCTGCGGGAGTGGGCGCGGCGCAACAAGAACTCCAAGTACATCCCGGAGCCACTGCTGGAAGCCTGGGGATTCGAGATCGAATCCACCCTGTAAGCGGGATGGGATTTGCGAAAGGCCGCCGCAAGGCGGCCTTTCGTATTTGGGGTCGTGATGGTTTGGGTGGCGCAACGCCTTACTGCCGCGATCAGGCGGCTCGCCTCGCCTTTGAGCGTACCGCGAAGCGGCGTGGGATAGATGGATTCCGTGCTAGAATCTGCGCAGATTTGGCCTTGGTTCCCCTTCCCTCACGGGCCATGGTGGAAGTGAGGTAACTGTCGTGCCATCAAGAAAGCCCCGCTCCAAAACAGATGTCTTCGCAATCTTCTCGGTGTTCCTGCTGGCGACAACGCTGGTTCAACCGGCGCATGCGAAGCCGAGGTTCAAGGTGCTGCACACGTTTCACGGAAAGGACGGTGCTATCCCCTATGGGCTGCTGGCAAGAGATTCTGCCGGAAATCTGTACGGTACAACTAGCGGTGGCGGCGACGGTAAGGGCCTGTGCGCCAGCTACTTTTTGGGCTGTGGCATTGCCTTCAAGTTGAACAAGATTGGCCAACTGCTCTGGTCTCATAGCTTCAATCTCCGAAGTGGGGTCGAGCCACTAGCGGGCATGACCCGTGATTCCGCCGGAAATCTGTATGGAACCACTGTTCTGGGCGGTGACACTACTTGCTATCAGTACGGATGCGGCACAGTGTTTGAATTGGACACGGCTGGGAAGGAGAGGGTCCTTCATGAGTTCAATGGGAGCGACGGCATGTTTCCCGAACCACTGCTCGCTCGGGACGCCGCTGGAAACCTTTATGGCACGACCCCCTATGGGCCGCTCGGCAACATATTCAAGATCGATACGAAGGGCGAGCTGGCCGTCCTTTACACGTTTACTGGCTACGCGGATGGCTGCTACCCGGGCACGGGTGTAATTTTAGACACAGCGGGGAATTTGTATGGGACGGCTGCGGGTGGTGGCTCTGGGTTTTGCGACTACGGTGCCGGGGTGGTCTACGAGCTGGACACAGCGGGTAATCTGACTGTGCTGCACACTTTCGGCGGTAGCGACGGAGCCCAGCCCGATTCGGTGCTGCGCTTTGACAAAGCAGGCAACTTGTATGGTACGACATACAGCGGCGGCAATAGTAACGTATGCCAAGGTGGCTGTGGGACCGTTTTCAAGCTGACCCCAAACAGTGACGGAACCTGGATGGAAAGCGTACTTCACAGCTTTTGCTCAGCAGGGGAGTGTGCGGATGGCTGGTACCCTGGGCGAGGTCCGTTGACAATAAATGCTACCGGAAATCTGTACGGGACAACGCTGCTTGGCGGGGCCTCTGCATGTGGCGGCGGCTACGGTTGCGGGGTCGTTTATGAACTAGACCCTAGTGGGCAGGAGACTGTTCTCTACAGCTTCACCGGTGGAAAAGACGGAGGATACCCGCCTCCAGGAGTGGCGATGGACAAGGCGGGCAACCTCTATGGTGTTGCCGCGCGCTTCGCCGACACAAGGTGCAAGGACGGGGACGGCCAAGGCTGCGGTGTAGTGTTCAAGCTCACCCCTTGATGCGATGGAGCATTTACTTTGGCTACTTGAGGGCTGGCCCGACCTTTCGCCCCACCCAATCCGCCAGGTCCTGCGAACGCTTGTTGCGAGCTGACCTGGGCGAGCCGTGTTCACCCGTCACAGCCTTCCGATTCTACCGCGTATAAGTTCTTCTCATGCCGTTCGGACTTCGTCGTTTTCACCAATCTCGACAAACGCACTTCCTCACCTTCAGTTGTTACCGTCGTCAAGCCCGATTCGATGATCGCGAGACCTACGACCTGTTCGTGCAATGTCCCAGGTTAGCTCGCGTAGCCGCTCGCGGAACCTGGGCCACCGGCCCAATCCGCCAAGAACGCGGATAAGGGGTCGGGCATCCAGTAAAACGCGAAAGGCCGGGTTTCCCCGGCCTTGGATATCACGTTATAGCTAGACTCTAATCGGCCGCGGCCACGGTGCCGACCGTCTCTTCTTCGCGCCGGCGCGTGGAGCGGTTGGCGGGCAGACCGGCATCGCGGATCTTATACAACAACGCGCGATAGCTGATGCACAGCGCCCGTGCTGCCTGCTTGCGGTTCCAGTGGTGCGCTTGCAGAACTTTCAGGATGACTTTGCGCTCCAGTTCGCGCGTCGCCTGGCGCGTGAGCTTCTTCAGCGAGATCGGTCCGTCCAGATTGATCTCCGGGTTGAACATCTCCTGCTCGTTGCGGGCTACCAGATCATTGCTGATCACATCTTCGCTGCCCAGGATGACGTAGCGCTTGATCAGGTTTTCGAGTTCGCGAATGTTGCCCGGCCAGTGATACTTCTGCAGCACCGAAATCAGCTCGGAAGAGAGATTTCGTGCCCGGCAGTTGTATTTGCGGTTGTAGTGATCGAGGAAATAGTGCACTAGCGTTTCGATATCGGTGCGGCGCTCGCGCAAGGGCGGCATGCGCAGGTTGACCACGTTGATCCGGTAGAACAGATCCTGGCGGAAGGTTCCGTTTTCGATTTCGACTTCCAGTTGGCGGTTGGTGGCGCACACGATGCGCACTTCCACGCGCTTATCTTCCTGGGCGCCGATGCGGCAGAACTGGCCGTCTTGAAGCAGTTGCAACAGCTTCGACTGCAAAGCGAGATCGAGTTCGGAAATTTCATCGAGGAACAACGTGCCGCGATGCGCCATTTCCACACGGCCGGGCTTGGTGCCATAAGCGCCGGTGAACGCGCCCTTTTCGTAGCCGAACAGCTCGCTTTCCAGCAGCGTCCCTGGGATGGCGGGGCAGTTGACTTTCACGAACGGACCGCCCTTCCACGGCGACAGGCCGTGGATCATGCGCGCGATAATGTCCTTTCCGGTGCCGCTTTCCCCCTGGATCAAAACCGGAACGTTGGCGCTGGCGACTTTGTCCATGCGGTTGCGTAGCGCCTGCATGACCTCTGACTTGCCGAAGACGACGGACTCGGGAGGAAATTCGCCCAACGACTGGGCGAGGGAACTGACGGAATTCATTGGAATAGGCATCTCGCGGACTCTAAGCTCCTGTACAACACCTTCACAGTGCACCCCGAGAGCCAAATCTGCCCCTCCGGTGGTTACCCATGTGACTACCTTGTTAGTCATTATAATTCAATGGCTTAGATCGGTATACAAGACTCGCCTGAGGGCACAAAGGACCGTGGAAATAGGACTCATAGCAAAGTTTTTTCATGTGAAAAAGTTTTCACAACGAGGAAACAATTTTCCTCTTTCGCAAGGGCGGGCTCGCGCTTTGGCCGAGCAGACTCTGGGCAAACTTCAGGCCGACCAGGTGATATCCCTCGGAGTGGGTGATATGCACGGTGCGGGCGCGCAAGGTGCGGAAGGCTTTGGGCAGATGATCGGTGGAGATAAGCGGCGCGCAGGGAATCTCCAATGTAACCTGCGCGGAGAGCGGCAAAGAGCGGCGTACGGCGACGAGAGTTCCGCCAGCCGAGACATTCAAAGCGGTGGCGAACTCCAGCAGGTCTTTGCCGTTTTCATCACGATTGCGAACGAAAACAGGGATCGCCAAGGGCAGACGTGCCCATTTGCGCCGCTCGGTTTCCGGCCTTCGTCGCTTCAATATTGCCCCTCGAGAAAGAACGTGACCAAGAAGTTCCCGCACCTTGGGGGCCAAATGGCGAGCCGGATTTGCCGGTTTTTACCGGTTAAGTTGCGCGAAATTGCCGGTTTTTCCTTAAAACACGCGATAGTGGCGGGAATTGCCGGCATGGTGTTTGCTGTTTATTCGCTCACCTACGGTCGCAAATTCACTTCGGGAACTATGCCGGGCCGCAAGGTTTTTACCTTCAGTGACAATTTCGTTCCGTTTTCCGTTGACAGCGAAAAGGACATAGCTTAGGATCGCCGAAGATAGCGATGTAACTTCAGCAAGCTGAGTTTTCCTCCCCGTCGCCCAAACCAGGCAGTTTCTGACAATGGCTGTAAAGCCTGAAAACACGTGTCTGCCGCGGATCGCGAATATCCCTCCGATTTCCGGCTCAGAACCCTGCCCGGTCAATGAAAAGGGCGCTGAGGCTTGTCCGGACCCAGCCTGCCGTGAGCAACTGCTCCACGACTTCAACCAGTTACAGGAGCGATATCTTCGCACCACCAACGCGCTGGCTTCGGCGGCGCACGATCTGAAGACCCCGCTGGCCATCATGAACGGCTATGTAGAGCTTCTGCAAAGCGGAAAGCTCGGCGAGTTGAACGAGCGGCAACGGGAAGTTCTGGGCGACATGCGCTCGAGCGGACAGCGGTTGCAGCACTTTATTCAGGACTTCCTCAGCTTCAGCGTTCTCGAAACCGGCGAAACCCGGATGCACTTTGAGGTTGGGGATCTGAACAGCTGCCTTTCCGAAGTTTGCCGCCTGTGGTCGCACTCGTTTCAGGAAAAAGGGATGGCGCTGTACTTCCTTCCGCACGAGAAGCTGACGTCGTTCGCCTTTGATTCAGCGAAAACGCAACGGGTGGTTTCGAATCTTCTGGAAAACGCCTCCAAGTTCACGCCCACCGGTGGCACGGTGTGGCTGCACGCCGAGCCCTATATGTGGGAGCGGCGGGCCGCGAGCGTGAATGGCGGCTTCACCGAGCGCCGGCGCCAGGACAACATTCATCCCAACTCGGTGAAGGTCAGCGTTTCCGACACCGGGCCGGGGATTCCGCCGGAATACCATATCGAAGTGTTCGACGATTTTTTCCGCTTGCCGCAGAATGAAAGTCAGGCGGGCATGGGACTGGGTTTGGCGATCGCCCGACGCCTGGTGAACGGCATGGGTGGCAAGATCTGGCTGGAAAGCGACCCCGGAGCGGGATGCAAGTTTTCATTCATCATCCCGCTGCAGCCACCTGCCGCGACCGCCAGCAAAGGGAAAGGGAAATGAAGGATACGGCAAACATCCTGCTGGTGGATGACGAACCGGGAATGTTGCGCTACATCCGCACATTGCTGGAAGTGGACGAATACAAAGTAGAGACGGCCAGCACCGGCGAAGAGGCGGTGGAGCGCATGCAGAAGGGCCTGCGCCCGGATCTGGTGTTGCTCGATCTGCTCATGCCCGGTATTGACGGCCTGCAAACTCTGGAACAGTTGCGCAAGATGCAGCCCACCCTGAAAGTGGTGATGCTTTCCTGCGTCAACGATACCCGCAAAGTGGTGCAGGCGATCCGCCTGGGCGCGCACGATTACCTGACCAAGCCATTTCAGAAGAACGAACTGGATACGGTGATTGACCAGTGCCTGGGTACGAATCAGCAGAATTATCCCGGCGAAGTTGAAGAACTGGCCGACGACGTGTTCTTTATCGCCGCCAGCCCGGCGATGCGCAAACTGCGCTCGCAGGCGGCGCTCGTCGCCAACGTTGACATTCCGGTGCTGATGCTCGGAGAGAGCGGCACCGGCAAAGAAGTAATGGCGCGCCTGATTCACAAACTCTCGCCACGCGCACATCGCACGTTCCTCAAGGTAAACTGCGCGGCCGTGCCCGCGGACCTGCTGGAAAGCGAGCTGTTCGGCTACGAGCCGGGCGCGTTCACCGGCGCCAATCATGCCAAGCCGGGCAAGTTTGAATTGTGCAACAAGGGAACGATCCTGCTGGATGAAATCGGCGAGATGCCGCCTGGGTTGCAAGCCAAGCTGCTGCACGTGCTGCAGGATCAGCAATTCTCGCGCCTGGGGAGCCGTTCGGTAATCAAAGTGGACGTTCGCATTCTGGCCGCGACCAACATCAACATTCCCGAAGCTCTGGCCAACAAGCGTCTGCGCGAGGACTTGTATTATCGGCTGAACGCTTTCACCCTGCAGGTTCCGCCGCTGCGCGAGCGCAAAGAAGAGATTCCTATTCTGCTGAAGCACTTCATGGCGCACATGTCGGAACGTTACGCGCGGCCTCCGTTGCCGCTTTCGGCCGAGTTGTTGCAGGCGTGCCATGACTATCCCTGGCCCGGCAATCTGCGTGAATTGAACAACTTCATCAAGCGCTATCTGGTTCTCGGAGACGAGAAGCTGGCCATCAACGAATTGCGTCCGAAAAGCGATGGCAGCGGAGCGCAGTTCGACCCCGCTCTGCGCGATCACGGCAACTCTTCGGGCGGGTTGAAATCGCTCGCGCGCAGCGCGAAAGACGAAGCGGAAGCGGAAGCGATTGCCCGCGCCCTCGATCAGACCAACTGGAACCGCAAGCAGGCGGCGGCGTTGCTGAAGATCAGCTACAAAGCGTTGCTCTACAAGATCCGCCAGTACGGCCTTGCCGAGGCCAAGAGCCACCGGCTGAGCGCCGGAGCGTCCGGATAAAGCCGGGTCGCTGACCGTCGCGGCGGGAGCCGGAGGCTGAGCCTCTTGCCAACGGCGCCAGGCGGGCAAGTTCCGGTAGGTTCGCTGGCCTGCGTGTTACGATCATATCGCCCACATCGAGTCTGGTGGGCATCATTTCCAAGGAGAAAATCATGGTTCAGAAAGTGATCGAGGTCGTGGGCGTGTCCAAACAGAGTTTTGCCAAAGCCGCAGAAAACGCTGTGGCGGAAGCGTCGAAGACGGTGCGCGGTATGAGATGGGCGCGAGTGAGCGAACTGGAGATGGAACTGGACGGAAAGAAGATCACGCAGTATCGCGCCACGGCCAGAATTTTCTTTAACCTCGAAAAATAGAGCGTGATCACCAGAAAATAAATCTTGCGTGTGTTGCCGCAAGCAATGCGTGCTAAGCTGCATACGAGATGCAGGGGAGCACGATAGCGGACAGCTGGAAACTGTGGGAAGGGCGGGACGTTGACGGGGAATTCCCTCTGCGCCAGTACCTCGGCGGTTCCGACCGCAGCGCCGTATTTCTGACCGAGCGCGGCGGCCGCGAGACGCAAAGGGCCGCTATCAAACTGGTTCCCGCCAAAGCCGAGGATCCCGAGGTGCAACTTTCCTGGTGGGCTCTGGCGGCGAAACTTTCTCATCCCCATTTGCTTCGCCTTTTCCAGTGGGGACGATGCCGGCTGGATGATGCTGAGCTTCTCTACGTAGTGACGGAGTTTGCGGAAGAGAATCTGTCGCAAATTCTGCCGGAGCGGCCTCTCACGCCGGCGGAAGCTCGCCAGATGTTGAATCCGGTGCTGGATGTTCTGGGCTATCTTCACGGCAAAGGTTTTGTGCACGGCCGTCTGAAACCGACCAATATCATGGCGGTGAAGGATCAGCTCAAAGTGTCGAGCGATGGACTTTGCGGCGTGGGGGAAGCGAATGTATCGCTGACCGCAAGCCTGTACACGGCGCCTGAGATCGCTGCGGGCGCCGGGATTACGCCGTCTTCCGATGTGTGGTCACTAGGGGCGACGCTGCTGGAAGCTCTGACGCAGCATCCGCCGGTTATCTTAGGGGAGAACGATCCCGTGATTTCGGACACTCTACCGGCACCATTTCTCGAAATTGCGCGTCACTGCCTGCGCCGCACACCGCAGCTGCGATGGACGGTGGCTCAAATTCAGGAGCAGATGCAACCGGGTGCGCCGGCGCGCCTGGTAGCGGCCACTGCTTCCGCGGACCAGGGCAGGTGGCGTTATTGGGCGGCAGGCGCAGCCGGACTGGTGCTGCTGGCCATGTTCGCCGGGCCCAAGGTTCTGAATCGTCGGCAGGATGTTCAGCCGAATCCTTCCACCGCAAGCGAGCCCGCGGCGGCGCAGTCGTCGCCGGCTTCCGGCCCAGATTCTGGTACGCAAAGGCAAGCCGCGAGCCCGGCAAAATCGCAGAAATCCGAGGGAGAGCAGCGAGGTGCCGCGAACAACGGGGTTCCCGGCGAGGTAGCGCTGCAGATCATGCCGGATATTTCACACAACGCTAGAGCCACGATTCAGGGAAAGATCAAAGTCAGCATCAAAGTTCGGGCGGATGCAACTGGCAACGTCACCGGCACAAGGTTCGTTTCGCGGGGACCAAGCAGATACTTTGCCAGCAAAGCGCAGCAGGCAGCGCAAAAGTGGAAATTCGAGCCGCCCCAGGTGAATGGCCACGCTGCGCCGAGTGAGTGGCTTCTGCAATTCGAGTTTGCGCGAAGCGGTACGACTGTTCGTCCGTCACAGGCGAGACCGTAAAATTATCCGCTAGCTACTGGCTTGAACCGAGAAAGCCGCGGCTAGAGTTCTAGCTAGAAGCTAGTGGCCTGTCGCGGTGAGTTCGTTACCGGCCCGCGGAGACCCTCAGGGGGCTGAAGCTCGCGTCATTATTAGCCCCGGCGGCACGGCTGAAGCCATGCCCTTTCCAAAGCAAATAAACCGACAGCCCGCCTTGGTAATGATTGTTCTTCAACCGGCCACTAGCAGCTAGAAGCTTTCTTATTCCTCTGCGGGGATCAACTGCAGCTGCGTGGTCAAGTGCGCGCTCGGTTCGACGCTGATTTCTTTGCCGCGATCCTGGTATTGCTGCACGAAGTCCGGATTCATATAGGCGTCACGATCCACGACCTCCCAGGCGAACAACGTATATTCCCCGGGGGCAACCCCACGCAGCACAAATCTCCCCGACGGGCTGGTCATCGCCACTTTGTAATAGCGAGGCTGTCCACGCCGGCGCGCGTCGGGAACAAGAACTACGGTGATGCCGGGGGAAGGTTGATCCTCATCAGTGACGGAGCCATCAATCTGGGCAATTCCTGAATTGAAGCTCAACTCCAGGCCGGGTACAGGATGGCCGCGGCTGACCACCACGCCGCTTTCCAGCACGTCCGACCCGTTATCGCTCAGATAAAAGCCCGATGGAATGGGCGATACATCCAGACGATAACTTCCTTCAGGAATATCCTGAAAGACGAACGAGCCATCGGACTTTATAGTCGCTTCGTAGCTGTCGCCCGACGAAGAGGATCCGCCGGTCGGCTCCAGCGTGATGGAAACCTGGCTCAAATCCTGGCTGGTCTTGGCGTCTGCCCGGAGATGCCCGCTGATGTCCACGCCGGGTCCGACGGCGACTTCCACATCATTAACATTCGCGTCGGCGACTTCAACCGGCGTACGTCCCAGAATCGTCTTTGAGGGGTCGCTCGAAAGCTCCGCCGTCAAGATATAGGAACCGCGAGGAATGCCGGGAAAATCGAAGGTGCCCTTGGGCGCGGCCGAAGTCTGATGACGGGAGAACACCACACTCCCCTGAGCGCTGACCAGCGTGAGATCGGCGCCAATCGTCGCCCGCGAATTGCGGGCGTCAATCACCCGTCCGGCAACGTGCACGGTATGGACGGGCACGAGGTTCATATCAATTCCCGCCAGTTGCTGCCCGGCATCCACTGTGAGCGCAGTGGCGCTCGATTGATCGCTCGTTCCCGGGTAATAGAGTGGCACATAACCTTGATCGGGCGGCAACTTAATTCCCTTCGTGTGGGTGGAGGTTACGCGCAGGTAATACTTGCCCGGATTTAGCCCCGCAATCGTATATTCGCCCGAGGGGTTGGTCGAGGACGACATGGCGGAGGTCAATTCAAGCTGGCCACTGCGGTAGGAAGAGCGGATCGCCGATAGGGAAACCCCTGCCAGCGGTTTGCCATCGCCGTCGGTGATGTGTCCGGTGATGACGCCGCCGGGTTGCAGCGGAACGGTGACGTCTGCGCGATCTCCGGGCGCGACCACGGTAATTTTTCCGCGGCGTCCCGGAAACAGTCCTTGCGTGACATACCCGTCATGCGTGGCGGTGATCAGGTAGCGCCCGGCGGCCAGGCCGGAGAATAGGAACCTTCCAGTGGCATCGCTGTTGGCCGAGACGGAATTGCCTCGTTTCGCGCCCATTCCTCCCATCAGGGTTCTTGCAGTGACAGACGCTCCGCGCACGGGCTGTTGGGTGACGGCATCTACGACGGCGCCGGCGATGATGCAAGTCTGCTGCGGATCGGCATTCTGAGCGGGCAGTGTGCCGGTAAGCAGAACGGTGATAGCCGACGCCGTGAGCAATGATTTCAACACGGATGTCCGGCGTGTGAAATGCGCGCGAATCAGCGGGTAAAGATGCATGACGATCCAATTGAAGTGCCGCGAAAAATATACCTTCTAAGCAGATATTCTCTCACGGCAGGCCAGGGGCAAGCGATTTAAAGCCCGGCTTCGATGCGCGACCGGGGATCGAGGTAATCGCGCAGGGCATCGCCAATAAAATTAAACGACAACACCGCCAGCATGACAGCGACAGCCGGGAAGAGAACCAGGTGCGCCGCGTCGAACAGGTGAGCGCGGCCGTCGTTCAGCATGGTGCCCCAACTGGCCGTCGGAGGCGGGACGCCCAGGCCCAAGAAGCTCATGGTGGCCTCGGCCAGAATGGCGCCGGCCATGCCGATCGCTGCCTGCACAATTACCGGCTGAATAATGTTGGGCAGAATGTGCCGCGCGACGATGCGAAGGTCGCTTGCTCCCAAGGCGCGGGCGGCTTCCACGAATTCGCGCTCGCACGCGGCCAGAACCTGCGCCCGCACCAGCCGCGCATATCCGACCCAGCCTCCAAGTGAGAGCGCCAGCACCAGATTGAAGATGCCGGGCCCGCGAAAGGCCACGAAGGCAATCGCCAGAAGAATCCCGGGGAATGACAAAAAGGCGTTCATCACGATGACATTGACGAAACGGTCAATGCGGCCGCCGTAATATCCGGCAATCGAACCTACGATCAGACCCAGGGCCAGCGACGCCGCCACCACACAGCTACCCACCAGCATGGAAATGCGCGATCCGTAGATGAGCCGGGAGAGGATGTCGCGCCCCAGTTCGTCGGTGCCGCACCAGTGCGCGGAAGACGGCCCAGACAAGCGCGAAGGGAGATTGATCGCGGTGGGATCTTGGGGCGCGATCCACGGCGCGAACAGAGCGCAGACGATGAAAATCACGACCAGAACTACGCCGGTCGCCGCCAGCGGATTATGCCGCGCGGCACGCGGCAGCGAGATGGAGGCGGAGGACACGCTTCCTGAGTATTCTACGTTGTGGCAAACGCTCTGCGCGTGGGGCCGGACGCGAAGCTACGTTCCGGTGCCGGACAACGCCACCTTCTGCGGGCTGCCTCCGCCATCATCGCTGATGGAAACGTCGGCGGTTCGTTTCCCTTTCTTGAGCGGTTTGAAGCGGACTCTGATGAAACAGCTGTGCCCGGATGCAAGCTGCGCTCCACAGGTGGTCGTCTCGGAAAAATCGCCGGCATCCTTTCCCGTGATCGAAATACTCATTATGTTCAGCGTTTCGTGCCCCTGGTTCGTAAGCGCGACTCGCTTGGGAAGACTCTGGGTGCCGACCGGCTGAACTCCGAAGTTCAGTCTGGTGGGGCGAAGCTGAACGTAGGTGCCCGTCCCCGAAAGCGGCACCTGCTGCGGACTGTCCGGCGCGTTGTCGGTAACCGTGACCGCGCCCTGCTGCTCGTCCTTAGCCTTGGGGTGGAAGCGAACCGTGATGGTGCAGTGCGCACCAGGCTTGAGTTCCTTGCCACAGTCGTTCGTCTGCAGGAATGGGCTTTTCGTAGCAATGCTGGTCAGCAACAAGAGTCCCTTGCCTGTGTTGGTAAGCGTGACTTTTTGCGGCGGACTGCTTGTGTATACCAACTGAGTAGAGAAGGTCAGTTTGGTCGGATTGAATTTGACCGCGGGCGAAACGCCCACGCCGCTAAGCGGAACTGACTGTGGACTGTCGGGAGCGTTATCGGTGATGGTAACGTCGGCCTTCCGGCTACCGTCCGTCGTGGGCGTAAACGTTACCGTAATTTTGCAGCTATGACTTGGCGAAAGCGACGGAGGGCAATCGTTTTTCTGGGCAAAGTCGCCGCTGTCGCCGCCGGTGACTTGGATCGAACTGATCGTTAGGTCGGTGTTACCCGTGTTGGTGAGCGTAACTGCTTGGGGCTGGCTCGCGATGCCAACTGTCTGTTCGCCGAAACTCAGCTTGTCCGGCGAGAGCGAGACCACTGCGCCTTTCACAACCTGATGGAGCACGGGTGAGGTGCTCGGGGCGAAATTGGAATCGCCGTTATAGGTCGCGGTCATGCTGTGCCGGCCAACTTTCAGCTTCGCCGTTTTGAAGGTTGCCACACCGCTGCTGTCAAGATTGGAGGTGCCGATGTTGGTGCTGCCGTCAAAGAAGCTTACGGTTCCCGTGGGTGTGCCTTTGAAATCCTGCGAGGTCACCGTTGCGGTGAAGGTGACGGTTTGCTTGAATTTTGAGGGATTCGGCGACGAGGCCAATGTGGTCGTGGTATCCGAGATCGTGGTGTTGATAAGCACCCCAACCGTGCTGCTGTTGGAGTTCGTCACTATTAAATCGGGCTTGCCGTCCCCGTTCACGTCCGCCGCGGCAACGGAATACGAAGTATTCCCACCTGAAGCGAAGGCCACAGCTTTTTGAAAGGTCCCATCTTCATTACCCAGTAGCACACCCACCGAACCGCCGGCTGTGCAGTCGCTCGTGGCGCATTCGTTTGCCACCATCAGGTCGGGCTTGCCGTCCCGGTTCACATCTGCTACTGCTGCTGTAACGGGTGCAACTCCCCCCGAATCGTAGCACGCCGGCTTTTGGAAAGTTCCATCGCCATTTCCCAACATAACGCATACGTTGTTGCTGCCGTCGTTCGGAACCAGTAGATCGGGCTTGCCGTCCCCATTCACGTCCGCTACTGCGATCACTCCAGCACCGTTCCCGCCCGAACCATACTCTACTGCCTTCTGGAAAGTGCCATCTCCATTTCCTAAAAGCACACTGATGCCGCCGGGTCCCCCGGATCTGTTCTTATACGCACTCGACACCACTAGATCAGGCTTGCCATCTCCGTTCAAATCCGCCGCCGCGATCGACTCCGAAAAAATGCCAGGCGAACCATATGCCACCGCTGTTTGGAACGTTCCATCTCCGTTGCCTAACAGTACGCCAACCGAACCGGTCTCCCCGTTGCCACATTGGTAGTCTGCACAGTAGTTCGCCACAAGCAGGTCGGGTTTGCCATCCCGGTTGACGTCCGCCACTGCCACCGCTACCGCCCAATAACCGCCTGAGCCGTATGTCACCGCAGTCTGGAACGTCCCGTCTCCGTTTCCTAATAGCACAGCGACGATCCCACCATCGACGCAGTCATCCCTGTTGCTGCAAGGGTTTGCCACAAGTAGGTCGGGCTTGCCGTCCCCGCTGACGTCAGCCACCGCCACCGAGCCAGGTTGAAATCCGCCTGAGCCATACGCCACTGCTGGATTGAAGGTTCCGTCGCCCTTTCCCAGCAAGACGCCCACTACTCCTTGGTCACCACAGTCGCCGCCGGTGCCGCAGTCTGTCACAAACAGGTCGGGCTTGCCGTCCCCATCGACGTCCGCTACCGCTACCCACCCCGCACCATACCCGCCCGAGCCGTAGGTCACGGCGTTCGCGAAGCTCAACCCTGGCGCGAAAAGTGCTCCGCGCCGATTTGCAGTCGTCGATGGCGAAAGAGTTCCTTTCAAGTGATTGAACGAAACGCCTACCTGAGGTCCATGCGGATTGATCCTCCTGCTCACAGCGGTGGGCACGTTTCGACCCGACCGTGCCAGCACGAACACGCTACAAACCAGCAGGAGTAAGTAGACGAGGCGGACGGATTTCATGGCGCACCTCCGGCACGGCGGCATTTAGTCCATGAGCGAGAGCAGATCGAACTGGGGAAGGTGCAGCAGTTGATCGGCGCAGTTGTAGCTTCGCCCCCGATGGGCGTCAATCCAGGAATGGGTTTTCCACGCGTATTCCGGCAATCAACTGGCGAGCATTCAAGTCTTCCGAGATAATTCTTTGTGCCCCCGACTTGGCCGCGCACGCGACAATCAAAGCATCCCAGAAGCCGATTCGGGATTCATCCTCAATACGAAAAGCAGACACAATTTCGGTTGGAGTCGTTTCCATGCACCAAAGCGCGTACGTGTTTACCACAAGACGAGCCTCTTTCTTCGACAATGGGGAAGAGATCTTGCGGGTTACATTAACGTAGAACTCCTGGAGCACTTGCAAGCTCAACACGCCCGTGCGCTCGCTCCAAAGGTCGCGCAGAATGCTCTTGGCCTTTTCGTGCTTTGCTTTGGCATCCACGTCGTGGGCGTAGATGAGGACGTTGGAGTCAACAAAGGTTTTATCGGTCATGCCACTCGTCTCGCGTGGCACGAATTATGCCGCCAAGATGGAATCCTCGATCCAACAGCGCGAGTGCCTGTCGCTCGGCTCGTTCGTAGGCTTCTTCCTGCCCCGTCAGGATTTCAATTTGTTCCGCAAGCAAGCCACTGATCGAGGTATCCCGGCGGGCAGCCAGAATTTTCGCCTTTTTCAAGGTCTCGCGGCTGAGGCTGACGGTAACGTTCTGCTTGGGCATTATGCACGTAATATACGTGTAACACGTAATACACGTGCGAGTCAAGGTTGGAGTTTTCAGCAAACTAACGGACCTGTCTCCTACTGCCGAATCCGCGGGTTCGCCACCGAATACAGCAGGTCGGTGAGAAAGTTCACGGCAACGTAGGTCAGGCCGATGGCCAGAATGCAGCCTTGCACCAGGTAATAATCGCGGTTGCCGATGGCTTGAATCGTCAGGCGGCCGATGCCGGGCCAGGAAAAAATCGTTTCGGTGACGATGGCGCCAGCAAGCAGCGCGCCAAACTGCAGGCCGAGAACGGTGATGATCGGAATCATCGCATTGCGCAGCGCATGGCGATAGACGACCGTGCGTTCGGGCAGGCCTTTAGCGCGCGCGGTGCGAATATAGTCGTGGCCGAGTTCTTCGAGCATCGAGGTTCGCACCATGCGAGTCAGGATCGCGGCCAGCGCTCCGCCCATGGTAATGGCCGGGAGGACAAGGTGTGCGAAAGTTCCCGATCCCGAGACGGGCAGCCATCCGAGTTTGATGGCGAAGGACAAAATCAGAATCGGGCCGAGGGCGAAGTTCGGGAATGACAATCCGAACAGGCTGACGACGCTCAGAACCCGGTCATCCCAGCGGTTGCGCCTGCGCGCCGAGCGCACGCCCGCGGGAATTGAAAGCGCCATGGCGACAACCAGGGCGGCGAGCGTCAATTGCAGCGTGTAGGGATAACGCTGCCAGATCAGGCTGGCCACGCCCTGATTCAAACGCAACGACGGCCCCAGATCACCGTGCAGCACGCCCTTCCAATAGTGAATGTATTGCTGGCCGAGCGGCACATCGAGTCCGTAGGCATGGCGGGCTGCCTGCACATCGGTGGCGGGCGCGCCTTCGCCCAGCATCTGTAGAATTGGGTCGCCGGGGACCAGATGGATGAGGAAGAATACAAGAGAAACCACCAGCCATACGACGGGAAGCGTGTACAGCAGGCGCGAGAGAAGGTAGCGAAACATTTGAAATTTGGTAATTGACAACCTATGACTTGCGATTGCCGCCGAGCGAGCGCACCGAGCTCAGCAGTGCATCAATTACTCAATTACAAATCATCAAATTACAAATGTCTTCAGTCGCCCGCTTTGCCCACGGCCGTGGGCTCCATTTTCTCGATCAGCACTCGGGCGATGCGGTGGCCTTCCATTTCCTCCACAATAAAACGATGGCCGTCGTATTCAAAGGCATCGCCGACGCGGGGAATCTTTTGCAACCGGGCAAGAACGAAACCCGCCAGGGTTTCGAACCCGGCTTCGCGCGGCAGGGAGAGCTGGTACTGCGATTCCAGATCGCGAATGCCAAACGAGCCTTCCAGCACCAGCGCCAGCTTTCCCTGAAACACCGGTTGTTCCGGCGGAGGGGCATCGAATTCGTCTTCGATCTCGCCGACCAGCTGCTCCAGAATGTCTTCCGCGGTGATGACTCCGGCGGTCGAGCCGAATTCGTCCACTACGACGGCCAAGTGCCGTTTGTGGTCCTTAAACTCCTCGAGCATTTCGGTGAGGACTTTAGTTTCCGGCACGACCAGCACATCGTGCATGATCTGGCTGATTTTCACCGCTGAAATGCGAGCTGCTACCGCCGGCACGGCGCCAGAAGTAAGGCGCAGACGCATCCAGCGCATCAGATCTTTGGAATACAGCACGCCGATAATGTGTTCCGGACCGCGCTGCGGATCATACACGGGAATGCGCGAATGTTGTTCCTCGACTACGCGTGACAGAGCCTCTTCGAGCGTCAGATTGCCGGGGAGAGAAAAGATATCGGGCCGCGGCACCATCACTTCGCGCACCGTGATATTTTCCAACTCCAGGGCATGGTGAATCATCTCCTCCTGGAACGGCGGGATCTGCCCGAACTGGCGACTGGCGGTGACGATGAGCTTGAGTTCATCCGGGGAATGGACCGGACCGGGGCGCAGCTTGCGCGAACCGAAGACGCGCAGGACCGATCCGGCCGCTTTGCTCATGGCGAAAATGAGCGGGCGGGTCAGGGTAAGAAAAACTTCCATGGGTGCGGCGACCGCCAGCGCGACCTGCTCTCCGCGTTCGAGCGCCAGAGACTTCGGCACCAGTTCGCCCAAAATCACGTGCAGGCAGGTAATCAGGACGAAGGCAATGCCGATCGCGATTCCATGGGCATAGATGTTGGCGTGAGGAACCACGCCGACGAATTCTTCCACCATGCGGGCCAGCAACGGCTCGCCGACCCAGCCCAGGGTCAGGCTGACCACCGTGATTCCCAGCTGCACGCCGTTGACGACTTCATCCAGATTGCGGTGCAGTTTCTGCACAATGCGCGCGCCCAGGCGGCGGTTTTCGATCAACTGCTGAATGCGGGTCTCGCGGATGCTCACTAGCGAGAATTCAGCGGCGGCGAAGAATGCGTTCGCTGCCACCAGGAGCAGGATCAGAAACACCCGCAGCAGCACATAGGCAATCATGGATGCGTTAATTCTAACATTGCAAAGGGAATACCCTGCGCAAAAGAGGTGCAAATAGTTGTAGAATGAAGAAGTTCCCCGGGTTGGCAGTTCGGCTTGCGCGCGGGGGTTCGGGCTATGGTCTGCGAATCGTTAACCGGCAGATTTCCTGCTTCCATTTCCGCTTCTGCCCGGTCTAATGCAATGATCCAAAGCGAGGTTGCGAGAGCAAACCGGCGAGGAACAAACTGAGCAGGGAACTCGTAATACTGATTAGCGGGCGTCAGGAACGCATTTTGCCCAGGAGGCGAACGTGAACGGCAATAGTAACGGCAAGAAGAAGCGGCGTAAACGGATCATAATTGGCAGCATCATCGTTGTGGTTCTGCTGGTTTTCGCGGGCGCGCTGTACGCCTTCTCCCATGGCGGGACCAAGATCGATCCTTCCAAACTCGCGAAGGTAGAAAAAGGCGACCTGGCGAAGAGCGTGGTTGCGACCGGCAAAGTCACCCCGATCACCAAGGTCGAGGTTAAGTCCAAAGCCAGCGGCATCGTGAAAAAGTTGCTGGTAGATTACGGCGACACGGTCAAGAAGGGCCAGTTGTTGGCGCAGCTCGATAAGGTAGAGATTGAAGCTCAGGTGGACCAATCGCGCGCCGCATTGCAAGCGTCCCAGGCGAATCTGACCAGCTCCGAAGCCGATTACGAGCGTTCCAAGGTGGACGCCGAGGGCCCCGATGTCCCTCTGCTCAAGCGCGCCTACGACCGCGCCGTGCAGATGGCGAAGGATGGCGTTGTCTCCGAATCGTCGCTGGACGACGCTGACAAGAACTACAAGATGGCGCTGAACAAACAGAATGTTTCCAAAGCGCAATGTACGGTGCTGAAGGCGAAGATCGCCCAGTCGCAGGCGGATGTAGCCCGCGACACGGCCAATTTGAAGCAACTTGAGGAGCAACTCAGCTATACCGACATCGTCTCGCCGATTGATGGCGTGGTGCTCTCGCGCGATGTGGAAATGGGCGACGCGGTCAGCTCCATATTGGTGCTTGGTTCTGGCGCCACCCTGGTGATGACGCTCGGAGACACCAGCGAAGTTTACGTCAAGGGCAAAGTGGACGAGAGCGATATCGGCAAGGTTTATCTCGGCCAGCCGGCTCGGATCAAAGTGGAGTCGTTCAAAGACAAGACCTTCAATGGCAAAGTCACCAAGATTTCGCCCATGGGCGTGGAAAAAGATAACGTAACGACCTTTGAAGTGCGCGTCTCGATCAACAATCCGGGCGGCGAGTTGAAGGCGGAGATGACCGCCAACGCGGAAATCATTCTGGAAGAACACAAGAGTGTTCTGCAGATTCCGGAAGGCGCGATTATCTACGATAAGGACAAGAAAGCGTCGGTCGAGATTCCCAACCCGAAAGCCAAAGACGGCAAGGAGAAGTTGGCCGTGAATATTGGCATCTCGAACGGCGCAAAAACCGAAGTGCTGAGCGGATTGAAAGAAGGCGACCAGGTAGTGTTGCAGTAGCTCGCTCAGGGGCCGGACCGGGGCGCGGAGAGGTTCCGCGCCCTTTTTTATTTGTTCGCTGTGTCCTCCGTACCCCGAAGGCCCAGGCCGTCTGGCCACGGCTTCGAGCCGGGTACATTCGTTGCAACCCTCCCCTGTACCTTTGGTGGGGTGCAAAGCGGGCAGAGAAGGTTTAGAATCCATCCGCCTCAAGAAAATACATCCGGAAGCCGGTTGCATCCTTCGGGGTATTTTGGTCATCAAAACTTGAGCATCATACACTCAAGGTGAAATATGGCACAGGCTGCACGCGCAGAACGCAATACTACCGAAGAGACGAAGAATCAACAGCAGGAAGAGCAAGCGCTTCCCATTCTGCCAGTTAGGGATACCGTCCTCTTTCCTCATGCTGTCTTGCCTCTGACCGTGGGTCGGGAAAGCTCGGTCCAACTGATCAACTCGCTGGGCGAAGACAAGACCATCGTCGTGGTGGCGCAACGCGAGGCTCGCGTGGACGCGCCCCAGCCAACCGATCTTTACACGGTCGGGACGCTGGCCATCGTGCATAAAGTCGTGAAGATGCCCAACCAGAGCCTGTTTGTATTCGCGGAAGGCCTGGATCGGGTGCGGCTGGCCGAGTTTGCGCAGTTGACGCCCTTTATGCGTGCCCGGGTGGAAACGGTTCCGGAGGCGATTCCGCCGAAGAGTTCCGAGGTCGAAGCCCTGCAGCGCAACGTTTTGACGCTGTTCCAGCAGATCGTCGCCGGCTCGCCGACTTTGTCCGATGAGCTCTCCACCGTGGCCATGAATATCGAAGAACCCGGCCGGTTGGTGGATTTCATTGCCTCTTCCTTGCCGTCGCTTTCCACTGCCGACAAGCAGGACACGCTGGAGACCACCGACGTGCGCGTGCGGCTAGAGAAGATCAACCAGCATCTGGCCAAGGAACTGGAAGTCCAGCAGCTCAGAAACAAGATTCAATCCGAAGTGCAGGATCGGGTGCAGCAGACGCAGCGCGAATACTACTTGCGCGAGCAGATGAAGGCCATCCAGAAAGAGCTGGGTGAGCAGGATGAAGGGCAGCGCGATACGGAAGATCTGCGGCAGAAAATCGAATCTGCCGGGATGCCGGACGACGTTAAGAAAGAGGCGCTGAAGGAACTGGGGCGCCTGTCGCGTATGTCGCCGATGGCGGCTGACTATTCGGTCACGCGGAACTACATCGAGTGGCTGGCGGTGTTGCCCTGGGAGAAGACTTCCGGCGGCGATGTGGACATCGTGAAAGCGAAGGAAGTGCTCGACACCGACCACTACGACTTGAAAAAGGTGAAAGACCGCATTCTGGATTACCTTTCGGTGCGGCGCCTGAAACCCGGCATGAAAGGGCCGATTCTATGCTTTGTCGGGCCTCCGGGAGTGGGCAAAACTTCACTGGGTAAGTCCATTGCGCGGGCTCTGGGGCGGAAGTTCGTCCGCATTTCGCTGGGAGGCGTGCACGACGAGGCCGAAATTCGCGGCCATCGCCGCACCTACATCGGCGCGTTGCCGGGACAGATCATTCAGGGCATCCGCCGCGCCGAGACGAAAGATCCCGTGTTCATGCTGGATGAGATTGATAAAGTCGGACGCGACTTCCGCGGCGATCCCGGTTCGGCTCTGCTGGAAGCGCTCGACCCCGAGCAGAACGCCACCTTCCGCGACAACTATCTCGACGTGCCGTTCGACCTGTCGAAAGTGCTCTTTATTACGACCGCGAACATGCTCGATCCGGTGGCCGAGCCTTTGCGCGACCGCATGGAAATCATCGAATTGCAAGGCTACACGGAAGAAGAGAAGATTCACATCGCGTTCCAATATCTGATTCCGCGGCAGATCGAAGAGAACGGTATCACGCCGGAGCAGATCGAGTTTCCCGAAGAGTCGGTCAGCAACATCATCCGGCATTACACGCGGGAAGCCGGGGTGCGGAATCTGGAGCGCAATATCGGCACCATCTGCCGCAAGCAGGCGCGGCGGCTGGCCGAAGGCAAGCACGAGAAACTGGTGGTCTCTAAGGAAATCGTGCAGGAGTTCCTGGGCGGAATCAAAGTGCGCAGTGAAGGCGAAATCGCCGAGCGCACGCAGCGCGCTGGCGTGGTTGTCGGCCTGGCGTGGACGCCCTCCGGCGGCGACATTCTGTTCGTCGAGGCCAACGTGATGAAAGGCAAAGGCGGCTTTACCATGACCGGACAAATCGGCCAGGTGATGCAGGAATCCATGCAGGCAGCGCTGACCTGGGTGCGCTCGAACGCGGCGCATCTGGGCATTCCAGAGAGCTTTTTCGCCGAGCATGATATTCACATCCACGTGCCGGCGGGTGCGATTCCGAAAGATGGCCCTTCGGCCGGCGTCACGATGACGACCGCTCTGGTCTCATTGCTGAGTGGGCATCCGGTGCGGCCGCTCACGGCCATGACCGGTGAAATCACGCTGAGCGGGAATGTGCTGCCCATCGGCGGAGTGAAGGAAAAAGTTCTCGCCGCAAAACGAGCCGGCGTGCGCGACGTAATTCTGCCCGCTGAAAACAAGATGAATCTTGAAGAAGACCTGACGCCCGAGCAGCTGGAAAACGTCAACATTCACTATGTGAAGTCCATCGGCGAAGTGCTGGAGCTGGCACTGCCCTCCTCGCCGGGCGAGGAGCGGCAGGACGCCGAGGAGCGCGAAAAAGTCCTGAGCGAGCAGCCGGTCAGCTAGCAGCCACCGGCCATGTAGCGCGGGCATTCTTGCCCGCGTGGGGAACGCGAAAAGCAACGTCCGCGACAAGAATGTCCGTCCTACACTCAGGCCTCGTTGTAAACTATGGAGTCTTTCCCTAAATGCCTGACGCAAAAGCAGAATCTACCGGATTCGCTACTTGGAACTAATTGCGTCCCGAGGTGTTTAATGAATCAGGAGAATTTTGGTGAAACAAGAGCGGCGCAGCGCCGCAGCGAGGAAAACAAGCCAATGAAGAAACACAATCTCTTGTGGCTGGGAATCATTCTTTCGGGACTCTGGGCGATGCTGCAGGCCTCGCCCGTGGCGGTGGCGCAGGACCAGCCGCCGCAAGATCAGAACGTGGCAACAGCGCAACCGTCGCAGGATCAGGGACAGCCGGCGCAGGATCCTCCGGGCCGCGTTGCCCGCCTGGATTATCAGACCGGTTCGGTTTCGTTCCAGCCCGGCGGCGAGGGCGACTGGGTGCAGGCGGTGCAGAACCGCCCTCTGACCACAGGCGACAATCTGTGGGCCGACAAGGATTCACGGGCCGAACTGCAGATTGGCTCGACCTCCATCCGCATAGACTCGGAAACCAGTGTGACCCTGCTTCAACTGGACGATCACACCACGCAGTTGCGCCTCTCGCAAGGGTCCATGATTTTTCGGGTGCGGCACCTCGACGATGAAGATCACTTTGAAGTTGACACGCCGAACTCCGCCTTCGTGGTGCAGGCGACCGGCGAGTACCGGGCGGATACCAACGCCGACGGCAACGAATCGGACGTTACCGTGTGGCACGGGCGCGGCGAAGTTACCGGCGGCGGCGCTTCGTACGTTGTACTCGCCGATCAGCGCGCCCGGTTCACCGGCACCGATCAGCTGGATCACGAAATAGACCAGATTCCGGCGCCTGACGACTTCGACAACTTTGCTTTTAATCGTGATCGCCGAGAGGACAAGGCTGAATCCTCCAACTATATCTCCACCGAGATGACGGGCTATGAGGATCTCGATGACAACGGCAGTTGGCACTATGTCGCCGACTACGGCCCGGTATGGACACCGTCAGCGGTCGCGGTTGGATGGGCGCCTTATCGCTTCGGACACTGGGTCTGGGTCGAGCCTTGGGGATGGACGTGGGTAGAAGATGAGCCGTGGGGCTTCGCGCCATTCCATTATGGACGATGGGCGTTCGTGGCGGGTGCGTGGTGCTGGGCGCCGGGGCCGGTCGTGGTTCGGCCGGTATACGCTCCGGCACTCGTTGCCTTCGTCGGCGGAGGCGGTTTCAACTTTGGATTCGGGATTGGCGCGGGTGTGGCGTGGTTCCCACTGGCCCCGCGTGAAGTGTTTGTTCCGTGGTATCGCACCAGTTTCGGTTATGTTCGCAACGTGAACATCACCAACACGCGTGTGAATGTCACCAATATCACCAACGTCTATAACAATTATCATTCGACGACGACCACCGTCACGCGGATCAACTATGCCAACCAGCATGTAACCAACGGCGTTACGGCAGTCTCGCGCGATACGTTCGTCAACGCCCGGCCAGTCGCCCGGAATCTGGGCAGGGTGGATGCGAAGGAAATTGAAAATGCTCCCGTGACCCGCGAACTTTCGGTACAGCCGGCGAAGGCGAGTGTGATGGGCGCCGGAGGGCCGGCCAGGGTGCGGCCTCCGCAGGCGGTGATCAATCGGCAAGTAGTGGCCACGCGAACCCCGACAGCGCCGCGAGCGTCGTTTGAGCAGCGGCAGGCTGCGGCCAACGTGCGCACGGAAACGCCAGGAACGGCGCAACCAGCCGGACGCCCTGGAGAATCCACGCCTCGCAACGAGATGCCCCATGAACAGGCGCCTGCGAGCGGGAATGAGCCTTCGCGTTCGATAGAGACGGCGCGGCCGGCGGAGCCTTCTCGTCCGGCCGAGCCTTCGCGCCCCGAGACCTCAGTTCCGCGTCCGCCCAGCATGGGCGGAGGCCGTTCGTGGGTAAGGCCCGCGCCTCCGGTGCAGGAGAACGCGCAGCGTCAGGCCAGTGAGCAGTCGAAATTCAATGCCTGGCAACAGCAGCGCCACAACGCGGTGCCGCATGGGGCGCCTTCGCGAGGGCAACAGTCGCACCCGGGCGGCAAGCACTAATCAGATCGCAGGTTGGCGGAAATGCCAGTTCTCACAAGGGAGCTGGCATTTTTCTTGCGCAGCTTTCCGCAGATGCGCTTCGCTATCGGAAGCAATGCTGAAGGCACCCTGATTTTTCTGTACCTGAAATTGCTATGCACGCTATTCTTGGGCATGGTTCCCAGAAAATTCACGCTTTTGTCTTTCGGGCTATCAATCTTTTCTGTTGTTGGCGGGGCGGGTGATCGTCCCGCTCTTCTTCCACAAAATGTTTCGACCTTCTCCATCGTGGCGCGCGATCCGGCGACTGGACAAATGGGAATTGCGGTGGCCTCGCGGTATTTTTCTGTGGGATCGGTTGTGCCGTGGGCGGAGGCGGACGTAGGCGCGGTCGCGACCCAGGCGGACGTGAATGTGGGCTACGGTCCCAAGGCGCTCGAACTGCTGCGCCAGGGGCTGACGGCGCAACAGGTGGCAGACCGCCTGCTGGCGGAGGATACATTCTCCGATAAAGAAGGCCGGCAGTTTGCCATCGTGGATACCAAAGGCAATGTGGTCACTCACACCGGCCCCAAAGCTCCGTTCTGGGCGGGCGGACAGAAGAGAGCAACCTGGGCGGCGCAAGGGAACATTCTGGTTGGGCCGCAAGTTCCGGAGGCAATGGGCAAGGCATTCGAAGCCACGGAGGGAGAATTGGCCGAGAAGTTATTTGCGGCCCTGAAAGCGGGCGATGCCGCGGGTGGCGACAAGCGCGGCCGTCAGTCGGCGGCGATGCTGATCGTTTGCAAAGGCTGTGGGCGGAACATGAACAACGACCGCTACTTGTATCTGAATGTGGACGACAATCCCGACCCATTCGCCGAATTACGCCGCCTGCTGAGTTTGAATTTGACTTACAACTATCAGGATCAGGCAGACAATCTGCTGACCAAGGGCAACTTTGCCGAGGCGCGGGTGGCGGGCGAGAAGGCTGTGCGCTATGCGCCGGAAAATGCCGACGGTCACATGGAGTTGGGCTTCATTGATTACGCGGTGGGAGACAAGCAGGCGGCGTCGCGAGAGTTCGCGTTGGCGGCGAAAGACAATCCTAAGTTTCGGCAACAGTGGGATGCGGAGATGCCGTATTTTCCGCTGGCAAAACAGCTAGAGGCGGACCAGGAGTTTCTCACTCGGCTATTTCCAGGGAAGTAGACTCAGACTGCCGCCCGCAGCGGTTCGACTCCCCCGGCGGGCCGGAGAACGGATTGCGGCAGCGGAATGCTCACGAAGATTCGTGTTCCCGCGCCATTGGACTCGACATTGAACTTGCCTTCGAATTGGCGGACGCGTTCGCGCATGCCGCGAATGCCGACTCCTGAACCGCCGGATTGTATCTCGGCCAGTTTATCCGCTGGCATGCCCCTGCCCTCGTCTTCCACTTCCACGGTGACGGCATCCGATTCGCGAAGAATGCGAATGGAGGCCATTTTGCTTCCGGAATGGCGGTGAATGTTGGTCAGGCATTCCTGCACCAGCCGGAAGATGACTAACTCCATCTCCCGCGGAAGCCTTCCGCAATCCTCTGAAATATTGAGACTGATATCGAGGCCGCTGCGTTCGACAAGGCCCTGCACATACCAGCCGAGAGCGGAGGGCAAACCGCTTTCATCGAGCAGAGGAGGATGCAGCAGGTAGGAAGTGGTGCGTATCTCGCGCTGCAGCTGCTGCACCGATTCTTCGATGGCCGCGATGTCGTTGGTGAGATCGGGCGTGATAGCGGAAAGCTTCTGCGTCAGTTGCGCGAGATAGAGGCCAATCACAGTCAGGGTCTGGCCTGCGCTGTCGTGCAATTCGCGGGCGATATGCCGGCGTTCTTCGTCCTGCGCTTGCAAGAGCCGGCGTGAAAAAAGACGCAGCAGTTCGGATTGCCGCAGGACTTCTGCGTTGCGGTCTTCGAGTTCGCGGGTACGGGCGCGAACTTCCGCCTCCAAAGTTTCCGAAAGCCGGCGATACTTCTCCTCAGTGGCCTTAAGATCGGTGATATCCACCCCGGTGGGATGCAGAAAGAGAACCTTGCCATCTTCATCAAGAATGGGATAGAGGGCGAACTCCACCAATCGCTCCGTGCCATCGGCCCAGGAATAGTGGAGGATCTCGCGATAGGGAATGCCGTTCGCGACCAGAGGCGTTGCGGCACGAATTTTGTTCCGCGATTCCGGAAAGTTCCTCCACCAGCCGGTCTCCCAGAAGGGCCGTCCCAGGACGTCTTCAGTTTTGTAGCCGCACACCTCGAGGCTCAACCGGTTAGCTTCAAAGATGACGCCATCCTTGGTCATGATCCCGGCGAAGACCGAGGTCTGCTCAAAGACCGCGCGGAATTTCGCGTTGGCGGCGACAGCTTCGGCGGTGATCTGTCGCTCGTGTTGTTCGGCTTGTTTCCGTTCGGTGACGTCGAGGGTAATCGCCAGTTGCACCCTGCTGCCATCTGAATAGCGCAGCGGGCCGGCATGGGTTTCAACCTGGAGCCGATTGCCGGCGAGACCGATGATGTCGAACTCCATCGAGCCCTTCTTGCCGGCGCAGATTCCTTCATTGAAATCTTTGAATTTCTCGCGATGTTCGGGCGCTATCAGATCGTAAACGCTTTTTCCCACCACCGCATCGGCACTGGGCGCACCCACCATGCGCAGACCGGATGGGTTCATATGCAGCAGCGTGCCGTCCTCGGCCACGAGTTTTACGCACTCCGGCGTTGTATCCACGATCGCGCGGAATCGTTCCTCGCTCTCCCGCAGGGCATGCTCGGCGCGCTTTTGCGCGGTGATGTCGCGAGCGACCTTGGAGGCTCCGACAACCTGCCCGGTAGACCCGCGCAGGGGAGAAATCGAGAGGGAAACGTCGAGACTGCCGCCATCCTTGCGGCGGCGCACGGTTTGAAAATGATCAACCCGCTCGCCGCGGCGGAGGCGCTCAATGATGCCGATCTCTTCATCGAGGCGGTCCTCGGGGATGATCAGAGTGATGTGCTGGCCGACGGCTTCTGCGGCGGAATAACCGAATATCCGCTCGGCGCTACTATTCCAGCTGGTGATGATCCCGTCGAGATTCTTGCTGACGATGGCGTCGTCGGAGGAGCCAACGATGGCGGCGAGCAGATTGCCGGTTTGTTCGTTCTGTTTTCGATCGGTAATGTCGAGCAGCATATTGATGCCGCCCACGATCTTTCCTTCCGCGTCGCGCAGGGGCGCGGGAAACGGCGCAAACCAGCGCCGCGTGCCATCGGGTCGCTCGGCGATCGCTTCATCGCCGTAGACGGTGCGGCCCTCTTTCAGGGCAATCGCCATGGGACACTGGTCGTGAGGCATAGGCGTGCCGTCACTGTGGAACAGTTTCCAGGTGACACACCATTGGTCGGTTCCCAGCTCAGGAACGCGTCCCGAGAATTCGACGGCGGCAGGATTGAAGTAGGTCAGCCGTCCTTCGCGGTCGGTACAGTAGATGGCGACCGGCAGCGCATCGAGCAGCTGGCGCGAGGGGATTTGCTCATAGTTTGTGTGTTCGGCCATGTTCCTTCGAGACACGCCCCTATTCATGCATGTTACCGCCTTCATTCGAGAGGCCGGGTTGCTTGCGAGCGCCCGCAGCTGTTGTTTCCGTTTTTCAATTTTTATCAGATCAGTTTGCCAAAAGTCCGCCCTGGGCTGACGAACACCGCACATCATCGCAGAAAGGGCCGGTGGTGGCTATAAGGTGAATTTTCTGCGCAACTACGGTCTTTACTGTATGCCAGTTCGGGAAAACGTCTGCCTTAGACGGCCAATGATGCGGAGTTCGGCACTGGTGATCCCGCAAGCCTAGCTTGCACTTCTTTCACGGCGCGCTGCGCTGCGGCGATGCCACTATTGGTGGTTGACTCCGGGCCTTCGCTGTCAGTATTGGCGAAAAAGACACGATCCATCGGCTGGCGAGCCAGGGGCTGCACGTTCGTGTAAAGGCCCGGGGTGGAAATATAGAGAGGGTGCCCGCGGCGATAGATGTGGACTTCGACAGGATCAACATTCGATCCGGGGAACAGCTTTTGAAAATCCCGCAGAACCCGTTCGGCGACCTTGCGCGTGCTCGATTCCGCGAGCAGATATCCGCGGTCGTCTTCTTTCATGGGCGTATAAAAAGTCAGGATATTGTATTTCTGTACATAGCCCGGCTGATTCCGCACCACCCAGTCGGCGACGATGAAATCGGTAAAAGAATTTCCGGGACACCATGTGTCGTAGGATTTGTTGAACACGGGCTTATCGAAGATGAGGTTCACCACCGGGTAGGGCGCGTAGCGAATCCGGTGCATGGCGTCGCTCTGTTTTTCGGGAAGACCTTGCACAATGCGCCGCGTGATGAATTTCGGCGCCGCCATAATGACGGCCTTTGCGGCCACGGTTTTTATTTCGCCACCCTGCAAGTACGTGACTTGCACGTCGCTTTTGCCGGGCACGACGGCGATGGCGGTAGCGCCCGTCGTCATGCGGCCGGCGGACTGCGCTTGCAGGATTTCAGCGAGTTTCTTCGTAATCGCGCCCAGACCGCCGGGCCAGGTATAGAACCCGGGGATTGTGTCCGCTCCGATTTCCTGCATGTTGTCAATGCCGAGCGCGGCCGAAGTGTCTTCGGTCGCAGCGCCCCAGTTCGATGGACCAAAGTTGTCCCACCATTGCTTGACCTCGATCGGGTAGTCTTTCATGAAATCAGAAAAACGGAGGTTGGAGAGTTCGCGCCCACGCTTTTGCAGATCAATCTTCAGCATGTCGCGCCTGAATTTCTTGAAGCCTTCGCGCACTGAAGGGGGATAGGGGAGCTTGTCCAGGCCTTCGGCCCAGGTGTTGCCAATCCATTCGCCTTTGATGATGGTGGCGTCGCGGTTGTGGACCGGTAAGGGTTCAAGGCCGATTTCATGTACAAGGCTGAGTGCGGCCGGTTCGTCTTTAGTCATGAAAGCCGCGCCGGTAGCGAAGGCGTTGCCTTTGTATTCCATCAAGTAAGCGTTGCCGCCCCAGTGCGGCTCTTTTTCGAGGAGCAGAAAGTCGTGGCCGCGCAGGAAGTAAGCGGCGCTGAGCCCACTGACACCTCCACCGACAATCACGATGTCGTGATGGGCAGAGGCGGCCGGGAGCGAAAAGACTTTGCCATCGCGTACCTGGTGGCAAATGCGATTATCTTCGCCCTCGACCGCGGGTTGCGGTGTATCCGCTGCGAGCAGGGCAAGGTCAACCGGGCAGCCAGCCGCCACGGAGCCGGCAACTACGTATTTGATGAACTCTCTGCGATTTGTGGGCATGTGAGAGCCTCCTTTGTGAGCGCCGCCCTCCGGACGGCCGGCAGGACGCCTGGCTACAGTCCGGCAATCTCAGCGGTTCGCTCCGCGCCTGCGCGCAGGCGATACCACGCGAGAATCGCAACCAGCGAAAAAACAAAAATAATGCTGGAGATTGCATTGATCTCCGGGGTGATGCCGCGGCGCAGGCGTCCCCAGATTTCGAGCGGCAGCGTATTGTCGCGGCCAATCAGAAAAAAGCTGACGGCAATCTCATCCATGGAAAGCGTGAAGATCAACAGCGCTGCGCCGACGATCGAGAGGCGCAAGTTCGGAATCGTCACGCGCCAGAATGTTTGCCAGTAATTCGCGCCGAGGTCGAGCGATGCCTCTTCCTGGGCACGGTCGAGTTTCTGCAAGCCGGCAAAGACCTCGGTGGTGGCCACGGAAATGAGCGCGGTCCCGTGGCCGAGGGTGATGGTCAGCAGGCTCAGCTTCACGCCGCCTTCGCGGAATAGCATCAATAAAGAAAGACCCGTGATGATACCGGGGAGGATCAGCGGCAGGAGAACCAAGCGGCGGAAAAGAGCCTTTCCGGGAAAATTCGCGCGATCCAAAGCCAGGGCCGCGGGAATTCCGATAAGCAGCGAAATTGCCATTGCGGCCAGCGCCACCAGCAGGCTGTTCAGAACTGATTCCCAGATCGCGTCGTCAGCGAACAACATGCGGTACCAGTCCAGAGTCAGATTGCGCGGTGGAAAGCCGCCGACTCCGGAACCATTGAACGAGTAAACGATCAGAGTCACGATCGGAAGGTAGAGGAATCCGAATACGACGACGCCGTGCCATGGCAGCCATCGCGAAGTGCGGCTCGGAGAGCTCATCGGAAGCTCCATATCTTCTCCAGGCTTTCCGAGAAAAACAGAAGAGCGAGCACCAGCGTCAACATGCAAAGGGAAATTGCGGCTCCGAGCGGCCAGTTGTAGGCCGCGCCGAAGAGGCTGACGACGATGTTCGAAATCATGATGCCGCTGGGTCCACCTAGCAATAGCGGCGCGAGAAAATCACCAAGGCTGAGCACGAAAGCGAACGTCGCCCCCGCCAACAGTCCGGGAATCGAGAGTGGGAAGATCACGCGCCAGAACGTTTGCGACGGTGATGCGCCCAAGTCGTGCGAAGCTTCAATCAGGTTACGCGGAATATGCTCGAGCGACGCGTAGATCGGCAGAAAGGCAAACGGCGTGTAGATGTGCGTGAGGGTCAGGACAACCGCGAACGGACTGTAGAGCAGAAATTCCAGCGGATGCCTGGTCAGGTGCACATACTGCAGGAGCGTGTTGAGCACGCCGTCGCTGCCAAGGATTGTCTTCCAGGCGTAGGCACGAACCAGATAGCTGACCCACAAGGGAATGATGACGAGCTGATAAAAAAGATCTTTGCGCCGGCCGGCGTGAAACGACAGATAGTAGGCCAGGGGATAGCCTAGAAGCAGGGAAAACATCATGACACGGGCGGCAATCCACATGGAACGGAACAGGGTTTGCAGATAGACATTCACGCGGAACAGTTCGCGGTAGTTGTCGGAGGTCCAGGAGTGGACGATGGCCTGTGAGGCAGAAACTGACCAGAAGCTGTAACAGAACAGCAGCCCATATGGAATAAGAAGAAACAGTGCGACCCACACCAGGGGGGGCAAAGTAATCGCGAGGCGATAGGCGCGGGAAAACATCAGCTCGACCTCCGGTCCGCTTGAGGCGAGTCCTTTACCGGCACCGCGTCGGACGATGAGAATTCAAGCTCTACGTCGCCTTGCCAATTCTCTTTCGACGCTGCCCTGACGGAAAGTGTTGCGCCTCCGGCGCAGACGATCTGCAGAAGTTCGGTGGCCCCGTGAAAGGCCTGGCGTTGAATTGTGCCGGGAAAGCGAATCGTTGCTTCGGATGCCGCCACCGCGGTCGTTGCCAGCCGGATGTTTTCCGGGCGCAAAGAAAATATGGCCGGGCCATCCGGCAATGTGACCCGCCATGAAAGCGGCCCACAGCGTGCCATTCCAGCTTTTACTTCCCCCCGCAGCAAGTTGGTATGGCCGATGAATTGTGCCGTATAGGCCGTGGCTGGCCGGTTGTAGATCTCGCGCGGCGAGGCGACCTGCTCCAACTCTCCTGAGCGCAGGAGCGCAATGCGGTCCGACATCACCATAGCCTCTTCCTGATCGTGCGTGACAAAGACAAAAGAGATTCCCACCTCGCGTTGCAGTGATTTCAGTTCGACCTGCATCTGGCGCCGGAGATTCGCGTCCAGCGCGGACAGCGGTTCATCGAGGAGCAGTAAGCGCGGCCGGTTCACCAGTGCGCGTGCCAGGGCGACGCGTTGCTGCTGGCCGCCGCTGATGTTGGCAGGTTTCGAGTTCGCGTATGCTGTCATCTTTACCTTATCGAGCGCCTGCTGAACCCGCGAGGCAATTTCGTCTTTCGGCAGCTTCGCGACGCGCAGGCCGTAGCCAACATTTTCGGCGACGGTCAGATGGGGAAAGAGCGCATAGTGCTGGAACACAGTGTTGACCCGGCGGCGATAGGGAGGCAGAAGATCAAAGCGTTCCCCTTCCATCAGAACGTTGCCGCTATCGGCATTCTCGAAGCCGGCTATGATGCGCAGCAACGTCGTCTTGCCGGAGCCGCTCTCCCCGAGAATCGTCAGGAATTCGCCTTCGGCGATTTCCAGCGAGATATCCTGCAACACGGGCGTCTTGCCGAACGACTTGGCAACATTGCGGATCGAGAGCAGCGTACCTGCACCGCCGCCCTTTGCCGAGGTGATCGCGGGTTGGAGAGTTGTCGCCATCTCGGTGCGGAGCGTCGCACTGCATTACAGGCTGGACGCGGACGCCGGCCTCCATACTATTGCGCCGCCTTCACCTCATTCCAAATCTCGTTGTACTTGGCGCGGCGCGGTACATTCTGCCAGAAATAAATCCGGCGCTGATAGTTGTCCACGTCGTCGAGATGCAGGCTTCTTACCTGCTCCGAGGTCATATACTGCGCCGCCTGCGGATTGGCGGGCGTATAGCCGGTCACGTCCGTGACGTCTTTCTGGGTTTGCGCCTCGATCATGTACTCCAGGAACTGATACGCCAGGTCCTGGTTCTCGCTGCCGGAAGTAATCATCAGGTGGTCAATCCAACCGGTAGTGTTTTCCTGAGGGATGGTTTCGCCCGCGGGAAAATTGGCCTTGCGGAGTTGGTTGGTCATCAGCGGCCAGCCCATGGCCGCGACGATTTCGTGATTCTGAAACAGATTAGTCAGCTCACCGCCGGTGGACCACATCTTGCGGATGTTGGGCTTCAACTCGAGCAGTTTCTTTTTCACGGCATTAAGTTGCTCGTCGCTCAGGTTATAAATCTGGCTGGGCTCGGGCTTGTCGAAGCCCAGAACCTGCGCTGCCATGTACACGGTGGAAAGATCGTCCCACACGGAAATCTTGCCGCGATATTTCGCGTCCCACAGGACATTCCAGCTCTCTGGCGGCTTGGGAAACACAGTCGTATCGTAGATCAGAGGGTTCGGTCCCCACATAAATGGAACGCCGAAGACCTGTCCGTGAAGTCGCACCAGGGGAAGCGCGGTGAGCTGCGGCGAAAGCTGGCTGTAGTTCGGAAGCTTCGAAAGATCGAGGGGCGCGGCCAAGCCGGCCGATGCGATCGAAGTTGCAACGTCGCTCGACGGGGAAATGACGTCGTAGTTGCCGGCGCTGCCGCCGCGCAGCTTTGCGACAAGTTCATCGCTCGACCCCATGTAAGACGCGGTAACTTTGCAGTGATGCTGCTCCTCGAAGGAGCGTACGAAGGAAGCGTCGGCATACCCTTCCCAGACAAGCAGGTTGAGCGTGAGCGTCTTTCGCGCGCAGGAAGTGAGCAGAAGGATGCTGGCCATGAACATCGCAAACAGACAGCGTCGGGTCATTACGCCTGCACCTCCTCAAAGTTTTTCCATCAAAACGTCGGTGGAGTATTTACCCACAGCACCCAGGTCACTCCGCGACCCGGGTTCGACCAGCGGTGCGGCGTGGCGCTCTCAAAGTAGAAACTATCGCCGGACTTGAGCCGGTACTCGGCGTCTTGCACCGAGATTCGCAGCTCGCCGCGCAAAATGTAAAGAAACTCTTCGCCCTCGTGAGTATACGATTCGCCGCTGCCGGCACGAGGAGCGATGCGGAACAGATGCGGCTCCATCACCGTGTTGCCCCAGGCCAGCAGCTCCATGCGGACCCCGGGGCCGGCCTGCAATATCTTGCGATTATCGGGAGATACCAGGCGGCCGTTCGATTCGGCTGCGTCGAAAAAATCCAGGATGTTTGTCTTGTAAAAGCGAGCCAGCTTACGCAGGGTGCTGACCGAGGCGCTCATGTGGGAGCGCTCAAGGGCACTGAGAAATCCGACGGAAATGCCGGCCGAGCTGGCCACTTGCGCCAGCGAGAGATGACGTCGCTGCCGCAATTCGCGAAGGTGGACGCCGATCGCTTTCTTCGCGCCCCCGGAAGAAGGCTGGACGTGGCCTTCGCGCTGCAGCAGTTGCACGATGGCAGGCGCATTGAGTCCGCGGACCTTGCGCAGGAAGCGCGCGCGCTTGAGCAGCTTCACATCGTCCAGCGAATAGAGGCGATACCTGCTTGCGGTGCGGTGCGGGTGAGTCAGGCCCAGGCTTTCCCAGGAGCGAATGACCGAGGGTGAGACACCGACCCGGCGGGCCACGTCTCCGATTTTCAAGTAAGGCTTGGCATCGCCCGGCTTCATTGTTGTCCCAGGGTTTCCCGGATCTTCGGCGCCGCGCCCAACGCGTGCGTCCTATTTTTTACTTGACAGGGCGCGGTTGGTTCTCTAACCTTGCGCGATTATAGCAAGGTTTCGTTTCGCCGCAAGGGCTTTATCGTCGGGAAAACTGCAAGCGGGATATGGAGGATCATCACATGCATCCGTCTCAGGTGCGTTGTGCGCCGGCCGTGCTGCTGTCGCTGGTATTGGTCGTTCTTCTTCCCCTTCCTGCGCTTGCGCAAGGCGCGAGTGGCCGAATCGTGGGCCGCGTCGCCGATCCCACCGGCGCCGTGCTGGCGAATGCCAAAGTCACCTTGATCAACATGGCCACCAGTGTCAGCCGCACCGTGCAGACTAACGACAGCGGCGATTACACCTTCGTTGAAGTCCCGCCTGCAACCTACGAGGTGGATTTTGAGCTGAGCGGCTTCAAGAAGAATGTGCAAAAGAACGTGATCGTGGACATCAACCAGGTGGTAACCCTGAATTCGGTGCTGCAGATCGGCGCACAGCAGGAAGTGGTGGAAGTCACCTCCGAAGCTCCGCAAGTGGATACGACCAGCACACAGCTGGGCGCGGTGATCAATGACCGGTCGGTCAACGAATTGCCGCTGAACACGCGCGATACCTATCAATTTCTTCAATTGCAGCCCGGCGTACAGGCGCAGCTGGGCAACGGCAACGGCAGCCTGTTTTTCGGGTCCCAGGATACCGGCGCAGTTTCTGTGAATGGCGGACGCACGCGGGCGAATAATTTCAGCGTCAACGGAGGCGATGCCAACGATCAGTTCGTGAATCTTCCGACGGTGCAGCCAACACCGGACGCAGTTGAAGAATTTCGCGTTATTACCAATACATTCGATGCCGAGTACGGCCGCAATTCAGGTTCGGTCGTAAACGTGGTCACCAAGTCCGGGACGAACAACTACCACGGCAACCTGTACGAATATTTCCGGAACACAATCCTGGATGCGCAGGGTTATTTCAACACCATCAAGCCGCAGTGGAACCAGAATCAATTCGGCGGCACGTTTGGCGGTCCGGTCAAGAAAGACCGCACTTTCTTCTTTTTGTCCTACGAAGGACATCGCGTGCGGCAGGGAATTCCCGGCCAGGTGGTCAACGTGCCAACGTCGGCACAGAGGACGGGAGACTTTTCCGGCGTTGGCGGTTTTGGCGGCGGTGGAAGCATCAGCGATCAGTTTGTGGCGGACGTGCTGAACGGGCGATCAAGCGGCGGCCTGAGCTGTACGAACGCCATTGCGGCGCTCGGCGGCACCACTCCGGCAGCGGGAGTGGCGTGGTCTTCGATCTTTCCCACGGGCGTGATTCCCACGGCGTGTCAGGACCCGGTGGCGGCAAACCTGATGCAGCGATTTATCCCGGGAGCAAACAACGGGACGGGCTTGAATCAGTCGGTTCCGGTCGGGACCGATAACGGCGACCAGTTCACCATTCGTTTCGATCACAAGATTTCCGATCGTCAGAATTTCACCGCTTATTACTATTTCGACGATCTTCGTCAGCTTCAACCTTATAACGAGTTCGAGCAGGCGGGTGCGAACCTTCCCGGGTTCGGCAACTTCAACGACAACCGCTTCCAGCAATACAATCTGAGCCACACCTGGACGATCAGCCCTAACCTGGTGAACGAAGCCCGATTCACCTACATGCGCGAAGGGGAGCAAGGATTCCTGCAGCCGCAAACCACCAATGCGGTTACGGCGTCCTGCACGGGCGCGGCGGCGGCGTTCTGCTTTACTGGCACATCCGATTCTCCGCCGATTAACAGCCTGCTCGGAAGCCTGGGCATTCCCGCCGGCAAGGGTGGCATCACCACGGGCTTGCCCAGCACCCTGACCGGCGTCCCTTTCATTGACATCAGCGGCGGCGCGGAAATCGGAAACAACTACGAGGGCATTCTGCCGCAAACCGGCAACAGCTTTCAGTGGTCCGACAGCTTGACCTGGGTTAAGGGAAGTCACACGTTTAAGTTCGGCGCCGACATTCGCCGCCAACGCTTCGATCAGTATTACTACTTCAACGTCAACGGCTGGTTTACCTTCGACAATACCGGACCGAACGGAATTATCCCGAGGGATGGCGATAACTATGCCGAATTCCTTCTTGGTCTGGCGGACACCTACGGCCAGGGTTCGGGCCAGCGCGAAGATATTCGCGTCACTTCCGTTTATCCGTTTGTGCAAGACAGTTGGAAGATCAAACCTAACCTGACGCTCAACTATGGTCTGCGGTGGGAGTTGAACACGCCGCCGACCGATATCAGCGGACACGTGGAAAGCTTCCGTCCCGGACAGAATTCGACCGTGTATCCTTGCGGACTGTCGCCTGTCAGCGAGCAATATTTTGGTGTAACCTCGCCGGATTGTAACGCGGTCGGCGTTACGCCGACGGGCTTGGTTGTTCCCGGAGATAAGGGCGTACCGGCGGGAATGACAAGCACGTATTACAACGCCTTTGCCCCGCGTCTGGGCATCGCGTGGAGCCCGGGCACATCCGGAAAAACCAGTATCCGCGCCGGCTGGGGGCTTTTCTACAATCCGATTGAAGAGTTGGTAATGGCGCAATTCGGCGCCGAGCCTCCGTTCGGTGGGAGTTCGTACTTATACGATACATTTTTCAACACGCCGTTCGTCTATCAGGGGGGAGGGTCAGTGGCCCCAAATCCCTTCAGCGGCGTTATCACGCCCACGCCGGGACAGTCGGTGGATTACTCCTTATTTCGGCCCCTGCTTCTGTACGGCGACCTGCAACCGCATCTCCGGACCCAATATACGGCGCAATATAATCTTAATATTCAACGGCAACTGGCGAACGACCTGATGTTGCAGATCGGCTACGTTGGATCGCAGGGCCATCGCCTGCTGGCATCGCATGACATCAATCCATCGAATCCGCAGACCTGCCTCGATATGTACAACCTGTACAACCTGAATCCGGGCTACACGACCTCCTATGGATCGCCGACCCAGTGCGGACCGAACGTGGAAGACAGCCAGTGGAGCGTCACTGTTCCTAACGGCTTTCAATTCCACATGCCGAACGGGCAAGTAGTGTCCGGGACCGGCCAGACTTTACAATTCGTCGGTCTGCGGCCGTTCTCCTCGCCCACGTGCAATGCGTTCACCGGTGCAGGGTGTCCACTGGACGGCATCCCGGTCTTCAGTTCGATTTTTGCCGAAGACACGGTCGCCAGTTCCAACTACAACGCACTTGAGGCCATGCTGGAAAAACGCTTTTCTCACGGCCTGCAGTTTCAAGCTTCGTACACCTTTAGCAAGTCCATCGATGAAGCCTCGACGTTCGAGGAAACCCTCAATCCCTACAACTTCAATACGAGCCGCGGGCTTTCGCTGTTCAATTCCGCTCAGCGCTTCGTCATCAGCTACGATTGGGAGTTGCCCATTCCGAAGCATGAAGGTTTCCTGGGCAAGCTGGTCAATGACTGGGCGGTCTCAGGAATTACGCAGTTTCAGAGCGGATTTCCCGTACGGCTGGATACTGAGGACGACAATGAACTGGTTGCCAGCGTATTCTTTCTGGGAACTGCCGCGCCTCAGAGGGTAGCGCCCTTTCAGAAATTGGATCCAAAGAAGAACGGTGGCTTCTGGTTCGATCCCAACGATTTTCAAGATCCGCCGCTGGGCCAATTCAACGATGGCACGCAGCGCACGATCTGCTGTGGTCCCGGTCTGCAGCAGTGGGACTTCTCGGTGCACAAGAAACTTTTGCTCAGCGAAAGCAAGTATTTTCAGTTCCGGGCGGAGATCTTCAACGTCTTCAATCATACGAACTTCTTCAATCCCGACGGACATTTCTCCGACGGCCCTACCGCCTTCGGAAGAATCACCCAGGCGCAGGATCCGCGCCTGGTGCAATTTGCACTAAAATTCTTTTTTTAGGCTGTTTTCGTAATCCGATCACTCTAATGGCCGCTTGCCGGCCTGAGCACTCTTGGAGATTTCGATGTATCCCGATTTGCAAAAAGAACTGGCGACGTTCGAGCGGCGCACACCGAAGTCAGCCGAATCCCACAAGAAAAATCTGAAGCGCATCCCGCTCGGTGTGGCCAGCAATTATCGGTCGTACGAGCCTTACCCAATTTTCGTGAAGGAAGGCCAGGGCGGGCATTTCCGCGATCTCGATGGCAACGATTACCTTGACCACAATCTTTGCTTCGGCGCGCTTATGGCGGGCCATTGCCATCCTGCGGTAATGAAGGCGGTGGAGAAACGCCTGAGCACCGGCACCATGTTCGGCATGCCGCACGACATGGAATGGGAACTCGCCGAGGAAATCTGCGCCCGCTTCCCGGTAGAGATGGTGCGCTTCGGCTCCAGCGGCACCGAAGCTACCATGCACGCCTGCCGCCTCGCGCGCGCTGCCAGCGGCCGCGACAAAATTTTGAAGTTCGAAGGCGGCTATCACGGCCTGCATGAGGCAGCGCTGGTGAGTGTGAAGCCGCACGCTCCGGATTTCGGCGAGGTGCACGCTCCGACTTCCGTTCCCGGCGGTCTGGGCGTGCCGAAATCGAGCCTCGCCAACGTTCCCGTCGCCACGTTCAACGATTTGGCCAGCGTGGAACTGCGGTTCAAGCAGAATCCCGGCGAAATTGCCGCGATCATTCTCGAACCCATCATGATGAACGTCGGACTCTGCGTTCCGCAGCCAGGTTTCCTGCAGGGCCTGCGCGACATTGCGACCCGCGAAGGCGCGGTGCTGATCTTCGATGAAGTAAAAACCGGCGCAAAGCTGGGTTGGGGCGGCGCTTCGGAATACTTCAGTGTGAAGCCCGACATGATCTGTCTGGCGAAGTCCATCGGTGGCGGCTTTCCGCTGGCCGCGTTCGGAGCGTCCCGCCCGGTCATGGACTTGATCTCCCAGCACAAGGTGTTTCACGGCGGAACCTACAACACCAATCCGGTTTCGATGGCCGCGGGCCTGGCGATGTTCCACGAAGTGCTGACGCGCGAGAACTATGCTCACGTGGATAAGCTGAGCAAGAAACTTGATGACGGCTACCGCAGGATCATCGCGAAAACCGGTCTGCAAGCCTACGTTGCCAGCGCGGGCGCGAACGGCGCCCTGATGCTTTATCCGAAACAGGTCCGCAACTACCGTGACTGGATCACCGTTGACACGGATCTCTGGCGGCACTACTGGTTCGGCATGGTGAATCGCGGCGTGATGCCGCAACCATATTGGTGGGATGAGCAGTGGACGATCTCGGTGCAACATACCGCAGCCGACATTGCCCAGCACCTTGCGGCCTTCGAAGATGTGGCGCCGGCGTTGGCCAAAGCGCAGCAAGAGCGTATGGCGGAAGCCGCAGTTCACTAGATCTGTTCGAGCGGCCTCCGTGGCAAATCGCCTGCCAGCGTGATGTCACGGACCGACCCGGAGAATGCGGGGCCAGGAATGAAGCTTGCCAGCCGATGACCATGCCGCCAGCCAGCCTCACCTGAAGCGCGTTCTAGGGCGCTGGGACCTGGTATTGCTCTTCGTGGTGGCGGTTTTCAATCTCAACGTGGTTCCGTCTATCGCGGCCAACGGCGGAGTCACGATCTGGTTGTGGATCATCTCGCTGCTGTTGTTTTTCTGGCCGCAGGGCATCGCAGTAATCGAGCTGGCCCATCGCTATCCCGGTGAAGGCGGAGTATATCTTTGGGCAAAGGAAGTTTTCGGCGACTTTCACGGATTTTTTTCCGGCTGGTGCTATTGGACTAACAACATGCTGTACGTGCCCACAGTGATGCTCTATTTCGTCGGCGTTTCCGTCTATGTCCTGGGCGCGGGACACGCAGGATTGGCGGATAACAAACTCTTCGCCCTGGGCGCCTCGCTCGTCTTATTGGCGTTGCTGACAGTACTGAATATCGTGGGCTTGAGCGTAGGGAAGTGGCTGAACAATCTCGGCGCCATCGGAACCGGCATCGCGGCCGCTACGCTGATCACTCTGGGTATAGCCGTTTTCTTGCGTTTCGGAACAACCGTAACCGCAGGGGAGTTCCGCATCCCGGCCAATCCACGTTTTGTGTTGAATTCCTTCGGCGTGATCTGTTTCGGTCTGGTGGGACTGGAACTTGCTTCCGTGATGGGCGATGAAATTCGAGACCCGCAGCGCACCCTGCCCGGCGCTGTTGCCTGGGGCGGAGTGATTTCGGGGGCACTCTACATCGGGGCCACGCTGACGTTGTTGCTCGCCGTGGGTAAGAACGACATCAGCGTCCTGCAGGGGATTGTGCAGGCGGTCAGCCATATGGCGGCGAGGGTTGGCTTCGGCTGGATTGTTGCGCCGTTCGCTTTGATGCTGAGCCTTTCCATCGCCGGCATCGGCTCTGCGTGGATGGGCGGGTCGGCGCGCATTCCCTTCGTTGCCGGGCTGGATTCTTACATGCCGTCGTGGCTGGGCAAAATCCATCCGCGGTACGCCACGCCCTATGCCGCGTTGATCGTGCAGTTCGTCGTTTCGCTGGGGCTGTGTGTGGTCAACTTTGCCGCCTCGGGCGGCGTTCAGGAAGCGTTCCAGACCATGCTTTCGCTGGCGGTCGTTTTGCAGTTGGTGCCTTTCGTCTATGTGTTTGCTGCGCTGCTGAAGTTTGCCTGGAGCGATTCGCCCGAAATCGCCCGCTACAGCAAAAGTACACTGTTTGCGGCTGGGGGCAGCGGTTTGCTCACTACAATTCTGGGAATTGCGCTTGCGTTCTCCCCGGCCAAACAGATTACATCGCTGTGGCGCTACGAGGCCACCATGTTCGGATTTACATTTTTCTTCGTCGCTCTCGCGGTGTTTTTCTTCTTTGTGTACGGTCGGCGGAAGATGCAGGGCGTTCGCGTAGCCGCGCTGGTCAGTGCCGGCGAGCGCGGTTCGCGGTCATAGATACGGAGGTTACATGCCAAGCGGCGTGAAGGCGGATGTTCGCACCTATCAGATGTACGTCAACGGCGGCTGGGTGAACAGCGCGTCGGGCAAGGTTTTCCCCGTCTATGATCCCGCCACCGAGGAGGCCATTGCGCAGGTTCCTGATGCCAACGCCGAAGATGTCAATCGTGCCGTAGGAGCTGCTAAGAATGCCTTTGAAGACGGCCCCTGGGCCGCTACGACCGCGCAGGAGCGCGGACGCGTGCTGTTTCGCCTGGCTGACAAAATTCGCCAGAATTCCGCTATGCTGGCCGAATTGGAAGCGCGCAACTGCGGCAAACCGATCGTGGAAGCCGAATTCGACATTGCCGACGTTGCCACCTGCTTTGAATACTATGGCGGGCTGGCGACCAAGGTTCTGGGGTACGTGAATCCAGTTCCCGATAACGCCGTCAGCCTGACCATGAAGGAACCGATCGGTGTCGCGGGGCAGATCATCCCTTGGAACTATCCGCTGCTGATGGCCGCATGGAAACTGGCTCCAGCGCTGGCGGCGGGCTGCACCTGCGTTCTAAAGCCTGCCGAGCAGACTCCTCTGACCGCGCTCGAGATGGCGAATTGGCTGGCTGACGTCGGCTTGCCGCCGGGCGTGGTGAACATCGTCACCGGGTTTGGCGAGACTTGCGGCGCGCCTCTGGTGCAGCATCCCGACGTGAACAAGATTGCGTTTACCGGGAGCGCAGCGGTGGGGAAGATCATCGTGAAACAGGCCGCCGACACGGTGAAGCGCGTCACCCTGGAACTTGGCGGCAAATCTCCAAATATCTTCTTCGCAGACGCGGATTTCGAGGCGGCGATTGATGGCGCGTTGTTCGGCGTATTCATCAATCAAGGCGAAGTTTGCTCCGCCGGCAGCCGCATCCTGGTCCAGAAGCCGATCTACAAGAAATTTGTCGACGCCATGACCGACAAGGCCAGCAAGATCAAGCTCGGCGCCCCGCTCGACCGCACGACCAAGATGGGTCCGGTCATCAGCAAGGACCAGTATGAGCGCGTGCGCTCCTATCAGGATATTGGCAAGAAAGAAGCCAGGCTCGCGATCGGCGGCGGACGCGCCGACAAATTTGCGAAAGGCTATTACGTGGAGCCAACGATTTTCTACGATGTGAACAACAATGCCCGCATTGCGCGGGAAGAGATCTTTGGTCCGGTCGCCGCCGTAATCCCGTTCGAGGACGAGAAAGATGCGCTGAAAATCGCTAACGATTCGCCGTATGGTTTAGCGGCTGCGGTTTGGACGCGCGATATTTTCAAGGCGTTTCGCATCGTGAAGGCGCTGCGCGCAGGCATCGTCTGGGTGAATCACATGCAACCGACCTACGTAGAAGCGCCGTGGGGAGGATACAAGCAATCCGGTTTCGGCCGTGAGCTGGGGCCGTGGGGCATCGAGGAATACTTGGAAACCAAGCAGGTGCACATCAACTTAAACGAAGCTCCGATCGGCTGGTACTGAAAAAACCGTCGTTCGTCGCACGCCGCTCGACGGATTTCCGAACGACACACGACGAGAGACGAATCACAAAATGCCAACCATCCAACTCCATACCGCGATTCCCGGGCCGAAATCGAAAGCCCTGGCCGAGCGCCGCAATCGCGCGGTGCCGCGCGGGCTCTCACATGCGACGCCTGTCTATGTGGCGAAAGCAGAGAATGCGTGGTTGGAAGACGTGGATGGAAACCGTTTCATTGACTTTGCCGGCGGCATCGGCTGCATCAATATCGGACATCGCCGTGATCCCGTGCTAGCCGCGATCCGCGATCAGCTCGACCGATTCCTGCATACCTGCCTACAAGTTACGCCCTACGAAAACTACATCCGGCTCGCCGAGCGCATGAACGAGGTCACTCCGGGCAAGTTTCCCAAGAAAACGTTCCTGGTCAACAGCGGCGCGGAAGCGGTGGAGAACGGCGTCAAAATCGCCCGCGCTCACACCGGTCGTTCGGGCATCATTGCGTTCGAAGATGCGTTTCACGGCCGCACCATGATGGCGCTCGGGCTCACCAGCAAAACGCATCCGTATAAGTCAGGATTTGCGCCGTTTCCCAGCGACGTTTACCGCATTCCATTCGCGTATTGTTATCGCTGTTCGTATTCGCTCAAGTATCCGTCATGCGATCTCTACTGCGCGCGGCATCTGGAAGATACGTTCAAGCGCCTGGTCGCGTCGGAAGATGTGGCCGCGGTGATCGCGGAGCCGGTGCTGGGCGAAGGCGGCTTCGTCGTGCCCCCGCCCGAATATTTCAAGGTCCTGATTGATATTTGTCACAAGCACGGAGTTCTGTTCATCGCTGACGAAGTGCAGAGCGGCTTCGGACGCACCGGTGCTCTCTTCGCCTGCGCGCACTACGGCATCGAGCCGGATATCCTGGTTTCGGCGAAGTCGCTCGGCGGCGGTTTGCCGCTGGCTGCGATTACCGGGCGCGCCGAGATCATGGATGCGCCCGAACCCGGCGGCCTGGGCGGAACATTTGCCGGGAATCCGGTTTCGTGCGCCGCAGCGCTTGCTGTGCTGGACATTTTCGAGCGCGAAAATCTTCTGGCGCGAGCGCAGGAAATCGGCCAGCGTTTTCAGAAACGTGCCCGCGAGTGGCAGCGCCGCTTTCCGGTCATCGGCGATGTTCGCGGACTCGGCGGAATGCAGGCCATCGAACTCGTGAAGTCGCAGGATACTCGCGAGCCCGCTTCCGATGAGACCAGGCGGATCACACAACAGTGTTATGAGCACGGATTGATCACGATCAGCGCAGGCTCGTATTCCAATGTGATCCGTGTGCTGGTGCCGCTGGTGGTCACGGATGGGCAAATGGACGAAGGGCTCGACGTGCTCGAGTCTGCCTTGCAGAACGTGCCGGAACGGCAGGGCGTGATAGCGCATGCCACCTGAGATGTTCGCACAGTGATGTTCGCAGCATGACAGTTACGGTCCCAACGTTGACCAAAGTTCCGAATTACATTGGCGGGCAATGGACGGAATCAAAGACGTCGCATTGGCTTCACGTCAGCAATCCCGCCACGGGTGAAGTCATCGCCAAAGTCCCGCTTTCCGATGCCACCGACATTGCCAAAGCCGTCGAGGCCGCTACTGCCGCGTTTCCCGAGTGGCGGCGCACCCCCGCACAGGATCGCATCCAGCCACTCTTCAAGCTGAAACAACTGTTGGAAAAGAACATTACAGACCTGGCTCGCGTCATCACCGAAGAGAACGGCAAAACGCTCGCCGAGGCCACAGCGGAACTTCGCCGCGCCATAGAAAACGTTGAAGTCGCCTGCGGCATTCCGATAATGATGCAGGGTTACAACCTCGAAGATGTGGCACGGGGCATTGACGAAATCATGATTCGGCAACCGCTGGGCGTGGTTGCGGCGATCACGCCATTCAATTTCCCAGCGATGATTCCGTTCTGGTTTCTGCCTTACGCCATCGCCTGCGGAAACACATTCATCCTCAAACCTTCCGAGCGCGTGGCTGTGACCATGCAGCGAGCTTTTGAACTGCTCGAGCAAACGGGATTGCCCAAGGGAGTGATCAACCTGGTAAATGGCGGCAAAGAAGCTGTTGACGCACTGCTCGATCTTCCCAGCGTGCGCGCGGTGAGCTTCGTCGGCTCAAGCGGGGTGGCGAAATATGTCTACGCGCGCGCCGGCGCCAACGGCAAGCGCGCGCAATGCCAGGGTGGAGCGAAGAATCACGTCATCGTCTTGCCCGATGCCGACATGGAGATGGCAACGCAAATCATCAGCGACAGTGCTTTCGGTTGCGCCGGGCAGCGCTGCCTGGCTGTCTCTACTGCTGTGACCGTGGGCGAGGCGCAGAGAACGTTCCGCGACGCGATCGCCGATTCCGCATCAAAGCTCCGCGTCGGTAATGGGCTCGACCATCAGGTGCAGATGGGCCCGGTCATTACGGCACAAAGCAAGTTGCGCATCGAGTCCCTGATCGGCAACGGTGAAAGCCAGGGCGCGAAAGTGATCTTGGACGGACGCAATGCCAAGGTCGCAAGATACGAATCCGGCAACTTCGTGACGCCGACGATTCTGGATGATCTGCCGCTGGCGAGTGAACTGGCCGATACAGAAATCTTCGGCCCGGTGCTCAGCCTGATTCATGCCCGCGATCTGGACGAAGCCCTCGCGATCCTGGCCCGCAGCCCCTATGGAAATCAAGCATCGCTGTTCACTTCGAGTGGCGCGGCTGCACGCCGATTTCGCTACGAAGTGCCGGCGGGAAATATCGGCATCAACATCGGTGTAGCAGCCCCTATGGCGCAGTTTCCGTTCAGCGGATGGAAGGGCAGCTTCTTCGGCGTGTTGCACGCCCAAGGCCGCGATGCGGTCGAGTTTTACACGGAAAAGAAAGTAGTCGTCGAGCGCTGGGCAAGAGAGCACTCGCGCAAATTCTGATCGCGCTCGACCAACGCGGAACAGGGAGCACTTGGTACTTATGTCAGATACGATTCAAAAATACAAAGAGTACGTCATGACCGGCTTCATGAAGTCGGTCGTCCCCCTCATCGTCGAGAAGGCGAGCGGCGCCGTCGTGACAGATATCAACGGCCGCGAATATCTTGACTGCTTTGCCGGCATCTCCGTCGTGAATGCGGGGCACAACAACCCTAAGGTTGTTGCCGCCGCTAAAGCGCAAATGGACAAACTGGTTCACGCCGCCTCTTATCTCTATCACGTCCAGCCCGTCGCACAGCTCGCAGAAAAGATCGCGCACATCGCACCTCCTGGCCTGACCAAGACATTTTTCGGCAATGGTGGCGCCGAAGCCATTGAAGGCGCGCTGAAGCTCGCTCGCCTCCACACCGGCAAGCACGAGTTCATTGCGCTGCACGCCAGCTTTCACGGACGAAGCTGGGGCACGCTCAGCGTGACTGGCAACGTCGCACGCAAGAAGCGCGGCGGGCCCTATGCGCCGGGCGTGGCATTTGCTCCTGCTCCCTATGCGTATCGCTCGCAGTGGCGCAATGATCCCGAAGAATGCGGTCGCCAATGCGCACGCGCCATTGAAGACGTAATCCGCTTCGCTACCTCTGGCGACGTTGCCGCGTTCATCGCCGAGCCCGTGATGGGCGAAGGTGGAATCATCGTCCCGCCGCCGAACTATTTTAAAGAAGTGAAGAAAATTCTCGACCTGCACGGCATCCTGTTTATCGCTGATGAAGTCCAGTCCGGATTTGCACGCACCGGCAAAATGTTTGCTATCGAGCACTACGGTGTTGTGCCGGATATTCTGGTCACCGCCAAAGGCATCGCCGACGGATTTCCGCTCAGCGCCTTCACGTCTCGCCCCGAAATCGCGGCCGCTTTCACGCCAGGCGATCACCTCTCGACCTTCGGCGGCAACCCCGTTTCCTGTGCGGCTGCGTTGGCGAACATCGAATTCCTGCAGGAAGAGAATCTCTCCGCACGTGCCGCAGAAATGGGAAACTACGCCATGTCGAGACTGCGTGATCTGCAAAGGCAACATCCGCTGATCGGAGAGGTGCGCGGACTCGGCCTGATGATCGGCGTGGAATTGGTGCGAGACGGGAAGCTGACTCCGGCAGCGTCAGAAGCCGACGCCCTGCGCGAGGCGCTGTTCCGTAGTGGCGTCCTGGTAGGCGTCGGAGGCGTTTACGGCAACGTGATTCGCTTTCAGCCGCCCCTCGTCATCACCCGCCAGCAGATCGACCGCGCCCTGGACTCCTTCGCGACCGCGCTGGCGAGCGTGGCGCAAACCGCGGCGGTGTAGACCCACTCTAGAAGTGCTCGTCCGCCTTGCGGATACGTTCTTCAAGAAGCCCCAGGCCCGCCAGGCTGCGCGCCTGAATCGCCCGATCCCATGGCCCCGCTTCCCAGTTGTCCTTCTTTTTCTCGGGATGAATCCACGGCGGGAGCGTAATCAGCAAATTGCGCGCAATCGCGGCTGCGTATGGTTCATACAGCGAACGGAGGTGAGCCAGCTTCTCCTTCGCCTCGGGCCGCTCCGAGAGGCGCACCCCTTTCTCCGCCAGCATTTGTCGCAGGCGGGTCAGCTCCGCGTCGGTGAGCCGTTCCGGCGCAGTCGGATCGTAGTGCGCGTTCACCACCTGCGCCAGGTCCACCATCGCGTGCCGCGCCACCGCGAAGGTTAACTTCGCCTGCTCCTTCTGCACGCCGTCAATCCCCGATACGACAAGCGCGGTGGCGTCGAGGATCATCGTCAGCGCGCCCAGCCAGGACTGATTGTTGTGCTGTGAGCGGAAAAAGCCCAGCGCCGGATACGACAGATGGCTCTCCAACAGTTCAGCGGCCCATCGTTCCCAGGCGCGAAGAATCTGGTCAAGCAGGATTTGCTGAGGGCAATTCCCGAACCGAGCCAGCAGTTCGGCAGCCGTGGGAGGCGAGCCGGCGCGCGCATCCAGCAGCGAAATCTCGATCTCGCGTTTCGAAAACGACGAATAGATCGTCGGAAGGTATCCGATCACCGTGCCCAGGAAACCGAATCCCATGCCCGCTTCGAGAACTGCGAGCGCGCGTGCCACGCCCGAGTTCGGTACGATGTCGCCGTAGCCCAGCGTGAAAAAGGTCTCGCCACTGTGGTAAACCAGCCGGCCAAACGTGATGGGCTCGTTGCTCAGCTGTAAGTGTTCTCCAGCGCCGTACTGCAACAGCGCAAAACCGAAAATCAGCCCCGAAGCCCACAGCGCCAGCAACAGCAGCAATGACAAAGGCCCAAAATATCCTAGAAAGTTCTCCCGCTGGCTGGGCGATTGGATATGGCTGACAAGTTTCCGCCAGGGAATCCAGGTGTTCCGATAAAACCACACCGTGATACGAAAGTGACGTCGCACGCGTCGCGGTAGGACGACAGTTTCAAACGCGTCCAGCAGGACGGCGAGAATCATGACCGCGCCGGCGATGGAGGTGAAGATATGCACGGTAGAGTGGAAGTATGCTTATGAGGTGGAATGGTAGCAGATTCAAACGGTGGGATGGACAATGCCGAGCCAATGCTGCCGTGCAGGCTTCGCTACTTTACGGTCCTACATGTGCGCTCTCAATCGCCTTTTGCACCGCCAGCAACTCTTTGAGCACGCCGCGCAGCTTAGTGGAATCCAGAGCATTGGCGCCGTCCGACTTCGCTTGCCTGGGATTGTCGTGAACTTCCATGAAAACGCCATCCACTCCCGCGGCCACCGCCGCGCGCGCCAGCACCGGAATAAATTCAGGTTGGCCGCCGCTCGCCGCCGGCCCATCGTCATCGCCGTGCGACGCCGAGGGCAGTTGCACCGAATGGGTGGCATCGAACACCACCGGCGCAAACTTCCTCATGATAGCGAGCGATCGCATATCCACCACCAGGTTGTTGTAGCCAAAACTCGAGCCGCGCTCCGTTACGAACACCCGGTCATTCCCCGCAGCGCGGCACTTCTCGACCGCGTGTTTCATATCCCACGGCGAAACGAACTGCCCTTTCTTGATGTTCACCACCCGGTCGCTCATCGCGGCCGCAAGGATCAAGTCGGTCTGCCGGCAAAGCATCGCAGGGATCTGAAGCACGTCAGCCACTTCCGCAACTCTCACCACCTGCGCCGTTTCGTGCACGTCGGTCAACACCGGGACGTGCACTTCCTCTTTCACTTTCTTCAGAATGCGCAATCCCTCCGCCAGCCCCGGACCGCGAAAGCTGCGCATCGAAGTCCGGTTCGCCTTGTCATATGACGCTTTGAAGATAAAAGGAAAATTCAGCGAGCGCGCTACGCCCTTGATCACCTCCGCCATGAACAGCGCGTGCTCTTCGCTCTCAATGACGCAGGGGCCGGCGATGAGGAACAGGTTGCCGGAGCCGATGCGAACACCCTCGACTTGGAATGAGTGTGACAACCTTCGAGTCTCGCCTACCGGCTGATTTTCTGCGGCCGATGGAACATCTCCACTTCCGCCGCAGCTCTCTCCGCGCGCCGCCTCAGCCCATGCTCATACGCTGCTCCCACGAAAGACTTGAACATGGGATGCGGCTCCAGCGGCTTCGACTTGAACTCGGGATGAAACTGGCAGCCGATGAAATGCGCATGATCCGGCAACTCGACCATTTCAACGTAGGTTCCATCCGGCGTAGAACCGGAGATGCGCAGCCCACCCGCCGTCAACGTTTCTTCGTATTCGCGGTTGAATTCGTAGCGGTGCCGGTGGCGCTCGCTGATCTCAAGCTGGCCGTAAATTCTATGCGCGAGCGTTCCGGGCTCGATTTTGCAGGGCCATGCGCCCAGCCGCATCGTCCCGCCCAGTTCCTCCACGCCGCGCAGTTCCCGCAACTTATAAATCACGCGATGCGGGGTCGCAGGATCGAACTCGCTCGAGTTCGCTTCCGCCAGCCCGCAAACATTCCGCGCGAATTCAATGCAGGCCGTCTGCATGCCCAGGCAGATTCCGAAGTACGGAACTTTCTTTTCCCGCGCGTAACGAATCGCGATCAGCATGCCTTCAATGCCGCGTTTGCCAAAGCCGCCGGGCACCAGCAGGCCGTCATAATCCTGCAGTTGTTCTTCGTAAGTGCGATCCCCGGTCTCCAGCCCTTCCGCTTCCACCCAATTCAGATTCAGCTTCAGGTTATGCGCCAGCGCACCATGAACCAGCGCCTCCTTCAGCGACTTGTACGAATCCTCGTACTCCACATACTTGCCCACGATCCCGATCGTGACCTCGGCTTTGGGATTGTAAACGCGGTGAACAATGTCCTCCCATTTGCTCAGATCGCGCTCCTTCGCCTCAATGCGCAAATAGCGCAGCGCCAGCGTGTCCACACTTTCACGCGCGAACACAAGTGGCACTTCGTAAATCGACGCAACATCTTTGGCTGTGATCACGGCTTCTTCTTCCACGTTGCAGAAGAGCGCAATTTTCGACTTGATTTCCTTGGCCAGGAAGCGATCGGTCCGGCAAAGCAGAATATCCGGCTGAATTCCGATGCTGAGCAATTCCTTCACCGAGTGCTGCGTGGGCTTGGTCTTCAACTCCTGCGCCGCGGCGATGAACGGCACCAATGTCACGTGCATGAACAGCGTATGTTCGCGGCCCAGTTCCTGGCGCATCTGGCGGATGGCCTCCATAAACGGCAGCGATTCGATGTCGCCCACCGTGCCGCCAACCTCCACCACGCAAACGTCCACGTCCTGCGCGACTTTCTTCATCGCGGCTTTGATTTCGTTGGTGACGTGGGGAATCACCTGCACGGTTTTTCCCAGATAATCGCCGCGCCGCTCTTTGGCGATGATCTGCTCGTAAATGCGGCCGGTGGTCCAGTTGTTGTCGCGGGACAGCTTGGCGTGGGTGAATCGCTCGTAGTGGCCAAGGTCGAGATCGGTCTCGGCGCCGTCGTCGGTCACGAAAACTTCGCCGTGCTGAAAGGGCGACATGGTTCCCGGATCGACGTTCAAGTACGGATCGAACTTCATCAGGTTGACTTTCAGGCCACGGCTCTCCAGCAGGCAGCCAATCGAGGCCGCCGCCAGTCCCTTGCCCAATGAAGACACCACACCGCCGGTCACAAAGATGTACTTTGCCGACATCGCTTCCTCACCTTAAATTGTGTTTGAAATTTTGTGCAGGATGGGTGCACGAACAATTATGCCAGAAATGATGGAGCGTGGCTAGGTGGTTTTCTGTGGGCCGGGTGTAGAGGGCTCCAATCGCACCTCTGGTCTGCTCTTCAGGGTGCCCCGCTCAAGCTTCGCTTGGGCGGGGTTTTCGCGGACGCGAGCCGTCGGCATGATCCCCAGTTTCTCTCGGCGCCGTGCGGTCCATTGCGATTCGATCTCGACCACTCCGTCCGCGCCGGTGAGATAGTGACGGAAGCTGCTCCACAGCCAGTCCTCGGGCCGCTCCACTAATCTGCGCGTAACCGGGTTGCGATGGATGTACCTCAGCTTTTCCACGAACTTGCGCTCGCTCCACACGTTGAAGTCGTAGTAACGCGCTTGCCAAAACGAATCCGCCGCTCGCAAGGCGAGAGTTCGTGCCACCGACTGCTTCAGCGACTGCAGCATCTGCGATAAGCAGCCGCGCACCGGTTCGTTGACCAGCAGATGTACGTGCTCGGGCATCACGACGTAAGCGTAGACGCACAGCCCGTAAGACTGGCGCACGCGTTCCAGGGAAGATTCGAAACATCCACGGGAAGGCGGAGTCGCGAAGTTTGGACAGCGTCGATAGCAACTGAAGGTCAAGAAGTGCAGTTGCCCGGATTGCTGAAAGTGTTTTAGTCCCCAAGGCATGGGACAAGCTTAGTTGCCAATGGCGAACCGTTCTGTGACAACTGAACACATCCCCGCCCAAGCGAAGCTTGAGCGGGGCACCCTGAAGAGTTAATTTAGAGGTTTAGGTTGGGCCAGCCCCCCTTGGACTGTGATAGTCAAACGCCCTCGCCCCTTGCAAAAACCGCAAGGAGCGGGCACACTGCATCATATTATTGAGATCATGGGAACCGGCAGAACTCGCCTAGCTACTTTCCTGGCGGCATTGTTCGTCCTCGCTCTGCCGATCTGCGCCCAGCAGCTTGCCAAGCGCCTCATCCTGAAAGACGGTTCGTATCAACTCGCCACGCAATGGGAGGTCAAGGGAGACCGCGTCCGCTACCTGAGCGCCGAGCGCAACGAGTGGGAAGAAGTCCCGAACGATCTGGTGGACTGGGCCGCCACCGACCAATGGCAGAAAGACCGCGCCGCCGGCGCCGCCTCCCCCGAGGCCACCGAACTCGACCGCGAAGTCGAAGCCGAGCGCCGTGCCGACGAAGCCAAGACTCCCCAGGTCGCCCCCGGACTGCACTTGCCCGAAGAGGGCGGCGTCTTCCTGCTCGATACCTTCCAGAGCCAGCCGCAGCTGGTGCTGCTCGAACAGCAGGGTGGCGAGATCAACCGCAATCGCAGCCGGAATATTCTGCGCACCACCATCATCCCCATTCCCATTTCCAGCAGCAAGCACACTATCGAGATTGACGGCCTCCACGCCAAGGTCCAGGCCCACGCGGCGCCTTCGATTTACGTGAATGTCGCGCCCGAAGAGGATGTCACCACCACGCCGGCGAGCAAGCCGCAACAGCCCGTGCAACCGATCCAGGCTGAGCAACCCTGGGACCGATTCCACATCGTTCGCGTGCGCGTAAAAAATGGCAAGCGCATCGTCGGTGACATAAAAATCAATCCGCTCGGCGGAGTCAGCCAGGAGCAAAGTGTCGTTCCCACCACCTCGCGCCAGCTCACCGGCGGCTGGATCAAAGTCACGCCCGCGAATCCGCTGACTCCCGGTGAATACGCCGTCGTTGAATTCCTCGGCCACGATCAGATCAACATGTACCTCTGGGATTTCGGCCTGAACCCCGGCGCCCAGGCCAATGTCAACGTCTTCCTCCCCGAACCTTCGCCGCTGCAACCGGCTGCCGACAAGCCGAAGGCTTCCAACAACGAACACCCATAGCACGGGCAATCCACACGTTACTTTCGGAACTTTGGTAACCACGCCCGAAGCCTTAGAATCCGCCCAGCCATGCAGAAGATCGCCATCCTCTACGATGCCAGCCAGGCCGTGCTCTCCACCTTTGATCTCGATGAGGTGCTGCAGCAAATTCTGGACATCGCCCGTGATTACTTTCACGTGCAGAATGTGGCGATCTTATTACTGAACAAGGACAACGAGCTCTACGTCCGCCGCCAGGTCGGATGGGACGATGGCGAAGACCGGATCCGCCTGCCAGTAGGGAAGGGAATTACCGGCACGGCTGCGCAACAGAAGCGGCCCATTTATGCGCCTGATGTCGGCAAAGACGCTCGGTATGTCTCCTCGGCCAAAACTACGTGCTCGGAAGTTGCCGTGCCTCTCATGGTGCGCGATAAAGTAGTCGGTGTGCTCGACTGCCAAAGCGAAAACCTCAATCATTTCGATTCAGAAACCATTGACCTGCTGACCCTGTTTTCGACGCAGGCCTCGATGGCCTTGCAGAATGCCCGGCTGTACTCGCTCGAACGCCGCCGCGCTTCGCAGTTGGAGGCCATCAACGCCATCGCGCAGCAGATGACCGCTGTGCTCGATCTGCCGGAGTTGCTGGCCAAGGTTTGCTTCCTGATCCGCGAAGCCTTCCCCGTATCGCAGGTGTCGGTGCTGCTGAAAGACGAGGAAGAAGTCGTTCTGCGCGCCAGCCACGGCGCTTTGACCCCGCAGATTGCCGAGGGCGACCGCCTGCCGGCAGCCGCCGGCTTGTGGGGACAGGCGCTGTCGCAGGGAAAGACTGTGGTCGAAAACGATGTGAAATCCGCCATGAACGGCCGCGGCTTGTTCCTGGAGACGGCGGCCCGGATGTGCATTCCGCTGGTTTCCTTTGGACAGACGCTGGGGGTCCTAGTGCTCGATAGCGCTCAGGCCGATGCGTTCCATGCCAACGATACCCAGCCGCTGGAATCAGTCGCCGACATCTGCGCTACGGCAATCCAGAACGCGCATTATGTGGAACGCGTCAAACAATTGGCCTATCTCGACGGCTTGACCGGCATCTTCAACCGGCGGTTTTTCGAGATTCGGGTGGCGGAGGAAATCGAGCGCGCCCGCCGTTTTGAGGCGGGCATGGCCGTCATCATGATTGATATTGATCAGTTCAAGCGCATGAACGATGAGTTCGGGCATTTACTGGGTGATGAAGTTCTGCGCCAGGTGTCGTCGCTATTTCATCAGCAATTGCGCAAGATTGACGTCGTTTGCCGCTACGGTGGAGAAGAATTTGCGATCCTGCTCTCACAGACGAGCGCGCAGGAAGCATTCGGCGTGGCGGAAAAACTGCGAAAGATCGTCGAGAGTTGGCCGTTCCCGGGTGTGCCGCGGCCAGTCACCATCAGCGCGGGAACTGCGCACTATCCCGACGATGGAGTAACACGCGACGCGCTCGTGCAGGCTGCCGACGCCGCTCTCTATGCGGCAAAGCAGGCCGGAAGAAATCGCGTGTGCTCTCCCTCCAAGCGCCGCCGCGCTCACACCGTGTAGCTACTTTGTAGCGCCGCGGTCCCGGCGGCCGATAAGCGGGCGGACGCCGGCCAGACAATCATCAAGCTACCCTCTGCAAGTTTCGTATCGAGCGCGACTTCAGTTCCCGCCGCCCAGCGACCCATCAAATCTCGTCATCCTGCCGCAGTTCCCGTCTCAGCTCCCTCTGAATCTCCCGCTGCTGTTCCCGCAACTCGCGCTGCACGTCGCGCACCTGTTGCTTGGCAAATTCTTTCTGCTTCGCGAATTCCTTCGCTTGCCGCTCGATCTCCGGTTTCATTTTCTGGAGATCGGCCTGCTGCCGGTGAATCGCCTCTTCCATCTGCGGCCGCATGCGCGCAATCTCCGTGCGCAATTCGCTCATCTCCTTGCGCGTCTCGGCGTTGAACTGCGGTAGTTCCAGGCTCTCGTTGTCAAGATCCGATTGATTGCGCTCCGGCAGACTCAGCGTGATTGTCTGCTCTTTCTTGTCGCGGATCACGCCGATCGTCGCCGTGACGCCCCCGTTGCGCGAGCGCAAGGCACGGCTGAAGTCCCCGCTGTCGGTGATCGGTTCGCCGTTGATTTTGACAATTACGTCACCGGCGCGGAAACCGGCTTTATCAGCGCGGCTGCCTTTTTCCACGGAGCGCACCAGAACTCCCTGCGCATTCTTGGTTCCAAAAAAATCTCCCAGTTGCGGCGTCAGGTTCTCCACCATCAGGCCGCTGCGCATCGAAGAGTGCACCACCACGATCGAAACTGGAACATCAATGTCGGGCATCATCGGCATGGCCGGCATCGTGAACTTGAACTCCTTGTGCTTGGGCCCGAAGGCGTAGGCAAAGTCCTTCTCGCGATCGGCAAGCTGCACTTTGATGGTCATGGGCTGGCCGTTGCGGCTGATGCCAAGCGCCACCGTCCGTCCCGGTGGCGTTTCGCGGATCATCCGCCGCAGTTGCTCCACGCTTTCGACGCTTGCGCCGTTCAGGGTGAGGATGACGTCCTGCTCCTTTAACCCGGCCTTGCCGGCAGGCGCGTCCTGATCCACCATCGTGATTTCCACGCCCTTCTCTTCCTTCAGGTGCAAGGGGCCGAGACGGTCGGACGTAATGTCCCGCGTATCCACGCCAAGGTACGAACTGCCGCCGAACGATTCCTCACTCCACGCTCCGGCCGGCGGCTCAAAGGCCCGATCCACTGCTGATGCCGTGACTGCCAGAAGCGGTAGTGCCAGTACCGTTAGCAGAATCCATTTCTGCATAAAAACCTCCTGCTTCTTGATTTCTATTTGCTGCGGCGGAACGAAATATCGCCAGTTGAAGTCTCGACCTTCAGCACCGGTCCGCCGCCGTTCAGATTACCTTCTGCGGTGATGGTCTTCGGACCATAATCGCCGCCTTCGCTCGAAACCTGGATCTCGGGAAACTCCGAGTGAATCATGTGGCCGTTGGCCGCCTCGATCGAGGCGCGCACCGTGATGTTCAGATTCGGCGCCATGTACACCGTGATATCGCCGGCCGAAGTCTCCAGCACGGAATCGTTGCGCTCGCCCGATGCAACCAGCTTCACTTCAATGCCGCCGGCGCCTGTTTCCGCTCGCGCCGAAGGCACGCCCAGCAACTCGATGCTGCCGCCGCCGGTTTCGGCGTGGACCGGCCCTTTGGCCGAACTCAGCCGGATACTACCGCCACCGGTTTCCATCACCGCCGGGCCCCCGATCTCGCCCAGATCAATGCTGCCGCCGCCGGTCGAAGCCTTTACCTTTCCGTTGCAGCGCTCCACTTCGATGCTGCCGCCGCCGGTCTCCAGAGTCGCTTCTTCGCCACAGGAGACGATCGTCACGCTGCCGCCGCCGCTTTCGGCTTCCACTTTCCCTTTGGCCGAATTCACCTTGATCGAGCCGCCGCCGGTGTGCAGGCTCACGTCTGATGCGACGCTGCCCACGTCAATCGCGCCGCCGCCGGTTTCCGCGTTGATCACTCCGCCAATGTCATCGAGCCGGATTGTGCCGCCGCCGCTCTCCGCATCCACCCGGCCGGCAATCGAAGCCGTGGTGACGTTGCCGCCGTCGGTCTCGACCTTCACCTCGTCCATTTCGCGCGGCACATTCAGCACGAATTCGCCCGAGAATTTATGAGGATGGCCGCCCTGCCAGTCGCCAACCACCCAGGCCGTATCGCCGCGCACGTAAGCTGTGATTTTGTAGTTATCGAATTCCCGCCGCGCCCGGTCTTCCGATGACGTATAAGAACGATTGCGGATGACGTAACTGATGCTTTGGTTCGAACCGCCTTCCACGCGTACCGACCCGATATCCACTTTGATTCGCAGATTCTTTGCTGTGGCCAGAGATCCCGTAATTTCCTGTGTCCAGTTTCCGCCGTCCCCATAAACCCGGGTTTGCTGCGCCATGCCCAGCGGCTGAATCGCCAGCGGCAGGACCAACATGAACGGCCAGACGAATTTGCTATATTGCTGCAACCTTCACCTTTCCTTTTCTCACCCTCACCCCGGGCTGCGCCCGGCCCTCCGAACAACCGCACTTCATCAATCAAATTCCGGCAACTGGGCAAGCACGCTGCGCGCCTGCGACCGGATGTACTGATTCTGATCGTTCTGCGCCAGCCTCTGCAGAACCGCGCGCACGCTGCTGTCGGCACGTACCGGTTCAAGCAGGTGTAGCGCTTCCGTGCGCACGCCCGGATTCGCATCATTCATCAGGGCTTCGAGCAGGGCATCCCGCACCCGCGCATCGCTCTTCACGTACGCGCTCAGGCCATCAAGAGACTTCAGCCGCACTCCCGGATTCGAGTCATAGCGCAAAGCGTAGATCAGGGCTTCGCGAACGTGTGTATCGCTCGGTTGCTGCGTCAGCAAATCCACCGAATCCATGCGCACTCCGGAGTTGTAATTGTTCCGCGCTGCGAACAGCAGCAGTTGCTGAATGCGCTGATCGTTGAGCGATCCCTGCGCTTCCTGCGTCGAAGTTGTGTTGTACTTGATGGAAATCTGATTCGATCCCGGATCCTGACTGATGGACTGAATGCCAGTGATGGAGGACTGTACCGGGCCGGGCGCGCCGGAAATCACGGTCGCCACTCCCCCCGTGCCGCCCGCGATCTTGTATGTCGCCGCGATGCCGCCGGTAAAGCCGACGATGAAAATCGCCGCCGCCAGCGCCGGCGCGAAACGCACCTGACGCAGCCAGGCGGCTGGATCGAACGTCAGCCGCCGCCAGAAGCCCCCCTGTTCTGCCGTTTCCAGCCCTTCCTGCAACCTCATGCGCGAGGCGGCCACCAGGTTCGGCGACGGCTCCTCGACCGGCAACTCGGAAAGCAGCGAGTGGAACTTGCGCGTCGTCTTCAGTTCTGCGGTGCAGTCCGCGCAGCGCGCCAGGTGCTGCTCCAGCTCGTAACGGGCATCGTCGGGCAGTTCGTTATAGACATACAGCAGAACGTTTTCTTTCACCCATTCACATTTCATCGTGGCACCTATCGCATATCCGCCAGCGCGCCCCGCAGTTTCTGCGTTGCGCGGAATAGTGTATTCTTCGCGGTTTCTTCCGTTGTCTGCAGCACTTCGCCTACCGTCCGCAATTTCAGCCCATGATAATGCTTCAGCTCAAACACCATGCGCTCGCGGGGTGTCAATTTTTCCAGCGCCCGGTTGATCCGGCCGCCGAGTTCCCGCCGCATCAGGTCGCGCTCCGGATTGGCCCCCGCGCGCGCGTCCGGCACCTGCTCCAGCACGTCGTACTGCTCGCCCGAAGCATCCGTCGCTACCGGCGCATCTTCTTTCCGCACCTGTTTTTTGCGCAAATGGTCCAGACAGAGATTCGTAACGATGCGGTAAATCCAGGTATAGAAAGAGCACTCGAAGCGGAAGTTCCCCATGCTCTTGTACGCCTTCAGAAATGCTTCCTGATAAACGTCCTGGGCTTCGTGGTCCGAACCGGTAAGGTGCATCGCCAGCCGCAGCACCGCCTGGTCATAATGCCGCACCAGTTCCTCGAAGGCCGCGCGATTGCCGCGCTGCGCTTCGCGGACCAGCATTGTGTCGTCGATACGGCCTAGACTCTGACCAGCCATAAGGCCCCGGCTGTGCGGGTCCTGGGTTCTGCTCGTGTCTGCTGCTCTCCGTTCCTGACTTTCCCGGCGGGAGCCTTCGCCAATTGCAAATGGTACTGCCAATGCGCCGGCAGGCATATTTTTCTCTGTCCTCGACTCGCCCGGGACGCCTTTGCCGTTCTTCCCGATGGCATAGCTATGGACGTGTCAGGATGAGAACCGTGAGCAGGATTATAGGGGTTTGGCAGGATTTTTGCAGACGCTAGACGATTGTTGGCAAAGGCCTTGCGCCATCCCGCCCTTAACCAGCAATCATGTGGGAGAAGCCGTTCAAGATTGCTTAGGAGCGACGAAATTCTACTCCGCCGAGTCTTTCTCGATCACCACTTTCAAGTGCGCGCTTACGTCCTTGTGCAGCTTGATCGGAACTGTAAACTCACCCAGCGTGCGCAGCGGCTCGTGCAGTTGTACCTTGCGGCGGTCAATGTTGAAGCCTTTTTTCTCCAGCGCTTCGCCGATATCGCTCGAAGTCACCGAGCCAAACAACTGATCATGCTCGCCCGAGCGGCGCAGGAAGTTTACCGCCAGCCCGTCAAACTGCTTCGCCAGTTCTTCGGCCTGCGCTTTTTCCTTCGCCGAGCGGCGGACGGCCGCTGCCTTCATCTGCTCGATGACCGCCTTGTTTCCGGCAGACGCTTCAATCGCAAGTTTCCGCGGCAGCAGATAATTGCGGCCATAACCTTCGGCGACCTTCACGACATCGCCGCGCGATCCCAGCTTGGCTACATCTTCTTTCAATATGACTTCCATAAGATTGCTCCGAATTCCGTCAGAAATTTATTGCCGCAGATTGGCGCCGATCTTTCCTTGACCAGTCACAAGAAACCTGCGTTCGTCTGCGTGATCAGCGGGCTATGATGCGCGGCCAGCAAAAGGCAGCAGCGCGATGTTGCGCGCCTGCTTGATCGCCGAAGACAGTCGCCGCTGATGCGGCGTACACACGCCCGTCAAACGCCGAGGCACGATCTTGCCGCTCTCGGCCACGAACTGCGCCAGCAGGCGGATGTCTTTGTAGTTAATCGCCTCTATTTTTTCCACGCAGAATTTGCAGACTTTCTTGCGGCGGAAATACTTTCGTCCTCCGGGGCCGCCTTCGCGCCCGCCACCCGGGCCGCCGGGACCGCCGGGGCGAAACGGGCGCCGTTCGCCGCGATCGCTGCGCTCTGGGCTGGAAGAGGATTCCGATGTTGCTGTTGCAGGTCGAGTTTCGTCAGCCATGATGCTCCTTAAGAAAGTCGTTCGTCCATGTCTGTTGGCCGTTCAAGCCGCCGTTCTGGGATGCATTTAGCAAGCGGCCAATGGCCAATGGCCAACGGCGGCCTTACGCCGTCGCTGCCGGAGCTTCTCCGGCGGGTTCGGTCCGCGGCGCTGGCGGGGCGCTCCGGCGCTTCGCGTCTCGAATCGCCTTGATCTTGTCCAGGCGCTTTTGTTCTTCATCAATGCGCACGGTAAGAAATTTGATCACCGGCTCGGTCACCCGCAGCCGGCGTTCCAGTTCATGAATCAGGCCGCCGCTGCCTTCCACCGTCAGCAGCACATAAAGACCGTCATGAAACTTTCGTACCGTGTAGGCCAGACGGCGCTTGCCCATCTTCTCCACGTTCTTTACCTGCCCACCCGAAGAGGTGACAGCCGATTCCAGCGTGGAAATCAGCTTGTCCTGATCCTCCTCCGCCATATCCGGGCGGACGATAAACATCAGTTCATAAGTGCGATTCATTTAGCTTCTCCAAAATTCTGTGCCACATATCCGAGTACCTTGTCATCCCAAGCCGTTCGCACCCGCGCTTGCGCGACGAGAGCATGCCGAGGGATCCGCTTTTCGTCTCTACGCCGGAGCCTACTCTTTTTCCGTCTCCGGCTTGCGGTTGAAGCGGTTCATCGCCGCCGCGGCGCCGTCGGTCAAAATCACCTTCACCGCCTCAAACGCCGTGTCCAGCATTCCATCAACAACTTGGAGCTGCGCCTTGCGCATGGGCGCGAGCAAATAAGTCATGCTGTCTTCCACCTTGCGATCCGGGGCAACGCCCATGCGAATACGCAGAAAATCCTGGGTCCCCAGCGCTCCGATGACGGACTCCGTTCCGTTATGCCCCGCCGAGCTGCGATTGCGCTGCAGGCGAACCGTTCCTAAAGGAAAATCCAGTTCGTCCTGTATCACAACCAGGTCTTCTTCCGGCCTGATGGCATTTTTTTCTACCAGCTCCCGCACCGCAAGGCCGCTCAGGTTCATATACGTCTCGGGCTTTGCCAGCAGGACTGTTTCACCTTCAATCACCGCCTTGCCGGTCAGCGCGCGGCACTGCCGATTTCTCACTTCGACGCCATACTCGTTCGCAATCCGGTCCACCGCCAGAAATCCCAAATTGTGCGGCGTGAACTGATATTCCATCCCCGGATTGCCGAGACCCACAATGAGCTTCACGCCGCTTAGCTTCTATCCTGGCTTCTAGCGCCTGGCAAATCACTCGATACTCGGTACCGGGTACTCGGTACCAGGTCCCTCGCTCGGCTCGGGATGACGCCTGCGGGCTCAAACGCCCGCAAAGCGGCGTCATTTCTTCTCTTTCTTCTCGGTCTTCTCCGGCTTCTCGGTGCCAGCCTCCGCGCCTTCTTCCGCGGTCTCCTGCTTGCCCTTCTTGATGACTTCGGGCTCGGCAGGAGCCGCCGCCGCTTCCGCAGCCACCGCTTCCGGCGTCGGCGCGGCTTCTTCCTTGATCGAAATCACAGTCGCTACCGGATGATTCGCATCGGTCAGGAATTTCAGCTTCGGATTGTGCGGCAGGTCAGAGACGCGCAGCACCTTGCCAAAGACGAGCTCGCTGACATCGGCCTCAATCTCGGTAGGAATGTCGTTGGGCAGACATTCGATCTCCACTTCACGCAGAATATGCTCCAGAATTCCGCCCTGCTGCTTCACGCCGGCCGACTCGCCTCTCAGCACGATCGGCACGTTGACGGTGAGCGTGCGATCCATGGCGATGCGCTTCAAGTCAATGTGCATGAGCGAGCCCTTGATAGGCTCATATTGCCAGTCCACGATCATGGCTTTGGCGCCCTCGCCGCCGTCGAGAGCCAGATCGAAAATCGTGTTGTGCCCGGTCTTGGAGTGGAGAATGCGCGAAACCTGGCGCGGATCGAGGCTCACCGATAACGCATCCTTGCCGGCGCCATACAACACTGCCGGAACTTTGCCCGCGCGGCGTACCCGGCGCGCATCGTTCTTGTTTCCCGCTTCGCGCGGCGTCGCTTCTAATATGCTGCTTTCCGTTGCTGTTGCCATAGATGAGTTCCTGTTTACAGAAATAATTTGCTGACCGAAGTCTCTTCGTGAATGGACTGGATGGCGCGCCCGATCAGTCCGGCAATCGAAAGAACCTTGATTTTCGATTCTTTTTTCGCCGCATCATTCAGCGGGATGGTGTTCGTCACCACCACCTCGCGAAGGTTGGAGCGCGAAATATTTTCCACTGCCGGGCCGGACATAACCGGATGCGAGGCGCAGGCGTAAACCGCCGTGGCGCCATTCTGCACCAACGCGCTGGCCGTCTTGACCAGCGTCCCGGCCGTATCAATCAAATCGTCAATGACCAGGCAAGTGCGGCCGTTCACATCGCCGATCACGTGCATCACTTCGGCGACATTCATATCCACGCGGCGTTTGTCCACGATCGCCAGCGCCGAATCCATCTTCTTGGCGAAAAACCGCGCCCGCTCCACGCCGCCGGCGTCGGGCGAAACCACAGTCAGATTCGGCAGACTCGCGCGCTTGAAATAATCCACCAGCACCGGCGACGCGAACAGATGATCCACCGGAATATTGAAAAAACCCTGCAGCTGCGGCGCGTGCAAATCCACGATGAGCGCCCTATCCGCGCCTGCCGTCGTCAATACATCCGCGACCAGCTTCGATGAAATTGGCACCCGGGGCTTGTCCTTGCGATCCTGCCGGGCATAGCCGAAATAGGGAATCACCGCCGTGATACGCCGCGCCGACGCCCGCTTCAGCGCGTCAATCATCAAGAGCAACTCCATCAGGTGTTCATCCACCGGGCGGCACGTGGGCTGCATCACGAAAACGTCAGCGCCGCGCACGTTCTCCTGAATCTGGACGTAAACCTCGCCGTCGCTGAAGCGCGTGACCACGGCCTGCCCGCGCGTCAGCCCAAGAAAAGCGCAGACCTCGTCCGCCAGCGGTTCGTTCGCCGTGCCGCAGAAGATCTTGAACTTGTCGTCCACACGCGCGCGTTGCGGCTTGCGCTCCGGCTTCTCCTCGGCGCTCATGTGAGCCTTCTTCTCCGTCACTGTGGCAAGAGTGGGCATGGAAGCTCTCAGCTTTCAGCCATCAGCTCTCAGCTTGCGCAGGCGCTGGAAGCTGATGGCCGAGAACTGATAGCCGCATTTCTGGCTGGGCCGCTAGGATTCGAACCTAGACAAAGTGCTCCAAAGGCACTTGACCTACCATTAGTCGACGGCCCAGTAACTTGGTTGCAGATTGATGATTTCAGATTTTAGGTTGAAAAGCTAACCGCGCAACCAAAATCCGTGATCTCAATCGTCAATCAAAAATCTTCTTCCAGTACTGTCGCCGCGTCAGGGTTCTCGTGACCGTCGCTGCCGTGCCCTTCGCGCGAATCTTGGCAGCAGCCTTTTCCGCCGAGGCCTTGGACGTAAACAGCCCGTAAATCGCCGAGCCCGAGCCAGAAAGCGAGGCATAAAACGCCCCTGCGCGCTCCAGAACCTTCTTTACCTCGCGCAATTCGGGATACTGAGGAAAGACGACTCGCTCGAAGTCGTTTTCGATCCCGGTACGGACGAGGTCAAGAAGCGGATTCTCGGCCCGGTCCCTGCCACGCGCAGGAACACCGGATGAAACCTTGCCAGATTGCGGACCATTCAGCCACGCGGCAAGCGCGCAACCAAACTCAAGTATTCTATCGGAGGGGAATCGGTCCGTCAATTTGGCTGACGGCTGAAATTGGACCGATTGTGGAGGGACGGGTCTCTGACCCATCCGGGACGAGCGAAGCTCGACCGAAGATTTTGGGTGGCGCAGCGCTTCCGGCGCTGCGTTAATCTCAGCACTTTTCTCAACGGCTTCAGCCGCTGAGGGCTTTAGCCCCTGCAATCTATCCCAATCCCCAAACGCCTGCGGCGTCGAAACCGACACCTTCGGCAGCGCCACCACGCACGCCACCGCGGCCAACTCCGGCAGCGGATAAACCTCCTCCCCACGCCCAACTCCCAACACCGTGCCACCGATTACAAACAATGGCAGATCCGACCCAACCTCCGCCGCAATCCGCAGTCTCTCGGCTTCCGGCAATTCTTTCTTCAGCGCCTTTTCAAGCGCCAGCAGCGTCGCCACTGCATTGCCTGACGCTGCCCCTAACCCTCCTTGCACCGGCAATCGCTTTTCGATCTCAATCACAACCCGCCCGCCCGCCTTCAGAACTGCCATCGCGCGTTCCGCAATCCGATAGCATGTGTTCGATTCGTCTTTTGGAACCCGCGGATCCTCGCATCGGATTTGAATGCCGGTCCCACGGCTTACTTGCACACGAATGATGTCGTGCAGCGCGATGGTCTGGTAGATGGTGCGCAGTTCGTGGAAGCCATCCGGCCGCACCGCGCCGATGCAGAGGCCGAGATTGATTTTCGCGAACGAGCGAACGGTGATGGCCATGAAGGATGATTAAAACACAGCGGGTGCACATACTTTACTTGTGCATTTCGATCGCTACCAGGCCGTTCGTCTTGGGTGCCGCTCCCTCTATGTATTCCACCTTCGCATGTGCCCCTTCTAGGTCATTGCAAGGTTGCAAGTCGCTCTTCGGCATAAAGCCCAGCGCCGTGAAACGCAGCTTGTAATAGTTGTGCGCGTGCAGGCTCACTGTGTGTCCGCCGGCATCCACGTCCAGGTCCATGGCAGCGGGTGCGGTGCAGCGCACATTCTTGATCGTTCCGGTTACGTAGCGGTGTGGGCCTTTCAGGGCTTCCTCAACTTCCGGCGACGGAGCAGGCTCTGCGCTCACGGTCTCATTCTGCTGCGCCGTCCCTTCCATCTCCTCGTGAAAACGCAGGGACTCTTCGCCTTGCGCTTTTCGCATGGCTTGCGCCTGCTGGGCGAACTGCATGGCATTCTGCACCGCCGCAGTTTGTTCGGGAGTCTTTGCCAGCTTCTGAGCATCCTGCAGAACGGCAATGGCGTCCTGCTCGTGCTGCGAGTTAGCGAGCAGGATCGCCGCATTCAGGCGGAAGGTGATCTCGTTGGGATCGAGTTGAACGGCCTGCAGGATCAGGGTGTTCGCCTGATCCAGGTTGGTATGATGATTGCTGTAGAAAACCGCCAGCCGCTCGTACGAGGGCGCGAATGACGGATTCAACTGGATGGATTTCCGCAGGCTGCTCTCGATTTGTCCGTCAATGTCGGCGCCCGACTGCCCGCGGTTCATCGCGATCGAGGAGAAATAATAGTTCGCCAGGTAACTTTTCGAATCGAGTTTCACCGCTTTCTGAAACCAGTCTTCGGCTTGCTCCAGACGCCCGGCGCGGAATTCCAGGTAGCCCATCGTTTCATAGGCCTGCGTATTGTTGGGATCGTCGTGGAGCACCTGGTCGAGCAGGGTGTGGGCATCTTTCTCGCGGCCGTCGTAGGCAAGAACGTCGGCGCGTACGGCATCAGCTTGCGCCGGCGTGATCGGCTGCACCGTATAGGTTGCGCTATCCACTTCGACGTTCTTATTCAGTTTGAAAGCGTTGAAGGTCGACTGCCCGATATAGTTTGCGAGCGCCGACTGTAACTGCTTCAGATCTCCGAAGGCCCGCGCGGCTGCGGTGACAGGGTCCACTTGATGCTCAACCAGTGCCACGTAATCGCTGATATGGTGGGTATTCTTCTGCGCATCCGTGACCTCGAGATAATGCGTGAGCGCCCACGATTCGGAGTAGAAAATTGAACCCTTTTGCTCCTCGTGGTAAAAGGGCGAGTTGTGGTCCACGGTAAGCAGCGTCGTCAAGGGCAAAAGCCGGTTCTGCCGCAGCCACAGAATGTCGTCGCTGCTGGCCTGCCCGAGAATGGTGTCCTTCTCGGAGATGTCAGTGTTCTCGTAAAACTCGGCCAGACCTTCGTCGAGCCAGAGTGGAAGCCACGGCTGCATCTTGCTGGAGAGAAGGTGCGTGTATTCGTGATAAACCGTGGCGTACGGATGCTCTCCGCCAGCATCCAGGCGCACCAGGACGTAGTTCTTCTCCGCCGTCCGCATAAAAAGCCCGGCCAACTCCAGTTGCCCCTTTGCCAGGTACGCTGGCGGTTCAAGCGCCCGAAAATCCTTGTTGTCCTTGAGCGCGATGACAATGATAGGCGCCGGCGGATCCACCTTCATCGCCGGAAAAGCGGTGCGAAACACGGCCCGCATGCGCTCGAACTGATCGGCAGTGCGGCGCGCCTGCTTTTCATTCCCGGCGCAGAAGACGGTGAAGTGCGGACTGTTGAGCTGCAGCCAGTTTTCCTGCTTATCGCGGGCCGCGCTCAAAGTGCAGACGAACAACAGTGACAGTAGCAAGATACGCTTCGACATAAGTGGCGGACAAATAAATACAACGGGAAGAGAAAACAGTCAATACTTTCCGCAAGGGGATGGAAGGGCGAAAAGATGTCAGCTAATCGGTGATGATCGGCGGCAAGTCCGAGGCGGCCCCGATTCGATCAGCGAGGATCAGCGTTAATCAGCGGCGGAGCTAGGTTCTTCGCTTGTAGTAAATCGCGAACTCGAAGCCAGGATTGGCTGGGAATAACTCTGCCACCTTGCGAAGACGCTCGGCCATCTGCACCGGCGCCAGCAGCGGATAATCCCGCTCGCGCAGGTCGTAATAGTCCACATCAATGAACAGCGATAGCAGATAAATCGAAATCGCGTCCGAAAAAGTTGCCGCGAAGTATTCATTCTTGTGCTTTTCGGCGTCGGCCCCTGGCGCAGTTGCAAATTTGCGCGATTCCCAGGCATCGAGCGAAGTTTCGCCCCGCGCTCCTGTCTCGACTTGCTTCCAGACCAGATCCGCAAACGCCTGCGACACGCCGGCCCGCTCCACGATCGCATGACCGACGTTGATGTAGAACTCAAACGCCACGGAGAACTTGTCGTCCATCAGCCGGGTTGAGATGAACACGCACTGCGAATCCCCGAGGTCGAGATTGCGATGGCAGACAGCATTGTCGCTGAGCGCAACGTCGTAACGGTCGGCAATCACAGTTTCATCACCCTGATTCACCGTTAGCGGCACGAAGTAATACGCCTTACGCTGCAGCGCGGCTGCGGCAGAGTCGGGGACGGCGGCCACCATGCGCTCCAATTCGGCGGCGGGCACTGTGACCTCGCCGGCGATGGCATAACAGATGCCGTTGGGCGCCTGCGAAACTGGAGTCTGGCGAACGACCTCCGAGGGCGGGCGCGTCAGTGTTGGGGCTGCCTGCGACATGAAGGGTATTGTAGCGCAACGGCGCACCGAGGCCGCACTTTGCCGCTCAAGTCACCGAGACATAGAGAACCCGCTGAAGTTCTTTTGCTAAATCGCTGAGGCCTTTCTCTGCCTCTCGGGGTCTCCGTGGTGAAAGCTTCTCCACGACGGAGCTACAATCGAAGAGCAATGCCGGCGGCCACCATTTCTGCGCACAAGCCTCATTGGTATTGGATTCCCATGCGGGTTTTGCTCGTGACTTTTCTTCTCACCTTATTTGCCTTCGCCGTCGGCCTGATGCTGGGAATTCTGGGGACAGTAATTGCCGGAAGGCTGCACGGCGTTCATCCCGACATGACGTCGGCGTATCGGCACGTTGCCCTGCCAGTTGCTGCCTTGGTAGGCGTCCTCGCATTCGTTTCCATGGCCGTGGTCGAAATCCGCCGCTATCGGCAGGTCAAAGCCCTGGCCGAAATCGAGCGTGCGAGCCGCTAGTCGCCGGTTCGGCGGTACAATCGAGCGATGCGTCCCCGAATCGCCATTCCCATCCCGCATTCCGAAAAGGCCTACGCCGAGCGCTCCTTGCCGCAGTACGAGCGCGCGATCGAGATCGCGGGAGGCGAGCCGGTCCGTATTCCGCTCGATCAACCTCCGGCGGAAGTCATGAAACTTATCGAACGCTGCGATGCCGTATTGTTGCCCGGAAGCAAAGCCGACGTGGACCCGGCCAAGTACGACGCTCCGCGCGATACGCGAACCAACGCACCCGATACAGGCCGCGACACCGTGGACGAACTTCTGCTGCAGGACGCTTACAACATGCGCAAGCCCGTGCTCGGAATTTGTTACGGCTTGCAAGCGCTCAACGTGTACCGCACCGGCACGCTCATTCAGCACATTGCGTCGAATGTGAGTCACGATGCCGGCCGAACCGTCACGGTGGCGCATCCGGTGACTGTCGAGCCCGAATCGAAGCTGGCGGAAATCATCGGGATGAAGGATCATCCTACTCCGCCGCTCTCCATTCCAGTGAATTCCAGTCATCACCAATCTGCCGATGTGATCGGCGACGGCCTGCGCGTCATCGCAAAAAGCCCGCAGGATGGGATCGTCGAAGCTGTAGAAGGAACCTCGCCGGATCACTTCGTGCTTGCTGTTCAGTGGCACCCGGAGCGATCCGTCGACGATGACGAGCCTTCGCGAGCGATTTTTCGAGCCTTCGTTGAGGCCGCGCGCGAACGGCACGCCAAATTGGCGGGAGAATTCGAAGCGGTCTAGGCCGCAGATCGACAACAGGCGGCACGGATTGATCCGTGTAGATCCGCGCAAAGCCGTGGCCGCTTTCTGACAAACGCATTCAGCCGAAAATCTGCGGTTATTTCTTTTCCAACAGCACAACGACCTGCGCGATTGCGGCGTTGCCCGTGCCCAGACCCTCGGGCGTCTTGGCCTTCAATCCGACGCAATCCGCGGGAACGCCCAGCAATCCGGCCACGCACTCTCGAATTGCTAAGGCATGCGGACCGATTTTCGGCGCGGCGAGAATCAACGTCGAATCCACATTCGCAATGGCATACCCCGCGCTGCTCACTCGCTTCATCGCCTCGCGCAAGAACACGGTCGAATCGGCGCCTTTCCATTGCGGATCAGACGGTGCAAACAGCGTTCCAATATCGGGCGCGGCCACGGCGCCGAGCAGAGCATCCGTCAGCGCGTGCAACAACACGTCGCCGTCAGAATGCCCGGCGAGACCGTTCGGGTGCGGCAAAACGATCCCGCCGATCTTGAGCGGAACGCCCGCTTTGAACTCGTGCGAGTCCCAGCCGTAGCCAATTCTCGTCGCTGGTCGTTCGTCGTTTCTCGTTCGCATTCGTATGATCTGCGCGAGTCACCGTGAATCTGCGGCCCGCGCGGTCGCGTGCAAATAAAACTCTGCCAGTTCCAGGTCCGCTGGCGTGGTGATCTTGATATTTCGGGGCGAACCCATGACTACAGCCACCTCATGTCCGGAGCGCTCGATCAATGACGCTTCGTCCGTTCCTGTAAATCCATCGGCGGCAGCTTCATCGAACGCCTTCTTCATCACATCGTAGCGGAATCCCTGGGGCGTCTGCGCCAGCACGACCCGCTCGCGCGGAATTGTCGCCGTGACCAGCGCGCCTTCGGCCGTGCGTTCGACCTGCTTTACCGTGTCCACCGCGGGCAACCCTGCGATGGCTGCGCCATATTTCTGCGCTGCCTGAATCACGTCTTGAATGATCTCGGCGGTCACAAAGGGCCGCACGGCATCATGCACCAGCACGATATCGTCCGGCGCCGCCGTGATCGAGTTGATCGCATTGGCCACCGACTGTTGCCGGTGCTCGCCGCCTTCGACAAGGTGCACTCTCCTAGGAAGATCATGCGACTCTTTTTCTAGGCGCGCGCGAAAACCGGCCATCTCATTGGCGCGCAGGGCAACATGAATTTCCGAGACACTTTCGTTTTCTACGAACTTGCGCAGCGTATGGATCAGGATCGGCGTGCCGCCAAGCTCGGTGAACTGCTTGGTGGGCGCTTCTTTCCCGCGGGTCGCAGGCGAAGCCATGCGTGTGCCTAATCCCGCAGCCGGGATGATTACGATCACCTTCATGGCGGGCTGCAAGTATACGAGGGCGGAGAGATTCGTTCAAATCCGATTCAAATCCGAGCGGGAATTCTACCGTGGGGTGAGCCCGCCAACCTCTTCCGCCAGTCATCCGGATAGCAGCCGTTCTTCAGGCCGTGCGAAGGATCTCCCTATGATTTCCTGGAAGATCCCTCGTGCGGCTGAACTGCGCCGTGGTTCGCGATGACGACAAGATTCAAACTGGAACCTCACTCCGCCATCTTCGCCAGGTGCAAGTCGAAGCCGGTTTTCGGCAGCAGGGAAGTCAGCCCGAACGCTTTGAAACCGTCGCCGGTGATTTCGGTCTGGCGAAACAGGCCGGGCTCGGTCTCAACCGTTTCGCGCCGCGATTCCATGTCGTCGAGAAACCTCTGCGCCGATTTCAAATCCACCTCCGGGCTCTTGCTCCCCATCACAAAAGCCTCTGCCGCGTAGGAGCGCACCAGCTTGGGCCAGTATTTTTCCAGAAGGCCTGTACTGGCGAAAACGTCCGCCCAGATGATCTCGCCGTTCACCGCCACAACCACCCCGACGGCGTTGCGATCGCGCAGTTGCTTGATTGCGCTCTGATAATCGTGCTCGACCGGGCCAGCGACCACCTCGACGCGCTTCTTGACCTCATCGTTATCCATCACGCGGGCATAGGAACTCGTGCCCTGTACCGCGGCCGCCGACGGCGCCGGCAACATGCCGCCGATCACGCCCTGCGCCTTCCGCACCTCTGACCAGACCATTTCCTGGTTCTTGTCGCTCATTGCCCGGGCGCGCACCGCAGGCTGCGCCATGGCGGAGCCGAATGAGCCGAAATTCGCCTTGGTCGCGGTCCAGCGGCCTGGCTCAACGCAGAATACGCTCAGGTCAATGGGATCGCTTTCCGCCGGTACCAGTCGGTCTTTCCCAATCACCCGGTCCTGCTTGCCGCCGGTCACGATTTCGCCTGCCAGCAGGATCAGCGGCCGCTTGGAATTGTTCACCAGCACCAGGCGATTCACCTGCGCGTTCTCCTGCCATGTCATGACTCGCGGTTGCCGCGGACGCAGCAGCGGTCGCATGGCTCCGCTTTCGCTCACCACAACGTCGCCGGAACGAATTCCTTCGTCCAGGGTTAGAAACTGTTGGGTATCGTGCGATGCCGAAGCCACGACAGGGAAGACGGTGAGATTTTCGTGCCGTATAGGTGCCAACACTTTGTAAGCCGGACTGGCTGAAACTTCGCCGGCCGGCGCTACGCTGGGTGTGGCTGCAATCAGGCCAACAGTCAGCGTGGCCAGAACTACGATCCATAACTTGGCGCGCATGTTTGCCTCCTCGGGGACGCCCCGGGGCGGGGTGTAAACCCTTCTCCGAAGCGTCCATCTCCTGCCCTGACTAGTGACAGAACGGCTCGAGAGCAGCGGCTTGCATCGAAAAAAGTTGGTACGATCAAAGAAGATCACAACCAATATGTCCAGAGACGGTGTCCAATCGGTAGGGGAAATCGCCAGGAGGTTGGCGCCGCTCGTGGACGAACTGTACAAGAACAGCAGAAGTGAGGAGTTCGGGCTGACGCCTGGGCAGTTCGCCGGCATGCTGGAGGAGATCGCAGGAAAGTATCTGCCGGCCGACGCGGAACAGAAGGACGTGCGCGAGTTCTGCTCCGGTTTGCGGGTCGAGGAGTTGGCGCTTGCCCGCGCCTGTGCCGCAGGCCACGAGCATGCCTGGGAAGTTTTCTTGATCCGCTATCGCGAAAAGCTCTACGACATTGCCGGCTACATCGCGAAAGAAAGTTCGGCGGCGCGTGAGCTGGCGGACTCGCTGTACGCGGACTTATACGGTACAACCGAACGCGATGGCCGACGCGTTTCCAAGCTGGCATCCTACACGGGGCGAGGCTCCCTGGAAGGCTGGCTGCGCACGGTCCTGGCGCAAGAGCATGTGAACCGCTACCGCCGGCAACGGCGGCTGGTCAGTCTGGATGGCGAGAGCGAAGAGGGTGCGCAGTTCGCCGTGCCCGAGGCCGAACCCGTCATTCGCGTGGATGCCCGGGTGGAAGCGGCGACTGACGAGGCCCTGGGCGCCTTGCCCGCCGAAGACCGCTTCGTTTTGGCTTCGTACTTCCTCGACGGTCGTACCTTGGCCGAGATTGCCCGCATGCTCGGGGTGCACGAATCCACCATCAGCCGCAAGCTCGATAAGCTCACTAAGTCATTGCGCAAGCAGATCTTGGCGGCGCTGCGGAGGCGCGGCATGAGCCGCCGCCAGGCCCAGGAGGCGCTGGAAGTGGACGTCCGTGACCTGCGGCTGAATATTCGCAGCCGGCTGGCGCAAGAAACTCCCGCGGCGACGTTCTCCAAAAAGAAGGCAGAAGCGCCGGCGGGCGATGGGCGAGTTTGAGGTTTGTTGGTGCAGTTAGGCTGGTGCGATTGAATTGGTGTAGCTGGGTTGGTGTAGCGATGACGGAATCTGCAGTTCCTCGCGAATGCGCCAGGGACTGCAGGTTTCGCCTGTAAGGACAGTAAAAAGCAGCGCAATGGCTGAGATCCCCGACATCGTGAAGCAGCGCCTTGTGAAGGCAGAGGGCGGCGTCCATCCGGACGCCAACCTGCTTGCTGCATTCGCGGAGAGATCGCTACCCAGGCGCGAGCAGCGTCAGCTGACGGAACACCTTGCCGCCTGCGCCAGTTGCCGGGAGATTGTGGCACTGGCTGTGCCATCCTCCGAGGCCACCACCGCCGTTGCCGCCCTGCGCGGTCGATCGCCGTGGCTTTCCTGGCCGGTGCTGCGCTGGGGTGCGCTGGGTGCTTGCGTCATCATTGTCGGCGCTGCGGTGACCCTGCGCCATCCGCGGCAGCAAAGCGCGGACGTCATCGTCGTCGAGCGTCAAGCTCCGCAGCAGGAGATGGCAAAGGCTGGGCTGGAAGGGAAGGCGCCTTCATCGAACGCCATGGCCGTAAATCGCGTAAACGCTGTAAACCGCTTAAACGAAGACCGGCAGCCTGCATCACGGTCCGGGTCCAAGGTCCCGCCCGCGCCCACTCCTGACGCCGAGCGCCAGATGATGGCATCGCGGTCGCGGACTTTACTGCCGGCCGGGGAATCTAGCCAGGAAGCCGCGAACCAGGAAGGCGAGCAGGACGAACCAGAAACAGTTCCCACGATCGCCGATTCGAACGAGACTGCCGTCACGGCCGCCAAGTCGGAAACGACGGATTTAGTGCCCGGCAAAGCGAAAGAAGCGCAGCAAGATTTAGGTAGCCCGATGAGCGCAGTGGCGGGTGGGGCTCTGGCGGAGAAGCGTCAAATGGCCGCTTCGGCCCCCACTGATGCTATGATGCTGACCACTCCTGACGTCCTGCCGCGCTGGACCCTAAGCGCCGACGGCACGTTGCAACGGTCTCTCGATGCCGGCCGAAATTGGAAGATGATCACGGTCTCGAACCGCACCATTTTCCGCGCGCTCGCTGCCAACGGCCTCGACATCTGGGTGGGAGGATCGGGCGGCGCACTCTACCACTCTTCCGACGCAGGTGAACATTGGCTGCGCGTGCAGCCGGCGGCGAACGACGAAACCTTGACATCCGATATCATCGGAGTGGAATTCCCCGACACCCTGCACGGCAAAGTGACCACTTCCGGCCGCCAGATCTGGATCACCGCCGATGCCGGCCAAACCTGGCAAAAGCAGTAAATTCGGGCTTTGGCCGGTTTTCCCGACTGTGCAAAATCCTTCATGCGTCAGAGTCACTCCGCCGCCAGAAGTGCCGTCCTGACCCGCTACCTCTTACCCGACAGTCAACTAGCGCGATTCCATCCGCCGCGGCACGGTTCTCCGGCGATTACCCGTGAGCATTACTCCGCTTCCGTCTTGAATTACCAAAGTGACGTTTACACAGACATAGCTCCGAGCTACTATCCATGCGTGGTTTGGCAGTTCTGGGGGAGGGCTGCCGAGGCGTCCTGAACTGAAAAGTTTAGGGCGCTTTTTTCTTGCAGTGAATGGTGATTGGTGGATCGTGGTTAGGGAACGCCTCTACCCTGCGAGGAATCGCGTCAGCCGAGACGATGTCGCGCCAAGGCAAACATTTGGATCGGCTAGCAACACTGTTCACTGACAACAATCCGCTCTAGCCACTGTTGACTATCCGCCGCTGTGCGTCTTCTGGCTCTGCCGGAGCATCCAATGTTAGGATGAATTAGCATTCATAGTTTGATTTGGCGCAGCCCCTGCGGCCGCGCCGCTGGAGGGAATCATGGCAGGCAACGGAATTCTGGAAGTAACAGATTCCAATTTTGACCAGGATGTGCTCAAGTCCGAAACTCCGGTCTTGCTGGACTTCTGGGCGGCATGGTGCGGCCCTTGCCGCGCTCTGGCGCCGATCGTGGACGAAGTGGCAAAAGACTATCAAGGCAAGCTGAAAGTCGCCAAAATGGACGTGGACCGCAACAGCGCTACTCCGATGCGCTACAAAGTCACGGGAATTCCAACTCTGCTCGTCTTTAAGGGCGGACAGGTGGTGGAACAACTGGTTGGCTACAAAGACAAGAGCGTAATTCAACAGGTACTGAACAAGTACGTTGGATAAAGCGCTGAATTTCTTCTAACAAATGCCCGGGTGAGATTCCCGGGCATTTCTTTGCTCGAAGCGGGTTCGGTGCGATCCTACGCAGCCCGGCTTGGGTTCGCCGCCCGATCCACCAACGCCGTGCGGGTCCAGGTGTAGCGCATGCGATGGATTACGGTAATCGTCGAAAGCACCGCAATCACCCAGAGCACCGGCGCCATGCGGTTGAACAGCGCTCCGATAATGACCAGCACCAGGCGTTCCGGACGCTCCATGAATCCCACACGGCAGGAACCGATCAGCGACTCCGCCCGCGCGCGGGTGTAGCTGACCATGATCGCGCTGACCATGACAAAGGCCGTCAGCACGACGTAGAAGAAGCGGTCGCCACGGGCGTAATAGACAAGCAGGCCGAGGAACTGTGACGCGTCGCTGTAGCGGTCGATAACTGAATCGAAGAAGCCGCCGAAGCGCGTTACCTGGTTGCTGGCGCGCGCCACGGCGCCATCCACGAGATCGAAGAATCCAGAACCGATGATGACCAGGCCGGCGAGGCGGAACAGGCGCGCCTGGTTATCGCTATTGGCGAAACCGAACAGGAAGGCCGCGATGGTGTTAACAACCAGGCCGAGAAAGGTGAGAACATTCGGATTGATTCGCGCCAAGGCCAGCCAGCGCACGATGGCATCGAGCAGAACCCCGCAGCCACGGCCAAAAGCCCTTGTCCAAGTCATATTTGCCAGGTCGAGTCTAACCGCTGACTACCACCGCCGCAGGTGTGGCGCGGACATTCCTGCGCAAGAGCAAAATGGCCGGTTTGGCAGCTATTTTGCGCACTCGGGAAACCTGCTTTTCCCCGAAGCCAAAACGCCCGCCTACGACGCCTCCGCCTGGTCGTGAATCGTGGTCAGGCTGAGAACTTCCATTTCGCGGTTGCCGTTAGGCGTGACCACCATGGCTGTATCGCCGACTTTCTTGTTGAGCAGCGCCCGCCCGATGGGCGAAGTGGTCGAAATCTTGCCCGCCGCCACGTCCGATTCTTCGCTGGTTACCAGCTTGTATTCCACTTCCTCGTTCTTGCCGTTGTCATAAACGCGCACGGTCGAGCCCAGGCCGATCTTGTCCTTGGGAATGTTGTTCATGTTAATCAGCGACAAGTCGGCCAAGCGCCTTCCCAACTGGCGCAACCGGGCCTTGACGTACTCCTGTCGCTGCTTGGCCATATGGTACTCGGCGTTTTCGCTGAGGTCGCCGAGCGCAATAGCCCGCTTAAGTTCTGCCGGCAACTCGTGGGCCAACTCATGTTCCAGAACGTTGATTTCGTCCTGCAGCTTCTTCTTGATCTGATCGGTCATGCCTTGAGGGATTATAAACCCAGTGCTGAGTGGGCGTGCCCTTTTAGCGCAGTCCTGCAACGCCGGCGCGTTGCCGGCTGTCGGGCGGGCGTCTCGCCCGCCGGCCGAGCGAGGAAGCCGACACCTGACGGTATTTCCCGCCTCACTTGGCCCCTCTCCATGCCGGAATCGCCGCCGCACCTCGCGCCCGATGGCCAAGGTTCGTAGCGCCGGACCCGGAATCATCAGAACCCATCTAGGGCGTGATCGCGAACACCGTGCCGTAGCCGTAGGCTCCGCCTCCATTCGTTGTACCATACAGATTGCCAGACGCGTCCCTGATCAGACCAGCGAACGGACTGGATCCGTCCGGACCCGCAAAGCTGTGCACCACCGTTTCTGTCCAATTGCCGCCGCCCCCCAGCGTCACCTTGAAGACTGTGCCACAACCAGACCCGCCGCAGTTATTGGAAGCGCCACCCTCTATCGTTGTGCCATAGAGGTTCCCTGCCGCATCGAACAACGGCGTTCCCCTCGGCTCTCCACCGTCCCCACCGTCGAAGCTGTGGATGGTCGTGAATGACCAGTGTCCCTTTCCGTCTGACGCCAATTCGTAGACGTTGCCAAAGCCGCCGCTGCCGCCTGCGATCGCTGTGCCATACAGGTTGCCGGCCTTGTCGAAAGCCAACCCTCCAACGGCCAAGGATCCATCCCCGCCTCCCGTGAAGCTATACAGCACCTTCTCCGTCCAAGAACCTTTCTCGCCGTGCGCCTCCTCGAAGACCGTTCCATTGCCGCCGGTGCCGCCAAGAACCGTAGTACCGTAGAAGTTTCCAGAGTTGTCGAAGACGACACCTGCGCGGGAACTAAATCCGTCCTCGCCGTTCCAATCGAAGTTGTGCAGCACTTTCTCAGTCCAGTCGCCGTTCTTATCCGGCGCTAGTCTGAATACGATCCCGTCTCCGTTTGCGCCGCCATAGAAAGTAGTGCCATACAAGTTTCCCGCCGCGTCGAACGCCACCGGGCCGAGGGGTTCCGAGCCATCCGAGGGGCTTCCGGCGAAGCTGTGCAGTATCTTCTCTTTCCACTTGCCGCCCGTCGCTGGCATCAACTCAAAGACAGCGCCTGCCGAATAGGCGCCGCCGTGCGCGGCTGTGCCATATAGGTTGCCGGCTCCATCAAGGATCAGATTTCCCACAGGATAATAGCCGTCCTTGCCGTTGTTTTCGAAGTGATGCACCACCTTGTACGTCCACATCCCTTTGACTGGCATCAGTTCGAACACCGTTCCGCAGCCGTGCACGCAGTTCGAATTGCCGCCGTAAACGGCGGTTCCGTACAGACCCCCCGATGGATCGAAGACCAGGCTGGACTCCGGGTTCGAACCATCCGGACAGAGCTGAGCCTTGCAGAAGCTGTACAGCACTTTTTCTTTGCGCGCGGCCAAGGCCGGGGTGACGGCTGTGAACCAGGCAACAATCACGCCAAGAACCAACAGGAAGAGGATTGAGTGCTTTCGAAACATGATTCCTCCTTGCCACCGAAGTCATACCGCAAGGAACATGCTATTTGCTTCCCAGCGCCAGGGCGCCGAGCGTGGCGAACTGGTCCACGCTGTCTTGCGTACCCTTGGTTTTGCCCGCAACGATTGTCTTATTCGCGATCGTCTCATAGGCGTACCCGGTCATCGTGGCCACGATCGTGCCCAATCCTGAGCCTGTCACGTTCAGGCGAGCCCAGCCGTAGTGAGTCTTTCCCGTGATCTGGAATTTGAATCCAAGATAGCGATTCTTGACGTTATCCCATGGGCCAGCGGAGGGTTGAGTACTGAATGCTTCCCGCATCACGGCGCTTCCCGTCAGAAAACGCGCCTTCGGGCCGATCGCCGAGCCCTTCTTCATCGCCGCAGCGAAATGGAAGTAACTCTTGACCGATCCAACTTCGCTGTTTCCAGCCGCGGGCTTTAGATACAGAACCTGCACACAACTGTCCGGACAAGTGGACGTATAGAAATTCGCCACGGTGAAGTCGGTTATCTTGTCGTGATTCAGATCCAGGTTGTAACGCTCGGCTCCGGCAATTACCAGATGAGTTTTGTGGTAAACGATTTTGGCCTCCACCGGCGGGGCCAACGCCAGCATCCCCACTCCGGCCGCAGTCGCGGCCAAAGCATATGAATTGAGCCGATAAGAAAGTGATTCAGGAAGGTTCGCGGGCTGGCGCTTCATGTTCCCTCCAAAGTGACGGCTCACAGTATCCGCCTGGCCACACCGTCAGTCAATCCGATTCGCCGAGTGGGCCGAAAGTCTCTATGCCAGAGTCTCCCTAGACGCTACTTGGGAAACAAATGTAACATGCTCTCGCCTTTGGGAGTGGCCGTTCATGAAGTCAATTCACGCAATCGTCGCCACTGGCATCGCAGCCGCGATCTGCTTTTTGTCACAAGTCTCCTTTGCGCAATATCAGATCTCCTCTTGTCCCTACAAGGCGGATGTGAAGAACGGGTCATACGTAGTGGTCGGAACGGTCTGGGGAGGCGGCGGCGATTGCATTGACATAACTGCGCCTGGTGTTACTGTCCTGTTCAATAACAATACGGTTTACTCGGGGCGGGCGGCGATCCATATCGAAAAATCTGCCAAGCATGCCCACTTAATTGGACCGGGTTATGTTTTTAACACGATTCTAGATGAAGGCGATTCCGCGATCATCGAAGATCTCACCGTTGGATTCAACGGACCTGGGTCGGCGATCGTTCTGAAAAATGTCAGAGACAGCGTCGTGAGAGGGGACAGCGCGGAGGGCGGTAATGGGGAGCCAGACGTTTGGCTAGACAACACGATGAACTGCACCGTGGAAAACAATCGAGCCTTGGGCGGTGGTGGTTCAGGGGGCCAAAGCGGCATCATAGTCACAAACACCGATTCCAAGGTATCCCGGTCGAGGAACAACCTGATCGCGAATAACGATGTCAGAGGAAATGGCATCGGCATTTACATTGACGGCGTCGGTCCAACCTGTACCGAGCAAGTGCCAAGCGAGGGAAATACTGTCACCGAAAATGTTGCCGACGATAACCTCGCCTTGGGCTCGTTCGGGATAGGAATTTTGCTAGGGTGCGGAGCCCGCGATACCACCGTTTCCCATAATACAGGGCTTCACAACTGGAACTACGATGCCCTTGATTTAGACCTAAACTGCAAGGCAAATACATGGAGGGACAATAAGTTCCGGAACGCTTACCCGTCGTGCATTGTCGGGTCAAAGCCCGAGTTAACGGTACTCCATGCCTTCCAGGGATTTGGGGATGGCGAAAATCCGACCGAGGGATTGACAGTTGACATGCAGAGCAATCTCTATGGAACTGTTCCCTACGGCGGGGATACTGGATGCGGTGATCTAGGGTGCGGTTATGCTTTCAAGATGTCGCGAACGGATCATGGTTGGAAGAAAACAAAGATTCACGTCTTCACCGGCGCTCCTAGCGACGGCATGCGGCCTAGTAGCGGTCTCATCTTTGATGAGAGTGGCAATCTCTATGGCGAAACGTTGTTTGGGGGAGCCGTCAACGCGGGCACTGTATACAAGCTGTCGCCCAATTCAGGCGGCGGCTGGACAGAGCAGGTGCTCTTTAGCTTTGCCCACACTCCCCTCGGTATTAATCCGAACGGTGGGCTCATCTTTGATCAGTCCGGAAATCTTTACGGAGTCGCGGGTGGCGGTTTGAATTGTGGCGTCGTATTTGAGTTGACTCGCCAGAGCAGCGGCATATGGACGGAACGACTTGCTTACAGTTTCAAGCCTGAAGGCGGCGACGGAATTCAGCCTAACGGAGGCCTCGCCTTTGATCCGCAGGGCAATTTGTTCGGCTCGACCTATCTCGGAGGTGCGAACGGAGAAGGAACCGTTTTCGAGTTGACGCCACAACAGGGATCTTGGAGGGAAACTGTGATCCACAGCTTCGCAAACGACGAGAACGGCCGATCCCCTCTAGGCGGCGTTGTGACAGATAACATCGGGAACGTCTTCGGCACAACTTGGCGGGCAGGCTCCGCCGACGCCGGCACGGCGTTTGAATTAAGTCCCGGCGCCGCCGGGAACTGGAATTTCAAGCTGCTCCATGCCTTCAAAGGTGAGCAAGACACCGGGTTCCCGGTCGCTTCCATGATCTTTGACTCGGCGGGGAATCTCTACGGCACCGAGGAGGGCGACGGGTATAACTGGCCTTCAGTCGGGAGCGTATTTAGACTCACGCCGGAAGCGACTGGAGAATGGAAGGAGGTGGTCTTGCACCGCTTCGGCGGCGGGCCTGATGGCGGGTATCCAATAGATAGCTTGGCTATTGATATGAGCGGGAATCTCTACGGGACGGCCAATGACGGCGGGAATAGTGGTTGCTGGTATGGCTGCGGCGTCATCTTCGAGGTCCCGCATAAATAGACGATGCCGAGCTCGGGCGGTTGCCACACAGCGCTCTCCGGATGAAGGCAAGTTCTTCTCAGGTTTTCACTACGGAACCATGCTCCAATACAAAGCGTGTAAGGCTAGGGAACAGTGTGGGATTGGGGAGCCCTATGCCTGGAACTCGCCGGCTTCGGGCAGGCGCAGGTTGCATTTGGATAGGGCCTTGCCGAGCAGTTCCTCGACCTGGGGCTCGTCGCAGTTCTTTGCCATGGCCAACTCACTTACCAATAAGTAGCGGGCTCGCTCGAGCATCTTCTTCTCGCGGAACGACAGAGCTTTGTCTTGGCTTAACACGATCAGGCCCTTCAGAACTGAGGCGACCTCAAACAGGGAACCGGTCCGCATGCGCTCGGAGTTCTCTTTGAAGCGGTATTTCCAGTCGGCGTTGTTGTCACATTCGCCATCTGCAAGAAAATCCACGATCTTCTGGATTTCCCCGTTCTTGACCACTCGCCGCAAACCTACCGTGCCCACATTGTGGAAGGGCACCATGACCTTCAGGCTGCTGGCCTTGATTTTCAGGAGGTAGAATTTTTCAACAGTTGCGCCAAAGGTCCGGCTGCTGATCTGTTCGATGATTCCAACACCATGATTGGGATAGACGACCTTATCGCCTATGTGGAAACTACCGTCCGGACTTAGCATGCGAAACCGCCCACAGGCACCAGGGAGGAAAGCAACAACATACGTTCAGTTTATCCCAATTCGGGGCTGAAAGCAATTTTGGGCCGTGCGGTAGAGATCGCCGTGCTTTCATTCTCCCAGCCAGGCTCCAAAGGGCCGCAGGGATTCCACGTGGTCGAAGACGATCTTCATGGCGGCGGTGATCGGGATAGCCAAGAGCAGGCCCATCGCCCCCCAGAGCCAGCCCCACAGCAGAAGCCCCATGGTTACAGCTAAAGGGTTGAGCTGCAATCGGTTACCTAGGAACTTTGGATACATAACATTAAGCGCGATCAGGTGCAATCCAAAGACGGTCGCGAAGATGGTCAGAAGGTCCTGCGAGTTCAGGTTGCCGAGATCCACGAAAATCGGCGGTACAAGCGCCAGGACAAGGCCAAGATAGGGAACGAGGCTCAGGAAACCACTTACGAATCCGACGAAGTAGAAAAATGGCAGGCCGATGAACCAGAAGGCCAAGGTGCTGATGGCGCCGATCAGCAAGCCAATGAGCAGATTCCCCACCATGAAGCTGCGGATCATGGCCGAGATAAGTCCAAGGGTCACATAGACGGCGTTGCGGCTTTCCAGGGGGAAAAGCATTACGGTGGCGGCGCGGACGTGTTCCTGCCACGTGAGCATGAAGTAAACCAGAAACGGGATGAACGATGCCGCCAGGATGGTGGTGCTGAGCGAACCGAAGCCACGGGTGAAAACGTCGGTCCAATCGCGCGCCGGACGAACGCTGACCACGCCCTTTTCGTGGTCCGGACCCAATACCTCCAGGCTTTCCGCGTTCTTCTCGAAGGTTTCCGCCTTCCGGCGCAGGCGGGCCAGATCATTGCGCACCTTGGTCGTGTATTTGGGCAGGTCTTCCAGAAGAGTTGCGGCCTGGTTGTAAGAGTAATAAACGGTTCCGGCCAGCGCCGCGAGCAGCAGCAGAACCGCGATGGCGGCGGCCAGGCCACGAGGCAGGCGAATGTAGGTCAGCACGTCCACGATGGGCGCCAGAATGAACGCCAGCAGGACGGAAACCAGGATGACCGCGAGAACCAGTTCGCCGAAATAACAGAGCGCCAGCAGGCCGCCGATGCCGATCACATTCATGGCCCAGTGGCGGCGCAGGCGGCGCCCGGTCTTGGCCGGACGCACGGCGACTGCTGGCGTAGAAGGGCGTGAAGCGTCGTCAATCATGCGGACTTTGCCAACTACCCAACGCGCATTATCGTAGATCAATTCGGGAGTTTCCGCCGGACTATAATCGCGACGTGCCCTCTGAGCCAACCCATGCTGTGGCTGCGCGAATCCTGGGCATGGACGTGGGTGCGCGGCGCATTGGCCTGGCGGTCTCCGATCCGCTGGGCATAACCGCCCAGGGGATTAAAACCCTGCAGCGGCGGAATAAGCGCACCGACTTCGCGCAGTTAGAGAAGGTAATCCGGGACTACCAGGTCGCCGAAATCGTCGTCGGCTACCCCCTGCGCATGAGCGGGGCCGAAGGAATTCAAGCGGAGAAGATGCAGCTCTTCGCCGAGGACTTGCGCCGTCGTTTTCGGTTGCCGGTTCATTTGTGGGATGAACGGCTGAGCTCCGCCCAAGCCAACCGCTTGCTGCGCCAGACGGAGATGTCCATCAAGCGGCGGGGCGAAGTTGTGGATCAGATGGCAGCGGTGCTGATTCTGCAAAGCTGGATGGACGCGAGGGGTGGTTCTTAACTGAAAGATGATGTTGGGGCGTCGTGCTTTTCTGGAGCAACTGCGCCGAAGATTGTAACGGCTCGCGGGCGGGAATGCCGGTCCTCCACGGTGACCGTGGTCCAGGCACCTTCGGCCAACAACCCCCGTCCCGGCCTCATCTAAACTATTCTTAGTGCGTACGTTCTTCACACTGGTTCTGCTCGCCGTGCTTGCCTTTGGGGGATGGCTGGCCTGGGCGCTATATACGCCAGTCACGCCGGCGGGGCAGACGACTGTGCTGCTTCGTCCGGGCTACTCGACGCGGCGCATTGCGGACGAACTGCAATCGGCAGGCGTGATTCGCAGCGCCCTGGCGTTTACCCTATGGCAGCGCGTGGATCATCGGCGGTCGCTCAAGGCGGGCGAGTATCTGTTCGAGAAAACGGCCAATAGTCTGGAAGTTCGCCGGCGCCTGGCGGAGGGAGATGTTTACTTCCATACGGTCGCGATTCCCGAAGGCTACAACCTGTTTGAGATCGCGCAGGCGATCCAGAATGCGGGCCTTGGTCCGGCGCAGGATTTTGTGAAGGTGGCGATGTCGGACACGGCGCTGGTGGCCGATCTCGACCCGCAGGCCAAGACGCTCGAAGGCTACCTCTTCCCCAATACTTACGAATTCACGCGCATGCAGACGATGGAAGAGATGGCAGCGGCCATGGTCAAGCAGTTTCGGCAGGTGGCGCGGGAGATTGGATTGGCGCAGAGTGCCGTCCCCTCAAGCGATCCGCCGTCTATCCACAATGCTGTGACGCTCGCTTCCATCATCGAGAAGGAAACGGCGGCTGGCGAGGAGCGTCCGATGGTAGCGAGCGTGTACGCGAACCGGTTGGCGCACAAGATGCCTTTGCAGGCAGATCCCAGCGTGATTTACGCAGAAATGCTGGACGCGGCTTATACCGGCGCTCTGCACCACGCCGATATGCAGTTCAAATCGGCTTACAACACCTATACTCATGCGGGATTGCCGCCGGGGCCGATCGGCAATCCGGGGAAGGCTTCGCTTGAGGCCGCCCTGCATCCCGCTGAGACCGATTACTTCTACTTCGTGAGCGACGGCAACAGCCATCACCGTTTCGCCCACAGCCTGGAAGAACACAACCGCAATGTGGCGACCTATCGGCGGGTGATGGCAGGGCGGTAGGATGCTTTCGGTGCAGCGACGCTCGAACTGCAGAGCCCTCGCTTTGCTCGGGATGACCAACTCGCAAAGTTGCTGCGAGCCACAACTCTGATGTGAATCCGGTTTCTCCCTTATACTCATCTGATCGGGAAACATTGTCCGTCTCACATGGCAAATTGGCTGCGAACTCGCGCGCTGTTGCTTGGGCTTGCAATTCTGCCGCTCACCGGTTGCCTTTTCCGCTCCCGCAAAGTGGAGCCGCCGCTGGGTCCGGTGGAGTTGAAAAGCGCGACCGAGCAGGATCTGGTCAGCTACATCAATTCGCAATCGGACAGGGTGCAAAGCATGCAAGCCACGGTGGACATTGACACCACGGTAGGCGGGGTGAAGAAGGGGAAGATCACCGATTACCAGCAGATCCGAGGCTATGTGCTGGCGCGCAAGCCGGCCATGCTGCGCCTGATCGGGCTGCTGCCCATCGTGCGCACGCAGGCATTCGACATGGTGAGCGACAGCCAGCAGTTCAAGCTCTGGATTCCGCCCAAGAACCGGTTCATCACCGGGCGCAACGATATAGAGCGGCACAGTTCATCGCAACCGCTGGAGAATGTTCATCCACACGATATTTACGATGTGTTGCTGCTGCGGCGGATCGATTCGCAGAATGAGATCGCGGTGCTGGAAAACGACACCGAACTCGTCACGGACCCGAAGGGTCACAAGGCACAACGGGCGGATTACATCGTGGATGTGATCGCGAAGAACGATCACGGATGGTTTCTGGCGCGCAAGATCGTATTCAGCCGGACCGATCTGCTTCCCCATCGCCAGCTTCTTTATGACGACATAGGGAACATCGTGGCCAATGCGACCTACTGGAATTACAAGAATGAAGACGGCGTGAGCTTTCCCTGGCAGACCGAGATTGCCTGGCCGCAGGAAGAGTACGACATTACGCTGACCATGGTGAAGCTGGAATTGAATCGTCCACTGACGGACGACAAGTTTGTGCTGGAGCAGCCGCCGGGTGCGGTCGTGGTGCATCTGGACCAGCCGCAGGCGGATTCTGTTGCGGGGCGGAATAATGGCGGGCGGTAAGGGTGAGGGAAGCGCAGCCACGCCAACAGCAGATTCCTCGACACGCTCTCGCCCCGCAAGCGCGCCTGCGAACGGCTCGGAATGACGAGGGACTAGGAGCTTGCCGGAATTGCGCTACCTATGATGAACAAAATGATTGTCGCTAACCTGGTGCACCGGCCGGTGCGGTCGCTGATCAGCATCGTTGCCATTGCGCTCGAGGTCACGCTGATTCTGCTGATCGTTGGGTTATTTCTCGGACTGTTGAACGACTCGCGGCAGCGGCAGGCGGGCATCGGGGCGGATGTGATCGTGATGCCGCCGGGGTCGTCGTTTATCGTCGGGCTCACGGGCACGCCCATGTCTATTAAAGTCGGCGACATTCTGGCCAAGCTGCCGCACGTGGTGACAGTCGCGCCGGTTGTCACGCAGGTTTCGACCGCCGGGGCGCTCGAGGTGATCGCTGGCATTGATCTCAACAGTTATCAAGCTCTCTCGGGGCCTTTTCGCTATGTGCATGGCGGGCCGTTTCAGGGGCCGACCGATGCGCTGGTGGACGATCTGTTCGCGCGCGTGAAGCATGTCAAGGTGGGCGATACGATCGAGATTCTAAATCACAATTTTCGCGTGGCGGGCATCGTCGAGCCAGGGAAGGGAGCGCGGAAATTTCTGCAGATCAACGCGCTTCAGGATTTAATCGGCGCGCAAGGGAAGGCGACACTGTTTTATCTCAAACTCGACAGCCCGGAGAACGCGGAGGCGGTGGTGAATGAGATCAAAGCCGTGCCGGGCATGGAAAGATATGTCGCCACTTCGATGGCGTATTACCTTTCGATGATGACCACCAACAATTATCCGGGCCTCTCGAAGGTGATTGATTTTGTGATTGCCATTGCCATGATTGTCGGCTTCATCGCGATTTTTCAGGCGATGTACACCGCGGTCATGGAGCGTACGCGCGAGATCGGAATTTTGAAGTCCATGGGCGCGTCGAGACTCTACATTGTGGACGTGATCCTGCGGGAAACGGTGCTGCTTGCGCTAGGCGGAATTCTGGTGGGGATTCTGTTCAGCCTGGCGGCGCGGGTAGGAATTGACGGACGTTCGACGCTGCGCGTGGTGGTGACCGGCGGATGGATTCTGAAGGCGACAGCGATTGCGATCGTGGGAGCGGTCCTGGGCGCGATTTATCCAGCGTACAAGGCGGCTCAGAAGGATCCGATTGACGCCCTGGCGTATGAGTGAGGCGCATGCCGAACCTCCACGCTTGCCGTTTGTGCGTTGCCCAAAAAAAAGCCGCGGCCATGGCCGCGGCTCAGCATGAAACTCGCGCTCAATTACTCAGGGAAGCGAGCAAAATCGGGTTCAAACCGATTTTCACCGTGGTTCCTATTGGATAGGTAAGGTTGAACCCGAGGTCGGTCCAGGTGCCTCCTATGAACGGCGCCGAGACTGTGTAGGTTGTATTTCTACAAACATAAGCGTTGCTGAAGTTCGTGCAATACGGTGGCGGGTAAGGACCGTTAGGGGAATGAGAATTTTCGGAACCTGAACCAGCCTCCGCAGCTACATGGCCCACTTTACCCGGACGACGGTAGCGGTGATAACATGAGGGCGCGTCAGAGGTATGCCCGCCCTGGAGGAGAGTACGAAGTCGCCCAGCCGTCCCAAAGCCCCCTTGCCCCTGCCGCAGAAAACCGAGCGACACCTGAGCGCCTATGCGCTCGCTGCCAGCGCAGCTGGGGTGAGCGTTCTGGCATTGACTAGGCCTGCTGAGGGCAAGGTTGTTTACACTCCGACTCACCGCGTGATGAGCACTTCAGACCCGCAGCACTGGTGGTTTCTCGACCTCAACCGCGACGGAGTCAAGGACTTCAGTTTCAGTGCCTATGTGGAGACGGGCATGAGCAGCCAGTTTGCCTTTCTGCGGTGCGTCGGCCTAGCTAGTAATCGAGTCCTGGGAACCGGCGCTTATGATGCCGCATTGTACCCGGGAGTCCGCATCGGGCCAAAGGGCGGGTTCGGCGCTCCCGACCACTCGATGGCACGCGTGTCCACGTTTCAGGGAAGCCCTGGGTTCCAAGCGCCGTGGGCTAACCACGGCAAGGGCGTCAAAGACCGCTATCTTGGCTTGAAGTTCGCCATCAACGGCAAAATTCACTACGGCTGGGGCGGCTCAACGTAGAGGTTAAAACTCAGGGCGGCGCCAACATCACCGGCACACTCACCGGCTACGCTTACGAAACCGTCCCCAACAAAGCCATCGTCACGGGCAAAACCAAAGGCCCGGATGTCGTCACACTCGGCCTTCTGGCGAAGGGCGCGATGGCGAGACGAACCGCCTCTCCAGCACGATAGAAAATTCTCCGGGAGCGTCTATCGGGGCACGGCTTCAGCCGTGCCGTAATGCCTGACAATCCTCAAGATGCCCGCAAAATCCCCACCCTAAACTCAAAGAGCGCGTTTAGGAGGGGGCACCCGATAGAGCCAAACACGGCGGCGGACAAGAGTGTCCGCCCCACACAAGCATGGCGAGGGCGCCCGCGCCGACGGGCGAACTCCCACCTTGGCGCGGACAGGAATGTCCGCGCTACACTCTGCCAAGCTTGCGTTGACAATCGCAAGCCGGGTACGTTATCTTTAACTCTTTAGCAGTCCTGCGGTTGCCCGCCTGATAGCCCTGCGCGTTCGACGCTCACAAGGGTGCTCAGCGGTCTTCTTTGCGTTTTTATTTTCTGGGAGACTTTGGTATGTCAACGTATTTCCCCAAAGCGGGGGAAATCTCGCGTGCGTGGTATGTCGTGGATGCCTCAGGGCAGACGCTGGGCCGGCTGGCTTCGCAGGTGGCGCGCATCCTGATGGGCAAGGAAAATCCCAAGTACACACCGTTTCTGGACACCGGCGATCACGTGATTGTGATCAACGCTGAGAAGGTCCGGACCACCGGCGTGAAAGCGGAGCAGAAGGTCTATCAGCATTACACCGGGTATCCGGGCGGGTTGCGCACCGAGGAGTTCAAGAAGCGTTTCGCGCGCAAGCCGGAGCTGATCGTGGAGCAGGCCGTGCTGCGGATGTTGCCGAAGTCGAAGCTGGGCCGGCAGATGATCAGCAAGCTGAAGGTGTATCGCGGAGAGAAGCACCCCCACGAAGCGCAGAAGCCGGTAGCAAAGCAGCTTCTAGCTGCTAGCTCCTAGCAATCAGGAGCACGGGCGGTTAAGGTTCAACATTGTCAGAGGAGTGATCGGCGGAAAGCACGGGCTTCGGCGAAGGCTAGAAGCTAGTAGCTAGAAGCCAAGAGGCGAAAATGGCAGAGCAAGCGCAATATTACGGCACGGGACGGCGCAAGAGAGCGGTGGCGCGGGTTTATCTGCGTCCGGGAAGCGGCGACTTCAAGGTTAACGGGCGTCCGTTCGAGCAGTATTTCGTGACGCCGGCGCAGCGGGTGAGCGCGAAGCAGCCGCTGGTTTCGACCGAGACGGCGGCGGCGTTCAATATTGTCGCGCGCGTTACCGGCGGAGGTGTGAACGGCCAGGCCGATGCGGTGAAGCTGGGCATCGCCCGCGCGCTGATGATATTTAACATCGAGCTGCGCAAGAAGCTGAAGGGCGAAGGCATGGTCACCCGCGACTCGCGTGGCAAAGAGCGCAAGAAGTACGGACAGAAAGGCGCCCGCAAGCGCTTCCAGTACAGCAAGCGCTAAAGTCTGTCGTTGGCCGCTCGTCGTTGGTCGTCCGCAACGGCAAAGGTTTTGGCTAAGAGCTAGAAGCTAGTAGAGGTTTTTTAGGTGTTCAATTCTTCCCGTGCCTTTGAGTACGGGGACGGGAATGGCAATCCCGCCGGTTTCGCTTGCAGAGTTATAGCCGTTAAGCGGAACCACCGGTGGGATGCAGATCAACAAAGGAGGTTGATTGGCTAACATCACCATGAAGGAGTTGCTCGAAGCGGGCGTGCACTTCGGGCATCAGACCAAGCGCTGGAATCCCAAGATGAAGGAGTACATTTTCGGGGAGCGCAACGGCATATACATCATTGACCTGCAGAAGACGCTGAAGATGTTCAAAGAAGCGTCGAAGTTTGTGCAGGAAATGGCCGCGCAGGGCAAGATTCTGCTTTTTGTGGGCACCAAGCGCCAGGCGCAGGATGCGATCGCCGAGGAGGCGCAGCGCTGCGGCGGATTCTACGTGAACCAGCGCTGGCTGGGCGGGTTGCTCACCAATTGGGTGACGGTGCAGAAGTCGGTGAAGCGGCTGAAAGAGCTCGATGACATGGCCACGGACGGTCGTTACGAGCTGCTGCCGAAGAAGGAAGTAATCAAGCTGGAGCGCGAGCGCAAACATCTGCAGGCCAATCTGGCGGGCATCAAGAATATGACGCGGTTGCCGGACGCGATTTTTGTGATTGACTCGAACAAAGAACAGATTGCGGTGCGCGAAGCGCGCAAGCTGGGGATTCCGGTGGTGGCCGTGGTGGATACGAATTGCGATCCCACGGAGGTGGATTACGTGATTCCCGGCAATGATGACGCGTTGCGGGCGATTCGCCTGTTTGCCTCGAAGGTGGCGGATTCAGTAGCGGAAGGCGCGCAGCTCATGAGCGACAAGCAGGTCGCCGATATGGCCGCCGCGGCCGGAGCCGCGCAGCAGGCCGAGATGGCGATCAGCGAACCGGTTTCCGATAGCGCCACGCAATACGAGGCGATGGATGAGGGTGGGGAAGACATCAGCATGGAAGACGTGCTGGGCGCGCCGCGCAAGCAGCCAACTGCGGCCAAAGAAGAGGCCAGCGCCGACGTGCCGCAGGTCGAGTCGCAGACGCTTTAAGGCAGCCGTTCGTTGGCCATTGGCCGTTAGGAGCGTCGTTCGTCGCACGCGAAAGTGTTAGGGATGCGAGAAAGTCTGGGCTTCAGCCCCTGAGGGAAATCGGACCCGCGCGGGTCGTCCGGCGCGGGTCGAAGTTTGTTGGAAGCAGCCGTTGGCCGTTGGTCCTCCGCCGTTGGCTTCTGGGCCGATGGCGAACGACGAACGACCAAGGACGTTTATAGAATGAGCTCAACTACCGTGAATATTTCTGCTGCGCAAGTGAAAGAGCTCCGGGAAAAGACCGGAGCACCGATGATGGACTGCAAGCAAGCCTTGAGCGAGGCCAAGGGCAATCTGGAAGATGCGGTTGTGTGGCTCCGCAAGAAGGGCGTTTCGGTCGCAGCCAAAAAGGCTACGCGCGTGACCAGCGAAGGATCCGTTACCAGCTACATTCACGCCGGCGGCAAGATCGGCGTGCTGGTCGAGGTCAACTGCGAAAGCGATTTCGTCGCCCGCACGGAGGACTTCAAGGAACTGGTACACGACATCGCCATGCACATTGCGGCCAGCGATCCCAAATTCGTGCGCAAGGAAGATGTAACGCCCGAAGCCTACGAGCGCGAGAAGGACATTTATCGCGCCCAGGCGGCCTCGACGGGCAAGCCGCCGCAGGTGGTGGAAAAGATTGTTGAAGGCAAAATGAGCAAGTTCTACGAGGACGTTTGCCTGTACGAGCAGCCGTTCATCAAAGAACAGACGATCAACATCTCTCAACTGATTGCGGCGAAGATCGGCAAGCTGGGCGAGAATATTTCGGTGCGGCGCTTCGCGCGCTTCAAAGTGGGCGACGCGGGCGAGACCATCGCCATCAGCAAGCCTGAACAGAAAGCGGAGTAACCCAAAGGCGCCTGCGGGCGCCTTTTTTGTTGGAAGTTTGACGCGGCGGACACTATGAGCACTGCGATCTTCAAGCGCATTCTGTTGAAGCTATCTGGCGAGGCCTTGGCCGCAAACCAGGGTTTCGGAGTCGATCCGCTGCGCATTCACGAGATTGCAGCCGAGCTTGGCGACGTGCGGTCGCTCGGCATCGAGATTGCTATCGTGGTCGGCGGCGGGAACTTTTTCCGCGGCGTGGCCGAGCAGGCCAAGGAAATGGACCGCGTCTCGGCCGATCACATGGGCATGCTGGCGACGGTCATCAATGCGCTGGCGTTGCAGGACGCGCTGGAAAAGCAGGGGGTTCACACCCGCGTGCAGTCGGCGATCGAGATGAACCAGGTTGCCGAGCCGTTCATCCGGCGTCGGGCGATCCGTCACCTGGAAAAAGGCCGGGTAGTGATTTTCGCCGGCGGAACCGGGAATCCCTATTTTTCGACCGACACTGCCGCTTCTCTGCGCGCGATGGAGATCAAGGCCGACGCCATTTTGAAGGCCACGAAAGTGGACGGCATCTATGACGCCGATCCGATGAAGGTCAAAGATGCCAAGAAATTCAGCCAGATCACGTACTTTGACGTATTGAAGCTGGGGCTGAAGGTCATGGATTCGACAGCGATTTCGCTGTGTAAAGACAACAACCTGCCTATTATCATCTTTAATCTCAATCAGCGGGGCAACATACGGAAAGTGGTGACCGGCGAGAAGATCGGGTCCCTGGTAAGCGCCTAAGGCAAGTCAGAAGTTAACAGTTGGAATAAGGAACAGCAGTGGTTTAGTAGCGCATCTGGCCGCTGCCTTCTGCATTTTCTCGCTGCAGGAGTTTATAATCTACGGTTTTGATTCTGTTGTTTTGGAGACTCCCGCATATGGCGCAAGCTGGCATGGCTGCAATTCCGGGCCTGAAAGACACTTACATCCAACTGAAGGGCCGCATGGACAAAGCGGTCGAGGACTTCCGAAAGGCGATGGCGGCCACGCGCACCGGCCGCGCCAATGTGCACATGCTCGATGCCGTCAGCGTGGACTATTACGGCTCGCAGATGCCGCTCAATCAGATTGCTCAGGTCCACGCGCCGGAAGCGCAGCTCATTACCGTGCAGCCGTTCGATCCAACATCGCTTGCGGCAATCGAAAAATCCATCCGCACGGCGGATTTGGGCCTCAATCCCATGAATGACGGAAAAATCATCCGCGTGCCCGTGCCTCCGCTCACCGAAGAGCGCCGCAAAGACATGGTGAAGCACCTGCACAAGGTGCTGGAGGAACATCGCACCGCGGTCCGCAACATCCGCCGCGATGGCAACGATGCCATCAAGAAAGCGATGAAGGACAAGAAAATTACGGAGGATGACGAGAAGCGCGCGATGGAAGAAATTCAGAAGCTCACCGACGATGAAATCAAGAAGATGGAGGAGATGAGCAAGGGGAAAGAAAAGGAAGTCATGGAGATCAAGTAGCGCTGTTATTTGTGACTACCCACATAGCCATTACGTTCATGTTTCTGGGCGCTGCCTTCGCACGAGGCGATGCGATGCCGAAGAAGACTCATCAGGATGAAATTGTCGTCGTTGGTATAGAGGCGCGAACGACCAACGCCAAGGAAATGGCCGGCGCCGGGGTGATTCCCGCGCACTGGCAAAAATTCTTTCACGACGGAATCGCAGGGAAGATCCCCAACAAAATTGATTCCACGATTTATGCCGTCTATTCCGATTATGCCAGCAATCTGAACGGCGAATATTCTTTTTTCATCGGGGTAAGAGTGCCTGACAAGTCCGCTGTGCCCGCCGGAATGGTTTTAAAAACCATCAGCGCCGGCGAATACGCGGTGATCGTCAGCGAGGAAGGGCCTGCCTCCAAAGTTGTGCCTGCCGCCTGGCAACAAATCTGGGCGCTGGAGGACGAAGGACAGCTCGGTGGAAAGCGCGCCTATAAAACCGATTTCGAGATTTACGACGGGCGCGCCGCGGACCCGGAACACACACGGGTCGAAATCCGCGTGGGCTTGAAATAGCTGAGGGCTGTAGGGTCGCTGCTGCACCTGAATTGCAAAGCGCGGATGGTTCGCCGGCTAGCGCTGGAGGTTGCGGATCAGGAGTTTGGCAACGGCCGTCGCCATGCTCCTGGCTTCCAGGCGATCCTGCCCGAAGATCACCGGCTGCAAGAAACCAAAGCTGAATCCGAGCACCGGAATCAGCCGGGCCAGCATTTCGATATCCTGGTCGTACATGTTCTGGCACTCAGGGAATTGTTTCAATCGGGCCACGATAGCGGGTTCGTGGTGCGCTTTCCGCTGTCCGTCCCGGAGAGCTCCGAGGTTTGGATCGAGCAGCGCCCGCGGAATTGTCATGCGCAAAAAATCCCGCTCTTCCCACCGCAGCTCGACTTCGTTCTCGACCAGTTTCAGAAAATCAGCCTCGAACGTCGCCGCCCGCGGCGCGCCATTCGAAGAATTTCGGGAGTTTCGTTTTTCAATGAGCGCCCGAAACAAGCCATCTTTACCGCCAAAGTAGCGATGGATCAGACCTTCAGCGCAACTCGCGGCTGCCGCAATCTCGCGGGTGGTGGTTGCTTCAAATCCGCGCTCCGCGAAGAGCCTGGCCGCCGCCATCATTAGCGCCTGCTGTTTGCCGGCGCGGTCGCGTTTTCGTTTCGGGCGCTCCGGAAACGAAACCGGGACGAGCTTCGGCATGGGGATGGCATATTTCTCGGGTTTGGGGCTGACGGATTCCATAACGGCTCTCGGCTGAATGCGAACTTATCATCGCTGTCAGGGTGGAATGTCAACAATTATCACTGACTTTGTAAAAACTTTGTCACCAGGAGTTACGGGTTGACATGCCGGCGGATGCCGGGATATGAGATGGAAGTGCGTATCCGCAGTTTCTCAATTTCCGTCCTTGTGCTGCTCTTCGCCTGCACGGCTTTGCCTCTGCACGGCCGAGAGCCCCACAGAAAGAAAGCGGACTATGGCCTGGGATTCTCCACGGAAATCCAGGCGCCCGAGAGTGAGGTCCGGCAAGCGGTGGAAGCGGTTGTGAATGACGGAATCATTCAGGGCAGCAAGGAATACAGCAAAGATCAGTACATTGAGGGTGCGACGCCGGCTGCATCGTCTCCGCTATTCCCCGCATGGACGGAGCCGGGCAAGGTTTACTACAAGGTGCGCACCAAAGCCCTCAATCCGCGCGGCTTCTACGAGAGCAGCGACATCGGCACACTGGCCGTCCGCTACGTGGTGCAGAGCAAAGACGCGACTAGAACATCGTTGCGAATTGATGCTGTTTTCGTGGAAGATTCCCGGCGCACGGCTCATCCGTCGGATGGCAGTGTAGAGAGCGCCGAGTACGGCGACATCCAAAATCACTTGGATGCGGCAGAACAGCAAAGAAAGCAGGCCGCAGAGAACGAGCAGCAGCGCCAGGAAGAGATCGCCCGGCAGGCGCTCGAACACCAGAATGAAGAAGGCGACCGGCAGGCTCTCGCAGCTGCCCAAGCCTCCGCTCACGATTTGGAACAGCACGTCGAGGAGTTGCGCCGCAAACTGGAACGCGTCGTCAAAGCGCCCGGAGCGATGCTCAAGTCGGCTCCTTTTCACACTGCCAGTAGTTTGAAATCGTTGGAGGCCGGCGCGGAAGTTGCGATTCTCGTAGTCACTCCGTACTGGTATGGTGTGGAAACCGAAAATGGGCAGCACGGCTGGCTACGTCGCGACGAATTGGAGCCTTTGCCATGAGGGGAGGGCCTTGCGTGCATCATCGGGGAGCGCTGCTCGCCTTTGCAGCCGCGGTTGTTCTGCCTGCGGTTGCGAGTGCGCAAAGCAAGCCCCAGGAACGTTCGTTCGCGCAGCCCAAGAGTGACGTTGAAAGGGCCCTGACGCAGATGCAACCGTTCCTCAGCGGGCGCTTGCCAGCTCTCGATGGTTTTGTCATTCCGGATGATCGTCCTCTCGATCGGTTCCAGCATGGCTATTTTCAATGCACGGTTCAGGTGCAGACCTCTGCGGAGGGCCAATCGCTGGCGAAAGTCCAGGCGAAGATTACCGCGTGGTACGCCGATCCCCAGCCATCGAAGGCGGCTTATGCAGTCTTGCCCTCGAACGGACGCTTGGAAAGCGACGTTCTGGATCGATTGAGCGAAAAGCTGGCCGATTCCTCAGTGAAAGCAGGTTCGGCCTTTGTTCAGGCTGAAAACAAGCACCAGGCGGCCACACCGGCGATTTCTGCGCCGGCGCCTGGCCCGACCGCTTCTGTTTTTTCCAGCGCAGCAAAGAAAACTGCGGGTTCTCCGTTCCAACTCGAAAGTGGCGGAAGAAATAATCGGACTGCGTCACCGGCCACCCAGAAAGCTGTGGCCGACAAACAAACGGAGAGGTTGACGGCAGAGGCAAAGAATCTGGAAGAGGTCCTTCGCAATCAGGCACATCCCGACAATCTGGCGGCGGTGAAAAAGACGGGTGCTCCGGTGCTCGCCAGCCCCAGCGAAGGGGCGAAGGTTCTGTTTTTGGCTAGTGCAGAAGATGAATTCGAGATTCTGGACATGAATGCAAGCTGGGTGCACGTGCGGATTTCGGGCTTGTCTCGCGGATGGATTCAGCGCTCAAAGCTGGAAATGCCTGGGGCTTCCGCGGCTGCGATGTCACGTGCCGATGCATCGCTAAAGGCCGATGGGGCGAACTCAAAACCGTTTCAAGTCGAGCGGGAACAGATGGCCTCGTTTCCCGGCAACTGGGAGCCTTTGCGGGGCAAGACGGTAAAGATTGTATCGATTCAGAAAAACAGTACCAGCGCGCCGAATCCTGATTCTGAGATAAGACTTAAGTTCGCGAAGTCCATGTTCGACACAGAGTTTACGGAACTCAAGAATTCTTCGAGCAGCGCTGCCGGTGTGGTCTTGATCTTTGACTCAGAGGACGGTGGCATGATCGCGGCGACATTGCCGGTATTGCAGTTATGGAAAGCGGGCAGTCTTTCCGATGAGGCATTCTGGCGCCGCTGTTTTTTCGATCCTCCCGAAATGTTGCCGCCTGCCTCCGCCGGCGGGCAATAGCCGATGCTTGTTCAAGCGTCATTCACGCAAATCAACGAATGTGATGTGGTTTTGTCTTCTCGGGAATATGTCAAATCCTGTGCTGGAAGCGGATTTTGGTTTGACATGGCTTTGAAGGGGTGTAAAATCCATGCGGCTTTCCGGCGATGAATCTGGCGTGCGCGGGCGACGAAGGGCGAATTCAGGTCCGGGAACAACTATCTCAACTCAGGTGAATTTGGAGGATCATGTGAAGACAGCTTTTGTGAAGGCGCTCGTTTGTCTGCTGGTGCTGGGGGCAGCTGTGAACGTTCTCGCAGCCGATCGCAGCAATCTCATACTCAACAAAACCGAAGTTATTGTTAAGCATCCGTCTGGAGTCTTCGTGCCGGCCGTTTCCCGCGACCCGAAGCTGAAGACCATTGCCGGCGATCTCAGCACTTACCCGTACGGGGTATTTTTCTGCTGTTATGGCTATTACATCACCGGGCTGACCAACGTCCTCGGGGTCGTGCCCGAATACTGGCAGGGAGTGCCTTTCACCCCGTCGGCCAACATGAAAGTGAATGAGGTGGACACATCGGTGGAATATGATGAGGGCACAAAGGAGATCGTCTTAAGCCTCAACAGCGACTCAAACGGGCTGCCGGGAAAGGCAATTCATACGTGGAAGGTAACGAATCTGGGAACGAACGGAGGCTGTTGCCAACTGGCAACCGGCAAAAGTAAAAGCGGCATAGCTGTGAAAAAGGGACAACAATACTGGGTGGTGGTGAGCACCAATGCTGACGACGCCAGCATTTTTGCCAGCTGGGACGTCAACAGCACAGACATGAGATCGCACCCGTTCGCCAGCTATTGCGACGATTCGAAGCAGGGAACCTGCAATGGCGTCAGCGGGCAATGGTACGCGACCCAGGGTATATTGCCGGGTTTCGCGGTATTGGGACAGTAGGCTGAGTTGCAATCAAGGGCGGACAGGAATGTCCGCCTTACCTTTGTCTTTTCAAAAGGCCGAACCGGAGCCCAGCAGGCTGTAGAGCAGGATCACGAGAACAATAGCGGTGAAAGTGACGTACATGCGGTCGCGCTCTTCGGCGAATCCCCAGAGCGCCAAGGCCACGCGGGCCACCGGAGTGGCGATGAGCAACAGAAGCCCCAGCTGAATGATGCCGCGGCCATGAAATCCCAGCGCGCTGTGGATCATGCCGGAGAGATTTCTCAAATCGGACGGCTCGCCCCGGAACACGCGATAGTCGGCATGATCGCGCCCATGGCGGATCAGATAAATCAATCCACCCAACAGAACCACGCCAGCCGCCGTCATGACACCGGCGCGCAGCAGGTTGCCGACCATGTTCTCGATTCGCTGATCGGTCCAGTCGCGCTTGGCCGGAGTTGGTGATCCCGCCATCTAAATTCCCCCCAGGATGCCTTTGTAAACCATCTGCAAACCTAGCACCACGATCACCACGCTGAATACCAGCCGCAGCACTCGCGTTTCAGCCCTCATCAGAATTCTGACGCCAAGCAGCGATCCCGCCAGCACGCCCAGCATGACCGGCATGGCCAGCCCGGGATCAATGTATCCGCGATTCAGATAAACTCCGGCGCTGGCGGCGGCCGTGACTCCGATCATAAAGTTGCTGGTGGTGGTCGAAACTTTAAACGGAATCTTCATCGCCTGATCCATGGCCAGAACTTTGACCGCTCCGGAGCCGATGCCCAGCAGGCCAGAGAGCGCGCCGGCGCCGAACATCAGGCTGAACCCCGCAGGCACACCCTGCACGTTGTAGGAGCGCATCCCGCCTTCCTCGGAGGGGAAGCTGCCGTTCATTTTGAGCTTCGTGGCGAGAGGATCCTGCGGAGCATTGCGCTGTGCGCGCGGCCGCGGCTTGGCGGAAAGATAGGCGGAGTAAAGCAGCGTAACCCCAAAGACGATGGCAATAGCACGTGTTGAAACTACCGCTGCGAGAAAGGCGCCAAACAAGGCGCCCAGGGTCGTCGCGATCTCCAGGAACATTCCGATTCTGATGCTGGAGAATCCTTCTTTCACGTAGGCTGCGGCTGCACCCGATGAAGTAGCGATCACGGAAACCAGAGAGGCGCCGATCGCATAGCGGATGTCAACCTTGAAAAAGAGCGTGAGCAAAGGGACGAGAACCACTCCGCCGCCAAGGCCAGTCAGCGATCCCAGCAGGCCGGCGAGAAACGATCCCGCCGCCAGCAGCAGGCTGAATTCAAGAATGTTCATCGTGAACCCGAACCAAGAGTTTGCCATATTTTGCGGGAGAGTGGAGTTCGAGCAGAGAGATATTCCGATCCGCCGAGGTTCAAGACGGAGAAATCGAACGCGCCTAACGAGAACGCGACCCTACGCGCCATTCATAACTGTCGTAACGTGCGTGATCCGAAGCCGCGCCTGCTATACTTCGTGTAATCACATTTCGCTGTGAATAGTGGGATGGAACTGCTCCTCAATATTTTCTGGCTGCTGCTGGCACTGCCCGCCTTTCTGTTATGGCGGCGCAACCGCGGGTTTTACGAACTGCGCGGGTTGCTGGCACTCAGCTGCATGCTGGTTTTTCTGTTTCCGGTAATTTCCGCCACCGACGATCTGCTGGCATGGCAGCAGGTGGTGGAGGAATCCGGTCCCAGCCGGCGCACGCTCCAGCAGGGCGCCTCGCATCGGGCGCCGGCCTGCAACCACTTCGGCTCTTTTCCGGCGGGCCTGGGCTCCTTTGTTTTTTGGGGTCGGGATCAACAGGCGGCTGGCCAGGTGGCGGCAATCCGGGCTCGGGGACGCGTAATAGGTGTGGTGACAGTCCGCTCCGGCCGGTCTCCGCCCATTTCATTGTTTGCCTGATTCAGCCCGCCGCCTATCGAAGGCGGGACTTTCTGACAATTTTGATAGTTGACGGCGCATGACGTGGTCAACGAGTGTGCGCCGCGTGATTGGCATCGAAAACTGCCGCCTCCATCGGCAGATGCGCGATCTTCATGCGAAATAGATTCTGGTTGCACTGCATAGTTTTGACGGGGTTCTGTTGCCATGGCCTGGCGCAAACGCTGGCCCTGAATTGGGAGGACGTCCGCCAGCAATTTGAGCAGAATAACCCCAGTTTGCAGGCGGATAAGCTGAACGTGGAGGAAGCCAGGGCGGAGGAGATCACCGCCAACCTGCGTCCCAATCCTACGTTCAATTTGACGGCGGACGGGACGCAGATTGCGCCAGACCATGGCGTCTGGCAGCCGTTCGCCGGAACCTTTGAATCGCCGGGCATCGGCTATCTGCAGGAGCGACAGCGCAAACGCGCATTGCGGCTGGAGAGCGCGAAGAAAGCCACGATGGTAGCGGAATTAACTCACGCCGACCTGGAGCGAACTCTGCTGTTCAACCTGCGCAATGCCTTCGTTTCCACCTTGCAGGCGAAGGCCGTGCTGCAACTGGCGAATGACAATCTGGCGTACTACGATCACGTGCTCGAAATCAGTAAAGACCGCTTCGATGCCGGCGACATGGCGCAGATTGATCTCGATCGATTGCAGTTGCAGCGGGTGCAGTATGAATCAGATGTGCAGACGGCCACGGTGAACCTGCGCACGGCAAAGATCCAGCTTTTGACGCTGATCAACGACCGCACGCCGATCGAGAAATTCGACGTTGCCGGGGCTTACGATTTCAACGATCAGCTGATGCCGCGCGATGAATTTCGGAAGATTGCGCTCGATGCCCGGCCGGATCTGAAGGCTGCCGCGCAGGCCGTAGACAAGGCCGAAGCCGATCACAAACTGGCGGTCGCGAACGGCGCAACCGATCCGACCTGGAGCGCGTGGTACACACACAATTCGTCAAACAATAATCCTTTCGGCGTAAATACGCTGGGCGTGGGCGTGAGTATCCCACTGCGCATTTTCGATCGCAACCAGGGCGAGAAGTTGCGGACGCAGCTCGACATTGCGCGCAATGAAAAGTTGCGCCAGGCCACCCAGGCTCTCGTGCTGGGCGATGTGGATTCCGGTTACGCGACTTTAGACAGCACGCTGACCCTGCTGCAACCGTATAAGGCCAAGTATCTGCAGCAGTCGGTGCGCGTGCGCGATACAGTTTCTTTCGCTTACCAGCACGGCGGGGCGACGTTGCTGGACTTTCTGAATGCGCAGGCGGAATACCGCAGCGTGCAATTGAACTATGTGAACCTGGTCGGTTCCTACTTGACGGCGGCGGCGCAACTGAATATGGCCGTAGGCCGCGAGGTCATCCCATGAAATATCTAACGCCCCGTATTATTCTTGCCGCCGTCGCCGCGGTGATGGCTCTGCTTACGGCCGCCTGTTCGGACAGCACCAAGGCAGCGCCAACCAAGACGCAAGTCACGCTCGATCCGAATGTGTATCGTGTGGATCATCCCGAGATGTTCAAGCTGGTGAAGGTCGAGCAACGAGACCTGCCGAACGTATTGAGCGCCAACGGAAGCATCTTGCCCGACGTGAACCGCACGATTCATGTCACTTCGCAAGGCTCCGGACGAGTCACTGATTTGCGCGTAAAACTGGGCGACCACGTCAACAAAGGCGACGTGCTGCTTTCGATTTATAGCGCGGACCTCGCCGGCGCATTTTCCGATTATCAAAAATCGCTCGTGGATGAACGTTTAGCCAAGAGTGCCGTGGATCGCGCGCAGTTGCTCTTTTCTCATGGAGCTCTGGCGCAGAAGGATTTGGAAGTCGCGCAGGATGCGGAGGACAAGGCCAAAATTGACGTGCAGAACGCCGAGCATCGCGTCCGCTTGCTGGGCGGCGATCCGGATCATGCCGGCTCGGTGATCGAGGTGCGCGCGCCGGTCTCGGGAACCATTGTCGAACAAAACGTTGCCGGCTATGAAGGAGTCAAGAGTCTGGACAATAGCCCCAATCTGTTTACTATTGCCGATCTCTCGCAGGTCTGGGTGGTCTGCGACGTTTATGAAAACGATCTGGGCGAAGTGCAGGTGGGCGACCTTGCCGAAATCCATCTGAACGCTTATAGCGACATGAGCTTTCGCGGGAAGGTGGTAAACATTTCGCAGGTGCTGGATCCGAATACGCGGTCGGCGAAAGTGCGCATCGTGCTGCCGAATCCCGAAGGATCCTTGCGTCCCGGCATGTTCGCGGTTGCCATCTTCCGTTCCAAGAAACTGAGGCAGCGCCTGGTGGTGCCGAGCACCGCCGTGATGCGCCTGCAGGATAAAGACTGGATTTTCCGCCATGAGGGCGCGAACCAGTTTCGCAAGCTCGAGATTGTAAGCGTTGGGCAGACCCCGGAAGGTTCCCAGGAGTTGCAGGATGGCGCGGTCAAGGCGGGCGATGAAGTCGTGAATAATGCGCTCGAATTTTCCACTGCCGCAGCGGAGAACCGGTAATGCTGCGCGGCCTGATTGATTTTGCGCTGGCGAACCGCATTCTGGTGTTGAGCGTTGCCCTGGTGCTTTTCATCTGGGGTATGGTTTCGTTTCATAATCTGCCGGTCGAAGCCTACCCTGACGTAGCCGATACTTACACGCAGATCATCACGCAATGGCCTGGGCACGCGGCGGAAGAGATCGAGCAGCAGATCACCGTCCCGCTGGAGGTGCAGCTGAACGGCGTGCCACACAAGACGCACCTGCGGTCGCTGTCGCTGGCCGGACTGTCGGTAGTGACCATCATCTACGACGACGAGATCACCACTTTTACGGCACGGCAGGAAGTCCTCGATCGTCTGGCGCAGGCCGACATGCCGGCCAACGTTACGCCAGCGCTGGGGCCGGATTATAGCCCCACCGGCCAGATCATGTTTTACACGCTGCAGAGCACCAACCCGAAATATGACGTAATGGAGCTGAAGACGCTGCAGGATTGGTATGTGCTCAATCAGCTGAAGTCTGTGCCGAACGTGGTGGATGTCAATATCTTCGGCGGTCCGACTCGCGAATACCAGGTGCAGCTCGATCCCGGCAAACTGGTCTCCTATGGGCTGACGCTGAGCCAGGTCGAGCAGGCGCTGGCCAACAACAACATCAACGCCGGCGGAGGTTTCATCGAACGCGGCCAGCAGGCTTTGAACGTTCGCGCCGTGGGATTAATGCAGACCACGGAGGACATTGCGGCCACCGTGGTCAAAGTGGCGAATGGGACTCCGGTGCGGGTGCGCGATCTTGCCCTCGTGGTGCAGGCGCCGAAAATCAGGCTGGGCCAGCTGGGCAAAACCATCCGGCACGAAGACGGTACGGTGATCAACGACGATGATGTGGTCGAGGGCATCGTTCTTTTACGAAAGGGAGCAGAGGCCGAGTCCACGCTGCGCTTGCTGCACACAAAGATTGACGAACTCAACCATGGGCAGTTGCCGCCCGGAGTCAGGTTTGTGCCGCATCTGGACCGCAGCGACCTGGTCAGCTACACAACCCATACGGTACTGCGAAATCTTACCGATGGCGTTCTGCTGGTCACGCTCATTTTGTTTCTGTTCTTGGGAAACGCCCGCAGCGCCCTGGTTGTGACTTTCACCATCCCGTTCTCGCTGCTGTTTGCCGCCATTCTCCTCGACCTGAACAAAATTCCCGCCAACCTGCTTTCGCTGGGTGCGCTGGATTTCGGCATGGTAGTGGATGGCTCCGTGGTGATGGTGGAAAACATACTGCGTCACATGGAATTTCACCGCGAAGAACGCCGCAGTTTGCTGCGGGTGCTGGCGACCGCGGCGCACGAAGTGCAGCGGCCTGTGTTTTTCGCACGCATCATCATCATCGTCTCCTATCTTCCGATTTTCACGCTGCAGCGCGTTGAAGGCCGCCTCTTCCGACCCATGGCGTGGACGGTGGCATTCGCCTTGATCGGAGCTTTGCTTTTCGCGCTGCTGATCGCGCCGGTGCTATGCAGCTATTTGTTCCGCGGGCGCATGAAAGAGTGGAGAAATCCGCTTCTGGAATGGTTGACCAGGACGTATCGCCACAGCCTAGACTGGTGTTTCGAACATCTCAGGTTCACGCTTGGTGTTGGCGTCGCAATGCTGGCGCTCATGCTGTTTTTTGGCTTCAGCGGGATCATCGGGTCAGAATTTTTGCCGCACCTGGATGAAGGCGCCATCTGGATTCGCGGCACGCTTCCGCCCAGCACCGGCCCGACCGCCGGAATCGCGGTGGCAAATCGCGCGCGGCTCATGCTGGCAAACTATCCCGAGGCGAAGCAAGTCGTGAGCCAGGTGGGGCGGCCGGATGACGGTTCGGACGCCAGCGGCTTCTACAATACTGAGTTTTTCGTGGATCTGCTGCCACGCTCGCGCTGGCGCAGCCAGTTCAAGACCAAGGAAGAGCTAATCGCGGACATGGATCAGGCGCTCGATCGGATTCCGGGGGTGGACTGGAATTTCTCGCAGCCGATTTCCGACAACGTGGAAGAAGCGGTCAGCGGAGTGAAAGGTGAACTCGCGGTAAAGCTGTTTGGGCGTGATTTGAAAGTGCTCGAACAGAAGGCCGACGAAATGCAGGAGGTGATGAGCAAAGTTCCCGGGGTCGCCGACCTGGGAACATTTCAAGTTCGCGGGCAGCCGAACGTGAACCTGCTGGTGGATCGCGCCGCGGCGGACCGCTTCGGAATTAACGTCAGCGATGTGCAGGATGCGGTGGAAACTGCGGTTGGCGGCAAGGCTGTGAGTCAGATCTTGATTGGCGAGCAGCGTTACGACCTGACCGTTCGCTACCAGCAACCATTCCGCAATACAGTGCAAGACATCGCCAACATCCGCATTCTGGCACCTTCGGGCGAGCGGGTTTCGCTCGGCCAACTATGTCACATTCAGTTGGAAGATGGCGCTTCCACCATTTATCGCGAAGGAAACTCGCGCTATATCGCGATCAAGTACAGCGTGCGCGGCCGCGACTTGGGCAGCACGGTGCGCGATGCGATTGAGCAGGTGCATCGCAAGGTGCAACTGCCCGAGGGCTATCACCTGGATTGGACCGGAGAATATGAGAGCCAGCAGCGCGCCAACCGGAGGCTGGCGATCATCGTGCCGATCACGGTGCTGCTGATGGCGATGGTTCTATATTCCGCGTTCAGTTCGTGGAAGTGGGTGGCGCTGATTCTAGCGGTTGTGATGCTTTCTCCGCTCGGCGGATTCATAAGCCTGCTCGTGACCGGAACGCACTTCAGTGTGTCGTCGGGCTTGGGATTTCTGGCGCTCATGGGAGTGTCGGTCGAAATCGGCGTGATCATGGTGGAATACATCAACCAGTTGCGCACGCGAGGGATGAGCCCGCCGGAAGCGGCGAAAGAAGGGGCGGTGCTGCGCTTGCGTCCCATCATGATGACGATGCTGGTGGCGACGCTCGGCTTGCTGCCGGCCGCCATGTCGCATGACATTGGATCGGACTCGCAGCGGCCGTTTGCCATCGTGATCGTGGGCGGATTGATCTTCGAGCTTCTGATCAGCGTAATCCTGCTGCCGTCGCTGTATGTTTTCTGGGCGCGGCCCAGCGACCACTTGCCGCCGCCGGAGTTGGGTTTCTTCGGCGAGGGTGAGCATGTGGATTAACGGGGGGCGCTCCCAGACGGCAGGCGCGATGGAAGCAGATTCCTCGACGCGCTTTCGCCGCGCGGTGCGGATGCAAGCGGCTCGGAATGACAAAGTACTTGCTGCCCAGATGCTAAACTCACTTCGTGGCGCGTATTGCGTATCTGGAATGCACCAAGTGTGGCGAACAGATCAAGGCCGATCGTCCGCAAACGATCTGCCCGAAAGACGGCGGCGTTCTCTACGTGCGCTACGATCTGGCTGCGCTTAAGACCAGGTTCACCCCCGCATCGGTATTCGGACGCACGCCCACCATGTGGCGCTACGCGGAGGTTCTGCCGGAGGCCGAGCCGATCTCCCTGGGTGAAGGCTTTACCCCCATGCTGCCCAGCCGCGAATATTCGAACGCTTACATCAAAGACGAAGGTCTGAATCCGACGGGGTCGTTCAAAGCCCGCGGTATGTCTACGGCAGTCACTATGGCACGGCGCTTTGGCCTGAAGAAACTAGCCGCGCCTTCGGCTGGAAACGCTGCCAGCGCACTGGCCGCATACGCGGCGGCGGCCGGGATTGAGGCGCATCTGTTCATGCCGAAAGATGTTCCTCTGGCCAACCGTGTGGAATGTGAAAGCTACGGCGCGCACGTCACGCTGGTGGACGGCCTGATCAGCGATTGTGCCAGGATGGTCGCGGAAAGAAAAGAGAAAGAAGGCTGGTTCGATGTTTCCACGCTGAAAGAGCCGTTCCGCGTGGAAGGCAAGAAGACGATGGGCTACGAGGTCGCCGAGCAGTTGGGATGGCGAATGCCCCAGGGCATTATTTATCCCACGGGCGGCGGAGTCGGCCTGATCGGGATGTGGAAGGCATTCGACGAAATGGAGCAACTGGGCTGGATTGGGCCGGAGCGCCCGCAGATGATCGCAGTGCAGGCCGCGGGCTGCGCTCCGATTTCGAAAGCCTGGGACGAGGGAAGATCCGTCGCCGAATTCTGCGACAACGCCTCGACCCTGGCCGCCGGACTGCGTGTGCCCAAGGCGTATGGAGATTATCTGATCCTCGACATCCTACGAAAGAGCGGCGGCCTGGCGCTTGCGGTCACCGACGAAGAAATCATGGATGCCCTGCGGCACTGGGCTCGCGTGGAAGGAATCTTTGCCGCGCCAGAGGGGGCGGCGTCGCTGGCGGCCTATCGCAAGCTGCTTGCGAACGAATTTTTCTCTCCGGAGGATACCGTCGTATTGTTCAACACCGGCTCCGGGCTGAAATACTTGGACGTGATTGATGCGCACAAAGAAAAGCAGTCCCGGCCGGTGTCGCGGCAGATCGGCGGTATTATTGGCCCATATTGACTTTCTAATCCCCACTCAAGCAAGACCGGCTTGAGTGGGCCACTCAATCAAGTTATGACCGAACGGCTTTATTATCACGATTCTTTTCTGTATGAGTTCGATGCGGCGATCGTAGATGCGATTCCTGGCGACTCGAAGTCCGCCATCGTTCTCGATCGCACGGCGTTTTATCCCACGAGCGGCGGGCAGATTTTCGACACAGGTTGGATCGTTCCGGCAGACGGAGAAAGACTCCGCGTCGTGGAAGTCGCCGAGAACGACGACGGAACGATTCTGCATATTTTCGAGAAAGCGCCAGTCGTGGCGAAAGGAACGCGCGTCCGCGGCCTGATTGACGCGGATCGCCGGCGCGATCATATGCAGCAGCATTCCGGGCAGCATGTTCTCTCGGCGGCGTTTGTGCAGCTATTCAACTTGCCGACACTTTCCTTTCATATGGGGGCGGAGGCCTGCTCGATTGATTTGAACACCAAAAATCTGACGTCCGCGCAGGTCGAAGCCTCCGAGGCGCTGGCCAACGACATCCTTGCGGAAGATCGCCCGGTCGAGATTCGTTTTGTCACGCCAGAAGAGGCTGGCGAACTGGGGCTACGCAAGCTGCCGCCGGCGGAGCGAGATAAGCTGCGTCTGATCAACGTACGCGATTTCGATCTCACGGCCTGCGGCGGAACGCATGTCAGGGCCACCGGGCAAATTGGCAGCATCCTGCTACGCAAGACCGAGAAAGTTCGCCAGGGATGGCGAGTGGAGTTTGTTTGCGGCAAACGCGCTGTTGCCACTGCGCGCCGCGACTATGGCACTCTTACCGAATCCGCCGGCCTGCTTTCCACCCACATCTGGGATGTTCCGCAGCAGGTGCGTAAGACACAGGATGAGGTCCGGGCTGCGCGCAAAGTGCGCGAGCAACTGCTGGAAGAGTTAGCCGAATTGCACGCCGCGCGGTTGCTGGGGGAAACGCCTGAAACTGACGGACACAGAGTTATAGTTCGCGTCTTTCCTGACCGTGATCTGCCCTTCCTGAAATTGCTGGCGCAAAAGCTGACCCGCCAGAGCGCAAGCGCAATCGCGCTGCTGGCCAGCACTGCCGATGCTCCGGCCCTGGTGTGCGCTCAGTCACCGGGACAGCCTTTCGACATGGGGTCGCTGCTCAAAGAAGCTCTCGCCCGGCTTGGCGGGCGCGGCGGCGGAAGCAAGGACATGGCCCAAGGCGGCCCGGCGCAGACGGAGGGAATCGAAGGCACACTCACCGAAATCGCGGCAAAGCTCTGCGGTTGAACCACTTTCCCCGCATGATCGCCATCACACCCGCAGGGTTCACTTGTCACTGCGGGGCGTGTAAACCATCGTTATAACCAGAACAGGGAGACATGTGGAGGCGATTATGATTCGTAGCGCGGTAGCGATATGGAGAGGGAGTCCGGGCGCAGGCGAAGGCTCCGTTTCAACGACTAGCGGAATCATGTCGAAGGCATTGTATTCATTCGGGTCAGCCACTGGAAACGAGCCCTGTACCAGCCCGTCCGAAATGCTGGCCGCTGCTGTGGCTGCCTGCATGAGTCTGATGTTGGCGCAAGAACTGGCCAAGCTTGGCATTCGCAATGACTACATCCGTACGGAATCGGAACTGATACTGGAAGAACATAAAGGGCGCAGGACGATTAAGGAAGTCGAACTGCATGTTACAACTGATCTGCCGGAGAGCGAGTCGGAGAAGTTTCACAAAGCCTGTAAGAGCGCCAAAACGAAATGCCTGATCACGTATGCGTTGAAGGTTCCCATCAAGCTGGACGTCATGCTGGAGCCCGAAGCGTTTGCAACGCCAGCGTGACAGGCTGCGTTTGTGTTCGCCGATGAAAAGGCAGGAAAGAGGTAGTGTTATGAGGTCGAATCCGATATCTCTCGAAGTGTCAGAGGATCTGATTTGTGCGATTTGCGGTAAGCCTGCCACGCGACTGGTGGATGACGAGCCCAGCTGCGAGGAGCATGCCGAGCTGGTGTACGAAGATCAAGTCGAGAATTACACGCTGCGTCATCAAGCCGATGGCGACTGGCTGGAACAGAAAGTCTAGTTATTCTCTGCTACCCGGCTGGCCGGCGGCAAAGACGTAGCCCTGCCTTCATGCTACATTTCTCTCAGCCGCATACATCGCCCGGCTGAATATGGAACCGCGCCTCATCCTCATCAATCTGCTGATCAAACTGGGCGTGTCCGCGGCGGTCGCCAGCACCCTGGTCCGATCTCTGGAATTCAAGTCGCTGTTATTCCGCGAAGAGCGTTCCTTTAAGCAGCAGGTCTATCTGGTTCTTTGGATCGGAATTCCCATGGCGATCGCGGTGTGGATCCGGTTCCTGCAAGCGAATTTCCTGGCGGGCGACCTCTCGTTCGAAACCACGATATTGCTTGGCGTCATCGCCGGCCGCTTTACGGGCATGTTAGGCGGCGCCTTTATTGCGCTTCCGGCCTTGTTACATGGGGAATGGGCGACTTTGCCCTTCAACGTACTATGCGGCTTCATCGCCGGACAGCTGCGCATCCTGGCGCCGGATCGCGACGATATCTGGTCGTTCTCGCCTTTTGTGGATCTCAGCATCTATCGCATGATCCGCCGCAACCTGCCTACGCCGCGCCTGTTCGACTGGCAGGTCATGTTTTTTGTGGCGATTGTTGGGCTGCGTTTCGTGCAAACCGAAATCTCCCGCTTCCTGCCCCATTCGACGTTCAGCCTGGAGAGCCCGAATCTCTGGGTGGAAGTAGCCATCTATGCAACCTCTATCATCACGATCGGCAACGAGCTGAAGATATGGAACAGCGTGCGCATCCAGATCAAGCTGGAAGAACAGGAGCGGCTGCTGCTGCACGCGCGCATGGAGGCCTTGCAAAACCAGATCAATCCCCATTTCCTGTTCAACACCTTGAACTCGGTTTCGTCGCTGGTGCGTTTTGATCCGGATACGGCCAGAGATCTGATCATCAAACTAGCTACGATTCTGCGGCGCCTCTTGAGCAGCGGGGACGCCTTTGTTCCTCTTCGCGAGGAGCTGGAATTTATTGATAATTTTCTGGACATTGAAGTCGTACGCTTTGGGCCAGATAAACTGCGGGTGGTGAAGGAACTCGATCCCGCCTCTCTGGACGCGATGGTGCCCAGCATGCTGGTGCAGCCGCTGGTGGAGAATTCCATCAAACACGGGCTGGCTTCCAAGATCGAAGGCGGCAGCATTTTCCTGCGCAGCCGGCTTACCGATTCGCAATTAATTCTCGAAGTGGAAGATGACGGCGTGGGCATGGGCGCGGCGACGCTGCTGGAACGGCCGAGCGGCCTGGGTGGCACCGGCATCGGGCTGGCCAATATCGCCGAGCGGCTGAAAGTCCTCTACGGAGATACGGCGCGCATGACCATTGACAGCCGTGAAGGCAAGGGAACCCTGATTCGACTGCGACTGCCGATTTTGCACAGCGAAGGCTCCCTTCCGGCGGCGCTCTATGAAGAGCGCTCCAGCACCCGCCGGTAAAACTCCTCGTATTGCGGGATGATTTTGGAGGAACAGAAACGCGATTGTGCCACGCCGCGTGCCGCCTTCGCCATCTCCCGCAGCCGATTGTCATCGTTAAGCAAGTCAATGGCATAGCGGGACATGGTTTCCACGTCGCCCACATCGGCTAAGAACCCGCTCTGGCCGTGCTCAATTACTTCCGGCACGCCGCCTACGCGCGTGGCAATGGGCACGACCTCGCAGGCCATTCCCTCAAGCGCCGCCAAGCCAAACGATTCGAGTTCGCTGGGCATGAGCATGATGTCAGCCAAGGCGAGTTTTTCGTGGACATTGTCCTGCTTGCCCAGGAACAGCACGTCGTTGTGAATGCCCTTCTGCACCGCCAGCCACTCCGCGCGCGAGCGATCGGGACCGTCGCCGATCAGCAGCAGCTTCGCCGGAATTTTCTTTCGTACGCGATCGAGAATCTCAATTGTGTCGGTGATCCGCTTGACTGGCCGGAAATTGGATAAATGCACCAGGATGCGCTCGCCGTTCGGCGCATATTCGGCGCGGCGTTTTTCGGCTTCAGCGTCACGAACATAAACGTCGCAGTTCACAAAGTTGTAGATGACCTGGATGGTGTTGCGCACGTCGAATTCGCGCAGTGTGCGCTCGCGCAGATATTGCGAGATGGCAGTAACGCCGTCACTCTGCTCGATGGAGAAGCGCGTGATCGGCAGGTACGAGCGATCCAGCCCGACCAGCGTTATGTCGGTGCCGTGCAGTGTGGTCACAAACGGCAACCGCTGTCCGCGAGGCTTCGCAGCCAGCATCTGGCGGGCCAGCAGAGCGCTGACGGAGTGCGGAATCGCATAGTGAACGTGCAGAAGATCGAGCCCGTACAACTCCGAAACCTCCGCCATGCGCGTAGCCAGCGCCAGGTCATACGGAGGGTAGTCGAACAGCGGATAGCGCGAAACGTCCACCTCGTGATAGTGAATGTTGGGATTAAGCTCAGTCAGCCGGATGGGCTGGGCATATGAGATGAAGTGCACTTCATGCCCGCGGAGGGCTAACTCCAGGCCGAGTTCGGTGGCGACAACGCCGCTGCCGCCATAAGTCGGATAGCACGTGATTCCGATTTTCATCGCAGTCGTGTTTCCCACCAAACACCGGCGGCTTTCTGGATTCGATGGCCGCTGCGGCGGCGGGATTCAGTTTTTGCGGTGGGCGAAGCATGCCGGCGTCTTGCCCGCGCACCATTGAAATTTACGGGAATTGACTGGAAGGAACATCTATTCCGTGTTGCTGGCGCCCTTGGCGCTGGGGGAACTTAGATCTCGATTGAGTTTGTCCAGGTATTGCTGCAGTCTCTGCTGCACCGGATTTTCCAGCTCTGTAAATTCAATGCCCATGCCGACGTTCGGATCGCTGGCCCGAACCACGCCATCGGTGCGGATCTTCTCTTCGTCTATCCAGAAGATGATGTTCACTTTCGTGCCCAGAGGCAGAGGCAGCAGAGTGTCAACATAACAGCCGCGGCCGCTTATGTCAGTCGCGCTGGTTTGCAGGTGGGTGCGGCGGCGATCTTCAAATCCAATTTCGATGGGGAACGAAACCTTGTGACGGACAAACCGTCGCTTGTCCTTTCCGGCGGGCGCGGGCGCGCTGGGGCCTGACTCGGCTACTTCCTGCCAGGGGCTCCTTTGGCCCTCAAGAATCCGCACGCCGGCGTCGATCTTCTTAGCGCTTCCACCATTCTTAACCCACATGATCTTGAAGCGCGCTTTGACGTCGTTATGCTGAATCCCGATGACGTCGCCTTCCTTCAGAGGATGGTTAATGCCGCAAAGCATGGCGCCTTCAGTGCTGATCTCGCTGGCATTGGCGTTCTGGAAGAAAGGGCGGCCGTCGGCATCCATGCCCCACACGCGGACGAGTATCTGAGTTGCCACTCGTGCTTCGGGTCGGTTATCCATGCCGTTTCATTGAGCGTAACGCTTTCTATCATACCTTGAGAGCCGAACGGAAAGGCTGAATTTGCCGTTACCCTCGTACCCCAAAAGGCCGTGTACGTTTGAGCGGACGGTGACTGCGTTGGCCTTGCACTGCGGATCCGTACGAGATCCCTCTGGCGGCTGGACGGCCCCGCCGTTCGGAATGACTCCACGGGCGCTCTATCCAGCTAAGGTTGGGTTCGAGACAGCCAGCCTTCGGCATTGTTACAGTCTTGTAAAACCATTCAACTTTCCACAGCCTCCCCTTTTTAACCACGGTAAACTACGATTGGTAGTAATTCCATTCAGCCAGTATGGTCGGTTCGTCATGACCCAGGACATGAACAGCAACCGCATTCCTTGGCATACGGCTCCCGAGGTGAAGCTTGGTCCTCTGGAGCGAAAGATGCTTGAACAAGTATGGTCGCGCGGAAGCGTGACCGTGCGCGAACTGCTTGCTGATGGCAACGTCCGGCAAGCCTACACCACGATCATGACCACGCTGGACCGCCTTTTCAAGAAAGGCCTGTTGCATCGTGTGCCTGATGGCAAGGCATTCCGTTACTCTCCGCGCTGCAGCCCCGAAGAACTTCCCCGGCTGGTCGCGGTCGCGGGGATGCAGCGCTGGATCGAATCGAGCGCGTCCTCGCTGCCTCATCTCTCGTATTTTGTTGAGGCCATCAGCGCCCACGACGCCAGTCTGCTGGATGAGCTGCGGGAACTGATCGAGCGCAAACGGCGCGAACTCAAGAACCGGGAGCAACACTAAATGTTTGGCGCGCGCGAATTAATCGTCTCGTTGGGCTTTTTCGGTGCACTGTATTGCATCTTGTCGCTGCTGGTCGCGGCGGCCTGGCGCGCCTGGAGGTATCTGCGTCCCCCGGCTTCCTCGTCGGCGCAATGGCTGTTTGCTGTGCGGATCTTTCCCTTGGCTGCGTCTGCTGTAATTACTGTCTTCTTCGCCTTTCCGGCATTTCTGTTGCTCGAGTCGAATTCGATTGACGAGGACGCTGGAACTCTACTGTTCAGTATCTGCTCCCTACTGATTCTGGGAGTTGGGCTGGTGCGCGTCTTGTCCGCTCGGTCCAAAACAACCCGCATCGTGGGTGAATGGGTAAAGGGAGCCAGTGCTCTCAACGCGAATGCGACCGCGCCAACCTTGCAAACCAAAGCCGGCGTGCCCCCGCTCGTCCTGGTCGGTGTTTCGCGTCCTCAGGTGCTGGTTTCGGAGCAGGCGGTTTCACTGCTGAGTCACGAGGAACTCCGCACTGCGGTTCAGCACGAAATGGCTCACCTGCGCGCACGTGACAACTTGAAAAAGCTGATCCTGCATGGCGCGGTGTTTCCCGGAATGGCGAGTCTGGAAAACAGCTGGCAGGAAGCGGCAGAATTGGCTGCCGATGCGGCTGCAGTCTCGAGTCGCCAGGAGGCTGTTGATTTGGCTGCCGCGCTGGTCAAGATGTCGGAGTTAGTTCCGATGCAGGATGTTCCAGCATTCACCACCGGCCTGGTGAACGTGCGCGCACTTGTAGCTTTGCGAGTGCAGCGACTGCTGGCCTGGAATGGCAGGAAATCACTCAGCCCGGGATCCTACCTGACCTATAGCGTTCCCGTGATGCTGCTTTCCGTCGTCTATGTAGCCGTCAATTACGGGCGAGCCTTGCTGCTGACCCACCGCTTCACCGAATGGTTCATTCACTGATTCCGGCTGGCGCAACGGCCGGTCATGTCTTCGCCTAAGGGACGTTCGGTCTTCCCGTCTACGAGCATACTGGTAGTAACAGCGAGACGCTGATATTTTTCCCTGCATCAGTGTGCAGCCGAGCGGCCGGGGCCCATCGCTCATCATTCGTCCAAGGAGGAATTTGTGACGCGGCAAACCAAGCTCGTGCGCAAGACGCACGCCTCGCAGGCGGTTCGAATTTTCGCAACCCTGGGAATCATCGTTTGCTTCATAACCAATGCATGGGCGCAGAATGCTCGCGCTGGATTGAACGGCACGGTTACGGATTCGTCCGGGCGCGTGCTGCCCGACGTTCACGTGCTCGCGGTAATGGACGCCACCGGGCTTCGCCGCGAGGCAGTTACCTCCGGCGCCGGAACCTACGATATTCCGGAGCTGCCGGTTGGAATTTATACCATCAGTTTCAGCCACGACGGCTTTCAGACTTTGCGCTTCGACAGCGTGGTTCAGCGACTGGTACAGACTCGCACCCTGAACGCAACGCTGCAGGTTGCCGGGGCGAAAGAGCAGGTTGAAGTTTCCGCCATAGCGCCGCTGCTGGATCAAACTTCTGACTCACTGGGCATCAACGTCGAGCGCAAACAGGCGCAGGAGCTTCCGCTCAATGGCCGCAATTGGGCCACGCTGACCGCTCTTGCGCCTGCCGCGGTGGATACCGGCGGGAGCAATCAGCGATCCATACGATTCGCCGGCCGAGGCCGCGACGACAACAACTTTACCTACGACGGCATTGATGCCACCAACATCATCAATCAGGCGCAGCAGCCGTATGTGCGTCTCGCAATCCCCCTGGATACGATTCAGGAATTCCGAGTGGATTCCATGCTGGCGACTGCAGAAGCAGGGGGGACGGGAGGTGGGCAACTCATCGTTAGCTCACCTTCCGGCACAAATCAGCTGCACGGCGATGCCTTCGAATTTTTCCGCAACAACGCTTTCGACGCGCGCGAACCGATTGACTTTCTGAATCCCCAGCAGCCGCCCTTTCACCTGAATCAGTTTGGCGCGTCGGTTGGCGGCCCGGTGGTTCGCGACAAAGCATTTTTCTTCGTCGCCTATGAAGGCTACCGCCAAAATCTGGGGCAGACCCTGCCAGGTTTTGTTCCCAGTCCGGCGTTTCGCGCGCAAGTGCTCGCTCAGTCGCCTGTGCTGGCGCCGATCATCAACGCTTACCCTGCTGGCGGAGCGCTGGTCAGCCCTGATATCGCCGAATTCGTAGGTGAGGGCAACCAGCTCGCGAACGAAGATTCGGGCATGGGCCGCTTTGACTATCGTTTTTCAGATCGAACCACGGCCTTCGCACGCGCCAGCATTGATGAAGCCGTGAGCACTGTGCCACTGGCCGGATCGTCCGGGCAATATTTGAATGGGCAGACCCAGAGCACATCTTCGCCTGCGAATGCGGCGGTCGAATTGCTGCACATCTTCTCTCCAACTTTGATCAATGAAGTTATATTCGGCTTCAATCGCAGCACGGCCATCAATACCAACATTAATGCGACAGACCTGCCGTACGCCATCTCGGTTCCTGGGTTTACGACGTTGAACAACAATCGTGTGAGCACGGGCGTGGCGAACTCGTTCTCGGAAATTGACAATCTGACATGGGTGAAAGAAAACCACACCATCAAAGCAGGGGTGGAAGTCCGCCGCATTCAGATGAACCAGGGCAGCACGGCGAGCGGAACCATATCCTTCCCCTCCACCGACGATTTTGCCGCCAACAACGTTAGCACCGCCAGCCTGACCGGCGCCCTTCCGTTGCAAGGCCTGCGCAAAACGCAGTTTTACAGCTATTTCCAGGATGAATTCAAATGGCGACCGAACTTCACCTGGAACGTGGGTGTGCGCTACAGCTTCTTCAACATTTTTCACGAGGCGCAGGGCCGCGCCAATCCTTTCGACTTTGCGACCTGCGGCCCGCAGGGATTTTGCGGCGTGGGCGCCAGCTTCGGCCAGCCCAACTATGCCGACATTGATCCGCGCATCGCGTTTGCCTGGGCGCCGGCCCGGTTCCACGACAAAACCGTGATTCGCAGCGGCTTTGGGATTTATCACGAAGACGGCCAATTGGACGACCAGAATCTACCGGAATCGAACGAAGTTTATCGCTACTCGCTGTCCAGCAAGACGATTCCCGATCTCAGTTTCCCCATTGATCCGTTTCTTGTGGATGTGACCGGCAAGATCTCACCGCGCGCCCAGGATCGCCAGCGCAAAGATACGTACGTGACGCAATGGGGACTGTCCCTCCAGCAGGCGTTGCCCAAAGACCTGGTTGGAACCATTTCGTATGTCGGCAGCAAGGGCACGCATTTGCTGACCCTTTCCGAAGTGAATGTCGTAAACCCGCTCACCGGAACCCGCCCTTATCCGCAATTCGGGCAAGTGGACTGGCGAGGTACGACCAATAACAGCGACTACGAAGGGCTGTCACTGTCGCTTAAGCGCTCCTTCGCGCGAGGGTTGCTCTTCGCCGTCAATTACATGTGGTCGCATGAAATTGACGACGGTTCCAACGGCAGCGGCGATGGCGATTCTCTGGTTGCGCAAAATGTCGCCTGCCAGCCGTGCGAGCGTGCCGACGGCGCCTTCGACGCTCGCCATGTAATCAACGCGAATGCGGTTTACGAACTGCCTTTCGGACCAGGGAAACCATACTTGAATCAGCCGGGCATCGCGCGCAACATTTTCGGATCATGGGAATTCAATACGATCGTCAGCGCGCACACCGGGTTTCCGGTGAATGTCACGGTGGATCGCAACTCTGCCGACGTGCCCGATGGGAATACCAATAACCAGCGACCCGATCTAGTCCCGGGTGTGTCACTGACCCCGCCGGGCGGCGCGACCATTGCGGAATGGCTTAATCCCGCGGCGTTTGCCGTCCCGGCGCCGGGAACCTATGGTGATGCGCCGCGCGATGTAGCGCGCGCTCCCGGCGCCTGGCAGATTGATATGGCAATGGGCAAGCGGATCTCGCTGAGTGAGCGGCTCAGCCTCCAGTTCCGCGCAGAAGTCTTCAACATCTTCAACCACCCGCAATACGGACCGCCGCTGGCGGATTTCTCGGCCGGCCCGGGTGTCTTCGGCTCGATCATCTCAACTGTCAATACGGGACCGGTTGGCACCGGCACTCCGCGTCAGATTCAGTTCATGCTGCGCTTTGCTTTCTAGGCTGCGGAAAAACTCTATGGTTTGGCATCCCGAGCGAAGCGTCCTTGCAAAACTGCAGATTCCTCGGATGCTCTCGCCGCGCACGCGCCTGCGAGCAGTTGGGAATGACAATGGGAACGGGGCTGGCGGGCGATCGCCCGCAAGACATCCGGCAGGTTGTCGGCGCTACACGAGTACTTCTAGCTCTTCTGCTCAGCGACCTCGATGCGGGTTTCGGCGCGTTGCAAGGCATCCTGGGCGCGGGGGAAATCAACATCGGTGCTGCCGCTATTCAGCAACTTCTCGGCTCGCTGCTTGGCTTCCTGGGCCCGCTGCATGTTGATCTCCTCGGGACGCTCGCAGGTTTCAGCAAGGATCGTTACTTTATCCGGCAGCACCTCGGCGAATCCCCACGCAACAGCCAGGCGGCGCGTGTTGCCGCGATTGCGGTAAGTAATCTCGCCAACCGCCAACTCGGTGATCAGCGGGGCGTGTCCTGGCAAGATGCCGAGATACCCGCTCTTGCCGGGTATCTGCATCTCTTCCGCCACGTCGCGCACCACCATCTTTTCCGGTGTGACAATTTCGAGTTGGAAAGTATCTGACATTTGGGATTTCCTGTAGGGACGTAGCCTGCTACGTCTCGGCGAATCGGCCAAAGAGAGTTTGCAAGCTGCGTCTCCACAGTGCCTTATGCTACCGCTTTGAGCTTCTCCGCCGCCTCCAGCACTTCGTCAATCGTGCCCTTCATGTAGAACGCCTGCTCGGGGATGTCGTCGTACTTGCCCTCGTTGATTTCCTTAAATCCCTTTACCGTGTCAGCGATCTTCACATAGCGTCCCGGGGCGCCGGTGAACTGCTCGGCCACGTGGAACGGCTGCGAAAGGAAGCGCTGAATCTTGCGCGCCCGCGCCACGGTCAGCTTCTGATCCTCGCTCAGTTCGTCAATGCCCAGAATTGCAATGATGTCCTGCAGGTCCTTGTAGCTCTGCAGCGTCTTCTTTACCGCCTGCGCGACGTCATAGTGTTCCTGTCCGACGATGCGCGGATCGAGAATGCGCGAGGTCGAAGCCAGCGGATCCACGGCCGGATAAATTCCGATTTCTGTGAGCGCGCGCGACAACACCGTGGTTGCGTCAAGGTGCGCAAACGTCGTTGCCGGCGCCGGATCGGTCAAGTCGTCGGCTGGGACATAAATCGCCTGCACCGAGGTGACCGAACCTTTCTTGGTAGAAGTGATTCGCTCCTGCAGTTCGCCCATCTCCGTCGCCAGGTTCGGCTGGTAACCGACCGCGCTGGGCATGCGTCCCAGCAGCGCCGAAACCTCCGATCCGGCCTGGGTGAAGCGGAAAATATTGTCAATGAAGAGCAGCGTGTCGGCGCCTTCAACATCGCGGAAGTATTCAGCCACGGTCAGTGCAGTAAGCGCCACGCGCAGACGGGCGCCCGGCGGTTCGGTCATCTGGCCATAAATCAAAGCGGCCTTGGACTTGGAGGGATCGCCGGGCTTGATCACGCCCGACTCGGTCATTTCCAGCCACAGATCGTTGCCCTCACGAGTGCGCTCGCCAACGCCTCCGAATACGGAGAAGCCACCGTGCTGCTTGGCGACGTTATTGATCAGCTCCATGATGACAACGGTTTTGCCCACGCCCGCGCCACCGAAGAGTCCAATTTTTCCGCCCTTTAAAAATGGCTGGATTAGATCAATGACCTTGACGCCGGTTTCGAACATCTCGGCCGTCGTGGATTGCTCATCGAACAGCGGCGCCGGGCGGTGGATGGGCATCGTCTGCGTGTGTTCGATGGGGCCAAGTTGGTCCACGGGCTTGCCGATTACGTTCATCACGCGGCCCAGCGTGCCGTTGCCCACGGGCACGGAAATCGGCCCCCCCTGGTCAATGGCCTTCATGCCCCGCACCATGCCGTCGGTCGGCTCCATGGCGACGCAGCGCACCCGGCCTTCGCCCAGGTGCTGTTGCACTTCCAAAATGACGTTGATCGGCACCGGGACGTTGAAGCCGTCGCTCACCACCTGCAGCGCCTCATAAATTGGCGGCATGGAAGATTCTACGAATTGCACATCCACCGCGGGACCGGCGATTTGTATTACGTGTCCGATATTTTCTGGCATAAACTCTGTTCGCTCCCGGCGGCTGGCTACTAGCTGCTCGTTTGTAGCTACTGCATCGTGGTTAGCTGGAAGCTAACCGCTAGAAGCTAGTAGCTAAAGTGCTGCCGCTCCACTTACGATCTCGATAATTTCCTTCGTAATCTTCGCCTGACGGGCACGATTCATGGCCAGCGTCAGCGAATCAATCATATCGGTGGCATTGCTGGTGGCGGCGTCCATGGCCGTCATGCGGGCGGCATGCTCGGCGGCGACCGATTCCAGCAGTGCCCGGAAAATCTGTATCCCGACATACTTCGGCAGCAGCGAGTGGAACAATTCCTCTGCCGGCTGCTCGTAGATGTAATCCACCTGGGTGGCAAATTTCGCAGCGGCAGCGTCTGCTTCGCGCGTGTCTGCCGGACGAACGCCAACTCCCGTGCCCTTGGCGGCTTCCAGGGCGCGGTGCTTCTCTTCCGCGCCCATTTCTTCGGCCTGCGCCACACCCACCACACCGATTTGTTCGATCGGCAAGATACGCTCGACGATCAAGCGTTGCGCAATCATGGACTTGAATTCGTTGAATAACAGATAGACGGAATCAACCTGCTCTTCGCTGTAGCGCGCGATGACGCGGTCGGCCAGTTCCGATGCCGTGGCGTAGCCGACTTTATTCAATACTCCGATATGCTCGCCGATCAGGCTGATCGGCGCAGGGCTTTGCGATACGGCCGTTCTGGGCGCGGCAGCAGGGAAGCGTCGGCGGAGAAAATCCCGGCCCTTGCGGCCGATGGCTTCAATTTCGATGTTCTTCCCCGCTTTCGATTCGAGGAACCGCGAAGCCGCCTTCAGAATGTTCGTATTGAAAGCCCCGGCGAGACCTTTGTCTCCGGTAACGACGATCAACACAATATTTTTTTCCGGGCGCTGAGCGAGTAACGGATGCTTCGGTTCGCCCGTGTCAGGATCGTATATCTCCGCCCGCGAGACCAGCGACTTCAGCACATTGGTCAACATCTGTGCGTACGGACGCGCCGCCAGAGCCCGCTCCTGCGCTCGCCGCAGCTTCGCCGCAGAGACCATCTTCATCGCCTTGGTGATCTGGCGAGTGTTAGTCACGCTGCGAATGCGTCGCCGAATGTCGAGAATGTTGGCCATAAGAAATCAGCTTCTAGCTGCTAGCGACCAGCTAACCCCACCAAATCGTCGTTGGCCGTTCGTCATACGTCCTCCGCCCTGCGCGGCTGGACTTTGAGTCCCGGTCCAAGGCCAAAGGCCAAGCGCCAATAGCCGATAGCTACTTTGCCACTGCTTGCCGTTCGGCGAGAAAGGTTTCTTTGCACGCCTTCACAACTTTGCTCATCTCCGCCTTCAAGTTGTCGTCGAGAATCTTCTTCTCCATGATCGTGCGCAGCAAGCCGGGATTCGTAGTGTCCACGAACTTGTACAACACGGCTTCGAAGTCGCGCACCTGATCTACTGCCAGATCGTCGAGGAATCCATTCGTTCCGGCGAAGATGATCAGAATCTGTTTGGAGAAGGGCAAGGGCGAAAATTGCTTCTGCTTCAAAACTTCCACCAGGCGCTGGCCGCGATTCAATTGCGCCTGCGTCGCTTTGTCCAGATCGCTGCCGAATTGGGCAAAAGCCGCGAGTTCGCGATATTGCGCGAGATCGAGCTTCAGGCTGCCGGCCACTTGCCGCATGGCTTTGATCTGCGCGCTGCCGCCGACGCGGCTTACCGAGAGTCCTACGTTGACCGCCGGACGCACGCCCTGGTTGAACAGGTCCGTTTCCAGATAAATCTGCCCGTCGGTGATGGAAATGACGTTGGTCGGAATGTAGGCGGAAACGTCGCCTGCCTGGGTTTCGATCACCGGGAGGGCGGTCAGCGATCCGCCACCTTGCTTGTCGCTCATCTTCGCCGCGCGTTCGAGCAGACGCGAATGGAGATAGAAGACGTCGCCCGGATAGGCTTCGCGTCCCGGCGGACGGCGGAGCAGCAGGGAAATCTCGCGATAGGACGCCGCGTGCTTGGAAAGATCGTCGTAGATCACAAGCGCGTGCCGCTTGTTATCGCGGAAATGCTCGCCCATGGCGCAGGCAGCATAGGGCGCGATGTACTGCATCGGCGCCGGTTCAGATGCCGATGCGGCCACCACGATGGTGTAGTCCATGGCGCCGTAATCGGAGAGCAGCTTGACCACCTGCGCAATCGAAGACCGCTTCTGGCCAATGGCGCAGTAGATACAGATCAGATCGTTGCCCTTGCTGTTGATGATCGTGTCCAGAGCCACAGCGGTCTTTCCCGTCTGGCGATCGCCAATGATCAACTCGCGCTGGCCGCGGCCAATGGGAATCATGCTGTCAATGGCCTTCAATCCCGTGGCCATGGGCTCGCGCACCGGTTGGCGATCAATTACGCCGGGAGCGATGCGCTCGAGAGCGATGAACTTGTCGGTAGCGATCGGGCCCTTGTCGTCAATCGCCTGGCCGAGCGAGTTGACCACGCGGCCGATCATGGCATCGCCCACTGGAACGCTCATGATGCGGCCCGTGCGTTTCACCTCGTCGCCCTCTTTGATCTCGGTATATTCGCCGAGCAGCACTACGCCGACCTGGTCTTCTTCCAGGTTCATGGCGATGCCGGCCACATCGTGCGGAAACGCGAGCAATTCGCCGGCCATCACTTTGTCCAGGCCGTGCACGCGTGCAATCCCGTCGCCGAGGGTGAGGACCGTGCCTACTTCGTCCACGGCGATCTTGGATTCGTAGTTCTCGATCTGCTGCCGGATGAGTTGTGTGATTTCGTCTGCTTTGATCTGTGCCATAGGTTCAGCTTCTAGCTGCTAGCTTCTAGCCTCCAGCTCCCGGTTTTGGCCAGGAGCTGGAAGCTAGCAGCTACGAGCTAATTGCCTCTCGAATTCTCTCCAGTTGCCCGCTTACCGAACCATCGTAAATGGTGCTGCCAACTCTGATGACGGCGCCGCCCAGCAGCGATGGGTCCCGTGCATAGCGGGCGCGCACTTTTTTGCCGGTGAGCTGTTCCACCTGGCCCTCAAGCGAGGTTTGTTCCGGCGGACTGAGTTCGCGGGCGCTGGTAATTTCTGCCTCGGTGAAGCCCATGCGCTCGTTCAGTTCCAGCTCGAACTGCCTGACCATCGGAGCCAGAAAGTTCACGCGCCGGTGGTCAATGAGCACTGCAAGAAAATTCCGCACCATGCGAGAGAAGCCCTCGCGTTCCACGATGGCATCAAGCACAGCCCTTTTCTGCTCGGCCGTGATGGACGGAGTTCCCCATACCTGGCGCAATTCCTTGTTCGCCGCGACCAGCGCAGCCAGTGCCTGTGCTTCCTGCAGCATCTTCGCTATGTCAGCGCGGCTGTCGAAAACCGCGTCGGCGAAGGCGCGCGCGTAGGTGCTCGTCACGGAGGCCATTTATGCGCCCTTCCTGGAACCGCCGTTGCCAGCGAGCCCCTGGGCGAAGTTGCGGACCAATGCTTCGTCAGTGGCCGCATCTACCCGGATCTGTTTAGTAGCCAGCGAAACAGCCAGATCGGCGGCATAAGCTGTGAGTTCCCGGCGCGCGGCTTTCGCCGCGGCGGCAATCTCCTGTTCCGCGGCTTCTACAACTTTGCGGGCATCCTCAGCGGCCGCAGCTTGAATCCGGCGCTCTTCATCGGCAGCTTCTTTCTCCGCTGCCGCTCGCATTTCAGCGATCTCGGAATCCAACCGGGTCAGCCGGGCCTCAATGCCGGCCATCCGTTGATTCGCCTCGGCGCTGGCCTTTCGCGCCTCTTCCATCGCTTTCTGTATGGAAGCTGTGCGTGCGCGGAACAGCGCCGGCAACCTCGTTTTCGAAAGCCAGATAATCACCACGGCCACCACCGCAAAGTTGAACAGAAGGCACAGCCAGTAAGCGTGCTCCAGGTTCAAACCCGTGAGTCTGGCCACCAGCCGTACCGACTCCGAGTGCTTGAATTGTCCGGAATCGTCTTCTCCCGCAGCCTCGCGGGTTTCTTTGACCAGTTGCCGAGTCAGAGAAGTTTGTCCGCTCGACTTTGCACTCAATGGTTGAGCCGCCGGCTTGGCCTGTCCGCTGGCACGCCCGGAAAGCGCAAAGCAAGTGAGCAACACCAGCGCAGCGACGGCAATGAGCACCGGCTTATCATCACGACCGACCCGTCTCTCCATGTGGGTTAACCTCATCGTGCGCCTCCAGCGGTTGCCGGTCGCAGAATGGTGCGAATGATTTCCGCCGCCAGCCGACTACTCTCAGCCTGCAACCCCGCCTGGGCGTTGACTTTCTCTTTTTCGATGTCGGCGCGCGCCCGTTCGACTTGGCCTTGAGCCTTGATGCGGGCTTGCGCAACCATGGCTGACCTGGCCTGCAGCGCCTGTTGCCGGCGTGCCTCCTGGCCCTTGAAAACTGCCACGCGGGCTTCCCGCACGCGCTGTTCGTACTCCGCGGTGCGGGCTTCGGCAGCGGCGATATCGGCGCGCGACTTCTCGATCGCACCTTCTGTCTTGCTCCGCCGCTCCGCCAGGACCTTGGTTAGAGGACGATGCACCAGCACGGTGTAAAGACCATAGAGCAGTACCAGGAACACAATGGTCGGAATCGATCCGAGCAGTAATTCCCCTACTTGTCTGAGCGTCTCGTCCATGCCTTTCGCTTGGTAGTGCTGAATGTGAAGAGGGCTTAAGAAACCATTAAACCTAACATCCTGCAAGGCTTATGTCAACGCAGTGGTCGAAGCCGAAGCCACGCCGACTTCCGACTTGAACCGTACTTTCGGAGAATTGTCAAGTGATTCAGCACATTTCAGAAAGAATGCTTGACTTCTCCCCTGCGGGGACTAGCATAGAAGTATCACCTCCGATCCAATTCAGGATCGAGTGGGCCGGTAGCCAAGGAAAGTCACCGCTTCTTGGTCGCCGGCCCATTTATTATTTTCCTTCGCCAAATCCCTTACCGGCAAGCGTCCGCCTGTGCTAACATTCCACCCCGATAATTTGTGGCGATGACGAGGCAATCCCACGCCTCGCCTTTGACGCTCAGCTGCACAACAATTTGCTGTTTATCCCGAGGTTCAGGAGAGGTGGCCTGTGGTGTCAATGAAGCATTTACTTACAGCATTCCTGCTTTTGACGATTTCGTCTGCAGTGGCGGCGTCGCAAACGCTGACCACGCTCAAGAATCAGCCGCCCACGGGCGCCGGAATCAGCTATTTGCTGACGGACGGCACCGTGATCACGCAAGGCGACGACTGTTCGAGTTGGTCGAAACTCACGCCCGATAAGAACGGCAGCTACGTAAACGGAACGTGGAAGCAGATCGCCAGTCTGCCATCCGGCTATTCTCCACTGTACTTCGCCGGTGCCGTGCTGGCCGATGGCCGGGTGGTGATTATGGGCGGCGAATACAGCGATTGTGGCGGCGAATTTGCTCTGACCAATCAAGGCGCCATTTACGATCCCGTAAAAGATACCTGGACTTCGATGGGTCATCCCAACGGCTGGGGTTGGATCGGAGATTCACCGTCAGTGGTTCTTCCCGACGGAAGGTTCATGATGGGAAGGAAACTGGACAAACGCGACGCGGTTCTCGATCCTTCGACGCTGAAATGGACAGAACTGGGCGACAAGGGCAAAAAGGATTTTAACGCCGAGGAAGGCTGGACGCTCATGCCGGACGGCACCGTGTTGACCTTTGACGTGAAAGACGCGCCGCACTCGGAAATCTACAATCCCTCGGAACAGAAATGGGCGAGCGCCGGCAGCACGATCGTGGACCTGCACTCTCCCTATACCGGAGGCTGCCTGCAATACGGCGGGGGCTGCTACCATCCGCCGGGAGAAGTCGGCCCTGGGATGCTGCGTCCTGATGGCACCGTGTTCGCCACCGGTTCCGGCTCCGACGGCGGATCTGGCCCAGGCCACACTGCGGTCTATCATCCTTCCACCAAGAAGTGGACCGCTGGCCCGGACTTCCCGAACGGCGATAACGCCGGCGATTCCTTCTCCGTGCTCTTGCCTAACGGCAACGTCATCGTGCGTGGCGTCTCCGGGAACCTCTACGAGTTCGATGGAAAGAACCTGAAGAACGACCCGGTAGGCGGGGCAACTCCGATTCTGATGCTGCCGACGGGGCAGGCACTGGTGGTCGGCAACCAGGTGCAAGTCTACAATCCCAAGGGAAAGTACAAAGCCTCGTGGGCGCCGGTCATTACAGATTCGCCGGCGACGGTGAGCCGCGGTTCGTCGTACAAGATTTCCGGGCAGCAGTTTAACGGCTTATCGCAGGCGGCCTCGTTTGGAGACGAAGACGAGACCGCGACCAACTATCCTCTGGTGCGCATTACCAACAAGAGCAGCGGCCATGTGTTCTACGCCAAGACGCATGACCACAGCACCATGGGGGTTGCCACGGGCAAGACTACGGTTTCGACCAACTTCGATGTTCCGGCGAACGCGGAGACGGGAGACAGTTCGATTGAAGTGGTGGCGAACGGGATTCCGTCGAAGAAGGTGGATGTGACGGTGCAGTGAGGATTTTCCGTTGGAAGGGCGGGCGGAACGCCCGCCCTTCAGTAATTTGCGCGACTGATTCTCAGCCGGGCGAGTGTATTTCCCCTACGGTTTCAGCATGAAGATAGTGCCCGAGTTGTCTTTTCCGCCCTGCGCGGTCGTGCCATAGAGTGTTCCATTGCCGGCGAGAGTGAGCGAATTCGCACTCTTGCGCGCAGTTGGGAATCTATGGAGGACCGAGATCTTGTTGGCGGTGTCCAGTTTGAAAACCACGAAGTTGGCGGCGCCGTAGATGTTCCCGCTGTTATCCAATAAAACGAAGTAAGGCCCATAGCCGTCGCGTCCGCCAGTAAAACTGTGGAGCACGGTAAAATCACCCGATGGCCCCAATTTGTAAATTGTCCCGCAGCCCCCGCCACACGCGGGGTTTCCTCCATAAAGAGCAGTTCCATAGAGGTTGTTCTGGGAGTCAATCGCGATGGTTTGCGGAAAATAGCCGTCATCACCGCCGGTAAAGCTGTACAGTACTTTTTCGGCCCAGTCTCCGCCGCTTTGTGGCGACAGTTCGAACACCGTGCCGCAGCCGAACAGAATCCCGCCGCAACCCATGCCGTAGGCCTCGCCTCCGCCCACGGTGGTTCCATACAGGTTCCCCTGAGCGTCCTGCACCAGGTTTGCCGAGGGTTCCAACCCATCCTGGGGTCCACCTTGAAAATTGTGAAGAACAGATTCCTTGCCATGATCTAGGGCGAACACGGTGCCACAAATTTGCTGGCCTCCACGGCACTCTCCGCTTCCTCCCATGGCCGTGGTGCCATAAAAAACGCCATGCCTACCTTGAAGCATGCCGCCGAGCGGTGTTGCGCCGTCTCCGGGCGGGCCAGCGAAATGGTGCAATACCGTTTCTTTGCCCCCAGAATCGAGTTTGAAGACTACTCCGAAGGGCACATACTGACCTTCGCCTCCATCCTGAGTTACACCGTAGAGGTTGCCGTGGTTGTCGCGAAGCAGGCCACCGCTCGGGTTAGCTCCTTTTTGTCCGTTCCCGCCCTGACCTGGAAAGGAGTAGAGCAAAGTGAACCTGCGATCCGAGCCGTACCTGTAAATGGTGCCGTTGCCGATTCCGTTGGCGCTGTAAAGGGCCTCACCATAGAGGTTACCTTGTTCGTCCAGAATTAAAGGGCCCTGAGGCAGGACACCGTCGTTTCCGCCGGTAAACGAATACAGCGTCTTAAAGCTCTGCGCCAGCGTTCGCGGCGTAATCGCCATGCAGCAGAGCGCGAAAGCTAGCGCAGAGGGTAGATATAAGCTCCGCCGAATTCTATTGGTCGTTAACATAGGTTACGAGGCACTTCCCCTGGCGCTAGTCGTCAGCTTCGATGCCTTGGATCTGCTCCACCATGGCGTTAAAGGTGCATCCATTGCACTTGTAGAACGTAGAAAATGTGATTACGTCGCTTCCCGTTGTCGGGATAATTGCGAACCAATCCTCTTGTGTCCACCCCGCGGGGGTGTTGAAGTGCCGGTCGATTCGCGTGAATTGGATGCCATTCTGATCGGTCGGGACTGTCGTGGCGCTGCATGGAGGGTCGTGCAGTTGATTGGTTTGCCAGCTGCATGTGACTGAGATAAAAACGAGGTTGTAAGCTGTGGCTATGTTTTCTGTGGCGGTAAACTGGTCAACGCCGGTGTTGCTCATCGTCTGATGGTCAACGATATTGGGCATCGGCAGAACCCCTTGCCCCATCGCCGAACTGGAAATCAGAAGAGAAAGCAAGAGAAAGCAAGTGTGCGCATCTCGGACCTCCTTTTTAGGTTAGCGTCGAACGGGGGAACTTCAGAACGGTGAACTTCCGTCTTTCGTACGCGGCGGTAACTTAGCACAGGCCAGTGGACGCGTCAAGACGAAACGCAATCCGCGATAACTCGTTGATTTGCCGGGACTAATGTTCGCGCGGTAAGTCTTTATATTCACAGCTTGGTTCTGTGCGTAGATGTACTCGATCAACTGCTGGTATCTCAGTGCGGTTTTACAGATCGTGCGCGTTCACTTTGTTCGCGCGAAACTGGTCAGAAGCATGATTAAGACACCCGCGACCGCGGCGACGCCCAGCACACTCATCACCTTTCGCAGATCGTTTTGCAGATCGGCCAGCTTCAACAGGTCGAGAAAGTAAAGGCTGCAAAGCAGCGCCGCGAAGATCACCGCGATCACTGCCACGAGCAAGAGAAACTGTTTCATCAGCAAGCCCTTCGGAATCCCCTAATGTACACCGGCGCCGGCACTCTTCATGGCCTGATCGGTCACCAGTTCGCGTTCCGCCAGTTCAACGCATTCCTGAAGTCGTTGCAGCGAAGCCTGGATCGCGCGGCCATCCTCGGTTCCATCTTCGGCCGCGAGCCCCATCAGCCGGCCGCCGCTTTCTCGCACCGTGTGCCCGATTTCGAGCAGCACGACAAGCGCGTCGGCGCGCAAGCGCCATAACGACGGAGAATTTTCCGCCCGGCGGAGTTCTTCGAGTTCCGTCGTCATGCGCGCGATCACAGCCACGATGCGCACCAGCACCCGCGCCACTCCGGCCCGAATGCTTTTTTCTTCGAGATAATCGGCGCCGTAAGCGGTGGCCTCGGCGGGCGTCAGCGTGAGATTGAAGAACCGCATCGGAACCACCAGGCGGAATTTCGGGTCCGCTGCCAGAACGAAGGCGCGAATGGATTGCTCGATGCGCAGCAGCTTACTTTCTTCGGTGGAAATCTGTTGTGGAGTTACTGCCGAGCGCATAGCGCGGAGATCGAAAACCGGCGTGTGCGACGCTCGAGCCGCGTGAGAGTTCTTGATGGGCGCGGAGTGCACCAGCCGCGGCGTCAGTCGAATCGGAGGACGCTGCTCCAGCGTCCTCCGCAACTCGGAAACCCGCCGGAACTTCACCAACGCTGTCCCATAGTCAATGCGCAGCAGTTCGCTTTCTTCCAGCGCCGCCACGTGCTCCACCGTTACGTCAATGCCATCCACCGTGCCGAGAATGCTGCCACCCTGCTCGTCGAGCGCTTCCGCGAAGCTCCGAATCTCCGCAGCCGCCCGGTGAAAAAGATAATCGAACTTCCTGCCAAAGGCGACGTTATAGGGTGCGATCGCCGCCAGCCCGCTGGGATGGTAAAACGCGGTGTCGAGCGACTGCTTCAACTCGCGCACGCGCGGAATAATGCCGGAATTCAGCAGCGTGTTGAGGTCGGTAAAGCCTTCCGCTTCCTGCCGCAGCTGCTCAAAACGCTGCAAGGCCTGCATCTGCTCATCGGACAAAGCAGGCGTCTCGCTGTCCGTCAGGATTTCGATCAGCGCGATCTCAAATGGGGGCAGCGGACCCAGGCCATCGAGCCCGTAACCACAGGTCTGCCACTGACCGGGAACGCGAGGATAGCGGTAGAGAAACGTCGCGATCAGGTCGGTTTTATCGCGGTTGGCATCGCTCGGATCTTTCTTGCGGGTCAGGTAGCGCAGAATCGCTTCGGCGATCTCCGGATCGGTTTCCAGCGTAAACGCCCGGCGCAGCATCGCGGGCGTTATCGCCATATCCAGCAGGCTCAGCCAGCGGCGCATGGCCGACAAGGTGCCGCGCACATTGCCACCGCTCTCTTGCAGGGAGACAACCTCAAGACCCGCCGGTACGGGCACTTCGCCGCCGACAGCATCCTGCAGGAGCTTCTCATAGAAGCCCTGTACTGTGGCCAGAATGGCTAACTCCCACTTCGGGTCCTCGACCAAGCTCGCTCCAGGCAAACCAGTCCCTCGGACTCAGGGGAGGGCTAAGCTAGTAAAAACCAAGGCGTGCCGAAGCACAAGCCTCTCTTCGGGACAGGGCACTAACTTGATAACGGACAGGGCTGGAAGTACCGTTGTCCGAGTATGCGTGGCCACAGTCCTACTCCGGGCGACTGACGCGGCATTCGGCGCAATGCGCAAACTCTTTCACGTTGCCCGACGACCGCGACGGCGATAGACTCGGGGTCTGGCATTTTGTGGTATCGGCTTGACAACAGCAGGTTTCTCGACTTGCGAAGCGGCTGCGCCAATTCGCTTCGCTCGAAATGACAAGACATGAGTTAACGCCCGCATGACAAAAGTCCAGGTTGGTGCCTCTGGCTTCATCGAGAATTTTCTCAGGAGAAATACAATGTCCCGTCTTTCACGGTCCAGTGTCGTCACATTCGTAATCGCCCTCCTAACCATAGCCAACTACGCACAGGACTTGCGCTTCACCGCGCCCGCGGCGAAACTGCGCTTCAAGACCACGAACCTTACGACAGGTGCGAATCCGCAGATCGTCGTCGTAGGCGACTTCAACAAAGACGGCAAGCTTGACTTCGCTCACGTGAACTACAGCAACGGCGGCACTGGATCAGTGAGCGTGTTTCTGGGCAAGGGTGACGGCACCTTCAAGGCCAGACAGGATTACGCCGTAGGCAGCGGTCCGGATGCGCTGACGGTGGGCGACGTCAATGGCGATGGGAAGCTGGACCTGGTCGTTGGCAACGATACTGGCGCGAACGTCAGCGTGCTCCTGGGCAACGGTGATGGCACGTTTCAGACGCATCAGGATTACTCCGCGGGGAGCTTTCCCCACTGGGTGGCGCTCGCCGACTTCAACGGCGACAAGAAACTCGATATCGCCGTCACCAACGAAGGCGATGACACTATCGGCGTGCTTCTCAACAATGGCGATGGAACCTTCGGTACGATGCAGACTTTCCCAACTGGCAAGGAGCCGATTTCGGTCGCGGCTGCGGATTTCAACGGAGATGGGAAAATGGACCTGGCCGTCACCGGTTATTACGACAGCATTGTGAGTATCCTGCTGGGAAATGGAAAAGGCAACTTCAAGGCGCATAAGGATTATCAGACGGGGACAGCGCCAGCCGTGGTCGCCGCATATGACTTCAATGGCGATGGCAAGCTCGATCTCGTAACCGCGAATTACAACAACGGCCAGACCGGCAGCGCGAGCGTGCTGCTGGGCAAAGGCGATGGGACGTTCGGAGCTCACGCTGACTATACGGCGGGGCTTGGCCCCGACGGCCTTGCCATCGGCGACTTCAACGGCGACGGCATCGCCGACCTGGCCATTGCCAATCTGATCGGCGATTCGATGAGTATCCTGCCAGGCAAAGGCGACGGCAGCTTCGGCACCAATGTGGATTTCACAACTGAGCACTATCCGCTCGGCATGGCCGCCGCGCAGTTTACGGGCAATGGGCCGTCGTCGCAGGACGTGGTCGTCACCAACGATATGAGCACCGATGTTACGGTCTTCCTGAACCAGGCGGCGGTGCGAATCAGCCTGAAGAGTTCTCCGAATCCTTCGAAGAAAGGACAGCGCGTGACGTTTAACGCCAGCGTGAGCGCGGCTGTAAAACAGAAGGGTCGGCCCACGGGCACGGTGACCTTCAAGGACGGGTCGAAGCAGTTGGGCACGGTGAAGCTGGCGAATGGCGTCGCCAAGTATGCGACGTCGAAGCTGGCGGTTGGCAAGCACAAGATCACTGCCGCTTACTCGGGCGACAGCCAATTCAACCCCGACCAGTCGCCGGTTCTGGTGCAGACGGTGACTCAATAGGGAGAGTGGTCACGCCGTATTCGGCAGCGGGGGAGGCAGTTCTTTCTTGCTCTGCAACACGCGGCGGTCCCAACCCTGCAGCAGCAGGCGCATCAGATCATAGCAATTCTGCTGGTTGAAGTAGGCGCTGTGTACCTGCATTCCATTTACTTTGTCGTCGAACAGGGTTGAGCAGTCAATGTCCCAAACGTTGTCGGGAACAGGGCATGTGGTATCCAGGCCGCTGCGTCCCAGCCGCCGCTTGCCAAAATGCTTCAAGCCGGCCGACATGCCCAGCACAGAGTCCTTACCCGAATACAACGCGGTTACGCGATAAGTGAGGTTGGCGATGCCTTCGCCATCGCCATGCGTTACCGTGTCGCCGGACCGGAAAATGTCGTTGTCCACATCGGCTGCGACCATCACAAACTGGTTGATCAGGCTCATCAGCAAGGGGCGATTCTTGCGTGTCCAGGCCGCGTTCATGGCATTTTCGACCACATAGTTGCCCATGCTGTGGGCGATGACCGAGGTTTGCGCCTTACATCCGTCGCTGGCATTCTTTGCGCCCTGTGTCTGCTTGAGGGCCATCCAGTCATACAGCGCGCCCAGCACATCGGCGAAATCGTCGCCGGATTGGCGGGCCTCCGAGCGGTCGGGTAGATATCCTGCGACGCTGCCTTTGGACGGCCAAGTAAACAGAACACACAATCCCAACGAGTCCGGCTCGGTGAATAGGTTGTTCACAATCGCGCCGTAACGTTGCACGGCCGAAGTCCAATTCGTGTCAAAGCCATGCACGAAAATGTTGAAATGCTTCTGTTTTTCCGTCGGCGTTGTGTTCGGATCTGGAAAAGTATCCGCGATCGCCACCACGCCCTGGCGAAAAGTTTCAGCGGTCATTTCCACCCATTTGGAAGGGTCGTCAACCTGGCCGGTTGAATTTTGCCAGTAAGTGAGATCCGAGAAGTCATCGCCAAATTGCGTGGGCTTTCCATTGGCGTCGGTCTTGAAGGTGCGGTTAGTGATCATCCAATACATGCTTATTCCTTGGCGCGCGCGTTTGGGGCTTGCGGGCAGCGCGGGCAGGCATGAAAGTCCTCGCTACGCTACATCCTCGTCGTGATGCTTCGGGCGCCGTTTCGGTCCGCCGCTGTGCTCGGGACTCTCGCCGGGCTCGGGGAAGTCGGAGTCGGCGGCTTTCAGCATCGGATCCTGGTCGCGGTGCCCAAGCTGCCCTTGCATGGAGGTGTTGCCCGCCTGATCTTTTTCTTCTTTCTCGATCGCGCCTTTGAATCGGTCCTGATCTTTTGTTTCTGGCATGGATGTGTCTCCGATTTTAGGATGTCGGGAAAACATTAGCCTACTCCGATGCCGTCGTCTGGAACAGAGGTTTGTTGCAATTTTCGCTTGCGTCCGGGTGCTGGATGTGGCTTCCGTTCCAGAATGGATGGCTCGCCGCATTGTGGCGCCGGCATTCTGCCGGTCGCGCGCCGGACGCTGCGTCTCCAGGTACACGGTCTTCGGTTTCGCGGAGAGTGCCGCGATGTCCCCTAGAATCGGAGCATGACGGCTCCGGCCACGATTTTCCGGCCTTTCTCCCGCTTGGTGAAGATCACCCTGCTGGGAAGGGAGTTCGAGGTGCCGGAAGAGAATCCCTTGCTGCGGTGCTTTCAATATCTTACTGCGGAGATTGCCTATGGGCGCTTCTGCTGGAACGAAGATTGTCAGTATTGCCGTCTGTGCTACGACTTGGGGCCGGGGACACCGGTCCGCACGGCACTTTCCTGCAAGCTCATGGTCCAACCGGGCATGAGAGTGCAAGAGTTGAGCACCGAGCTTCGATATTGTCTGCGAGATTTGAAGGCGCCCGGCACGTATACGACTTAGAATTGCCATCCCGAACTGCCTGGTTTTGGCGAGCGAGAGCCTGCCCTGGGCCTCCGAGGAGTAAAGCGAGGAGGCGAGTCGAACGGGGATCTGGCGCCGTGCGAATGCCTCGCTCTTTTTGCGAGGCAAGGATCGCACGCTTGGCGCGCATCCCTAATGCCCGGTCGGAAATGCACAATCGCCATCAGTCTCCGCTCTCCCACTCCCGAAAATTCTTGTACACTCGATTCTCCGATGAACGCGCACGAAACCTCACTCCCCGGTGTTCTGATCCTTGAGCCTAAGGTCTTTGCCGACTCCCGCGGATTCTTCCTCGAAAGCTACAACGAGCGCGTGCTGGCCGAGCTTGGCATTCGCGAACGCTTTGTGCAGGATAATCACTCGTTTTCGCTGAGGAACGTAGTGCGCGGGCTGCATTATCAGGTCCGCAACCCGCAGGGCAAACTGATTCGCGTCATAGTCGGGGAAATCTTTGACGTGGCCGTGGATTTGCGGCGAAGTTCTCCGGCTTTTGGCAAGTGGTGGGGAACGGTGCTTTCCGCCGAGAACAAAAAGATCCTTTGGATTCCGCCGGGCCTGGCGCACGGATTTGCCGTGCTGTCGGATGCCCATGTGCTTTATAAAGCGACGGACTTTTACCATCCGGAATCGGAGCGCACACTGGCGTGGAACGATCCGGATGTCGGCATTCGCTGGGAAATCGAGGGTGAACCGATTATCTCTTCCAAAGATCAGCGCGGGGTGCCGTTGAAAGAGGCCGAGCTGTTTGAGTGAGCCCCAGCGCCTATGGGATGATCGCCGCCGCCTGGTTCGAGTAGGCGCTTTCCACGCCTTGAGAACTCACCGCCGTGGTGACGTAGTAATACGTCTGTCCCGATTGAATGGCGGAATCGCTGTAGTCGGTGGTCGTATTCAAGGTGGAATTGACGCGACTGTAAGGCCCGCCTGACGCTACCCCGCGATAGATGTTGTATCCGGTGACATTTTGCGAGGTGCTGGCATTCCATGAGAGCGCCACGCTGTGTCCGCCGTTCGATTCTGTACCGGCGCCGTTAAACGTCTGGGCGGTTGGCGAATCGGTGGCATCACTGTCGAAGCTGACGCCGCCGGCGGAATTTCCCGAAGTCTGCGGAGCAAAGGTCACCGTGAACGGAACGCTTTGCCCGGCTGGCACCGTCACTGGAAACGTAATGCCGCTCACCGAGTATCCCTCGCCTTTCCAAGCCGCTGAGGAAACGCTAATGTTGGAGGCGCCCGCGGTCAGATTGGCGTTGAGCGACTTCTTGCCGCCGACGGTTACGTTGCCAAAGTTCAAAGCGGTGGGCGAAACGGCAAGCTGCCCGGCGGCCAGATTGTTCCCTTGATTTTGAGAGTTCGACGACACACCGGCGCAGCCGACTAGGCCAACTAAACTGAGTGCGATAGCCAGGCAACCTGGATAACGCAGACGGAATGAACGCAGGTTCCGCATGCGGACGATTATCAGAGCAGGGCTTGGGATCGGTCCAGAGGCCGGATAGGCATGGCCGCTCAACGGATTCTACATCAACCTTTGGTAATGGTCGATCTTTTAGCTACTAGCCCAAAGTTCCTAGCTAGAAGCTAGTAGCCAGAAGCTAGTAGCTAAAACTATGGAATCACGGCTTCCGCCTCATTCGAATACGCGCTCTCCTGATTGTTCCCATCCACCGCCGTCGCCACGTAATAGTACGTTTGTCCGTCCGCGACGGAAGTGTCCGTATAGTTCAGATCGGCATCAATGGTGGAGTTGATTTTGCTGTAAGGCCCTCCGGAGGTGATTCCGCGATAGATGTTGTATCCGATCACATCCTGCGAGGTGCTGGCGTTCCAGGAAAGGGCAACGCTGTGCACCGGCACGTCAATTGCGGAATCCGATTGATCGTCCGCGCGCCTAATCCTTCTCTTCTCGCGAACCGCCGACGAACCGGCGCTCTGGGTTTCACGAACGGCATTGCCGTTGAGCGGCACGCTCAGAACCTCGCCCGTGGCTGTCGAAATGTAAATCGTTCCGCCGGCAGTTCCTTCGTTGAGCGGTGCGAAGCCGGCGTCTATGGCGAGCTTGCGGCCCGGCGCCAGGTTGACTGGCAGATTTGCCTGGTTCACCGAGAATCCCGCGCCGATGGCGATGATTTGCGAGACAACCACGCTTTGACGGCCGGAGTTGGCGATTGTGACCGGCAGTGTCCGGCTTTGACCCGTGGCGACCGCACCAAAGCGAACACTCGCCGGAGCGCTGCTCAGCTGGGCTTCTGCCGCTGGGGTGAGGTCGAGGAGGGCTGCGGACGTCAGAAAAACAGAAAAACACACGTATGACTTCATGCGGGGGAGGCGCATAACGAGGGTGATTGTCAAGCACGCTCTGGGAACTGGAAAGATGTCGGTGGTACATGCAAAGCCGCAATGGTGGCCCGATTTGGGTCGAACTGGTTTCCCAGGAGCAAGGCGCCGCGAAGGTCGGGGAGTCGGCGCATTTTCTACTTGTTCGCCATGCACGCGTGGCGACAGCCGCCCTCAGCTGTCGGGGCGGAGCGAAGCTCCGCAGAACACCACATGACCGATCTTTGCTGCCTTGTGGTCCAGCAGCTTGCCGGCGAAACTCTCGCTCAAACGCCGATTTAGGGTGGTGCAGCGCTTTCAGCGCCGCGATAGATGGCTGGTTTCCAGCAGGGCTTTCAGTCGCTGAGGTCAAAATCCCTCTTCAGACTTAACTTTTTCCGCAAACCTGCTAGTCCTTTGGAATTACGGCCTTAGCTTCGTTTGAGTACGCGCTCTCTTGGTGGCTCGAATTCACCGCCGTAGTGACGTAGTAGTATGTCTGGCCGTTGCTGACGTTGTTGTCGGTGTAATCAGTATTTGCATCCAGGCTGGAGTTGATCTTCGAATACGGCCCGCCGGAAATCGTGCCGCGATAAACGTTGTATCCGCTGATGTTTTGCGACGTGCTGGCGTTCCAGGTCAGGCTCACCGAGTGCGAGGCCACGACCCCATCGCCGCTCAGGGTAGCGACCGTGGGGGAATTGCTGGCGTCACTGGAGAAAGAGACTGTGCCTGACGCTTGGCCGCTGTTCTGGGGGGTGAAGGTCATGGTGAACTGCGCGTTGTGCCCCGCCGGGATCGTCAGCGGGAATGACAGCCCGCTCAGCGAGAATGCCCCATTGCTCACATTGTAGGAACTGACGGTGACATCGGCGTTGGTCGCACTTAGCGTGCCCGGCAGGCTGGAGTAACTGCCCACGTTCACGTTGCCGAAATTGAAACTAGTCGGGCTGACGCTTAACTGGCCTTGCGGTTTGCTGGTCCCGGTGCCCGCCAGCGGGATGGTCAGTTGCGGATTGGAGGCGTCGGACGTGATGGTGACGATTCCGCTATCGTTGCCGGCGGCGGGCGGCGTGAACGTCACGTCGAAGGTATAGTGCGCTCCGGGATCAATCACCACCGGCGGCGTGAGGCCGCTCATGCTGAAGCCGGTTCCGCTCACGCTGGCCTGCGAGATGGTGATGTTGGTGTTCCCGCTGGAGTTCGTCAGCGTCACCGGCAGCGTCTGATAATTGCCGACCTGCACGTTGCCGAAACTCACGCTCGATGGATTGGCCGTCAGCGCTCCCGCCGAAAGGCCGTTCCCGGTAAGAGGCACGTTGACATTCGGGTTGGAGCCGTTGCTCACGATGGCCAGGTTCCCACTACTGACCCCGCCGGTTTTGGGGGCAAAGATGACCGTAAACGGCTGGTTTTGACCCGCAGGCAAAGTCAGCGGCAGGGTGAGGCCGCTGATGCTGTAGCCATTTCCTGTCGGCGTCACTTGGGTTACTGTCAGGGAGGACCCGCCGGTGTTGGTCAAGGTTTCGGGGAGGGGCTGACTGTTTCCCACCTGCACGCTGCCAAAATCCAGGCTCGCCGGATTGGCCGAGAGCGTACCATCGGTCATTCCGTTGCCGGAAAGTACAACGTTCACGGTGGGAGTTGAGCCGGTATTGGTGATTGCCAGATTTCCGTTGCTGCTTCCTGCGGAATGCGGCGTAAATACCACACTGAACGGCTGGCTTTGACCCGCAGGCAAGGTCAGAGGCAAACTCAATCCGTTGATGCTGAAGCCTGCGCCGGTGACGCTTGCCTGATTCACGGTCACGCTGGATGAGCCCGTGTTGGTCATGGTGGCGGGCTGGGTCTGATTGTTTCCCACATCTACCTTGCCGAAAGTCACGCTCGACGGATTCACCGTGATCTGGCCGGGTGTGCTTTGGTTACTGCCAGAAGCCTTGCCGCTGCTGAGGCCCTGACAGCCAAGCAATACTCCGCCAAAAAGGAAAACTAAAATGGCATTCCAGCGAGTGGCGACAATTTTCATAAGAGAGCCGTGCTCGTTCCCATGACGTTGCTTAAAGGAATAGTCTGCGCCACGGCTCAGGATGGGGGTAGGTCGCGAAGGGACGTAACGGAGGTCGGCGAACACCATGAATCCCACCGTCCAATTCCGGCCCAACGCCCGCCACGCCACGGCCGGCAGATTGTCCTCATGGACAGGGCCTTTTGTTTCCTCTTTCGCTCGCCCGATGAATGTGCGAATCTGAAGGAAACCGGGAGTCGCGAATCATGTCACCGCTTGCTTTTCAGGGAACCGCATGGGCTTTGTCCGGCGACGGATTGGCCACGGCCGCGGATGCGCTCGGCGTCCATGCCCCGGAAATCTGGGCTGTGCTCGCCGTTGAGACCTCCGGTTGCGGCTATCTTTCTGACCGCCGGCCGCAGGTTCTTTACGAGCGGCACATTTTTCATCGTTTGACCAAGGGCCGCTACGATGATGGCGACATCAGCGATCCCTCATCGGGGGGGTATGGCGCGCACGGCGCCCACCAGTATGAGCGGCTGATCAACGCCATCGCGAGAGACCGCGCCGCCGCTCTGCAGAGCGCTTCCTGGGGGATCGGGCAGGTCATGGGCATGAATTACGCCGAGGCTGGATTCCCCGGCATTGAGGAAATGGTCGCCGCCATGTCGCAATCGGAGGACCGGCAGTTGACGGCGATGAGCAACTTTCTCGTCGCCAACAAACTCCATACCTCGCTGCGCGCCCATGACTGGACGACATTTGCCCGTGGTTACAACGGCCCGTCGTATGCCGTCCATCGTTATGACGCGCTGCTGAACGGCGAGTTCGGAAAATATTCGTCGGGGGTATTGCCCGACCTGAATGTGCGTGCCGCGCAGCTTTATCTTACCTACTTGGGATTTCATCCCGGCCCGGTTGACGGGATCGCCGGGCGGAATACCTTGGCGGCCCTGGCCGAGTTCCAGACGCGCGCGGGAATCCCGGCGGTCGCGGTGATCGGCGACGAAACGGTCGCGCTGTTGCAGGCAGCGTTGCCGACGGGGAGTGTTGCGAGTGCAGCGTGAATCGAATCGTGCCCCTGCGCTCAGGGTGACAGAACGACTGGGATTGCTCCCGCGTGCGTTAAAAGCGAGTTTCTCGCTTTCGCCAGCCTCGCCGTTTCGCTGCACTCGAAATGACAGAATGCGCCGGAATCTGCCATGACCGAACCATGGCTTAAGCAACTCAATCGCGATGTCGTCGCCTGCACCCACTGTCCGCGGCTGGTGGTGTATCGCGAGGCCGTCGCGCGCGAGAAGCGCCGAGCCTACCGCGATTGTGAATACTGGGGCAAGCCCGTTCCTGGCTTCGGCGATCCGCAGGCGCGAGTTCTGGTGTTGGGGCTGGCGCCGGGCGCGCACGGCTCCAATCGTACCGGGCGGCCCTTTACCGGCGATGCCTCGGGCAAATTCATGTACCCTGTCCTTTACGAAACCGGCTTTGCCAACCAGCCAAACGCCACCGATCGCCACGACGGCCTGAAGCTGGAAGATTTGTACATCACTGCCGCCATCCGCTGCGCGCCGCCGGATAACAAGCCGCTGCCGCAAGAGCTGGCAAATTGCGCTGATTTCCTCGATCGCGAGATTGCCGGATTGCGGCGCGTGAAGGTGATCGTCGCGCTGGGCAAGATTGGCTTCGATGCCTATCTGAATTATCAGAGGCGCCGCGGCCTGCTCAAGAGCAAGAAGCCCTATGTTTTTCAGCACGGTGCCCGGTACGAAATGCCCGACAGAAAAATTCTGCTGGCTTCCTATCACCCTTCCAATCAGAACACGCAGACCGGGAAGCTGACCCGGCCGATGTTCGTCGAAATCTTTAAAGAAGCGGCAAGAGTTGCCGATAAGGAATAGGGCGGCGGCCCCAGTTCCGGGTCCTCCCACCCCGCGCACGGGGACATAAAAATGGGTTACGATCCGGTGGCGGCCGCCGCTTTCGCTTCCCTAGAATGCAGCCTCAGAAGCCGACGAACACCGGTTCTGGTTCGAGCACAATCCCCCACAAATCTTCCACCCGTTGCCGAATCTGCTCCTTCAGGTTGACGATATCAGCTGCGGTTGCTTCCCCGCGGTTGACCAGAGCGAGCGCATGTTTCCGCGAGATGCCGGCGCGCCCGCTGCCGTATCCTTTGCTGAAGCCCGAGTGCTCTACCAGCCACGCGGCCGAAACTTTTTTCTGCGCTTCGAGCGCCGGGTAGCTGGGAATCTGCAGATTCTTGGCTCGGGCGCGAGCGGCCAAAGCTTCAAATTGCTCGGCGGAGAGCACGGGATTCTTGAAAAACGAGCCTGCGCTGCGACAATCGGCATCGCCGGGCACGATCAGCATGCCTTTGCTGGCGCGGACTCTGCGCACGGCTTCGCGAGTATCGGCGAGTGTGGGAACGCCGCTCCAACCGGCAAAATGTTTCTTCAGGTCGGCATATTGAATGCGCGGCCCGCCTGCGGGAGTCAGCGCGTACGTAACCCGCAAAATAATGTAGCGCCCGCGTTCGGTCGTATTGAAAATGCTGGTGCGATAGCGGAAGCCGCAAGCTTCATTGCACAGCTCGCGAATCTGGCTATCTTTCAAGTCCAGCGCCAGAACCGATTCGATCGTCTCGGCCACTTCCTGGCCATACGCGCCGACGTTCTGCACCGGCGTGCCGCCCACGCTGCCCGGAATTCCGCTCAGGCACTCCACGCCGGCACAATTGCAGGCGACGGCGCGAGCGACGAAACTGTCCCACGATTCCCCAGCGCCAACCTCAAACCACGCCTTGCCGGCAGCGGATTGTTCTTCAACGCCGAGGATGCCGACCTTCAGCGTCAGCCCTGGCCAGCCGGAGTCGGCAACCACCAGGTTGCTGCCGCCGCCCAAGACAAAAAGCGGCAGATTTCGTTGCCGGGAAACATTCACCGCGTCGGATACATCGGCGAGCGTGTGTGCCTCTACGAAATAACGCGATCGCCCGCCAACCTGCAGCGTGGTCAGCGGCGCCAGCGGCACGTTTTCCTGAATGAGCATGAAGCATCAATATAAACGACAGGAAGCATGCAGCCCGCATTACGCCAGTACGGTGCCGGAGTTGGTACACCATGTCATATTGAGCGAAGCGATGGTGTTCGCCGGCGAAAGCCGTCGCGTAGTCGAAAGGCCTCCCGTCGCGCGTCCTAGAAATGCTCCCTCAGTTCCTGGAACGACTCCACCACCAGCAACTGGCGCGCTGGTTGCGGTTTGCTTACATCTTCGTGTTCGAGAACCCAGGTGTGGTCGTGGGGCACAAACACCGCATTCAGGCCTGCGGCCAGCGCGGGATTAATGTCGGATTTCGGACTGTTCCCGACCATCCAGGTATTAGCCGCAGCAAGGTCGTACTGGGAGAGAATGGCCGCGTAGGTGGCTGCGTCTTTCTCGGCAACAATTTCGACCGCGGAGAAATAGTCTTTCAATCCCGACCGCTCGACTTTGCCCGATTGCTCGGTTACGGAGCCTTTGGTCAACAGAATCAGCCCATGCCTCGAATGCAAATATTCCAGAGTCTCGGGCACCTGCTGCAGGACCTCGACCGGATGCTCGGCGATCGTATATGCGATGCCGTGAATCGTTTCATGCAGCGCAGGCGTGAGTGGTTCCACCGCCAGGCGCTCAAAGGTCTGTACCAGCGCGTGCGTGAAGCTGTGCAAGCCGTAGCCGTGGCTGATGATGCAGGCGCGTTCTACCTCGTTCAGCACCTCGCGCACCTGCTGGGCCGAATACTCGTGGTGGTTCAGGAACGAAATGAAGTTGGCGATGACGCGCTCGAAATAAATGTTGTTTTCCCAGAGCGTGTCATCCGCGTCAATCAGCAAAGTCTGACGGCCGTTCGCTGGAGCTCTGCGCGCCACAGTACAACATCATAACCGTGTATTGTTGGCGCGCGAAATGGCCTCCATGGCAAAAAGAATGCTCTGCTAGAATAAAAAATTCATGTTCACACCGGGTCCCTGGATTTCATTCGTTCTCACACTGATTTTACTTCCTGCAGCATCCTCACCAACAGGTCACAAGACGATGACAGGCTCAGCCGTCAAGCCGGGTGAACCGGTGAAGCTGCAAGTGGCCGCCGATCTCGATCAGCGGCTGGCAAAATTCCGCCGTGTCGAAATGCCGTTTCACTCCGCCGGCCTGAGCCCGCGTGAAATCAAGATGGTCCACAAGCTGGTGGACGCTTCGCGCTCGATCGAGCAGATCTACTGGCGGCAGGTTGATCCCGATGGCCTGGCGCTGTATGAGTCGCTGGCGCACAGCAGCAATCCGAAAGATGAGGCTTTGCGGCGTTATTTGTGGATCAACGCCTCGCGCTACGATCTGCTCGATGAAAATAAACCCTTCGTCGGAACAACACCGCTTTCGCCGGGCCGCGGCTTTTACCCGCAAGGCCTCACACGGCAGCAGATCGAGGACTACGTAAGAGCGCATCCCGAAAAGAAAGATGAAATTTACGGGTCGTTTACCGTGGTGCGCTGGCACGGCGACCAATTGGAGGCGATTCCGTATCACATCGCTTACCGCTCGTTTCTCGAACCTGCGGCGCAGGACCTGCGCGATGCCGCGAGTTTGAGCGACGACCCGGCTTTCGCCGAGTTTCTGCGCCTGCGGGCTGACGCCCTGCTCACCGATGACTATTTCAAGAGCAACTTGGCGTGGCTGGAGTTGAAGAATCCGAAGTTCGATATTGCCTTCGCTCCCGATGAAAGCTACGAAGACGGCCTGTTAGGAGTGAAGACGACGTACGGCGCGGCGGTAATGATCCGCAACGAAGAAGAGAGCCGCAAGCTGGATTTGTTCCGAAAGTACGTCCCGGATATTCAGGACGCGCTGCCCTTGGCGGCCGAAGACCGGCCTTCCAAGCATGGCCTTGAGACCCCGATGGAGGTCATGGACACTCCCTTCCGGTCGGGCGACTTGACGCACGGATATCAGGCCGTCGCCGACAATCTGCCGAACGATCCCAAAGTGCAGGAGCAGAAGGGAAGCAAGAAACTTTTCTTCAAGAACTTCATGGATGCGCGGGTGAATTACGTGATTTTGCCGGTAGCGCGCCAATTGATGCCGCCGGCGGATGCGGCCAAGGCCTCCGGCGAAGGCTACCTGCTGGCGACCATCATGCACGAGATCGCTCACGGCTTGGGGCCGGCATTTTCGCGCACCGCGCAGGGAAAGGCGGACATTCGCGCTTCGATTGGGCCGATTTATGGCGGCTTGGAGGAAGCCAAGGCGGATACCGTGGGATTGTTCGGGCTGAAGTGGCTGGTGGATCACGACGCTCTGCCCAAAAGCAAGTTGGAAGAATATTACGCGTCGTACGTCGCCGGAATTTTTCGCACGGCGCGCTTCGGCATTGCAGAAGCGCACGGCCGCGCCGAGATGATGGAGTTCAACTATCTTTCTGAGCGCGGCGCCGTTACCCGCCAATCCTCCGGCCGCTACGGGATTGACTATGCGCGGATGCCGGGCGCGATCAGCGATCTTTCGAAGGAGTTGCTGGAAATCGAGGCCAGCGGCGACCGCGCGCGTGCCGAAGCGTGGTTCAACAAGTACGGAACCATGCCATATGAATTGAAGGCTGCTTTGCGGTCCACTTCCAACGTGCCGGTAGATATTGATCCGGTCTTCTCGTTCAAAGAAGGGGAATAGAGAGAGTCAAGCGGGGACAGCCGCCATCGGTTGTCCAGTCCAGCGCCACGCCCTACGCCGCAAACTCGACTATGGACTCCTGTGGAATAATTCCCGCCTTGTGCCCCATATCCAGGAGGCGGCGCACCGCCTCGCGGCCGTCAGCCCCGTAGTCGAGCGTGCGCTCGTTCACGTACATGCCGACGAATTTTTCCGCCAGCTGCGCATCGAGGTCGCGGGCAAACTGCATAGCGTAGGCCAGCGCCTCGTCGCGGTGATCGAGCGCGTACTGGATGCTTTCCCGCAAAGCGCATCCCACGCGCGACGTCAAGTCCTGCCCCAAACTGCGCCGGATGGCGTTTCCTCCGAGCGGCAGCGGCAATCCGGTCACCTTCTGCCACCACTTGCCCAGATCGAGTACGCGATGCAGCCCGGATTTGTCATACGAGAGCTGCCCTTCGTGAATCACCAGCCCGGCTTCCTGTTTGCCTTCCTGGATTTGGGGAATGATCTGGTCGAAGGGCACAACCTCCGTTTCGATTCCGGGAGCAAACAGCTTCAAAACCAGATACGCGGTGGTTAAAGTGCCCGGCACCGCGATTCGTTTCTGCTTGATGTCATCGGCGGAGTAGGCGCGCGGAGCCACGATCATGGGGCCATATCCCTCGCCCACGCTGCCGCCGCTGGGCAGCAGGGCATAATGCTGCTGCACGTAGGGATAGGCGTGGATGGAGATCGCGGTTACGTCATAGACGCCTTCGAGAGCCTTGCGGTTCAGGGTCTCGATGTCGCACAAAGTGTGGGCAAAGCGCAGGCCCGGCACTCGTACCTTGTTGGTTGCCAGACCGTAGAACATGAAGGCATCATCGGAGTCCGGGCTGTGGGCCACGGTAATCTCCTGGACCTCGCTGCCGCGCGCGGGAGATGGTTTTTCCGCAACGTGCGCCTTTTGGGAACTGATGTCAACGACGCTCATGGTTTTACCTCGCGCCTTGCCTACGGGTTATCCGCGCCCCGTTCCATTCCGCCTTTTTTCTGCGATGCCGACTTCATGTGGCGGCGCACACGAAGGTAAGCTGCGATGCCCGCCCATAGCACAGCTCCGCCGCTGCTGGCAAGAATCAGGAACCACCACATCATCCGCACGGTGTCCTAGCATATCAAACCCGGACACGCGCGCGGGAAGCTGTTTCTACACGCCCACCGGAAACGGCTTGGTGTGCGCCTCGCTGCCCAGGGAGAGTCCCGTGAAACGTCCCTGCAGCAGTGACATCAACCCGGTATACCAATATCCCACCACGAACAAAATCAGGAACGGCACCGTCACATAATTTTCGTTGTCCACCGCGTAATACACCGCTGCCGCGAAATAGGCGCCGATCAGAAGCTCGAGCCAGGGCACCCAGCCCAGGCGCCGCCGGTATTTGCTGTCGCGAACCTTGTCTTTTCTCGATTCCACGCGGTACTTCGGAGTCCGGGTGAAGGCGCTCTGCTTGCCCAAGAGCGCCTCCAGCACCGCGCGGGTGTTGGTGACCGTGAGGCCGATGCCCAGCGCCATCAGAAACGGCAAATAGAGCGTTGCCCGCAGCCAGCTCTTCGGAAACAACTCGCGCTGCGAAACCAGGTAGAAGCTGGAGATGGAAAAGGTCGAAGCCAGGAACAGCGGCAGATCGATGTACAACATCTGAAACCATCCCTGATAAAAGCGAATGATCATGGCCGGCAGCAAAAGCACAGAAAGCGCAATCATCAGCGGATAGCTCAGATTCGCCGTCAGGTGATACCACGCTTCCACCTTCACGTGAAATCGCTGATCGCTCTTCAAAACTCCGGGCAGGATTTTCTTGCTGGTCTGAATCAATCCTTTGGCCCAACGCGCCTGCTGGGTCTTGAAGGCCGTCATCTCGACCGGCAACTCGGCGGGGCATTCCACATCCTGCAGATAAACGAACTTCCAGCCCTTCAATTGCGCGCGGTAAGAAAGATCGGTGTCTTCGGTGAGCGTATCGTGCTGCCAGCCGCCGGCTTCCTCGATCGCACATCTTCGCCATATCCCCGCGGTTCCGTTGAAGTTGAAAAACACGTTGCTCCGGGCGCGGGCGGAGTGTTCCAGCACAAAATGGCCGTCGAGCAGGATGGCTTCCACTTCGGTCAGAAATGAATAGTTACGGTTGATGTGCGTCCAGCGCGTCTGCACCATGCCGATTTTCGGATCGGTGAAGTGGTGAATCGTGCGCAACAGAAAATCCTCCGGTGGCACGAAGTCCGCGTCGAAAATGGCCACGAACTCGCCTTGCGCGGTCTTCAAACCCTCCGACAGCGCCCCCGCTTTGAAGCCTTCGCGATTCGCGCGGTGATGATAGGTGATGGGATAGCCCTTCGCCGCATATTGATCCACCAGCCGGCGGGCCACCGCGATGGTTTCGTCGGTGGAATCGTCGAGCACCTGAACGTCGAGTTTCTCGAGTGGATAATCAAGCCGGCAGATGGCATCGAGCAGCCGATCGACGACAAACTGCTCGTTGAAGATGGGAAGCTGCACCGTCACCCGCGGCAACTCGGAAAACTTTGCGGCTGGTTCGGTCGTGCGGTTCTTCTTGTGCTTGTAGTAGAGGTAGACCAGAACGTAGCGGTGCGCGCCATAACTCGCCAGGATGATCAGCACAATGAAATAGGGAATCAGCAGCGCCAGGTCGAAGGCGTTGGCGTGGTAGAGACCCTGAAAAGTCTTGTCCAGAAAGTGCTGTCGTAAATATTGCCCAAAGCCGTGTGGGGCAAGGATCGCGGCGCAGAACTGGAGAGAGTGAAGCATCCGTGGTGACGGCAGGGCAACGAGAAATATCTATTGTACCTGATTGAGGAAAACTGAAGCCTGCTCGCCGATAGGCCAACCTGGGAAGCCGTTTCCATTTCGGAACACCTCGTCAACTACTGCTGACTCGCCCCCGCCGGAATCACCTGCAACTGAATATTTTTGCGCTCCGAGGCGTTAAGTTGCACCTTCTGCGCATTGTCCGCGTAAGGCTTCGCGAAATCCGGATCGTGGTAATCCGCATCTCCCAGGTCTTCGAACGCCAGCACGGTGTATTCCAGCGGATCCAAGCCGCGGAATCGGAAGTGTCCGTTCTGGTCACTGCTGGTGTGAGCGAAAAGATCGGCACGCTGGCTGTGGCTCGCTTCCGGAATCGCGATGACCTCGGCATCCGGCGCAGCATTGCCCTTGTCGTCTACCACCACACCTTCGAGCGTTGCGCCACCTGCGCTCATCACCAGTTCGAGGGAGTAGTTGCTCCCGCCGATGGTGAAGCCGGAATCGGATACATCCTTGCCGCCAAGGTTCACCGACTTAAGAAAATAGTCTTTCGAAGCGTGATTGGAGGAAAAAACAAGGGCGTGATAGGAACCGGGAAGAACGTTTTTCATCTCGAAAGAGCCATTGCTCTTGACGTCGCTGTCGGCGAACGGTGCGAATGAGTGGGCGAGATCGAAATCGCTCCCGTCATCAGATTTCAGCGCAACCGAAAGCTGCGACCAGTCGAGATTCGCCCCCGTGTCCGTACGCAGTTGGCCAACGATATGTCCATCCGGCATCGGCATCAGGCGAATATTGTTCACATCTTTGTTCATTACTTCGACGGTCCCGGCTATCTGGTACCTGGAAGATGAGTCGTCGTCAGAAGATCTGACCGAGAAAGTATAGGAACCAGGCAGAACATCCGCAATGTCGAAGCTGCCGTCTTTTTCGATTTTCCAGCCGGCCGAATAGTATTCCAAGATGCTGCCATTCTTTGGCTGAACAGTGATTCTTTCGGTCGTGTTGCCAAAGCCAGGAAGGCTGACGAATCCGCGAATGTGGAAAACTCTGCTGGCCACCATGTTCACATCCGCATTCACTTCCTCTCCCGCGTGAAGCTCCAGCGGAATCGCCTGCTCTTTGTCGATTGTGCCGGGATAGTAGGTCGACGCGGAGACGGTGGGCTCGCTGGAGCGGTTGATGATCTTCTTGTTTTTGGCACTCGCCATCATAGATGACAGATAGTCACGTGCAAGAACCAGGTAACGCCCGGCCTTGAGCCGAGCGACGCGATATTCTCCCAAATCATTCGTCGTTGCTATGCCCGCAAGAAGCGAATGCCGAGGTGACTTCACCCCATAGCGCAACACTTCGACTGACGCCCGGGGCATGGGATCGCCGTCATGGTCTAAGACCTTGCCGGTAATCACTCCCGCCGCCAGCATGCGCAGCAGTACGTCTTTGATTTCCTGGCCAGGTTCCAGGGAGATCGCGTTCCCGTGTCGCGCCCTCACTGGCACGAATCCGTAACGATTCGACGATAGGTCGTAATGCCCGGGTTTTACGTCCTGGATCGTAAAGTGGCCCTCGCCGTCGGTGAGAGTTGTGTACAAGACCGCATTGTCCGGGTCTTCGGAATCCAGCTCGACCTGCGCTTTCTTGATTCCCTCTCCGCCGGGCTCTTGTACAACCTGTCCCTCTAGGGCGCAGTGTTTCGGGGCCGAAGCTGGAGAGGCTTGCGAAGCGATGTGGGGAGAGAAAACAAGACACACAACTGCGAGAAATGCAGCGCCCCGCGCTGGGCCAGGATCGAAAAAGTTGCATCCAGCCTTGATGCCAGAACCTCTGCGGAACAGCTTACTCCATTCCCGCGAACTAATTCAAAAAATATGTCCGATACAGCGTGTCTCTTTGCGCCGGCTTGAATCCGGCGTCGCGGATAATCCTCCGCAACTCTTCTTCGGTCGTGCAATTCGACACGCCCGCGGCGCGCACGACGTTTTCTTCGAGCATCACTGAGCCCACGTCGTTGCCGCCGAACTGCAATCCGAGTTGGCAGACTTTCAGCCCTTGCGTGACCCAGCTGGATTGCACGTTCAGGAAGTTCGAAAGATAGAGCCGCGAAATCGCCAGCGTCTTAAGATATTCTACCGCCGTCGCTTCGTCCCAATGCCGCCCGCCCAGTGCCGTATTCGCCGGCTGGAACGTCCAGGGAATGAATGCCGTAAAGCCGCCGGTCTCTCCCTGTAGGTCATACAGCCGCTGCAGATGATTCACGCGATGCTCGTGGCTTTCGCCGACGCCGAACATCATGGTCGCCGTCGTGCGCATTCCCAGTTGGTGGGCCGTTCGATGAACGTTCAGCCAGTCCTCGGTCAGGCACTTTAGCCGGGCAATCTTGTAGCGGACTTCGTCGTCCAGAATTTCCGCCCCGCCGCCGGGGATCGAATCGAGTCCGGCGTCACGCAGCCGCGCAATCGTGTCGCGAATGGTCAGGCCACTGTATTCCGCAATGGCAATGATTTCCGAAGCGGAATAACAGTGCAGGTGAATCTTCGGGAAACGCTGCTTGATGCCGCGCATCATTTGCTCATGCCATTCGATTTTCAGGTCGGGATGCAGGCCGCCCTGCATGAGCACGCCCGTGCCGCCAAGTTCGACCGTCTCGCGAATTTTTTCGTAGATCGTGTCAAAGTCGAGGATGTATCCCTCTTTGGCCTTTGGCCCCTTTAGCGGCCGGTAAAAGGCGCAGAAAGTGCAATACTCCGTGCAGAAATTCGTGTAATTGATGTTGCGGTCAATGATGTAGGTGGCCACGCCCTCGGGATGCAGCTTGCGGCGGACGGCGTTCGCCTCCATGCCGATGCCGATCAGATCGTCGGAACGAAACAGGCCGAGGGCTTGGGATTTAGTCAACATTATTCGGTCGGAGTCTATGAGCGATTGTAGTGGAGAAAGGCGCTAGCTCCAAACGTGCGGAGCGGACATTCTTGTCCGCCGGGTTTGTTTTTCGTGGAGCGCTGCGCACGGAGGGAAAGCATGCGAATCAACGGCCGGGGAAAAGAATGTCCGCGCCAGACAGGCATATGGGTGGCCGCAGTAGAAAATGCAGGTTTGTCGACTTCGCAAGGCGGCCGCAAGCAGCCATTTTCCTTCGCTCGAAATGACCTTGCCTGGTAATTTGCGGGTTATGCATAGCTAAATCACCGCCGCTTTCGCCGCATCCAGGAATGACAGGGTCGGCGCAGCGGGCAGCGCACCACACTCCGACGCATAGCGATAGAACAGTTGCAAGCCCTCGACGCACGCCGGATCCAGCTCGTAGTGAATACTTTCGGTGAGGTAGCTTCTGATCTCCCTTTCGGTCAATGCCAGGCGCGGTGCCCAGTCGCGCGCGATGCGGTCCAGACTACCCGGCAGCAGACCGTGGTCGCGAGAATCGCGAAAGGCAACCGCAAGGCCAGGCGGGGCATTCTCCAACGCATCCCGCCGTAGCGCCCAGAACGCAAAGACGAACGGCTTGCCAGTGTGGCGAATCCATTCTTCGGCAAGATCGTACGTCACATAGCGCGAGCGTTCAACTTTCAGCGCAGGATCGCCGATCACCAGGGCTGCGTCATTCTCTGCCAACATGCCTTCGACATCCGGCGCCATCGCGGTGTACTCTCGCGCTCCGCCCCAATATTTGGCGAACAGAACTTTCAGTAGCGCGACGGAAGTCAGTGATGACGAATCCACGGCCACTTCGCGAACCTCCTCGAGCGGAACTTTGCTGACCAGCAAGATCGAACGAACCGCGCGCCGCGAGGCGATCGCCACGTCAGGAAGAATTACCAGCCCGGAAATAGCGGCGCATGCGGCCGTGGGAATGATCCCGATGTCGGCCCGTCCGGCTTGAAGGTCGGCGGCACACTGCGCCGGGATGGTGTAGGAGATGTCGAAGTTCGAACCAACGTCTCCGTGCTCGAAATCCCACAGCAGAGGCGCAGTGTTGAGATAAGAAATGGCGGCAATTCGCAGGCGTTTCATCGTGGGAACATTCAATTTTAGCAGAGTGCCAACTGTTCAACTTACCTTGACTTGCACTCACCGGCATGTATAGATGCCGCGAGAGCACTTCGGAGGTCTGCATGTCGGAAGCCGCCGCTTCGATTCGTGCCGTCACAGATGCATCCACGCTGCCGTGGCTCGCCTTGGCCTTGACGCCCGGCCTGGGCGCGACTAGGTCCCGCCGTCTGGTCGAGTTTTTCGGCGGCATTGAAGCGCTGTTTCGCGCGTCATTGACAGAACTAGAGGCGGCGGGCATTCCATCGGTCGCTGCGCAGTCGCTGGGCACCGGGCGATCGCTGGAGCTGGCCCACGATGAACTCAGTCGCGCCGCGGGGGCTGACGTTCGCATCGTCACCGTTGAGGACGTGTCCTACCCAACGCAGTTGAAACAGATCTACGATCCGCCGCTGCTGCTTTATGTGCGTGGAAATCCGGAGGCCATTTCACAGCCGGGAATCGCAGTGATCGGAACGCGCCATCCCACACCGTATGGTTCCGGTGTGGCCGAACGGCTGGCGTGCGATCTGGCGGCTCGCGGCCTGGTGATCTTCAGCGGCATGGCGCGCGGCGTTGACACAGCCGCGCACCGCGGCGCGATCGCTGCCAAAGGCAAGACGGTCGCGGTGTTCGGCACGGGTGTGGACGTGGTGTATCCCAAGGAAAATAAGCGCCTGATGGAGCAGATGCTCTCCCTGGGCGGCGCCGTGATCTCAGAATTCGCGCTCGGAACTTTCGCCGCGCCGCAGAATTTTCCCATTCGCAACCGCATTATCAGCGGAATTTCGCTGGGCGTCCTGGTCGTGGAAGCTGCCGAATACAGCGGCACGCGCATTACCGCGCGCTGCGCGCTGGAGCAGAATCGTGAAGTTTACGCGGTTCCCGGCAACATCACGAATAAAGGTTCCTGGACGCCCAACACTCTGATCAAGCAGGGTGCCAAGCTGGTGGCTACGTGGGACGACGTGTGGGAGGAACTGCCGACGGATGTGAGACTTACGCTTACACCCAAGGCCGGCGATGAATCCCAACCCGGTCAAACCGCATCTTTATTTGGAGAAGCAGAGCTGCCGCCCCACGAAAAGAAGATATTTGCTCTTCTCAAGGCTGACGAATCCATGCACATTGATGAGATTGTCGAGCGGTTGGCGCCAGGGTTGTCATCGTCGGAGATTTTCGCCGCCCTTTTCGAGCTGGAGCTGGCCGGCAAGGTGAAACAGCTGCCGGGAAAGAATTTTGTGAAGAGTTTTTAGCTACTGGCTTCTAGCGAGTAGCGGTAGCTGGCAGGAAAAGCCTATGGAGGATTTCAAACACCTCAAGGTCGGGTCAAAGGCGCACGATCTGACATTAAGCGTGTACCGCAAAAGCAGCACTTTTCCAAAGGAAGAGATGTATGTGCTCACCAGCCAAATGCGTCGGGCGGCAGGCTCTGTGGGAGCGACCGTCGCTGAAGGATGCGGTCGCCGTTGCGACGGCGAGATGAACCGTTTCCTGCAATCGCACGCGGCTCCGCCAATGAGCTGGAATATCATCTGCTTTTGGCGAGAGACTTGGGTTTTCTCAGCGCCGCCGATTTCCAGAATCTCGAGGCGCAGGTGCTTGAGATTCAGCGCATGCTGACCTCCTTCGTGGCACGGCTCAGAGCGGGCTTGCAAGCTAGGAGCTAGCAGCCAGAAGCTAGCAGTTGCCGCCCGGTAACTTGTTGCATCCGCCATCTTCGTGCTAGCTTCGGACACAGACGGCAATACCTAGGGGAAACATTGGCAAAAGGTTTAGTCATCGTTGAATCGCCCGCCAAGGCAAAGACCATTCAGAAATACCTGGGCAAGGGCTATACGGTCGAAGCGTCGCTCGGCCACGTGAAAGATCTGCCCAAAAGCACGCTGGGCGTGGATGTGGACCAGGATTTTGACACCGAATACATTGTCATCCCGGGCAAAGAAAAAGTCCTGATCAAACTGAAGAAGCTGGCCCAAGCGGCCGACACCATCTTCCTGGCCCCTGACCCGGACCGCGAGGGCGAAGCCATCGCCGCGCACCTGGCCGAAGAGTTGGGCAACGGCTCGAAAGGCAAAAAGAAAAAGAAGAAGAAGGATGACGAGGACGGCGGGCGCATCCGCCGCGTAACGTTCAACGAAATCACACAGCGCGCTGTGCGGGCGGCTTTCGAACATCCGCGCGACATTGATCAGCACCTGGTAGATGCGCAACAGGCGCGGCGCGTGCTCGACCGCCTGGTCGGTTATCAGGTTTCTCCGCTGCTCTGGGACAAAGTTCGGCGTGGCCTATCCGCCGGCCGCGTACAGACCGTCGCGTTGCGCCTGATCGTGGAGCGCGAGCGCGAAATCAAGGCCTTCGAGAAGAAAGAATACTGGACGATTGACGCTGCTCTGGCCGCGGCCAGGCCTCCCGCCTTCGACGCGCGTTTTCTTGGCAAAGGTGAAGAGAAAATCGAGATCCCCAACGGCGAGGAAGTAGAGAAAATCCGTGCCGCCCTCGAAAAGGCCGATTGGCTCGTGCGCACGGTGGACCGCAAAGAGCGCCGGCGCAATGCCACCCCGCCCTTCACCACCAGTAAGCTGCAGCAGGATTCCTCGCGCAAACTGCGCTTCAGCGTAAAGCGCACCATGATGATTGCCCAGCGGCTCTACGAAGGCGTGGAACTGGGCGAAGAGGGCCTGGTCGGCCTCATCACTTACATGCGCACCGATTCGACGCGCGTGGCGAACGAAGCGCTCGGCGAGGTTCGCGAATACATCAAGTCGCAGTACGGCGACGCTTACCTGCCGCAATCTCCCAACACCTATAAGGAAAAGAAGGAAGCGCAAGCGGCCCACGAGGCCATCCGACCGACTTCGGTCGCCCGCCATCCGGATGAGATTAAGCAGTATCTGAAAGAAGACGAATACAAGGTGTACAAACTGATCTGGCAGCGCTTCGTGGCCTCGCAGATCATGCCCGCGGTCTTCGATCAGACCACAGTGGATATTGACGCCAAATCCGCCGCCGACACGTTCTGGTTCCGCGTGACCGGATCGGTCTTGAAGTTTGACGGCTTCCTGAAGGTTTACGAAGAGTCGAAAGAAGGCAAGGACGAAGAGGACGAAGAGCTCAAGCACAAGCTTCCGCCCCTCGAGCCCGGGCAGAAGTTAACGTTGAAGGAACTGAAGCCGGAGCAGCATTTCACCGAGCCTCCGCCGCGCTACAACGAGGCGTCACTGGTGAAAGAACTGGAAGAGCGCGGCATCGGGCGGCCTTCAACGTACTCGGCGATTCTCAGCACCATTCAGGAGCGCCAGTACGTGCAGAAGCTGGGCGGCAAATTCATCCCCACGGAAATTGGCCTGGTGGTCACCGATCTGCTGGTGGAGAATTTCCCCGATATCTTCGACGTGCAATACACGGCGCGGCTGGAAGAAGAACTGGACGAGATCGAAGAAGGCAAGGAGAAGTGGACCGACGCCCTCGCCGATTTTTACAAGAAATTCGAGAAAGACCTCCGCTATGCCCAGAAACACATGGAAAACATCAAGCGGATGGAGAAGCCGACCGACGAAAAGTGCGAGCGCTGCGGCTCGCCCCTGGTCATCAAATGGGGCAAGCACGGTTCCTTCTACGCCTGCAGTTCGTACGATAAAGACGATCCCAACAGCTGCACCTTCACCAAGGAAAATCCCATCAATCTGCCCGATCTTGACTCCGCCGACGTGCAGGAAACGACCCAGGAAGAATACTGCGAGAACTGCGGCCGGGTCATGGTGCTGAAGCGTGGACGCTTTGGCCAGTTCATGGCTTGCACCGGATATCCGGATTGCAAGACCACGCGGCGGCTGGATCAGGGGAAAAAAGTCCCCGACATTCCGCTCGACGAGCTTTGCCCCAAGTGCGGGCGCAACCTGATGATCCGCCACGGCCGCTTCGGCGAATTTACCGCCTGCAGTGGCTATCCGGATTGCAAATATGTGAAACAGAATTTCATCGGCGTGAAATGCCCGTTGTGCGAGGACGGCGAACTGGTCGAGAAACGGGCGCGCAAAGGGAACACCTTCTACGGCTGCTCGGACTACCCGAAGTGCAAGTTCACTTCGGCGAGCAAGCCGATCGCGGAGAAATGCCCGAGCTGCGGCGCAGATTTCCTAGTCGAGAAGGTGCTGAAATCCGGCCCGGTCATTACCTGTCCCAATAAAGAATGCGATTACGAGCGCCCCGCGCCGGTTGAGGCACAGGCTGCTGCGCCCGAAGCCCGCGTGTAATTTTGAATCCAACCGGGCGGTAGATCATCCACTACCAGGTTGCTTCTTATCATGCTTTCTGCACAGTTCAAGCGAAAGCCAACCCCAATTTCCGACAGGAGACTTCCATGCCCGATACGCCCACACACAGTGATGCTGAACTGATTCTGAAACTCTATGATCTGCGGCGCGAGGCCGAAATCCGCAAGGCGCGCAACTGGTGGTTGGGCTTCTGGCCCAATTCCGCCGACGAAATTTTGAAAGTCGCCACCGCTCTTGGCACGCAGGAAAACGCCTGGCTGCGGCAGGTTGGCGGCTACTGGGAAATGGCCGCTTCCTTCGTTCTGCACGGCACTCTGAACCGCGCCCTGTTTCTCGAAGGCAGCTTTTCCGGCGAGATGTTCGTGATCTTCGGCAAAATCGAGCCCTTCCTGAAAGAACTGCGCGAAAAGATGCAGAATCCCAATCTCTTCGGCAACGTCGAGAAAGTAATCATGACCTCGCAAGGCGGGCCGGAGCGGCTGAAACAGACTCAAGAGCGCATGAACGCCATGCGCAAGGCAGCGAAGGCAGCGTAGGTTCCAGCGATGATTCAATGTCGATTGAATGCAGGCAGCGTCAAACTGGAAGCCCAATGTTAGTCCGGGGAGTTCCTTGAGCTGTCTGCTTCAGTCTTCATTTGCCGTGAGATAGACCCAAGTCAGGTTGTTGAAGTTGTTTTTTTCTTTTCTCATGAGCAGCGATTACCTTCCTGATGGGCTCCTCGATGGGTAAGTTCTTCCGGCATTCTTCCGCCAATGCGTTTTATCGCGTCTCGTACTTGCACTCCCACCTCGCGATGAGTCGTAATCGCTTCAACCTCTCCCTGGATACGCTCCATTTCCAACTTCTGCTGCGTCTGCGTAATGCGGAACTCGTTAGCAGCGAGTTCCGCGTGCCCGGCACGGTCTAGCAAGTCTTCTGACGGCGAAATCCGCTTGCGTTGCTTGATCTCCTTTAAACCCATCCATAGAGGCCGCGATAGCCTGCGTCGGTGAAAATGCCAAAACGCTTCACCCCGGCGTTGCGAGCCGTCCCGGCGAGCACGTTATTCCCGCGCCGCACTCTGTCTCGAAGCACGATCCTTTTCTCTTGATCGCGCAATTCCTGGCGGCGGGTCTGAGCTGCGAAGTACGACTGCGCAGTGGAGATTTCCGGTTTGCTCGAATCGGCATTCATGGCGATCAGATAGCTTGCATATCTCGTGAGATAGCAGTCCGCCCTTCCACGCTTTGCGTCTTTCCCGATGCTGATCATTTTCGTAATGTCAAGAAAATGATAACTGACGCGGAATCCGGAAGTTTCGCACGCCAATTTTGATCGTTCGATGACACTCTCGAAGTTCTCCCATCTGTCATAGCCGAGAATTGGCTGGATATCCCTCGCCATCCAGTAGTCCTCGCCGTTTGGCGCCAAACGCTTCCGTTGCTCCAAAGCCCTAATGACGGAATCGATGCTGCCCATAGCGCGTAACCTCCAGGAACTGAAAACGATAGCATGAAATGGTAATTGTTGCCCATCAATTTCCCATATTGCTTTTGTTTTCCAATACTCCTATACTCCCAAATTGAAAAGGGGAGCCGGAACATGAAGTTACGAGAGAACTTTAGAAAATTGATAGACAAGAAACAAATGGAAATTCGCGATCTCGAAATTCAGTTGCGAGAGGCCAAGGCTTATATCCAGGCGCTTCAGGATTCCATGAAGCTTCTACCAAGAGATAGTGGAGGAGTCGAGGCTGAGTACACTCTGCGTGAGGGCAGCACGCTGGCCAAGACACGCGATCTATTGCGCCATTCCGGTGTCCCGATACCGATTGGTGAAATTCTCAAACTCTTGGGTAAGCCTCAAGACAAGAAGCACCGGGTTTCTTTAGCGGGGACGCTTTCCGGTTATGCCAGGAAGGGACGGATATTCACGAAGACGGCTCCAAACACATTCGGTCTAGTGGAGTTTGGCATACCAGAATCCGAAGGAGAGGACGAATTGCCTGCGGAATTCGGAAGCATGACCCAATAGGTGCTGGATTAGGAAATATATTCCTTAATGTATTCGTCCTTCGACGCCGCCAGTTCGTGTACATCGCCGTCGAAGATGATTTTGCCGTCCCGCAAAATCAGAAATCCCATGGGAACGTCGCCGCGTGCGCCCTTGGCCAGCGCCCGCATCTGATTCGCCTTGCGGTCGAAATAATGCGAAGCCATTACAAACGCATCCTGCAGACGATGCGTCACTAACAGGGAACTGGTGCGATACACGTCGCGCTGCTTCACGACTAACTCAATGATGGTGGTCGAAGTCACCGGATCGAGGCCTCCGGTCGGCGAATCGTAAAGCAGAATTTCCGGATGCGTGATAATGGCCCGCGCAATGGCCACGCGCCGCCGCATCCCGCCAGAAAGCTCGGAGGGAAATTTATCCACCGTGTTTTCCAGTTCCACGAAGCTTAACGCCTCGCGCACCGGTTTTTCGACTTCCGCCTCGGAAACGTTACCCTCCTCGAGCAGCCGAAAAGCAACGTTTTCTCGCACCGTCAGCGAATCAAACAGCGCACTTTCCTGAAAGACCATACCGATCTTGCGCCGCAGATCGAAGAGTTCCTGCTCGGGCATCCGGGTTACGTCCTGACCGAGCACGATGATGCTTCCGGCATCGGGCCTGATCAAACCCAGCGTCAGCTTGAGCAGGGTGCTCTTGCCCGACCCCGCAACCCCGAAAATGGCCTTGGTCTCTCCTTTGGCGAGCTGGAAGGAAATGTTTTCCAGCACAGGCTTATCTTCAAAGGCGATGGAAACATTCTCGAACACAATGGCTGCGGAATCGGAACTTTGCGTCGAGGCGGAACGCTCTTCGATTGCGGTCGGTGGCGCGGCCATGGTGGCTTAGAAAGAAGATCAGTGATAAGAAAAAATCGTCATCAGCAACTTGGTCACAAGCAAGTCCGTCACCAGGATCAGAACCGAGGATGCCACGACCGCCTGCGTGGTTGCGCGGCCGACGCCCTGAGTCCCGCCCTTGGCGGTAATGCCGTAATAACATCCCACCGTTGCGATAATGAAGCCGAACAAGACCGGCTTCACCAGGCCCATGAACACATCCTGAAACACCAGAATCTGCCAGGCGGTATTCCAATACTGGCGCCAGTCCAAACCGAACATGAGAGTTGAAATCAGGGCGCCGCCGAAAAGGCCCAGCAGGTCGGAAATGATGGTCAGAAAGAAAAGCATGAATACCGTGGACACAACCCGCGGCGTCACCAGCTTTTTCAGCGGATCGGTGCCCAGTGCGCGCATGGCATCAATCTGCTCGGTCACAACCATCGAGCCCAGTTCGCTGGCCATGCCCGAGGCGTTTCGCCCGGCCACCATCAGGCCGGTGATGATCGGTCCCAGTTCACGGACCATGCCGATCGAAACCAATTGTCCAATCAGCGACAGCGAACCGAAGCGCTGCAGCGTGTTGGCGCTGTTCAACGCCAGTTCGGCTCCGATGGAAAGTCCGGTGAGGACGACAATTGGCAGCGAGCCAAACCCAATCAGGTCGGCCTGCTGCGTCATGTCGGCAAAGTAGCGGGGATAGCGGAACAGGTTGCTGACCGACTGTCCGGCCAGCACAGAATACTCCTGCACCGCCTGTACTTTCTCCTTGGCGAACTCGGTGGGCGAGATCAGTTCCATGGTTAACGGAACTATAGCAGAGGCAGACTCAGCTTTCAGCCATCGGAACGGCGGCCCCTGGTTCGCATTCAGCCTTGGCTCAGGAAGCGGCTCTTGCGGAAACCGGGGAGACGCGCTGGTCTCATAATGATTCACCTGGCGCTAAGTTGTTGAATCCCTGCCGAGGCACTGGAAGGGCGATTAGCCGGTCCTGACCACCTTCCAGAACGCCGTTTAATCGCATTCTGGAGGCTGTAGGCGGCCTGACGCCTCCTCGGGCAGGGGAAAGGGTGGGCTGCTGATTGCCGGGGCTTGTAGGCGCTTCTTGCTAAAAAATAGCTTTCAGCTAATTTTACGGGGCACCAGCGGCGGATTCCGGAGGAATTCCCTTGGCGGAGATGACCGCCCAGTGCCATTGTTGATCCGCGCCCACTGGCGCGGTGAGTTTTTCTCGGAACATCGCGTTGGCCGAGGGCGCAGCGCCGCCTTTCAAATGCAGCAGCAGAGTCTGATCGGAATATTTCTCCGCGGACTCTTCCTCCTCAACCGCAGGCACAAGTTTCGCGGCGCCGAAGCTGGCGTCCTCGATTGAAGCAGGCCGCAGGATTGTCACACCGACAGTAATTTCTCTCAGGCTCCAGGAACTGCCGTTGTAGATCGAAATCTGTAGCGTATCGCCCTCAAGGCTGGCCGGACCATCGAGCTTGGCCAGTTCTTCCTGCGGAAGGTCCTGCGCCGCGTAGGGATTTGCCAGCAGCACGGTGGCATTGGCGTTGAAAGAAAGGCTGCAAGTGCCGTCGGGAGAAGACATTTCAAAGCTCTTAGCGGACGGCTTGAAGGAAAACAACGGGCTCTTGCTGACGTGCAGGCTCTCGACCTGTTCGATCACCTGCGTAAGATTGTCGTTGTCAATCACCTTGGCTGGTTCGGGATCTTTGCTTTTGCGCAGCGAGCGCGCCAGGTCGCCCAGGGATACGTCGGAGTCGGACTGAGCGATAGCACCGGCCGACAGGGCGAAAAGCGCCAGCACAATTCGCAGATGAGGGCGAAACTTCATCTCTTATGAAAATTGTAATGACAAATGAAATGAAGAGGGCCGCAAGAGGGCAGAACGTAAGGCGTAGAACCTTCGGGGAATGGATTCTGGTGCCGGGGCTGCGAAATCGCGTTCTCTGTAGAGACGTAGCTAGCTACGTCTCTACAGCAATACCACTTCAGTTCTCGTACAGCAGCACGCCTTCGGTCTTCTCTGAATCTACCGGACGATAAAACAGCTTGTTGCCTTCGAGGAAGACCTCGATAAACGCCGGCCGCGTGGCAATCGTGCCCTGGATCAACGCCTCCGAGAGCGGGTCTTCAATGTATTTCTGCAAAGCGCGGCGCAGCGGACGCGCGCCGTAGCTGCGGTCGCCGAGCGTCTGGTTCAGAATCCACTTCTTGGCCTCGTCGGTTACCGTGACGGTGATGGATTTTTGCGCCAGGTTGGCGTTGAGCTGGCTGACCATCAGCTCCAGAATCTGGATCAGGTCATTCTCGCCCAGAGCGCTGAACAGGATGATTTCGTCCAACCGGTTCAGGAATTCCGGGTTGAAGGTGCGCTTGACCTCGTTCTTCACCAGGTCTTCGACCTTGCCGGAGATCATGTCTTCCTGACTGGACTGGAAGCCCAGGCCTTCCCGCTTCATCAGGTGCCGGGCGCCGATATTCGATGTCATGATGATGATGGAGTTCTTGAAGTCCACCGTGTTGCCCAGGCCGTCGGTGAGCTGGCCGTCTTCAAAGACCTGCAAAAGAATGTTGAAAACATCGGGGTGCGCCTTCTCGATTTCATCGAGCAGCACCACAGAGTAGGGAGCACGCTTCACCCGCTCGGTAAGCTGGCCGCCCTCTTCGTAGCCAACGTATCCCGGAGGCGAACCGATGAGCTTCGAGACCGAATGTTTCTCCATGAACTCCGACATATCGAAGCGGATCAGCGATTTCTCGGTTCCGAACATGAACTGGGCCAGGGTGCGGGCAACTTCGGTTTTGCCGACGCCCGTCGGTCCGAGGAACAGGAATGAGCCGATCGGCCGGTTCGGGCTCTTCAAGCCGGCGCGCGAGCGGCGGATGGCGCGGGCCAGGGCCAGAATCGCCTTGTCCTGCGAAATGATGCGCTTGTGAAGTTCTTCCTCGATGCGCAGCAGCTTCTGCGATTCTTCTTCCTTGATCGAGGTGATAGGAACACCGGTCCAGCGCGATACCACGTCCTCGATGTCCTCCCGACCGACAACGCCGGTGGAGGACTCATCGAGGTGGTATTTTTCGCGAAGAGCGCGCAGGTTCTCGCGCTCCTTGCGTTCTTCGTCCGAGTAGAAGCGCGCCTTCTCGAACTCGTGGTTCGCGATGGCGTTCTCCATACGGTGAACGATGA